>Ga0074193_1000152_pt1 | contig 129380 bp, 120 predicted proteins | sample EPASupsiteHSE605_FD_64523 | JGI IMG/M metagenome (GOLD analysis project Ga0074193, IMG submission 64523) | Bioremediated contaminated groundwater from EPA Superfund site, New Mexico - Sample HSE6-05 | ecosystem: Environmental > Aquatic > Deep subsurface > Groundwater > Contaminated ... | reverse complement strand
ATGTTGGGTTAAGTCCCGCAACGAGCGCAACCCTTATTGCTAGTTGCTACGCAAGAGCACTCTAGCGAGACTGCCGTTGACAAAACGGAGGAAGGTGGGGACGACGTCAAATCATCATGCCCCTTATATCCTGGGCTACACACGTAATACAATGGCGCATTAACAGAGGGAAGCAAAAGAGCGATCTGGAGCAAATCCCTAAAAGGCGTCTCAGTTCGGATTGCAGGCTGCAACTCGCCTGCATGAAGTCGGAATTGCTAGTAATCGCGGATCAGCATGCCGCGGTGAATACGTTCCCGGGCCTTGTACACACCGCCCGTCACACCATGAGAGCCGGGAACACCCGAAGTCCGTAGTCTAACCGCAAGGGGGACGCGGCCGAAGGTGGGTTTGGTAATTGGGGTGAAGTCGTAACAAGGTAGCCGTATCGGAAGGTGCGGCTGGATCACCTCCTTTCTAAGGAGACTATGCGGATGATCGGCAAAGCCGGTCGCAACAAATCTGCGTATCTTCCTAGGTCAGACCTCAATCTCTCCATACATTGTTTAATTTAGAGGGTATACGCCCGTCATTCGTGACGAAATTATATTCTCAACCTGCACCTTGAAAACTGAACAATGTAATGTGATAACAAATAAGCAAGGCAACAGAGAGGACGACTGTTGGTGAAAGCCAATGGTTGTTTCGGACACGGGAGACCGTGTCCAATAAAAGCGAAATGAAAATTGTGGAACAATAACAATTGGGTAACAATACAATTTCAAAAACATTTCTTCTGTGACGCCTGCATAATTCAAAACCAAGAGAACAAATCAAAAAGTGATTGTTCTATGTTGGAGCAAAGAAGCGCGGCCCGTTTTTCGTTGCACTTCCGAAACTCCGAGCAAAGCCCAATGCAATGGGTTTGCTCGGAAAGAGGAGGAGCGACGGAGCGGAGTGAGCCTACGGCCTTGGCCGGAGGTGAACAGAGCGCAGTACGCTCCGACGAAGGTCAAGCTATAAAGAGCGCAAGGGGAATGCCTTGGCATCAGGAGCCGAAGAAGGACGCGACAAGCTGCGATAAGCCACGGGGAGCTGCACATAAGCTGAGATCCGTGGATTTCCGAATGGGGAAACCCGGCAGAGCAATACTCTGTCAACGTATACTGAATAAAATAGGTATACGTAGGGAACCGTCTGAACTGAAACATCTAAGTAGGACGAGGAAAAGACATCAACAGAGATTCCGCAAGTAGTGGCGAGCGAACGCGGAGGAGGCCAAACCGAGGGTCAGCAATGATCTTCGGGGTTAGGACCCACATAACGTCACAATAATCTAGCCGAACGGCATGGGAAGGCCGTCCACAGAGGGTGAGAGACCCGTAGGCGAAAGATGATTTGTGGTAGTGGGTATCCAGAGTACCGCCGGACACGTGAAACCCGGTGGGAAGACGGGGGGACCACCCTCCAAGCCTAAATACTACCTGATGACCGATAGAGGAACAGTACCGTGAGGGAAAGGTGAAAAGAACCCCGGGAGGGGAGTGAAATAGTACCTGAAACCTTGTGCTTACAAGCAGAGAGAGCCCGTTAAGGGGTGATCTCGTACCTTTTGTAGAATGGTCCGGCGAGTTATAGTAACTGGCAAGCTTAAGCTATTCAGTAGCGGAGGCGAAGGGAAACCGAGTGTTAATAGCGCGTATAAAGTCAGTTGCCATAGACCTGAAACCGGGTGACCTATCCATGAGCAGGTTGAAGTTGAGGTAAAACTCAATGGAGGACCGAACGCACGTTCGTTGCAATGACCGGCGATGACTTGTGGATAGCGGAGAAATTCCAATCGAACTCGGAGATAGCTGGTTCTCCCCGAAATAGCTTTAGGGCTAGCGTTACATTAGATTACCGGAGGTAGAGCACTGAATTGGCTAGGGGGCGATGAGCTTACTGAACCTTATCAAACTTCGAATGCCGGATAATTGATGTGTAGCAGTCAGACAGTGTGAGATAAGTTTCATTGTCAAAAGGGAAACAGCCCAGACCCACAGCTAAGGTCCCAAATATATGCTAAGTGGAAAACGATGTGAATTTGCGAAAACAACCAGGATGTTGGCTTAGAGGCAGCCACTCATTAAAAGAGTGCGTAATAGCTCACTGGTCGAGTGGATTTGCGCGGAAAATTCAACGGGGCTAAGCATATAACCGAAGCTTGGGATATGCACTTTATTGTGTGTATGGTAGGGGAGCGTAGTGTACGGGGTGAAGCATGAGCGGAAGCACGTGTGGACTGTACAGTAGTGAGAATGCCGGAATGAGTAGCGAGAATTATGTGGGAATCATAATGGCCGAAAATCTAAGGTTTCTTGGGGAAGGTTCGTCCGCCCAAGGTAAGTCGGGAGCTAAGGCGAGGCCGAGAGGCGTAGTCGATGCACATACGGTTGAAATTCCGTAACCACCGAAAGATTTAAGCACAGGGACACATAGAGATAGCCGAACCCCGGCGTTGGTTGACCGGGGCGAAAGGGACCGAACATCAGTAGGGAAGTCGGCGATGCTCTGTGGCGAGAAAAGCTGTGTGTATATCTAAGGTGCCCGTACCGCAAACCGACACAGGTAGATGAGGAGAGAATCCTAAGGCCAACGGGAGAAGGGTTGTCAAGGAACTCGGCAAATTGACCCCGTAACTTCGGAATAAGGGGAGCCTACTACGGTAGGCCGCAGTGAAAAGGCTCAAGCGACTGTTTACCAAAAACACAGGTCTCTGCTAAATCGAAAGATGACGTATAGGGGCTGACGCCTGCCCGGTGCCGGAAGGTTAAGAGGAGAGCTTAGCGCAAGCGAAGGTTTGAATTGAAGCCCCGGTAAACGGCGGCCGTAACTATAACGGTCCTAAGGTAGCGAAATTCCTTGTCAGGTAAGTTCTGACCCGCACGAATGGCGTAACGACTTGAGCACTGTCTCGACAGCCCGCCCGGCGAAATTGTAGTACCGGTGAAGATGCCGGTTACCCGCAACTAGACGGAAAGACCCCATGGAGCTTTACTGTAGCTTAATACTGAAGATTGGTAATGCATGTATAGGATAGGTGGGAGCCTGTGAAGCCTGAGCGTCAGCTCGGGTGGAGGCGCTGTTGGAATACCACCCTTGTATTGCTGGTTTTCTAACCTGCGGCCATGAATCTGGTCGGGGGACACTGTTAGGTGGGCAGTTTGACTGGGGCGGTCGCCTCCAAAAGAGTAACGGAGGCGCTCAAAGGTTGGCTCAGCACGGACGGAAATCGTGCATAGAGTGCAAACGCAAAAGCCAACTTGACTGCGAGAGAGACATCTCGAGCAGGTACGAAAGTAGGAGTTAGTGATCCGGCGGTATGCAAGTGGAAGTGCCGTCGCTCAACGGATAAAAGCTACCCTGGGGATAACAGGCTGATCTCCCCCAAGCGTCCACAGCGACGGGGAGGTTTGGCACCTCGATGTCGGCTCGTCACATCCTGGGGCTGTATTCGGTCCCAAGGGTTCGGCTGTTCGCCGATTAAAGTGGCACGCGAGCTGGGTTCAGAACGTCGTGAGACAGTTCGGTCCCTATCTGTTGCGGGCGTAGGAGATTTGAAGGGGGCTGTCCTTAGTACGAGAGGACCGGGATGGACTGACCTCTGGTGCACCAGTTGTCGTGCCAACGGCATAGCTGGGTAGCTAAGTCGGGACGAGATAAGCGCTGAAAGCATCTAAGCGCGAAACTTTCCCTAAGATAAGATCTCCCATCCATTTATGGAGTAAGGGTCGATGTAGACTACATCGTTGATAGGTCGGAGGTGTAAGCACAGTAATGTGTTCAGCTGACCGATACTAATAACCCGAGGGCTTGACCTACAAGAATATGCAGGCGGCCTTGTATATCCAAAACACACTACATTGTTCGGTTTTGAGGGTGCAGGGCGTCGCTCACTCCCTGTCGGTTACGGTTTCCGCCTTCGGCGAAAAGCCTACACCTCCGGGAGCCGCTCCTCTTCGAACAAAACCCGCTTCGCTGGGCTTTTATTCGAGTATAACGAAGACGACGAATGTCCTACCCTATGGGGAAGCACAGTCCGCGACGACGACGGCCCGTTGGTCAAGTGGTCAAGACGGGGGCCTCTCACGCCCCAATCGGGAGTTCGACTCTCCCACGGGTCACCATTACTTTTATAATTACCGACAGTATGCACCATTAGCTCAGTTGGTAGAGCACCTGACTCTTAATCAGGGTGTCCACGGTTCGAGCCCGTGATGGTGTACCACTCCATTGGGGTGCGTAGAACACCCCAATGGAACCCTGAAATTCTGCTTGACATGTTAATACTTATATTGTAGTATTTGGCTGCGGCCATTTACATAGTTGGTGTTTTTATCGATGAGGGTCCACCCGTTCCCATTCCGAACACGGAAGTTAAGCTCATCTGTGCCGAAGATACTCGACTGGCGACGGTCCGGGAAAATAGGTCAATGCCAACATTAAATGAGCCTAATATACTAGTATATTAGGCTCTCATATTCCTCCTTAGCTCAGTCGGTAGAGCATGCGGCTGTTAACCGCAGGGTCGTCTGTTCGAGTCAGACAGGGGGAGCCACTTAAACGGTATTGCCGTCACGAATATCGTGACGGCAATACGCGCAATTACAGTTCCGGCATTCCTGCTGACGCTGCCGCCTTTCCGCTTTAGACGGAAACGGCAAAGTATGACGCGGGCCTTTAGCTCAGTTGGTTAGAGCAACCGGCTCATAACCGGTCGGTCCGGGGTTCGAGTCCCTGAAGGCCCACCAATTTAATACAGGGGTATAGCTCAGCCGGTAGAGCGGCGGTCTCCAAAACCGTAGGCCGAGGGTTCGATCCCTTCTGCCCCTGCCACAAAAAGTCCGTAAATCCTTAGGAATCCCAAGGGTTTGCGGACTTGTGTTATTTGTAAGCGAATTGTAAGAAGTGTTACAATTTCCGGTTTAGAGCGGCTTTTTACCCACTATTCCCTGCTTTTCTGGCGGGTGAAACATCTGATTGCATCTTAAAGAAGGGCGCAATCGAAGACGTTTACTAGTTGTTAGAATCAGCTCTATGGGACAAATAACGCAGACCTGAGATATCAAAGATTGAAGGACTTGTTAACACCGAGATATAATTGAACAAATAAAAATTTGGAAGAGATGAACATTTCTATACAGATGCCTTTGCGAGACCCACTTACCTTTTTGAGCGTAGTCCAAGATAATGCAAATTGCGGGATGTCCGAACATCCCGCAATTTGTTGAGGTCAGCAGTTTCTTTACATCTGTTAAGCATTAAACCTTGGAATAGCACCATAACTGCCTTCGAAATAGGCTTTACAAACTTTTTTATCAAAACGCTCGCTGAAAGTATCTAGGGAGAAAATCGTCGAATTTCCATTTTCATCTTTATCGATAAATCCTATTTCGTCCTTGCGTAGTAAATCAAAATCCATTAGCTTTGACTCATGCGTAGTCACTATTAGCTGAATATTACGTGTAGGAGCTAATTTTAAATATTCTTCAACAAACTTATATGTTAGAAGTGGATGAAAGCGTCTGTTTATTTCATCAATTATATATATCCGTTCAGTATCCTTACTTAGGAGAACTTCTATTAGATCGAGCAAACGAACTGTGCCATCTGATTCTTCATCTAAAGAAAAAACGGCATTTGTTCTTTCGTGTTTAAACTCAAGTGTTTTGCACTGTAAGGTATCACCATCGAGTTGAATAATAAACATTGATTTATTATAATCCGAGCGCAGCATAATCGCGGGGGTATTAATTTTATTCTTTTCTTCATTACGCTTTTTTTGCTCATTAAGACTGTCCATTATTTCTTGCATTATCTCTTTAGGCACACTTGCAGCCACTTTTTCAACTGCTACGTCTGCAACTACGAATTCGGATACACCAGTCCCAAATGAGTGCAGAAGTTTACTAATTTGATTAACACTTTCACTGTCCATCAAATACGAATAATTAGTTATTGGCCTGTCTGGATCATTTACGCTCAACTTATACTTAAACCAATTATAAATGGACTTATATATTTTTATATCTGAGTCATTAGCATATAGAGAGTCCTTGTTTTGATTCATTAGTCGTAAAAAAAGAATAGAGCTGTCTTGTTTTACGTCTTCAGCATATATTTTTAATCGTTCATTAATGGCTGCTTCCTTGAAGTAAGACTCAACTTCATATTCGCCTTCAGATATATCTCTTGAGAATATTGTCTTATAAGTAGTACCATACCGAAATTGCTTTAAATATTCATTTACAAATTGTTCTGAATTTAATATTAGAGCGAAGCCATATACATATTTTTCGTTACCAATTTTAATTGTAAATTCAAAACTAGAGGGTTTATTTATATTTTCATCTTTCGCACGAAAGTAACAACTCTTACAGCTTTTAGGTATACCTCCTATAATTACGGTTCGTGCAAATTCAAAGGCACTAACAAGATTTGATTTTCCAGAACCGTTAGCCCCGTAAATCGCCTTAAATTTTAGTAGCTTAAAATCACCATCTAAATATACTCTATCAATCTTATTACGTACTTTACCAGCTTCCATCGAAAAAGTTTGTTCTTCATCGAAAGAAAGAAAATTACTGACCTTAAACTCTGATAACATTGTTGCACCACCTCGTTGTCGTTATCAATAGTATAAACGAAAATATCACAATAGTCAACCATAAAGTTTATCATCACGCTTGATACGGTACTGCTAAGTGTGAAAAAATCACAAAATCGCAAAATAATATGTTGACAAGTGCGGATCGGAGTGCTATATTTATATCAGCTTAGCACTCAAGAGAGTTTAGTGCTAATACTTTTTATTAAATGGTGTGCAAGCCACCAAAACGTTCTTGCAGAAAGGTACATAAATGAGAGTAAAAGCACTAAGTAATTATGATGGAGATGTAGATACAAGGTTCGGGGATTGTATACTACTATACGACGACAACAGCACATCTCTAACTGTTTACGATTGTGGTCACACGAAACATGCAGATGAAGTCAAGTCTTTTTTGAATAATAAACCTTTGATTTCGTCGGTACATATCGTTGTATCACATAATGACAGCGACCACACCGGTGGAGTATGCAATCTTCTTGACTGGCTATATAGTCAGAGAAAGCATACGGTAAGCGTCTATTCGCACCAGTATCTAATACACGTTGATACTATACTTGACAAGATTGACGATGGGCGGAGGAAGCGTGACCGCTTAAAAGAGGCGCTACTGGAAGAATTCGATAATATTAAGACAATTATTGAGACCGCGCAAACGTATGGATTTAGTACAGTGGAAGCATTGGAAGGAACAAGTTTTGACAACTGCACTATTGTTGGGCCTACAGTAGATGAGTTTACTGATGTAGCAGCCAAAGCAGTAGACAATCGGGTAGATAATAATATAGGGGAAGGCCACGCCGAAGAAACGGTAATGAACGCGGCTAGCGTTCAGTTAAAATGCAAACTGGATACTGCCGAAACAATTATGCTATGTGGGGATGCCTCACCTTCATATTTGCATAACCTTGATGGCTATGAAATCATACAACTGCCACATCACGGTCAGTTAGCCGATGCACAAGCGGTTTTTGATAAATTGAAAAATTCGTATGGCAAGGCCTACTTTGTTTCTGATAATACAGGATCAGGTATAACAAGTGGAGGCTCCGAAAATTTGGTGCAGTTTATGAAAGATGAATTATACAGCCCTGCGAAGAACACAAAAAATGGTGTCGTTTACATACCGCAGAGCGCAAGTGGTGGCGGTATGGTGAACACCCCCAGCAGTCGACCGCAAGGAGTGAGACTTGGTGAGATGGATTTTAAGTACCGATAAGATAATATCGGGTGACAGGAATCAGTTACAAGCACGAAGATGCTATATAGAACAAGTAACGGGTACCAATGTTACTCCTTGGGATACCATACAAGTAAACGGAAAAAAGTTCTATCTCTGTTTTTCAAACGATGAGATAAACGGGACTTTTATAACTGCACACATCGGTGATGTATTCATGATATGCTCATTGCCCGTTGTTTACACAGGAGAGCTCGTTGTTGCAAATACTTGTATTTGGCAAGACGGGGCCGATAAAGAAATACTAAAGCTTATGAGGTTTTTTAACAAGAAAGCTGATCTGTGGTTTGCTGAGCAAGAGTTATTTTTCGACGGACCCAAAATACGCCAGTCAGTACAGATTAACAACTTTGGTCTTTTTGGATTTAAAATGTCACCATCCGAATGTAATTTGTTTAAGAACAGGAATAAGGGCTTTATAAATGCAATACAGAGGTCGTTTGTTCGGGTATCTACGGCCATAGCAGGGAATAGTGGGGCAGCTTTATGAATGGAATTCTTGAAAAAATAGGTTCATATCAAATCTTGACTAACCTGTTGCCAGGGGCATTTTTCGGATTAACACTTAAGTTGTTTTTTAGGCTGGGTCTCAAAACCGATAATATCAGCGAAGATGTTTTAGCGTATTACTTTGTGGGGATTATTATCAATCGAATTGGTTCTATAGCCGTCGAGCCAATCTTAAAGAAATTATGTTTTATAAAATATGTGCCATACCCCGAATTTGCTAGAGCTGTAAAAGCTGATTCGAAAATTGATACCCTTTCAGAAATGAACAATTACATTCGCTCACTCCTGACGTCTGTATTACTTCTACCACTGATATGGGCATTGCATATATTATCTTTAAAATGGACATGGCTTTCTATGAATTGGACATGGTGTTTTATAGTATTCTTGATTTTATTGTTTTTATTTTCATATAAAAAGCAAACTAATTACGTATGTAAACGTGTCAATGTAGTTAGCGATGGAAAACCCAAAGATGGAATAGCATCAGTGGTAGATATAAAACGCTAATTTATTATTTTTTTATAAGCGCCAAGAAATGAGAGCAGAAGTAATGTACCGCTGCTCTCAATCATTTTTTACTATTTTTAATCTATACCGCTAAGAAGCTTTTCTTTGGGGCGAATATTGAGTCCCAAGTATTCGAGGCTTCCTCATCCATTTTGCTTATAAGCAAGAAAAAGAAGATAACGCAGATCCTTGCCGAAGAAACGGGCGGCAAGAGCTATAAGACTCACAAGTATAGCCTAGACTCAGAGCGCTCTACCTTGGGTTACAATGAGACCGAAGATCACACGTTTGTTTGGAAAAAGAGAGGCGAAACTGAACCTCCGACAACATATAAATCGCTTGAACTGCTGGCAAAAATGCTTGCTGCCCGTGACGAACAAGTGCTTACTTACTTTCTCGATGGCTCACGACATGTTTATAATGCCCTGTTAAGCGTAGAGGACCTGTGTGAAATTCTTATGATCGGCAAAAACTCAGCATACACGCTGCTGGCAAGTGGCGAACTTAAGGCCTACCGAGCGGGAACCCGCTGGAAGATACCTAGAGAAGCGGTGACACAATACGTAAAAAAACAAGCCAAACTCTAAAAGAAGAAGCTGTACTAATCGGTACAGCTTCTCTTTTTTGTCAAAATGCGAAAAACTCATGTTAAATTATATTGAGAAATGAGTTGTTTTGCCGGTTAATATGTTGCAATATGATATCAAATGGGTTTATTATTAAGATAATATACAAAATCTGGATTAACCTCGCACTTAGGCATTATTTCGAGGTTAAGACCTTCTCATTTTAGCAATAACACGCAATTTGGATTGTGATTATATACGTTGTAGCAGCAATACGGTAAATACCGTTTGACGGAATCGATTTTTGACAAAATGAAACGGGTACAGTTTTTCGAACCTCCCGTATGGAGATAATTCAAATAGCCAAGTCAATCAAAGACCATCTCGAGCTTTAATTAGAAATGGAGAAATGAACATGGGAGAAATCATTAGTTTGAATAGCTCTAACGGGGCCTGTGCTAATGATAGTTCGCAAATCATAAGAACAGAGAATGATTTGATCGAAATTACAGATGGAATTCTACTGGATGCTCGCACTGACATTTCAAAGAAAAATACCATCAGTATGCCAATTGCGCAACTGGCTACACTTGGTGCCGGAGTATCTTCTCTCATTCCCGCACTGAGAACTGTCACGCAAACTACAACCGCCAGCACACAGGGCCTATATCAACTGGCAAATGCTGGTGTTGGCGATGTGCTGAAAGTGGCAAAGAACGGCAATTCCTGGGGCGCGTTCAAAACTGCCGAAGGAACATCAAAGCTTGCACAACTTCAGGCCGCCGGTCCTCTTTCAGCAACCAATACAGCAGTTATGCCGATCGACCCTTTGACGATGATGATGGCAGTTGCGTTGTTCTCTATCGAGCAGCAGTTAGGTAATATTGCCGAGATGGAAAAACAGATTCTGTCTTTCTTGGAAGTGGAAAAGGAATCTGAAATTGAGGCGGATGTAGAAACACTGTCTAAAATCATCTCGAAGTATAAATACAATTGGGATAACGCGCAATTCGTTTCGAGTAATCATAAGGTAGTTCTTGATATTCAGAGAACGACAAGAAAGCACATGAACTCATATCAGAAAAAAGTCAGCGAGATTTTGAGTTCCAAACAGTTGATTGTTGCGCAGTCGAAGGTAAACTCCACTCTAAATGATTTGCATAAGAAATTTAAATACTACAGATTGTCACTATATACATTTTCGATGGCTTCCCTTGTTGAAATCATGCTGAGTGGTAATTTCAAGGAAGAAAACATTACTGGCGCTAAGTCGGAAATCGAAAGTCTCTCCATGGCATACCGAGACATTTATGGGCAATGTTCGCTGTATCTGGAGAAAATGTGTGCTTCATCTTTAGAAGCAAATGTACTAAAAGGCATTGGTGCTGCCAGCAGAGCGGCAGGAAAATTCATCGGCAGCATTCCTGTTATAAAAGAAGGTCCTGTTGATGAATTTCTCCAGGGGGGCGGTGCGCAATTGAAAGAGGAAGCATTCGGTATAGAGAGAAATGTAGTGCAATCATTTGCTGAAATAAGCAATCCCGGTACCGCCGTTTTCATAGAAAAGATGAATGACATGATCAAGATCTATAACCACACAACAGAAATATATTTTGACGAGAAACAGATCTATCTTGTTGCAGGTTGTTAGGTGAGGCAGACATATCCGAAATAGAAAAATGGCGGCCAATTATGAGAAATCAATGGATTACTTAAAAGCTGCTATCGTTTATCAATAGGGCAAAGTGTAATGTCGGAGACATTATGGAGATCGTTACTAATAGAACCTAAAGTAAAGATGATGTGATCCACACTGGATTAAAAGGAGGGCTGCAAGCTGGAGATTGAAATTGGGAAATTTACTCTTGAGTCGCTGACAACCGGTATGTACAACGAACCCGAGTCGTGCTTTAGAGAATATATTCAAAATGCAGTCGATTCACTTGATACTGCGCTTGCTGAAAATATAATGCAGGCGGAGGACTTCCGGATCGAAATAATCGTTAATGGTTCAAGGCGAGAAATCAGTATACGCGACAATGGTACAGGCATTAAGAAGGACTTGGTTAGGAAGACGCTGCTTGATATCGGCAATTCTACCAAGTTACATACGACTAATCGCGGATTTCGCGGCATAGGTCGTCTTGGAGGCCTTTCGTATTGTAAAAAGCTCAGTTTCTGTACTTCTGCATTGGGTGAAAGCGAAAAGACGCTCCTTACTTTTGATTGCGAAAAATTGAAAACCCTTTTAGTCCCGGGGCAAAGCACGGACCACAATCTCCAGAGCGTCATCGAAGCCGTAACTGAAATCAAGGTTATGCAGGAACAGCCATCGGCCCATTATTTCATCGTAAAGATGGAAGATGTCGATGACATTTCATCGCTCTTGGATTTTGAGACGGTCAAAGACTATATTTCGCAGGTTGCACCGATACCTTTTAAAGATAGATTCTATTGGGGACGTGAAATAAAAAAAGAGTTGTTGGAGAATGGGATTATTATTGCGGAGTACCCCGTATTCATCGGCGAGTCATTTGAGTCTCTTTCTCAAGTGTACAAGCCATATAAGGTGACCTTTGAGGCGAATTCTCGTACTGGTGTATCAAAAGATGAAATCCTCAGTATTTCATTCTTTAGAGTAAACGATGGCAACCAGAAGATGATTGCCTACGGATGGTACGCCAATACAGATTTTTCTGGAACGCTGGTTGATGAGCGTATTTCTGGGGTCAGGGTACGTCAAGGTAATATTCTCATCGGTGACGCGCGCACCCTTGCCCCTTACTACAAAGAGAGCCGGTTCAACGGTTGGGCAATTGGTGAAGTTTATACTGTCTCTCAGGCCCTAATTCCAAACGCCAGACGAGACGACTTTGAGAAAAACACTACTTTCTCAGAGTTTACCATTGGGTTGAGGGATACAATTGGTGCGGAGATAACTGATAAAATTCGTTCGGCATCCAAGATCAGAAACAACCCAATGCAAAAAACGCTCAAAAAGGTTGAGTGCGACGTAGCTAAGGTTGAGGAAGTCCTCACTACAGGTTTTCATTCGTCTGCCGAAAAGGAGCAGGTTGCCTCCGAACTTAGTGCTACAAGACGTGACCTTTATGCTATCCCGAAAAACGCCCCTGTTGAAGTCATAGAGCAAAAAACGGCTCTGATTGAGCGAATCACAAAACTTGTGGATGAAGTTGATGAATCGACAAACTTCAGAGTGAAGAATGACATCCCTTCCAATTTTTCAAAGGCGGAGAAAAAGGTCGTTCAGGCAATGATGGAAGTTTTGTCTCGTAACTTCGAACGCACGACTGTTGATAGCCTGTACCGCGACTTTTTAGAGGAACTGAAGTCGGGAGGTAAAAAATAATGATGCAAGTCTATCCCGAAAAATATGAGCAGTTAGAACTGTCGGTTGATGAGAAGTCATTTCTCCGGACAGTTGAGCGGGCTTTCTCCGATGAAGAGATGGCTTATTATGTGCTGCACATAAATCCACGCAAGAAGGACACCGGCGAAGGGAAACCAGAACTGTTCAATCTTCTTATCGTCAACAAAGGGATACTCTTGTTTCGCTTTATTGAAGTACCTGACTTGGCGGCCCAGATGACCATTAAGGCTCTTAGCAATCCCACTGTATACGAAACACTTAGGAACGATATTGCCAAAAGGCTTGAAGCGAGCCGTTACCTCACCGATGCATCGGGCAAGCTGCGGTTCACTCTTAATGTGTGCTTCGTGTTCCCAAAGGCTGACGAGAATCAGATAACATCCGGTCTTGACGAAAGCGAGCGTCAGTTTTGTTCAGGCCACGTCTTTTTCAAGGACACCATAACACATATTCGCAGAGATGGTGCAGACGCGGTCAAGGAGTATTGGGGCGAGGGTGATGAACTACAGGAAGGCCAAATTAACAACGTATTTCAGCGGCTCTGCCCTGAAATCACAATACCGCGAAAGTACATTCTTGACGAGAATGGAACTGTAGCTGGCACAGATGGACCTATGGATACAACGGATAGAGCGGTACAGTCCTACCGTTTGGACAGCAAGCAAATAGATATCATCAACAAGATTGCAAAAGGCAATCAGCTTATCCTCGCATGCGCGGGCAGCGGTAAAAGCGTATTGCTTATTTCCAAGTGCTTCAAACTGGCGAGCCTTAATCCGAGCGATAATTTCCTCATCACCTGCTACAACAGAAATCTGAACAATTATTACCAGTGGGCTATAGCCCAAGCTGGATTTTCGGATAAAAATGTGCGTTGTTCCACGTTTTTTGGGCTCTGTCGATTCTTGTTAGAGGACAACGGAATTGCACTGCCAACCGCAAATAAACGAGATGACTATTACGACCGGCTGTTTCTTATTGCTAACAACGCCCTTTCTGAAGGCAGGATTCGCCAGCGTTATTATGGCATCTTCATCGATGAAGTTCAGATTTTCAAACCTGAATGGTATAGGTTTTGCTTTAACCTTCTAAAAAGCAAAAATGCCGACGACCACTTCTTTACGATAGCGGGCGATAAATCACAAGATATTAAGAACAATATTAAGCACGGCAAGGCACCGTGGCAAGGCGGTGGCGAAGCCTACCCAGAATACAGAGGGAAAATGCTGCCGATAGAAACGAATTATAGAAACTCAAAGCCAATCAATGACGCAATCGACAGTTATGTTGCTGCCGCTAAAACACTTGGGACAACTTTGGGTGTTGACCTGACCTCCGACCCCGAACTGTTTCTGCGCGGGACAGCTTACCGAAACGGCAACGAACCTACATTAGTTGAATTATCAGACCTGAGTAATGAAGGCGAAGGAAAAGCAATCGGAGATGCCGTTCGCGACCTTATTGACAACAAAGGCCTTAGCGAAGTCGATATTGCAGTCATTCTATACAACAAAGCAGCACCATACACAACCAAAGGGTGGAAAACGCATTATTATGAGTTGTTGCCGTTCATCAAACAATATTTTTACGCTCAAGGCTGGGAAAACCCCGCCATTCTGATTACGGGTGAATCAGAAGGTGTCACCTATGGTTCGAGAAGAGGCGTGACTATCGCTACCATAGAAGGCTCATTGGGGCTGGATTTCAGAGCGGTTGTGGTGGCAGGACTCCGACCGCTTGGCACCCACGAAAAAGTGCGAACGATGACAGAGTTCGAATCGGCAACACCAGAACAGTTGCCAGAAAAACTCGAAGCATTCAAAAAGAACATTAACTTTCTCTATACGGGTTGCACGAGAGCCAAAGATGAATTGACCATCATTCTCTCTGCCTCGCAAGGTGAATCGATATATATGGATTTGCTTAGGCAATCAATGCAGAAAGGGAGTAATCGATGACTACATACGATGATAAGACGGAAGGAATATTCGCATCGAGCGGAAGGTTCATTTTACCACAGAGTATAGATTGTGATGATTTAACATTCAAGGCCAGTTATGTTGTTGAATCTAACATTAAGTGCAAAGGAAAGATAACTGCCCTTTTCGATTTAATAATTATCGGTGATGTGGAAGCAAGTGAGATTGATGTTAAAGGAAGATTTGTTTGTATTGGGAAATGTAAGGCTAACACTGTTACTGTATACGATGAAATATGGTCTGACGAAATTGCGGCGGTAAGTATCGAAACATCCAGTCGAATAACAGCGCAAGAGCTCAAAGCAAAAACCATTATTGCTGAAGGAAGTATTCTTATTGCTCGAACTCTTGATGTTGATGGCACTGCCGAAAGCAGAAAAGCAATTATCTGTGGCGAGACTGCATTTGGAGCTGGGATTATAAGTGCTCCTATACTATTTACGGGCGAGCCGTTGGATTTAGATAATGGAGAAGATGCTGTAATTACAAAAGAAGCTGTTAAAAATCAAAAATTCAAAGAGAGTAATCATTCTCCTGATAACCATATAGGTTCAGGTTCTGAAGTAAATCTCGTTCAAATGGGTGAGGCAAACTTCAAGCAAGAAAATGATTACTGCGGATATTTAGATGTTGCCATATCAAAGGCACATGATGATGAGGAAAGAGAAAAATTCAAGCGATGGAAAACTACTCTGTTAGAAATTGAATTGAATTGCTGTTCCATTGATAATTACACAGATGCTGTTCAGCTAATCTGGCTGTCTGAAGTAGCCAGCTCAGATCACTTCCGAAACTGGCCAAAGATTGATGAAATGTTCGTTATGCTTGACCAACATTTCGCAGACTTGATGCATGATAACGCCGATAGAATAGTCTGCACCATCAGTAGCTATTCTGAATTGTTACGGGCACTGAGCATTCTTCATCTGTATGGTGACATTATAAGTGAGGAGCTCTACTGCTGGATTTACGAACAGCTTATCTCGAACCTCGGATTGAGACCGGAATTCGTCTGCAAGCGGCTAAATGAAAAGGGGTGGGAAGCACATGCCGAATAACAGAGAGATATTAGCAAACAACATCATTGATAGGTTCGTTGCTGCGGTTTCTGGAACAGACAAAGAGCAGTGGCTGTTTAACAGCCCTGAAGACCGCATCTATGTTGGAAAACTGTCTCCGCAAAGCGCTGAGGACAGCTTTTCATCTAGTGTATTGATTAAGCAAATTAGTGTTGACTTCCGCATTCCCAAAAAGGATATCGACCATGCAGTTTTGCAAATTTTCCCGCAGGGTAACTTCTTCTTTAGGGTTTTGCCGACACTTGACCAGCAACGAGAGTTTTTCTTAAAAAACTTTATATCCACGTTCACTGATTCCCAGTTTGCGGACTTCACTGCGCTTGATGATGCATTCCGCACTTGCAAGCTTGCTGCAGAGGAGCAAGCCCATAGAGTTCAGCTTCAGCCGGTTTATGAGAAAATTGCTATCAATCGGGACAACAAATTCGTTGAGGTGAAAATTGAGGACATATACAACCCTAAATTTGACTGTGGAAGTGTACCAACAGAATCTCCGTTTTACGAAGAGATAAAGCGGCAGGTCGAGGCTCTTTGCGCCGAAGCAAAAGCCCGCCCAAACACTATGTCGTGCCAGTTCAGGGATAAACTCAAGATTGACGACTTGCTTACTGAGGAAACTTGGCAGGCATATATCAAAAAGCAACAGACTCGGGAGGAATTTGATATGTTCCTCCGTTTCGACTACTCCCTGAGTGTAGATTTGAAAGGTAGTGGTGACCATCTTAATGTGACCGTCGCTCTTAGCAACGAGACCCCTTGGGGAGACGAAAGCGCGGGTTCCGGTCAAGCCGCTGCAAAGACGGATAAGTACCGTATTAGCACCCTCTTCAATTCCGGATTAAAAGTGAAATGTCTTGATACAGAATTTGTTCCGATTGAACTGGACTATTTTGCCGACGACTATAAATACGACAGATACGTCTATGCGCTTGGGAACAACTGCAATGTGTTCTACGACAAGGATAATGTAGAGATACAGACAACCCACGTTCCTTATTATGTTCAGCATCGCCTAAAGACAAACGACAAAATGGCAATCAAATTTGATGACTTAATTACTGACCCGATTATAACGCTGAAAGGCATCCATACTGAGATGCAAAAAGAACTGGAACGTTGGGAAGCGGACTTTAACGAACGGCACAGTTCTCTCACAACGAATGGTGTACGGCAGTTTAGTAATGAGATTGCTGCATTCAAGTTAGAAATGACGAGGTTTGCTACTGGCATTGAATTGCTCAGCAAGCACAATATGCTTAGCGACGCCTTTCGTTATATGAACCAAGCTTTTAGGGATTCTGCCAAAAGCAAGGGTTATGACAGTTGGCGTTTGTTTCAAGTTGTTTTTATCGTTTCGTTAATTCTCGATGTCGTGGCACACGAACAAGACTTAATGCTCGATGACGACATCAAAAGCAAAGCCAAAACGGATGATGTAGATATCCTCTATTTCCCGACTGGTGGTGGTAAAACAGAGGCGTTCTTAGGAATTCTCGTTTTCAATCTATTCTTTGATCGTTTGCGCGGCAAGAACTATGGTGTCACTGCGATGCTGAAATACCCTCTCCGATTGCTGTCTGTACAACAGGTTCAGCGCGTTGCTAATATCCTTGCAACTGCCGAGATAATCCGACAGACTAAGGGAATGGGCGGCAGTCCGTTCAGCCTTGGATATTATGTTGGTGACGGCAATACTCCGAATAACATCGATAAAGACCTTCAAAGAACATTGCTTGAATTATCTCCCGACGAGATAGACGAGAAATATCGTCTGATCGATGTTTGTCCGTTTTGCGGTCAGGGAAATGTTCACGTGATTTATGACTCAGAGGCTAACTCTTTAAGGCACATTTGTGGCAATTCGGCGTGTGTCTCGCAGGGAGTTATTCCACTTTATATGGTGGATAACGACATATATAGATACTTACCGTCCGTAATAATTTCAACTGTGGATAAAATGACAGCCCTCGGCTTCAACTCGAATTTTCATAACTTCCTTTATGGAGCTGAGTTCGAATGCCCAAAACACGGGTTTACTTCAAAGACAAAATGTCTGGTCTACGGTTGCCAATGTGACCCTGCCGACTACAAAAAAGTGACGATGAAAGACCCTGCACCAACTCTGATGATACAGGATGAGCTGCACCTTATACGGGAGTCACTAGGCGCATATGATGCCCATTACGAAACCTTGATTGAGTATTTCATCAAGCATCTGTCAGGGTGCAACAGAGGCATAAAGGTAATCGGAGCAACCGCCACGATTTCTGCTTACGCTGAACAAGCCAAACATTTGTACTGGAAGGGTGCAATTCGCTTCCCAGCCGCTTCTCCATACCTCGACCATAACTTCTATTCGTTTGTTGATAAGAATGACATCGGCAGAATTATTGTAGGGTATGCCCCATTTGGCAAGGCAATCGTTAACAGTGTTGCTTACTCGCTACAGTACTTGAAACGTGTAGTTTGGAATCTTTATAGCAACCCGCAGGAGGTTCTCGCTTTCACAGGAATTGAAATCGCAGGATCAGAAAATGAGCAGCTAGCAGAGGTCAAACGGCTACTTGAAGAATATTGGATAATTCTTGAGTACAACAATGTCAAACTCGAAAGCAACCGAGTTCTTCAAGCATTGGAAGACCCAATCAATACGGAACTCATTGACGAGGGTGTTCAGCCTCTAACTGCCAAAAAGATGACTGGAGATGACAGTTTCCAAGAAGTCAGGGCTACGCTTTCAACCATTGAACATGCCGAAAGCATGATAGATGGCATTGACTTCAATATGATTGCCGCCACCAGTATGATTTCTCACGGCGTAGATGCTGACAGGTTTAACCTCATGATTTTTTATGGAATTCCCGGCAACACTGCTGAATACATTCAGGCTTACTCGCGTGTCGGCAGAAAGCATACCGGCGTGGTTATTGATATTATGCGCCCCTCACGGGAAAAAGATCAAAGCTATCTTAAGAACTTTATTAAGTTCCATGAGTACAAAGACGTTCTTGTGGACTCAGTGTCCATAAATCGATGGGCAACGAAAGCAGTTGAGAATACTTTGCCGGGTGTTATATCAAGCCTAATCCTCAACCACTATCTTTACTTGTTGAAATATGAGGCGGGCATGAGCGATATCAGCAAGTATTCAAATCTTAAGACGGCTTTGACATCTGGCAAGATCTCTGCGGAGGAATTGAAACAGCACGCCTATGGCGTTTACAAATGCGCTGATGATGATAGCTCGGTCGGGAAACTCTATCGTCAGACAATTGACAGGCTAATAAACCGGTTGGTTGATGATTTGAAAAACGGCTCCTTTGACGGGAATGCTTACATTACTGAGGTCTTCAATCATTGCTATTTCAAGGTTATGTTGAGCCTTCGTAACACTGACAAACAACTCATCGTTGAGATGAAATAGGAGGGAGAAGAGATGCCATCTGACAAGAATACAATGAGCCGTGGGGTTCACCAAGCCTTGTATAAGTATTTGCCCGGTAGTTGGGTGGACTTTACCCAAAGTGGCGGTGGTGTCACATATGCCGTTCACGTTGACCGTTGGAACAGCGTTCACTTGACAGGCATCAATAATAAGCGGTTACTCCGCATAGTGAATCAGCGTGTAAGCGAATTCAAAAGCGGGAGTCAAGACGGAGCTGCGTCCGTTGTTAACTTCTCATCGGTCATCAACGAAGAAAACTACTATGTATTGACTCCAAAGGTCAGCGAACAAGAACGAGCCATTGTTACATCGGTTAAGCCGTGGGTGTTTGTCTGCAACTCCTGTGGGCGAGTGCGGCAATATTATAGCCACGATGAATTCAAACGCCGCGAACATGAGCCGTGTGATGTATGTGAAAAACATATGACCCAACTAAAGATGATTCGCTTTTGCAAATGCGGATATGCAGACGGAATCTTTGTACCAAAATGCCATAATAAGGAACATGGTACAAAATATATGACTCGTCGCGGAAGCGGTATTGACTTCGTTTGCAAAAAGTGTGGACAAAAGGCTGACCTACCGTTTTACTGCCCTGATTGTAAATCAAAACTTGATATCAAGCCAGCGCTTGATTCGTCACACTATTTCCCTTTCACACTTTTCCTTATCGACCTTCTCGATAAGCGGAAAGATGTGTTCTTGGATAATGAAGAAGAAAGCCGCGGCGAAAAAGTAGTTATTGGTCAATATTTAGGTTTGATACCTCAAGAGGAATACGCGGGAATTATTGCTAAGGGGAATGTCACCCAAGAAGACGAGTTCGAATTAACTCTGAAAAAAGAAGCAGAAAATTTGCGGCTTGGCGGCTTGGATGAGGCTACCATTTCTATGGTGTTGGATGCCAAGCGCCGTTCAAACCCAAGTGGGAAGATTTTTGAAGCCATCGAGAGAGTCGGACAAGGTCTTTCGGTCGTTAGTGCTGATGACATCAAGCCTATTGCCGAGGAGATTCTTGAATACGATGAACTTGTTCACGCCAAGGTTGTTCTATCGCTTGAGTCTGCCGAAAGCGATGCTGAAATTGTCAATGATGGCATAAAGCCTGATTATGTTGGCATTTCCAAGACGTTGGGATTTTCCAATGTGCAAATCTGCTCTGGCGTCCCCATTGTCTTTGCGGCTTATGGCTATACCCGCAAAGAACGCGAGTGTAATGAAGGGGTTAAGCTACACGGTTTTCCGCAGGAGATGGAAAAGAAGAATATATACGCAACCCGCCTTGAAACTGAAGGCGTATTGTTTGAACTTGACCGCCGCAGGGTTCTGAACTGGTTGCTGAACAATAAACTGATTAAGAATGAAGACTTGCCACAGGATATGAGCGACTACGGCATTAAGATGTGGTTCTTAGACAGAGTTCGTCTTGACCGCATTACTCCATTTAAACCAATCGATGAAACTGATACCTACGGGTTGATTACGAAAAAGGTTTATAATCTATTGCACAGTATCTCCCATGCCTTGATAAATGAGGCATCTGAGATATGCGGCTTGGACAAAAGTTCGCTGTCAGAATATATATTGCCTAATATCCCTGCGGTGTTCGTATACTGCTCGAACTCACAAGGGTTCAATATGGGAGCGTTGTATAGCGCATTCCAGTCGCATTTTGACCGTTGGATGAAGCACGCAAAGGAACGGTCAAAAAAATGCATCTTTGACCCTATATGCATCGACAAGGAAAAGGCTTGTGCGGGCTGTCTGTTTCTGAACGAGGTATCATGCCAGCACTTTAATAAAGATTTAGACCGAGGCTACCTCTGTGGATATTTTGATAAACAAAAACAAGAGAAGCTGACTGGTTTCTGGGAGGATTGATTATGGCTATCATGCACCCTACTCAAATACCTGAAGTTTACCGCGCCTACTCTGAGGTGAAATTCTTCAATGCATGCAAGGAACAGTTGTCAGATAAGTACCACGTATTCTATTCGGTTAGGTGGTACTCGACGAACAACGGAGTCAGAGAGGACAGCGAGTGCGACTTCCTGATTTTTAACCCTGATTATGGGTTTCTTTGTGTTGAGGTTAAAGGCGGCACAGGAATGAGGGTTGAGGACGGTGTATGGTATTTGGTTGACCGCGACGGCGAACGTATGCTGAAGCGTTCCCCGTATGACCAAGCCGAACAGAGCATGCGCTTCTTTAAGAAGTATTACGAAGATGAGGTTGAGGCACAGTTTTTAGGTGTATATGGGTGTGCTGTAGCATATCCGAACTACTCAATCAATGCACCTATTACTGTTGGTTCTCCTATGGAAACGACCATTGACCTTTCAGCAATGAATAATTTGCAAAAAAGAGTTACAGAAATTTTTCGTTTCTTTAGAGCTCAACTCAGGGGATCTTCATCTTTCCTATCTCCCGATGCTCAAAAGAAGTTTATCAGCGTGGTCAACAAACGTATTGCCTTGTCAATTTCAGCGGGGGCCCTTATTCAAGATAAAGAGCGAGAACTGCTTGAAATCAACCGGACGCAGGACATGGTCATCGACTTGTTGGCGCACTATCCAAAAGCGTTCATCGTTGGTGGTGCCGGAACAGGTAAGACCTGGATTGGGATAAAGAAAATTATCCGCTGTGTACGGGGTGGCGGTAACGCCTTGTATCTATGCTATAACAAGGCGTTAGCCGAGAAAGTATCCGCAATTATCGCTGACAACCACGCCGACTGCCACAATATTGATTCATACGCGTATTCACTTCTAAAGGATAAAGTCGCAACCGCGCCTGAAAAGAATGGTTGTAAAGAATACAGTATATTAATAGGCGACTTACCGAACCTGCAAAAATATGACTTAGTGATCGTTGACGAAGGGCAAGACTTTACCGAGGATTGGGCTTTTTGCGCCAATTTAATGGTAAAAGACAACGGTTCTCTCTATGTGTTCTACGATGAAAGCCAAAACATATTTAGACGGAATTTTGGTGAAAAGTTCTTTATTGAAGGGCTACCATTTGTTCTTCGCTATAATATCAGGAATACGGCGAACATCTACCGGTATACCCAAGAGCAGACAAACTTAGGGCTGGATACTATCGCCAATCATATTGAGGGAGTAGAACCAGATTGTCGAAAGTTTACTAGGAAGGCACAAGCCGTGGCATTCATCGATTCTGTTATAAATAAGTTGGTTAATAGAGAGGGCGTTAATCCTAAGAAGATAGTTATCCTGAGTAACCGAAAGAAAGAGAACTCTATAATGAGTGATACTACCTTTGTCGGCGGTCAAAATCTCAGTGATGAGCGTATTTTGCCCGACACAGATTCAATAGCCTACAGAACGATACAAGGTTTCAAAGGGCTTGAATCAGATGTCGTGATTTATATCAACCATACATACAAGGACGAGCCGAAAACCGAAAGTGTCCGTGCCACCCTCTACACGGCTCAAACAAGGGCGAGATTCTACTTGTATGTATTGAATTTTGAAGAAAGTGGGGGGGATTGCTGAATGGAGGACATTCTCCTGATAGAGCCAAATTACGCAAACAAATATCCGCCTTTGGGTTTGATGAAAATTTCAACTTTCCATAAGCGATTAGGTGACTGTGTAGTGTTTGCAAAAGGGAAGCTGCCAGATGAACTAGCAGGAAAAAGATGGGACAGGGTCTACGTTACGACACTGTTTACTTTTGAATGGGAAGAAACCAAAAAGAGCATTGATTACGCCCTCACGGTTGTAAAAGACCAGCATATGGTTTTCGTTGGCGGTATTATGGCCACTCTTATGCCAGAACTATTTATGGAGACTTTTCCGACGATAAGACTCATTGCGGGTTTGCTTAATCGTGACGGGACGCTTGGACTGCATGACGAAAAATGTATTGACCGCTTGACGCCGGACTACGATATTCTGGACGATGTCGATTATAAATACCCGGCTACAGATGCTTATTTTCTCTATATGACGCGCGGTTGCGGAATGAAGTGTCAGTTCTGCGCCGTGCAGACACTAGAGCCTGAATATGTACCATATATCTCAATCCGCGAGCAGATAGCCGAAGTGGATAGACGGTTCGGCGCAAAACGCGATTTGCTTTTAATGGATAATAATGTACTACGCTCAAACCAGTTCGACCGCATTGTTGACGAGCTGATAGAACTGGGCTTTGGAAAAGGTTGCACCTATCCAAGTCCGCGCACTGGGAAACCCCTTCAACGCTACATTGACTTCAACCAAGGGCTGGATGCCAAGTTGCTGAACGAGCATAAGGCAAAGCGGCTCGGCGAGTTGGCTATTAGCCCTGCCCGCATAGCGTTTGACCATATTGAAGACGAGGAGCAGTATAAAAAAGCGCTGGAACTTTGTGCCAAGAATGGCATAAAGTATCTGTCAAACTACATCCTTTATAATGGAGAGGATTTCACAGGCAAAGGGCAACATTACCATGCTGACACGCCGCAGGACTTGTTCAACCGAATGAAGATTTCTATGGACTTCTGCGATGAACTAAATGCTAAATATGGAAATGACGGGAAGGTACATATTTTCTCATTCCCGATGAAATATATCCCTTTGAACGCTACAGACAGGTCTTTTGTCGGTACATATTGGAACAAAAAATACCTCCGTGGCGTTCAGCGGATGCTGATTCCAACGCAGGGGAAGGGCGTATCTACGCGCTCGTTTTTTGAGGCAGACTTTGGGACAACCGCCGAGGAGTTTGTTGAAAACCTTGCTATGCCAGAAGACCTCCTCGGCCTTCGAGGACATTTTGTGGAACGCAAAGACGAATCAAAAGAGGACAGAAATAAACGATATGCCCAGTGGGAGGTCAACCACAGTCGAATTGACGAGTGGACTCGGCTTTATCGTTCTTTGGGCGACGACTTTAAAAGCTATGTGGAACTCATCAAGGATAATGACTTCTCAATGGGCAACTTCGAACATGCAAACACACCAACACTCCGTAAGATGTTCATTCACAACCTTTCATACCTGAGTTTTTTAAGAAATATTGAGGTGCTGGGTAGTGAGATGCTCACCTATGTTAGAGTTGAGTTCCCTACGTTATATGCTGAACTGCTAAGGTATGTAATTCGTTCGGAACATACTCAGTTTTCTTGCCTCAAGGGAATGCTTACGCTCCAAGGAACGGTTTTTATAACCGATATTATTCGTGCTTTTATAGATGAGCCTTACATGACAACAAACATCTTTGACGCTTTGTATAAGGCACAAAAGGATTTAAAAAAGATTGTTCTGGACACGCGTAGTTTGGATATCGCCTTACGTTACAGAACGGCAAACGCAATCTCGGATACCGAGTTGAAAAATGTAATGAAGTTGGGGCTTGAATGTGATGAAAAGAAAATTGAAGCCCGTTTATACCAAAAGTCAAAGCATCTCAGGAAAACCTTGAGAGATCAAAACGCAGATGAAATCGCAGGTGAAGTTATACTCGACAAGATAGAGGAAATCATCACACTGCTGCAAAAAGTTTACCTAAAGGAGGTCAAGTAAAGTGGAAATCACTATAGGGAAATTCACGCTCGAAACCCTGACATCAGGGATGTATGAGCGTCCTAAAGACATATACCGCGAATACATTCAGAACGCCGTAGATTCTATCGACATCGCTGTGTCCGAAAACCTCGTGAATGCAGCTAAGGCTCGAATAGACCTCGAAATTGACAAAGAAGGACGGTCTATACGGATATCTGATAATGGTACCGGTATCGGCGTTGAATGCGCCGAAAAGTATCTGCTGGATATCGGCCATTCTCCCAAAAGGTTTACAAATGCGCGAGGGTTTCGGGGGATCGGGCGCTTGGCAGGATTGGCATATTGCCACACTTTGATTTTCGAGACCTCCGCTTTCGGCGAAGACAAGCGGACGGTTATAGAATTTGATGCCCAAGCTCTTTGTGAGCGAATGCTCAACGAAAATATCGATATTGACTTGCTCTCGCTTATCTCTGACGTTGTGACGATCAAAATCGAACAAGAGGCACGGACAAAGCACTACTTCAATGTCGTAATGACAGGGGTTGAAGATACTGATGGCATATTGGATGTGGACAGAGTTCAGGAATACCTTGAGCAAGTTGCACCGGTTGACTTCGATCGAGATTTCGGTTGGGGCAAGATTATCAAATCCAAACTGAGAGCTTATGGCTTCGTCCCATCAAGCTATAACATTTTTGTGGGTGACGGCAATACAAGCACTCCTGTTATGAAGGCATACCGTGACACTGTAATCTCCGACCGCCTTCGGAAACTAGAAGATAAGATTTCCGAGGTTGAAATCAAGGTGTTCAGCTACGATGGCGAGACCGTTGCCTACCTATGGTATGCAAGTACAAGCTTCTACGGCACTCTCCAAGACGAGGCAATCAAAGGGCTCCGTGTGCGAAAAGGCAATATTCTTATTGGGGACAAAACCACCTTAAACCATATTTTCAATGACGAACGATTTAACGGGTGGCTTATTGGCGAACTTCATATTCTTTCTGACCGATTGATACCTAATGCACGCCGGGACGAAATTGAGAAGAATGCGGCTTACTCAGCGATGATTGCTGAACTGCGGACTTGGGCTGACGGTATTTCCTGCGAAATAAGGAAAATCTCCAATCAAAGAAGTTCAGATAAAAAGGCGCAGAGGATTATTGAGTTCTCCCAAAACAAAACCATGCCTGATATCGAATCCACAACTACTGTTGTTATGCCAGAGGCAACCTTGATGAGCAAAGCTGAAACGGAGCAAGTAAACCACACGGAACTGGTGGCGGCTCTTGACATACTCATTAGCGCGCAGCAATCAATAACAAAATACAAGGCATTGAATCTGCAAACAAACATTACTGTTGAACAAAAAAAAGTCTTAGAAAGGGTCTTTGATATCCTCTGCGGTGATGAGAATCAACAAGCCAATGCTCTCGTTACGAAAATCATTAGAGAGTTCATGGTAAAACCATTAGTGATTGTGCGTTAAAGCGTTTGTGGGGGTTAATTCAAAAGAATCAGGGGGAAAAACTATCAAACCCCTAAAAGGGCTATCAACTAAAGCCGGGAGAGCCTAAAAAGCGTTAAGCTCAATTATGTATAAGTGCTCAAGATGTGTAATGATGATGTCCTCAGGGATTCTAAAATACATTACGTATAAAAAATACATCATTAAACAATGCTTATATCCCTAGTCTAAAAATAAATTCGTTTCCGTTATATTTCCGTTATTGGTGTAAAAAGCAATAAAAAAGCTCCGTATTTTATGAACTATAGGGTATCAGAAAACGTAGTATTTAGGCGGTTTTAGCATGATATGGACACTTATAATCAACTGATGATCACATTCAAAACTAGAAGCGCGTGTGGTTAACTCCCGCAGGCAATGAGCGCAAAAACGGTTTAATAGATTTAACGTAATTGTGTCTTGCAAACATTTAATTTCCTTTATAATTCTGTTGCCAGATATATGCTCAACCGTTGCTCATTTCACTTGACTTGTGAAACGTTGTCGGTATACTGTCGTTGAGGTGATGACACATGGCATCAAGGCGAGCAGTAGGCGAAGGCTCAGTATACCGACGCCGAGACAAAGATGGCAAAGAAATCAAAGACGCATGGATAGCCCAAATAGCTATTGACGGCAAAAGAAGAACCTTCACGGGAAAAACCCGTAAAGAAGCAACGGCTAAGCTGGACGAATATAAAAAGAGTGCTGAGTTTCTATTGCCGACCGTTGGCGCAGAAATGAAGCTAGAAGAATTTATGACAGAATGGATGACGTCTGTAAAGCGCCGAACGCTTAAGGATACTTCATATGACCGGCTTGAATGCACCGTGCTAAACAATATCGTTCCATGCATTGGGAGCTACAAAATAAACGAGCTTACATACGGGATAGTCCAGAACGAAGTAATAAACCGCCTTCAGGATGATGGTAAATCCTACTCGACCATAAAGAAGGCCTATAACGCGCTCAACGAGAGTATGAAGTATGCCATCTTCCCTAAGGAGATTATAGTCAAGAACCCGATGCTAGGTGTAGTAATGCCGTCGCCGGAACAATTTGATACAAAGGAAATACGATACTTAAGCGAAGAAGAAATAACCCGATTTAAGAACGCTGCGACAGCAACGTGGGGTAACGGAAAACCCATATATCCTCTAGGCTACGCAATGACATTAACGCTCAACACCGGCGTTCGCGTGGGGGAAGCATTAGCATGGCGATGGTCGGATTATGATGAAGCGGGTGGTATCATTCATACCAACGGTACACTGGTAAGAGTCCGAGATCGCGATAAAGGTGAACGCGGATGGAAACAACAGTTTCAGACGACGAAAACCAAAAATGGCAAGCGTAGTATCCCGGTAAACGCTGCTGCGAAAGCGGCGTTGAACGAACTAAAAAAGACCAGATACTTCGGCGAAGATAGCCCTATCCTCGCTCAGGCTGACGGTACATTCAATACGATAGATAACTTCACGCGGACCTTCGAAGCAATATTAAAACGAGCAAATATCAGACCATGCGGAATACATACGCTCAGGCACACCTTCGCGACCCAACTAATCGCAAAGAATACTGATGTCAAAATCGTATCGTCGCTTCTTGGCCACTCCTCGGTCGAAATTACGTACAACATATATGTCCACGCTCTTGAAGAAACAACGAAAAAAGCAGTAGCCACACTCTGTGATATATAATAAACATGGCCGGGTGCAGTATCGAAAAGCTGCACTGTGGCTTTTGTTGTTTGTGAACCTACCCTGGGTTCACTATGAACCAACTAATAAGTACTCAGTTGAAGTATTATAGACAGAAGAGGAAAATGCTTTATTAAATTGCGATTATATATTGACAAGAAAAAGCAAAAGTTTTATACTGCAAATAACGTTAACAAATCACTTAACAGTTAACGGAGGAAAAAAGACAGGAGAGTGATTGCGACGAGTAGTGTATATAAATCTTTTGGGCAGTTTCTCACTGTAAAAAGAGAGGAACGAAGAATAAGCCTTCGCGAGTTCGCGCGGCAGCTGGGAGTATCCGCACCGTATATGACTGAGGTTGAAAAGGATCGGGCGGCTCCGCTGATGCCCGAACGTCTTTCCAGAGCAGCTGAAATCCTTGATCTTAGCAAAGAGGAAAGATCCGAAATGTACGATATTGTTGGTAAGCAGAAAGACGGCGTTGCACCAGACCTTCCGGAGTATATCAAAGGCAAGGAATATGTAAGCGTTGCGCTGAGGACGGCCAGAGATCTTGGAGCCGGAGAAGCGGACTGGAATAAATTCATTGAAGAACTAAAAAAGCGGAAAGGATGAAGCTTTGTGACGAAAACCGGCTTTGCAAAAAAGAAAAACGGCTTGCCGGTTGTCAGCAAGGCGGACATCGAAGATATTACAGAGAGAATGCTTGCAGATTTTTGCCCCGAAACCTTGCAGGTGCCCCAAGCAATCAAAATAGATGGATTTGCTGTTAAATACCTCGGAATGAAGCAGGAGTACCAATACCTATCGCATAACGGAATATATCTCGGAATGACCGTGTTCAACGATTCTGATGAAGTGCCAATATTTGATGCTGCAAAAGGCCGCGCAGAGTTTATCAGTGTTAAAGCAGGCACAATGCTTATTGACCAGGGCCTTATGAAGAAGCCGCTCCACCGTTACCGGTTTACTGTTGCACACGAGGCGGGACACGGTTTCTTTCATACCGAATACTTTGCACAAAAAATCGGGATGGCGGCAGCACGAAGCAAAGAGGACAAAGCTTTTATCCAATGCCGTATTGAAAACATACAAACACAGGCGTTCGAATTCGAGTGGACGGATAATGACTGGCTGGAGTGGCAGGCGAATAGTTTCGCGTCATGCTTGCTAATGCCGCGCAGAGCAGTATTAGGCTTGAAAGGTATTAACAACACAAAAAAAGATGAACTCTGGGCTGCGGGAATTATTTTAATCGCATCCAAAACTTTTGACGTTTCTTTGCAAGCCGCGGATATAAGGCTTCGTGATCTTGGCCTAATATCTGGGTTTTCAAAGGCTGACATAGATTACGGTATGAGCTTCTACGCGAATACCGGCTCAGTAAGTTAAAAATTTTAAGCAAAACGATAACTGTTAAATTAACACATAACACAAAAAGACTAAGTGTGCTTTTGAGAGGGGTACGCAAATGAGAAAGACAACGGTAATGTGTCCACACTGCGGAAGACGCCTGATTGACGCTGAGAACGGTGTGAAGACACAAACAAAGGAGATTGATATATACGATGAGGGATCTCCAAAAGAAAGATGGACTCCGGACTATTACATAAAATGCTGGAAGTGCCATTCAACGATAGGCTACAGAAGAATAACATAAGAGATTTCACTTAGTACTGAGCACCCATCAACAAACTGAATGAGGAGCCTGACAAGTAGCTAAAAAGCTATTGTCAGGCTCCTTTTTGCTGCTTGTTCGGCTCCGGAAGGAGCTGCAAGCAAATGAAAATTATATGCAATACCAAGCATGAATCCCGCGGCCCTCCACGTTTATCGAGATTTTGACGACAAATCAGATTTTGAAAAACGGAGTGAGGACCTATGAGTTTTAATTATGCAAAAGAAGAGCAGGCGTTTTTAGAAAAATGGAGAAAGCTTAGCGCCGAATACATCGGTGCAGGCATGACGATTGAGGACACGTGGGAGATGTATAACTTCGACCGCGAGCTGTTCTGTAAAGAAAGGACATACATACGGCACAATCAGGAGTTCCCGGCAGAAACCATTACGGAAGAATTATCTGAATCTTCCCTAGTAAATCGGTACCCAGGGCTGACGGTTCATTTTGATGAGTCGGAGTTTTCCGGAAGATTTGCGTGGATAGAAGCGGTTAACGACTCTGTGCTGGCTGGAAAGCTGAAAGCGCTATCAGCCCCAGACCTTGACCTGCTTACCCTAATAGCAATTGAAGGCTACAGCCAAGCGGATGTTGCCAGGAAAATGGACTGCGCGAGAAACACCATTAGTAAAAAAATAGCCCGAATAAAAAGTTTTTTAAAATAAGGGTTACAAACACGCCTTCTCGCTGCCTACACAGTGAGGAGGCTTTTTATAAAGCCTTTCGAACCTTGAAAACCGCATATCCGACAAAACAGGTACTTTAGCTGACGGACTCGAAAAGAGAAAGCAATATCGGAGGAAACGCCATGACCGCCTCGCGGCGCGAGCGACACATTCCATCCGAAAGACAGTATTGGCAAACTGTCATGCGATAATCCCGTCAGCCTATAATGATACTCCTGCCCAGCCACAGACGCAAGCAATGGGGGCAGCTCGGAGAGAACCTCGGAGGGGTGAGAAGCCCGTGATGCGGAGCCGTCCGCAGCCTGTAAGTTGCCCATGTGCGGGGATGGCCGTGGCCGAACAGCAGCACAAATTGTTTTTAATGCTAGATGCTACGAGGACCGCTTCGTTATATATCAAGCTAAACTGCTTGGAGCGGTCTTTGTATTTGTGGCATTAAGAAAAACGGATTTTTTGAAACCGACTGTAACGTACAGCGGTTTATTTATTTGATGAAAGGGAAAGGACAATGAAAAATGTTGAGATATTTCATAATATCGAGTTCGGAAGTGTAAGAGTCTTGGAAGATGGCGATAGGCTTCTGTTCTGCGGTAATGATGTTGCGGCAGCTCTTGGATACAGGGATCCAAGAAAAGCAGTTGCCCGTTACTGCAAGGAAGGGGTAAAACGCCCCATCCTTTCAAAAGGCGGTGCGCAAGAGAGCATCGTAATACCTGAGGGCGATGTATATCGCATGATTGTCGGAAGCAAGCTTCCCGACGCCCAGCGATTTGAGCGTTGGCTATTTGAGGAGGTCGTTCCGAGCATACGAAAGCATGGCGCTTATATCATGCCGGATAAGCTTGATGAAATTAAAGACGATCCGGAAGCGCTAACCAAGCTCGCAGCAACGCTGGAGCAGGAACGAAAGAAAGTTGAACGGTTAAACGAAGAAAACGTTGCGCTGCAGAATAAGGCCATGTACTATGACTATTTCTGCGAAGTGGGTTTGTGTACGAACATTTCCACCACAGCAAAGGAGCTTAACATCCCCACAAAACGGTTCGTAGAATTCCTTCTCAGAGGCAGTTTCCTATATCGGACGATTCGAGGCGTACTTCTGCCCTATTCCGAAACGCTTACGGGAGGCTTGTTCGAGGTGAAAGATTTCTGTGTTAACGGGCATCATGGCGTTTACACGCTTATCACCCCAGAAGGGAAAGCCCTGTTCAGACTGCTTATACCGGAACGCAACAGTAATCGGAGGGCGGTAGATGCACAATGACAGCGCAACGGCCAGCAACCCCAATGTTAATTCGAACATCACAGAGACAGACACCTGCGAATGCAGGAACTGCAGATATAAATCCATAGGGTTTATCTGTAGACATGACGCTGGACGTTGTATGAAAACGGATGTAAAAGCAATACAAAATCGCAGCAACACAACAACGGCAGAAATGGTTGATGATGCCGGGATTAGGAGAACGCCATATGGAAGACAAAAACAGAAGAGAGAATAATAATGAACCCCAAGGTTCTGCCAACCCACAGAAATATGTCCCCCGGCCCGCCTCTTCCGAAGAGGCGGACCTTTTCTATGCTGCGACGCCGGAGCAGGACGCAGAGCTTGGATGTATCGGCCACGTTCGCATGGACTTTGGCAGAGACGGCGACGAATTCTGGACGACATGGCACCCGCGCGGCGACGAGACGCTGAATTCACCGGAATTCAAGGCAGAGCTGACCGAAGTTGTAAACGAGTTGCGGCGCGGGCCGTTAAAAAATTTCTCTGCCATGTCCTCTTATTGCTATACTCACGGCGGCGAGATCACATGCGGCTACGCGCAAAATTATGGCTACATTGTGGAAGCGCCGAACTACCGCTACTGCCTGCGCTGTAACCCGCAGCGCGGGGACTACAACGCATATTTAACGTGTTTTGACCTGAGGGTACAGCGGCAGCAGCAGGTGGAAAAGCCCACCGTCGGCAAAGTTTCCTTCGCCAGCGGTGAAGAAATCACTTATACCGACCCGGAAGAATATCTCAAGGCTATCCGGGAGGAACTGCCGTATCATGCTACATCCGGTTTCCGATATCAGACGTTTACGGATGACCCGCAGGTACGAAAGGCGGTTGATGATGAGATCTATAACCTCTTTGGTGAGAAAAACCCCAGAGCTCTTGAAGAATATGAAACCCCGCCCGCGCAGGGCATGAATTTTGGAGGAATGTAAAATGACAGTAGATCAAAAATGGCTGGATTTTATGCGGGAACAGTACCCGCAGGGCTCCCGCATCCAGCTGCGGGAAATGAAAGACCCGTATAATCCCGTGGAGCCGGGGACAATGGGTACGCTGAATTTCATTGACGATATCGGCACATTTCATTGCAATTGGGACAATGGGCGGACGCTTGGCCTTGTGATAGGCGAGGACAGTTTCTCCGTCCTGCCGCCGGAGCCAACGCTCCTGAAGCTCTACATGCCCATGACCCTGACCTACTACGAGCGCAGCGAATACGGTGACCTGGAAAACAATGAGCTGACCATGGACGACTGCACGGCGACAAGTTATGCCAACACCATTGCCGGCGCTATTCTGCGGGAACGCAGACCGGAAGAGGCCGAGCGCGGCCTTATGAAGTACTACCGTGAGCACGATGGCGTAGAACAAAAGGTGCGCGCGCTTCAATTTGCAGCGGAGACTCGGGATGGTAAGCTGTGGGGCGTTGCTGAATGCAGGGTTGTTGGTACACTGACGCCGGATGAGTTGGACATTCTGAAGAATTATACTTCCGGTCAGGCCAGCGACGGTTTCGGAGAGGGTTTTGAACAGCACGCCATCAAATTCAGCGATGGTGAGATGTATGCTCATCTCTGGAGCTGTAATAATAGCTGGAGCATTCAGACCGAGCAGGAGCAGTTCTCTCCTGTGCATGTACCCGGCTCTAATCCGAAAGCCGATGATCAGGCTCCACAGATGGGAGGAATGACACTTGGATAAGAGCTTAGATACACTTCGGAGCATTCGCAATACTACGTCCGAGGAATCCACATGGATTAAACAACGGCTGGACGAACTTACTGCCAAGGAAACTGTACTCCTGCACGGTGCGATTGCTGCGAGTCCGCCTGGTTGCGGGAGGGAGGCTGTAGAATTGCTTGCGAACCTGCCGAAATACGAGCTGTGCTATCCCGCAGATAATCCGCGTCAGCTTGGCGAATTCCTCGCCCGCGAAGAATACGCCATGGACGATGTGCTGCTTACCTACCTCGATCTAGACAAGCTTGCCGGCAGATATATGGAGGAACACCCCGGCCAGTTTGCCGGCGGCGCGTATGTGTACCACGGCAGCTGCGACGACCATAGGCATTACGATGGCACTAACCTTGCTCAGCTTGAGGATAAGGACTGGAGCGTCAAGCTTCGTCTGGCATCTGACCAGAATCCCGAGGGCGTCTGGCTCAAGCTGCCGGATTATGAGGAAATCAGCAACGGCAGGCCGGACGAAATTCGCATCGCGCTGGACGCGCTGGGTGTGCGGACGATTGAGGAATGCCAACTACTGGAAGCAAAGTGCATCTTGCCGGAGGTCAGGAACATAGCGGATTATTATGACAGCCTTGCTGAACTGATTTACGACGGACAGAATCTTGGCTTTGCTTTGGACGAGCGTGGCCAGGGCATGCCGCACTTCATGGAAAAGTTCGCCGCCGCCCTTGAGTATGAAGGGTGTCGCACTCTCGCGGATGCTGTGGATATCAGCCAGAACCTGAGCTGTTATGACTTAATCCCCAAAGAAGGCTTTCACGATTACGCCATGCGGGAGCTTCAGCGGCGCGGTTACTTCCATGGCGATAGCTCTCTCTCCGACTGCTTCGATTTTGAAGTTTACGCCGCCGATCTGCTGGAACATCAGGGATTTCTGTTAACAAGGGATGAGAAATCCTATATTACCCGCAACGATACATCGTTCGTCCCAGTACATGACCATCCCGAATCCCAGCAGATGGTGATGTAATAGGAGAAGCGCCCGCTTTTCAGCAGGCGCTTCTATTTCCGAATTTCCAGAAGCCGTTCCAAAGGCACGTTCATCGCTTCAGCCACATCAAGCAGCAGAGCAACGGTTGGCTTCGCGGCCGCTGTTTCCACGCGCTGTATATGGTTGCGCGTGAATCCAGCCATATTGGCGAGTTGTTCCTGCGTCAAACCTTGCTCCTTGCGATAGCGCATGATGTTTAGACCGATCTGGATATAGTCCTTATAATGATTATCCTTCATATCGCACCTCCCTCCATTATTTTACTTGGTAGGCGGAATCAAGTCGCCCACACAGTTTGTGTATATACTCATATTATGTTGCATTTACATCAAATTAGTAGTAAAATACACTTTGATATGAGTAATTACCCAAAAGAGGTTGTGCGTTATGATGAGCAATGACTTTGAAAAGGCGTTCAGCGACTTTATTGATCGCCGGGAGTACGATCAGGCGGAGAATGCGCTGTTCGCAATGGTACGAATCTCTTTCCTCGCTGGCTGGAAAGCCGCAGGAGGAGATCCGCCACAACCGCAAAAAATATTCAAGCTTATGCACAAAGAGGATCCTGATCCGGATGCGATTGAAACCGATATAAAATAATAGAGCCCAAGCTAAACGACATTATAGGCTTAAAAAAAGAATAATAAATAACGCTAATTAAGAGCGATTGTTACTGCAACTGCAGAAAACAATCGCTCTTTTTGCTATGCAAAACGGAGGTGAAAACAATTACAAAAAGCATTATCAGCTGGGTGGGCGGAAAGGCAAAACTCATGTGGCTCATCAATCTCCTTGCCCCGCCGAGGTATGAACGTAGCATCGATGTGTTTGGCGGAAGCGGCACGGTAACCCTAAACCTCGACTGCCCACAGGCTAATCTCAAGGTCTACAACGATTTTAACGGCAATTTAGTCAACCTTATGCGCTGCGCCAGGGAAATGCCGCTGGCTCTTTTGAGAGAGTTGGGCTTTTTAACTCTCAACTCCCGAGACGATTTCGAGCTATGCAAAAAATTTATTGAGCAGGAGGAATTTACCAAAGAGGACTTAAAGAGAGATCTGTTTCTCACCGAGATCATGTTCGAGCCACCCAGTGCCAGACAAATAAAGAAGCTTCTAACCCAAAAAGCAAAACATCGTGGCATCAAGCGAGCCGCCGCCTATTATAAGCTCCTGCGTTACAGCTTCAACGCAAATGGTGATACCTACGGCGGCAAAAAGTGCGATGTACGTAGATTTTTTGTAGACATCTGGAATTTCTCACGAGCCTTTTCTGAGGTAACCATCGAAAACAAGGACTTCGAAGCTCTTATTAAGCAGTATGACAGAGAAAATGCTTTCATTTACTGTGATCCGCCCTACTTTGAAGCCGAGGGTTTCTATGCCGTGGTGTTTACAAAAGAGGATCACAAACGGCTGCACGATACCATCAAGGAAGCTAAGGGCTACGTTATGGTCAGCTACAACTATGCCCCCGAAATTTTGGAGCTGTATCAAGACTTCTACATCTTCTACACCACCCGGCCCAATAGCATGAGCCACAAGGAGGGCGATGCTTACGAGGAAATCATCATGACCAACTACGACCCACGGCCATTTCTCAAGGAGAAAAGTCTTCAGCTTACACTGTTTCCCATGCTCAATATCTCCAGCGAGGGCGAATATAAACTTATCCACGAACCACCAAGAGCTTTGGTGGTTTAATTATTTTGAACGAGGTAAACGAATTTGATAAAAGAAAAAACAATTAACCCCTTGACTGTAATTCCCGATGAAATTGTGGAGACCTGCGAGTTCGATGTAAAAAACGGACTTGCCCTGAGCATTGCCCCGGGCGTGCTAGTCCTCCACAACAAGAAGATGACGGCGATTAATTTGGTGAATACAATCACCGCATTCTCGAAGCTTGGAGCAGACCTTACTGCAAAGCTTGCTAAAGCCTGCGGTTTGTGCGATAACTGCGGCGAAATTGGAAAGGGCACACCGGCGAGCTGGGCTGCCGAGTGTGACCTTTGCGCAGAACTGCTTGCTATCAAAAACGACATTCGTGTACCCGAATACCTCCGTGACGAAGCTGGTATCACCTCAAAAGCAAAACTTACAGCCAAGACAGATGAGGAAAGCGGAGAAATCATTCTCAGCGAAGCGGGGTATGATTACGACATTTCCGATGTTCCGCCTGAGCTTTTAGAGGTTTTCCGACTATCCGGTGTCTGCCTTGGGGAGTTGGACGAAGCCCTCAGATTGGAACGTGTAATTAATGTTGGATAAAAAAAGAGTGCCACAAAGAGTGACACTCAAAGCTGTTTAATTGATTGGAGCTTTTTAAAAGCTCATTCAAGGCGCATACAAGCTTACCCCCGAAGCCCTAATCTCGTTTGCGATTTGAGAATTTGGCTGTATGTGAGCAACGTCAAAAACGTCAACTTCTTTTCCGGTGGCTATGCGGACATCTTCCATGAACTCAACAAATCTGAGACCACGCAGACCACTGTCCACTAGAAGGTCAATGTCGCTTTTTTCGGTGGCCCTTCCCTTGGCGTAGGAGCCAAAAAGCACAGCGCTTTTAATGTTATAGCTTTTGAAAACAGGGAAAAGCTGAGCGGAAATGGCGGAAAGTTCACTTGCTTTAGTCATAAAAATGGCTCCTTTCACAAGAGTTTTTCTAAATACAGTATACACGATATTAAATAATAATCAACAAGAATCAAGGGAGAACCCATGCAGAAAATCTTGAAAAACAAGCTATTCATCGGCACAGCTTGCCTTGTTTTGGCAGCTGTGCTTTCCTTTGTCCTCCTTCCCAAAATGTATGAGGACAAAACCGCCACAGCCGATGTGTTGGTGCTCAATCAGACGGTGGACGAGGGAACGGAAATCACAGAGAGCGTGCTCACCACTGCCGTGGTGGGAGCCTTTGGACTTTCGGGAGCTGTTGCCACCGACAAGGAGCAGGTCATTGGGATGGTGGCAACAAGCACAATTTTCGAGGGTGAGTATCTCACAAAGAACCGCCTCGTGAGCGCAGAAGAATACGAGAACAGTGGTCACGGAACAGCTTTGGAGTTTGGTGAGTTTCTCCTGACCCTCAAGCTTCCCTCTACCTCCGCGGGGCTTGCAGGGGTGCTTCGCGGCGGTGCTTTGGTAGATGTTTACACCACCACCGAGAACGAAAACGGAGCAATAGAAACGAAAAGGGCACTCTCTGAAATCTCCGTCAAACAGGTGTTAAACAGCAAATTGGAGAGTCTCGACGACTTGGAGGAGAGTTTGGCCGAGAAATCGGACGGCGTGAAGGACGAGGCAGATTATGTCCCTGTTTATATAGTTGTGACGGTGGACGAAACCCAGGCAAAGACCCTGATTGCCCTTGAAAAAGCCGAGAACTTCCACCTGACGCTTATAAAGGCGGGTGATTAAAATGCTCATACCAATTTGGGGTGCAAGCGGTGTGGGCAAGACAACGCTTGCTCTTGCATTATCCAAAGCCCTTATTGCAGAGGGTAAAACCGTCCTTCTCATTTCTCCCGAGCCATACAGCGAGCTGTCGGCGTTTTTTGGAGTGAAAGTCCCTACAGAGCAGAGCCTGCAAACGGCAATTCGCACCGGAAACCTCAAGCAGAGCGTGTTCCAAAAGGACGATTTATTTTACATTTTGGCGGCACCCAGTTGTCACGATTGCTTCGACGACAACTATTCCGCCGAGCAGGTAAAAGCATTACTTACCCTTGCAAAAACCACCTTCGACACCGTTATTGTGGACTGCCCCACGGAAATGAACAATCTCATTTCGGCTTGGGCGCTGAGCCTTGCAGACAAGGTTCTTTTGTGCATTGGTGGTGAATTTAGGGGTGCCATGTGGCACAAGTCGGCAGAACGGGCCATCGCCGCTATAAAGCACAAAACCCTATTCGTGGGCATGGAAATAAGTGATGCCTTTGATTATGAGGCACTCTACGATTTCTTGGAGCAAAAGCCCCACTACCGCATACCCCACAAACGGCAAAAGAGCTATGACAAAGCCATTTCGAAGCTTTTGGAGGTGACGGCAAATTGAGCATTACAGCCTATGAATACCTCTCCATTTTGCAGACGACGGACGGTAACAGCGATCCGAAACTCCATAACTTTGACTACCTCACCTTGCTTGAAAAAATCCGCACCACAATTGCTGAGCGACACTCAAAAGAACTCGCCGCCGCTTTGGACAGCCGTGCAGCGGCTAAAACCTTAAAGGCGCTCATTTTACAATATTGTGTGGAAACACTTGCCGGCAAAGGCTTTGAGCAGGAGCCGCTTGTAGAGAAAATATATCTAGATATGGCCGGGCTCGGATTGCTCACAGAATATTTGCAGGACGAAAACGTTGAGGAAATTAACCTAAACGGCTTTGACACAGTGGAAATTATCTACCCCGACCGCACAAACTTTCTCTACGGCACGGAAGCATTTCCAACACCCACCGCCGCCCTTGACATCGTCAAACGAATGGTGCGCATGGGCGGCATGATTTTGGACGCACAGACACCAAAGGTGGATAGCTACATCGGGAACGGTACCCGAATTTCCGCCATGATTCCACCTGCCGTTCCGCCGGAGCGTGGCGTTGTAGTGTCAATCCGAAAACAGAGCCAGAGCAGCATTTCGAGGGTACAGCTCATTGAAAGCGGCAGTGTTTCGGCGGATATGATGGACTTTCTAACTCTTTGCCTTTGTAACGGGATTTCCGTGGGGCTTGCGGGCGGCACAGGTAGCGGCAAGACCACAGACCAAGCATTTCTATTGAACGAATACATTAAATCCAATGACGATTACAACAACCGCGTGTACATCATCGAGGACAGCAGAGAATTAAGCCTCATCGGTTTTGATCACCTTCACGAGCGACCAGCGAGGGTAATTTACACTACCACCAAGCCTGCACCAAATCCCATCACCATGCGTGATCACATTATAAATGCCCTGCGATACCACCCAAAACTGATTGTCCCTGCCGAGGTTCGTGACGGTGCGGCATACGAGGCGGCAAGCGCCGGACAGACAGGCCACACGATTTTGACTGCCTTTCACGCCGACAACGCCGAGGAAGCATACGCCCGTTTGGTGTCCATGTGCCACTTTGCAAATACAGGACTTTCCGATGAACGATTACTCGAGTTGTGCGTGGGAGCATGGCCCATTATGGTCTACAAAAAGCAGCTCAAGGACAACAGCCGAAAATATATGGAGGTTTTTGAAGCAACAGGAGTTAAAAACGGTAAGCTCTGCGGCACCATGCTCTATCGCTTTATCATCTCGGAAAATGAGCGCGACGAGCATGGACAAATCGTAAAAGTCCATGGTGAGCACCGCAGGGTGGGCAATATTTCCGTAAAGCTCTATAACAGATTAAAGGACAATGGCGTGGAGGAAAAAGAGCTAAATGGGCTCTTTCCTGATGCCGTGAAAGGGGGTGTTTAGACCATGGAAATACTCGTATATTTAACAGTATTTCTACTGTTGGAGACCGTTAGCATTTTGGCTGTAGGCTTGGGTAAAAGCTTCGGCCAAGCAATGGCTATAGCAAAGAAAATTAACGGCAAGAAAAAGGATTTGATGAAGCCAAAAAACAGCCTAAGCAAAAGACTCTCCAAACTCAGCCGAAAGAGAAAAGAACTTGTGGCGCAGGTACAAATGAGCGAATACACTTACCGACTGATGACCATTGCCGGCATCATTGCAGGTGGGGCTATCGGAAAGCTGGTGTTCAATAGCATGGCTTTTGTGGTGCTCATTGGCGGCTTGGGAGCCGCGGCTCCGCTTCTGTACCTCAGCTTCAAAGGCACTAAAACCCGCAGTAGCCGAATGGAAAAGCTCCGCAGTACCATGATGATTTTGTCAGGCAGCTACATTGTCACCGAGGACTTCCTCAAAACTGTGCAGGACAACTTGGAGCTGTTGGAGTACCCGATGCCCTTTCAAGATTTTCTTACCTACTGCAACTACATCGACGGCAACATCAAGGTGGCGCTCCGCAGGTTGGAAGCACAGGTTAATAACTCATATTTCAGCCAGTGGATTGATGTGCTGGTCATGGCGCAGGACGACAGACAGCTAAAATATGTCACCATGTCCGTAGTCGATTCGATGAACGATGTGGCGCAGGCGCAGATGGAGTCGGACACAGCGATTTATGCCATGTGGCGAGAGTATTTTATGGTGCTTGCGCTTATCTTTGCAGCACCGCTCATCTTCAAAATTCTCATGCCCACGGCTTATGAGATTTTAGTCACAAGCCTTGTGGGGCAAGGACTTTTTGTTCTGCTTTTGGCCGCCGTGGTATTCTCGTTGGTGCGAGCCTTGAAGCTCAACAAGCCCATTTTGATGTGAGGTGGTGAGCATGATTTTTATTCAAATTACCGCCTTTGCACTCATATTTGTTGGGCTAAAAATCCTCGTTTCGGCAATGTCAAACAAGCAATATTCCTACGTCGGACACCGCAAATTTGCCAAAATGAAGCACTGGAACAAGACGGAAACCGACCTTTGGAGCCTGTTCCCGATGCCACAGCTTTTACGAATAGCAAGCAGGCTTGCCTATGTGGACGAAGTAGCGGAGCTTACCCTTCAAAAGCAATTAACCAGGGCAGGTCTGTCCGACACACCAAAGGAGTACACAGGCAAAAAGTATGTTCTGATTCTTCTGGGCACTGCACTGTCGGCACTCTGCGTCCTCGCAAAATTCTATATGGGCATCATTTTGGCGGTCTTCGTGACCGTTTTTTTGTTGTTCAAATTGCGTGACACCATTGCCGACAAAATCAAGGCAAAGGACTTGGAAATCTCATCCGAAATGCCGCGCTTTGTCCGCACCATCTGCCGCAACCTGCAAACAGACCGTGACCTCGTCCGTGTCATTGCAAGCTACCGCAAGGTGGCAAGCGCGGTGATGGGTGCGGAGCTTGACATTTTGCTTGCCGAAATGCAGTCGGGCAACCTTCAAAATGCCCTTTCCCACTTTGAAAACCGTATCGGAACGGCAGATGCCTTTCGGCTTTGCAGTGCTCTCCGAGATATGGCAATGGGCATTGACCAAACCGCAACGCTGTCCTATTTGGCGGATTCAATGGCGGTGCAGGCAAAGGAAAACATCCGAAAAGAGCTATCCCTCCGCCCCTCTAAAATGCGGGCGACCTACTATCCAGCAATCGGTGTATTCGTAGCGATGATTATGTATGTACTCGTCGTTTACGTTATAAACAATCTAAATTCTATAATTTGAGGAGAAAAAATCCATGAAAAACGCAGTAAAGATTATTAAAAACCACCTTTCAAAAACAATTAGCAAAGCAAATGCCGTACTTTCCGACACTCGCGGAGACCTTGCCACCAATACCATCGGGGGTATAATTGTTGCCGTTGTTATCATCGGGCTGCTCATTATTGCTGTTAACGCATTCTTCCCCGGCTTCTTCACGGATATGTTCGGCAAGATGGCAGAAAAGCTAAACGGCAACTGGTAAGGAGGTGGGGTGGTGAGAAAACTAAAAAGCCTACTTACTGATCGTCGCGGCAGCGAGGCGGTGAGCTTCCTTCTCACCACCTCCATGCTTCTGTGCATCTTTGCAACTATCGTTACTGCTTTTGTTTACATTTCCCAATGCTATAACGCCGCCTATCTTTGCCGTAAGGTTACTCGTCAAATTGAGGTTACCGGAGTATACGACCGGACCGAGGTCAATAACCTGCTTTCCCAAATCGAAGGAGGAGATTTGCAAAACCTTGAGATTGATGTCGCTGCCGTTTACTTCTCAGAGAACAAAATTCAGCTTTGTGAAGACTTCACCGTCAAGCTGACAGCGGATTACAAAATTAAAATCGTGCAGGCGGGAAGTAAGACGCTTGAATTAAGCTTGCCCATTCGAGCGCAGGTGGGCGGCATGAGCGAGGTGTATTGGAAGTGAAAAAGCTACTTGCCAGCAAAAGCGGCAGCAGCTCCGTATTGATCATTGGCTTGGTGTTCGTCATGCTGCTAATGACCATGCTTATTATGGAGCTGGGCGGAACTTATCAAAACTACTATGCCGCTGAGAGTGTCTTGCAGCGAAGTGCAAACGCTGCCCTTGAGAAAAACATGGACGACAGCTACCGTGCCGACGGAAAATTGAAGCTCAAAGTAGATGAGGCAAAAGCGGATTTCACACAACTGGCAAGCGAGGAGTTGGATGGGAAATATACATTATATATAAATAGCCTAAGTGCAACAGAGGAGCCGCCAAGTTTGACGGCGACAGGGACCATTACCTTTCCCACGATTTTCTCAAAATACGGATTTGAGGACTTGACCTTCAGTTTTAAGGTCAGCGCCGAGAACTTCGAGGTGGGACATGATTAGGACTGCAATTATTAGCGCGGCGCTTATTTATGGGGCTATTATAGACTACAAGCGCAGGGAAATTCCCGACATTGTACCGATTGTGATAGTGCTTTGCGGTCTTTCCCTTGACTTATCCGTTGTTTACGGTATTGTTTGGTTGACCATCATGATGCTTGGGCTTTGGTCGGTAAGCAAGCTCACAGAAACGGAGATCCCGGGCGGAGATTTTAAGCTCCTGTGTGCGCTTAGCTTCACCTGCGGACTTGCGGAAACTGCAATAATCCTTGCGCTCGCCGTTCTTGGTGCTCTACTCGTGAGCATGATTATACACCGCAAAATCTTACGCAAAATCCCCCTTTGTACCTATGTTGCACCGGCATATATCCTCAGCCAAGCCGCCTTGTGGGGGGTGATGGCAATGCAGTAAAATCGTAGAGATACACAGGCAAAATAACGTTTTGGAGGTAAATCATGAAGAAAAAAACAGCCATTTTCGCACTAATTCTGTGTCTATGCTTAGCTCTTAGCATAGCAGCACAGGCAAAAGAAATCCCTATTTATTCGGACATCACCGGAAAGCAGCAGTACACCATCGGAAGCGACGACTTCACCGTGAAGTTCAACGGCGAGAAGGTAGACTTTCCCGACGCTCAGCCCTTTGTGGACGAGCACGACCGCACCTTAGTCCCCCTTCGCTTCGTAACGGAAAAGATGGGTGCTGCCGTCACATGGGATGAGAATTCCTCGACCGCCACAATGGAAAAGGACGGCACAAGGGTTGACGTTACCATCGGAAGTAACAACATCACCGTTACCAAAAACGGCGAAGCCTCCACCGTTGTCATGGACACAAAAGCGGTGCTTAAGGACGGCAGAACCTTCGTACCAGTCCGCTTTATCGCCGAAGCCCTAGGCGCATGGGTGGGCTACTCAGACCTTTTTAACACCGCACAAATCTATGATGATGTGCTGACATCGGAAGAAATCACAAGACTTCACAGCTACCCCGACCAGACGTGGGAGGAATATCTGAAGCTCACCGGGGAGAAGTCCTACGGTGTCACAAACGAGAGCTGGGGAAAAAGCTTTCCGCAAATCGCCTACTTCGCAGGCACAGGAGTAAACGGCTTCTCAAATGCCAACGAGTGGACAATTGAAATGCCTAAGGGCTCAGTTTCAGACTCCATGCCAACCATGAATGCGGAGCGCTACACAGGCGTAATCACTAAAAGCAGCTATAAATACGGCGAGCAAGAGAACATCATCTGCGCCAAAATAGCCTTAGCCGAGGCGATTTACGGAACGGCAGTGCAGCTTAACGAAGTGAATGGAAAGCTCCGCACCGACCTAAGCTGCGTGATGGCGTCCCGTCATCTCTCCGACGGAAACCTGCTGGTGCGTGGAGTGCTGACCATGGACGTGCCCGCGGATGCAAACGTGTCTGTGCTCTCCGAAAAATTCGGCATGGTGGGACTTAAAGCTGGCGAGCACTACGAGTGTGATGTGGAGCTTAAAATTGTCCTAACCGGTGGCAAAATGGGTGCCGTCAGCATGAAGGCGCTGGGAGGTGTTGAGTAATGAAGGCAAAAATAACAAACAGCAAGGGGCTAAGGTTTTTTATGACCTTAGCCTTAATTTTTGCTCTGTGCCTTGGAATGGGGGCTTCTGCATACGCAGATTTCGATTTTAACTTTAATTTCGACTTTAACTTTAATTTCGATTTCAACTTCGATTTCAATTTTACCATCCCCGATATAGGCAACATCGATATTCCCGACCTAAGCGGTCTTACCATCCCCGATTTTAGTAACTCGGATTCAGGCAACACAGACCAAAGCGATCTTTACTGGTCACAGTACGATCAAAGCTATCTGAATTCAAGCCAAACTGAGATTGTTGAGCAGGCAAAAAAAGACTATGGTAAAGCTCAAAACGACTTTATAAGTTCAAGCTCTCAGGCAGAAAAGGATGCGGCGCAGGCGGTAATGAACGATGCCCACGCTCGCGCAGAAGAAGTTCGTGCAGATTCAAGCGGAAATTACAGCGGCGGTGCTGACGGAAGCGAGTACATTCCTCTCGGGGGAGGCTACTATTCAGGTGGTGGAGGCTACACGACAAGCTACAACTACTTCACTATCAGCGCAAGTGCCGGATATGGCGGCAGCATTTCGCCCAGTGGCAACACCTCTGTAATTGAGGGAGGCAGCCAAAGCTTTGCCGTTACCCCGAACAAGGGCTTCAAGATTGAAGGTGTCATAGTGGACGGCGTTTCCGTGGGAGATGTCAGCTCCTACACCTTTTATAATGTGACCGCAGCCCACAGCATTTCCGCGAGCTTTGTCACCAGCGGCAGCGTGAGCATTGGGAGTGCAGATCTCGCTGACAAAGACGGAAAGGGAACGGTAAAAAGCGGCTATGGTATTTACGCCAATGTGCAGGCGGATTTTGTTGACGTGGAAAATGTTTATGTGACTGCAAGCTACAACTTCGGCAAGGGCACAAAGACGGCTACCCTTGAGGAAACCTCAAATGGTCGTTTTGAGTTTACAAAAAACTCCGCAAGTCCAAGCAAGTACCGCTGTGTTTATATTCCCGTGGACACGAAGGACAAGATCTACACCGTCACATTTACAATAACCGGAACGAATGCCGACGGCACCGCGATTTCTGCAAGCAAAACCGCAACAATCACCGTCAAGGGTGATATGTACCAGGACGATTTCACCGGCGACAGACACTAACCCAAGCAAGCCCCTCGGAGCACAATCCGAGGGGCAATTTAATTAAGAGGAGAAAATGGAGACGCTCCTAATTAAGAAAGAAGTGGAAAAATGCTTAAAAAATATAAATATTTGCTCTTTTTTGTACTTACCGTTGCGCTCGTCTGCACTATGAGTGTGGGCACATTTGCCGCAGGAACTGGAGATGTGGCAGGCGCTATTGAGGGTACATGGAACGATGCCTCCGTGCAGATTAAGACGGTTGTAAACAAGGTGGTGTTCCCCGCCATCGACCTCATCTTGGCAGTGTTTTTCTTCGCCAAAGTGGGCACTGCTTATTTTGATTACAGGAAACATGGCCAGTTCGAGTGGAGCGGCCCTGCCATTTTGTTTGCCTGTCTCGTGTTCACGCTTACCGCTCCGCTTTATATTTGGCAGATACTCGCATAATGGCGGTAAAATGAGGGCAAACCCAGCCTAATTGCAAGGTTTGCCCATACTTTCGCAGTAATCGAGATTTCCTTTAGCTGCTGCACTATTGAAAAACGGTGCTGGATATATGCAGATCGCTGCATTTATTTCCACTCTAATGATGATTGGAATTGTAACAATGCCGCTTGAAATCAAAACCTTCGGAAAACGCGCAACTATTGCTAGCCGTCGGCCAAGGAGTTTATCCTAATAGATGAATATGTCGCTTGTGGTTAAACAGGGTGTTCAACGCAAACGACATATGCAATACGATGTCATTTTTACAAAGTGCTTATCGGACGCCTTGCAATTCAGATTAGCAAGACAATTTTGTTCGTTACGGATTTCATCGTTGTATCCGCGTATTGTTTTTTCAACTTCTCCCTTTTACTGTATCGTCACATGTTAGAATTTTGATTGATTCAGCGTCAAATTTAATCAGTCCCTCGTTTCTCATTTTTGCAAGCTCTCTCGATAACGAAGTGCGCTGAACACCAATTTTTTCAGCTAATGCTTTTTTTGTTATTCCGAGTTTTATTATATTCGAGTTTTGCTTTTTTCTCTCATAATCAAGGTAACACATAATACTTTCTCGGATTGTTTTATTAACATAATGTTTAATCCGGTCTCCCAGGATTGTTGCGTGGTCAGATACGAATTCAAGATAGCTCTTTAAAAATTCATGATTATCTGAGAACAACTTAAACAACCGGTCTTTGTTGATTTCTAATATCATAGTAGGCTGTTTTACGGTAATGGTCATCGGATAATGCGGGTTTCTTGAAAACAGCAGATTACCGCCTAGTATTTCACCGCTTAAAAATTCAGCAATTGTCATAAGGTTTCCGGACTCATCAATACGCTCAACCGCCACTTTCCCCGCAAGAATTATTTCCAGCTTAGAGCAGGTCTCTCCAACAAAATGAACAATATTATTTTTACAATATGTGGTTATTCTAAAGCTGCCTTCACTTATATAAAATATAATTTCTTCAGATGCAAGCGATTTAGTAAGCGCAGCCTGCTTAATAAGCTCTAAATAATCGTTCATAATAATCCCCCGAAGGTGTTACATTGGTAACACCTTTTTTCTTATTATATCTTTATAATTGAGCTATATCAAGACAAGGAGGGCACGTAATGAACAATAACAAAGTTGTAGTCAAAAAAGCTCCGGAAGGAAAGAAAAAGTTACCGGCAATTAAAGAATCTATCCAGAAATGTCCGTCCAAAATGATTATAATAATCAAGGGGGAGAAAGCATCATGAAATACATAGCCAATATAATTCGTATATTGTTTCTTGCGCTGTTTCTATTTTTATTGGTAAACGGAAACGTAATGATATGGCTTGTACTGTTCGCAATCAGTCTTGTTGCCGCTCTTATATTTGGCAGAGTCTATTGCGGGTATGCCTGCCCTATGAACACACTGATGATTCCCACTGAGTGGCTGTCCAAAAAGTTAAATCTTCAAACTTCGGCTACGCCCAAATGGTTAAAAAACGGTTATTTCGCATGGATATCTTTAGGTATCAGCGTAGCAATCATGCTTCTGTCGAAAAGACTCCTTCATATCGAATTACCCATTCTGCCATTCTGGCTGGTTATTTCAGTGCTTGTTACACTAAGATACAAACCTGCCGTGTTCCACAACCTCATCTGCCCCTTTGGTACTTTGCAAAAAACATTTGGTCGATTCTCAATGTTGTCAGAGCAAGTAGATAAAAGCACCTGTATCGGATGTAAGCTATGTGAGAAAGCCTGTCCGTCTAATGCCATAGCTGTTTCTGCGGAAGATAATAAAGCTGTGATAAACACAATGTTGTGCCACCAATGCACAAATTGCCAGCAGGTTTGCCCTAAGGATGCTATTCGTTATAAAAAAACGAAATATAAATCTACTTATAACAGCTCAAACTGATTTTTATGGAAGTTCAGCAAACCATCATTTCTAAGCCTTGAAAGCTCAGCAGACATAGCGCTACGATCGACAGAAAGATAGTCCGCGAGTTCCTGACGGTTAAAAGGAATGCAAAAACGACCACTTCCACCGTTCTTAGCCTCAGCTGAAAGATAGGCAAGGAGTTTCTCACGGGTTGTGTGTTTAGAAGTATATTCTATTTTCTGTGTCAGCAATATATTTTTCATAGATACGATACTCAGCATATTTTGAATGAGCTTGCTGTGAAAACCGCACGCTTTGGCGCAAGGAACTGCAAGCCTGTGGCAGTCGATAAAGAGAAGTTCGCTTTCGGTCGTTGTTATCACACTGACCGGAAGCGTTTTTGTTTCTGCGCAGGCAAAGGATTCACCAAACAAGCTCCCAGTGTCAATTTTGGCAAGGATGCTTCTTTTTCCGTAATAGTCGTCCTGAACCACCTGAACCTGTCCTGATAAAACAACACCGAATTGTTCGATGCTTTCACCACTAGAAAATACGGTTTGACCTTTTTCAAATCGAATCGATTTGGCGCATAGGCACGATAAAAGTGGTTGTATATTTTCCTCTTCAATGCCGTTAAATAGTTTAACTGTTTTCAGTACATCAAAATAATTTTTCATAAAATCCTCTTTTGTTGGAATTGCAACAGACTTGTCGGCTTAACAATAGTACAATCAATACATAAAGTCAACAATAACATTAAGAAACAAACTTGAAAATAGAGGTGAACGTACATGATTAGAAAAATTATTAAAATTGACGAAGACAAATGTAACGGCTGCGGACTGTGCGCAAAAGCCTGCCATGAAGGTGCAATCGACATGGTAAACGGAAAGGCAAAGCTCCTTCGCGACGATTACTGTGACGGACTCGGTGACTGCCTGCCGGCCTGCCCAACAGGAGCCATCAGTTTTGAAGAACGCGAAGCGAATGAATACGACGAAGCCGCCGTGATGAAAGGCAAGCTTAGCAAACAGGAAGAAACGCTGGCCTGCGGATGCCCAGGCACACAGTCTAAATCCATTCATAGGGAAGCCGTGTGTGAGGCCGTCCGTACCGAAGCCTTAGAAAATAAAAGTCAGCTTTCACAGTGGCCCGTCCAAATCAAGCTTGCTCCGATCAATGCCCCTTATTTCGCTGACGCCAACTTGCTGATTGCCGCCGACTGTACGGCCTATTCTTACGGCGATTTCCACAACAGGTTTATTAAGAACAAAGTTACCCTTATTGGCTGTCCTAAGCTTGACGAAGGGGATTACAGCGACAAACTCACGGAGATCATTATAAAGAACAACATAAAAAGCGTTACAGTCGTTAGAATGGAAGTCCCTTGCTGCGGCGGGATTGAAAATGCGGTTAAACGGGCGCTTCAAAACAGCGGCAAAATGATTCCATGGCAAGTAGTGACGATTTCAACAGACGGAAAAATTATTGATTGACAGGAGGTAATTGTAATGATAGAAAAAGAGTATAAGCTATCAAAAACCAATGAAAAGGCAGTAGAAAAAGTAGTTTTTGATGATAACCTTCATTATCTCCACATGGTATTTAATCAAAGTGAAGGTCTCCCTGAGCACTTTTCAAATTCAAACGTATACATGACCGTCATCAGAGGAAAGCTGTCGATTGAGCTCGATAATCAGGAAGTCCACGTGTACGAAGCCGGCACCTTACTGGTAATTCCAATCAACACAAAAATGAATGTCAAAAACCTACATTCGGAAACTTTGGAATTGATCATAGTGAAAGCACCGGCCCCAAATAATTGAGAAGGAGGACATTAAGTGAAAAAATACAGATGCATTCCCTGCGATTATATCTATGATCCGGCGCTTGGTGATCCTGACAATGGAATCAATCCCGGTACGGCATTTGAAGATTTGCCGGACAATTGGCAGTGCCCCGTATGTTTTGTAGGCAAGGAAGAATTTGAACCCATAGAAGAATAAAGGAGATAAAGTAAAATGAGTATGTTTTGTTATCAGTGCCAGGAAACCGCAAAAGGGACAGGCTGCGAACTTCGCGGCGTATGCGGAAAGACCGAAGAAGTCGCAAAGCTCCAGGATCTGCTGATTTACACGATTAAAGGTGTTTCTGAAGTCGTTGTAAAGGGAAAGATTGATTTTAGTAAGTTGGATTATGTAAACCAAGAGGTTCTCAGCAGTCTTTTCATGACCATTACAAATGCGAACTTTGATGACGGCGCAATCGAAAAGCAGATTAGAAAAATGCTGTCTTTACGGAACGATTTGCGAAAGACCGTTACCTTGAACAATCTTCATGACTCTGCAACTTTTGAAACAGACACTAAAGAGTCAATGTTGGAAAAAGCCGCAATTGTAGGTGTGCTTTCCACACAAAACGAAGATGTACGTTCTTTGAGAGAAATGATCATTTACGGTGTCAAGGGCATTGCTGCCTATGCCGAACACGCTAACAATATCGGAAAAGAAGACACGACCATCAACGCCTTTATCTACGAAGCGCTGTCAGCTACGCTGGATGACAAGCTTTCAGCTGACGACCTTGTTACACTTACGCTTAAAACCGGAGAATACGGTGTTAAGGTAATGGCTCTTCTTGATGAGGCTAACACCTCAAAATACGGCAACCCTGAAATAACAGAGGTTAACATAGGCGTTAGAAAGAATCCTGCCATCCTCATTTCAGGACATGACCTGAACGACTTGGAACAGCTTATGGAACAGACCCGCGGAACCGGAGTCGATGTATATACTCACGGAGAAATGCTTCCCGCCCATTATTACCCATTCTTCAAAAAGTATGATAACTTTGCTGGAAACTACGGCAACGCATGGTGGAAGCAGGTTACAGAATTTGAGACTTTCCATGGTCCGATTTTGTTCACAACAAACTGTATTGTTCCCCCAAGAAGCGAAGAGGTTAGAAACAGAATCTACACTACAGGCGCGGCAGGCTTCCCCGGTTGCCCCAACATTACTGCTAACGAAAACGGCAAGAAAGACTTTTCCTCAATAATCGAACTGGCGAAAACTCTGCCTGCCCCTGAAGAAATCGAATCTGGCAGCATAGTAGGCGGCTTTGCGCACAATCAGGTTTTCGCTCTGGCGGACAAGGTTGTCGAGGCAGTAAAATCCGGTGCAATCAAAAAGTTCTTTGTCATGGCAGGCTGTGACGGCAGAATGAAGTCCAGAGAGTATTACACGGAGTTTGCTGAAAAGCTTCCTAAGGATACTGTTATTTTGACTGCGGGTTGTGCAAAATATCGTTACAACAAGCTCAATCTCGGCGACATCGGCGGTATCCCAAGAGTACTGGATGCCGGTCAGTGTAACGACTCATATTCACTTGCTCTTATTGCGCTGAAGCTGAAAGAAGTATTCGAGCTTGACGATATTAATAAGCTCCCAATTGTTTACAACATAGCTTGGTATGAGCAGAAAGCCGTAATTGTACTTCTTGCGCTCCTCTATCTCGGCGTAAAGAATATCCATCTCGGCCCCACACTCCCAGGCTTCCTATCACCAAATGTAGCTAATGTTTTGATTGAAAAATTCGGAATTGCTGGTATCGGTACAGCAGATGAGGATATCGAACTCTTCATGGCTCAATAAATTAACAGTCCCGCCGGTATTTTATATCATATCGGCGGGACAATACTTTTCTATTGGAGAAACTTATGGAAAAAATCGGACTGCTTATCAATGCTATGATTCATTATTACTCCGGTGATGCGCGGCGTATCAATCATTTTCTGAAAGTATACGGGTTCGCCAAGGCTATAGGTGAATTGGAGGGTCTTGATGAAAGAACGCAGGAAATTCTTGAAATTGCAGCGCTAACCCACGATATTGGTATTAAGAACAGCGAAATAAAGTATGACAGTTCTTCCGGAAATTATCAGCAGATTGAAGGCCCACCGGAAGCGAAAAGCTTGCTGGAGAATTTAGACGTTGATCCAACCATCGTCGAACGGGTATGTTGGCTAATCGCGCACCATCATTCCTATACAGACATTCAGGGAATTGATTATCAGATTCTGGTCGAGGCGGACTTCCTGGTTAATGTTTTTGAAGATAATATGTCTATCGACGCAATCAGAAAAATTGATAATAATATTTTTAGGACTCGAACAGGAAAAAAGTTCCTAAATACAATGTTTGAAGTAAATTCTATGAGAGGGGTAGGCTTTCCGTGAAAGAATACGATGAATTCTTAAATCTATTTGAAGCGGAGAAGAATCAAATGGCTGTTCAATATGCGTTGGATTTGCTGGACAGCGGGAAAATGGCCATAAGAACTCTGTATGTTCAGATTTTGACCCCTGCGCAGAACAAGATGCAGTGTCGATTGGACGACAAAAATATCTGCATTTGGAAAGAGCATGTCCGAACGGCAATTCTTTTTATAATAGAGCCCGCCGTCGGTTGGAAGCATTGTTCCTGCAGGGAAACCAGTCCACGAATAGGTGACCGTGTATGTCGAGTCAGTGCTCTTCGACCAGCTGCCGCTTAGAGTAACATACCAGAGACTTCGTGCGGCTGGGTGCTAAACTGACTTTCTTTGTTCTTCACCTAACGCAAAAGGCGTTAATCACGGAGCTTATCACCAAGGCGCTTGATGAACTCGAAAAACAAGAAATAAGAATGTGATGGCGAAAATATACTCCGAGAGCTTTATAACGGCTAAATTTACCCCAGGAAAAAGTAGATTGATAAAGGCAGCAAATATCAACAGCATCTGCATGGGATGACTAAATTACAGAGGGTATATCGTGAAAACGATATGCCTTTTTTACTTTGAAATGAAGGACGTGATCGCATTTGTTTATATGGGACTTTTTGCTTGGTGATGTAATGGACCAGTTCATCGACTGGTGCTACAGCCAAATCGTAGGCTTTCTGGGCAGTTTTTTCTCCCAGATGGGCAATATGGGCGTGGAGCTTTTTGATATGGGCTGGGTGAAGTCAATCGTTCTGTTCTTTTCCTATCTCGCGTGGTCGCTCTTTGTGACAGGGCTTGTTGTGTCAGCATTCGAAACAGGCATGGAATATCAATCAGGCAGAGGAAGTGTGAAGGATGCCTTGCTTAATGCTCTAAAGGGTTTTCTTGCAGTTTCTCTTTTTACCCTTGTACCTGTTGAGCTTTTTAAGCTCTCCGTCACTTTACAGGCGAGCATGACGGCAGGAATTACCGGCTACGGCACTGACTTCGGAGCTGTCGCCGACACCATACTCAGGGAAAGTTCAGAAAGTGGCTTCGGCGGCATAACCGGTGTTACGAACCCGCTGTTGATGATTTTCCTCATTGTTATGATGGGATATTCCGTCATCAAGGTGTTTTTTGCAAACCTCAAGCGCGGCGGTATTTTGCTAATACAAATTGCTGTGGGCAGCTTGTATATGTTCAGCGTACCCCGCGGTTACATGGACGGCTTTTACCAATGGTGCAAGCAGGTCATTGGGCTTTGCCTGACAACCTTTTTGCAGGCAACAATCTTAACTGCAGGACTGATGGTCATTCGAGATCACGCACTTTTGGGGCTTGGTCTAATGCTCTCAGCCGGCGAGGTGCCGAGAATTTGCGGTGCTTTTGGGTTGGACACCTCAACCAAAGCAAATGTTATGTCGGCAGTTTATACGGCGCAGGCGGCAGTCAATACTACCCGAACTGTAGTGCAGAACGTGGTACCGAAATAAGGTGGGAGCCATAATATGATGGCAATGGAAGTCTTTTTGACAGAATTAGAGAACGCCTTCTTGAGCGGATTGCGTATTTTTTGGCAGAACATAAAAACGAAAGCGAGGAATATAATGTATATCTACCCCGACAACCTGAAAGCGAAGGCAGCTCTTTGGCTGTGGCAACTGCGTGATGTAGCCATTTTTAGCAGTGGACTTTTGATCTCGGTCTTTGCCGTGGCTCAGCTGGGGACACTTATTCCCTTTGTTATAACGGCGGTTTACGGCTTTCTTTCCATCCGTTTTTCGGACACCAGCATTTTGGATTTTATCCGATATGCGGTGGCTTTTTTTATATCTAAACAGCAATATTACGAATGGACAGGCTGAGTCTTTTCCAAATTTAGCGAAACAGTATGCCCGAATTCTACTACAAAGGAAGCCGTGAAAAATGAGAATTAAAAAAGTCAAAAACCCCACCAAAGCCCTTGTTGGCATTGGTGAAATTACACCATACAGTATAAAAAGAGCGGAGGACGAGCTTGTGTATTTCCTCGTGAAACCAACAAACATCTCTGTTCTTTCCGAAAGCAGTGTGGCTGGAAAAATTAACGCTCTCGCCAATGTGCTGAAAAGCATGGCAGAGCTTGAAATCCTGTGCCTTAGCTCCAAAGAAAACTTTGATGCCAACAAGGAATATCTCAAAAGCCGAATGGAGGAGGAAGAAAACCCCGTGGTGCGAAAGCTCTTGGAGCAAGACCTCAAGAGTCTAGACAAAATGCAAATTCAGATGGCAACGGCAAGGGAATTTATATTTGTTCTTCGCTTGAAGAACGAAAAGGACAGCAATATTTATGCATACCTTTCTAATATAGAAAAAAGCATAAAAGAGCAGGGTTTCACGGTAAAGCGAGCAACCAAAGCCGACTATATGAGAATTCTCTCCGTCTATTTCGAGCAAAATGTCACAAGCGATTTTTTACAGGATTATGACGGGGATATGTGGATAGATGATTCAAGCTGTCACTTACTTTGATTTTTCTGATACAGGTCCTGTCAAAAAGCGGAGTTGCACAACAACGCTTTGGAGAAGTTTCCCTTGCGCAGATGGCAGATTATTACTACGATAATCTTGATGAGCTAGAGAAATATCTTACGAAAACAAGTTTCGGGCGAGTTGAGTATCCGCCCACAAATTAAAATCAATATAAAAAAGCAAGCTTCGATCGGGGCTTGCTTTTTTATACCCAAAACTATGAAAGGAATGATGCCGAGCTATGAAAAAGAATAAAGAACGCACCACACCGAAGGCGCAGCTCAAGTCCTTTGCGGATATGATTGCGCCTTCTGTTATCAGGTTTTTAAGCGACCACTATATTTGCGGTAACACCTACCGCTGTGTTTTTGCCCTGCGCGAATACCCAACAAGTACCACAGAGCAGGCAATACTCCGCCGTCTAGGTGAAAAAGACGGTGTAACACTGCACATCTACTCACGACAAGTAAAATACATGGAGGAAAAGAAAATCCTCGACAACGCATCAAACAAAAACCGTATGTACGCCGCCGCCGACAACATGAAGGAAAACATAAAAGCGCAAAATAACCTGCAGGATGTGGCTGATGTGCTAAGCAACATGCAGCGTAACCGTGAGCCGCTTATTCACTGCGCCGTCTATATCGAGCTGATCGCAAACGATTACGACAGCCTAAAACAGCTTCAAACCGAGGTGCTTACGGAGCTTGTCCGCTCAAAGCTCAACGTGGACAGGCTAATTCTCCGTCAAAAGGAGGGCTTTCTCTCTGCAAGCCCCACTGGGAGAAATGCGCTGGGAACTCAGCTTGAGCGAGTGCTGCCGGTAAGCTCTGTTGCAAACCTCTTCCCCCTCAACTACTCCGGCAAGACCAACAGCAACGGCTTCTATCTTGGCAAGGACAAGTTCGGCAGTAACATTATTGTTGACTTCAACCAGCGTGACGAGGACAAAACAAATGCCAACATCCTCATTTTGGGTAACTCGGGACAGGGCAAAAGCTACCTTCTAAAGCTCATTTTATGTAATGTTTTTGAGAGCGGAAAGAATGTAATCGTGCTTGATCCCGAGCACGAATTTGCAGACCTGTGCGATAATTTGGGCGGCTGCTTCGTGGATTTAATGAGTGGGCATTACATGATTAACCCTCTCGAGCCAAAGATCTGGGACACCGGGGGAGAGCTTTATGAAAAAGGAGTTCCGTCAGCATTTGTACAGTCCACAAAATTAAGTCAGCACATCTCCTTCCTAAAGGACTTTTTTCGCAGCTACAAGGACTTTGATGATCGCCATATTGACACAGTGGAAATCATGCTTTCAAAGCTGTATTCCAAGTGGAGCATCAGCGACAGCACGGATTTTGCAAAGCTAAAGTCCACCGATTACCCGATTTTATCCGACCTCTATGCCCTCATTGAAATGGAATATAGGTACTATGACAATAAGCAAAGCCCCTTGTATCCAAAGGATTTGTTACAGGACATTCTCCTTGGACTTCACTCCATGTGTGAGGGCGCAGAGAGCAAGTTTTTCAACGGTCATACCAATGTTACAAGTGACCGTTTCATTGTTTTTGGAGTGAAAGGGCTGCTGCAGGCGAGCCAAAATGTAAAAAACGCCCTGCTGTTTAACGTGCTTTCCTATATGAGCGATAGACTTCTTACCGTTGGAAACACCGTTGCCGCCCTCGATGAGCTGTACTTGTTTTTAACTAACAAGACGGTGATTGAGTACATCAGGAGCTTTATGAAACGTGTCCGCAAAAAGGAGTCGGCAGTTATTTTAAGCTCACAAAACCTTGAAGACTTCGCTCTGCCGGGAATTGCCGAGCTGACAAAGCCGCTGTTCTCCATTCCGGTGCATCAGTTTTTATTCAACGCAGGTTCGGTGGATTCGAAATTTTACATGGACACCTTGCAGCTTGAGGAGTCGGAATACAAGCTCATCAAGTACCCCCAGCAGGGTGTGTGCCTTTACAAATGCGGCAACGAGCGCTACAATCTCGCCGTCCATGCGCCGGAGTATAAGGAATCCCTGTTCGGCACGGCGGGAGGAAGATAAATGGCTGCTATATCCGGAGCGGCAGCTGCAAAGATTGCTGCAACAGTTTTGACCGATAAAAAGCTCCGAAAGGGCGTGGGATGGTTGCTCGTAGCCGTACTCTCGCCCTTGATTTTATTCATTGTTATGCTCTGCACCCTTCTCTCCGCGACCTCACAGCATAACACTGCCGCTGCGGATCTGTGCTTCTACGGCGGTGAAATCTCCGAAAACACACCGGACGATTACCGCCGACACATCGAGGAAATGCAGTCGGCTTTCGCTATCGTGGACAGCGAGGTGGCAAGGGTAAATGCTATGACTGAGAACGGAAACGGACTTGACGGAACAAACGTTAAGTCTATTTTTTATGCTCTCTTTTTTGGCACAGACCTCCCCAATTCCATTGACATTCAAGGCTTTGTTGACAGCTTTGTTCGCTATGAGGAACGCACAACTACCTACACCGATGCGGAGGGAAACGAGGTCGTGGAGTCCTATATTGTTGCGATTCCGCTGCCAACGGACACCGCATACGGCAGACTTCCTATCACAGTCATTCAAAAGGAAAGTGCCACGGATGTATTTAAGCATATATCAGGTGCTGGTGACAGTTTCACAGGTGACATTCTGCGTGGTGAGAGCGGCGAAACAAAGATTGATGTCAGTGGCTTTACAGATCCCTCCACTAAAAACAGTCACGACCTTGTCGCCTATGCGCAGCAAGCATTTGAAAACGGTTGGGGCTATGTTTGGGGCACCTGTGGCTGGGTTCTTACACCTCAAATGTTCGCAAGCAAGCTCAGTCAGTACCCTGACGGCGTTGGCAAGTACAAAGATTTCATTGAAGAAAACTGGCTGAACGGTCGCACAACCGACTGTGTCGGTCTTATAAAGGGCTATGGCTGGCTGGACTCCAACACTCTCGAGATTGGCTATGGAACAAACGGCATGCCTGACATCTCTGCCGACCAAATGTACCAAGTGGCGACTACAAAGGGCAGCATGAGCACCATGCCCGACACCCCCGGACTTGCGGTTTGGCACAAGGGACACATTGGTGTTTATATCGGAAACGGCGAGGTCATTGAAGCCATGGGTACAAAGTACGGTGTTGTTAAAACAAAACTGCAAGACAGGAACTGGACGGCATGGCTTGAGATACCATATATAAATTACGAAAGGACGATAGCACAATGAAAGAAAATATGATTACTGTTTTAAAAATTGAAGTGGGTGAACCTCCAAAAATAAAGGAAATCCCAAACGAGCTTAGCGGTCTACAGCACGAGGTGGGTGGTTTAATTGAGTGCGTCTATTTGGACGACGGCTCTATTGCTGTGGTTAATGAGGAGGGAAAACTAAACGGTATGGAACCCAACCGCAAGCTTGGCGCAGATATTATTTGCGGCCCATTTTTTATTTGTGGGGATACCTTGGACGGTGACTTTGCATCGTTGAGCGAGGAACAAATCCAAAAGTATAGTGAGAAGTTTGCTGAAATCCAAGCGTTTACAGGACAAGAGCCCAAGCTTGAGCCAAGGATAGTAGTCTTCGGGTTTGACTTTATGGGGGGTATTCACTGATGAAACAAGAGACCATTTCTATCAGCATGGACGCTGAAAAGCTCAGGGCTACCAAAAAATATATGAAGAAAAAAGAGTTGTCCATTGAGCAGGAGTTCGCCGACGCATTCCGAAAGCTTTATGAAAAACACGTGCCAGCTACTGTCCGCGATTACATTGATGAAACTGCTTATAACGACAGTTCTGCAAAAAAGCCTAAATAACATGTCGTGTTGAAGTCTTTGGATTGTCCCGCGTGTAATTATTGTACATTTTGAATGTGTGTTTTTCTTTGGAATACGCTGCCGGCAACTTTGGCTTTTCAGCCATAATAATTAAGTCTTTTATGAATACTCGGACCACATTGTACCGGTAAAAAAGATATCGCACCGGAAAGACCTGTAACCGCAAGATTCGCGGTGATAGGGATGTATCAGGCATACTTCGGCGAAGATAGCCCGATACTGTCCGGGGAAGCAAATGGTATGATCACGCGGCAACATTATACTATAAACCCAAATATTGGTTATATGCAACAACGAATTGTTTCTTTTTCCCATAGAATTTTCATCAGCTCTTAGCTTGTAGGAGTTAATCATTATAAGCAATTTGTGTTAGTCACGTCATCTTATTCATATCAGTAGAAAACAATAGCTTTCAGTTACTTTATAATTTTCTTGTACTCCTGTATATCTCAGCGATTGCAAGCCGAGAATAAAGTGTTACTTTATTTCAATCTCGTTGTCATTGCTATTTCAGGTGTATTGAGCTATTATTAAAGTAATGGAGGTGAATTAATGAAATACTATGAAGAGTTAGTCGACTTGCAATGCTTTTCACGAGCTGACGTTGTGACCTTAACCGGGAACGAGCATACCGCCGACTCCTTGATTATTGAATATAAGCGTAAGGGCTACATACAATCGGTCCGTCGAAACTCATATGTCACTATTAGTATGGAAACGAAGATGCCTGTGGCAAATAGGTACCGGATTGCAACAAATATAATGAGTGGTTCATATATCTCCCATCATTCTGCTTTTGAATATTACGGCTGTGCCAATCAAGTTTTTCATGAAGTATATGTATCAGGTATAAATAAGTTCGCTCCTTTTGAGTATGATGATGTTTTCTACCGCTACATAGCACCACGCATCGATGTTGGAATAGATGGTAAGGCTGATGGCATCCGAGTTACTGATATTGAACGCACCTTACTAGACAGTATCAATGATTTCGAAAAAATTAGTGGGCTGGAAGAACTGTTGCGCTGTGTAGAAATGATACCCTATCTTGATGAAGAAAAGTTGATTGCCTATCTCGACCAATACAATAAGCATTTTCTATATCAAAAAGTGGGATATATTTTGGAGCATATGAAAAAGCCTCTCCGGCTGTCAGAGAAATTCTTCAAGCACTGTGAGGTCAATCAAGCAAAGAGTGTACGTTACCTCTATCATGGGATAGAACACGAGCCAAATATGTTCCAAAACAAGTGGAACCTTATTGTTCCAAAAGACTTAATGAAGTTGCTTTCAGAGGGAGGAACCGAGCTTGCCGAATTTTAATAAGCAGGACCTATCAAAACAGGCGAGTGAGCTTGGTTTCATCCGAGATACATTTGAAAAAGTACACCGCCTATCTAATATTTTGAACTTTATTAATCGCGACCCCCTGCTATCACAAAGACTTGCATTAAAAGGTGGAACAGCGATAAACCTTACAATTTTCGATTTACCGCGGCTATCAGTCGATATAGACCTTGATTATTCTATCAACAATGACAGGGACTCTATGATGACAGATAGAGAACAAATTACGGAATTAATCAAACGTTATATGAATATGGAAGGCTACGAAATGAGTAGCAAATCCAAGACATACCACTCGCTAGACTCTTTCGTCTTTGCTTACATAAATGCCGGCGGAATGAAAGATAACATCAAAATTGAATTGAATTATTCGTTGCGTTGCCACGTTCTACCCCTCGAAAAACGGCCTATCGAAACGCTAAGCGTTTTCAATCCTACACAAGTTATTTCACTCGCGCCTATAGAAATATTCGGTAGTAAAATTGTAGCCCTACTCTCAAGAGCAGCCGCTCGTGACTTGTATGACATCAACAATATGCTGAGTTTTGGTCTGTTCGATGAATCGCAAGAAGAGCTGCTTCGAAAGTGCGTCGTTTTTTATATTGCCATAGGAAGTGAAACTGTGCCCGAAACTCTTAATCTTAGTCGAATAGACAGTATTACAAATCACAAGATAAGAACCGATCTGTATCCTGTAATAAGCAAAAACGAGAAATTTGAGCTTGCTACTGTGCAGAAAAGGGTCAAGGAATATCTTTCCGAATTGCTTGTTCTAACCGATGATGAAACACAGTTCCTAGACGCCTTTCGAGAGAAGGATTACCGTCCAGAGCTGCTTTTTAGCGGCGAAGTACTTGAGCGTATTAAAAATCACCCCATGGCTCTTTGGAAGATGCGACAGTAATATTTATGCGTTTTCAAATAATGAGCCGATACCTGCAACAATGAAAGTATAAACAATATACATTAAAAATAAAGCGTCGGACTTTGTGTTCGGCGCTTTTATGCTATCTAGGCGTAAATATCAGGAGGAGTGCGCGAGTATCTGGGCGTCAGACAGCCAATTTACGCCCCAAACAAGCCGAAACGCCAAGTCAAAGCTGCCGCTAATAGGGCCCATACGATTAAGCACGGTGAGATAACAGCGGAATAACGCAGCGTCGCGCACGTGTTGGCGCTGTGTGCGCTTTTGTGGAGGGCATAGGCATCCGTACACCTGAAGCGGCGTTTTGGAGCGCTTGAGTCGAGCTTTGGAACGGCGTAATCAGGAGAGTTAGGACGAAAGCATATTTTCGATTATGAAACAGGATAAAGGAACGGGGGACTAAAGCCCCCCGTTCCGACCACAAAGCCCCGCAGTGCGGGGCTTGTTCAAAGAGACACGTTTGAGCAATAATCAGCGCTCAAGGGATAGTTTTATAAAGAATGCCGAAATATCAGGCACTTGAACAGCTTTTAGAGGAAACATAGAGATTGGGAGGGAGTATGACGAACAACGAAAAGAAGAAATATGGGTTTTATTTATCTCCGGAGGTATCTGACCGGATAGATGCTTTGCTTCATATGGATAACTGCAAAAACCGAAGCGAGTTCGTAGAAAAAGCACTGCAGTTCTACCAGGGCTATCTGGGAAGTCCAGACTCAAACCTGTACATGTCCCGTGTGCTGTCTTCTCTCATAAATGGCGTGCTCACCCAAAACGTGGACAGACTCTGCAGCCTTTTATTCAAGCTCGCAGTTGAGGTAGCGATGATGACGCAGGTTATTGGGGCAAATCTTAATTACAATGAAGAAGAACTGCGGAATCTCCGAGGAAAGTGCGTAAAGGACGTGAAGACGACGTTCGGGAAGATTAGCCTTGAAGAAGCAGCAAGGTTTCAAAATGGTATCAGATAATGGCGAGGCTTATATTTATATGTCCTTATATCAGCGGAAACAGTATCCGCAAAAGTAACCATGTCAATTACATCGCGACTCGCGAGGGTGTGGAGATACTAGCGGCGAAAGAACTTAACTACGCTAATGTCGGAGATGAAGTAGGAATTTTTGAGGAGCTACAGAGCGAATATCTTTCGTTTGAGAATGATTTGAACCCGGACAATTCCGAGAAGCGTTCTATTCTGGTTAATTACATTGCAGAGCGTCCGGGCGTTCAAAAGATGGGAACGAACGGCCTGTTTTCAATGACAGATGAAAAAATAGTACTCTCGCGTGTTAGAAAAGAAGTCGCGGAACATGAAGGTAACGTTTGGATACCGATTATATCTTTGACACGCGAAGACGCGGAACGGTTTGGCTACAACAATGCCGAAGCATGGAAAAACCTTCTACGCGCACATAGTGCAGATATTGCTGAGAGCATGAAGATACATCCGGATAATTTGCGCTGGTATGCGGCTTATCATAATAAGGATACACACCCGCATGTTCATATGGTTATATACTCGACCGACCCCAAGGAGGGCTATCTCACAAAGACAGGTATACGCCAGCTTAAGTCAGCACTTGCAAATGATGTTTTTAGACCGGAAATGCTGGAGTATTACTCTCAGAAAACCGAGCAGAGGGATGAGCTGAACTTACATGCTCAAGATGTCATGAAAGAGCTTATTGAGCAAATGGAAACCGGGACGATGGAGAATGAGAAAATAGAGCTACTGGTACGGGAGTTATCAGAAGCGTTGAAGTCCGTGAGCGGTAAAAAACAGTATGGTTATCTTTCTCCTAAGCTAAAATCGGTTGTAGATGAGATCACGAACGAGCTTGCAAAAGATACTCGGGTTGCTGAAGCATATAAGCTTTGGAATGAAATGCAGAACGCGGTTATTAATATCTATACAGATAATCTTCCAGAATTGCTGCCCTTAAGTCAGCAGAAGGAATTTAAAACCATTCGTAATATGATAATACGTGAAGCACTTGCCTTGCCTGATATACAGGTTCATGCGGATTTGGCTTCTAAGGAAGAGCTGGAAAGTGATAATCGCGCCCCTCAAGCTGAAACGGCAGTGTTGGTCAATACACATCAGCCTCATAAGATTAGCTATACGCCGCAATCAAATGCGGTGCTTTCGATATCTGCGGCGACGCGCTTGCTTTATAATATGGGCAATATTTTCAGAAGTACAGTACCAATGAACTATTACAAGGCTCAGCACATTGACCGCAAGCGGAGAGCTGAACTTGCGAGATTGCGTCGGACACATGGTGTCAAAGGCAATGACTACGAACAGAATATGTAAAGGAGGGCCTCAATGGCAAAATACATAAGATATACCGAGGAGCAACTGCACCGTGCAAATACTGTGGATTTAGAAACAATTCTCGCTAGGCATGGAGAGCGACTAATACGTTCGGGTAAAGACCGTCGTTTGGCCACTGACCACAGTATAACTGTCCGGGGAAACAGGTGGTACGATCACGCGACAATGAAAGGCGGTTTGGCAGTTAGCTTCCTGCAGTATCATTGGGGGTTGCCGTTTGCGGAGGCAGTGGCATCGTTGCTAGAAATGAAGGCGTATACCGCTGAAGAAAATATTCGTGAGAGCAAGCCGATGCCGTTTGTGCTTCCTCCACGCAATGGCAACATGCATAGGTTGTTTGCTTACCTTATAAATGAGCGAAAGCTCGAAAGAAAAGTAATTGAAGCGTTTGCTCATGAAAAGCTACTATACGAAAGCCGGGAGTTCTCCAAAAACGGAAGAGAGTATCACAGTGCCGTGTTCGTCGGGATGGACGAACACGGCACTGCTCGTCATTGCCACAAAAAAGCTTTGGGCAAAAACGGGTTTTGTATGAATGTAGAGGGGAGCGATTCGTCTTACAGCTTCCACTGGACAGGCGATTCCGACAAGCTGTATGTGTTTGAAGCTCCGATAGACCTGATGTCGTATATATGCTTGCACTACGAAAACTGGAAAGAGCATAGCTATGTTGCTCTTTGCGGTTTGTCCGAGTATGCGATGCTGAAGATTCTGGAAACACATCCCAATCTGACAACAGTAATTCTCTGTCTGGATAATGACTGTGCGGGGATTGCCGCCTCAGAACGTATGAGCGATAGATTACAGAGGCTAGGATATAAGAATGTATCTTACCACAGGTCGGAACTGAAGGATTGGAATGAAGATTTGTGTAAAAAGAAATTGAGCCTCTGACCTGGAGGCTCAATTCAGTCTATTCCTGAATTATAGCTTTATCAAATATGTCTTTCAACAAATAGTTAACACCCGATGCGGACTGAATTGTTGCAACCATCAGCAAATCACCGTCAATATCCGAAAAGTTGATGTCCCGCCCGAAATGTCGAATGAGTTGAGTTAAGAACGCTCTTTGAGCTCTACCATTGCCTTCTCTATACGGATGAAGTTCGTTGGTTGAACAATAAAAGTCAACTATTTCAGTTACATAGTCTAAGTGAGAAAGATTTTGAAAAAAATCTTGTTCTTCAAGTCTTCCAAAAATTAGACGAGCTCGATTTTCAATATCCGAAGCTGGGCAAAAATGAGTGCCTTTTTTTGAGAAGTCTACGGTTCTTACTTGACCTGCCCAGTCGTATAAATCGCAAAATAGCTCTCTGTGAATTGCTTTATAATGTGAAAAGTCAAAGATACCTGTAATGGGAAATTGCTCTAACTGCGCAATTTTTGCGGATACAACAAGTGCTTCCACCTTTTGGAGTTGCTCATCATCGTTAATATCAAATTTATTGATTAGCACAGATGTTCCAGGGTAGCAATTATCGGTTAATGCATCAATACTGTAAGACATTATGGCCTCCGAGTATTCTTGTCTCGTCCGAGCATTTCGTTTACGCAGTCGGTAATGCTGACTTTTCCGGTAAGAATACGCGTGCAATCTTGCTTAATTTGCGGCGTTATTTTTAAGCCTTCCATTCCTGAGGATGCAAATGCGTTTTTAAGGGCTTTATCCGTTGAAATGGTTTTGTTCATGTTAATGCCCCCACCATAGTATTCATAAATTAATTATACACAAATATCTCATAAAATCAACGACGAAGAACATTCATTGCTATGCACAAAAACAAATGACGTTACAGCTCACGAAGCACAAGCTCGGTCACGCCGTCGCTGATGTTCACAAGTCGGATAACCTTTGGGTGATTGGAATATTCCTCGCGTATCATGTCTCGAAGCTCCGTACCACTGGTGTAACCGTGGATCAGTCGAATTCGGTACACGCCATTAGAACGGCGGAGCGCCGCGTCAATTGCAACACGTGCCTGATATTTGCTTTTGCCGTGAAGGTCAAGTTCAACAATTCCCACATTCATGGCACTACCCCCAAACGATTAAGCATATCTTAACACATCCGCATAGACTTCACAACTTGTAAAGAAGGAGGTATTACCATTCAAAACAAAATTTACTTGCTGATTTTAATCGCTGCCGTGATGTTCGTTATTTTCGGCGGTGTTACTCTTTTAGCGCAGCGCTATACCCTCAACGGAATCAAGTCCCGCACCGTGGGCGACGGTCAGCACGGTACGGCGCGGTTCGCAAAAAGTCGGAAATCAAGAAAACTTACAAAAGAGTGCCCTTCATGCCAGAAGAATGGCGCAAGGGCGAGAGGCTCCCTAAACAGTGTAGCACATTGCCCTTGGAGAGGGGCTTTATAAACTACTACCCTATTGTTTTGCCGAAACCGACATTTCCGTAAAGGATCAGATTTTCTTTCTTGCATACAAAAGATGCGTCCATAAGCTCATTTGGGGTAATGCTTTTAGGGATTTTGATGTCTTCAAAGGTGTAGTCCTCAAAGGTCTTAATGAGATCAAATTTTGCCTGCTTAATGAAGACGTTTTTTCGTTTCAGCTCTCTATTTTCAATCTCCATCGTGAATAGCTCAAGTAAAAATTCAATGTTGTTTTCTATTTTAATATATACACCGTAAAATATGTACGTTTACCTGAGTGTACGATTGAGATCCAATTCGTAGATAAAGATAACGATAAATCCATGCGCGAGGTTTACGGTATCGCTTTGGAATTGACAAAGTAATGTAACGGTAACTGCTGTTCGGGATTGCTGGAACCATCGCCCGGAATGCATGGAACTACTTTCCAGACAACTTGGTCCTAAACGGCGGAATATTCAACATGGAACAGCTTTGTTCAACGCCGGTAATATTGATGCCAAATTCTACACTGATACGCTCCAACTTGAGCAGAGCGAGTACAACCTCATCCGCTTTCCTCAGCGTGGCGTGTGCCTGTACTAATGAGGTAAACGAGCGCTACAACCTTATGGTTCACGCACCTGAGTACAAGGAAAAGTTGTTCGGGACTGCGGGCGGGAGATAGGTTTGTTCATGAAACAACAATTGCATATTAGATGAAAATGGTGTATAATAATTATAAGAAAGGTGGTGGCAGATATTAAGAATATCGAAAAGGTCATTGCGCAGGTCAATGGCACCATGGCCATAGAGGGCATGCCACTTTCGAGTGCTGATAAGGAAAGAATACGCAAGTGTGCCGGAAATGACAGACTCGTTGAAAAAACGGTTTCTGAGTTAGTCCAAAAGCACATTGTTGGGAATTCGTATGAGCAAAGATTATAATTATGACTTCGAGTGGGACAGCAGATATTGCTATCTGAATTCTAATGTTTTAAAGAACAAACTCGGAATTATTGACTCTGAAAACCTTCATGTAGCTGAAAGAGAAATTACTGCTGTAAGAATTGCTAATGCAAAGATTAATCGCATTGACGGTAAGTCTGATTTGGAGCATCTAAAAAGTATCCACAGATACATTTTTGGTGATATCTACGATTGGGCGGGCGAGTTGCGTTGGGTGAATATATCTAAGGGAAATTTATTCTGTAACTATGAATATATTGAGCAGAATTCTGAGAAGCTGTTTTCGGAATTGAAGAATGAGTATTATCTGAAAAAAACACCAGAAGACGATATCCCTACTAGACTGGCATATTATTTAAGTGAGATAAATGTTGTGCATCCTTTCAGAGAAGGTAATGGTAGAACGCAAAGGCTGTTCATTGAGTACCTTGCTGAGGACGCAGGCTATAGTGTTGACTTCTCTGATGTTACAGACTCAGAAATGATTATCGCGAGCTCAGATGCTTTTTCTTGCAATTACACTAAAATGAATGCACTTTTCACGAGGATCGTTTCCAAACTTTAATAGCGAGAATACTTTAACAGCGCTCACGTATGTGGGCGCTTTTTTATTAGGGAGTTGATTATTAAATGGCAATATCTGCCGCGGCGGCTGCGAAAGCAGCCACCGCTCTTTCTGATGCGAAGGCACGAAAAATCATCGGTAATCTTTAACGTTGAGGAACATGATGTCAAACAACATTTACATATTATTTATTGCTGCCGTCGTGATGTTTATTGTCATTGGCGGACTTTCTATATTGTCGCATTATTATACTCTGAACGGGATAAAGAGCCGAACAGTTGGCGATGGCCAACATGGAACAGCTCGCTTTGCGACGAAACGGGAAATTCAAAAGACATATAGTCAGGTTCGATTTACTCCGCAGGAATGGAGGGAGGGGATGAAATGCCCCGCCCTTCAGGGAGTAGTCCTCGGATGTGTCGGGCATAAAAACAAGCTTGAGGCTCTTGTCGATACCGGCGATGTGCATACTCTTATGATCGGAGCTTCCGGAGTTGGAAAGACTGCGTTCTTTCTTTACCCTAATCTAGAGTTTGCATGCGCAAGCGGAATGAGCTTTCTAGTGACCGACACCAAGGGAGATGTATTTCGCAATTACGGCGTAATCGCCAGGGATTGTTATGGTTATAAGGTGTCGGTCATTGATTTGAGAAACCCCACACGCTCGGACGGCAACAATCTCCTCCATCTCGTCAACCGGTATATGGATGCCTACGCTGCTGACCCCAAAGACATTGTTTCAAAAGCAAAGGCTGAAAAATATGCAAAAATAATAAGCAAAACAATTATAAACAAATCCGGAGAGGAGAACTACGGACAAAACGCGTTCTTCTATGACGCAGCTGAAGGTGTGCTTACAGCAGTTATCCTTCTGGTAGCCGAGTATCTGCAAGCTACAGAAGGTGATAAAAGCGAGAAACGTCACATAGTAAGCGTATTCAAGCTTGTGCAGGAACTGCTTGCACCGTCACAGTTCGCGGGAAGAAATCAGTTCCAGCTGCTTATGGAGAAGCTGCCACCAGAGCATAAGGCCAAGTGGTTTGCCGGAGCGGCGCTGAACACTTCGGAGCAGGCGATGGCGTCGGTGATGTCGACTGTTTTATCGAGACTCAACGCATTTCTGGACTCCGAAATGGAACAGGTTTTATGTTTCGATACAGCAATCGACGCGGAGAGATTCTGCAACGAAAAGTCGGCCATTTTCATTGTTCTTCCCGAGGAAGACAATACGAAGTACTTTATGGTGTCGCTTATGATACAGCAATTATATCGTGAAATACTTGCTGTTGCGGACGAACAAGGTGGAAAGCTTAATAACCGGGTTGTGTTTTTCTGCGACGAGCTTGGGACCATACCTCCTATAGATTCGCTGGAGCTTATGTTTTCTGCCTCACGTTCACGTCGACTGACAATGGTCCCGATAATCCAAAGCCTCAGTCAGCTCCATAAGAATTACGGAAAAGAGGGCGCTGAAATAATAGTCGATAATTGCCAGGATATAATTTTTGGAGGATTCGCGCCAAACAGCCAGACTGCAGAGGCGTTATCTAAAGCGCTGGGGAGCAGAACGGTTATGTCGGGGAGTATCAGTCGGGGGAGAAGCGACCCATCCCAGAGCCTACAGATGATGGAGCGTCCTCTGCTCACACCTGATGAGCTGAAAGCTCTGCCTAAAGGACATTTCATTGTTATGAAGACTGGTACGCATCCGATGAAAACACGCCTGCGTCTGTTCTCGGACTGGGGCATCACGTTTGGTAGTCCGTATTCAGTCTCCGAAAAAGCACAGCGAGAGGTGGCTTATGCAAACCGGCGAGAGCTTGAGATAAACATTATTAAGAAGAACCTTACGATGAGTCCGAAGCAGGTGAGTGATGGCACTAAAGGAGATGTAGGCGAAGAGTCGCGTACACCAAACGGCAAAATGCTGAGATATGAATAATGGGAGAAAAAAATGAGCTATTTCAGCACTATTTATATTGACAACCTCCCTCATCGGGCAAAAACCGTGTATATGTATCTTCGCGATAGAGGCAATGAAAAAGGAACATGTTGGCCGGGTATTAATCGCATAGCGTCTGATTTGGGTATGTCCCGATCAACAGTAAAGAGGGCGTTAGGAGACTTAATACAAAACGGTTATATAGAGAAGGAGCTGCGCTACCGCGGCAACGGCAGCTACAGCTCCAACTTGTATACAATTTTGAAATGAGAGGTAGCTGGGATGACACAATTGCCGGAATTGATGACGATAAAAGAATTACAAAGCTACCTTGGTATTGGTAAGGATAAAGCCTATAAGTTAGTTAAAAGCAAATCCTTCCCAGCGCTGAAAATAGGCGGAAGGTACTATGTAATCAAGCCGTTTTTTGCTATTTGGCTGGAGAAGCAGACAAGGTAGCATTAACGTGTAAATGAAACTATTAACAACCACTCTTTATGATGATTGATCTTTCTTGATGCCGCGTATTGTCCAAAATTGTGTGTTATTAATTATAGACAACCTCTAAAAACTAAGCTGTGCATTTGGCGTAAGGGCATCGCATAGTGATATGCCTTTATTAATTTGTTTATGACAGTGCTTCTCTGAACCAATTATATGTGAAAAAGCATAAGACACTGTGCTTTTACAAACAAAATATATATTGGATTTGAAAGGTGTTAAGTGATAATCTGTATTTAACAGCCTAAACAGTTTTTATTAACATTGGTTTAAGATTATATTGATATAATAATTAAATAGAAAAGCACGTAAAGGATGAGCTGGGATGAGAATTTTACTTGCCGAAGATGAGGTTGAACTTTCAGATACAATTGTAGACATACTTAAGAAAAACAATTTTTCAGTAGATGCGGTATATGACGGTCAAGATGCGCTTGATTATCTTTATGCTGAAAATTATGACGCTTTCGATTAGGTTATAACAAACTTGTAAGTACGAGGATAAGTCGAAAATACTTCGATTTATCCTCGTGCTTTTTTACATTGGTTTAATACTTTTATGGCATTATAGTTTTAAAGGACAAAGCACTAACTGAAAGTTTAGAAAGGCGGATAAGATGAAAAAAGATATAATACGATTTAGCCACACTGTGCTGGTATGCACAATGCTTTTGACTCAGCTCGTTGGATGTGCTTCTGCGGCAACCGCACCGCTCTCGCAATCAGGCAGCAGCTCAGAACAATATACAAACATTACGTATCCAATTGTGGACACCGGAACAACGAAATTTTACAGCGATACGGCGGTTATAAACGCGCCCAATGAGGGAGAAGCCTATTTCGGGCAGGACGCACAGTATCAGTCCAACGCACCTTCCTATACGAATAACGGTGACGGAACCATAAGCGACAATGTAACAGGCCTTATGTGGCAACAGGATATGGGTGAAAAGATGACTTTTGAGGATGCGAAATCCGCTGCCGAGGCTTGTACTTTAGGTGGCTATGATGATTGGCGTATTCCAACGATAAAGGAGCTTTATTCTCTAATTCAATTCACCGGTACTTCTGGTGGAGAAAAGGCAGGTGACAAACAGTTTATCGACACGAATTATTTCGTTCAGCCAATTGGAGATACCTCTATAGGCGAACGCGAAATTGACGCACAAACATGGTCATCCACCGAATATGTTGGCAAAACAATGAACAATGCTCAAACTATATTTGGAGTAAACTTCATCGACGGCAGAATTAAGGGATATAGCAAGTATAAGGGCTCAACGGGTACAGAAAACGTCATGTATTTCAGACTTGTGCGCGGAAACACGGATTATGGCAAAAACAACTTTGTCGATAACGGAGACGGAACCATAACAGACCTTGCGACAGGACTTATGTGGCAAAAAAGCGATAGTAGCCAGGGAATGGATTGGGAGGACGCACTTACATATGCGGAAGAGTCTGAACTTGCTTCCTATGACGATTGGCGTTTGCCTACCCATGCTTTTTTTATTTTATCCATAGAAGCACCACCTTATCATATTCGTTTAAATAACAATATTAATACTTGATAAATTTATCTCCCGGAACACCACAGATGCTACATTTCTCCGGCCGGAATTTTTCAATATTACCACAAACCGGGCAAAGATAGTAGAAGACTTCTTCAGCCTGATCAAGGTTCTCTAATGCCTCCTTATAGAGCTTAGCATGAACCTCTTCTGCTTTCATTGCAAAAGTAAAGGACATAAGCGCAGCTTTATTTCCAGCGGCCTCTGCTTCCTTAACAAAGTCGGGGTACATCTCCTTATACTCATGGGTTTCTCCTGTAACGGCATCTTTTAGGTTATCAACTGTTGAGCCGGTTTTTCCAGCAACATCAAAATGCTTTAAGGCGTGCAGCGTTTCCGCATCAGATGCAGCTCTAAAGAGTTTGGCGGCATTAATCTTTCCGTCTTTTTCAGCTTTCTTAGCGTACGCAAGATATTTTCTGTTGGCCTGTGATTCTCCGACAAATGCCTCCATAAGGTTGTCAAGCGTTTTGTTTTCGTTCATTTTATTTTACTCCTTATTTTTATTTAAAGATTCTATCGATAATAAAGCAATGGCCAGAGATCAACGAACAGGAATTTCACAAAGCTCATCTTCTCCCGTTACTGTTGGATGACCTAAAGACAGCCAAGCGGTCGTACCTCCGATTACATTTATAACATTTTTTGCTTTGCTTAAATGCAACATTAAACTGGCTGCAAGAAGAGACCGATTACCGGAGTTGCAAATAGAAGCCACAGGTTTGTTGCCTTCCAGATCACGGAACTTCTTTCTTACGTCCGGAGCAGGTATGTGAACCGTGCATTTTATATGACCACTCTCCCATTCGCTTTTAAGTCTGGTGTCAACAAGAAGTATTTCTCCATCCTCATAACGCTCTTTTGCTTCGGTAACTGAAATGCTTTCAAATCTTGCAGTCTCCAGGCCACTTGCCGCATAGGCGGCCATACCACCGCTCAGATAACCTACAACGTTGTCAAGACCGACACTGTAAAGTGCTTTCAGAACGGTCGGCATGTCTTTCATATCGTCCAAAACAAGAAGAATCGGTTTATCGGGAGGCAAAACCCAACCTGAAAAAGTCGCAAAATTGCCTTTTAAGCTTAACCTCTCCAGGCATTATTCCGTTTAAAGGAAGCAGAGCCGATAGCGAATTGACTGTAAACATGATAATGAATGTTACAACAACAAACAGCTTTAGAGGGAAATTTGTATTCTTCTTTTCCATTTATAACACTCCTTTTATTTATAGAAATAATACCCGTTTAACAGATAGTCCTCCTGATGTTTTTCCGCGAGCCGCAGCAAATAGTTTTTCACCGGCTGTATCCCTGTTTCACCGGCAGAAAATTTTTGTAGTAAAGTCTGGAAATGCTGCTTCTCGACTCCGGATGCTTTGTCCTTGAAATATCCCCAGACATGCTGGGCAGCGTTCAACCCATTACCTGATGAAACCGGCAAATCAAACGATGCTTCAATGATTCGATACATTTTTAGCGCCGGATAAGAACTTTTGTTTCGTAGAAGCTGGCGAATTTCCGTATAACCCTCGGGGGATCGCTCCAGCACGCAGTATTTGTAGTGCGCCCACTCGGTTTCCAATGCGACTATGCCCATTTCGTTAACACAATTGATGCATTTTAAAGCTGATAGATTTTTGTCCTTTACTTCCAGCATAATATCAATATTCAACCCCGATAACTGGCGGCAGAATTCAAAAAAGGGATCGATTCTGATTGATTCGGAATGCGCACCCGGTTTCTTGCCGGGATTTTGCTGAGAGTAGTGGACCTTTTGCTGTCCGTCATCTTTTTTCCAGCTTTCAGAACAGGCTTTGATCCAATCCTCAACACCAATGGCTTTATTCGCTGGATAAACGGAGTTGTGCAGATTGTCAAACACAACGGGTATCCCAATGGCTGATGCCACACCTAAAATATCCTCTATGTTGTACATTCTGTCATCGTTTTCAAGAACCAGGCGTTTTTTTATGTTTGAATTCAGATCATTATAGCAGGATATAAAGCGACTTATGCTCTGACGCTTGTCACCGTAAACGCCACCCAGATGGAGTATGATTTTATGCTCACATCCAAGCCCCATACTGTCCAAAACGGTTGCATGATAATGCAAATCCTCAACTGACCGCTCCACAACCAACGTGTTAGGTGAATTCAAAACGGTGTACTGACCTGGGTGCATAGAAACTCGCATACCTGAACGAAGGATTTTCTGACCGATAGCTGAAAGCTTCTCAGAATAGATTTTTTTCCAAAGTAAACCGGCAGCAAGACTTGAACCAAACGGAATCAGGTCAGATGAAATGCGGAATAGACGAATTTTGTTGCGTATGTTGTAGTCGACCAGAGTTTCAAGAGAATTAAGATTATGTGCTATCAGAGACAATAACCGTTCCGGAACGGCGTTTTTTAGTGTGCAGCTTTTCATTTCACTACCGGGCACGGAAATTGCCAGACAAGCATATCCAATTCTCATGAGCTTATTTACCTTTCATTTATTAACCGAACACTATAGTAACACAAGTAAAAGGCTTATTGAACATGCAAGTACAGCACAGCTACCTGCAGCATCTTAAGGGGCTTCCTCCATTTTCTACCCATATGATGGTATCAGAAACCACTGTCATTTTTCCACCGCACTCCAGTATTATAATCGCTTTTTAGTGATGTGTAAATGTCTAGTCAGCATTGAGCGCTAAATGATTAACCCTATCTACCGCATGATTATAGCGTAAAATTGCACCGCCGCACGGACGAGAGGACATGGGACTAAAAACAATGCTGACGCCGCTTGAAAAGCGACGCCAGCTTGCGTAATTCTATGAAATTCTATGATTGGGGCTTTTTTGCTACTGTCTGTTTCCGCTGGGGCGGTACATTACGGCGGCGAGGCTTTTGTCTTTATATGGATTTATATAGCGATTTCTGTTCCATTTTAAAACACGAATATGACACTTCCGTCCCTTTGGACAATACCCTTCTCCACCATGACCGTCCAGATGGTGTCGTCCCAATCCTCAAGGACTATTAACTGTTTCGTCAACGTCCTAATAAAAAAAGGGCTCTTTCGAGCCCCATAAAATATATGTTTATTTACTACCTTACTGTTTTGCTAACAGGCTGTAAGCAGATTGAGCTTTAATTGCATTAGTACTATGCATGGAAAGGTTTCGGTTTAGTTTGAAAAGTTTTTGAGATGTCAACGGCATCCCGCCGCTTAGTAAAGAAGTTCCTTTTCGCCTGATGCGCAAAATGAACCACCAATGCCATTCGATTTTTGATGCAAGTAGCCAAAGTTTGATTTTTTTCATGGTTCCAACATCCTTAGCATAATACTAGAACATTATATTATATAAAATTTCCCCCATTTTTTATGTTACTAGAACATGAATGTCCTGCAATCTACATATATCACATGTGCTATAAAAATTTTGTCGTATTTTGTCTGTTATAATTCGATTCACTCGATTTAGCAAAAGTTTTAAGTTATTTTCATAATAATCCATGACATGTGTTTTTACCCCAATTATAACCCAATGTCCATATAGAAAAAGCCGGAGTCTACTCAACCTCGACTGTGATTTCCATTCCGTTGTAAAACAAGAAAGCGATTATCCCATCTCTCTGTACGATGCCCTTCTCCACCATTGCTGTCCAGTTGGAGTCGTCCCAATTATCAATTACCTGCGAATTCTTCTTCAGCGCTAGGATGAATAGTAACATGGCCTTATCCTTTTGTTGGCGCAAAGTCCGCGCAGATTTCAGCTTTTCTAGCAAGCCGACTGCGTTTTCATGGCGCTTGTTGAGACTGTTGTGCTTTCGAAAATACTCTTCCTGCGACTGTGCTGTTGAGGCTGTTTCCTTGACTGCTGCTTTCACCATCTCAGCTACAACCTCAGTTTTCTCAAGAATTCTGGTAATTACAGCACCTATGGCATCAAAATCCGTAGGGATGCGGCGCATCAGCTCTCAGTCCTCAATTATCTGCTTATGATTTTGCATCAGGCAATTGGATGCTTTGACTAACATGGTTTGAACAGTATCGCTGCCGAGAACCAGTTTGCCACATTTCTTTTCGCTCTCTAATTTATTATTACATTGCCATATAACTTGCGGTAGCGGTCGGTAGAGTGACCGACCGGCTGACCGTAGTACCCGCCACAATCGGCACATACCTGCTTAGTGGACAGTACACTCTTTCCGCTGTATGCCTTGCCTAACTACTTACGTCTGGCGAATTCAGTCTAAACCTGATTCCACTCGTCCGGCTCGACAATTGCGGGATGTCTGACTTCTTCATAATATTGCAGAACCGCTCCCTCATATGGGTTCATCTTCTTTAGCAGAAAGGCCACATTGAATTTCTTCTGTAAAAGCGCGTCGCTCTTGTACTTCTCGCTTGTAAGAATGCTGTCTACCGTTGTCTTACTCCACTTGCTATTCCCGCTCAGCGATGTAATATCCAAACTATCAAAATATTTGCAAATTCCCACAGACGTTTTCCTTCAAGAAAAAGCCTATTGCTTTACGATTCGGTGTTGATTATAAACAATTCGAGGATGGAGGATTTGAATAGGATGAAGAACAGCTTAAATGAATTATTCGCAACACTGGAGTAAATTCAAGCAACCCAGTTCACCTACATCCCTCCAGAGGTAATAATCGATAAAGGTTGTATAGTTTTGTTATATAAACGCCCCTCCACCATGCTAAAAAAGCATTACGTAAAAGCCGAGTTTCTTAATAAAAATCTCTCCATCGATATTATTAGCGGGCTGAATATTTTTCGTCGTCTGCATATATAACATAACTGTTTCTCCCGTTGATTTTTGCCTCATACAGCGCGCTGTCCGCCTGGTTATAAGCCTCGGAGAAATTGCAATTATCTTCATCAATGATAGTAATTCCTATGCTCGCGGTTATAATCAGCCTCATATTATCATAGTCAAAGCCGGTCCTCAGACGTGTCAAAATTTCTGTTGCTTTTTCCGTTGCGATTGAAACATCTGACGTGTCTTTTATGAAAATCATAAACTCATCGCCACCGACTCGCCCGACAATATCGCTTTTGCGGAAGATGTATGTCAGTATGTCTGAAACATATTTCAGACAGCAATCGCCAGCTTCATGCCCGAACCTGTCATTTACGCCCTTAAATTCGTCAATATCGATTAAAAACAGAATCCCCAAGCCTTTTACGACTTCTTTACCAATCATGTTTTCTGTTGTTGATTTATTGTATAGCCCCGTAAAAAGGTCGGTTTGGGCTCTGTGCAGCAGTGCCTGCTTGTCACGCACCTCGTTTTCAATATCGAACCCGTAGCCGAACACATAAATATCCCCCGTTTCAACATCTTTGAACATTCGCAAAACGAGCCGAATCCATTTGCTGCTGTCATTACGCTTATATTCGAAGGGCTTTGGCTCATTTCCCAGATTGAAATTGTCAATCAAAGTTTGACGATTAAGGGACTTCCAATAGATATCGTAATATTCCGGTTGAACGTTTGAGCTGGCGTGTTCAAACCATGCATCATAGTTAAAGTTTGTTTGTTCAATGTACTCATCGTAAAAATCCAGCCCTTGAATAATTTTGTTTTGAGTCAAATTTGCCTGTGTAGTAAAAATAGCGTCACGCATCAGCGCACTTTGCAGCGCAATTTGGTTTCCCAAGGCCTGGGACAGGTTTTTATTGGCTTCGCGTATCTTAGCGACCTTATTTAATCTGAAGGTATAAACCAGCAGATAATAGAAGCTGAGAAGTAGCATAAAGCAGTAGCTCAGGTGATCTAAAAACATATTCGGGATACTGTAATCACTGACATAGACCACAGAGCTTCTTAACATGAACAAAACGCACAGGGAGCCCCAGATAATTATGTACCAAGACTGAGTTTTGTCCTTCATTGAAAAGCGAAGGTTTTCCATGCGCATGAAATACAATATTATATATATTGCCAGCCACTCGAGCAGGTTTGAAATAAGCAGCGCGGCAAGAAAAACATTAACATTGCTGCAAACCGAATAGAGTGTTCCGCCTGTAATCAAAGCAAACAGGGCTATAACCATTCCCCTGAGGCACATGATATTCATCATGACCGCAACGGACACAAACAGTGTGTCCTTAAGTGATTTTCTGAAAATTATGAGCAGCTCGGCATAAAGCACCAATATGGTTATAAAATAGGAAACATTTATCGGTATGCTTAGCGCCATTGCCACCATAAGGCAGGCGTTAATTATACCTATAGACAGCCGAAACAATAGTCCGTATTGCTTTCCATATAGCATACCTTCAATTAAAGTGAAGCACTTATAAATAAAAAGCAGGTATGCCACAAAGTTCGCGGCAATCAGAACGATTCTTTCCATTAAACTACCTCCTTACATTCGTTTTCTATAAATAAAAAAACTTAAGGCAAAAGTATTTGAATATCCAATACTTTTCCAAAGGTTTTGCAAATCCGTGTTTTAAAACAAAAACAATATAAATATACCACTATTAAAACACATAAAGTAAATAACAACAACAAATTAAAAGTGACCTACTTCCCACAAAAAGTCCACTCAAAATGAGAAAAGAACATTTTATTAAACATGAGGTGGACAAAAAAGTTGATATACAAAAGAGCAAATGGCATTTGCACTTAACAGGCAGAATTAGGAACACCAGTAGAAGATGCGTGTTGCAAACTGGGAATAGTAGAGAAGACAATTTTTTAGTGAAAAATAAGTATACTGGAATGATTTCGACCGACATGAAGAAAATGAAGTAGCTTGAAGATGAAAATGTAAGCTTAATAATCACAGAATAAAGGCAATATGAATATACCATTAATTCGAATTATTTCAAATCCTGATTGTTATTTATTGCTAAACGGATATAGCACATATAATAGAATTAAATTGACTGAATGTTTAAGTTCAAGGTATAATTGATTAAATTGACGCATAATTTCGAAATATCGTTTGCATAAAACATTTATGAAAATGATTGGGGTGCAGAATGAGTAGTGAAATAATTGTTGGCTTTGTATACAACGCTGCCCTACTATTAGTTTTGAGTACAATTTATAGTTTCATATATATTTCATATGAAAAAAATGCGTTTTGGAAACAAGCACTGATGGGTGTCGTTATAGGCCTTATTGGCATAACACTTATGCTGACTCCCGTTAAACTCATACCAGGAGTTTTCTTTGACTTGAGATCTGTATTAGTCTGTGTTGCGGCAATGTACTTTGGATTCATACCCACTGTCATAGCCGTGGCTATCATATGTGCCGCCAGAATTGTTATTGGTGGAGACGGGGCACTAACGGGAGTTTTAGTCACAATTTGTACATCCGCCGTCGGATATTTGTGGCACAAATTCCGCCTAAAACATGCCATTGACAAAACAAGATATAAATATATTGAATTCTATATCGTTGGGATATTTGCGCACATAGCCATGCTTCTGTGTATGTTTGCGCTTCCGAAAACACAGCAATTGACTGTATTTAAGCAGATGTGGTTCACGATATTGTTTATATATCCTGTAGTTTCTTTAGCACTTTCTCTTGTTCTTTATAATGGACTAATGAATAATCAAACAAGGTTGGCACTGATTGACAACGAGAACAAATACAGAGCCCTATATTTAGAAAATCAGAATAAGCAAACTTTACTAAAAACACTTATTGACTCAGTTCCTGATTTAATTTTTTATAAAGACATCAATAGCGTCTATGTGGGTTGTAATGCGGCTTTTGAAAAGTTTTTAGGAAGGGCTGAAAATGAGATTGTCGCGCGTTCTGATTTGGACCTTTTCATCAAAGAAAAGGCTGAATCATTCATAGCAGTGGATCAGGAAATTATTGAACAGGGTAAGCCATATAAAGATGACTTTATATCTACATATCCTGACGGAACTGAAGTTCGTTTAGAAACCCTTAAGACATCGTATTGCAATAAACAAGGAGAAGTCTTAGGTGTAATTGGTATCAGCAGAGATATAACCGAGCGCAAGAAAAAAGAAGAAGAAATCATATATATAAGCTATCACGATTATCTGACCGGAGCATACAACAGGAGGTTTTTTGAGGAAGAGTTTAAACAGCTCAATACGGAGACCAATTTCCCCATAGCTGTTGTTATGGGAGATGTTAATGGTTTAAAGCTAATAAATGATTCATTTGGGCATCTTGAGGGAGACGAGATGTTAAAAGATGTTGTAAACAAAATTGGAGAAGTTCTTAAATCAAGTGATGTTTTGGCCAGAATAGGAGGTGATGAGTTCGGTATACTTCTGCCGAAAACCAGCGAATTAGAAGCGCATAATGTAATTAAGCGTATAAATGAAAACATTGAAAAGAAAGACGATAATAAGGCTTTCGAGGATAGAATTCTTTCCGTCTCATTTGGCTTTGCGATTCAAACTGAGGTTGGAGAGGATCTCGGACTGCTAATGAAAGAAGCCGAGGGCTTTATGTACAACAAAAAGTTCTATGACAGCAGGAGTCTTAAAGGCAAAGCCATTGATGTTATTATGAATACGCTTTTTGAAAAAAGTCCCAGAGAAAAAAGACATTCAGAAAGAGTGGGCAACATTTCTGCTAAAATAGCAGAAACAATAGGTTTTGATGTGGAGAGTACAAACAAAATCCGAACTGCCGGCTATCTGCATGATATCGGGAAAATTGGCATACCCGAAAATATATTAAATAAAAAAGGCAAGCTTGACGAGCAGGAAATGCTTGTAATGAAGACACATCCGGAGAGGAGCTGGAGAGTTCTCCAAAATTCTCAGGAATTTTCAGAGATTTCAAATATTGTCCTTTATCACCACGAAAAATGGGACGGAAGTGGCTACCCAAAAGGGCTTAAAGGAGAACAAATTCCAATCAACGCTAGAATCATTAAGATAGCCGATGCTTATGACGCGATGACAAAAGACCGAAGCTACCGGAAGAAAATGACTCCGGCAGAAGCAATTAGTGAGCTTCAAAATTGTTCAGGAACAGATTTTGACCCTCAAATTGTTGAGGTTTTTATAGGACAAGTCCTTGCCAATGAAAAGGAATTATTTTATGAGGCTATTAATTTATCTGACCATGACGGGAATTCCTGACTCTTTGCTATGAGTTTTTTATAAAGCATCACACTATCAAAATAAGTGAATAAATAGCGAGAAGGCAATGCATAAGGGCGCCTTATTAGCGAAGCATACAGCGATCTGATTTACCTGTTAATAAACAGATTTAAAGATAGCGAGAATGTCTTTTTCTCTGAGGTTTGAAATCGTTTTCTCGGCATGCGATTTGATATTACTTAGGCATATACAATAGATAGGCGATTCAACGAGATGGTCATTAATGTAGTTTATTAATATTTCTAATACCGAAACACTGAAACTTAAGAAAGGTTTTTCATTAGAATTTTGATATGAAAAACCGGAATTTAAAACGCTTGCACTGTTAAGAAATGCATTAGGTGCTGAAGACAGTATAGATTTATTAATGCAGAGCCAGATTGCAAATCTTGCTTTTATTAAAGAACAACCAGAATCGTTCTGGAGCAACTTTGCTTTATGTGCCAGATCAGACAAATTGACTTAAGAAGGAATAAGATCCGTAATAGTTTGTGCGCAGTTAATATGGGGTTAAGATAGGAGAAATCATGATGATGCGCAATATTAGATTAAACGAAAAAAAGGATAAGATTTCTACTTCAGCCCATATCTTATCAAAACACAAATATGACTTAATAATTTGTAGCCTGATCGTTTTGTTGATATGCGGCCTATATTTAAATTATGCCTGGAATAGATATCAGGATGCTGCATCATCTAAAGCGATTCAGTTGGCTCAATCTGTAGAATCTCTTCTACATATAGAGCATATTGTAGAACTTTCGGGTATTCCCGCAGATCTTGAAAAATCCGAATATATTATGACAAAGCATAGTCTGACACGCCTTGTGGGAGCAACAAATCCGTATCGCTTCGCTTACCTTATGAAGGAAAGAGCTGGGGAAGTTATATTTCTTGTGGATTCCGAGTCTCCGGAGTCTCCCGATTACTCGCCTCCGGGACAGGTTTATTATGAAGCGGATGATGTCCTTTGGGATGTTTTCCGTTCAGGCGAGACTATGCTCGCCAAGCCGACAACTGATCGTTGGGGAACATGGATTAGTGCGCTGGTGGCAATAAAAGATCCAATAAGTGGCGAAACTATAGCGGTGCTTGGTCTTGACTATTCTGCTTCTGAGTGGAGAGCAAATCTCTGGAAACAGATGATTCCTGATTTCGTCATCGTTTTCTTTATCTTAATTCTCTTTTTAGCTGTGTTACATATTTGGTTTCAGAATTCGAGCATAAGAAAGCTCGCAAAAAAAACAGCTTTAGATGAAGCCTTGTACCGCAGTGTGTTCGATAATGCACCGTTAGGAATCGCAATTGTAAATAACAAAAGTTTTGCATCACAATCGGAGTTGGGGAAAGTCAATATTAATCCAATGTGCGAACACATCTTTGGCAGGACGAGCAGCGAATTAGAACAATTAACCTGGACAGAAATCACGCATCCAGACGATCTTCAGGCCGATCTCGATGAATTTGAAAAATTTAAAAAGGGTGAAATTGCCGGATATTCGATGGAGAAACGTTTTATACGGCCTGATGGTTCAATTGTGTGGACCAATATGAAAGTTGCTCCTTTATTAGGCCTTCCAAATACCAACGCTTTGCACTCGTGTTTACTTGAGGATATCACTACACGCAAGGAAATGGAAACGAATATAAAAGAACATAACCGTAATCACGCGCTTCTTCTGGCTCATTTACCTGGTTTGGCTTACAGATGTAAATATGACCGCGATGGAACTATGTTGATAGTTTCAGACGGTTGTTATAATCTGACTGGCTATTTACCTACATCTTTTATCAACAACAGAGATTTGGCCTTCAACGACATAATATTACCCGAGCATAGGGAGTTACTGCTTGATGAATGGTCACGCACTATCCCTGCAAAACTTCCCTATAAGTGTGAATATGAAATCACAACGGCAGAGGGTGAACGCAAATGGGTCCTTGAGCTGGGTGAAGGCGTTTATGATGAACAAGGCGAAATAGAAGCCCTTGAAGGAATTATACTCGACATATCGGACCGAAAAAATATCGAAAATCAGCTTGAAAAATCACTTAAAAACACAAAGTCTATGATCAACAATCACGAGGCCGTCATGCTTCTTATTGAACCTGAATCGGGACAGATAATTGAGGCGAACAAAGCTGCGATCAACTTTTATGGCTACGCCATGGATGAACTCTTAAATATGACTACTCAAGATATAAACACTTTGGACAAGGATGAGTTGGCCGCCTTACGCTTAAAAGCGCTGCATCAGGACCAGAAATATTTTACATTCCCACATCGTCTAAAAAATGGTGAGATCCGAATCGTCGACGTATATAGCAGCCCGATAGAATATAACGAAAAGAAGGTCCTTTTCTCAATTATATTCGATGTTACCAAAAGGGCAGAGATAACTAAGCAAAATGAGTTCTTAGCTTATCATGATCATCTTACAAGCCTATATAACAGAAGATATTTTGAAGATGAGTTTAATAGACGAGTTAAGAAAGAAGAATTCCCCGTTGCAATACTATTGGGTGATATCGACGGCTTTAAAATATTCAACGATACATTCGGACACGCCGAGGGGGATCGTATCTTAAAAGAGGTTGCCATTAAGATTAGTACGCTCATAAATGATAAAGACATACTAGCCCGTATCGGCGGCGATGAGTTTGCTATTATTGTATCCGGAAAAACCGAAAACGAAATTAGGCAGTATTTGGTTATACTTGAACGGGATTCTTGTACTGCTCGAATGGATTCTCCAGAAGAAGAATTGATTAATGTTTCATGGGGCTATGGAATTCAAAGAAAAAAAGAAGACACAATCGACATGCTTAATGAAGACGCAGAAGCTTTTATGTATAATCGTAAATTTTATAGCAATCGTAGTGCCAGAAGTAAAACGGTCCATGTCATTATGGAAACACTATTTACAAAAAGTGACCGAGAAGAAAAACACTCACAACGCGTCGGTAAGCTTTGTGAATCCATTGCAGAAAAAATGTATTTGAGTCAAGCGGAAATAGATAAAATTAGAGTTGCAGGAATACTTCATGATATCGGAAAAATTGGAATTGAAGAATCTGTTTTAAATAAGGCGTGCAAGCTGGATGTTAAAGAAAATGAGATAATGAAGCTTCATCCCGTAAAAGGTGCAACAATTCTTCAGAACACAAGCGAGTATCGTGATGTTTCGGATATTGTTTTATCACACCATGAGAGATACGATGGTTCTGGTTATCCAAACGGCTTAAAAGCAGAAGCCATCCCTTTGGGGGCGAGAATTATTGCTGTTGCGGACACTTATGATGCGATAACCAACGAAAGGCCATACAGAAAAGCTATGAGTAAAGAAGATGCCATAATTGAAATAAGAAACTGTTGCGGTTCACAACTTGATCCTGAAATTGCATCACTTTTCATAAACGAAGTAATAGGTGACAAGTTTTAACATAACGGCAATATGAATTTTCCTAAATAGAATAGTCGACAGCAACTACGATCTGATTAAGCCAGAGTCAAATAGACAAAAATTAGCCGATTTGCCGTTATTGACACGGAGACAATGTAGGGACATGCCCGTATATCCATCGGGACTTTGATAGCCGAATCAAAGAACTTCGAGTTTTTTGATAAGCGATACTATAACGCATTCCTTTCAAGGATCACGGCGGTATGTATACATAAACTTTATATTTCAATCACTTCCTTGCTTTTTATTATCGCATTTCATGACTAACATTACTATTGGTTTAGTTTTTTGGTTCAGATCAGCCTCATTATCACGAGACTGGAGCTAACGATTTCCCGTAGATAGCCATGTCAAAGGGCTCACTGACTTTTCCTCAAAATCAGTGAGCCCTTTTGTGGTACAAGTTGTCCTTAATACGGGGGTTAACTTGATTGCAATTTCTACCTAGATGTAGTTTAATAGATATAATTATAATTCAATTTATATCATTTATATCATCCAAATGGGGGTGTCGGACTAATGAAAAGGGGCAGAAAAATCATGTTTTGGGGATTAGAGATTTTGGCATTTCTTATTATTGGGACAGCAATATATTTTTCAATCCCATATTCACCTATGAAAGCTGAGTTTATGCAGTTGAAAAACAATCAAAGCTCAGATAAAACGGATTCCGGCCAGGTTTTTGCTGAAGAAGATATTGCCGACCTTCCTGCTCCGTTGAAAAAGTATTTTTGAAAATTGCGGCTTTATCGGCAAACCGAAAATGTACAATATAAAAATTAACCATAACGATGTGGATTTTATTTTAAACTCAAAAGCATTAAAGATTACGTGTATCCAATACAACTCCGGAAAAATTCCTGAGAGAGTAGCGCTTATTGATACAAGCTTATATGGGATACCTTTTGAGGGACTTGATACCTATCAAAACGGCGTTGGATCAATGAAAGGTATGTTCGCGAAAAGTGTAGTACTTTTCAATCAGACGGGTGAGGCCATGAATCAATCCAGTCTGGTCAATTGCCTAGCGGAAAGTCTACTGGTTCCCAGCATTGCTTTGCAGGACTTTGTTGTATGGGAAACAGTTGACGAAAACCAGGTGAAGGGTACAATATCATACTATGGACTTTCTGTAAGCGGAATATTTTCTTTTGATGAAAATGGTTATTTAACAACTTTTATAACCGATGACCGTATATATGTTGATACTAATGGTAACGCTCAGCAGGTTAAATGGTCTGCAATCTGCGGAGACTACAGGGAGGTAAACGGAATCATGCAGCCCAAATCTCTCAAAGCCATATGGCATCTGCCGGAAGGGGACCTAGTTTACTTTGATGGGCATGATACTGTTATAGAGTATAATGTTACTGAATGAGTGCGGCTTACGATTAAGCAAATTAGTCGGCTAAATATTAATATTCAATAGGAGGATAATTTTTTGAAAAAACTTTTTAGCGCTTTATTCAGCACAAGTCTAATATTAAGTTCAATAATAGGGCTTCTGCACTTTTTTGCACCATACGCATTCGAATGGTATAGTTTTATCCCTGATGCTCCACAAGAAATTTACGCGTCTATTGACTATGTGAACTTTTTCTTTTCTCTACTGCTGCTTGGTTTTAGCTTAATCCTACTGTTTATGAAAAACAAGATATTTGCAGGTTCGAAAGAGATTTTCGTTTTCTACATATTTTTAGTATTTACATGGCTTTGCAGAGTTCTGATAACATTTGTAATTCCTTGGCCGACTTCTCTGCAAACATGGTTGCTTGTGGGATTCAGTACTGAATTTATCCTTACTTTAATGCCAATGGTATATTTATTGCGGAGCAAAACCATCCAATTTCGAAAAAAATAGACTCCTTTAGGGCGGTTATCTGTGCGATCATAATCACGGTATCGGGCATACTGACTCCGCTAGTAATGGAAAATAGACTTTTAATGTTCGGACTCACCGAACAAATAAATATATTTTCGCTACGAACTTGGATCTTTGCTTTATCTTATCAATTTGTATATAAAGAGGTGCGGTTATGAAAATTGGTATCTTTGTTCATTCAAAAACAGGAAATACACTTTCCGTAGCTAGAAGGCTGCAGGAAAAATTCAACACTGCAGGGCATGAGGCATCATTACATAAAATAACCGCAATAAATGACGATGAAAAAGATTTCGAAAAAATTACACTATTAAATATGCCCGATGTCAAAGAATACGATATTTTAATTTTCGGCGCGCCGGTCCGCGGCTTTTCGCTGTCTCCAGCTATGCAGGCTTTTCTGGCGGGGATTGAGTTGCTTCAAGGCAGAAAAACGGCTGTTTATATGACACAGGCCTTTCCATATCCTTGGATGGGTGGGACTCGGGCGCTGAAACAGGGCTGCAAAATATGCACAGATAAAGGTGCGGATATTTTTGAAACCGGCATAATAAACTGGTCGAATTCAGCTAAGCGCGAAGCTCTGATAAATGCTTTGCTCGAAAAGCTGTGTAATTTGACTTAAGACTTCAAATCAATACTTAAAGGGGAGCTATGTGAAAAGAAAGCTTATTTTAATATTGGCCATTGCGCTGCTGATTATCTCCGCAGTCGGTTTTGTAATAATTAAACATATCGGATCAAACCTTGAATCGCTCAAATATATCGACATACCGGAAGTTGTTATGTCTGAAATTCAAGACGGCGTATATATCGGAAGCTATACTGCAGCTCCGGTATCAGCAGAGGTAGGTGTTACCGTTAAGTCCCATATCATCACAGATATTAAAATAATAAAGCATATTAACGGCCAAGGGACTCCTGCCGAGATAATTACCGACAGAGTTATAGAATCTCAGTCATTGCAAGTGGATTCGGTTACAGGTGCTACATATAGCAGCAAGGTTATTTTATGTGCAATAAAAAATGCTCTGCTCAGTACGAATAATCAATAAAATACTATCCCAAAAGGAAGGCGCGCAAAATGAAAAGACTTTACGGAATTGATATACTCGGGATTTTTACGATTTTGTTGTTGGCATTAATCACAGTAACCGGTCTTCTTTCTTTCAACACAGAACACAGCTATTTGATTACAAATCAATATGGAACCGAAGTCGAACTTTTCGGAAGTGGAATCTATGCGCATGATTCTTATTTCAAGGCGCCTATTTTCATTGGTAGCGATTTCACAATGCTTTTTTTGGTTGTTCCTTTGATGACAATTGCTCTAATTAAAGAAGTACGAAAAAGAACACTGAAATCCAAGCTGTCCCTAATTTCTATAAATGCAGTGGTACTTTACTACGCAATGAGTATCGCTTTCGGAATAATATATAATTCCTATCATCTGCTGTATATTGCTCTATTCGCCTGCTCGCTTTTTTCGTTGATCACTTTAATCATAAGACTTGATACTAGTGCTCTGCAAAACTCACTGAGTTGGGAACTGCCGTCAAAGGGAATCAGCACTTTCTTAATTTTTTCGGGTATTTCACTTTTTATCGCATGGCTGCCCGATATCATTCCTACCATTATTTCAGGAACATCACTGTCTCTCATCGAAGTATATACAACAGAAATAACTTATGTATTGGATATGGGGATAGTAAGCCCCTTGATGCTTATATGCTTGATTCTATTGAAAAAGAAGAATGGGCTTGGCAGTGTTATACTGTCAATTAACCTTACTTTATGTGTAATCATCGGGTTAATGCTTCCCATTCAAACAGCTTTTCAGATGTTTGCCGGCATTGCCATACCCATACCAGTTCTGATTATTAAGGTGGGAATATTTGTTTTCCTAGCTGCCTTTGCGGCTTTTTTCAATTTCAAATTATTTAAAAGCATCAGGAATTAGGCATATAATATACTAAATGCTGGGAGAACTAACTCATGAAGCAAGTGCAAGCTGAAGTCAATTTAGATAAATGGAAATCCCTTTATAAAATGGCCGGATTTGCTGCCATTGCGATGCTTATTATCATTCCCGTTCAAATTATAGTTTTTATCATTAATCCGATTCCCGGTTCAATAGAAAACTGGTTTTCTTTATTTCACAATAATTGGCTGCTTGGACTTATTCATCAGGACATGCTTTACATAATGAATAATATACTTGTTGCTTTGATGTATCTGGCATTTTACGTAGCACTCAGGCCGAAAAATGAAAGCCTAATGACAGTTGCGCTCTTGCTGGGGCTTCTGGGCATAGCCGCTTATCTCGCATCAAACAAATCCTTTGAGCTGCTTAACATAAGCAACCTATATTATGCCGCCAGTACAGAAGAACAAAAATTCATGCTGTTGGCTTCTGGACAAGCACTCCTTATCGGTTGGCAGGGAACGGCATTTCTTATTTACTATATCTTGAATGGGATAGCCCTGATTATAATATCCTCTGTTATATTAAAAAGCATGGTATTCAGCAGAACAACGGCTGTAATCGGACTGATTTCAGGGGTGCTCATGATGATTCCGTCAACAGCCGGAACAATCGGTATAATATTTTCTCTCGCCTCGCTGATTCCTTGGTATGTATTTTCAATTCTTACTGCCAAACAATTCTTGAGGATGAGCAAATAAGCCATATACTAGGATATAATTTATGCATATAAATTAAAATAGTAGAGACAAAGACATCGAGGGGATATTGACATGAAAATAAAAAATAAAATTGCAGTTACCATCATTCCGGTATTGATTTTATCTATTATCTTTATAAACATAGCATTTGGAGTATTTTTTCAAAATTATGTTTTGGAAAATGAGAAGAACCGAATTCATTCTTCAGAGTTTAATATTTCATCTTACATATACGAAAAAATAAATAAATATGCTGGCGCTGTTAATGACTGGGGCCATTGGGATGATACTTTCAATTTTATTAATAACCAAAATAATGATTATGTTGATTTAAACCTGATGGAAAGTACTTTTAGTAACCTTGAACTAAACTTTATGATTCTTATTAATAATGATGAAAATATTGTTTATCAACAATTCTATGAATCTGATGAAGAAATATTTGCTGAATTCCCAACCAGCTTTTCAGAAGACATTGTTAGTGTAATAAACTTTTCAAAAATGGCTGAGGACACTTCCGGAATTTTAAAGATTGGCGAAAATTTTTATTTCATTGCATCAACCAATATAACCGATTCCTTAATGGAAGAGAAGTCTAATGGAATAATGATTTTTGGCAGACAAATTGACAGCATGATTATAGAGGATATGGAGAAGATTTCGGGATGCCGTATAAGCTCAATCAATATTTCGGATAAAATCAATGGGTTTACCCAGAACAATCAGCCCATCATAATAGATGATTCTTATAAAAAAAATTCTAATTCAATTAACATAGATATTGCGTTTCCTAATGTTTATGACCTTGACTCTTCAATCGTGATTTCCATGATAATGACAAGAGATTTATATATTTCAGGAATGAAAGAGGTTCTTGTTTTTTCAGTACTTAATACAATCGGCAGTATTTTCATTTGCATGATTATATTTCTTTTGCTTGGAAGGTATATTACAGAGCCGTTCACCACCTTGGTAAAAGATGTAAAATCCATAGAAATTAAAAAGGATCAATCTGTTAGAATAACGGAGAGCGGAACAGATGAATTTTCTTTTATACGCAGATCGATTAACGGCCTTTTGAGTAAAATTGAGGTTAGTCAAAAAGAACTTATTGAAAGCAAAGAGAAATTGCAGGCTACTCTAACATCTGTCGGCGACGGAGTAATCACGGTTGACAAAAACAGCAAAATTCAATTTTTAAATCCAATTGCGCAAAAGCTAACTGGGTGGAAATTGGACGAGGCCATGAATGTTCAATTAGAAACCGTGTTTAATATCATTAACGAGTATACAAGGGAGATAGTTGAAAGCCCCGTACAGGCTGTATTCGAAACAGAGGGAATTGTTGAATTAACAAACCATACATTACTTGTTTCAAAGGACGGAACAGAAGTGCCCATTGAGGATACCGCAGCTCCAATTAAAGATTTAAATGGCACTATAATCGGGTGTGTACTAGTATTCAGAGATTTCAGCGAACGGAAAGAGAAACAAAGACGTATAGAATATTTGAGCTTTCATGACCAACTTACGGGCTTATTTAATCGCAGATTTTTTGAAGAAGAGCTTAGGAGAATTGACGTTAAAAGGAATCTTCCCCTATCATTTGTTTATGCTGATGTAAATGGGTTAAAGATAATAAACGATGCGTTTGGACATGAATGTGGAGATGAACTAATTCAACATGTTGCTGAAGTCTTAAAAAATGAGTGCCGTTCCGATGATATTATTGCAAGAATCGGTGGCGACGAGTTTGTTATACTACTCCCCCAAACAACCGCCGCTACAGTTGAAAAACTTGTAAAACGAATAGAAGAAATGATTTCCAATATAAGTATTATGGATGTACATATATCCATATCATTTGGCTGGGAAACGAAGGTTGATATTAAGCAGTCTGCGATGGATGTATTAAAAAGCGCCGAAAACTTTATGCATCAGAAAAAAATACTTAATAGTACAAGCAAGCGAAATGGAATAATAAAATCCATTTTAAACACTTTGCTTATTAAGAGCCCCAGAGAAGAAGCTCATTCTATAAGAGTAAGCAAGCTGTGTGAACAGATTGGTAAAGCATATCAGTTAAACATGGATGATATAAGAGAATTGAGCACGGCAGGTGAACTTCATGACATTGGGAAAATAGCTGTTGATGAAACGATACTAAACAAATCCGGAAGTTTATCTGCATCGGAGTGGGCGCAGATAAAGCACCATCCGGAAATCGGGTATCGATTATTGGGGGCCACAACCGAGTTTAATAATATTGCAGAGTATGTTCTCGCGCATCACGAGCGCTGGGATGGCAGCGGTTATCCAAAGGGATTAAAGGGAGAAAATATTAATTGGAAATCTCGGGTTATCGCCGTTGCTGATGCATTTGATGCAATGACATGTGAGAGGCCATATCATAAGGCATTAAGTCAAATGGAGGCGGCCGAAGAGTTAAGGAATAATGCAGGGACTCAATTTGATCCTAATATTGTAAAGGTGTTTATTGAAAAAGTGCTTGAATTAGGATTGTGGATGCAATAAACATGTGCAACACACATGAAAGCATTGCCGGGTAAGGTAGAACGATATCTGAAACGCACTGGGCACTACCTCAGTCGGGTGTTAGTAGATAAAATATATAGAAACCGAGATAACCTCGCATACTGCAAGCTCCATCAAATACGGCTCTCCGGCCCTGCTTTGGGTAGACCGAAGAAAGATGAACCTCGGGATAAGAAACAGGAATACATCGACGAATGCGAGCGCGTGGAGGCCGAACGCAGGTTTAGCTTGGCAAAGCGGAAATGCGGTCTTGGCCTCATTACCACCAGACTAGAACCGACCATTTACCATAGCATAGCGATGTCAATCGGCTCACTGAATTTGAGAAAAATTCAGTGAGCCGATTTGTGGTTGCTATTCAATTTCCGGCTGTCGATGACGTGCGGCCCGAATTCTGTGATTGTTCAGTAGACATTGAATAAGAGAGATAAGATGAATGCATTCGTCTTATCTCTCGGCAAGGACCTGCCTTATAGACGAATTCGACGAAAACGCATGGCATGAGCTGGTTGAAAGCGTTATGGTTCGGTCTGACGGGACATTGGTAATCCAATGGAAAGCTGGAACGGAAACAGGAGTGGGCGATAACATAGTTTCAATTAGGACCTGATGGTATATTGTGCTGCTTGATTTTGAGCAAACGCTGAACACGTGGGCGGTTATACCGCTGTGCAATAATACAGGGGGCGTTAACCGACAAAGCGTAAGTCAGCATTATCCAAGGAACTATTGGTGGGGTGAAAAACCAAAACACCCAAAAAGGGAATATTGCAAGCCAGTGAGTTAGCTCGCCGCGCGCAGATTCTATTAAAAAACGATTCAGGTTCTCTTTTGAAAAGTTGTACAGCCGCTTCTTTTTGAAACCCCGCTTTTTCCAAACAACTCCTCCGTCCGGCAACAAATGCTTCCACCTTTTAACATGGAATACTTGGTTGTATATGCGCCCGTCTCTCTCAAAACTATGCGCTTTGTAAAAGAAAGAATTTGGTGAATAGTAACGATCGGGTAGGTTCAGGCAAAAAAGTGCGGCACCTACCTGCAGTAACGGCCAGACGAGAAAACAGAGAAGAATTGTCCAGAAGTCTGATAAAAAGATTACTCGCATGAATCGTCCTCCACGGCTATTTCTCGATCTTTCCAAATAACGCTCAGGCCAAATGCTTTTTTAAACATGGATACAGAAAACACGCCTAAAAGCACAAGCACTGATATGGGATAAAACACAAATGCCCAAAGACGGAAGTTTCCAACCTGCCGTGTAAGGACGGTCAAAGCGGATATCCAGACTACATACAGCAGTGAATAAATCACAAGCCAAGATATGTTTCCCGATGAAACAAATACAATCATATGTAACGGAACGGAAGTAAGAGATGTAATCCAAAAGAAAACCATTAAAAATACGAGTAGAGGAGTTTTGGCTGCGCCTGCCGCCTGATTCTTTATCCAGCCCTGAAGCAGGCTTCGAAGGCCACTGCCATACATACGAAAATATATATCTTTATCACCAATAAAAAGCTGAAAGGGTAAACCCGCCTTTTTCAGCTGTTGACCCAAGGCCATGTCTTCCACTATGCTTTTTCTGACGCTTTCATGACCGCCTATCTTGTTGTAGTCGGAATGGGATATTAAAATGACTGGCCCATAAAGGCCTACGTTGAGCGGCTTCGGCAACGTCGTGCCGTTTGCAGCAAGTTGAACAAGGTTAAACAGCATAGATAGTTGCTCATAAGCTTTCTCTGTTTTGTGATAGGGTTGAACAGAAATTGTGCAGCCGCAGTCGGAAAATTTCTGCATTAGCTTACGCAAACCATCGGGTCCAAGCCTGACGTCCGCATCCAAAAACAGAAGAAGCTCACCCGTTGCTACGTCAGCACCGCGCTGGCATGCCCAGGACTTTCCCGTCCAACCTTCCGGCTTGTCATTTAAAGAGATCAGCGTAACGTCGTATAATAATGCTATCTTACCCGTTGCATCCTCTGAGGCATCGTCAACGCAGATAATCTCATATACAGGAAATGACTGCTCGCTTAAGTCTTCAAGCAGCAAAGGAAGATTTGTTTCTTCGTTGCGTGCCGGTATGATAACTGAAACAGAGGGAAATTTTTCTTTGGTTGGTTTAATATCGAGCAAACGCGGAAAACGGTAAAAAAGCACAGGAGTCACTGCCAAACCAATTAAAACAATTGCTAATTCAGTTAGAATTACAGTCATGGTGAATACCTTTCAGTGTTTTTTGTACAGCATCCGCCGCTAGTTTGCCTGTCAATATAGAAACAGGTAGTCCCGATGGGCTGAATGTCCATTGACCACACTGAAAGATGTCTTTTACTGGCGTATTTATAGATTTTGCGATCTTCTTAAATCGGTTTTCCGCAGGCATATTGTGGTTAGTAAATGCCCAGCCAGTAATCGCACCTTGTGCATTTCCTGTTTCCCGCTCAATTGTCAGCGGCGTGGCGCAAAGTGTAAAAAGGATACTTCGACTTATGTCTGTGAAAATAGACGTTTCAAGCACAGTTGCGATTTTTTCCGAACAAAATTTCTTTAATGATTCATATTCTCCGGCATCATAAATAAGGCGCACAAGGCTGTAATCCATCAACGTGCTGACAATGATTCCTGTTTTACCATCGGGTGCAAGCGACAAATCACGTAATGCGGGGCACGAGATTTCATATGTTGTCCGTTCAAGATAGGCGCCGACCCAGTCAAACAACGCACCATAGCCTCTGCTCGCTGCGTCTCTCCAGTCGGGCAGAGAGCTAAGGCCATCGGTTTTCGGCGTATAAAACGAGTGCGCGCCACAGCGGTCTTCAAAATAATTCTTGTCCAGATTTACTCCCATGAAAAGCGTCAGAATGGAGTCGCCGCCATTGCTCTGCTCTGCCAGCAAACACTGCTTGTCAACATCATGGGTTTTAAGACCGCTCATTTCATTGTAGAGTGTCTTTTGATCGGTGGCCCAAATAAGTTTCTTATAATGATATGTTTCATTGCCCTCGAGTTTTATTTGGTGCTTTTGATTGTCAACTTGGATGACAGGGGCTTCCGTGAGAATTTCGCCGCCAGCCGAGCGGATATACTCCGTCATTTTTTCGGCGAGAACACCTGTGCCGCCCATGGGATAACTATAATCCAGGTAAAGCCCGAAATAGCTCAAGGCAAAAAAAGAGGGAGTGTTTTTGAAAAAATGCTGAGCAATAATATCAATAAGCGCTTCGTTCTCTGTAAAGCGCCGCAAGTAAACGTAAATTGGCTCGTCAAGACGGCTTGCCTTCCGAATGTTTACCTGATACTTAATCAGCCATGGAAGCAGGGTTTTCGTTAGATATTCAAGGCTTGGCATATCTTCTAAAAAAAGCGGATTGTCAATGCCGTAAAGCACCTCCATATAGCCCATGACTTTCTTAATTTCTAACGCAATTAAAGCTATATCCTGAGCGTTATTAGGAAAAAGTGCCGTCAGCATAGAGGCGTAGTCCGGCAGGCTCTCACGAGAATCCAGCGTTACCCACTTATTTTCAATACCGATAGATACGGGATTCCTTGTGAATTCCATTTCAATTCCAAGATTCTTTAACATTGGAAATATAATTCCGGAATTTTCAAATGCGCGTATACCGGCATCAAAGGCAAAGCCCTGATGCCAAAAAGTTCCTACAAGCCCGCCTGTCTTTTGTCCTTTTTCGCATAGCAGAGTTCGGTACCCATAACGGCGCAGATAGGCCGCGCTCGTCAGGCCTGCCAGTCCTCCGCCGACCACAATTGCGTCATAGTCTCTGTTCATAAAGTTATCCCGTCTAAATAAGAAATGACTGCCCCAATGGAAACCGGTGTCCCGTTTTCCCGGGCACAGACGCAATTGGCTTCGTATCGCTCAAGCGCGAGTGAATCTGCCGGAGCTTTTAGCCAGCACTTTTTGGCTCCTGTAAAATTTCCGACGGCAGTACGCCGCATTATTCCCCGAATGTCAGTCGGCTCTCGCTGCGTGCAGGACGGATGCTCACACAGGCGGCAGCGCAACGCTTGCCGCATAACTGTTTTCTCCGGCTCGACATAGGTTTCCAATAGCATATCCGATGTAAACGGTTTATCTACAATCCTTACATAGTTCTTCATGCCCTCGTGATAGACATAGGGTTCCTTTCCCAGCTTTTTAAGCAGGGCATCGGCCGCACTGAGCCCCGAGGTCGTGACTGTGGGCGTACCTGTCCCCATCACGGTCGATTCGCCACAGCAGAACAGGTTGTCCCATTCGGTTTGTGTATGCAGTCTGCGAAACATATGCTGCCCCAGCATATGCTTGGGCCCCGCAACGGCTCCGCCGTTTTTCATTGCATACCGCTCGATGGTACGAGGCGTGGCGACCTCGGCATAGCGCACTGATTGTGCAAAGCCAGGGAATCTCTTTTCCATTACGGCAATAAGCCGCGCTTGCTCATTTTTCTTCTTGATTTGGTATGAGGAGTCGTCCGAGTCATCCCATTTTTCAAAGGTAGGGCCGATAGCAATGATGGTATGCTCATCTTCGGCGCAGAGAGTCCTGTCGTCAATGCTCAGGATATAAGCCGTGACTTCGCTTTCGTCGAGCTTATCCGGATTTCCCACCAGCATTTCAATCGGGGTGGTATCCTCGGGTATAACGCTCCGATTAACTACGGCATAAAGAACAACACTCGGGTATGTCGGGACTTGACTTTTTGCCCAATCCCGACGTTTTTGCGTGGTGTGGGACGGGTCAATAAGTTTGTCGTATAAGTTCCAAACGGTGCCTGAGTAAACGATATTTGGTGCTTTGAGCGTTCTACCGTCATTCAGCAGCACACCGGAGGGCTTTTCGTTTTCAAAGAGCATCGAGACAGCTTCGCAGGACAGCAGCATATCTCCGCCGTTCTCTTCGATAACCTTCTCAAGCTTGCCCGGCAAAAACAGGGTTGAGCCGGCAGGGTAATAGCTGCCACCGACGTGGTTGTCCACAAACATCACCGCAGCAAGCACTGCGGGAGCCTCTTCGACCGTTGCATAGCAATAGGTCGAAGTGAGCTTATCAAAAAATTTAAATATCTCTGGGTCGCTGAAATACTTTTTCAGCAGATCTTTTGCACTTTTGTTCAGCATACCTAAAAATCTTGCATAAGACACGGGGTGCCTAAAAATGCTTTTCAGAGCGGCTTGACGGTCTGTTTCATCGGCTGTAGTATATGTAGGCGTTTCTACCATGACATGGGTGTACATTTTCATCATATCGTTATAGAAGCGGTGGATATTTCGCTTTTCCGATGGGAAAACGTCGGCGAGCTCATCGGCAAAATTTTTTACATCCGCCCAAAAACGAATTCTCTTGCCTTTAAAATTGACACAGTAGAGAAGATCGTGCCTAATGATATCGATGGGTTCCTCAAGGCAATTGAAGACAAAACGGTGAGCATTGAACCCCTTCTCTCCGAATCCGTAAAGCATCGCTGCACCTTGGTCAAACGTCACATTGCCGCGTTTGAACACGCCGCAGGACCCTCCGGGATTATAGCTTTTATCAATGACCGCAACCTTAAGCTTGCGCTTGGCCAGAAGGCTTCCTGCCGTCAGACCAGAAAGCCCCCCGCCTATTATAATAGCATCGTATTCCAATTTGCGACCTCCCGATTGCAGATATCAGTCAAAGAATTTTCTTTTACAGTTCTGCGTGTTTTTATCAATTTTTCAGTTCGTTGCGAATTCTTCGATACTGAATAATCGGTCCATCCCCCGAAAGGAGCTTTTCTTGAGATTGATAAGCGGAGGCCTTCGGTTTTTGTGTAATGACAACGCGCTTATCCTGCCTCTCAATGACTCTGTTGGCAAACTTCCCGAAATAAGCAAGTACTCCGTCCAGCGGCTTAAGACCTGTAAGCCTGCAATAGAAGCGTATGTAAAGCACAGTATTCTCATCATCTACAGGTGCAAAGTAAATAACGACTTTGATCTTTTCACTGATGTGGTTCATCCATAAGTTCGGGAAGCGGAAGCTTAAATATGTATCCTTGATTAAACATTCGGAAGCCGACTTTGGGGTTTGCCCAATATCCATTTCATTACTGGCACTCGTTACTATGCCGCCTGGGACAAACTCAACCTTCGGACCGTTTACAAGAGTTTTATTGCCGCGACCGATTGTGTTGTGATGTACGAAAGGCAGGTGCACAACGTCAAGCTGATTTTCGATACAGCGTGAGTAGTGGGAATTCCAGTGATCCCCAATTTCACTGTATACATAGGAAGCGTCTACATCCTTATAAAAAAACGGCGGCTCATCAGTGCTTTTATCCAAATCACCGTACCATAAATAGACTATGCCATTGCTTTCCCTGACCAGATAGTGTTTGACGTTATAACGGCTAAGGTCGGCATCAGATACTTTTCCATTCGCGGGGATAAAATTACATTGCCCTTTTTCGTCGAACTCCAGCCCGTGGAAAGGGCATTTGATGCATTCTCCCTTAACTTTGCCTTTACTTAGCGCAGCTCCCCTGTGCGTACATTGGTCAACCACGCAGCCAACTTCGCCAGTGTCATTTCTAAAGATGGCAAGGTCCAGATTTAATCTTTTTATGCCGACAATTTGATTAGTTTTAACCGCCTTGGATGGCAGTATGGCGTACCATTGATTCAATATCATTATAGGTGCTCCTTTCGCAAATCGAGCAATTAGTTGGAAAGTGCGCTGTTTTTAATAATCTTAAATAGCATATAGCAAATGACCGCGATAAAAAGCGCAAGGCAAATGCTTGCGGTAACGATAACGCCCGGATATTGGTTTGAATAACCGGAAGCAGTGGTATGTTTGATCAAAATTCCGGCGAATGCCCAAACGAGCACAAGACCATAAGCAATACTATTGAATCTCAACAATGTTGCCGTACCAATCAGAGCGCCTACTGCAAGAATGACGACAGTCCACGTTGCTTCTGGTAATCCGAAACCATTCCAGCCAACGCTCACCAGCAACGTGGTTGCGTTTGCAATCGTTGCCACTGTAATCCAACCAAAATATACGCTGAAGGGTAGGCAAATCAAAAATTTTTCCCTCAACGACAGGCTTTGCGCATTTATATTAGTAACGATTTCTATTAGGCAGATAAGCAGGAAGACCATCAGGACCATGGATAAAGGAATAATTCTGTAATGCCAGGAGAATATCCATGCGGTATTTACCAAAGATGAAGCTGAGAAAACAATACCCGTTTTGTGGAGGAGTTCGTCATTGACATTTTTATCTTTTCCACGAAATAAGCCAAGCTGATAAAGCGTATGGGCTGCAAGCAGCAGATAAATCAATCCCCAAATTGAAAATGTTATTCCGGCGGGTGCAAACAAGTTGGGGTAAGAGTCGGAAACCTCTCCAGGCGTAATTCCGTTAAGTGGTAGCATCGCGGACAGTGCGTTGACGGTAACCATGATAATGAATGTGACAACCACCAATAACTTTAATATAAGCTGCTCATTTTTTCTTTCCATTCTAAACACGTCCTTTATTATTTATAGAAACATCCCCGACGAGCGGTAGCTCATCCTGATATTTACCCTCAAGTTGCATTGGTTGATTTCTCTCGGGATGTATACTCGTTTCTCCAGAAATAAATTTCTCCAATAAACTCTGAAAGCGCTGCGTTTCTGTTCCCAAGGCGTTGTTATTGAAATGTTTCTAGACATGCTGTGCTGCATTAACCGAATTACCTGTTACAATCGGCATAACGGAGGCTACATTAATCATATGGCACATTTCAACAGCAGGATATGCTATTTTGTTTAGAGTAGCAGCCGGATTGCTTGATGGGTTTCAGGAGACCGCTCTAATATGCAGTATTTGTAGCAATCCAATTCGGCTTCCAGCACACTTACGCCTCTTTCGGAAACACAGTTTATGCATTTTAATACTGATAGGTTTTTATCCTTGACCTCCAGCATATTTCAATGTCCATTCCTTGAATTTTACGGTAGAATTCAATAAATGAGTCGATATGGATCTACTGGGAATGCGCTCACGGTTTCTTTTCACTGTAGCATTAGTCAGCTAAATGGTACATCTCAGGGATGTTTCTGTCAATATAATCCCTATTTTCGAGATGAGCTCAAAGAAAAGATTGTTTCATCAGGCCAAATCACCGAGGAAGATTTTGATAGTTAAACTGATTTGGCTCTATTTGTTTCCTTACTTGTATATTACTGCGTGTTTTCCTTCCCCCACGTAATTATATAAATAGCAGGAGTTTCCTTCCTTCCGCCTGCGGATTACTAAAAAGCCGATGTGCATTTTTTGCACATCGGCTTTGATTTTGGGCTCTACATAGGCTATAACTCAGTGGTGAAAGTCCACTACGCGCTTGGTCATAGGAGGTGTTATCCAAAGGCAAGTGTGTCCACCTCAAGACTGAATCTGAAAGAAAAGGGAGGCAATCTGCATCATAAAAATAGACGGTGTGATAATCGAGCTCATGGAAGAGAAACAATAAGTCTCTCTCTCTTAAAATATAAATGACGTGCAGGTAGATAAAAGTGTTTAACTACACATCTTTTTGATATTCGAGCAGACTTGGTTTTAGCTATTTCAGAACACCGTCAAGGAAAGAGAAAACCTTGTCGAGATTCTCGGTCGTTTGGAATTCGGAGGTTCCGTGTCCTGCGCCCTCCAGAAGCTCTATCGAAACCTTATCTGTGCCGATTGCTTTTTCGAGCATGTCAGCAAAATCTATTGACTGCTGAGTAGGTACATTGCCGTCAGCCGTACCATGCTGGACAAAGAAGCTTGGGGCAGTTACGGACTCCATGGTGTTGATATATGTTTCAGGGTTCGCCTGCTCGGTAAGCTCAGTGTCATTGGTGATGAGTTGACCTATGTAAGTGCTCTCCGGTGAGCTCTGTTCAGAGGTGTTACCTGTGGAACGGGAAACTCCACTTGCTTCGAACTGTTCATCCATCTTCAAGAAATCCAGAGGACCGAACCAGTCGACAACTGCCTTAACCGCAGAAGAATACTCTAGGTTTTCGGTGTTATCGTTTTCTTCAATCTCGTCAAGTGCGCCGGTTGTTCCGATCATTGCCGCAAGGTTGCCGCCGGCGCTGTCGCCCCATACTGCAATGTTTTCTGCGTCTAGGTTATACTCTTCACAATTTGCTTTGATCCACCGAATTGCTGCTTTGACGTCGTTTACAGCGGCTGGGAATATTGCCTCGCTCGAAAGACGATAGTTAACACATATAACGGCATAGCCGCGATTGACTCCTTCAAGCATAGGCGCGACATCTCCGCCTGTCGAGCTGCCCATCATGAAGGCTCCGCCATGGATGGCAACGATAACAGGATAAGGTTCGGTACTTTCTCCGTTTGGAAGATAAATATCTAGCGTCTGCGAGTCCGACTGTGATCCGTATGAAATACCCGTAAACTGGTTCGTAATGTCTGATGTGTCAAGTGAATCTCCGCCAAGACCGCCACCCATCGGGTTTCCGCCGCTCGGCATAGCAGGCGTTTCAGAACTAGCAGAAGGTGCTGCGCTGTTCTGATCGGTCCCTAAGGAGCTGCTTGAACAAGCAGTTAAGGACCAGATCAGGACAATTGAGAGTATCAATGCTATTGATTTTTTCATTATTTGTCTCCGTTCATTTTATAATTTATTATATTTTAGGTGTTAAGCCTTAAATTTACCTTAATTTCTGACAGAGTAGAGTAATTACACCACGGTTTTTATAAACCAGCTTTTCAAAATATTAGAACGTCCCAATATAATATAAAATTACAAACTTCATTATATCGCCACATTAGTATTCATAACATATTCCAGCTTGATGACTGCACGATTATTGTCATTTCCGAGAAAAAAGTATCATATTTGAAGGTATTGTGTTATGTTGAAAATGACAAGACAAACAAGATAGCATCATCTTATATAGAATAGAGGGTTGCTTGTGAACGAAGAGTTTAGCTTATATAAAGAAATGTTAGATAGTTTTTATGAAGGCGTCTATTTTGTGGACAATAGCAGAACGATTACTTTCTGGAACAAAGGGGCAGAAAGGATTTCTGGCTTCACATCAAACGAGATAATTGGGAAACATTGTTATGAGAATATATTGGATCATGTTGATGATAGTGGCAAGCAACTATGCTTTGGCGGCTGTCCGCTAAGTAAAACAATCATAGATGGTCAACAGAGAGAGACCGGCGTATATCTTCATCACAAGGATGGTCATCGGGTTTTTGTTTCAGTCAGAGCGATACCGCTATTGATTGATGGTAACATTATAGGTGCTGTAGAAGTCTTTTCTGATGATAAGAATCAGGCCGAAATCAGCAAGAAAATTGATGAATTAACTACGCTTGCTTTATATGATCAACTTACAGAATTGCCCAATAGACGATATCTTGATTCTTTCTTAGATAATCGATTAAGAGATTTTAAGGAGCTTGGAATTCCTTTTGCGCTCGCTATGATGGATATCGATCATTTTAAAATCTTTAATGATACATACGGTCATGATGTTGGTGACCTTGTGTTGAAAATGCTAGCCAAGACAATTAAAAACCTCGTTAGAAAAAACGACTTAATTGGGAGATGGGGCGGAGAAGAATTCCTGGCGATAATTACTGGTGTATCAGAAGAGGAGCTTAAACTGATTTTGGAAAAAGTACGAGCTTTGGTAGAAAAATCGGTTCTGAGGCATGAAAACAAGCCGCTGAATATTACTATATCAATTGGCACAACAACGGCTAGCAAAGAGGATACAGCCGCTAGCATCCTAAAACGAGCGGATAACGCGCTATATATGAGTAAAGACAATGGGCGCAATAGGGTGACGATTCTTTAAACAAGGTGTTTCATTATCGCTTTTTACGCTGCCAATTATAAATATGTTATTGTTGCGGTATTAAAAAACTTACCAAACTATTTATACAAAGATATGATTATCCAATGGGAGGTAAAAAGAATGCCTGAAGATATGCTTAGACAAACTCTAAATAAGATGCCGGTCGGGTATGCACTACATAAAATTATCGTAGATTGTAGCGGTTCTCCATGCGATTATGAGTACGTCGAAGCCAATAGAGCTTTTGAAGAAGCTACAGGTCTGGTTGCTGCTGAAATTATTGGAAAGCGAGTTACGGAAGTCATTCCGAATATAAAAAGTGACGAGTTTGATTGGATTAATACATATTCCGAGGTCGCTTTGAAAGGGCTGACTATGGATTTTGAGCAATACTCTTCGTCCCTCAACAAATTGTTTAAAGTTAACGCCTTTTCACCGAAAGTCGGGTTTTTTGTAACGATAGTTAAAGATATTAATAAAGAAAATGAAACAAGTAGAAAGCTTGCTCGTGAACTAGGGAATCAAAAAGAGCTTGAAAGCGCACTAACGCGAGATGCTATGTTTACTTCACAAGCGAATTTAACTCAAAACAAAATAATTCACGGTCTGGAATATTACGATGAATATATTGAACGGATTTACTATGACTATGACACATGGTTTGAATATGCAAAATCAAATGTTCAGCAGGAATACCGCGATAGCTATTGCAAATCTCTTGAACGTCAAACTTTGCTTGATAATTTCAATAAGGGCATTGAGCCCAAGCCATTTGAATATCGACGGATAGGCAGCGATAGTTGGATCAGGCTAGTTATACGAATGTTTAAAGATGTCGAAACGGATGATGTGTATGTTTTTGGCTATGGGTTCGATATTGACAACGAAGTGCGTGAAAGACAAGCACTGATGATAAGTGAAGAAAAAATCAGCGAATTGGAAGAATCAAATACCAAAACGCTACAATTATTAGAAGCTGTAAAAAGAGAACAGGCATTAATACAGTCAATATTTGATAGCATACCAGGCTATTTGTATGTGTATGATGAAAGTGGAAGACTTATTAAATGGAATAAAAAACATGAAACAATGACAGGATTTACAGCAGAGGAACTGTCCGGGATGACTCTTGAAAAATGGTTCGATCAAGAGGACATAATAAAGGTAAACGCCACAGTTAATGATGTTTTCGAAAAAGGATACGGCGAAGTGGAAGCATCGATGATTTTAAAAAACGGAGATAAGATGATGGTCCGCTCAAGCGGAGCCCCTCTCATTTTGGACGGCCATAAATATTTTACCGGCATTGGTTTAGATATTACCGAGCAGAAGGCAGTTTGGGAAGAGAAAGAGCGACTACTTGCTCAAATGAAAGCAATGTATAATGAGCATAAAGCGGTTATACTGCTCCTTGAACCTGTAACGGGCAAGATTATCGACGCAAACCCTTCCGCTTCGGCTTTTTATGGATACTCAAAAGATGAACTGCTTAACATGTGTATAGATGATATAAATATGCTTCCTAAAGAAGAAATTGCAGCTAAACTTATGGAGATTCTGAAAAATGAGCAAGAGCACTTTACTTTCCCGCATAAGCTCAAGAACGGGGAAATCAGGAATGTCGATGTTTACAGCAGCCCGATACATTTCAACGACAGGACGATACTGTTTTCGATAATTTTTGATGCTACAAAAAGAGAAGAAGCTTATAAGGAAATTATACATATAAGCTATCATGATTATCTAACCGGAGCATACAACAGAAGATTTTTTGAGGAAGAATTCGAACGGCTCAATACAGAGGCCAATTTCCCCATCGCTATTGTCATGGGGGATGTTAATGGTTTGAAGCTAACAAATGACTCATTCGGACATCTTGAGGGAGACAAGCTACTGCAAGAGGTTGTAAACAGAATCGGAGAGTGCGTTAGATCCGGTGATATTTTAGCCAGAATAGGAGGCGATGAATTCGGCATAATTTTGCCGAAAACAGATGAGTCGGAAGCCCATGATATAGTTCGGCGTATAAATGAAAATATAGAAAAGCAAGACGAAAATAAGACCTCTGAGGACAGCGTTCTTTCCGTCTCATTTGGTTTTACTATACAGAAAGAAGTTGGAGACGACCTCGGGATGTTAATGAAAGAAGCCGAGGGCTATATGTACAGCAAGAAGTTCTATGACAGAAGGAGCCTTAAAGGCAAAACCATAAATGTTATTATGAATACGCTTTTCGAAAAAAGTCCCAGAGAAAAAATGCATTCGGAAAGAGTAGGAAATATTTCTGCTAAAATTGCAGAAACAATAGGTTTTGATGTGGAGAGTACGAACAAAATCCGAACTGCCGGATATTTACATGATATTGGGAAAATAGGTATTGCTGAAAATATACTAAACAAAAAAGGCAAGCTTGAGGCTCAGGAAATGTTCATTATGAATTCACATCCTGAGAAAAGCTGGAGAATTCTCCAAAATTCTCAGGAATTTTCAGAGATTTCAAATATTGTGCTTTATCACCATGAAAAATGGGACGGAAGCGGCTATCCAAAAGGTCTAAAGGGAGAAGAAATTCCAATCAACTCCAGAATCATTGCTGTGGCCGATGCTTATGACGCGATGACTAATAACCGAAGCTACAGAAAGAAAATTAGCTCAGCAGAAGCGATTAATGAACTTAAAAAATGTTCGGGAACGCATTTTGACCCAGAAATTGTCGAGATATTTATCGGGCAAGTTCTTGCCAATGAAAACAGTTTTACAATAGGCACCTAATTACGCGGCAACTTATTATAAAGGAATTTTTATACAGCTTTCTTACCATAAGGTTTATTACTGTTAAGCTAAGGAATCGAACCAAATATTAAAAAAGCGAGATAGACAAAATGGAAATAATAAAGCGCATGACCTTAGAAGATGTTTTGCAATTGAGCACCTTTATACCCTTCCCTATGGTCATCTATAATCATGAGCGGATTCTTTTCCATAACGCTTTATTTGAAGAGCTTGCAATTTCCGATGCGTATATGATGGATTATGCTCAAAATTATACGCTTAAAGAATTGGTTAGAGCTGAATTGGACATAACAAGCGAAAATGAAAAGACACGAAGCTATGTGTTGTCCAACCAACAAGTGGTCATTGACGAGGTGGAGTGTTTTCTGACATTTCTGATAGATAATACTGAGAATAAAGCCCAAGGAACGAAGCTCATCAAAATGTGCGAACTAAGAGATCGAATGTTGGATATAAACAACTCCATTATAACAATGAGCGATCTGAACGAGGCGTTAAAGTTCATTCTGGAAAATGCTCTTAAGGCCATGGAAAAGGCTTCAATGGGAACGGTGTTTATTCTTGATAACAAAATTTTTAAAGTTGCCTCATACGTGGGATTTACCAAGGAACTGGATGAATTCCTTCTTCCCTTGAAGGATGCGTTTTTGTATGTCGCAACTGATGGTAAAATGGACAGGATAGTCAGCACAGGCAATTTCCAAGAGTTTGAACGGCGCTATCCAATAAAGACCGATTTGGGCGATGATTCCGTAATACAATCAACGATTTCATCTCCAATTTATATCAAGGAAGCCTTTATGGGTATGATTAACATAGATTCAACTATAAAGAATGCGTTTGACGAAGACGATATTAAGTCCATGGAATTTGTAAGAAATAACATTGAGCTTGCTATAACAAATCACCTCACATATAGCCATAATGCATCCCAGTCGAAACACGATAGTTTGACTCAGTTGTATAACAGGTATTTCTTTTCTGAGCAATTTGAGCTGGCAAAAGAAAATGCAATCAGCAAAAAAGAGAAGTTTTTTGTGGTTATGGTGGATGTTGACGGGTTAAAGAACATAAATGATGAGTATGGACACCTTGCAGGAGATATGGTTATTGTACGAATATCTTCAGAAATATTCAGGAATTCGTCAAATCAAGACATTGTTGCACGGTTCGGAGGAGATGAGTTTGTGGGGATCTTCTTAAATACTAAAATAGAGGCGTTGGAGCTTTTGCTGGATAGCATAAAACTCAAATTGAAGGCCGACCCCATCGATTATCAGACTTCACAGATTACACCGTCTTTCACCTATGGTATCTCCACTTTCCCCGATGACGGATGTGAGCTGACCGAGCTCATTAAAATTGCGGATGAGCGGATGTATGCTAAGAAAAGACTCCATACTAAAATTGAACACTCGTACAGCAGAGATCCCTGTGATTTTTTTAACGGCAATGACTGATATAGAAAGTAAAACAAAAGGATTTGAACTTGGAGCTATCGACTATATTACAAAACCATTTGAGATCCTCGAGGTTAAAGCGAGAGTTCAGACGCATCTTGCGTTAAGATTGGCCAAACTGGAATTATCCATGCAGAACGAAATTCTTGAAGAAAAAGTGATTGAACGAACAAGGGAACTCAGTCTCACCCAAGAAACCACAATTGAAGCAATGGCGTGCTTGGCTGAGTACCGGGATCCTGAAACCGGAGGACACATCAAACGGACAAAAAAATATGTAAAATTATTGCAGAAAAGCTTCAAGAACTACCCAAATTTAGTGAACAGCTTACTGATGAAGTAATCAGACAGTATTATGAGTCAGCACCTCTGCATGATATCGGAAAAATTGGAATCAGAGATGATATCCTGTTGAAGCAAGGTAAGCTAACAGAAGAAGAATTTGAAGAGATGAAACAGCATACTATAATCGGTCATAATGCGCTTGATCTGGCATCTCAAAAATTGGGTGAGAATTCTTTTCTCAGATATGCAAAGGAATTTTCAAGACATCATCAAGAAAAATGGGATGGAACCGGTTACCCAGACAAGCTTTCCGGTGAAGCTATTCCTCTTGCTGGGAGGATCATGGCCATTGCGGATGTTTATGATGCACTTATCAGCAAACGAGTATATAAGCCGCCATATACCCATGAGAAAGCAGTTGCAATCATCATTGAATCTAGAGGAACGCACTTTGATCCTGATATAGTTGATGCATTTTTAGAAATTAGTGAAGATATCCGGAAAATAGCGATAGAAAATGCTGATTATTTGGAAGAAGTTTTAGCACTAAACATTACCAGAGAAATTAAGGCCTGAAATATTTGCCTAAGACGGAGATCGATTGGGATTGAGTCTAAGAAATAAATGAAGGAATAGGGCTATAATCATTACAATGATAGATGCAACAATCCCTCCTTGTAAAGGGAGTTCAACTTAGGGATTTGCGTAAACAAGTAAATTTTGACGGACTCTCTTTAAGCGGATACTCGAAAGTAAAGACTGCACCAAAGGATAACACCTTTAGTGTAGCCTTTTTTTATTTGTAGTGTTTTTTGCGAATCTATCTCAAGTCCTTACGAAATTGAATGCTGAGTGATATGATATTATTCAATATGGCACGAGGAGGTTTGTTATTGCTGTTTCATACAATAAACTTTGGAAATTGCGCGTAGATTATGTTTGTCAATCCGAAAATGAGCCAAGCGCTCATTAGTTTTTGAGCCACTCAACGCTCGATTGAAAGTGAGCCACCTAGTGACTAATAGCTCTTCATCGTCTGCTCCAAGCGGAATGACTCCTCATTCATATAATCTTGTCAAATATTGCACAAATTACTTTTATTTTAGCAAATGTACCTGTATAATATAACTAGTAATTCCGTTTGTTGCGGGGATATTTCAATTTAGCAACACTAAATATTAAGACTTGCAAAGGGGGTTAAAAGATGAAATCAAAAATTTTGAACTATGTCGATTTTGAAAGGGCAAATGCTTTGCTTGAAGGATTCAACAAAGCAACCGGTTTTGTAACGGCCATTCTTGACCTTGATGGAAACATCTTGTCTAAATCGGGTTGGAGACAAATTTGCACTGATTTTCATCGGAAGAATCCCGAAACGGCATTTAATTGCACGATTAGCGATACCGAAATAGCTAACAAAATAAAAGAGGAAGAAAAATATCACTTCTATAAATGCATTAACGGATTAATTGATGTAGGGGTGCCTATAGTAATTAGAGGTGAGCATGTTGCCAACCTTTTTTCAGGCCAATTCTTTTTTGAAGCTCCGAATATTTCTTTCTTTAAACAACGAGCCAAAATATATGGATTCGAGGAGCGGGCTTATATTGAAACTCTCGAGAAAGTGCCTGTGGTTTCAAAAGAAGAAGTTGAAGTTGCAATGAATTTTTTGCTAAACATAACCCAGATGATTATTGAGTTGACAGCCGAAAAATTAGACCAGATTGATCTAATTGAAGCGATAAGAAAAAGCGAGATGGATCTTCAGGAGAGCCAGGTTCAGCTTAAGCAGAATATTAATGATTTGTTGGAATCTCAGCGAATAGCCCATTTAGGAACATGGAGACTGAATTTAACAACGAATCAAGTAGTCTGGTCCGAGGAACTATACAAAATGTACGGTTTTGATCCAACACTTCCACCCCCACCCTACACAGAACATATGAAGTTGTTCACTCCAGAAAGTTGGGAAAAACTATCAACCTCTCTTGAGCACACAAGAACATCCGGAATCCCTTACGAATTGGAACTAGAAACTGCAACTATTGACGGTTCGAATGGATGGATGTGGGTGCGGGGCGAAGCAAATAAAGATTCGAACGGCAAAATCACTTCTCTCGGGGGAGCAGCCCAAGACATAACAGAACGTAAAAAAGCAGAAGAAAAACTAGTTTTTTTAAGCTTTCATGACCACCTCACTGGTCTCTACAATCGAAGATTTTTCGAAGAAGAGTTGAGCAGGATAGACAATGAAAACAATCTCCCAATATCCATTATAATGTGTGACATTAACGGTTTGAAGCTGGTCAATGATTCGTTTGGACACAACTCAGGAGATGAACTTCTTATAAAAGCAGCAGATACAATTAAGCGGGCATGTGGGAAGAAAGATATTGTTGCTCGAATCGGAGGAGATGAGTTTGTTGTTATATTACCTAAGACTGACGCTGAGGCTTCTTTGCAAGTTGCAAACCTCATAAAAGATCTTGCATCGAAAGAAATGGTAGCTAATATCGAATTGTCAATATCATACGGATATGATACAAAGACAACGGATAATCAGTCAATTATTGAGATAATTGCAAACGCAGAAAACCATATGTACCGACATAAACTGCATGAGCGTTCAAGTATGAGGAGTAAGACAATAGACCTTATCATAAACACATTATTTGAAAAAAGCAAACGAGAGGCGATACATTCAAACAGAGTTAGCAATATTTGCAAGGCTATTGGAACAAAAATGGATTTTGATAAGGAGACTGTTGATCATATAGGCCTCGCCGCGCTTATTCATGACATTGGCAAAATAGGTGTTGATGAAAAAATACTTAATAAGTCCGGGAGCTTAAGCGCAGATGAAAGAATAGAGATTGAAAGGCATCCGGAGATAGGCTGGCGTTTACTCAGCTCTACAAATGAGTTTTCAGAGTTAGCACAATTTGTTCTTAGTCATCACGAAAAATGGGATGGCAGCGGATATCCAAATGGAATTGAGGGCCAAAAAATTCCTCTTGAATCGAGGATAATTGCTGTTGCTGACGCTTATGATGCAATGACCAGCGAAAGAAGTTATCGAAAGGCGTTGTGCAAAGAGGATGCCGTAAAAGAGCTGAGAAGATGCTCCGGAACGCAATTCGACCCTGAAATTGTAGATGTGTTCGTTAATCAAGTTTTATCAGATAATAATATTTTGGGTAAGTGGTGAGCCCTTGCTCACTGTTGTATAAAAATAGGCGAATTTTATGCGCAATCATCATGGAAAACATTGACTTATTTAAGAGGAACTGCATTAAATATCACAGCAAAACAAATGGCACCAGAGGTCAAAACAATACATTTTTTCGCAGCTACGGTTGCGACTGAATAGTTACCTTAAAGCTTAGTAAAGGAGATATCGGTCATGATGGATTTGGAACAGTATCAACTGATTCTTGAGTCTTCTCCAAATATGATATGGAGAGCTAATCTTAGTACCGAATGTGATTACTTTAATAAAACATGGCTCGATTTCACTGGACGCACGATGGAATTGGAAAATGGATTTGGATGGGCTGCGGGCGTTCACCCAGATGATTTAGACAGATGCGTAAAAATTTATCTTGATAATTTTAAACTACAACACCCATTTGAAATGGATTATCGCCTCAAAAGATACGACGGTCAATACAGATGGATTAATGATCGCGGTGTTCCTTTTTATGATAAGAATAAAGTTTTTATTGGCTTTATTGGGAGCTGCATGGATGTTACCGAGAAAGTTGAAGGTCAACTACTCAAGGAAATGGCACAAAATGATGCCTTGTGTCAAACCTATAATCGACAGTATTCTCATCAATTACTATCAGAGGTTTTCAACCAAGCACGCGAAGCTGGTTTACCACTTAGTATTTTAATGATGGATATCGATGGATTTAAAATTATTAATGATAAATATGGACATAGTGCTGGAGATGTTGTTCTAACCAAAGTTGCTGCTGTAGCAAAAAGTGAGATGCGTGGCTTTGATATTCTTGGGCGTTATGGAGGAGATGAATTTTTAATCGGTTTGGCTCATACAAATTTTGAAGCAGCACTTATGGTTGCTGAACGTATCAGGACTGTCATTTCAGAAACAGAGATATTTATTTCTAATTCAACGCTGGTTAAGGTTTGTGTAAGCATCGGGGTAAGTTGCCTCCAAAATGAAATGACACTTGATGAACTCATCAATAATGCTGATAAAAAGTTATATGAGGCAAAAGCAGAGGGTAAGAACATAGTCAAGGGATAATACATATCTGCTCAAAATATTCAACAAAGTAAGTCGTATGCGACTTACTTTTACTGTACAGTGACAATAATTACGGCTAAAGAATCCGCAATCAAATTATACAGTTCAACTGCTTGGGGCATATGGTTGCTTATAGCTGACAGTGGTAACCGTTTCATTGTTCACTTCATTTGACAAACTCGAATTAACAGGTTAAATTATTAGTTTAAAAAATATACCAAGGAGTTTTCGCTGTGATATTAAAACAAGATAAAATAAAAAAATGGAACAAGGTACACGGCTTGAAGAACGAGCTCTTTATTACAAAGTGTGAAGGCGATTCTGCGCCTAATGACTATGCGATTCGTTGCATGCGTTACGTCATATTGGTGTTGATAATTTTCTTGATTTTACAGTTTCTTCATATATGGATAGTTGCCGAAAGTATCGCCATGATAGGATGTCTAGGCGCTATGGCTATTCTGTTGGTTGCTCAAGTATTCGGACTTTTCACAGACCACACCAAGCCTTGGCTCAAATATGTATTTGTTCTTCTGAATGTAATGGCGGTTACAGTAACAGGTATTTACCTGACTTACCATGCTGTTCTCACCTTAGTTGTTCCACTTCTTATAGCGGCACAGTATTCCGAGAAAAAAGTTTTAGGATTTGCCTATATATTATCTCTCATAAGCATTTTTTGTATTGTAATCTTTGGTTACCAGTATGGTCTGTGCGATGCCAATATGGTTATACTGACGGTAAGCAAGTCAAGCTATTATGGCAAATATTTATATTCAGTAATAAACCCGTTTTCCGAGCAGTGGACTTCAATTATTCTTTTCTTTGCGATACCGAGATGTATGATAATATCGGCTTTCATCCCCATGATTAATGCTATTGTAGATAATCGAAAAAAAATAATTATGCATGATATTGAAATGAAATACACGGGTGAGCATGACCCAATGACAGGACTATATAACAGGGCAAAATATGCTTCAATGTTAAAGGAAGTATATATAAATCTTGATAAGGTCGTGATACTATATTTTGACATAAACAACTTGAAGTCTGTAAATGACACTTATGGCCACGATATGGGAGATGAACTAATAATACGAGCTGCAGAAAGTATTCGCGGCGCAATAACGGAGGATATGGATGCCTACCGGCTTGGCGGCGATGAGTTTATGGTTGTAATTTCAAATGGTGATTCAATGGACGCTGAAGCATTCATAGAAAACTGGAAGCAAAAACTAAAAATAATCAACAGTCTTCCGAGCGTTGCGGAGTGTAAAATCGCTTACGGTTATGCTTCTGGAAACGGAAAAGTATTTAGTGAAATTTTAAATATCGCTGATAAGAATATGTATGATAATAAGGTTAACGGCAAATCACAAGTATCTAAAAAACATCAATTTGAACCAACGCTTGGGTCAGCATCAATCATTAGCGACATATAACTCTTATGCAGAGTTTAGAAAAAACTATGATACAAATCTCGATGATATTCTTATCCGCGCGGATAAGAGCATGTATGAAAACAAGCTTGCAATGAAACAAATTAACACCTGCAACGTGTGACCGCGTAAAATGCAAGGATTCTCACGAAGATGCTGTTTATGTAGCCGACAATTAATGAGCTGATTGAAATGAACAAGCTGTATAATCGGCAACAGCATATCTAAACACAATGTATTTTCCCTGCGAAAGTTTAATTAATCAATTAGTATTACAGATGAAAAAGGAATATTAACGGAGAATGTTAAAGTATCTACATAATAGTCTGAAACAAAGAACAGGTATACGAAACCTGTAAGCTCAAAGACAAAGGAGAACTTTATTGTGAAATATTCAGATTTTTCAAAAGAGCAGCTTCTACAGTTAGTGGAGCAAATGGAGATTCTAAATAATCAGTTGCTAAAGGAACAGCAACAGGATACAAAACTGGAATATGCATGGACAGGCAATTTAGGTCATTGGTATTGGAATATTAAGACTAACGCTGTTACGTTTAATCCATTAAAAATTACCACCCTAGGATATAAAGAGGAAGAACTTCCCAATCAAGTTACTTATCAATTCTTTACTGACAAACTGCATCCCGAAGATTTTCAAAATACGATGGATAAAATGCTAGAACATTTGTATGGCAAAGCCGATGTATATGAAGCTGAATATCGAATTCAAGCCAAGGATGGAAGCTATAAATGGTATTACGATAGGGGGAAAATAACTCAATATGACGATGCCGGAAAGCCCGTCTTTCTGGCAGGAATTGTTTTCGATATTACAGAAAAAAAAGAAATGCAGCTGGATCTAGAATATAAAAACATTATCTTAGCTGAGTTATCTTCAATTGATGGTTTAACAAAAATAAGCAACCACAGGGCACTTCTTGAACGTTTGGAATTCGAGATAGCAGAGGCAAATCGAACAAATAAACCCTTGTCCTTAGCAATGTTTGACATAGATGACTTCAAAAAAGTAAATGACAGTAAAGGCCATATATTTGGCGATAAGGTGCTTGTTGATATCGCCTCAATTATTCAGGGGAATATTAGGGAAACCGACTTGGCGGGAAGGTATGGCGGAGAAGAATTTGCGGTTATTTTTTCCAATACTAATATCAGTGTTGCTTCAAAAATTGCAGAAAGAGTAAGGCAATCTATTGCTGAGTTTAGTTTTAATGCTGAATTGTCTGTTACTATAAGCGGTGGCATAAAACAGTATAGCGGAAAAAATGCATATGCGTTCATACAAGCTGCCGATGTCAATTTGTATGAAGCTAAAAGACAAGGCAAGAATAGAAATGTTTTCTAAATTTAGAATCAAAGGCACACCTGAATGCTGCATTATAAACAAGTAAAAGGTTGCTATAAACAAATTCGCATATTAAACACGGTCTCATCGCCGCAGAGCCGCACCCGTTTGCGCCACAGGTAAGAGTAATCATTCGATTGTATCATCAGTCGCACCATTAGACGTAATAGCAGCGCAATTCAAACAAGGGTAGAAGTTCAAATCCCCCTAAGCAATCGCCTAAATGCAATGATATCTATTTCGGATGTGTATAACAAGACTCATGGTTAAATAGATATATATCTATTTTTTAATGTAAGAGATTCATGTATGGGAAAGAGGATATCTAGATGAGTTCGAATAATAGCATGCAAATCGCAGATGGGATATACTGGGTGGGGTTCTATGATGCTTCCGCTGCACTTCAATGTAATCCGTATTTGTTGATTGACCATAATGAAGCAATACTATTTGATCCGGGATCTGTGCTCGATTTTCAATACGTTTATGAAAATATAAAAAGTTTAATCCCAATAGAACGAATTAAATATATTGTATTACATCATCAGGATCCTGATTTTTGTTCAAGCGTTCCTTTGTTTGAAAAAGCGGGCGCGAAATTTACAATTGTCACACACTGGAGGACTCAGACCATCATAAAGTATTACGGGATAACATCGGATTACTATTTGGTTGATGAGCATAATTTTAGTCTGACACTTATGTCGGGCAGGGAAATTCAATTTGTTCCTACTCCATATCTGCATTTTCCGGGTGCAATCGCTTCATACGATACGGACACGAAGACTCTTTTCAGTAGCGATCTTTTTGGTGCCATGTCAAGCAATTGGGATTTGTTTGCAGGCGAGGATTACATAGAAAAGATGAAAACATTTCACGAGCATTACATGCCATCAAATGATATACTTCGTCCTGTTATGGAAACGCTTCTTTTAATGGATATCAGCATCATAGCTCCGCAGCATGGATCAATCATCAATAAGGACGTCTCCAAACATATTAAGACTTTGAGAGATCTTGAGTGCGGCGTTTTCTTAAACCCTGTGAAAAAAAATCTTAAAAAGGCAGGCGGATATGCCGGTATATGTGGTGAAGTTATAAAACGCTATGTCACAATATATTCCCAAATTGACGTTATGCAGGCTCTTGAAGGACTAGAAATAGAGTTGGGTGATCCTGTTTATGAAATCAAAGATTATAATTATTCCGGCGTAGAACTATGGGAAAACATTTTCGAAAATATATACCTAAAAAAAGGTGTTAAGTGGCTTACAGTAATTGAGCCATTAGTCGAACGGCTTTCAAAAGAGTATGAGCTACCTATACCCAGGATATTCAAATCAAAACTTAAAAATTTTCAACAAGAATCAATGATGCTCAAAGAAGAAATCTTGGAATTAAAGGGTATCAATGAAAGATTGAACCGCAACATAGAAGAAACACAGGGCAAAATTACGACATGCCCTTTAACAGGTCTCTATAATGAGACGTTTTTTAAAGAATTTCTTAAAACTGAGCTGGAAAACAATCGCATATCAAGTAAATACATAGATGCATGTCTTGCTATTATTGGAATTGATAATATGCCCAGAATTAGATTTACCTATGGTGATTTGGAGGCAAATAACATTCTGCTTGGCGTTTCCTATATATTAAAAGAAATGAAAACAGACAATCAGCTTATATTCCGTCTGCAGGGTGATCAATTTGCATGTTTTTCGCCAGGTTTATCAAAGGCAGAAGCCGTAAGGAAAATGGAAGAGATACGTAATGAGATTCGGACTTCAAAAAAATTTGTTGAAAATATTACAGTTTCGATCGGACTTGTCAATTTAACAGAACTGAATGTGACAGACTCTAATGAAGCTGTTGATGAAAATTTATACCGGGCCTCAATGTCGCGTTTTAGGATAGCCAAGGTCGAAGGCGGAAACTATGTCAGCAGTGAATCTGAAATCAACTTAACGCAGACCAAGGGCAAGATCATGGTTGTTGACAACGATAAAGCGAATCAGCAAATTTTAAAAAATTCTCTTGAAAACCTAAATTACGATGTTTCATTAGCCGGTGATGGGCTCGAAGCTTTATCACTCGCCGAAAAAGAACTGCCCGATTTAATCGTTTCTGAGATCATGCTTCCAAAAATTGACGGATTTGTTCTTCGTGAGAAGCTTATGCAGAGGTCTCAAACTAAAGATATTCCGTATATTATTGTTTCCGATTTAAAAAATGAAGCTTCTGTGAAACGTGCCCTCAGTATGGGAATTATTTATTATATAAAAAAACCATATATGCTCTGTGAATTGATTGGACTAATTCAAGTAATACATAGGGGAGATAATATGAATGAATATTGATACTGATACCATCTTAATGGTTATTATTATTCTTCTTGTTATCGATGCGTTGCTCGTCAGTCGATTAATAATAAATAAATTAAAAGATGAAATCAATGCGGATGAATTCGATTTGGTAACCGAAAAATATATCCATAAGATTATCAAAACAGGTGATTATTCTATTCCTAGGGGCATGAGTAGAGGAGAACGATATTTTAACCATATTGTAATGCTCGATGGGAGTTCTGTGCCAAGCCCTTTATTAAACAGACATAGTTCTAAGAAACACTTCAGAAACTTACATTCTGTTTTTCGATTAAAACGAATAGAAGCTGTCGTGGGGCTGGGTCAAATTGGTACTGAAAAAGTAAGAATAGCGCTTGAGGCAGCTTTAATAAAAGAACGGAACTATCCAGTCCGACTTTATATAGTCAATGCTCTTTCCGATATCGGAGATGAAAGGTCTATCCCTGTACTGGTTGAGTCCCTTTTGGGTGCACATAGATGGTACAAGGATAAGGTCAATATGCTCATTTCGGATTTTGGAGGGAAGTTGTTACCCTTTCTCCCTTCTTTAGTCGAGCGCGAGGAAATTGAAATAAAAGAACTTCTTGTCGATTTCACATCAGTTTATTTTTCATCCGAATTAAAGCAATATTTGTTCAGATTAATTGATCAAATGGAGGAGGATATAAACAAGCTGGAATGTTCCTGCAGCGGCATAAATCAAAGAAACTGCTGTTGTAACTGTAGATGGGGCAGAATGAAAGTTTCAGAAAATCAACGCCAATGCAAGTTCAATGGCGTTGTTGCAGATGATTATCATTGCAATAAGTTTCAAATTCTTTTTGTCAATATCAACATCAAAGAAAACTACGAAAAACTTGTTTATAAAGCTGCTGAGATTGCTGCCGATTTGTATTATAGTGATTTTGCGCAAGATAAATATTTTTATTCAAATAATAATACTATAAGAAATCTGGCTGTTACTGCTTTAGCCAACATCAAAACAAAAAATTCCCTTGAAAAGCTCAAAGGTTTCCTTGCCGATGAGACAGTTGCGTCAAGCGCCTTATCAGCAATATCAAAGCTTTCATATGAAAACTCGTCATACATAAACGTTATAACTGAATATTTTGAAAAAGAAAAAAACATTTCGGTCAAAGAACGTCTAGCCGAGGCGCTATCCGCCAAAATCGAGTATTTTATTATGAAACTACAAACGTCAGAGCAACAAAAAGCGTCTGAAATCATTCAAGAAATCATTCTTCTTGGAAGGACAAGTGCAGTCATAGGTTTTTTAAACAAAAATAAAGACATCGAAATTGAAAATACGCTTGTCAAAATCATAAAAAGTGCAGTCTCTTTAAATCCAGAGATTAGCAAGGAATTTTGCACTTATCTCAATGAGAGAATAATAAAGAAAACAAATCTAATAAAGTGTGAGAAAGTCTCTAAAAAAATAACGCAAAAAAAAGATGCAGGGATAACCAAAAGTTTATATTTTCTACTTATCGCCGTTCTTCTCGTGTTTCCGCTTATATATGTATTCAGGCATTTTCAAATGATTAGCATTTGGTCGTTGACATTTCAACTGACAACATATGTAATGGATTTCAATTACTATTTGGCTTTTTATTCAGCGGTTATTAACATCATCTACTTGCTGCTACTGCTTTTATCACGGATCAATGTCTCAAAACAATCAAAACTTTGGAGCTATAAAAGCAAGAAAATGCTGTTTAAAAAAAGAATGTTGCCAAGTGTGTCTATTATAGCGCCTGCTTTCAATGAGGAAAAAATAATTGTAGAAAGTGCAAATTCACTTCTCAACTTAACTTATCCGGACTATGAGTTGATTATCGTTAACGACGGTTCGCGAGACAATACGCTGAATACTTTGATTGAGCATTTCAATTTGACTCGAATGGACTATGTCTTCAACAAAAAGCTAAGTACGGAACCAATACGCGGAGTTTATGTTAATCCTTCTCTGCCAAAACTAATTGTAGTAGATAAAGAAAACGGCGGTAAAGCGGATTCTCTGAATGCAGGTATCATGATATCTAACAACGAATATTTCTGCTGTATAGATTCCGATTCCCTTTTGGAAGAAGACGCTTTGTTAAAACTTGCCTCTCAAACGCTGGATGAAGGAATAGAAACTCCAGCACTTGGCGGAAATGTCTACCCCATCAATGACTGTAAAGTTGACCAGGGACACATATCTAAAATCAAGCTCCCCGACAATAGGCTTGCACGATTTCAAACCATCGAGTATATTAGAGCTTTTATGGCTGGGAGACTCGGGTGGGCTTATATAAACAGCCTGTTGATTATTTCGGGTGCGTTCGGATTGTTCCGTAAAGAGCGTGTTATTGCGGTCGGAGGCTATTTGACACGCAATGAAAAATACAAGAAGGACACTGTCGGAGAAGACATGGAGCTAGTCGTTAGAATCTCAAGAATGATGCGGGAAAATAAACAAAAATATCGCATCAATTATTGCTACAACGCCAACTGCTGGACAGAAGTGCCCGAGAGGACTGAAAATTTAAAAAAGCAGAGATATCGTTGGCATCGAGGGCTAATCGAAATACTGCATTTTCATAGAAAAACGTTGTTCAATTATCGTTATGGTCGGATGGGTATTGTTTCAATGCCGTACTTTTTCCTGTTTGAGACGATAGGCCCACTAATTGAGGTTCAAGGATATCTTATGGTTATAGCAGCGTTTCTATTAGGCATCCTGAATTGGCAAATCGCACTACTGTTATTTACCACAAGCATTATGCTAGGCGTACTTGTATCAATTTCATCACTCATTATCGCCGAGAAGGAGAATGTCTATTATGGATATGCTGATATTCTAAAACTCGTGTTTTATGCGTTCATCGAAAACTTCGGCGTAAGACAGTATTTCAGTCTTTGGCGCGTGATCGGTTATTTTAAAATGTTTTCGAAACCTCAAGGTTGGGGAACACAAGTCAGAAAAGGATTCGCAAATAAATGACCAATGAAGGGCTGGGTTTCTATGTTAAAGAGGAAAACATTGCTTGCCATTTGTTACGCGCTGATGTTTATAGCAATCTTCGGACTGATTGTAGGGTTTGTGTATCCGTTTTATAAATGGAAGACAATGGAGCCAATTTCCATGGACGTGTGGATAGTGGACAAGACGGTCCCAAACACGGACTATAGAGAACACAACGGCCTAATGTGGGCTCTAAATAGCCAAAAGGTAGTCAGCGAGAAGACAGGGGAAGCTTATCAGTATGATGAAGACTACTATGGGTTCTTTCCAATTGATATTAATAATTACAACATCAAAGAATTAGAGGCGCAAGAACAGAAACCCGATCTCATCTATCTTGCCGATACATACGGCGTATACAAAGATGACTACTTATCTGATAATACTGACGGAAACCGTTCAGAGCTCATATATGGCGGATTGACTGACCAAGAAGCGGCTTTAATTAAAACCAATCTTGGCGGCGGCAATACCATCTTAGGTGAGTTCAACACTGCTTCTTCACCAACAAATGTGGAAAACAGAGATCAGCTAGCAGAGATATTCCACGTTAATTGGATTGGTTGGAGTGGAAGATACTTTAAAGATTTGGCAAAAGGTATTGAGGTTCCTTCTTGGACTGTTTCAAGCTACGAAGCACAGAACGGGGAAAAGTGGAATTTTAAAGGGGAAGGCATTATCCTGGTATCCGATAATGACAAAATCGTTGTGCTTCGAAATGGAGTTGAACTTGGCAACAACGATTTGCTGTTCAGCTTTGAAAGCTCGTTCCTTGACGAATTCGGAATCGACGAGACCGTTCCATATGACTATTGGTTTGAATTTATAGTGGCGAATCCATCCGCTGAAGTATTAGCAAATTATCAGATCGATTTAACCGATCAGGGTAAAGCTGTCTTTAGTGAACTGGGACTGCCGCAAACGTTTCCGTCCATCGTAAGATCTGAGAATACGCAATACAATTCCTATTATTTTGCTGGTGATTTTGCTGACAGCAAAAATAGTGGGAACTGGTCCAACTATTATGGATATTCAAATTTTAAAAGCATATTCACATTTGGCATCAAGGGAGATAACAGCCAGTTTTACTGGAAATGCTATGTTCCAATAATAAGTAAGATACTGAAGGATGTCTCACAACATAAATCAGAATCGACCAATCAAACGCAACTGCAGAATCTACAGTACAATTCAAGAGTTTTGGGAACTGAGTTTCAAATTATGCAGGGCAATCAATGGAAAGATTATTATTCAAATGGGGTTAATATTGGATCTTCAACACCTGGAAAAGCCTTCACAGAGTTTTCAAAAGACGAAAACTTATATCTGAACTGGTTTGAAAAGATAGGAGAAATGAATGCGAATTCCATACGTGTATATACTTTACAAGCTCCTCAGTTCTATAGTGCCCTAGCCTATTATAATCAAACGCATCCCGATTCGGTGCTTTGGTTATATCAGGAAATTTGGCCTGATGAAAATCCGGAAAACGGTGATTATCTTGCAAAAGAATATAACGAAACATATCAGAAGGAAATTGAAAATGTTATAGATGCTGTTCATGGGAACTCAAATATACCCAAAAGGATTGGGCGAGCTTCTGGTATCTACACAAGTGACGTCTCTTCGTATATAGCAGGTTTTCTCATTGGACGAGAATTGGAGCCTGACGAGGTGATTAGTACAAACCAGCGAAATCCCAAGTTCAGTTTCTCAGGTACATATCTGTACTGTGAAACATCTGCTAGCCCAGCCGAAGCATGGCTTGCGATGAACTGTGACTATGCATTGGTTTATGAAGCAAAAGAATATAGCTGGCAACACCCTGTTGGAATTGTCAATTGGCCTACACTAGATCCAGCGGAACACGATTCTGAATGGAATGCTTCGGGCGATAAGTCTTTGGAATATAACGACAAGGTTTCTGTTGACATTAATCATATTTCAGTATACGCGTCTTTGAAAACCGGTCTCTTTGGGGCTTATCATATATATCCAAACTATCCCGATTTTATGAATAATGAGGAAGTATATGCAAGTTATGTGGACGAAGAAGGTGTGTTCCGATATGGCGGATATCTTCGCGAGTTCATGCAAAGTCAAGGGAAATATCCCGCTTTGGTAGCCGAATTTGGGTTGGCCACAGGTATGGGGAATGCGCACGTGAACCCGGATGGATATAATCACGGTGGCCTCACTGAAATTCAACAAGGTAATGGAATTGTGCGGATGATGAAAGCAATTCAACGGGAAGGCTATGCTGGCGGATTAATTTTTGAATGGACAGACGAATGGGCAAAGAAAACATGGATTACAGAGCCTTACATAATTCCGTTTGAACGCAATGTTTTATGGCATAATTCTGTGGATCCAGAACAGAATTATGGTGTCCTTGCGATGGAATCTAGCAATCAAAAATCTGATCCTTATTCAATCTTCGGAACAGGCAATCTACAGGAAATCAGCCTTTTTGCTGATGAAACTTATCTTACTCTGCAAATTAGCTTAAACAGAAAAATCGACTTCACAAATGAAATGCTAATTATAGGGTTGGATACTTATGATCGATTCAGAGGAAATTCAGCATATTCAAATGACATTTCGTTTCTTGCTCCATCTGGACTTGAGTTTGAAATCAAGATTGGAGGGGTTGATGAGGGGCAGTTGTTAGTGCAGCCAGATTACAATATTACCAAGAACTCTTATTCATCTGTAGCGTCGGCAACTGGTGAGTTTGAACAAATGATTATGCTAATTAATAACGAAAAAATAACAAAATCCGGAACGGTAATTGATGCGGAATACTGGGATGAAAGCAAATTGATTTATGGAAGTCTTGAAAACAATGCCTATAGCAACTGGATTATCGAAGACAATCAGATTACTATAAGAATCCCGTGGGCAAGGATTAATTTTACAGACCCATCTACTATGCGAGTACTAGATGACAAAACAAATAATGAAGCTCCGGGTGTTGACGAATTTAACACATCGATATCTGAAGGAATCCTAGTAAGCGGGTTACTCGCCGATAAAACTACAAATAAACCCATCGCAAGAATTGGTTCAAAAGAGGATACACCTTTCTCTTGGGAAAACTGGAATAGCCCTACTTACCAAGAACGGCTTAAAGACAGCTATTATATCATCGGAGATTATTTTAGTACAATCAAATAGAAACAACCAGCCAGCAGTAAACAGCGGTTCGTATTTAAAGAAAGGAACGTGCCAAATGCATATTGTAATGGTTCATGGTTATTTTCTCAAGGGAACAGGGAGTAATTTGTTTGTAAAAAACCTATGTTGCGAATTATGTAAGCTTGGCCATCGAGTTTCGCTTTTTTGTCAGGAAACTGATGTGAGTGATCTTGATTTTATTGAAAATGCTTTTGATTTTGATAAGGATAACAAAATCTATGAACTATTTCATAACAAAGAAACACAATATGAAGGGAAATGTACATTATTTAGGCCAAATTTAAACGGGTTTTTGCCGGTGTTCGTTTACGATGCTTATGAAGGATACAAAGTAAAAGAATTTATATCTTGTACACAAGAGGAATTGGAAATCTACATTCAACACAATACTAATGCAATAAATGCTGCTCTCGGCGGTACGTCTCCCGACTTGGTTTGGACAAACCATACGATTATGCAACCTAATTACGTATCCAGAAGTAATCTGGCAAAAAGCAGATGTTTACATGTAATGACTGTTCATGGTAGTTGCCTTAATTTTGCCGTCAGGAAAAGCCCTTTACTTACAAAATATGGGTTGGAATCTGTGGAAAAGGCAGATAAGATTGCCTTTGTAAGCGAGTATTCAAAAAATGAGTTTTTAGAATATTTCAAATACAACAATGAAATTGAGAAAAAATCGATGGTCATTCCTGCTGGAGTCGATTTAGGTAATTTTTCGCCTTTAGCTGAAAACGAAAGCAAAATCAAATATATTGAGAAATTGATACAGACGCTCAAAAAACAAATTTCAACTCAAGCTGAAAACGAAAACAGTTGGAAAACAGATAAAGATATCGTTGATAAACTAGGCAAAATTGATTTTGAAAACGAAAAAATTATTTTGTATTATGGAAAATATCTTTGGACAAAAGGTGTTCAACTAATAATTGAAGCAGCGCCACTTGTACTGCAAGTGCATCCTGATGCCAGGTTCATTCTTGTCGGATACGGATCTTCGAGGACGTACTTCGAGGCACTGATAGAGGCTCTGGATACTGGAAAAAAACATGAGTATCTAACTTTACTCAAGCATCCGGAAACGTTTGACGCGAGTATTGATGCGAGTATAACGCAATACCATTCCGTGCTCATAAAGCGATTGCAGGACAGCCGTTTTGCCGATAAATATTTTGCAGGAGCTTTTAATAATATAAGGTCGAAGGTGGTTTTGACAGGATTTTTGTCGCATGAGCAATTGAAAGTACTTATTGCTTGCTCAGATATTACGGTGGCACCGTCCATATTTTCTGAGGCATTTGGACTAGTTGCTGTAGAGGCTCTTTCTGCTGGCATCATTCCGATGCAGACGAATCATTCGGGGTTTACCGAAGTAATAAAGAAATACGTATACGAGTTTAGCGATGTGTTTGATAAAACGCAATTAAACCCACTTTTTCTTAATGAAAACCTAGTTCTAAATATGGCAAATAATATGAATGTTTTGCTTTCCTATTACAGAAGAATGAATCAAAAAGATAGGCAATCAATCAGGCAGCGTGCGAGAAAAGTGAGTGAAATCAATTATTCTTGGAGGTCTATTGCAGAGCAGTATTTAAAACTGATTCCGGATGGAGCGTGATAGTATGAGAGTGCTTATTACTAATACAGGTCCTTGGGGTACAGGAAGTGGAACAGTTGCTGACGGCGTTATGAAAGAACTCCGTCGAAGAGGACATAAGGTTATGGCATTTTTCCCAGACACCGGGTTTCCTGGGACAGACTATCAAAAATACTATGGAGACAAAGATACTTATAGGATTGTGAAATACCCTGTTACATATAACGGCATTTATCTATATACTTTTCCATTGATAATTCCTGACCCCAATCCCAGGAATTATGAATACGCTTGGACATATAAAGATTTATCGCAGCCCGAGTTTGAAGCACATATGGCGTACTTAAAAGATGAATTGCAGAAGGCAATAGAGGATTTTAAGCCTGACGTTATAGAATGTCAGCACATATGGGCAATTGATCATTTAATAAAAGATATGGGATATCGTTATATTTGTGTTGCTCATCATAGTGATCAGATGGGATTTCTACTTGACAAAAGAATGCAAAATATTGCAGTTCAATCTGCAAAAAAAGCCGAATACATTTTTGCGATTTCAGAATATGTAAAAGATGAAGTGTTACGTTACTACGGAGTGGAACCGGAACGAGTAATTGTTACTGAAAACGGATATGATCAATCTGTGTTTAAACCGATTGAACAATCAGACCGTGAGACGATATTGTCGGAAATGGGATGTAAAAATATGCGAGATTATCCGATCATAACTTTTTGCGGAAAGATATCTCATACTAAAGGAGTTGATATCCTTTTGGAAGCAAATAAATTGATTCAGGAAAAGAAAAAAGCATATCTACTCTTGCTGGGAAGTGGTAGCCTAAATAATTTCAGCACTGAGGTGCAAAAGAAATTCCATCTGGAGAACGTTATTTGCTTAGGACAGCGAAGCCAAAGTGAATTAGCAAAACTACATAATATTGCCAGAATAAGTGTTCTCCCTTCCCGTTCCGAGGGGTTTGGAATAGCTGCGCTTGAAGCGATGGGATGCCGAATCCCAGTAGTTGTTACAAACGTGGGCGGGCTTCCATCTTTCGCAAAAGGGAAGATCGTCGATAAGGAAAACCCCTTAACTTTAGCAGATGCCATCCTTGAGATGATTAGTATGGAAGAGAAACCTTATGAAGAGCTATGTCATGAAGCATATATAACCGCAAGAGAATACTCATGGGAAAACATTGTGGATATTCGCATGAAGTATTATACCGAAGTTTCCGGGTCGAATAGTGTCATTTACGTAGATATTGACAAACAGGAAACCAAGAAACGCAAACATAAGATTTTTGAGCTTGTCAACTAGAAGCAGGATAAACAATTGGCTTCGTTTCCACCGCAGTCCAAGTACCAGTTTTAGGGAATCTCGCCCCCACGCCAAACGCAAATTGACAGGAGACTAAACCTGTGTTACCTTTAGCTTAATATATATATAGAGGAAAACACTATGAAGTCAATCACCAACCACCATGAACTAATATACGAAAGCAAACGCGTCCTTGGCTCAATATTAGGCGCGTTTCTTTATGCTCTTGGCGTAAACATGTTTGTTGTGCCCGCAGATATTTACACTGGCGGCCTTATGGGTGTTTCTCAGATACTAAGAACTCTTTTGGTAGATTTCATAAATCTGCCGCTAGGCGGATTTGACGTTGCAGGTATTCTTTTCTATGCATTTAACATACCCATTATGGTGCTTGCATGGACACGGATAGATCGAAACTTTGTTATAAAAACTCTCATAAACGTAACATTTATAACGCTGTTCCTTTCTGTAATTCCAACAATCAATCTTCTTGAAGACGATATTTTAACAAGCTGCATCGTGGGCGGTCTGATTGCTGGAGCGGGAACTGGCATTACACTGCGAATGGGTTGCACCGGCGGCGGATTGGACGTCGTCAGCATTATGATTACTCAGAAGAAGAAAAATGCAAGCGTAGGTAAACTCAATCTAACCGTTAACGCATTGATCTATTTAAGCTGCGTTTTGATTTTTGATGTACGAATTGCAATCTATTCGCTGGTTTACTCAGCGTTATATTCCATCGCACTTGACAAAATTTACGCACAGGGCATCAATGTGGAAGCCATTGTCATCACGAAGGTTCCAACCGAAGACCTGGAACAGGAAATCATGACCACTATGCACCGCGGCATCACGCATCTTTTTGGTAAGGGCGCTTACACCGGTGATGATGTCAACGTGCTTTACATCATGCTATCAAAATACGAGGTGCATCAGCTGAGGAGAATAATCAAAAAGTATGATCCCAGAGCTTTTATAGCAATTGAGGCAAACGCGGACATCTACGGCAACTACAGAAAAAAGATTTAAAAACCTTATACTCATATTTAAAAGCCAAAATTAAGTTGAGAAATTTAATTATCCCAATAATGGTAAATATATTCTTTTTGTCGTACAAAATTCTTGATGTTGTTAGACAATGTGACAATTTGAGAGAAGATGCAGATACAAATAAAACTTAGCTTAATACTTAGCTTGTGTAATATTTATTAATTATTGGAGGAAAAAGAAATGTCAGATAATCAATCGCCGATAAAAATGTTTACTGCAGGTTTTAGTTGTGCTCAAATTGTAGCCAGCTATTGTGCGGAGGCTTGCGGCAACGACCCCAAAACAGCAAGGGTCGCAATGGGCGGCTTTGGTGGTGGTATGAACTGCGGCGAGGTATGTGGTGCTGTTTCTGGTGCTATCTATTCCTTGGGAGTTCATTGCCAACACTGTGAATACGATGATTTCAATTCATCGGAAAAAGTTATCAATATGACCAACGCGTTTACAAAAGCATTCAAGGATGAATATGACACCCTTCTATGCAAAGAGCTTGCGCCAGAAATGGATATAAGCAATTGTCACAAATACATTAAAAGGGCAAAGGAGTTAGCAATGGAACTAATTGAAAGAGATGAAATTGAGATTAATAATGCTCATAAATCACTTTAGAAGTAGTGCGCAGTTAGTGATATGACTTAAGCATCGGCTGTAATAAAAAGAAGCAATTAAGGAAATACAAGAATTATCTGTTTCGCGATGGTTTTTAGCGGTACAATATATATGTTTTGAATTCAGCGTTTTGCAGGATTAAACAGTTTATATAGTTACTATTAACTTGACTTACCACGCTTTATCGGTATAGTATCCGTTGAGGTGATGTTATGGCGGAACGACGCGCAAATGGTGAGGGTTCGATTAATATGCGTCGTGACAAAAACGGCGAACCCATACAAAACAAATGGGTTGCGCAGCTTGAGGTTCACGGCAAAAGGAAAACCTTCACTGGAAAAACCCGGAAAGAAGCGGTGGCGAAGCTAGAGAAATTCAAGAGGAAACTTGAAGAGCCCGAGCCGAAACCTGTTTCCCAAATCCGATATGCCGATTTTTTGAACGAATGGTTGACAACGGTTAAGCGGCGCCGACTCAAGGATACATCCTATGACCGACTGGAATGTACGATTAACACCTGCATTATCCCTTATATCGGCAAATACAAGCTAAGCGAGCTGACATACAATATAATTCAGAACAAAGTAATTAATTGTTTGCAGGACGACGGCAAAGCATACTCAACAGTAAAGAAGGCATACATCGCGCTAAATGAAAGCATGAGATATGCAATTTTTCCGATGGAGCTGATTGAGCGAAATCCGATGATGGGGGTGTTTATGCCGTCAACGGAGCAGTTCGAAATAAAGGAGATCCGCTATTTTAGTGCTGGCGAAATTTTGAGATTTAAGGCGGCGGCATTGGAGAGATGGGGCACCGGTACACCGATCTATCCGCTGGGATATGGACTTATACTTATGCTCAATACGGGAGTCCGAGCGGGCGAAGCGCTGGCGTGGCGTTGGAGCGACTATGACGAAGCAAGCGGATTAATCCATGTGAAAGGCACTCTAGCCAAAGTGCGCGACAGGACGAGGGGAGAGCACGTTTGGAAAATGCAATTTCAATCACCTAAAACGCAAAAGGGCAGGCGATGCATCCCTGTCAATCAGGCTGCGAAACACGCTCTGACTGAGCTGAAAAAAGAAAGATATTTCGGTGAGAACAGTCCGATTCTCGCCCAAGCTGACGGAAGCTTCAATACGAAGGATAATTTTTCCCGAACCTTTGAGGCCGTTGTCAAGCGGGCGGGGATAGCGCCATGTGGAATACATGCGCTTCGCCACACATTCGCAACACAGCTGATTGCCCATGAAACGGACGTCAAGACTGTGTCCTCGACTCTGGGACATTCGACAGTTGGAATAACATATAATATCTATGTCCACGAGCTCGAGGAAATGACCGTAAAAGCTATGAATATGCTGTGCGATTTATGAGTAATGAATGCCCTTGTCAAAACGCATTTAATGCAGAAATACGCTTTGTCTAAGACATTGAAAAATCTGCAAGTCGAAAGGATGTTTGGCTCCAACTGCATCTGCGTGCATCTAGCGCTTGAATATAGGCAAATTGAAAAACTCGAAAAACGCCGATTATATTGTTGCGATTGTCAAATGAAATTTGAAGACCAGCAATTTGGTGGAATTTGAATCGCAAAAATATGGCAAAAAACGACCTACGGTCTTATTGCAGGCGGCATTTTCTCATGCCCAGAAAACCCTGTAATATCAATGGTTTTTGCAAAGCATCTATCTGCATCTAAAACGCTAAAAAATCGCAAAATCTTCAGTGTTATCAGGCGTTTGCGGGTTCCGTCGTGTAGACCTCCAAAACCGTAGGCCGAGGGTTCGATCCCTTCTGCCCCTGCCACAAAAAGTCCGTAAATCCTTAGGAATTCCAAGGGTTTGCGGACTTGTGCTATTTGTAGGCAATTTGTAAGAAGTGTTACAGTTTCCGGGTTAGCACGGCTTTTTACCCACTTTTCCCTGCTTTTCCGACGGGTGAAACATCTGAGTGCATCATAAAGAGGACTCAAGTGAGGTGCCTTCCCATATGTTTATGAGACTGGATGAGAAAAATGAGACATTATATTTTGGGATGCTTCATTACCATAATTTGTATCTGGCTTTCATCGGGAAAAGGAAATTGCTGTTATATATATGTACGCAATGATGTGATCATGCAGTGAAGTTGGTTATGTGGAGTCCGCATTCCCTACCCCCGAGACAGCGGGGAACATTTTTATTAACTTCAACTATAATTTTTTTAGCACGATCGCATATTGCGCTCAAATGGCTCGCGCTCGGTCCGAAATTGAACCATCCGTGCTCATCCATGGGATACCTGTGTAACAAACACATCCGATGGATACACGTTTTCTCTCTAATACCTAGGAAGTTCCGAGTATCTGAGAGGAGAATAATAGCAGAAGCCCCGGTCGAAAGCCCTTCTTTTTACTCCCCCATATGCCAGCTATTCCATGTCATGTGTTCCGAGGGATTCTCAATTTTAAATATCTCTGGCATCCACATAAGAATTGCACCGCGGAAATTAACATCGTAAAAGTTATTAAGGCGTTTAGCCATAGCTATATCAAAGGCAACAGGTGTAGTTGCTGTCCATCCAAAGTCAACCCGGTCTCCAGATCTGACTATCTTCGCCGCAGCTTCCGCACTCACGAGCCTATCTCTATACACTTGCTGAAAATCCATAAAACAACAGCTATTTTTCTTTAATTGGCATTATTTTAACTCAATTACTATTAGCACCACGGAGCATAAAAGTCAAGGAAATTCGGCTTTGAAACATTGGAAAAAAGTATAAAATACTTACAAATAGTAGTGTTGAAATATACACGAATATTTCTCATGTTCTACTTTGATGTTTGTGAATTATTGGGATTGATAATTTCTTAACCAAGTATTATCCTATCAACAACTAGAGATTGGTTAATAATTTAACATTTCTGCAGAGAAGGTTAGGGAACAATAAAAGGGGAAATTAGGAGGAAAATTATGAGAAACGTAGTAATCGCGGGCGCCTGCCGTACGGCCATAGGAAAAATGGGCGGTACG
>Ga0074193_1000150_pt1 | contig 129557 bp, 85 predicted proteins | sample EPASupsiteHSE605_FD_64523 | JGI IMG/M metagenome (GOLD analysis project Ga0074193, IMG submission 64523) | Bioremediated contaminated groundwater from EPA Superfund site, New Mexico - Sample HSE6-05 | ecosystem: Environmental > Aquatic > Deep subsurface > Groundwater > Contaminated ... | reverse complement strand
TCTTGCCAGAGATGATCTTGATACATTCCTTCCTATTCCTAAATGATAACATTTAGAGTGGTGGGCATCAAGGGCGATAATCAAATCTCTCAAACTTTCACGATTGGAGAGTTGTCCGAACATCAAAAAAAGTAGTTGATTCCAACAAGTGAAATGCTTTACATATTTGTCTCCATCATGCTTGCGAACGATGTAATTGAACCTGTTTCTATCTAAGAATACTATCAGTTGAGAGAAAACGAATTTATCCTTATGCATATGTAGGCCTGTTTTAGACCGCAAAGATGAGAATTGAAATCCGTTGAATCGAAAAACCACTGTAACTAACTAAATTTCAGATATTTCAAAGAGCTATTTTAGATTTTAATGGGACAGCAATGTTATAATTAACAAAACCAATCGATACAAACAAAAAGAAATAACAATAACTTTGCAAAAATTTTAACAAGTAAATTGAAAGAAAACCACCACTACATTATCAACGAAAAAACGTTTCGTCAGGCTTACGATTCATACTATGAACTTGTTTGCCGCTTTCTCAGCTACTATACTCAAGACGCGCAAATAATCGAAGAAGTTGTGCAAGACGTATTTCTAAAACTATGGGAAGACAGAGCTGAATTGAAAATTGAATATCTAAAAACCTTTTTATACAAATGTGCGCGTAATAAAATGCTGAATTACCTACGCAATGAACAAAACCGAACCCTTTTAATGGAAAAATGGGCACTAACAGAACTCGAAGACCAACAAGCAAGCGACTGTGTAGACAGAGACGAATTTTTGTTTGTCCTTCAGGCAGCAGTAGACGAACTACCGGATAAATGCAAAGAAATATACATCATGAGTCGGGAAGAATCACTCTCCTACAAAGAGATTGCCACAATTAAGGCAATTTCCATCAAAACAGTCGAAGCTCAAATGGGTATAGCATTAAAACGTATAAGGGAAAATCTTGCCAATTATTATGGAGAGAAATCCTCTCTAATTCTTCTTATATTTCTACACAACACAATCAGCTAAAAAAAACAGAAAACGATTAGGGGTTTTTTATAAGTTACGGGTCTGTAAAATAAAGAACAGAACTATGCAACCAGAAAATACACCCTATTCACTCATAGCAAAACACTTTGCCGGACAAAGTAATGCATTTGAAGAGGCACAATTAGACGAATGGATTAGTCACTCCCCCTCGAATCAGTCTCGTTACCAACAATTAAAACAAGAATGGGAAAGTGTCCATAAAGCACCTATTAAATACATTATACCAAACAAAGAAAAGGTTTGGAGCAAAATCAGGGAGCAAATCCATCAAAAGAAACTTGCCATCCCTACATACACTCGTACTACACTTATTCGCGTTGCTAGTGTAGCAGCCATTATTTGCCTGTTAATCGGGGGCACATTAACAAACTACATGGTTAACCAGATAAACGAAAACAAACTTGGGCAACAAGCCACTACAATTACATCCCCTCCCGGACAAAAATCACAGTTAGTCCTGCCTGACGGGAGCAAGGTTTGGTTAAATGCAGGATCAAGTCTTACTTACTCCGCTAATTTCAATCAAACCAACCGGTATGTAAAACTGGAAGGAGAAGCCCACTTCGACGTACAAAAAAACAAAAAAAACCGTTTCATTGTCAGCACTGGAAAGGTTAATATAGAAGTATACGGTACAGCTTTTAACGTCAGTTCATACAACGAAGACCCGCAACTGTCTGTAACACTAGAGCGAGGCAGCGTACAACTAACTACGGCAAATACCCGTAAACCGCTGGCCACCCTGGTCCCAAATCAAACAGTCTCCATCTCAAAAGCCGACCTGCAGTATCGGATATCCACAGTAGATGCCGCCCAGGAAAGTATTTGGCGATTTAACAAGCTCAAATTCGAAAATGCTACAACAGCACAGGTTCTTAAAAAACTCGCACGTTGGTACGGAGTAAGCATCCAATGCGAGAATCCGCAAACAGCCGTCAACTATTGGTTTACAATAAAAACAGAAACACTTACAGAAATATTGGCTTCAATCAACAAACTTACCCCTATAAAATACACTATTAATGGAGAGGAGGTGCATATCAACTATAAATAAAGAACAAGAGACGCCCCATTGCTCAGGGAACAAACAACAATGAGGCACAGAGAACGGCTATTCTCCATGCCTCCTAAATATAATCCACGTAATTCCCTGTCGGAAAAACCGGCAGAGGAGAGTTATATTTATTGAGCAAAGATAAACTAATTTCAATTAACCTTAATATCAGTAAAGATGTTTAAATTAAAAATGAAACTGATTTCCGTATGTATACTTATCCTATTCACCGGAAATCTACTTGCTCAAACTACAAAAGTAGACATTACGCTAAAAGACGTTCCATTAAAGGAATTCTTTGCAGCCATAGAAAAAAAGACAACCTACTCATTCATGCTTGGAAGCAATATCGACCAAACACAGCGAATAACTGTTACTGCTAAACAAGAAGAGCTGTCAGACCTCTTAAGAAAAGTCCTTTCAGAAAAAGACATTCTTTTCGAAATAACAGGTAAACAAATTATTTTGCGTCCCCGCAACACCTCCAAGGCACAGCAAAGCAATTCACCGCAAAGAATCAAAGGAGCAGTAACCGATAACCGTGGCGAATCCATTATCGGAGCCAATGTTATAATAAAGGGTTCTTCAACAGGGACAATAACCGATATCGACGGACAATTCGAAATGGAAGTCAGCCCTGGTAGCATCCTTCAGATCTCTTATATCGGATTCACTCCGCAAGAAATATCAGTTGGGAATAAGCAAAACATCAGTATAAGCCTGATCGAAGATTCTCAAACACTTGACGAGGTAGTCGTAGTAGGTTACGGTGTACAAAAAAAGAAGTTGGTAACCGGCGCTACGGTTCAGGTAAAAGGGGACGACATTCGTCGGTTAAATACTGTAAGCCCCATGGGAGCGTTGCAAAGTCAGACACCGGGAGTAAACATTACCAAATCATCTGGTCAGCCCGGCGAAGGATTTAAGGTATCAATCCGTGGAATGGGAACCACAGGCAATGCCTCTCCCCTGTATATTGTGGATGGGGTAACATCAGATAATATCGATAATCTGAATCCATCAGACATCGAGTCCATCGATGTACTAAAAGATGCAGCTTCAGCCGCTATTTACGGAGCCAGGGCCGCCAACGGAGTCGTTCTGGTAACCACCAAACAAGGAAAAAAGGGAAAGGCTTCAATTCAGTATGATGGTTATACAGGCATACAGAACATTTATAAAAAAGTGAATCCACTTAATGCCTCGCAATATGCCTTGATAATGAATGAGGCGGCAACCAATTCAAACCTGCCAGCATACAATTTCGAGACACTTGTTCCTAATTGGGACAAAATACAAAACGGGCAATGGCAGGGAACAAACTGGCTCAATGAAATGAGTAATAAAAATGCACCCACACAAAATCATGCACTTAACATCGTGGGAGGTACAGATCAATCGGTTTATTCACTTGGAGTTTCTTACACTTCTCAGGAGGGTATTCTGGGGAAACCCTCTTCGCCCAATTACACCAGATACACAGCACGGGTGAACACAGAACATACACTTATTGGCGGGAGCGAACACAGCGTGCTGAAAATGGGTGAAAACATAAACTTTTCTTTCACCGAAAAAAGTGGTATAGCAATCGGTGGCCGCGACAATAACGATGTTGGAAATGCGTTGAAAACGAATCCATTCTTACCCGTTTACAACGAAAGTGGAAACTACAATTACGCCATTCCATGGAACGAGGAAGAGGCCAATCCGATCGGTATTCTCGACTACGAACGGGGTGGTAATCAAAACAAGGAATACAACTTAAAGGGAAACATTTATCTGGTGATTAATCCCACCAAAGCCCTTTCGTTCCGTTCCAGTTTTGGCATCAACGCCTATTCGGGGTCCTACCGTAGTTATATTCCCGAATACGAACTTTCAACACGCTCATACCGTACAGAAGACCTGGTAAAGCAGAGTATGATGGTTGGTTCACGCTGGATATTTGAAAATACGCTGAATTACAACAAAAGCTTCCTCAACCTGCACAAAATAAATGCTATAATAGGATTTTCGGCCGAAAAAAGCGGTATGGGTGAATCGATGAACGGAAGCAATGTAAACGCTATATTCGACGATTACGAGCACGGATACCTCGACAATACCAAAATTGTAAGTTCAGACAAAACCATCCTGGGCGGTGCGCCATGGAAGCGGGAACGATTGCTTTCTTTTTTCGGCAGGTTAAACTACGACTATAAAGAAACATATATGGCTACACTGGTTTTTCGTTCGGATGCCTCCTCCAATTTTGCTTCCGGCAAACAATGGGGTACTTTCCCATCTCTCTCAGCGGGATGGGTGCTAAGCAACGAATCCTTTATGGAAAAAACAACGAACTGGCTCCCTTTTCTAAAGCTACGGGTCAGCTGGGGTCAAAACGGAAATGCAGATATCCAACCGTTCCAATACCTCTCTACCATTGCCTTCGATGCCATGTATTTTCCTGGAACCGACAAGCTGGCGGGAACTACCGGAGCTTACTCCAACATACTGCCCAATCCCGATGTAACATGGGAAACGTCCGAACAGACCGACCTTGGATTCGATGCCAGATTGGCAGACGGGAAGATAAGCCTGTCGTTCGACTGGTATAACAAAAGCACCAAAGACTGGCTGGTCAGAGCACCTATTTTAGGAACTTATGGAACCGGTGCTCCGTATATAAACGGCGGAAACGTAACCAACAAAGGATACGAAGTGGCGTTGGGTTGGAATCACACCAATAAACAAGGACTCACCTATGGAATTAACCTGAATGCGGCACACAACAAAAACAAAATCACCCGTATTGCAAACAGCGAAGGAATTATCCATGGTCCAACAGGTGCACTCAGCACCAATACGGCAGAGCTGTACCGAGCCCAAGTGGGTTACCCTATCGGCTATTTCTGGGGATATAAAACCAATGGCATTTTCCAGAACGCAGACGAGGTTACTGCATATACCAATCCGGAAGGCAAACTTATCCAGCCAGGTGCCGTTCCAGGCGATGTACGTTTTGTAAACACAGATAACAACAACATCATCGACGAGAAAGACAAGGTAATGATTGGCGATCCCAACCCGGACTATACCTTTGGTCTTTCCTTTAATCTTGCTTTCAAGGGATTAGACTTCACAATCGTAACATCAGGCGTAACTGGCAATCAGATAGCCACCTCCTATCGCTCCTTTGCAGACCGTCCACTACAAAACTATACCACCGATGTCCTTAACCGGTGGCATGGCGAGGGAACATCCAATAAAATACCCCGTGTAACAATCACCTCGCATATAAATCGGCAATATATATCGGATTTGTATATCGAAAATGGCGATTACTGGCGAATCAGCAACGTTACCCTCGGATACGATTTCAAAAAACTGTGCAAGCAAATTCCTGTACAACAAATGCGCCTCTATTTCTCTGCCCAGAATCTGTTCACCTATACGGGTTACAGCGGAATGGATCCGGAGGTTGGATACGGATATGGCAATTCATGGGCATCGGGCATTGATTTGGGTTTCTATCCCACTCCACGCACATTTTTACTAGGTGTAACAATCAAATACTAATTAAAAATGAAACAAATCTATTTAATCATTATAGCAGCTGCACTCCTTATGAGTTGCAGTGACTTTCTTAAGACAGAAAATCTTATCGAAAAAGATTCCGCGTCGTTTCCCGTTAATGCTGCCGATTATTATACGGCTCTGATGGGTTGTTACGCACCTCTTACTACCAACCTGTACGATCAGAATCCGTTTATTGTAGCAGAGGTAATGGCAGACTACCGTCTGGGAGGCGGCGGTCCTATCGACATGAAAATAAGGGCTATCAATGAATTCAAAAAAACCTCAGACGATATGTTCGACAACCTGTGGACCCGCAATTACAAGGGTATCAACCGGGCAAACTTCTTGCTCGAAAACGAAACACACGTTGTTTGGGATAACGAACAGCAGAGAAAAAAAATGGTTGGTCAAGCCTATTTTCTTCGGGCATATTACTACCTTGAACTCTGCCGGTTATTCGGAACCGTTCCACTCACTACACAAACGCAAGCCAAGAACATGCCAAAAGCAAGCGCTGACCAATTATTCGGACAAATCGCATCCGATTTAAAACAAGCCATCGAACTATTGCCGGCCACTCCGATCAGCAGCATTCCTGCCAACGAACTCGGACTGGCAACCAAATGGGCAGCTCAGGCACTGATGGGGCGCGCATATCTGTTTTATGCAGGCTATTACAAGAAGAGCGAGATCAGCCTGCCAGACGGAGGTATCGTAAATAAAGCAACCGTAGCAAGCTGGATCGACGATTGCATAGCCAACAGCGCGCACAAATTGGTAAATGATTACCGCAATCTGTGGGGCTATAGTTATTCTAACAAAGACTATGGCTATGCCAAAAACAATAAACTGCAGTGGATTGGCGAAACCGGAGCTAACACAGAAACCGTATTTGCCATTAAATTTTCGGCATTGGGAAGTAATACGACAGACTCGTATCACAATTCGATCCATCTTTACTTCGGATGGAAAAACCAAGACCGCATTCCTTTTGGCAAAGGATGGGGGTTTGGTCCTGTAAATCCGATGTTATTCCGTGAATGGCCCTCAAACGACTTACGGAAAAAAGCCTCAATCATCGATCTCGAAGATCCGGACGAAGGGATATCCGGCTATAAGTACACAGGAACCAAACAGATGCAGGAAACGAAATACTGGCAAAAGAAAAATATGCCGGTCACCGTATACGACGCAGCAGGAAAAATTGTAAACATCAGCTGCGAACTATATGGCAGGTCGCCTAATTTTCAGTACGACAATGCACTCGACCTGGTAGTAATCCGCTTTGCCGATGTCCTGCTCATGGGGGCTGAACTAGAAAGTACACAGGCACAAAAATACTTTGATGCAGTTCGGGCGCGTGCAGGACTTGAAAACATACCCGTATCCCTCGAAAATATTAAAAGAGAGCGGCTCTATGAACTGGCTTTCGAGGGAGAAAGGTATTTCGACCTGCTTCGTTGGGGAGATATCGAAGAGGCTTTTGCCAAACTTACCGAAATTCCGATTATGAATGAAGGTGTACCATTGAAGGTTACCATCAGATATCGTCCCGAAACAAAAGGATTTCTGCAAATCCCAAACAAAGAAATAAACCTATCCGATGGCATTCTTACGCAAAACGAAGGATGGATCGGATCCGATATGTTATACAATTAAAAACCTAACCAAGGGGGAGGAGTAAAACCTCTCCCCCTTTCAAACACGTCAGTTACACAACATGAAATTAAAAACATTACTCCCTATAGCAGTACTTGGTGTGATCGCCGTACAAAGCAAGGCCGCAAAACCTGTAAACTTTATCATCATCAATCTTGATGATGCAGGGTATGGCGATTTTTCCTGTACCGGTGCTCTCGGATACACCACACCCAACATAGACAAAATGGCCTCACTTGGCATGCGATTTACCCAATTTCATGCTGTCCAACCCATAAGCGGAGCATCACGGGCAGGACTCCTTACAGGTTGCTATCCCAACCGCATCCACATGGCAGGAGCCCCTATGCCCGATTCTCAAACCGGCATCAACTCGGAAGAAGAAACCATTGCCGAAATCCTAAAGGAAAAAGGATATACCACGGCCGTTTACGGAAAATGGCACTTGGGGCATCAACACCCATTCCTGCCGTTACAAAATGGATTCGACGAATTTTACGGAATCCCCTATTCTCACGACATGTGGCCCAATCATCCGCAAAATAACTATTTCCATTTTCCGAATCTCCCTACTATCGAAGGAAACGATGTCGTTGGATACAATACCGATATAACGCAATTTACGGCAGCTTTTACCAACCGCACCATTAGGTTTATTAAAAAAAATAGTAAACGTCCGTTTTTAATCTACCTTGCCCACCCCCAGCCCCACGTACCATTGGCAGTATCACCGCAATTTAAAGGAAAAAGCAAACAAGGACTCTACGGAGACGTAATGATGGAACTAGATTGGAGTGTTGGCGAAATTCTAAAAACACTCAAGGAAAATAAGCTCGAGGAAAATACACTCGTTATAGTTACATCAGACAATGGTCCCTGGATCAATTACGGAAACCACGCAGGTTCGGCAGCAGGTATGCGCGAAGGAAAATCCACCACCTTCCAGGGAGGAAACCGGGTTACTTGTATCATGTATTGGAAAAATACCATTCCGGCAGGCACACTTTGCAATCAACTTGCTTCCAACATCGATATCCTCCCCACAGTGGCAGAGATAAGCAAAGCCTCCTCTCCCAAACATAAAACAGACGGCATAAGCCTCCTCCGTTTATTAAGAGGAGATGTCCAATCCTCTCCACGCAAAAACTTTGCTTACTACTACAGGCAAAACGAATTGCAAGCCATAACAGACGGAACATACAAACTTATATTTCCCCACACTTATACAAGTTACGAAAACCAAGAACCGGGCAATAACGGACAACCCGGGAATACCACCCAGCGTACCATAGGGGAAAAGGAACTTTACGATCTGCGGCGCGATCCGGGTGAACGCTATAACCTGATTAACCAGCACCCCGAAATAGTAACTATACTCGAACAAACTGCCAACGAAATCCGCAACGACCTGGGCGACGACCTGCAGCACATTCCCGGAAAAAACCGTCGTCCGGCAGGTACACTACAATCAACCACCCTATTCCAAGGAAGCGGAAATTAATTCAGCTGCCTTGCAGAACATACCGGACATCATTCAATAAAATTTGTCACTAATGTCCCATTAAAATTGGACCGTTATTAAAAAATAAATAAAATTGACTCATTTGGTCCAAATCGTTCTTTTTCATTTTGAAATTTAGTTTTGTCAAAGAGGTCTCGAAGATGAGTTTTATCAGTCGACGAAATGCTTAATAATTGAAGAACTTTGTATGTACTTCTATCCAGTTGCATATCGTTTTGAACGATTGCCACCAGGCAGTAGGTACATATGGCTGAATAGATTTCAACCCGAACGACATTCTCGGTAGCACCCCAAAACTTCTTGTTTTTGAGGTGCTGCTTCAGCCATTTGAAGAACAACTCTAGTTGCATATAAATAACAGTTCAAAAGTATACCAGCTAATCAAAAAAATTGAGGTAAATATATAAACAGCGGAAATAATGTTTTAGTAAAACTATGTGTTATCTTTGCTGCGAAGTATATAAAACTAATTAAATGAAACGCGTGGGTATCGCTTTTCTAATACTTGGTATTGTTTTTATTGTAATTTCTATCTATTTATTTACGCGACCAGAAATAACATTATCTCAAAACGAAACAGAAGTAGTTAATAGAATACAGTCTAAACCGACAAGCAAAGATAAAGGCAATATGTTTGAAGATTTTGTAATTCAATACATAGCTAATAGAGCAAATGGGATTCGTTTTATTGGGAAAGTTTCAGATTACAATAAAAATGGCGTTTTTGCAGAAGAGAATTTCGAACCTGATTTAAAGTTTGCGAGTAATGAAAGTTCTTTTTCTGTAGAATGTAAATGGAGAAGTAACTTCAATGATGATGGTGCTGTTATTTGGTCGTATCCAGAACAAATTAAACGTTACAACGCCTACCAAAAAGACAATAAGACTCGCGTTTTTATTGCTCTTGGTGTAGGAGGTTCTGCAGATAATCCCCATGATTTCTATCTTGTTCCCCTATATCGTTTAACCAAAGAGTTTGCTTCCACTAAATATATTGAAGAGTTTCGAATCAGAAGTATTAAAGATTTGTATAAAATTATTAATTGATACTTTGATGATTAGGATAATGAATACTTACCCTGGTAATCGTTTATTGAAATTAGAATGATGTTCTTGGTCCTATTCCATTCTTTTAAATTTTAAATCAATGAATAAAATAGCTAAAAAAATAATCATAACGTTTGGCTGTTTAGTCATAGGATATGTTATATATTTTATTGCAGATGAGACAATTAATAGTCATACAGTTTTTACCAATCGTAAGGAATGGAAAGAGTATATTCATCTTTTTAATGAATCTATTGTTCAGGATGTTGATACACTTTCGGCTTCTACCTACGTTGGTAATAAGGATATCTACATGAGCTTTAATTATGTTCCAGGTCTTTCTTTTCTTGATAAACATGAGCAGGCCATTTTCAGATCGAAAAAGGACACAGTTTACTTCGTTACATTCTGGGCATTTAAAGAATTGGACCATTTCCCATTAGATAGTATAGATTTTCGTTTTAATCGGTCTTTGGATCATTTGAAAGTAGGAAGAGGGGAAGTTCTTTCACCTTATTCTAAACAACCTGTTTCTATTTGTTATGGGTATAAATATAATGACATAACAATCAATATGGATAACAAGAGTCGCAATGTAAAATTGATTAATGGTAAAAATTACAAAGGTTTTTGGGGGGATTTAAACCGAGTGTCTTTTAGTAATGAAAAGGAAGAACATGACATATTTATTGATTATGAGTTCAAAAGGCCTGTTTTGTTTTTAGTAGCAAATATAGATTCTGCACTCTACATTATTACAATAAATAGTGAAATCAAATTTGATGAGTCCATCCTTTCTATTATTGATTTTAAGTAATTCAAGAACAATTATGACAAAGCTGACTTAGTTTACGTTGATAAACGGATGCCAGAGATCCCGGGGAATCTCTTTTGACAGGTTTACCTATCTGTTTTTATATTGTTTCCCGTAAAATATTCAGTAGGTGTCATACCTGTTATTTGGCGGAAGTTACGCAAGGCAGTTGTACGCGAGCGGAATCCTGCATCATAGAATGCATCCTGGTAGTTGACTAAAGAATTGTTTGTTACGCAATAAACAAAATCGTCAAAGCGTAATTTATTTATGTATGCAGTGTAATTTCCGTATTCACTCGTCTGAATAGCAAGAGAAAGAGTTGTACGATTGGTATGCATTATTGATGAAAGTTTATTTAATGTAAGGTCCGGGTCCCGCCATGCCGCGTTTCTTTTCATGTATTCATCCAATCTGTTAAATAGCACAGAATTAGTATTCTCTGTTTTGTCATCTGTGTTAGCTGGCATACACGGTTCACTTTGGCACAATACTTCTTCGAAAACTTTACTTGACATTTCAGGAGAAAAAGTCTCAGACATCGGATATCGTATAATTCGGGTGGATAGTTCGGCATAGGCTATAGCTAAAAAGCATCCTGTGCCGACATAATAATATTGTACACTGGTTGTTAAAGTTCTTTCCCATAATACCACCAAGAAAGAAATTATATTTATCGAAAAAATAGCAGCATATATCCATTTCCACCGATAGGTAGTGTTGCTATATTTCTTGGTGTAAGGCACTAAAAATATAAATAAAACAGGGCATAGTATCAAAAAACATAATATAAAGCGAAACCAAACATCAATATTGCTTATGTAAGGGAGCATTTCTTGCAATGAATTATATTGAGTATATTCAACTCCACACAACAATGTGATCTGCCATATCCCGTAAAGTACCCCAACGGGCGAATAGAGCAAAATAATACGCTTGAAATTAATCCAGCCGGGCGAAACAACCTCAATGGGATACATAATAAAAGATGTGATCATGAATAAGGCTATTAAAAGCATAGGCGTTGATACCACCTGCATTGGAAGCTGTCCATGAATGGCGGTCAAATAACGGGAAGCATAATGAAAAATAGTAAAGAGAGAGATGATTGCAAGAATAATACGTGAACGCTCGCCCTCGCGGCAACGTGCAAAAAGATAGATAGTTGTTAAGGTACGAACAATAGTTACAGTAAAAATAGCCTCTGATAATAAATCCCGCATAAGTACTTTATATGATTTATATTATATAAAAGAATACAAAGATAAATAAAAACAAAAAAATTGCGGCACCAATATTCGATCATCTATATAATTCGTAGGAATTCGTTACTTTGGAACACAAATTTCAGTCTTTACTGAAACTGCACTTACATTGAAGAATCCCAGTGCTCCATTACTTATATTCCCTCTTGTTGTAAGAGGAGTTGGCGTATATAATCCTCCATCAAATCGCATCTGCTTAATAAGATCTGAAAAATAGGTATAACAACTTGCCGTAATAGAATGCATATAAATGGAACTTTCGTAGCCCTCTGGGAAAATAAAATTAAATCCTTCTTCGTATCCTCTTACTGTTTCTCCATCATTCAAATTAAAGTTCTTTACCTCTTCCGGCAAATACTCGTCAGACAATACAGAAATCTGCCAGACTCTGAGCGGTGAGCTTATTGTACTTGCCAAATCCATTTTATCATACGTAAAAAGATAATAATCGGGCTTGTCGGGCGTATTCTTAAAATTAATAATCGGACAAAGAAAATAGCCTTCTTTTGTTTTAAGGTCTTTGTACTGAAACCATAAGGAATCGATAGGAGTAGCAACTGGCATTGTTTCCGTTGCCTCATAGGTTTTTCCTTTGTAATTCACTGTAAGAGTATAGGTATTTCCTTCTTTACCCCGAATTCTGTTGGTAGCATAAAAACCGGCACTAGCCTCTACCATATCTTCAGAAATATTGAAAGGAAAAACATTCTGTTCCTGCGTGTAATGATTAAAGAATGTGCGTAAGAAGTATGGGTAACCTTCATTCACATGGTCAAAGTTACTTACCAGAGGCTGCAATGTATCCTTCACTCCGGTATTATCTGAAATGATAAGCTGGGCATCTTCCACCCCTATGTTTGATTTCTCATTAAACCCGGCGGTTAGTGTAACACGAAAAAAGTACGGAGGCTCTTCATTTGATAATAAACCATCAATTACGAGCTTACGATCGCTGTTATCTATCGGTTCAATATCCATTTCTTCCACACATCCTGTTATGATGAGCAAAGCCAGACTAAACAAAGCAGTTAGTATATTGTTCTTTTTCATCGGATTAAAACTTAAAGTTATAGGACACAGATGGCATGATGCCGTGCAAATACATTTTATAAGCTCCGGACTTACCAACTAGTAAGCGGTCTCTGCCGGCGTACATACTAAAAACATTCTTTCTGTTTAATACATTCATTACACCGAAAACCCATTCAGACTTCCATCGCTTTTTGCTCTCCGGTCGGTAAGTAAAGGCTACGTCCAGCTGACGAAACATGGGTGCCCTGTAGCCGTTCCGTTTTGTATATTCAAAAAAAGCACTCCCCTGATACATATAATGACTGATCGGCATCGTTACATTCATTCCCGATCTGAGTGTAAAGGTGGAAGATACTGACCATTTGTTGGTTAGCTGGTAGGTCCCAAACATTTTAAAATCATGAGGTCTATCATATACAGGTGCATACCCTTCTCCATTATTTACTGCGTTAATATGATTGGTCGCTTTAGAAAATGTATAGCTGATCCACCCTGTAGCAGGTCCGTTGTTTTTGGCGAGATACAACTCCAGACCATAACTATCCGCCCATCCCTTTTCCAATTGTTCTTCTATCGTATTGTTCATAAAAATATTGGCGTTGTCTTTATAATCGATGATATTCTGCATATTCTTATAATATCCTTCGGCAGAAAAGGTGTATTGATTATTTGACAAGTTCTTTTTATAACCTAAAGATATTTGCAGGGCCGAAGACGGTTTCAACTTTTCGTTAGCAGGCACCCATATATCCGAGGGAATGCCGATAGACGAATTACTTAAAAGATGCATATTCTGGGTAGTAACGATTCCAGATAAGGAATAAGTGGTGGTTTTATCCGGAGCAAACTGCAATTCGAAGCGTGGCTCAGGGTTCAGGTATAATTTTTCTTTTAAGTAAGCATTAGAAAACGAGTAATTACCGGATAGCCGAATTCCTCCGTTAATGCGCCACAAGGAATTCAGCGTAAGTTGTAGTTCAGAGTATAGCACTGACTCAAGACTTTTACGAGACTCCATAACGTAGGGAATTATATTCGACGATTCAGAAGCTTTATCAATTTGCCCGGGTTTTGTGGTAAAGTATTCAAGATTAAGGCCGCTTTTTATACGTAACCTATTAGAAACGTAATAATCCCAGTCGTGCCTAAATGCAAACGACTGCATGTTAGACTTCCATTTATAATTCTGTCCATCGGCAAGTTGTGTATAATCATAAAAGTAGTTGCTCATACAAAGCGCAGTATTGACATTCAACTTGTCGCTAAGTGTACTATTCCACCGTACGGTTCCTGTTGTATTCCCCCAATTCATAAGATAGTCGTCAATAAAGGCTGCCGATTTAAAGCGGTCTTTACTATTATAGAAGGAAATAAAGAGACGGTTTGTGTTGTTAAGTTGTGCATTAACTTTCGCGTTTATATCGTAAAACCCTATTTCGGCTCCGTTAAGCTGCTGAATGTCATTCCCAATCGTTTCGATATTACTCAGGAAGTTGGCCACCTCTCCCGGATAACCATACCTGCCCGATACCATAAAGGAAATCTTGTCTTTAACAATAGGGCCTTCCAGCATTAATCTGGAAGCGAGTAACCCAACCCCTCCTTTTAATCCAAACTGTTTGTTGTTTCCTTCATTCATATGTATATCCATTACCGACGATAAGCGGCCACCGTATGCCAGCGGGATATATGCCTTATAAAGATCAACCTGTTTGACTGCATCGGAATTAAAAACAGAAAAAAATGAGAGGGAATGATTCGGATTATAAACTACTGCTTCGTCCAATAGAACAAGGTTCTGCCATTGGGAGCCTCCTCTTACTGACAAGTTGTTGGCTCCGTCGTTACCACTCATTACTCCTGGAAGGAATTGCAATGCCTTCATCAAATCGGGCTCTCCGCCAATTGTAGGCAGATGTTTAATCTGAGAAGCCGACAAATAATGAAAACCCGCATGATTTTGATAGGGAGCATACACCACAACATCTTGCAGTTTATAATCGATCGGATTAAGTCTAATGGTAACAGTCTCATTATCGGTTAGAGGCAAAGTGCCTTTAAACAACTCATATCCAAGCATAGAGCAACAAAAAACTGTTTCTTCTTCCGGTAAAGTAAGCGAATAAAATCCGTAAGCATTCGAAATTGAACCCGTTGTAGACTTTTCATTATAAATATAAGCACCAATAACAGACTCGCCCGTCTTGGCATCCAACACATTTCCATGAACGACCCGGTGCTGCGCAAAAAGGCAACATGAACAGAAACACAGAAGCATGATTACGATTTGCTTCATGAGCCAAATTGTTTTATTTATCAGCTTATTTAAACAATGGGACAAAAACAGATAAACGTAGATCTCTTGGAACTGCTTCTTTTGTTATTACTCCTTTGTATATGGATTCAAATCCATATTTATAGGATAAAGAAACCTCCATAATCTTAAAATTATATCCGGTTTTTAACACAAGAGGGAAATCAAGCGCATTGCTAACTATGTTATCTGCAATTTTAGTATTCAAGTACCATGTTGGTTCCATTCCTATCCCTACGCTTAGTCCTTTCCATATCTTATAATTAACAACTCCATTCAGAGACAATACATTAAGTTGTTTTGATTCGTCAGTAAAATCCGTAAATGTTGAGTTATAGGCGACATGAACTCCTCTGGAATGATATAATAAAGCTGCATCAATTACAAATGATTTTTTTACATCAAATTGAAATCCATAACCAACCGTAAAAGATGGTTTATGTTTCCACGTTCCATCTTTCAACCCATACTGGCTTCCATATCCAAGTAAAACAAGCCCCTTGTCTAACCAACTATCAGATATTCCTGCGATTACACCAGATCTTATTTGAGAATAACCTGATGTTGTAAATAATAGCATAAATAAAACCAATACAATGTTTTTCATTTTTGCACGACCATTGAAATCCATAGGGCTCCCCTCTCTTATTTCATTTATTAATATTTGCAAATCTATATTGTAAGACAATATAAAACAATAGGTCTATATGTACAAAGTATAGACAATTAATGTTTCTATTAAAATTCGGGGTAAATCTAAGCAAATATTTTATCTTTCAATCTTTTTTTATCTTACTTTTCTGCAATTGATTAATATTTAATCAAGCTAGTGGCCGTCATATTCATGTATGCATTCTTTGATTCAGCCTATTTCAATAGATTTGGACAATTCTTTATTTCTTATTTAATTTAGAATTCAATATATCAAGGAACATGGCTCCTCTTTCTGTAATCCTAAATTGTTGTGCCGGATGATTGGGAACATCTGGTATTGTTCTTTCTATTAGATTATGAGAGATGAGTTTTGATATAGTCCGGTTAAGATAACCAGATACTTTTTTCAATCCAAAAACAACTACCATATCTTGACGGGACAAAGGTTCAGCCGTAAGCTTTTCAAGAATAAAACTATACAAAGTTCTTTCATTCAACTCTTGCCCTAACTCTTGCCCTAACTCTTGCCCTAACTCTTGCCCTAACTCTTGCCCTAACTCTTGCCTGTGTGCTTCTTCGTCTACAAAGTTAGTCTTTACAAACTGTATTTGGAACGATAAGCCTACTTCATGCCACCGCATTTCAATTTCCGGATAAGCCTTGAGCTCATCAGCAATCAATTTCAATCCATTTCCCCATTGATCAATTATCCCGAGTCGTTTAAATACCGGTGCAATTACCTTGTTTCGGGCATCAGACTGTCGGCTTTCCATCGCAGCATAATCTATTGAGGGAGGTAAAAGTCCCGGACTTGTTATTTCCAGCATATCATCGTAAATCGCCACTTTAATATCTTTCCCTGTGAAAGAATAATCCCGGTGTGCAACGGCATTTCGGATTACTTCCCTGATAGCTGTCACCGGATACTCCCATCTCGAAACCGTATACACTCCTTCTACTGTTGCGCCCTTATTTATATGCCTTAATACAAAATTATATGCCTCTTCCGCTTGTATTGCAAGATTGGTTGTTATACTTTTCTGATCAATAAACTCTTCGATTTGGGTTCCTTTGAAACGGGCGCATTCTATTTTTGCAAAATGAAATAATGAATTTCGTAAAGGATCATCTGAAAATAGAATCAATGCATTGGTCGGATAAAGTTTGTCCTGCACTTCTTTTACTAATTCCAGTTTTTTTAATGCTTGTATGTCGAGAGAATCTCCCGTCTTTTCTTCAAATATCTTTTTTAAACCTTCCAAATAAAGATCGGACACCTCTTTATCCAAAACTATTTCGCTGTCGAACGAAATATTTCTTCTTCGTCGCTCTAGCTCCAGAATAATAGATTCATCAGCCAGACGATTTGCCGAGCCAACACGTATATAGGTCCCTTTTAGCTTACCTTTTTCTTTAAGATAATATGGAGGCATGCTTCCTCGATATACCTGCACCTTTATAAGGTGTTTGTTTCCTTCCGACAAGAATGTAATTTCGGGTAAAATGGCAGGATAGCAACGGTCATAAATAATATTACTTATCTGCTCCTCAAGTGGTACAAGCACTTCTTCCGGAAGACCTACTATTTCCCGCGGGTTATTGCTAACGCCCAGGTACAATACACCTCCGGCATCATTAGCAAAAGCAACAACTGTTTTAGCCAGGTCAGCTCGTTCGGGCATAGTTTCCTTGAATTCAAGTCTGCGACCTTCGGGTTGTTTGATTTTTTCTTCCAGATTCATAATATATATTTATGGTATTATACGTCTGGTACAAAAATACAAAATATAATTATAATTATTTCTTATAAGTCTATCATAATCCCGATGCTGGGAAGCAAGGTTCCTGAGGATCGTTTTACGGCTTTTAGTTCGTAGCGTTGTTGGGATGCAGGGGCTTCGGGGTTTACAATGTTGCCGGTTTTAATGTATACGTCGGGTTCGTTGTAGGTGCTTTTCATCGCATTCTGTATGTCCAGATAGATGGTTAGCATCCATTTCCTGAATGAGTAGGTTTTATCCACACGTATATCGAGCTGCGAAAATGGTTCGAGTCGTTCGCTGTTGAAACGGCTGTAATCGTAATACAGGTTTCCTTTGGCATCCCAGGCTTCCACAAGACTGCTCTTTTCTATATCGTAAGGGGTATAGGGAGCAGGTCCCACCAGGCGAAACTTGGCGCCGATGTCCCAGTTACGGGGTAGAGAGTATGTGCCGCTAAAGGTGAAAAGGTACTTATTGTCCCATGCCGATGGCAGGTACTTGTCTGGATTACGTCCGTCTTTATACTCACTGCGTACCCATGTATAGGATGCGATAAAGGTAAGGCCTTTGTAGTTATACCAGCGACCCATTAATTCGAGACCGTAGGCTCTTCCGGATGCAGTGGAGGTTACCGCTTCATTGCCCAATACGCCAAAGTCGGCTCCCTTGGAGGCCAAAGGGACTGAATCGAGCACCGACATAGGGTAGTGATTGTAATGTTTATAAAAGCCTTCGGCGGTAAACTTAAGGTAGGATGCGGGGCGGAACTCCACCCCTGCGCCTGCCTGGTCGCTTCGGATGTACCGTAATCCGTTAGTCTGGTTTACGTATTCGTCCTTGTTATTTTTGAATCCCAGCGTGGTATAAGGAGGCAATTCATAGAAACGTCCGGCGTTTCCGTTCAGATAGATGTCTTTATACAATCTATAGGAAAGGGATAGACGGGGCGAAAGCTGGTTTATCAGGTTATTCATTTCATTGCTGTAATCGTTGGCATCTGCGCGCAAGCCCAGCGAAGCGGTGAAACGTTCGTTGTAGCTTTCGTAAACCGCCGTTGCATACAAGCCCCATTTTATAAGGCCCAGTGCTGTCCGGTAATCTTGTATAACCGGTGTGTTTGTATATAGTTTCTGGTAGGTATCGTTGGTGTAACGTGCGTATTCCAAATTTCCACCGGCAGTTATATGCACAAAAGGTAGATGGAAAAGGTTCTCCGAACGCAGTTTGAACTCCGACTCTCCCGAACGATACTTTAGGGAGAGGTTTTCGGGCTCTTCTATGTTGTCTTTATACTTGACATTACGGTTGTCCATATAACTGGTGCTTCCGATAAGTGAATAGATATTGTGACCGGCAAAGTGCTTGTAAACGGCTCCGAGGGTATAGGTTTTCTGTTTAACCACGGGGAGGTATTCGAGAATGTACTTATTCTCGTCGCTCATGTCTTTCATGTCTGTGTTTAGTTTCATATCGTCTATCGCACCCAACCCAAGCACGGTTAGTTCATTGTGCCTGTCGAACTGGTGTTTTATCTTAAACTGGGCATCCGTAAAGGTGGGTAGAAAGGGTAGTCCGATGAGTTCGAAGAGAAACTGGAGATACGACCGGCGAACAGAAACCAGGTAGGTGGTTTTCTTTCCCAACGGACCGTTAGCAGAAAAGACTATTTCAGAAGCTCCCAGAACTGCCCGGGCAGAAGATTTTACCGGATTTCCGTCCTGCAGCTTAAAGTCCAGCACAGAACTGAGGGCATTGCCTCTGGCTGCCGGAAATGCGGCCGAATAGAAGTTGACTTCCCGTACAAAGTCGGGGTTGATTATTCCAACCGGACCTCCGGATGCTCCCTGGGTAGAGAAATGGTTGATATTGGGAATTTCTACACCGTCCAGAAAGAATCGGTTCTCTGAAGGGCCTCCGCCTCGTACAACCAGGTCGTTTCTATAGGCAGCCGTAGAGGCTACTCCGGGAAAGGACTGAACTACCCGGGAGATATCACGGTTGCCTCCGGCACTTTTTTCTATTTCTTTAAAACCTATTACACGTAAACCCAGCGGACTCTCGGCTGTTTTTCGGAACGGGGAAGCTACCACACTGACTTCTTCCAGATTCTGACTGGATTCCTCCAGCTCGATGGGGAAAAACACGTCCGATTTAACTACCCTGAATTCGGCAGTCACAAAGGGTTTGAATCCAACAAAAGAGGCCTGAAGCCGGTAACTTCCGGGCGTAACTCCCGAAATGGCGAAGGTTCCGTCGTTGCCGGTTACCGATCCGTTGACTGTATTCCATATGACCACGTTGACAAAGGGTAATGGATCTCCGGTAAGATTATCTTTAACTACCCCTTTTATCGTATAGGTTTGTTGTGCTGTAGCCGATATCAATGCTATATATATAAAAATCAGGACAAGGAATAAATGTCGTTGTTTCATAGCCAAATGTTGATAAATTTCATTTCGTTATACTAGTAACAAGGAAAGATGTACTTTTGTGCAAAGAAACCGATTATTTTTAAGGAATTAATTACGATGAGTACCGGATATAACGAGAAGCAAGCAATATTTACAGAAAGGGAACTACAGGTTACGGCAGATGGCAGTCATACGCTGTTTGTCCCGTCCATGGACGAACATTATCATTCGGTAAACGGAGCCGTTCAGGAATCTGCCCACGTTTTTATTGAAGCCGGACTGCATCAGCTCGCTAAAAAAGAGATTCGTTTGCTTGAAATCGGATTCGGAACCGGACTCAATGCCTTACTAACTTTACTGGACGCTGAGGGGAAGGAAAAGATGGTTACTTACTATTCGTTCGAACTTTATCCGCTGGAACTGTCTCTTGTGGAGAAACTTAATTACGGGAAAATAATCTGTCCCGGACAAGCGGATCTGTTTATCGACCTGCACCGCGCTGAATGGAATGAGCCTGTAGCCATCACTCCGGTGTTTACTCTGCACAAAATGGAGGGGGATAGTAATCGCAGCACACTTCCTCAAAACATCGATCTGGTCTACTTTGATGCCTTTGCTCCCGACAAACAGCCGGAGATGTGGAATCCTGAAATATTCAAAAAGTTATATGAATGCATGAATGAGGGAGGAATACTTACTACCTACTGCGCAAAAGGAGTGGTGCGCCGTACAATGAAAGAGGCCGGATTCTCTGTTGAAAGAATACCCGGTCCTCCTGGAAAGCGCGAAATGCTGCGCGCTGTAAAATAATCTCTTACAATATGGCGTCGATCTTCGTAACAAAAGTAGCCTTTGGAGCTGCTCCCACTTGCTTGTCGACAACTTTTCCGTCTTTAAAGAAAAGGATGGTGGGTATGTTACGGATACCAAACTGAGTAACAACATCGTCGTTGTTATCTACATCCAGCTTTCCAATAATTACTTTACCATCGTATTCGGTAGCCAATTCGTCGATGATAGGACCTACCATGCGGCAAGGGCCACACCATTCTGCCCAAAAATCAAGAACCATGGGCTTACCCGAGTTTACCAACTCTTCAAAATTTGCATCTGTTACTTGTAGTGCCATAACTTTATTTCCTTTAGTTTTTGTTTGTCTTAATGACGTCAAAAATACGAATTCTTTAACGTCGTACAAAGTTTCAATTAATTTTAAAATCTACATTTTCGTTTTCAGCAAGAAAATCAACCAGTTCGCGGGTAACACGAAAACGTACATTCTGAGAAAACAGGTTCAGCGAAACGTTATGCTCGCCATCCATTACTTTGAAATATAACAAACTATTTCCGGGATTGTTTTTTATCAAAACCGAAAGCTCGTTAATCAGGGGTTCGTCCAGGTCGTGAATAGGTAATGTAATCCTGATTTTTTCAATCAATTTGTCTTTCTCTTCATTAAGCATGCGTATCATGCCTATCTTGAAATCCATCTCATTTTCGTTCCACTTCCGGGGTTGCACAGACGCGTTTATAAGCAGCGTAAGTCCTATCTTACAGTATTTACTGAACTCTATATAATCGTTTCCAAACAAGGCTATCTCTCCACTGCCTGTAAAGTCTTCGAGCTTCAGAATGCCGTAAGGCTTGCCCATCTTGGTCATTCCTTCACGGAAAGCTGTAACGATTCCCCCAATCAGGATTTCACGTCCTTTCAATGCATCCCTGTCGGTTAGCTCTGCTACGCCGGTGTTGCACACATAATTCAGCACAATCCAATATTCGTCCAGCGGATGGGCCGAAAGATAAATTCCAACCAGATCCTTTTCTTTATTTAACCGTTCCAGATCACTCCATTTGTCTCCAGCAGGAATCTCAGGGCGGGCAATAGCAACAAAGTCGTCGCCGCCAAACAAAGAGTTGGTGGCCGAATTTTTATCAACCTGAAACTTATTGCCATAGCGAACAAGCACATCCAGAAAGGTTTCGCCCTTTCCGGCATCGGCCACAAACTGTTCGCGGCGAACTTCGGGAAAGTTATCGAATGCTCCGGCAAGAGCCAATGACTCGATTGTTTTCTTATTGCAGGAAGAGAGGTTTACCCGTTCCACAAAATCGAATACGCTTTTAAACGGTCCGTTTTTGCGCTCTTCTATGATATTCAATACCGCCGATTCGCCAACACCCTTGATGGCTCCCATGCCAAAACGAACGTCGCCATTTGCGTTTACACCAAATTTAAGATGCGATTCATTTACATCCGGACCTAATACCTGCATGCCCATGGCCTTACATTCGTCCATGAACTTGGTAATTTCCACAATGTTGGAAATATTCCGGCTCAGTACCGCAGCCATGTATTCCGAAGGATAGTTCGCCTTAAGATAGGCTGTTTGATAGGCTATCCATGAATAACAGGTAGCGTGACTCTTATTGAAGGCGTAGGAAGCGAACTTTTCCCAGTCGGCCCATATCTTTAATAATACGTCTTCCTTATGCCCGTTTGCTTTTCCTCCGTCGATAAACTTGACCTTCAGGTGGTTCATCTTCTCAATAAGCTTCTTACCCATGGCTTTACGCAGCTCGTCGGACTGACCGCGGGTAAAGTTGGCAAGTAACCTGGACAGAAGCATCACCTGTTCCTGATAAACAGTAATACCGTATGTATCCTTCAGATAACGTTCCATAATTGGAATATCATATGAAATCGGTTCCGATCCGTTTTTACGGGCGATAAACGAAGGGATATAATCCATTGGCCCCGGACGATAGAGGGCGTTCATGGCAATCAAGTCTTCAAACTTACTGGGCTGAAGCTCCTTCAGGTACTTCTGCATACCCGCCGATTCAAACTGGAAGGTTCCGGTGGTTTTACCTTTACTATACAGTTCGTATGTTTTGGTATCTTCCAGATCGATTTTGTCAATATCGATCTCCTTTCCGGTTGTTTGCTTTATATTTTCCAATGCCTCTTTAAGGATGGAGAGGGTTTTCAATCCCAGAAAGTCCATCTTAATAAGGCCTGTATCTTCAATGACCGAACCTTCGTACTGGGTAACCAACATTTCCTCGCCGGTATCTTTATCCTTGGCTGTACTTACCGGAACTACATCCGAAATATCGTACTTGCCAATAATTACACCGCAGGCATGAACTCCCGTATTCCGCACATTGCCCTCCAGCATCTGCGCATACTTCAAGGTATCGCGCATTACCGGATCCGACGAACTGGCAGCTTCCCTTAGTTCCGGCACATAGTCGATGGCATCTTTTAGCTTGAACTTCTTCATATCCGGAATCTTGTCCGGCACAAGTTTAGCCAGCCTGTTTGATTCCGATAGCGGTAATTTCTGAACACGCGCCACATCCTTAATCGCCGACTTGGTGGCCATGGTTCCATAGGTAATGATATGAGCCACACGTTCTTTCCCGTATTTCTCGGTAACCCAACGCAGCACTTCACCCCGACCATCGTCGTCGAAGTCGACGTCTATATCGGGCATTGAGATACGGTCGGGATTTAAGAAACGTTCAAACAGCAAGTCGTATTTAATAGGATCGATATCTGTAATTCCCAGGCAATAGGCAACTGCCGACCCGGCCGCCGATCCACGACCCGGTCCCACGGCAACGCCCATTCCACGGGCGGCAGCGATAAAGTCCTGCACAATAAGGAAATACCCGGGAAATCCCATCCCTTTAATTACGCCTAATTCAAAATCGATACGTTCTCTTACTTCGTCGGTAAGATTCTCCGCATATTTCTTTTCCGCCCCTACATAGGTAAGATGGCGCAAATAATCATCGTCATTTTCAAATTCCGGAGGTATGGGGAAATCGGGCATTAAGGCCTTATGGTCTATGGAATAGAATTCCACCTTATTGGCAATCTCCAGCGTATTGTCCAACGCTTCGGGTACATCGGCAAAGATGCGGTTCATCTCTGCCGTCGATTTCATCCATTCCTGTTTGGAATAACGCATACGGTCTGGATCATCCAGGTCCTTTCCTGTACTAAGACAGATAAGGCGGTCGTGTGCCTCGGCATCTTCCTCGTTGGCAAAATGGACATCGTTGGTGGCTATCAGCTTTACGCCGTATTTACGCGAAAGTTCGATAAGTACTTTGTTTACAGCCTGCTGCTTTGGGAAGGTTGTCTGATCTGCATTGGGACTATGTGTTTCGTGCCGCTGCATCTCCAAATAAAAATCGTCGCCAAACAGGTCTTTGAACCAGCAAATAGCCTTTTCAGCCTCACCCATCCGTTCTTTCATAATATGCTGGGGGATTTCTCCTCCAAGACATGCCGAACTCACGATAAGTCCTTCGTGATATTTTTCAAGCAAATCTTTATCGATACGGGGCCTTCCGTAGAATCCTTCGGTCCACGAAAGCGAAACCATTTTTATTAAATTCTTATAGCCCTGCAAATTTTTAGCCAGCACGATAAGGTGATATCCGCTTAGATGTTCTTTTCCGGCTTTATCAAAACGATTGGTCCGGGCACAGTAACATTCGCAGCCAATGATGGGTTTGAACAAAGAGGCTTTACATTCGCCAATTTTTTCGGTAAGTTTAGCGATACGTTCTTCCTCTTCCGAAGTAAGCGTCTCTTTATCTTTAAGAACATTCAGTTCCTTTTCGCAATCTTTGATTGTACCAACGTACTTGCTGTTCTTCTTATTTACCTTATTAAAGAACTCTTTGATACCAAACATATTTCCGTGATCGGTGATGGCAATAGCCGGCATACCATCGTGCTGCGCCTTTTCAATAAGGGAGTCGATGGATGCCTGTCCGTCCAGCATCGAATACTGGGTGTGTACATGTAAATGAACAAAAGGATTCATGCAATATGTTTTTTCTATTTTCGGAGGATAAAGATAGGGATTTTCGACGGGATGCTAAACCTATGCCCCTTTTTTTCTCCTTCCAATTAAACCCTACTAAAAATTTACTGTCATAATAGTCATTGCTGATGCAAAAGTATTACTTTTATGACCAATCATTTAATAAGAGAGAAGATGACCAAGAGTGTAAAATGGGGCCTGACAGCGTCTATCGTTGTATTTATTGCAGCTTTGGCCTTTTATCCGGATTTAAAAAAGAGATTTCAGGGTACCGATAAGGAAACCGCTGCTCCTTCAGGCAAAGGAGGAGGAGGACGAAATCAGGTGCTTAACGTAAATGCCGAAGTGCTGAAATATCAAACACTTACCGACAAAATTATAAGTACCGGAAGTATTATTCCTGACGAGGAAGTAAATCTTTCTTTTGAATCGTTCGGTAAAATAACTTCTATCTACTTTAAGGAGGGTTCGCATGTTAAAAAAGGCGTTTTACTGGCAAAAATCAATGATCAGCCTTTGCAGGCTCAATTAAAAAAACTGGTAGCTCAGATTCCTTTAGCCAAGGACCGGGTATTCCGTCAGCGTACACTGCTGGAGCGGGATGCCGTTAGTCAGGAAGCTTTCGAACAGGTTCAGACAGAATATGATAAACTGATGGCTGATATTGATTTGGTTAAAGCAAATATTGCCCAAACCGAATTAAGGGCCCCTTTCGACGGAATTATCGGATTAAGGGCTGTAAGTGAGGGGGCTTATACTTCTCCGTCGACGGTTATTGCGAAATTAACCAAAATCTCTCCTCTAAAAATAGATTTTTCCATTCCCGAAAGATATGCAAGTGAAATAAAAAAAGGTACGCGCATCACTTTCCGTATGGATGGTTCTTTACAGGATTTTTACGCAAACGTTTACGCTGTGGAGTCTAAAGTAAATATGGTGACAAGAACTCTTAACGTGCGGGCAACCTATCCCAATGTCAACGAATCGATCCTTCCGGGGCGTTATGTGTCTGTGGAAATCAACATGAAAGAAATTAAGAATGCCCTGGCAGTCCCAAGTGAAGCAATCACTCCCGAGATGGGGAAGAATATAGTTTATTTGTATAAATCAGGGAAAGCGGAGCCGGTAGAAATTATTATTGGTCTTCGTACAGAAAGCCATGTTCAGGCACTTGAGGGAGTTGCTCCCGGAGATACACTTCTCGTATCCGGAGTAATGCAGTTGCGGACAGGTATGCCGGTTACTATCGATGATCTTAATTAATTTCGTAACAAACAAGCTATGAATTTATCCGAATTAAGTATAAAAAGACCGGTTTTAGCGACCGTTATGGTGCTTGTAATCGTCTTATTTGGTATTATCGGCTATCGTTATCTGGGTGTACGTGAGTATCCCAGCGTAGACCAGCCAATCATTTCGGTCAATGTTTCCTATCCGGGGGCCAATGCCGATGTGATAATGAACCAGATTACCGAGCCTCTCGAACAGAATATCAACGGGATTCCCGGAATCCGGTCCTTATCCAGCGTAAGTAGTCAGGGTAGCAGCCGCATTACAGTGGAATTTGAGTTGAGTGTAGATATGGAAACGGCTGCCAACGATGTGCGCGATAAGGTTTCGAGGGCTCAGCGCTTGCTGCCACGCGACTGTGACCCGCCTACTGTTTCAAAAGCGGATGCGGATGCTTCTCCGATTATGCAGATTGCCGTCCAGAGCAAGAAAAGGTCGTTGATGGAAATTAGCGAGATAGCCGAACTAACTGTAAAGGAAAGGTTGCAGACCATTCCGAATGTTAGTGCCGTGAATATTTGGGGACAAAAACGTTATTCTATGCGTTTGTGGCTGGATCCTATCAAAATGGCCGGTTACGGGGTAACTCCGGTTGATGTAAAAAATGCAATCGACCGCGAAAATGTGGAATTGCCTTCAGGAAGTATCGAAGGAAACACAACGGAGCTCTCTATCCGTACGCTGGGGTTGATGCATACTTCGAAAGAGTTTAATGACCTTATCATTAAAGATGATGGCGTAAATATTATCCGTTTCAGTGATGTGGGTATGGCGGAACTGGCTCCCGAAGATATCCGTAGTTTACTGAAAAAGAATGGTGAACCAATGGTTATGACGGTTTTAATCCCTCAGCCCGGAGCCAATCATGTTGAAATTGCAGATGAGGCTTACAAGCGTATCGAGCAATTGAGAAAGGATTTACCGGAAGATGTAACCGTGGAAATGGTGTATGATAACACGCGCTTTATCAGGGCTTCCATTTTTGAGGTGGAGGAGACAATCTACGTGGCTTTCCTGCTGGTTGTAATTATTATCTTCCTGTTTCTTCGCGACTGGCGGGTAACGTTAGTGCCGGTGGTTGTTATTCCGGTTTCGCTGGTGGGGGCTTTCTTTGTTATGTATCTGTCGGACTTTTCGATTAATGTGCTTACCATGTTAGCTGTCGTTCTTTCGGTAGGACTTGTGGTTGACGATGCGATTGTGGTTGCCGAGAATATTTATATACGTATCGAAAAAGGAATAAAACCCATAGAAGCCGGGATTGAAGGGGCTAAAGAAATTTTCTTCGCCGTTGTGTCTACCACCATTACGTTAATCTCGGTATTCCTCCCGATTGTATTTATGGAAGGGATGACAGGACGACTTTTTAAGGAGTTTAGTATTGTTATTGCCGGATCGGTTGGCATCTCGGCTTTTGTCGCTCTCACATTTACGCCGATGCTTGCTACCAAGCTGTTAAAACACCGGGAGAAAAAGAACTGGTTCTATGAGATGACTGAACCGTTTTTTGATGGGATGAATCGCTTCTACAGCAATACGCTGTCCATGTTTCTAAAGCATCGTAAATGGGCTTTGGCTATTGTTGCTGTGCTGTTTGTTTCGATCGGGTTTCTTTGGAAAAATATTCCTTCGGAGCTTTCTCCTATGGAGGACCGGTCCATGGTTACCATTAATCTTCGTGGTCAGGAGGGGGCAACCTTCGAATTTATCAGAGATTATGCAGATCGTATTGAATACCTGGCTGATTCTGTGGCGTATGAACGAAAATCGGTTATTGTTCGTTCTTCAAGCGGAGGTGGCTTCGTTAATATTATTTTACCAGATATAGGTGATCGTCCAAGAACGCAAATGGAAGTCGCCGACAGCCTTAGTGCTATTGTTAAAAAAGAGACAATGGCTCGTAGTTTTGTTCAGCAACAATCTACATTCGGCGGACGACGGGGAGGTATGCCCATTCAGTATGTATTACAGGCTCCTAACCTGGAAGAACTGCAGAAGATTCTTCCGGCGTTTATGGATAAAGTAAATGCAAACCCTGTATTTGAGATGGCTGATGTAAACCTGAAGTTTACCAAACCTGAAACCCGAATAGAGATTAACCGCGACAAAGCAACCTTGTTGGGTGTAAGCACGCGTAACATCGCTCAGACACTTCAATATGCATTAAGCGGTCAGCGTATGGGATATTTCTACCTGAATGGAAAACAATACCAGATACTGGGAGAGATTAACAGACAACAACGAAATAAACCGCTCGATTTAAAGTCTATTTACGTACGTAGTGATAACGGTGAAATGATTCAGCTTGATAACCTGGTTACACTGGAAGAGAATGTAGCTCCTCCTCAGCTTTACAGGTACAACCGTTTTGTTTCGGCTACAATTTCATCGGGACTGGCGAAAGGATATACCATTGGAAATGGGTTGGACGAGATGGATAAAATCGCTGCCGAAACTCTGCCAGGCAGCTTCCGCACGGCTCTGTCGGGCGAGTCCAAAGAATTCCGGGAGAGTTCTTCCAGCTTAATGTTTGCCATGATTCTGGCATTGGTCATGATTTTCCTTGTTCTGGCTGCGCAGTTCGAAAGTTTTAAAGATCCGTTGATCGTTATGATTACCGTTCCACTTGCGCTTGCCGGAGGATTACTCTTTATGATTATATCGGGTGTTACCATGAATATTTTCAGTCAGATCGGGATGATTATGCTTATTGGACTGGTAGCTAAGAATGGGATCCTTATCGTGGAGTTTGCCAACCAGCGACAAGAAGCGGGTCTGACAAAGATGGAGGCGATTCATTCGGCTGCAGCACAGCGCTTACGTCCGATTCTTATGACAAGTTTATCCACCATTCTGGGATTGATTCCTCTTGTATATGCTTCGGGCGAAGGAGCGAACAGTCGTATTGCCATGGGTGTATCTGTTGTAGGAGGAATGATTATTTCGACCATTCTGACTCTTTATATTGTGCCAGCTGTCTACAGCTATGTTTCTACAGTAAGACTGCATAAAAAAATCGAAAAATGATAAGAAAATCCATAATAGCATCGCTGATTGTCTGTTCCTCAGCCATGGCAAACGGGCAGGAGGTCTATAGCCTCAAAAAATGTATCGAGACTGGATTGGAAAAGAATTATTCAATCCGGATTATTAAAAACGAACAGCAGAAAAGCAAGAACAATGCCACCCCGGGCAACGCAGGGTACTTACCCACGTTGGATCTGAACGGTGGTTATAGCGGAAACATTAACAATACCCGCTCCACACTTACCGACGGGACTGTAGAAAAATCAAATGGGATATCTACAGAAACTGCCAATGCAGGGCTTAATCTGAATTGGACAGTTTTCGATGGGTTTGGTATTCAGGCTACTTACAGCAAGTTAAAGGAACTGCAACAGATGGGAGAGTTGAATACCCGCATGACCATCGAAGATTTTGTTGCCAATCTGACAAGTGAATACTACAATTTGATTCGTCAGAAAATAAGGATGAGGAACCTTCGTTCGTCGGTCGACCTTTCCAAAGAACGTTTGCGAATTGTTGAAGAACGTTACTCAATAGGCTCCATGTCGCGTCTGGATTTGCAACAAGCTCAGGTTGATTTCAATGCCGACAGTTCCAAACTGCTTACGCAGTTTGAGGCTGTGAATAGTTCACGCATCCGATTAAATGAACTAATGGCCCTGGATGAGGTTGGGAACGAGTTATTCATTGAAGATTCGGTAATTTATCCTAATCCTCTTTTGGATGAAACTGTCTTGTGGAAGCAAACGATGGAAGCAAACACGTCGCTGCTCGCTGCGCAAAAGAACCGGACTCTTTCTGAACTTGATTACAAGAAAGCCAAAAGCCGCAACTATCCTTATGTTAAGCTAAATGCCGGCTATGGCTACACTGCCAACTGGTATGAAGTGGGGACAACCGATCTGCAGCAGCGGCTGGGAATCAATTATGGTCTTACCATCGGATTTAATATCTTCGACGGGATGAACAAGCGACGCGAACAGCGGAATGCAAAACTGGACATACAGAATCAAGCGCTTCGTATGCAGGAACTGGAACTTTCACTTCGCGCAGATATGAGTAACTTATGGATGGCATACAAAAACAACCTGGAACTCTGGAAACTGGAAAAGGAGAATCAGGTTGTTGCACAGGAAAATTACAGTATCGCCATAGATCGTTACAAATTGGGAGATTTGTCCGGAATAGAACTTCGTGAAGCGCAAAACAGTCTTCTTGAAGCCGAAGAACGCCAGTCTATCGCAGAGTACGCAACTAAACTTTGCGAGATATCGCTTCTTCAGCTGAGCGGACAGATACTAACCTATCTGAATCAGAATTAAATCCGGAACCGGATGTCTATAAAAAACAAGAGGTGTCTGTTATGCAGACACCTCTTGTTTTTTATAAGCTTATTTGATAGATTGATTGTCAGTTATTTTCCAACAAACTGTACGGCTTTTTGAATGGCCTCATTAATATTTGAACAGATATTCTCGTCACCTATTTTATCTGCAAAGCCTGATTTAGCAAGAACACCGTGCACCTGCGGATTTACTCCTGAAAGGATGATATGTATGTGCTCTGTTTTAGATAAACGATATAAACTTTCAAGGTTATGTAATCCTGTGGAATCCATAAAGGGAACCTTTCTCATTCTTATAATGCGGACTTTCGGTTTATCTCCGATCACCTTCATACTCTCGTCGAATTTATTGGCAATACCAAAGAAAAATGGGCCGTCAATTTCATAAACCTCCACTCCCTCAGGCAAAACCAGTACACTATCGTCGTGAACTATCTCTCCGTCTTCCGACAAGTCGATCACATCCTTTGTTACAGAAACCTTTGTAGTCTCGGCCACTCGACGCATAAACAGAAGCATAGCGATAAGCATTCCCAATTCAATGGCAATGGTAAGGTCGAAAATCACAGTAAAGAAGAAAGTAGTAAGCAACACAGCCACATCACTCTTCGGATTCTTCATCAAAGAACGGAATGTGCGCCATTCACTCATGTTATAGGAAACAATAATCAGTACACCTGCTAAACATGCCATGGGAATATGCTTAGTCAACGGACCCAGAAATAAAAGGATCAGCAGCAAAACAACCGCATGGATAATTCCTGCGATTGGCGAACGTCCGCCGTTGTTTATATTTGTCATTGTACGGGCAATAGCGCCTGTAACAGGTATACCTCCAAAAATGGGGACTATTATATTGGCAGCTCCCTGAGCTATAAGTTCGGTATTGGAATTATGCTTATCACCCGTTACACCGTCGGCCACTGTAGCAGAAAGCAAGGACTCTATAGCTCCCAAAATCGCGATGGTGAAAGCAGAAGGCAAGAGCTTGTTGATTGTTTCCATCGAAAAGGGAATAGACTCGGGTAAAGGGATAGACGCGTTAATAGTAAAACGGTCGCCAATGGTTTCGATACCCGTAATCCCTGCATAATTCTTCATCGCATAAACAATCACTGTAACAAAAACAATGGCCACCAGAGACCCGGGGATTTTCTTTAGAAACTTTGGCGTGATAACAATGATAAAAATACTGATAATTCCAATTAAGAATGACCAGAGATTAATGGTTCCAAAGCTATCACCGTAAGCAACCCATTTGGAAATAAAATCGGCAGGAACTTTGTCCATCGTAAGACCAAACAAATCTTTCATCTGGGTTGTAAAGATGGTAAGCGCGATACCGCTGGTAAATCCAACTACAATCGGATAAGGAATAAACTTAATCACCGTACCCAGCTTAAGAACCCCCATCAAAACGAGGAAAATACCGGCAAGGACCGTTGCGATAGCGAGCCCTTCTATTCCAAAGTTCTGAATAATTCCATAAACGATTACAATAAAAGCACCCGTGGGTCCACCAATCTGGACAGAACTACCACCTAAAAAAGAAACAATGAAACCACCTATAATGGCTGTAACCAAACCCTTCTCCGGGCTAACTCCGGATGCAATACCAAATGCAATTGCAAGCGGCAGGGCAACAATACCCACGATAATGCCGGCCATAAGGTCGGTCATAAACCTCTCTTTGGAATAATTTTTCAGCGCCGCAAATAGCTTGGGCTGAAAATCAAACTTACTCTTCATTCTTTTTGCCTGTTAAATTAATGAGTTTGCAAAGGTATGAATAAAAACAACACCTCTAAAATATAAATTTCTTCAATTAATTCGCTGAAATTTCCTATTATATTCCTATATTTGGAGTCATAACATTTCGTTAGAAGGAATTTTTCTCATTAAAATATCATATTAAAATTATGGAAAAAAGTATTAAAGGTACAGAAACCGAAAAAAACTTATTGAAATCGTTTGCCGGAGAATCTCAGGCAAGAAGCCGTTACACATTCTTCGCAAGTGTTGCAAAGAAAGAGGGTTTCGAACAAATTGCAGGTGTTTTTGCTGAAACAGCCGAACAGGAAAAAGAGCATGCTGAACGGTTCTTTAAATTTTTAGAAGGAGGTATGCTTGAAATTACTGCTTCTTATCCTGCAGGATCAATCGGCACAACTGCCGAAAACCTTGCAGCAGCTGCCGACGGTGAGAACGAAGAATGGACTGAATTGTATCCTGAGTTTGCCAGGATTGCAGAAGAAGAAGGATTTAAAGCTATTGCTGTTGCATATCGCCAGATTGCCAAAGTAGAAGCTGAACATGAAGCTCGTTACCGTAAATTACTTGCTAATGTAACCGAAGGCAAAGTATTTGAAAAAGACGAAGAAATTATGTGGCAATGCCGCAACTGCGGTTGGGTATTCAAGGGAAAGAAAGCGCCTAAAACTTGTCCGGCCTGCGATCACGCTCAATCTTATTTTGAACCGATGAAACAGAACTATTAATTCTGTATCGCTAAAAAACTGAATCCCCCTTAGGTGCTTACTTATTCGCCTAAGGGGGATTTTAATTTTTATTACTCGTATTCCTTAATGGAAATCTTATCCGGATAATCCAGGGTATAATGCAGTCCCCTGCTTTCTTTTCTTTCCATTGCCTGTCTGATAACCAGATAAGCCGTATTGATAATATTGCGGAGTTCACAAATTTCCTTCGATACGACAGATCGCATGAATAAGTTCTCTGTTTCTATATACAATATATCCAATCGGTCGAAAGCTCGTTTCAAACGAAGATTCGAACGTACGATACCTACATAAGTAGACATAATCTGCTGTACCTCTTTTGTGCTTTGCGTTATAAGCACCATCTCCTCTGTAAGAGAAGTTCCTTCATCGTTCCAATCCGGAATAGATTCTTTAAACGTATAGCTATCAATGTTAGCCATGGCATTTTTGGCTGCGGCGTCGGCATATACAACTGCTTCAATCAAAGAGTTTGAAGCAAGACGGTTAGCCCCGTGCAATCCGGTACATGAACATTCGCCCGCGGCATACAAGCGGTTGATGGAAGACTGTCCGTTTGAATCGACCTGAATTCCTCCGCAAAGATAGTGAGCAGCCGGAGCAACCGGAATAAAGTCTTTGGTAATATCGATTCCCAGGCTCAAGCACTTTTCATAGATTGTAGGAAAATGCTTTTTGGTCTCTTCCGGGTCTTTATGTGTAACATCCAAATAAACATGATCGTCTCCGCGACTTTTCATTTCGGAGTCAATAGCCCTCGACACAATGTCGCGTGGAGCAAGCTCCAGTCTGCTATCGTATTTTTGCATAAACTGTTTGCCATCCATGGTTCGCAATTTAGCTCCGTAACCCCGCATTGCTTCGGTAATAAGGAAAGAAGGGCGATCACCCGGATGGAATAGGGCTGTTGGATGAAATTGAACAAACTCCATGTCCTTCACTGTTCCCTTTGCCCTGTAAACCATTGCGATACCATCACCCGTAGCTACCAGCGGATTGGTTGTTGTGAGATAAACATTTCCTATACCTCCGGTGGCAATCATAGTCACCTTGGACAGAAATGTTTCCACTTTGCGGTTTCGTTCGTTTAAAATATAGGCACCGTAGCACTCTATATCCTGAGTCTGACGTGTTACTTCTACACCCAGATGGTGCTGAGTAAGAATTTCTACAGCAAAATGGTGATCAAAAATCTTAATATTAGGGTGGCTCTTAAGCGCCTGAATAAGACTTTCCTGAATTTCGGCGCCCGTATTGTCTTTATGATGAAGAATACGGAACTCGGAATGCCCTCCTTCACGATGTAAATCGAAATCGCCTTCTGCCGTTTTATCAAACTTTACTCCCCACTCTATTAATTCATTAATCTGAGCGGGTGCTTCTTTCACCACTTTCTCTACAGCTGCCCGATCGCAATGACCATCGCCAGCAATCAACGTATCCTGGATATGCTTTTCAAAATCGTCGATGGGGTTGGTTACAGAAGCAACTCCTCCCTGCGCATAATAGGTATTAGCTTCTTGCAGAGCAGTCTTGCATATAAGGGCTACCGACCCTTTATCGGCTACTTTAAGTGCGAAACTCATGCCGGCAATCCCGGAACCAATAACTAAGTAATCGAATCTTTGTACCATTATTCACTTATTTAGAGTCACAAAGTTAAAAATTAACTTTGCTAATCGTCCAATTTCACGAATCTTTCATTCCCTTCAATCTTTTTTTAACAACAAACAACATTACAATCCGCCTGATTTTATTGATCAAAAAGACTGAATGTGCCATTTCGAAGATAACTTTTGGTTTTTGAGTCTCTGTGGGTTATCTTCGTTACTTTCAAAATAATGGGTATATTTGCATTCACACCAATAATTAAAATAATGAACTTAAAAAACTATATATACGTAACGTTTCTTTCGCTAACCGCTATAACAGGATTTTCTTCTTGTGAAAAAGACCAGAATGCCGAAGAAGCGGTCGATAAAGAAACCGCTGTCGATAAGTGGATAGAGAGTACGATGCGCGAAAATTATTACTGGTACAAAGACATGCCTTCTGCCTCAACCCTAAATTTCCTGACCGACCCCGAATCGTTCTTTGCCTCATTGCTTTCCAAAAGTGATGGCAAAGACAACTATGCCTATTCGTACATTGAAAGTACGGCTGCGACAACCCGCAGCATTTCTCAAACGGACTACAGCTACGGATTCGATTATACTCTTTATAGAATGAATGATACGGAATATGTAGCCCATCTTTTGTACGTTGCTCCAAACTCTCCCGCATCCGAAGCCGGACTAAAAAGAGGTGACTGGATTGTTACGATGGATGGAAAATATATCACCAGCGAAAATTATAAAACACTTTACGGAGGCAAATCAACCGAATTGCAGCTGGCTGATTATAATATGGTAGAAGGAGGACTCGAACTGGGCAAAAAAGTTCAATTGGACACTGCCCGGGAAATAGAAGATAATCCGGTATATTACCACAGCATCATCGAATGGGATGGAAAGAAAGTAGGGTATCTGGTATACAATCATTTTACAGCCGGAAAAACAGATGACGATGATACCTACGATAATGAATTGCTTTCCTTGTCGAAAGAATTCAAATCGGCCGGAGTTAATGAGTTTGTACTGGACCTTAGGTATAACAACGGCGGCTTGCTTACCTGCGCCCAACTTATTTGTACAATACTGGCTCCCGAAAGTGCTTTGGGAAAAACCATGTGTTACCTGGAATACAACGATAAACAGAGTCCGCAGAAAGGAAGTGTTTCGCTCAATAGAAATCTTATAACCAATGGAGCAAACCTGAACCTGCAAAAGGTTTATATCTTGGTAACTGAAAGCACGGCCTCAGCTTCCGAATTAGTCATAAACTGTCTCAAACCATACATGAATGTTGTAGTGATTGGAATGAAGACCGAAGGAAAAAATGTTGGTTCCGAAACTTACTCCGATGATAAATACGAATGGGAACTTCATCCCATTGTCTGCAAAATTTACAATTCGGCTAATCAATCGGATTATGAGAGCGGATTTACTCCCGAATACGAATACGATGAGGCAACAACCCTGAACAAATTTCTTCCGTTTGGTAATACAGACGAGATTCTTCTTGGCAAAGCGTTAAGTCTTATCGACGGAACCTATACCAAATCTGCCGAAACAAAGGCAATACAAGAATATCCCCTGAAGTTGGTAAAGATTGCCAGTTCGCTGGATAGAAAAGCAACAAACGGAGTTGTAATAACGGGAGCCCTTGTTAATGAATAAACAATAAGAAGGCATTCCGGTAAACCTGGAATGCCTTCTTATTAGTTCATGAATCATTCTGAAAATGGATCTTCTTACTTATCCCACCATACCTGGGTATTCAGTAAATCAGCCCCTTGCTGAGCTACCGCTTTCTGATACTGAACAGGATTAAGTTGCACTTCACTATTTGGATAAAGTAGTCGGGAAGGCACTGAAGCAACTCCAATTGGTTCAAATACTTTAGTAACCACTTGTCCGTTTACGACCCCTTTCCAAACCTCATCACCGGCTTTGACAAGAAAGTCGGGATAGCCGGTACGACGGTATTCAGCCCATCCCTCGTTACCCTGCATAAATAAGGCTGCCCATTTTTGGGTAAGCACTGTGGCTGCACTTGCCACTGGTGCCTGTTGAATGAAGTTTTCTATATCGGATGCACCGACACCCCATTTTTGCATCGAAGCACGAATACCATTCAGGTAATGCTCCTGATTCCAGTTTTTGTACTCAGAGAGTATAAACTGGAGTTCTGCATACTCCATCAGCACCTCTTTAAAGTCACTTTTATAAAAAGTCACCCCCGGTTTACTTACAGAATCGGGGCTCACCAAACTGGCAGTATACATATCAATCCCATAAAACTGACCAACATAGCTACCTTTGGCATTCGGCTGCGCGTACACAGTCAGACGAGGATCCTGCACAGGGAACAAGGATTTCTTTCCCTTCAGAAAATCGACAAACACATTGCTTACCGCGTAATCGTTTCTGTTGGCCAATGTAGTTGCCTTATAAAACGGGGCTTGATTAGGGGCATTCGTCTCGAAAGCAAGCAAAGCATTGTCGTCATTACTTTCGAACACAGGGTACTGTCCGGGGTTACTAATGATTTCCTGCATGCGGGCATCTGCCTCACTTAACTTATGTCTCACCCTATTGGCAATACGAATACTTAGCGAGTTGGCAAATTTTTTCCATTTCAACGCATTACCCTTATAAATTGCATCCCCACTTGCAAAAGCAGCAGAGGAAGTATTAATCTGATCAGAAGCCTCCTTCAGTTCTTTCAGCAAGTCCTTATAAATATCCTGCTGGGTGGCATACTGAGCATAAATTACTCCCTGATCTGCCTTACCGGCATCAAAGGTTGAGTTGGTTCCCGCATACGAACTGTATGGAATATCGCCCCAAATGTCTGTCATAACCTGATAAGTAAATACTTTCAAGATACGGGCTACTGCAATCTGATTATTATTGTCTCCATTCTGAGCTGCCTGCGCCCTGGTTGTTTCATCACTGTTCAACCGGATAATCTCATCGAGGTTACTTTGAGCCAGATAGAGGTTTTTCCAGGAATCATTTCCTGAAGAACTAATCCAGTAGTAGCGGTCGGCATCTGTATAGGTGTTGTTTGCCAGCCACTGTACATACAAGTCGGAACGACCTATGGACAAATTGGTAGACCGGATCTCGTCGACGATACTTTTTTCCACATACGCAATCAGACTTTGAGTCGGGACCGTTTCCGGACTGTTTGGATTCTTGTTGATTGCTTCAAAGTCTGAGCAGGAAGTTGTAAGAACTAACAATAACGCTGCTATAAAATTTACACTATTTATTCGTTTCATTTCACTGTTCTTTTAAAGGTTAAAACTTAGCACTGATATTAAATCCATAGGTAATTGGCGAAGGAATATTTCCTCCATCCAGTCCCTGAATATTACCCGAACTCTGCGTAAAATCGGGATCGTAGTTTTTGTTTGCTTTCCAAATAGTCCACACATTGTTTGCAAACACAGAAAATCTCAACTCTTTTACAGCGGTATCCGCCAAACGGGGAATGGTATACCCTGCTGTAATCTCTCTCAGTTTCACGTAATCCGATTTAAACACGTTCTGCGCCTGTACTCCGCTGCTATAAGAGCGTCCCCATTCAAAGGCAGACACATTCTTATCATTCGGACGAGTGTTTGAAACGGTATAGGTACCATCGGCATTGTAGGTTACAGTACCCTGTACGCCATCCAGCACCAGCCCGTTTTCACGGATACCATTGGCTGCAGTCTCTTCCAATGTTCCGGAATACATTCCGTATTGTTGGGTAATGGAATAAAAGGATCCCCCTTTACGCACATCGATCAGAAAGCCCGCATCGAAGTTTTTGTACTGAAAACTGTTGCGCACCCCTCCAAGCCAATCAGGCAATACACTACCCAAACCTTCAGTCTGAGCCGTTTTGGCATAAACGCCATTGGAAGCCACAACTTTATTTCCATCCGTATCATATACATAATTGTATCCCATCAATTCGCCGTAAGGACGACCAACTGTCGCATGCAAGGCAACGAATGAAGAGGCTATTTGCAGTGTTTTCAACTGATCTTTCAGCTTTTCTACCTTGTTATTGTTTTTCGACCAGTTGAAAATTGCTTCCCATCGGAAATCTTTAGTCTGTACCGGAACAATATTCAATACAACTTCCACCCCTTTGTTACTTATTTCGCCGGCATTCATCCACTGGCTGGTGTATCCGCTGGAAACAGCCAAAGGCACCTGCATAATCTGATTCTTGGTAAGGTTATTGTAATAGGTAAAGTCTACGCCCACTCTGTTATTCAACAATTTTAGTTCCAGACCCGCCTCAACCGAGTTGGTAAGCTCGGGTTTCAAATGTGCATTATTCAAAATCACATCCTGACCGTAATTGGGAACACCTCCAAAGGAACTGTTTTTGTACTCGTACGTACGTGATAAGCTATACGGATCTGTATCGTTCCCAACCTGAGCCCATCCCAGACGTACTTTCCCGAAGTTTAACCATGAGATAGACTTAACCGGTTCAAGCTCGGTGAAGATAAAACTTCCTGAAAAAGAAGGGTAGAAATAAGAGTTCTCTCCGGAAGGCAACGTAGATGACCAGTCATTACGGAATGTGGCGTCAGCAAAAAGCAGGCTTTTCCAACCAAGGGATGCACTTCCCAGCACAGAACGAATTTCTTTCCGGTAAGTCTTATCCGTTGTAAGTACACTCGTTGCATTACTCAGGTTATAGTATTCGGGGATAATGAGTCCACCTTGCGTTTCTCCGTTATTGATATTGCGTCGCTGATGCATCAGGTTAGTTCCTATAAATGCATTCAGCGTGAAGTCCTTTAATGCCGTACCATAATGAAGCATCGCTTCATAGTTGAATTCCTGGAATCGCTGAACCTTTTCGCTGTACATAGAGGTAGTACGGGAATAGACTGCTATACGATCTTCCACCGAATAAGTATATACATCTCCGTGTACCTTGGCAGTGGCTTTCAATCCTTTGGCGATATTCCATTCCAGTCCGGCATTACCATATACCCGGTCGCGTTTCTCATCCGAGTAACTTGTATACGAAGACCAGTAAGGATTATCAATATATTTAGCTTTCAGATTGTTCCAGGAAGTAACATTCCAAAGACGCTGCGAGCCGTCCGGACGCATGTAATCCGACAATTCTTTGTAATCCACCTGCGTTTGTCCCCACGAATACGCCTGAGTAATCACATTCCGGTTGGAAGTCCCCGTCCAGGGACGGCCTACGACACCAGTGTTCATATAGTTTATGGAGGAAGAAAACAAGAAATTCTTATGCTTCAGGCTACCACTTGCGCTAAGGTTATTACGTGAAAGCTTTGAATTTGGAGTTGTACCTGTAGCTGTCCGGTTCGTATAAGAAACGCGGTAATTAGCAATATCATTTCCTCCGCGAACCGAAATATTATTATCAAAAGCAACACCTGTTTTGAAATAATACATCAAATCATGCTCAGGATATTTCCACTCGGAAGTTTTAAGGTAGCGGGATTCGTCCTCGGGATACAGATTCTCCCAAGAAAGCACCTGCTGTCCATCATACTTTGGTCCCCAACTTTCGTCAATGGCATAAGCCGGCACATTGTATGCCTGTCCGTTGATGGTAACCTGATTAAAGGTCTGCTGATTACTTGCCCCACCACCGTACAACTTTTGCATAGGAGCAAAACTACTTCTGAGCTGATTCTCGAGACTGATACCCGTACTGAGAGAAATCTCTGTTTTGTTTTTATTCGTTCCCTTTTTGGTTGTAATCAGAATCACGCCGTTGTTGGCACGTGAACCATACAAGGCTGTTGCCGAAGCTCCTTTTAAGACCGACATACTTTCAATATCATCCGGGTTAATATCGGCAGCCGTATTACCATAGTCTTTTTCTCCGTAACCAATAGCGGTTGTATTGCTTCCCAATTGAGAATTGTCAATGGGTGTACCATCAATTACATACAATGGTTGGTTATTTCCCAAAACGGAACTTACACCGCGAACCAACACCCGACTCGATCCACCCAAAGCTCCTCCGGAAGTAATAACCTGCAAGCCAGCCACCTTTCCCGAAAGCAGACCGATTGCATTTGTCTGACGGGATTTAGTCAGCTCCGCCCCTTTAACATCCTGAACGGAATAACTTAAAGCCTTTTTCTCTCTGGAAATTCCTAACGCAGTTACGACTACTTCATCGATAGAAATCAGGTCTGGAAAAAGAATAAATCGAAGATCTTTCCCAACTGTCGCATTTATTTCCTGTGTCTTGTATCCGAGAGACGAAGCAACAATTGTTGCCTTGTTATCGCCGAGATTTATTGAGAACCGCCCGTCCACATCGGTTACAACCCCATTGGTTTTTCCCTTTTCATAAACCGTTACAAAAGGGATTGGACTATTGTCCTCGCCATTAATAACCTGACCTTTTACTGTAATCTGCGCACCGGCTTTAGCCAGTATTAACAGTGAAAAAACAAGGAACAGGGCTCTTCTGAAGAATTCTTTGTTTCGCATATACTATCTATTTTAATTGATTCATTTCTTGAGGCAAAGATATGTTGGACAACATATTCTGGAAATACCACACGTATGGTATATTTATAAATTGTAATTGTCGGTAAAAAGAGTTAATATTGCAGCAAATCTGACAAAGCATAAAACCATAATTAAATTAAACATGAAGTACGATGTTGCTATAATCGGAGGGGGACCTGCCGGATACACTGCTGCAGAAAAAGCCGCTGCCAAAGGACTCTCAACTATTTTATTCGAAAAAAACGCACTGGGGGGCGTTTGCCTTAACGAAGGATGTGTACCTACAAAAACCCTGCTTTACTCAGCCAAAGTGTATGATACAATCAAACATGCCTCCAAATACGGCATCTCAGCCGAAAGCTTTTCATTCGACCTGGACAAGATCATTGCCAGAAAAAATAAAATAGTCAGGAAGCTTACCGGGGGAATCAAACTAAAGATGAAAGAGCACGGCGTAATCATGATACAGGGAGAAGCATGCATTGAAGGGCGTAGCGAAGATGGAACTGTTTCCATTACTTGTCTTGGCGAAACCTACGAAGCGTCTAATCTGTTGATATGCACCGGTTCGGAAACCGTAATTCCGCCCATTCCCGGACTGAGTGACACGAGTTACTGGACCAACAAAGAAGCTCTTTTATCCAAAGAACTTCCATCGTCCCTTATTATAATAGGTGGAGGTGTGATTGGCATGGAGTTTGCCTCTTTCTTCAACAGCATGGGTACCGAAGTACATGTGGTTGAGATGCTGGATGAGATTCTGGGAGGAATGGATCGCGAAATTTCGGCGATGCTTCGGACTGAATATACAAAAAAGGGTGTTAAATTTTATATGGGTCATACTGTAACGGCTGTTAACGGAAATGAAGTTGAAATAAAAAAAGGCGAAGAAACCCTTTTGCTTTCGGGAGAAAAGATCCTGGTTAGTGTAGGAAGGCGTCCTGTATCGAAGGGATTCGGGCTGGAATCATTGAATTTGGAAATGAACCGAAACGGAATAAAGGTAAATCCCTACTTGCAGACCTCACTTCCTAATGTGTATGCCTGCGGTGATATTACCGGGTTTTCTCTGCTGGCGCATACCGCCGTCAGCGAAGCCGAACTTGCGGTTAAACATCTGTTAGGTAAAGCGCCTGCAGGAATGAACTACAATACTGTACCCGGAGTTGTTTACACCAATCCGGAAGTGGCCGGTGTGGGTAAAACAGAAGAACAACTGGTGGTGGAAGGAACAGAATATGTAGTTAAAAAGCTACCGATGGCCTTTTCGGGAAGGTTTGTGGCAGAAAACGAACAAGGCAACGGATTATGTAAAATCATCCTTGCCACAGACGGAACCATTTTGGGAGCTCATCTGCTGGGCAACCCGGCTTCCGAGCTGATTGTCAATTTGGGAATGGCTATCGAGAAGAAAATGACAGGCGACCAACTTAATTCAATTATTTTTCCTCATCCTACTGTAGGAGAAATAATAAAGGAGACTTTATTTGCGTAGAATTGCCTACCTTTGTACCCGAAATTCATAACATAGACTAATTGGGTACAATTGCAGCCATACAAGCAAACGGAACCGGCGGATTCGAAGGATTTGTCGGAATACGACTCTGGGATGGACAACTGATTGACGATGTAATGTTCGCATTACTCGTTGTTCAGCTGTCCGTCTTTGCCATTGTATACCGCAGTTACTTACGTCATTTTATAAAGATGGTGAAAGACGTGTTTCTTGTAAAAGAACGTCACAGCCTCTTTACACAAACAGTTTCCAACGACGGCTTCTTCAGGAACTTCATGATTTACCAGTCCCTGCTATTGTGCACATTGGCAATCTACTCCATAGCCCGGGCGTATGGATATATCTCTCATTTAAGTGAAAATCAGCTGCTGCTAACCATCGGAGCCATCTTTAGCATTGCCTTTCTTTTTTTTCAGTTCAAACAATTACTATATATACTACTGGGAGTAATTATTGGCGATCACTATAAATACAAACTGTGGAAAACGAATTATAACGCTATTATCGGACTTTGGGGTGTTCTTTTATATCTTCCCGTATTATGGCTTTCATTTGTGGGATCGTACACCCTAATACCCATAATATTGTTTATAATTCTCTATATATTATGTCGATTTGCAATTATTTACAAAACGATTAGGATATTTTATAAGAAAAACAACGATTTATTCTACTTAAGTTTGTACCTTTGCGGCCAAGAAATTTTACCTCTGGTATTTTTGTACGAAGGTTTAACTTATTTGTATAACTTTATCGAGACAAGTACTTTATGGCATTGAAGATAAAAAAATTATTGGTCTCACAACCCAAGCCTGCAACCGAGAAATCTCCGTATTTCGATATCGCAGAGAAATATGGTGTGGAAATTGATTTCCGCCCATTTTTTAAAGTAGAACCTTTATCATCTAAAGAGTTCAGACAGCAAAAAATAACAATACTAGATCATACCGCTGTAATTTTTACGTCGCGGCATGCAATCAATTACTTCTTCCATTTATGTGAAGAATTACGCGTGAGCATACCTGAAACAATGAAGTATTTCTGCATAACAGAAGCAATTGCTGTTTATCTGCAAAAATACATTGTTTACCGTAAACGTAAAATCTTTTTTAGTCAAACTGGAAAAGTGGATGATCTGGGAGTAATAGTTGGCAAACATGCAAAGGAGAAATACCTTGTACCTGTTTCCGACGTGCACAAGGAAGATTTACTGTCTTTACTTGAAACTAAAAAGATCTCCTTTACAAAAGCCGTGATGTACCGTACCGTAAGCAACGACTTCACCGATGATGAAAAGTTTGATTACGACATGCTTGTATTTTTCAGTCCGTCCGGGATTTCTTCGTTATTTAAGAATTTCCCCAATTTCGACCAGAAAGATATAAAGATAGGATGTTTCGGACCTACTACAGCGAAAGCCGTAAAAGACGCCGGATTACGTCTGGACGTTGAAGCTCCGACGCCTGAAGCTCCTTCGATGACAGCTGCTCTGGAGCAGTATCTGAAGAAACAGATGTCAGAAAAAGGATGACAATAAAAAGGTTCACCCTTTCAAAAGAAGAACGCCTTTCGTGGAAACGTCATATTGATCTGTTGTTTGCTGAAGGTCATTCATTTATGGCCTTTCCACTAAGGGTGGTATATCTTCCGGTTGAAGAAAAGGACCTGTCTTCGCAGGTCGCAATTATGGTGAGTGTACCTAAAAAGAAATTCAAGCGCGCCAATAAGCGTAACCTGATAAAAAGACTGGTTCGGGAAGCGTACCGCATTCATAAATACGAGCTGACAGAGCCCCTTGAAGAAAAAAATACAAGAATGCTTGTTGCCTTTCTCTATGTGGATAAAGAGATCAGAACCTTTGCCGAAATAGAAAAAGCAATGGGTAAAGCCCTGAAAGCGCTAAAAGATAAATGAAGAAATTCTTCACCTATATCCTGTTACTGCCGGTTTATTTCTATAAATATTTTATTTCTCCCATGACTCCGGCAGCGTGCAGGTTTACTCCAACCTGTTCCGAATACGCAGTGCAGGCACTTAAGAAACACGGTCCTTTTAAAGGACTATACCTGGCAATTAAAAGAATTCTCCGCTGCAATCCCTGGGGAGGAAGCGGCTACGATCCGGTTCCCTGACATGGATTATTTCGATATACATACCCATCGCCTTCCTGATAAAGAGAAAGATATTCTGTTTATACTGAATTGCATGCCGGATAACGGTAACCCTCTCTCCGATCAGCTTGTTTCAGATTTTCGCGGCTATTATTCCATAGGGATTCATCCCGGATACATCGCCGACACCGAACGTCAGCTTCAGGAGGTTCGTGAAGCCTGTACTCACCGGCTCGTTATTGCCGTTGGAGAGGCAGGATTGGACAAACTGGCCGACGCATTTCTTCCCGAACAGATAAAGATATTCAGAATTCAGGCGCTGCTGGCAGAAGAATTCGGCAAGCCTCTCATTATTCACTGCGTGAAAGCCTGGGCAGAACTTATTTCAGTCAGGAAGGAACTGAATCCTAAGATGCCATGGATAATTCATGGCTTTCGCGGAAACGGACAATTGGCCAGTCAGCTTATTAAGCAGGGATTCTATCTCTCCTTCGGAGGTTTGTTTAATCCGGAAGCACTGCAAAAGGAGTATTTAAACCGCATACTGGCAGAAACCGACGACAGCGATCTGTCTATCTGCAACGTGTATCAGCGTCTTGCCACATCCATGCAGATAGATGCAGCCCTATTTTCCAACACATTAAGAGATAATGTTCGCAAGGTTTTTGCTATCTGATTTGAAAAATAAGTCGTAACTTTGCCAGCATTGAAATAACACAATAATTATATACGATGAATTTTGTTGAAGAATTAAGATGGAGAGGCATGATTCATGACATGATGCCTGGTACAGAAGAACAGTTACAAAAAGAGATGACATCTGCTTATGTGGGTATCGACCCTACCGCGGATTCTTTACATATTGGACACCTTGTTGGAGTAATGATGTTAAAACACCTGCAGCGTGCTGGTCACCGCCCTATCGCATTGATTGGCGGAGCCACAGGTATGATTGGTGATCCATCCTTAAAATCCGCAGAGCGTAATTTGCTGGACGAAGCAACCCTGCGTCACAACCAGGATAGCATCAAAAACCAGCTGGCCAAGTTTTTGGATTTCGATTCAGACGCACCTAACGCAGCCAAGCTGGTTAATAACTACGACTGGATGAAAGATTATTCTTTCCTAAATTTCATTCGCGATATCGGCAAACACCTTACGGTAAACTACATGATGTCTAAAGACTCTGTAAAGAAACGTCTCAGCTCCGAATCTAACGTAGGTATGTCTTTCACCGAATTTTCCTACCAATTGCTTCAGGGTTATGACTTCCTTTATCTGTATCAGCACGAAGGATGTCGCCTGCAAATGGGTGGTTCGGACCAGTGGGGTAATATCACTACAGGAACTGAATTAATCAGACGCAAACAGGGAGGCGAAGCTTTTGCTCTTACCTGTCCGCTTATTACAAAGGCTGATGGAGGTAAATTTGGCAAAACGGAGTCAGGTAATGTTTGGCTGGACCGCCGCTACACTTCTCCTTATAAATTCTATCAGTTTTGGTTAAATGTTAGTGATGCCGATGCGGCCAAATACATCAAAATCTTTACTGCACTGGAAAAAGAAGAAATAATTGCGCTGGAAGCAGAACAAGCAGCAGCACCCCATCTTCGTCCTTTACAAAAACGTCTGGCCAAAGAGGTAACAGTTATGGTTCACTCTGAAGAAGATTATAATGCAGCGGTAGAAGCTTCCAATATTTTGTTCGGCAACTCCACCTCTGATGCGTTGAAGAAAATAGACGAAGACACTTTATTGGCTGTATTCGAAGGTGTTCCTCAATTCGAAGTATCGAAAGAAGATATGGCAGCAGGAATCAAAGCGGTTGATCTGCTTACAGAAAAGGCACCTGTCTTCCCTTCAAAAGGAGAAATGCGCAAGTTGGTTCAAAGCGGAGGAGTAAGTGTAAACAAGGAGAAGCTTGTGCAACCAGATGAATTAATTACAGTAGATTCCTTGCTAAACAGCAAGTACTTATTGGTTCAAAAGGGAAAGAAGAACTACTTTTTACTCATCGTAAAGTAAAAATTTGAACGAGATACTTGCAAAATAAAAATAAATGTTTACCTTTGCAACGCTTTAGAACAAAGCATCGGATTGTCTCATGGTGTAATGGTAGCACTACAGTTTTTGGTTCTGTCTGTCGAAGTTCGAATCTTCGTGAGACAACAATCTAAGAAAAGAAAAGCGTTAAGGATTTAATCCTTGACGCTTTTCTTATTTAATATATCCTTCGTTTTTTGCCGCTGATCCCAAAAAAACTATATTTGCAAAATCAATTATCAATTGACGCCATAAACAATCTTCAAAACGAAACATTATGTATTTACGAAAAGGATTTATTCTTTCTCTCATGGCCATACTGTTGGCACTCCCTTGCATGGCACAAAATAAGTATGAAACAAGAATCACTTCTGCCGACGGAGAAAAATGGTGGGGAGGAATGGTTGCTTTGGGTTCAAAAATGCCATTCGGCGGAAACCTTCGTCTGGTAGACCTGGCTTCAGAGAATCTAAATAATCAGAACGTACCTCTGTTTCTATCCTCCAAGGGCCGTTTTATCTGGAGCGATAAGCCATTCTCTTTTAAAACGGAAAACGGTCAGCTACATATTTATTCCGAATACGAAAAAGTAACTCCTGTGCAGGCAGGCAAAACATTAAAGGAGGCCTATAGGACCGCCTCTTCCAAATTTTTCCCTCCTTCGGGTAAACTGCCCGATCCTTTATTTTTTTCCATGCCGCAATACAATACATGGATTGAACTTATGTACAACCAAAATCAGGAAGACATTCTGAAGTATGCCGATAATGTACTTAAAAACAATTTCCCGGTAGGTGTTTTTATGGTAGACGATAACTGGCAGAAATATTATGGAAACTTCGATTTCAAACCAGAACGTTTCGCAGATCCTAAAGGAATGATTGACCGTTTGCACAAAGACGGATTCCGCATTATGTTATGGATCTGCCCCTTCGTAAGTCCGGACAGTCCCGAATTCCGGGAGCTTCAGAATAAGGGCTATCTGATAAAAAAGAAAGGAACTAACGAGGCTGCTATTATTCCCTGGTGGAATGGACATAGTGCCTGCTACGATTTAAGCAACCCACAAGCCGTATCACATCTGAAAGGGAACCTGAAGAATTTACAAGAAAGATATGGCGTCGACGGATTTAAATTTGATGCCGGAGATGTAAGTCATTTTAATGACCCGACTCTTGAGTTTTACGATAAAGCAGCAACCTCTGTTGATATGTGCCAGTATTGGGCTAAGATTGGGCTGGACTTCCCGTTCAATGAATATCGCGCAGGCTGGAAGATGGGTGGTCAGGCATTGGTGCAGCGATTAGGAGATAAGGATTACTCCTGGGATGCCGTAGGTCTGCTTATCACGGACATGATTTCTGCCGGTTTACTGGGATATGCCTATACATGCCCCGATATGATTGGAGGAGGCCAATTTGGTTCATTCTTACATATCGATCAGACGAAGCTGGACCAGGAATTAATCGTCCGTTCTTGTCAGGTTCACGCATTAATGCCTATGATGCAATTCTCTGTTGCTCCGTGGCGTATCCTTGACGAAAAACATTTAGCCATTTGCCGCAGTTATGCATCCCTGCACCAAAAAATGGGTGACTATATCCTCGAACAAGCCCACCAGTCGGCAAAGAACGGTGAACCAATAATCAGGCATATGGAATACGAATTCCCTAATCAGGGTTTTGCCGAATGTAAAGATCAGTTTATGCTGGGAGACAGGTATCTGGTAGCTCCTGTGTTGACTAAAGAGCATACGCGCAAGGTTGTTCTTCCCAAAGGTTTGTGGAAAGACGACACCGGCAAAAAATTTAAAGGACCAAGAACTATCGAGGTGGATGCTCCTTTGGAACGATTACCTTACTATGAGCGAATCATTTCGCTTTAATACAAAGAGAGGGCGCCCTGATAGGTGCCCTCTATTTGTATCTTATAATTTTACAATCAGCGTTTCTCCGTTTTTTATACTCTTTCGTATTACTTTTCCTTTTTCAGGTTTAATCACAACAACTATGTTTGTTTTGTGTCGGGTGACTTCTATATCCGCGCTCTTACCAAAGGCGTTCATTTTCTTTAACGACATCTCGTTCCATTCTTTGGGGAGACGGGGAGTGAGGGAAAAGGAATGAAGTCCGGTTGGACGGATACCGAAAAGTCCTTCGGTGATAATCCGGCAGTATAATCCGCTTTCGGCCGACAAATGGCGTTGGTCTCCTTCCGGCCAGGCTTCGATGGGATAGGGCACATGTTCGCCAAGCAAACGGTGTTCCGAGTAATATTTGAGGTAATCCGTTGCCTTTTCGGTTTCGCCGCAAGCATAAACTCCCCGAAGCGCGTACAAAGTAGAACGATCCCAGAAAGTTTCGCTTCCAGCCTGGGTAAGCAACCCCTCTTTAGTCCATAAACGAGGCGAAAACAACGCCTTGATTGTCTCCGCCTTTCGGTCGTAGATGCCAACTGTAAGCGGCATACATATCCACGAACGGAGCACCTCATTCCCTTCGTAATAACGATAGGTTCCAAAACCCTCCACATTCCCTCCAAAATAAGCATCCATATTGGTACGAAGTACACCAGCCTGTTTTGCATAAGACGACAGCTTGTTTGCGGGTTTCCCTAAATCTTTTCCCAGATAAACAGCCGATAGCAAGGCATCATAATAGAGAGACGAGGTACACAGATTGGCCTTGCCGGCAGGGAAACGTCCCTCCAGTTCGTCGGCATCCGACTTTACTACGCCCTGTTCGTTCAGGTTACGGTGGCAATACTCCAGACACCATTCAATAAGAGGCCAAAGTTCGAGAGCCTCTTGTTTGTCTCCTCTGGCCAGCGCATAACGGGAAGCACCGTAAGCAATCATAGCCGCATCGCCACGGTCGCCCGCCCCATTCCATATATCTGTACCTTCGGCAATAATTGAACTGGGTATGGGTTTATATTCGTCGTTCATAAAACGGGCAAAGTGGTTATAAGAATTGAGCGCCGACTTATTACCTGTCTCATACCCCAGAAAAGGGAAAAAGGGATTAATATATTCCGCCTGGTCGTTTGCCCAAATGGCGGCGTAGTAAGACTCCCCGCCCGGACCATGCAGTAACCCGCCTTTGGTATCGTAAATGCTTTCGGCTCCGCGAATTTTGGCAAAGGCAAATTGGGCATTGATAGCAGGATCGGGAGTCTGAAGAACCAGGTTATCCCAAAAACCGGCGATAAGAGCAACTCTTTGTGTATACTCATCCTCTACATTGATTGCAGCTTCTTTCTCTGAAGGTTTGTATCCCGAAAAAGTAGCCCCGAAAGAAAGCGACTCACCCGGTTTAAGCACAGCAGCCGTCTGTCCGCCTACTTCGGATACCAGCGAATAACTCCCATCCACTCCTCTTTTCGGATCTGTTTTACTAACAGATCTGGCTGCGGGAACTTCCAGATACAGTTCGGAATCTCCTTTGTTTGCCAGTGTGTATTTCTCACAAAAGGCAGGCTTGGAAACAGAAGGAAACAGGATACGAGTCAACTCCAGTTTTCCTTTTCCCGGAAGATTGAACTCACTGCGTACCGTCATAAGTCCTTTTAAATTGATCTCTTTAACCTGCTCTCCTGTCAGCGACCGGCCGTTAACCGAAATCATCTCCACCACGTTTAAGTCTACGCGCCGCATCAGACTGGCGTGGGTATTATTAGGCACGGTACGCAGCAGAGGCCAGACCATTCCCCGGCTTAAATGAAAAGCGCCGGCATCGTCTACACCATACCGCAGCACTGTCGAAACTTTAAGGCCGCTCATCTCGATATGATCGCTATGAGGAAGACTTCCATTAACTATCCAGGAGATACTTCCGTCCGAATTGATTTTCCACCGGTTATCCGGACTCCCCACGGCTGCAGACATGGGCAACAAATAAAAAAGAGTAAGCAAGGCAACAAGACAAATTCTTTTCATAACTATTCGAATTGACTGAGATTAAGGTAACTATATTCGCATCCAAAGAAATGCGGAAACAAAGATAACTTTTAATTAAAAAGAGAAAGATAATTCGGTTACTTTTTCTCTTTTAACCAGAATCAGATGTATTATCAATAATAATTAAGTATGTTTGTGCACTCATTTTTAAATCTTTTATGCTCATGAAAATTACTAAAAAACTCGTTAACAGATTGGGATCTGCCTGTGTATGCGCAGCGGCTTGTGTATTAACCTTGACAAGTTGTGGAGAAGCTCAGCAAAATGTCCTCACTCCTCAGGAAGAAGCCGACGGATGGAAATTATTATTTGATGGCAAAACATTGGCCGGATGGAAAGATTACAACGGAACAACCCTTACCCAGCCTTGGGGAGTTGTTGACGGATGTATCCAGGCAACCGGCGGTGGCAGCGATGCCAGTGGTTATATTGTAACCGACAAACAGTACGAAAACTTTGAACTATCCTGGGATTGGAAACTATCCAAAGGCGGAAACAGCGGTATGTTATATCACGTAGTTGAACGTCCGGACTTTGCTGTTCCTTACGTAACCGGTCCGGAATATCAGCTGATAGACGAACCTAATTTTGCCGAACCATTGGAAGCCTGGCAGAAATTGGGTGTAGATTACGCCATGCATTTGCCGGATACAACAAAAATGAAAGTAAATCCGCAGGGAGAATGGAACAACTCTAAAATTGTATTCGATAATGGCCATGTTGAGCATTGGCTAAACGGACAAAAAATCCTTGAATTCGAAGCATGGACCGACGATTGGTTTGCTAAGAAAAACAGCGGTAAATGGAGTCATGCTCCTGAGTACGGATTGGCCAAAAAAGGCGTGATCTGTCTTCAGGATCATGGATATCCTGCCTCTTTCCGCAATATTAAAATCAAAGAATTACCAAGAAAGACCAAGGAAACTGTTTTGTTTAACGGCGTTGATCTTACCGGATGGGAAGTTTACGGAACAGAACTGTGGTACGTAAAAGATAGTTTGTTAATTTGCGAAAGCGGTCCGGATAAACAATACGGTTACCTGGGAACCCGCGAATATTACGACGATTTCGACTTTACTGCAGAATTCAAACAGGAAGCAGATGGCAACTCGGGCATCTTTATCCGTTCTACCGTAGGCGATAGTGTAAAGGTTAACGGCTGGCAGGTTGAAGTGGCTCCCAAGGGAATGGATACCGGAGGTATTTATGAATCTTATGGCCGCGAATGGCTGGTTCAGATCCCGGACGAAAAAGAGAATATCCTTAAACCGGGCGAATGGAATACCATGCGCATCAAGGTTCAGGGCGACAATGTAACTACCTGGCTGAACGGACAGGAAATGGTTAACCTAACCGACGAAAAGATAGGAAAAGGTCAGGGACGCATTGCTCTTCAGATCCATGATGGCGGCGGAATTAAAGTTCTCTGGCGGAATCTTGTTGTAAAGACGTTATAATTTTATACAAGATATACAACCTTTTTAGAAAACCATGTACATGTAAATCAAAAAGCATGTACATGGTTTTTGATTTACATGTACATGGTTTTTAAATCCTCTCATTGGATTAATATAAAAAAGTATATATCTGTATACATCTTTTTAGTTTTCCAATTACAATTTATAGAGTTGCAGAACGTTGAAATTAAGGTTATTTCTTACCTTTGTCCCCGTTGCCTTGACGAAAGGCACATACAATCGAATTAATTATCACTATATACTATCGTATGGGAAAATATAAACTAATCAACAACGCACTGGGCTGGCTTACTTTTGCCATCTCTTCGATCGTTTATTTGATGACTATGGAACCCACCGCCAGCTTTTGGGATTGCGGTGAGTTTATCTCTTCTGCCTTTAAACTGGAGGTAGGACATCCTCCCGGAGCACCGTTCTTTATGCTGACAGCCAACCTGTTCACCCAGTTTGCTTCGGATCCTTCGCAGGTAGCCGTGATGGTTAACTCGATGAGTGCCCTGTTCAGCGGACTCACCATCTTATTCCTGTTCTGGAGTATCACTCACCTTGCCCGCCGGATTATTGTAAAAGAAGGCGAAGAGGTAACAACCGCCCAACTTATTGCCATTATGGGCAGTGGTCTTGTGGGAGCATTGGCCTACGCATTCAGTGATACGTTCTGGTTCAGTGCAGTGGAAGGCGAAGTATATGCTTACTCGTCGCTGTTTACTGCCGTTGTATTCTGGCTGATTTTGAAATGGGAAGCCGTTGCCGACAAACCTCATGCCGACAGATGGATGGTGTTGATTGCTTATCTGATGGGACTTAGTATTGGTGTTCACTTGCTGAACCTGCTTTGTATTCCTGCCATTGTACTGGTGTATTATTATAAGAAATTCCCTAACCCTACACTTAAAGGTACTGCCGTATCACTGTTGATATCGTTTGCAATTATCGCCATCATGATGTATGGTGTTGTTCAAGGTCTGGTTGAAGTATGCGGCTGGTTCGAATTGTTGCTGGTTAACCACATGGGCATGCCTTATAATTCGGGTGTATTTGCCTATGTAGTTGTATTGATGGGTGTTCTTGCCTGGGCAATCTACGAAACCATGGTTGCCGAACCCAACAAAGCGCGCCTCAATATTGCCTTTATTCTTTCAGTAACTCTTATTGGTATCCCATTTATCGGGAGTGGCTATGTATTAGGTATTATCCTTATTATTGCCTTAACAGCCTATTTGTTTGTTGCCAAAAAGACAAACATTCAGCTGTTGAATACCATTCTGGTATCCTTGCTGGTAATCGTTGTTGGTTATTCTTCGTATGCACTGATACTGGTTCGTTCGTCGGCCGAAACGCCAATGGATCAGAACTCACCCAAAGATATCTTTACTTTACGCACGTATCTTGCCCGCGAACAGTACGGCAAAGTGCCTCTTATCTATGGTCAGACATACGTTTCTGAGGTAAAACGCGAAAATCAGGGAGGTACTTGTGCCGCTGTAACGAAGGAAGGAGCACCTACCTGGAGCCGCGTAATCAAGAAAGACAAATCAGAAAAAGACAAGTACTACATATCCCGTTACGAAACGGAATACGAATACATAGACGAACTTGACATGCTTTTCCCTCGTATGCACAGTAATGACGGTCGTCATGTTAGCGCTTATCAGGAATGGGCTCAGGTAAAAGGCGAGCCGGTCAGATTTAACCGTTGTGGCGAAGATGTGACGGTTATGAAGCCTACTTTTGCCGAAAACATCCGGTACTTCGTTTCTTATCAGCTTAATTTTATGTACTGGCGTTACTTTATGTGGAACTTCTCCGGCCGCCAGAACGACCTTCAGGGTAATGGCGAAGTGGACAAAGGTAACTGGATTACCGGAATCAGTGCCATCGATTCGGTTATGGTTGGTCCGCAGGATGAAATGCCTTACGACATTGCCAATAATAAAGGGCACAACGTTTACTATCTGCTGCCTTTGTTGTTGGGTATAATCGGACTTCTTTACCAGGCTTATACAGGCGATAAGGGAATTCAATCCTTCTGGGTTACTTTCTTTTTGTTCTTTATGACCGGTATTGCCATTGTTCTTTACCTGAATCAGACTCCTTACCAACCGCGCGAACGAGACTACGCCTATGCCGGTTCGTTCTATGCTTTTTGTATCTGGATAGGATTCGGTGTGGCTGGATTAGCCAAAGTACTGGAAAAATACGGAAAGATGCCTGCCATTGCTGCAGCTTCTGTTGCAACAGTTGCCAGTTTGCTTGTTCCCATTCAGATGGCTGCTCAAAACTGGGACGATCACGACCGTTCGGACCGTTATGTTGCCCGCGACTTTGGTATCAATTACCTGGAATCTTGCGAGCCTAATGCCGTTATATTTACAAATGGTGATAACGATACTTTCCCATTGTGGTATGCCCAGGAAGTGGAAGGCGTTCGTACAGATATACGTGTATGTAATACCAGCTATCTGCAGACCGACTGGTACATCGATCAGATGAAACGTCAGGCTTACGAGTCGGAGCCGCTGCCTATTTCATGGAACAGATCCGATTACGTGCAGGGAACCCGCGACGTAGCCTATATATTCCCGATGACCGACCAGGCTATCGATCTGAATACGGCGTTGAACTTCGTTCGCAGCAACGATCCTAAATACAAAAAGATTCCGGGAATCAATCAGGCGCTGGATTATATTCCTTCGCAAAAACTGATTTATAAGGTTGATTCGGCCGCTGCGCTTAAAAGCGGAGTGATTAAGTCGGAAGACGCTGGTCTTATGCTTAAGGAAATGACCATTGATTTGAAGGACAAGGAAGTTCTTGGAAAACAGGAACTGATTGTATTGGATATGTTGCAGACCAACAACTGGAAGCGCCCCATCTATTATGCGGTAACTGTTAGTCCCGATCAGTTTGTAAAACTGGATGGATATTTCCAACAGACAGGTCTGGCCTATCAGATTGTTCCGATGCATACGCAAGGAACCGATAAGGCTGTAAACTCCGAGCGCATGTTCGACAATGTGATGAACAAGTTCAAATGGGGAGGTGTAAGCAATCCCAATGTATACCTGGACGAAAATACAATGCGCATGTGTAAAAGCTTCCGTATGGCTTTGTTCAGCAAATTGGCTTCTACCCTGATCAACGAAGGAAAGAACGATAAAGCACTTCAAGTACTTGATAAAGCGATGGAAGTTCTTCCCGCTAAGACTGTTCCGCTGGATTACAGCGCCCTTTCGCTGGGAGAATTCTACTTTACCTTGAATCAGCCGAAGAAAGCCGAGGCAATTTTCAACGGTATTGCTGATAATTCTATTCGCAGCCTGCGTTGGTACTTCCGCTTAAGTCCGAATCAGATGGCTTCCATTATGGGCGATGTTGAACACAACCTGGCCGTATTGCAGGAAGTTCTTCGGATAGCAAAACAGTACAACCCTGAATTTGGCAAAGCATTCCAGGAAGAATTTGATAATTACCGTATGGCTTACGGTTCAGTCCGCAAATAGTAAAGTATGTTTATAGAACAACCCCCGTTCTTTTACAGAGCGTTGTTTCCAGGGGTAATCTGGAGAATTCCCGCCAAGAAGAAGTGTGTATATCTCACCTTCGACGACGGACCAATTCCCGAGGTTACCCCTTGGGTTTTGGATACTCTCGATAAATATGGTATAAAGGCCACCTTCTTTTGTGTTGGCGACAATGTACGCAAGTATCCTGAAGTCTACCAGATGGTGCTTGACCGGGGACATAAAGTGGGCAACCACACCTTCAACCATATTCAGGGTATCAGATTCTGGACAAAGAATTATGTGGCCAATGTAAAGAAAGCCGCAGAGTTGATAAAGAGCAATTTGTTTCGCCCTCCTCACGGTCACATGCGGTTTCCGCAAGTGATGTGGCTGCGGCTCAACTATAAAATTATTATGTGGGACGTGGTAACACGCGATTATAGTCCGCATATGACGCCCAACGGCGTATTTAATGTCGTTAAGAACTATACACGCAACGGCTCCGTCATTGTGTTTCACGATTCATTGAAATCGGAGAATAACATGAAGAATGCGTTGCCCCGTTCTATCGAATGGCTTCAAAAAGAAGGATACGAGTTTAAAGTATTGGAATGATTTCCGAACAAAGGATAAAGGAAGAGGCTATGCGCCTGGGGTTCGCTGCATGCGGGATCTCGGAAGCCGGCCCGGCCAGCAGCGAAGCATCCTATTTTGATAACTGGCTGGCCGAAGGGAATCATGCGGGAATGAGGTTCATGGAAAACTACCGCGACCTTCGTCTTGATCCTGCCGGATTACTGGATGGCGCCCGTTCTATTATATCCGTTGCGATGAATTACTACCCCGCGGTAAGACAACCGGAGGATGTTCCTCAGCTTGCTTACTACGCGTATGGCAAAGATTACCACGACGTGATGAAGGAAAAGCTTGCCCAACTGGTTGCCTTTATTCGTCGCGAAGTGGATATGAACGCCCGTTGTTTTACCGACTCAGCTCCCATCCTGGAAAGATACTGGGCCTGGAAAGCCGGACTTGGCTGGATTGGGAAAAACACCCACCTCATCATTCCCGGCAAAGGTTCTTACTTTTTCCTTGGAGAGATCGTTACCGACCTGTACCTCGCACCGGACAGTCCGATGGAAAATAGGTGCGGCCAATGTACCCGTTGCATGGATGCTTGTCCCACGAAGGCAATCGAAGCTCCCAAAAAGCTGAACGCAGGAAAGTGTATCTCGTACCTCACCATCGAAAACCGGGAAGAGATTCCCGAAGAGCTTGCTTCGTTAACGGGAAACCGTATGTACGGATGCGATACCTGCCAGCAGGTTTGTCCCTGGAACCGGTTCGCACATCCCACCGACGAAGCTTCTTTCCGAATGAACGACGAGCTTGCCGCCATGACGGCCCCAAAGTGGTACTCTCTATCCCGGGAAGAGTACACCCGCCTCTTCAAAGGATCGGCCGTGAAGCGTGCCAAGTTTGAGGGGTTACAACGTAACATTGCAAATTATCAAAAGAATAATAATACAACTAAGATTTAGATGAAAAGAATCAGCCATCTGCTTCTCCTGTTTCTGCTTATTGCGGTAACGGCAGGCGCAGCACCTAAAGCACTAAAGGAAAAACTTACTTCCTTGCAGGGAATCGAGTCTGTCGACACTTTGTCGTCCGACTATTTTACGGAGAAATACGTAGTAACAGTTCGCCAGCCTCTGGATCACCAGCACCCCGAAAAGGGATCGTTCACACAGCGTGTGGTGGTTAGCCACGTTGGATACGACCGCCCCACGGTTCTGATTACCGAAGGATACAGCGGCGACTACGGACTTAATCCGCGTTACCGTGAGGAACTTTCGGGCATTTTCAATACCAATATGATATTTGTGGAGCACCGCTACTTCTCGGGTTCTGTTCCTGATTCACTCAACTGGGAGTACCTTACTGCCGAAAACTCGGCATACGACCTGCATCATATCACCCAACTTTTCAAACAAATCTATCAGGAGAAATGGATCAGCACCGGGATTAGTAAAGGCGGACAAACAGCCTTGATCTACCGGGCTTTCTTTCCAAATGATGTAGATATAACCGTTCCCTACGTAGCTCCCGTAAGCCGTTCGGCCGAAGATGGACGTCACGAGCCATTTATCAGCCACGTATCCGACACGCAATCAAGAGAAACGATCCTGAACTTTCAGCGCGAAGTGTTGAAACGGAGAGAGGCCATGCTTCCTCTGCTCGAAAAACTCTGCAACGAGAAGCAACTAACTTTCCGCATTCCTCTGAATGAAGTACTGGATTATTGCGTGCTGGAATACTCATTCGCCTTCTGGCAATGGGGAACTCCCGTATCAACCATTCCGGCAACATCGGCAACAGACGATGAACTATTCAGACACCTTGCGGAGATAAGCGGTCCGGAATACTTTGCAAAAGATCAGCCTACCCAGGCATTCTTTATTCAGGCAGCCCGCGAACTTGGCTATTACGGATATGATACCGAACCGTTCAAAGGGCTCCTTTCCATCCAAAGCAGCAAAGGATACCTGGAACGAATCATGCTGCCCGAAGGCGTTCGCATTTCATTCCGGCCGGAACTCTACCAAAAGTTAACCCGATTTGTTGCGGAATCCGATCCAAAACTTATCTTTGTATACGGAGAGTACGATCCATGGACTTCAGTAGGGATGACCCAATTAAAAGGAAAGAAAAATATGTTTGCCGCCGTTCAACCGAAGGGTAGTCACCGGGCACGTATTAACTCCCTGCCCGACTCCCTGCGCAATAAAGTTATCAAGCGCCTAACAAAATGGCTGGAAGAATAAAAGAACTTATTATCAACTAATACTATTATGAAATTAAAACTCATCTCGGGGATATTACTATCCATTTTCCTGGTTTCGTGCAAGACAGACACGCTTGTTACTTATGAAGTAATTCCGGCACCTCAATCGGTTGAATACAAAAGTGGCGTCTTGAAATTAGATAAAGTAGTGAAAGTCGCTTACTCAGCCGATCTTTCCAAAGAAGCATCCTTCATTAAAGAGGCTTTAAAATCCGATTTTGGAGTTGAAGCCGAACTGGTAAAGGAGGCTAAAAATGCGGACATCTCTTTGGTGATGGGTAAGTCAGGAACCTCAGAAAAAGAAGACGGATATGCAGTAAATGTAAGTTCGAAAGGTATAAAAGTTTCTTCTTCCTCTGCAACAGGTATATTTTACGGAATACAGACCCTGAGACAAATTATACAGAAGAAAGAAGAAATGCTGATTGTTCAAAAAGGGACTGTTAGCGATTCTCCCCGATTTTCATGGCGTTCCTTCATGTTGGACGAAGGTCGCCACTTCAAAGGAAAAGAGGTTGTCAAACAATTACTTGACGAAATGGCTCTTCTTAAAATGAATGTTTTCCATTGGCATTTAACCGAAGACCAGGGATGGAGAATTGAAATAAAGAAATATCCAAAGCTCACCGAAATAGGTTCGTTCCGCGACTCCACCGAAATCAATCACTTTGGAAGTAACGTATATGACGGAAAGCCTCATAGCGGTTTCTATACACAGGAAGACATAAAGGAAATAGTAGCTTACGCCGCCGACCGTCACATCCTGGTGGTACCCGAAATCGAAATGCCCGGACATGCCAGTGCTGCGATAGCCGCTTATCCATGGCTTGGGACAACCGGTAAACAGATAAATGTTCCTTGCAAATTCGGTGTTCAATACGATATATTCAACGTAACAGATCCCAAAGTAATCGAATTCTTTACAGATGTGATCGACGAAGTAATTGCACTGTTCCCTTCTCCCGTATTCCATATCGGCGGAGATGAGGTAAGATACAACCAGTGGAACGAATCTCCCGAAGTTAAATCGTACATGGAAAAGAACAACATAAAGACTCCTGCTGAATTACAGGTATTCTTCACCAACAAGATTTCAAACATACTTGCGGCCAAGAATAAAAGAATGATGGGGTGGAATGAAATTACCGGAGCTAAATTGCATGAGTATCAATCGGAAAAAGATACCAAAGAGGGTAATGAAAAGTTGGCAGACGGAACGATCGTACACTTTTGGAAAGGTGATTCAAGCTTGATTTTGAATACCATCCACAAAGGTTATGATATTGTAAACTCCGATAATGTGTACACCTACCTTGATTATGACTATAAAGCAATCTCTTTACAAAATGCGTACGACTTTAATCCTATTCCCGCCGGACTTCCCAAAGAATTAGAAACAAAAGTTTTAGGAACGGGTTGCCAGATGTGGGGAGAATTTATTCCTACCGTCGAAAGCATGAATTATAAGGTTTATCCCCGTCTGGCTGCTTACGCAGAAGGAGGATGGACTGCTGCGGAGAATAAAAATTACAGCCGGTTTAAGAAAGCTTTGCCTCATTTCTTAGACCGCTGGTCAGCCATGGGAATTAAATACGGACCTGTTGAATAAAAATATAATTTTGTTTTTAAATTAAAAAAAATGTAATATTGCAGGCCTTATAGAACAAAAAGAAGATTCGGGTGGTGGATAAATATGGAAGATAAGATTTTAATAGCAGAAATTGTGGACGGACAAGAGGCTTCCTATGCTTGTTTATACAACAAATATGTAAAAGATCTTTTTTCATATGGAATGGGACTGGGTTTCGAAAGAGAAGTTATAAAAGATGCCATCCAAGATGTCTTTCTTAAATTATTATCCAATACTAAAATTCTGAAAGAGGTTACTAATGTTAAATTTTACCTTCTCAGAAGTTTAAAAAACAGGCTGCTGGATATACATAAAAACAAAATAATCTACAACGAAATAGATGCGGAGGGTCCGGAATTCAGTATTAAGGTTTCAGTGCTGGACGATCTGATTGAAAAAGAAGATCGGGAAATTCTGGAACATCGAATCCAAAACCTTTTAAGCAACCTTACCAACAGACAAAGAGAAGCAATCAGTCTACGCTATATGCATGAAATGGAGTACGAAGAGATCGCGTTGCTTTTGGAAATGACACCAAAAGCAACGCGCAAACTTGTTTCCAGGGCAATGGAACGTTTACGTGATCAGAACTTAACTTTAATTTATTTTCTTCTTTTTTGTAAAATCTGATTTTTTTTGGGGACAAAAAACAAATGCTGTCGTCTTCTATATATTATTATGAAGCTTCAACATCTATTTTATGCACCAAGAAGATCACTATTCTGAAAAGCATTTTCTAAATAACGACCGTTTTCTGCTATGGAGGGTTTCTCCTGATTCGGAATTGGATACCTATTGGAATAATTACATCAAAACTCATCCCGAATACCTGGATGGGTTTAACCGCGCCATCGAAATCATGTCGTCTGTCAAAATGAATGAATGCTCCCTTTCATCCAAAGAAACAGACGAAATGTATGTGCTGCTTCAGCAAGAGTTCAAGAAGAAATCAAAAGGCAATTCCCGCCGTCTTATTTTCAACTATGCGGCCGCCGCCTGCTTTGCACTGCTCTGTGTAATCGGGTCCTTGTATTACATACATACGTCTTCCTCTTTATCAAATCAACTGGCAGCAGTTGCAGATATGAAGATAGACAGTACACAAGTTGATGTTGAACTTATCATCCGCAACGATAAGAAGATGATTCTGGCGGAGCAATCCACCATTAAATACAATTCGCAGGGAAAAGTATTGGTTAACGATAAAGAAGCAGACGTAGAAAACAAGGCTATTGAAGGTGAATCCAATATTAACACATTGAAAGTCCCCTACGGAAAACGTTCTGTACTAATCCTGGAAGACGGCACCAAAGTCTGGGTAAATTCAGGAACAACCTTACAGTTCCCCTCCTCATTCGAACCAAACAAACGAACCATCAGTGTAAACGGAGAAATTTACATCGAGGTAGCAAAAGATGCCAATCGTCCTTTCTTTATAAAAACATCCTCTTTCGATGTACGCGTGCTTGGGACAAAATTCAACATAACCGCTTACAGTGAAGATGCCACCCAGCAATTAGTTCTTGTACAGGGCAGTGTGGAGGTAAACACAGCAGCAAAACAACAAGTAATTATGCGTCCAAACGAATTATTTAGCTTAACCAACAACAAGGTAAGTACAAAAATGGTCGATGTATACGATTATATCAGCTGGAAAGACGGCCTATTTAAATTCAACAGCCAATCTCTTGATGTTGTACTGCACCGATTATCCAGATATTACCGGCTAAAGATAAATTGCGACGAAGCCTCAAAGAAAAAAATATGTTCCGGTAAACTTGTATTGTTTGATGATTTCGATAGTGTTATGAAGACAATTTCAGAAATACTACCCATACAATACGAGCGAAAAGGCGATGTGATTAATATAAGTAGTAACCCATAAATAGTGTGCGAATGAAATATACCTGATCAATCTAATTCACCTATACTGGAAAAATCAAAAAGAAAAGTCGGACAATGGGCATATTGTCCGACCTGAAATTCCAGTTAATCTAGTTTATTCAACAAAAGAAGAACTTAAATTAATACAAATGTATGAAAAATAAATTATATACAATTAAAAATAAAACAAACAGGACCCTTAAGAAGCTAATCACTACGTTGTTTATCGTGATGCTTATGAGCAGCTATCCTGGCATGGGTTATTCAAAAACAAACAGTGACACAAAAGTTCGTTTATCCATCGAATTATCTCAGGTTTCAATAAAAGATGCATTAGCTACAATTGAAAGTAAAAGCGACTACGTCTTTTTCTATTCAGATGAAATCAGTAGTGAATTAAACAGACGGGTAAGTATCGATGTAAAATCGAAAACAATCAACGAAATTCTTGCCAATTTACTGAATGACACCAATCTATCATTCAGATTTAATGAGAACCAGGTTGCCATTGTAAGAAAGCAGGCTACTAGTGCGGCTAATTCCATCAGAGTTAACGGATCTGTAAAAGACAAAGACAAGAATCCACTACCGGGGGTAAATATTACAATCAAAGGTACAAGTGTTGGAACGGCTTCCGATATAAACGGTAACTTCTTTTTAGAGGTTCCCGATAAAAACGCAGTATTACAATTCCAGTTTATCGGATTCGAACCACAGGAAATCAAAGTGGGCAACCAAATCAATATCAATGTAACTTTAAAGGAAAACGAAACAGAGTTGGAGGAAGTTGTGGTAGTTGGTTACGGTTCACAAAAGAGAGTCTCTGTTGTGGGTTCCATAACAACCATCGAGCCGGGTAAATTACAAGCTGGGACAACCCGTTCAATGAGTAACAATTTAGCCGGACAACTTGCCGGTGTAATTGGTGTGCAACGTTCGGGAGAGCCGGGTTACGACAATTCCAATTTCTGGATTCGTGGTATTTCTTCTTTTGCAGGTAACAACAATCCTCTTGTATTAGTGGATGGGGTTGAACGGTCATTAAATAATATTGACCCTGCGGAAATTGAATCTTTTTCTGTATTGAAAGATGCTTCTGCCAGTGCAGTATATGGTGTTCGCGGAGCGAACGGTGTAATCATCATCAACACCAAACGGGGAGAAATCGGAAAACCTAAAGTAAGCGTACGTCTTGATCAGGGGATCACTAAATTAGGTAAATTACCTGAGTTTGTAGGGTCGGCCGATTACCTGAGTTTACTCAACGAAATAGCCCGCGACGAAAATAAGCCTGAAAGGTACACAGAAGAACAAATTGAGAAATACCGCACAGGCGAAGATCCCGACTTGTATCCCGATGTTGATTGGGTAGATGCCATAACCGATGATTATGGACATAATACTCGTGGAAATGTGACCGTATCCGGAGGTAGCGACCTTCTTAGATACTCGTTAGTAGGATCATTCTACAACGAAAAGGGAATTATCTCCCGCGATTCAAAACAGGCATGGAATTCAAGTTCTAACCTGAACAGATACAATGTACGTTCCAATGTAGATGTTGATATCACAAAAACCACCGTATTCCGGGTTAATATCGGCGGATATCTGCAAGACCGCAGACGTGCACCTCAGAGTGTGGACGGGTTGTTCTCTTTGGCATTTGACACACCTCCGTTTGTACATCCCCAACAATACTCTTCGGGAGAAATACCTGTCGTACCCGAACGAGCCAATCCATGGGCGTGGGCAACACAAACCGGATACGAAACTTTCAGTGACAGTAAGTTAGAGTCTTTATTCTCTATCGAGCAAAACCTGAATTTTATTACAAAAGGCTTAAAGACAAAAGCCATGTTTTCTTTCGACCGTTTTCAGGGAAATGGAGTATCAAGAAATAAAACGCCTGATCTTTATAACCCCACTACCGGGCGAAATGAAGATGGCAGTTTGAATCTCTTAATCTATCGTTACGGACAAAACTTCCTGAACCATAGTAATTCTTCCGATTGGGGAGATAAACGAACTTACATTGAGTGGACTGTTTCTTACGATCGTACGTTTGGAAAGCATACCCTCAACGGGATGTTCCTTTTCAACAGAAGTAACTTCGAAGATGGAAGTAAACTTCCTTACCGTAATCAAGGTATTGCAGGACGTGCATCCTATACCTTCGATAGCCGCTATGTGGCTGAAGTGAACTTTGGATACAACGGTTCCGAAAACTTTGCGAAAGGAAGTCGTTACGGCTTCTTCCCCTCAATTGCACTGGGATGGTTACTTTCCGAAGAACCTTTTATGAAGCAGTATAAGGAAACGTTCTCTAAAATTAAGTTCAGAGGATCTTACGGTCTGGTTGGTAACGACCAGTTAGGAGCCAACAGGGGCGATTATCGTTTTGCTTATCTGACTACAATTGGTGATACAGATGGCTACCGCTGGGGCGTCGATAACGACTATCATCGGGCAGGACGTTGGGAAGGAAATGTGGGGGTTCCAAATCTTACCTGGGAAACAGTAAAAAAAGCAAATTTAGGTTTTGAATTAGGCCTTTGGAATGCAGTCGAATTACAAGTAGACTTCTTTAAGGACCGACGTGAAAATATCTTCTTGCAACGTCAAACTATGCCAGGTTCTGCCGGATTTATCCAGACTCCATTTCAGAACTTTGGTATTGTGAACAATCAAGGTATCGATTTGTCGCTTACAGCAAACAAACAAGTCACTAAAGATTTCATGATATCAGCCAGAGGAACCTTTACGTACGCGAAGAATAAAATTATCGAACAGGATGAACCATTAGGTATTTTGGGAACAAACCGTTCAAGCACCGGATACCCGATCGGACAAATCTTTGGATTGCTTGACGATGGTTTGTTTACTGATGCAGACTTTGTGGATGGAAAATTGATCGAAGGCATACCTGAACATACGTTTAGCCCGATTCGCCCAGGAGATATCAAATATAAAGACGTAAATGAGGATGGCGTTATAAATGATTTGGACCGAACCGCGATTGGCGGAACCTGGAATCCCCAGATTGTTTATGGTTTTGGATTGAACCTTCAATATAAGAATATTGACTTCGGATTCTTCTTTCAGGGTAATGCAAAAACCAACCGCATGATCGGAGGAAGTAACTTTATTCCAGGTAGCGGAGATGGTTCTATGGGTAACATTATGTCTAACTACCAAGACCATTGGACGGTAGATAATCCAAGTCAGGATGTTTTCTGGCCACGTTTGTCAAGTTCAAGAAATGCAAATAATACACAAGAATCAACCTGGTGGCTTCAAGATATGAGCATGTTACGTTTAAAGAATGTAGAAATAGGATATAACTTCTCTAAAAAGAAATTATTACCAAACTTTATTCAGAGTGCCCGCCTATTTGTAACGGGATCAAACCTGCTGCAGTTCTCCGGATTCAAACTATGGGATCCAGAATTGGATACTTCTAACGGACTTCGTTACCCTATAATGAAATCGGCCTCTTTTGGATTAGAAATTAATTTTTAAATCATTAATCGAAAAAGTATGAAACTTATTAAATATGCATTCTTAGCCTTTGGGCTTACAGCATTCAGCTCCTGTTCCGACTATTTGGACAAACAGCCTGATGATATGCTTACCCTCGAAATGGTTTTCAACGACAAAACAAGAACAGAAGATTGGTTAGCCGGCTGTTATTCAAGTATACCCGACCCGTTATGGGGCGGAGCTTACGGCAACGGGAATAATGGATTAGGACCGTTAGGCGATGACGTGGCTCCTTCAGTAGGATGGGAGAAATTTGGTTGGAACATTATTGCCAAACAAACCGGTAACTGGAGTCCTAATTCAGGAGATGGTCATGGCTATTGGTCTTTGCTGCCAAAGCGTATTCGTACTGCTCTTATTTTTATAGAAAATGTAAAGCCTAATCCAGCTCAACTTATACTTGAAGCGGATGTGGAAAACATGAAAAATGAAGCTCGTTTCTTAATTGCCTACTATAACACTCTATTGGTGGAAATTTACGGACCAGTCCCATTTAATCCAACCAAGCTGCTTTCCGGAGAAAGCACTTCCGAAGAAATTATGGCAGGTCAGACTCCCTATGATCAGATAGTAGATTGGATTGATAAAGACCTGTTAGAGTTGTCGACGAAACTACCTGCCTCGTATACAGACAAAAAGAAGTTTGGTCGTGCCACTTCCATCATGTGTTTGGCAGTAAGAGCCCGTTTATTACTATTTGCCGCAAGTCCGTTGGTTAATGGAAATCCGGATTACAAAGGGCATGTAAACTTCAAAGGCGAAGAGCTTTTCAATTCAACCTACGATCCTCAGAAGTGGGTAAGAGCAGCTAACGCCTGCAAAGATCTTATTGATGCAGCCCAGGCCGCAGGACATGGATTATATTATGAATACAATCCCGACGGTAGCATCGATCCATTCTTGTCATACCAAAATATGTTATTCAAAAAACCAACCGAAGGCAACAAGGAAATTCTGTTTGCCCGTCCGGATTGCAACTATGTAGAATTAAATAAACACTCAACTCCAAGAGGTTGTGCCGGTAACGGTGGATACGGAGTTACCCAATCATTGGTAGACGCCTTCTTTATGGAAAATGGCTTACCTCCAATTTTAGGATACAACGCAGACGGTAGTCCGATTATTAACCAGGCTTCAGGTTACAAAGAAAAGGGATTCTCCGAAGCACCCGAATTCCGTAAAACACAATGGATCGAATCTCAGGGAGACGGTAAGGTTACATTGGAAGGTACCTATAACATGTACACACACAGAGAACCACGTTTTTATATTTCCGTGTTGTACAACCGTGCCTGGTATCGTTCAGAGAACAGAACTACCCGTTTCATGATTGGAGAATGGGACGGTGGACCAACGCACGATGCTCCGCAAAATGGTTATTTGATGAGAAAATCGATTCATCCCGATCATGAAGCACGTAACGGTGTTTACCCCTATTACCCAGGCATTCTATATCGTTTAGGCGAAGCTTATCTGAACTATGCGGAGGCATTAAACGAAGCCAAACCAGGCGATCCGGATATCCTTAAGTATTTGAATCTTATCAGAGAAAGAGCTGGTGTTCCTCAATATGGTTCAGGACAGGGAATGATTGCAGCTCCTTCCAATCAGAATGATATGCGCGAAGCCATTCATCGTGAACGTCGCGTTGAATTAAACTGCGAGAACATTATCCGTTACTTCGATATCCGCCGTTGGAAAGAAGGCGAAAAGCGTCTGAACGGACCATTCTACGGAATGAACTTTATGGGCGAAAAAGTAAGCGACGACGATAGCGATCCTAAAGCTTTCTTTACACGTAAAGTATATCAACGCCGTGTATTCGAAAAGAAACAATACTGGTTCCCGGTTCCACAAGGGGAAATGGATAAGAACCCCAATCTGGTTCAGAATCCGCTCTGGAAATAAGCATAATCAAAAACGCCCGGTCTATAAAGACCGGGCGTTTTTTTATTCTTTTCCTACTTTAATCCAGGTTGCCTTTTTCCATAACCATTCTAACGGGCCCTGACGATGAGAACGGAGCCACCAACGACAAAAAAGGAATTGCAAAAAGAACATACCTATACCCATAAGAACACAAACCGTAATACCGGTATAGCGGTAAAGTCCTAATCCCCAGTTGTAGAACAAGAATCCACCGATCAAAGACTGCGAAAGGTAGTTAGTAAGACTCATGCGTCCGTAAGGAGCCAATTGATGCAGTACACCTCTACACTTTGTGAGGTAATAAACAAGTATGACCCCTGCAAACAGTATTCCTGTAAATGCAATATTGGAAAGCGACTTAAGCAGAAGAGTAGAAGGAATAAGCAGTGTCTCCTGACTAATAAAGTCGGGAAGTACAGCTGCCAAACCATAAATCGGGAAAAAAGCGAAGGTGGCTATGATAAATACGTTAGTCCATAATTTTATATTTTCTTCCGAATAGAGAAACACTTTGCTACGCCCTATAAGCATCCCAACCATAAACAATCCTGCAGTTTGAGTAACCCTGCCATGCAAAAGCATCCAGCCCATATTCGCAATATTGCCCGTTACAATGGTCGTTTTGCACAATTCGAGGAAAGAACCTTCCTTCTGAACTGTATTAACGATCTCCCAGTATGGCCCATCAAAGAGAGGATCCACAATAAATTCGTTGTTGATGAGCGTATAAATCAGTTGAATCCATTCAAAAGGCTGCAATAAAAGAAAAACCGCCATAAACGCGATTGTGCGGGTAGAAAAACGACAGACCGCGATCATTACATAACCAAGCAAAGCATAGAGAACCAATATTTCGCCGGGAAACAAAGTCGAATTGATGCAGGCAATAAAAAACAGTAAAACCAAACGCCAGGCAAACCGTCCGCGAAAATCTTTCCCTTTTTCTTTTTGCGAGTTGTCTTGAATAAAAAAGCTGAATCCGAAAAGCAACGCAAAAATACAGTAAGCTTTACCCGAAAAGGCAAAAAATACACTATCCCATATTACCCGATCCGTAAATTGCAGCAAACTGCAGGTCTCTTCCGGGAAGCTATTAAGGCTAAACCGTTCGATAAAATGGATAAGGGTAATACCCATTACAGCAAAACCACGTAATACATCAGCTATCTCTATGCGATTGGTATTGGTTAGTGTAGAAGATAAATGCATGCTTTTTTAGAATTTAAAAGGTAACTTATTATTTATTTGGAGGTGCAAATGTACCATAAACCTTTTAAGATTCCTAAAATATGTAAGTAAACAGATACCCTACCGCACCGTTATTGAATAGTTTTATTTTTTATACAAGCAATTCGGTAAGATTCAATAGCAATATAATTAGGATTCAGATTTTGTTTTAGCACTTCTTCATTCTTGTGAATTTCAGAAACCTGTTTAAAGAATATAATACCATCCATTCTTATTTTGGGCGCTATAAATCTAAACTGTCCGTTTCGGTTTTCATTCCCTATCATTCTGCATTTTAAAACATCTTCGCAGTGAAGTTTATCCACAGAAAAATAACAGGTATCAAGATTCAATTGATCTAAATGATACTCCAGACTGTTAGTGGGAGGAGCCTGTACCGATGCAATTTTAAAATTTGTGACTGCACTATTTGAAGTAACAAAACGACCAGATCCTGCCATCAAAGAAATACATGAATAATCATCCTTGTATTTGTTTCTCATGTAGTATCCAAAAGCATAACCCTCTAAATCAGATGCTTCTTGAGCATACAGGTAGTTTGAGTGGCCCCAATGACTAAAAATAGTAACTGTTTCGTCTGCCTTAAGCAAGCACTTCATTATTAACTCTGTATTTTCATACATGGAGGTATCTCTATGGATAAAATTCTGAAAGGGACTATTGTTTTGATAGATTTTTATCAGACGATATCTCGCTAATTCCGATTCGCTTTTGTCCAGCATGTTTTCAAACCCATTGTTTTCGTTAAACAAGGAGATTATATCTTCAAGCGGTGTTTTATACCCAAGCAACAGGTTACAGATCTTCGCCAACCCATTGTCATTTCTGCCCATAGAAAGGGTGAAAAAGAAATCAAACAGATCAACTCGCCCTTTCATTGGAATGACATTGGAATCAATACCTAAAAAGTTTACTTTTTGCTCCGAATGCAGGTTGTAATTCTTAATCCATTCTATGAGAGAAGTGATAGAATGAGAAAAAAATGTGATGTCAAAAAAAGAAGAAATACTATCCAATTTAAAGTTCTGGTCTCCATGTATGTAACGATTAATATACAGTGAATACTCCAAAGGGATTTCCATCAGAACCAGCTTACAATTCTTATTCTCAATTCGGTTCTTAATGATCTCCATAGCCATGTTGTTCATCGACTCGGTACCATGAATCGATTCGCCGATAGAGAGAATTCTTTTATCCATAAAAGGGAGACTATTAATAGTTTCCCCATTTAAAGGAACAACATCTTCATTTTTCAAACAAATATCCTCCGTATAGTCGGCCGGCAAATAGTCGTTTATATTCTTTCCATCAACAAATAAGTCTAATTTATTAACCCAAATCATTCCTCTTTTTTCTTTACTATTTCCACTTGCTTCAATGCTCAGGCTTACTAATTTAGGATTATTCACGCAGACGAACGTATCCAATGTACACCAATCAGCATTTGGAGTAATGTAGAGGGTATCAATCGCTTGTACCGTTTCACAATCACCAATACTGGCCACCTTCAAATACAGTTCTTTGCATCTCTCCGTTTTATAATTTATTTTTATTTGAATTGTCGACACCTTCGTCTTTGGGAAAGGAACCAAACTGCTAATAGTTCCTTTCTGTTCACCGAATGTTTCCAAAACTAATGAATGTGGATTTGATGTGCTGTCTATTCTAATTGCGAAATAGGAAATTATGGATTGTACGTTCCAAGCATAATCAAATATACCTTTATCGCCCTTTTTATTAGCCGATATCCCACATACACAATACGTTGCAAATAGCAATAAAATTACTAGTTTATTCATACAGATATATTTTCCCGGTTAACTGTATGCCGGAATAGATTGATATACTTTTCTTCTATTTAGGCATCTCCCTTTAAAGCAAAAATAGAACTATTTTTGGATATTTAACCGAAAACTTATAAATAACTTCTTTAACAAGTACAATATGTTATTATTCTAAATAAATCGGAATTAACTGATGTAAAAAGTTTTGGAATACGTACATTTGATGCACAAGAGACGTATTAAGAATGAAGAGTAGTTGTAAAATAAAAAAAGTATGTACATCGTATCATTAACTTACAAAGCTTCGTTGGAGGCCATTGATAAAGAGCTAAATAATCATATCGATTACTTGAAGAAACAATACGCCGCCGGCAACTTTCTGGCATCGGGACGAAAAATCCCAAGAAACGGAGGCGTGATCCTTGCTAAAGCACAAAGCAGAGAAGTGCTGGACGAAATTCTGAAACAAGACCCATTCAATCAAAACAACCTGGCCGACTACGAAGTGATAGAATTTGTACCCTCGATGACCAGCAAAGAATTAAGCTACCTGTTAGAGCAATAATCCCAACAAAAAGCATTACTAAAATATAACACACAGCGGACAAGGCTCTGGCGTATGAAACAAGACGGTGGGATGCGAGTGGCTCAAATTGGGTATTCTTTAACACGTTCAAATTCTCATGTTAACAAAAGGCGATTTTTTTAACATGAGAAAAGCATCATGTTAAGTAAATGGAATTTCTTTAACATGAGTCTATTATTGGCTAATACAGTGATAATGGATATCCTTATACAAGGAATTACGGATATGAAAACAACTAAATCTTTTACCATCCAATACAACGTAACCTATGTTGTCAATTTTTGAAGAGGATAAAATTTATAACTCTTACTGAATTTGATTACAGTATACCCAGATAAAAGGGATTTATTGCATTTGATATTGCATAAATATACTAAATGAGCAAGTCTATATAAATGTCTTACGTGGTATTGCAACCATTTTCCTGACATCAGGAAAATAGTTTTATTATAATTCAAGCGTTGTACGATAATAAGATAATTACCTAGTCTTTAGCTTGGTCAACAGCTTGATCAGTAACTTGGTCAACAGCTTGGTCAATAGCTCTACCCTACCCTTTGAGAAATGCAAGACATTGTTTATAATCTTATAAGAAAGATCAAGCTAAGTGCCATTTGCTTTAGTCTTAAGAAGTGTATTATTCAATTGATTTCGCTCCATATTGGCTTTTAAATTTAAAGGGCTATGAACTATCGTAAGCGTTCGGTAAAAGGAATGTTTTAAAATAAAATCGTTGGCAATATCTTTGAAGCAAAAAATGCAGAAGATAGAAAAGATAAGATCGATGCTTGACAGACACGCAGCATCAGGATTGAGTATAGGTGAATTTTGTTTTAACGAAGGAATTTGTCCTGCTACCTTTTATAACAGACAGAAAATCTATAAAAACACACTAAAAGTTGGCAACCTGGTTCCGGTATCAGTACAAGGCAGCCAAGAAGAAACGAATATATCCAATTCAGCAAATAGCAGCGAATCAATTTGTGGAACAGCTGTTCTTGAGATAAAATACCCCAATGGCATTGAGTTACGTTTTAGCGGGGTTCTTAGAGTCGAGTGTATAAAGGAATTATTGTGCAGATAAATACCAACGTCTATGTTTTGTTTAAATAATACCCACCGATATTATTTCTGTACACAACCGGTTGATATGCGAAAGAGTTTTTATACGCTCAGTGGCCTTGTCAGGGACAGTATGGGCTTTGAACCGGAAAACGGAAATGTTTATATTTTTATTAATCGCACTTGCAACAGTATGAAACTTCTTCATATGGAAACCGGAGGTTTTGTAATTTATCATAAACGTTTGATATCCGGATGCTTTACTTTGCCGAAATTTAATGAACAAAGCAACAGTTGGGATATGAGTTACAATGATTTATTATTGCTTGTAGATGGGTTCAAAAAGATAGTTCCGGAAAAAAAATCCAGTGGATTTTTATCTTATTAAGATATTGAAATAGTGCTCTTTAGGTTTGGATAAGTGCTCTGTTTTATGTATCTTCGCATTATAATTAAGAACTCAATATGACTCAGGCGACAGATTCCGAAGTAATAAAAATGTATCAAAGACAACTTGAAATGTATGCTTTGGAAAATGCCCGTTTAGAGAAAGTAAACAAGGATCTTGCTGCTCAAAGGGAAAAATACGAGTCTCGCGTTAAAGAGTTGAGCCAGGAATACGACCGGAAATTCCAACAGGCGGAAGCCTTAATTATAGAGTTGGAACAAAAAAACAGTGCGATGCTAAAGGAACTCACGTTCCTAAGACGTCGCATGTGGGGCAAATCCAGCGAACGATTTATCCCCCAAGATCCTAATCAAAGAAGAATTGAATTTGACGGTATTGAATTGACTCCCGAAGAAAAGAAGTTGTATGACGACTCGGTAAATACGGTTGCGGAATATAAAGAAAAACGGAAAACCCAGGTCGGCAAACAGGCTTCGAAGCCTGTACGGGTTGAACTTCCGGACACATTACGCAGAGAGGTAATCATACTACCTGATCCCAAAGAAGTAAATCAACAGGATTGGGTCAATATAGGAGAAAAAGTCACAGAAGTATTATCCTATAAACCGGCAGAAATCTATGTAAAGCAGTATATCCGCAAGGTCTGGGCAAAGAAGGGAACTGGTTCCATGGATGCAAACAATGCAGAAGAAAATACGCCGGGTGTCGTAATATCTCCCTATCCGGACTATCTGCAGAAGCACTCCAAAGCGGATCCATCACTTATAGCCTCTCTTTTGGTTGGGAAATATGTTGATCATCTGCCTTTCTACAGACAGATAGAGATGTTCAAGCGTTCGGGAATATCACTTTCTGCATCTACTGTAAACGACTGGTTTATGAATGCATCTGATATGATGCGAGCCATGTACGACAGACTGAAAGAGTTGGTTTTGAAAACCGACTATATCCAGGTTGACGAAAGTACAGTGCCCGTAGTAGATAAGGAAAAATCAAAAACAATAAAAGGATATCTGTGGGTGGTAAGATCTGTAATGGAAAAGAATCTTTTCTTTTTCTATGATCAGGGCTCCAGGGCACAAAAAGTGGCAATCGGACTTCTTGCAGGTTATCAGGGGACTCTTCAAACTGATGGTTATGGATGTTACTCAATTTTTGAGAACATAAATGGTGTTCTATTACTAAATTGCTGGGCGCATGCACGACGCTACTATGAGTCTGCATTGACAGAGGATAAATCCATAGCGGAGTATGCATTGGGACAAATTGCCCTGCTTTATGATATAGAGCGAATGGCAGATGAAGAAAATCTCTCTTTTGAGCAACGTGCAAAACTAAGGACCGAGAGGGCTTATCCTATACTTCGGGCTTTTGAAGTGTGGAATTACAAGAACTTACTTGAAGTTGCAGACAAATCAAAAGGTCGTGTCTATAAAGCTCTTCATTACAGTTATTCATTGTTCTGTCGATTATCGAGATATCACCTGGATGGCAGGTATAAAATGGATAACAACTTAATCGAAAATTCAATCAGGCCCTTGGCAATCGGACGAAAAAATTACTTATTTTGTCAGAATAATGATGCCGCAGAAAATGCTGCCGTTATGTACTCCTTACTTGGATGTTGTAAAGCGCACGATGTTAATCCATTTGATTGGTTAAACTATGTACTTTGCATGCTGCCAAAATACAATAGCGATTATAGTCTTGATTTGGCAGATTTACTTCCCCATAATTATAAAAAAAACTCCGAAAATAGCTAACTAAATCCAGTTTTTGGTATAAAAACTAAACTAAAAACTGGATTCTGATAGACTATGTAAATTGTTTCTTAGACAATTATTGGAAAGGTAAAATTACTGTTGATTGAAACCGATTCCTATATACTCGTTGCCGAACGGTTACGAACTATCTGGAAATTCAGGATAGTTCATAATGAAGAATAAAGTAATGTTACTATCGTTTTCCTGGTATAAGGAAAACGATAGTAACATAATTCACAGCCTAACAATAATCAAAAAAGATTGAGTTCACTGGAGGCTTACGATTAAAATATTGAAGAATCACGTATTTTCAATATTTTCCACGACCTTCAGATCATCGCATTCATATTTAATGTTAAACCAAGAGGGTCTTTCTACATCATTAGTTGCATAAATTGGTTTAATCTCCACATTTACAGTTTTACCATCCTTGGCCAGTTTCTTCCATTTGGCTTCTATGCTCCGATATACAGACTTATTCACATTGGAAGTCATGGGAATTAAGTTAATCATATTGGAGCTACCTCCAAATTCATCGGCTATTAGGTGTCCAGCATGATCATTCTCTTTACCTTGTTTAAGTTTTGTACACCATCTCTGCACACCATTATCCCTTACAGACTGTTTAATAAGGCTTTGTGGAGTGATTTTAAATTCAGTTTTGGCTACACGTCCAAAATCATCGATTGTATATTTGGCGCCATCAATCACATAAATACAACTAGCTAAAGGCTTTAATTGAGCAAACCAATTATTAACATCCTTGGAAGATATTTCAACAACTTTCCCAGGTTTAATTTTGGCTAATAATCTTTTAGATTCTTTACCCAATATCAAAACGTCTCCTGAAGCACCCTCTTGAAAAATATAATTTTGAATCTTGTTTCCTCCATATTTTGCATAATCATCAGCATGGATAAATATTTTAAGAAAACTTTCATCAACAGCTTTGCTTGGGATATGGCTATATAAATGATCCCATTGAGTTAGAAAGTTGGGATTTTTTTCTAAGAAAGGGACTAAATTGGGGTGATTATCAAGAACCTTGAATAATTGCGTCTGTCTTTCAGCAGAAAAGACAGAAAAACGTTGTAATAATGATTTTGAAGGCTTTACATTTTTTACCGTTACCATTGCGGCTTTAACAGCGGGGAATGATAGTTTGGCCGTTTTTTTACAGCTAGTGGAATGACACAAAATCGTTATCAAAACACACAAGAAAAGGACTTTCTTCATTAGTATAAATTTAAATTGGTTTTTAAATTTGAATAGTATTGTTTAACATTTTCATCCAAAGCATTCTTGTAATAGCTTTTCCTATCTTTTTGAATTTGTTGCTTAATATTCTTTTCTAATTGTTGAAAAATACTTTTTTGGAGTTTTTCTATTTTCTCTTCAACGTTTAATTTATTTCCTGCAATCATCTCATAACTATCATCAAAAGTTTTTTCTAAACCAGCATAGACTAAACCTGAGCTGATTAAAGCCAATGGCCCTGTGAAATTCGTCACCAATAAATCGACTCCTAAAGACAAACCACTCACAACTGTCTCCTTAACCACTCCGATTCGCTGATCTCTTATAAGTCCGTTTAAACTATCCATCTCAATCATAAAGTTATCTAATTGAACTTTTTGAGCTATCGTCAAGTTATCAACCAATTCGTTGTAACCTAAAATCTCATTAATAGCTAGAGCTCTGCTGCAATTTATAGAGATGCAATAAGCCATTATCTCATCTCGAAGTTCACTTTCCAACTCTTTGGTATCTATGCTACTTTTAAATTTATCACGATAGAATTTCTGTAATTCTTGATCATCCTTAAAGAATCCGAGAACAGTATTGGTCCAACTATCCATATCATCTTCAATAAACTCTTTAGCTAAATCAAAGGTGTACTGTTCAATTTTTTTGTTAATAGAGGATTCTAAATTTTTATTAGCATCTCGCTCAAACATCTCTGCCTGCCAGATGAAATACTGTAATCTTCTTTTTTCCTGCGACAAATTGTTTGTTTTATATTTATAGACGTATGATTGAGGAACTTGTATATTTGCTATTCCCTCATTGTAATTGTAATAATAAGGAGCTACATTTATTTTTAGCGGAATTGTATCCAGTTCATATTCCATATTGATGTAAGCAATCATTACTTTTAACGAATCTTCCATATTAAGAGCTTGCTTTTTCTTGAGAGCATTGGCCACGGAAGAAACACCCACTTTTGTATATTGGGATATAATAGGAAGATTCTGGGCCCTTTCATGAATTTTCCATAAGCAATCGTATGCGCTCTTCTCAATCCTACAAATTGGAATTAGGTTCTTTTTTTTATTTTCATTGTAAATCCAATCAACCTTATCAAAGTAGCTCTCTCTAAGTTCTTTCCCCTGAATACACTGCACAATCTCTTCTTCCGAGTAATTGCTACGAAGAGCCAATTCTTTTGTGGTATAGCCAATAGTGTAAAGTTCCTGAAGTTCTTGGCGAGCAGTATCTACTGAAATCGCCTCTTTGTCATGTCCACAGCCACAAATGAAGAGGAGTAAAAGAGTATAAAAATTAATTTTTTTCATCGTTCTTCTGTTATTTGTTCCCAGATAGCATTAATAGGTTCATTGATGGAGTTCTTTATCAACCAATCTTTTTGGTCTTCATTTTGTTCTGACTGATCGTTAATAGACTCATTGTCAGACAAAATAGCATTAACAAAAAGCTCGCGACTTTTTTTTAAAGAAGTCTCCGTTGGATATGTTTCGCCTTTTGATAAACGAATTAAAGACTGCTTGGGCATAACTAAGGCATAACAAACTTTAGTGGTATCATTTTTGGCACATATAAGCAATGCATCAATTAATTGATGAATATTAAGTTGACTAGCATGACGTTCAGAAACGTCCTTCAATCCATTTGTTTCTACTTTTTCATTTGTACATGAAAGCAATAACATAAAAGAACAATAAAACATAAATTTCTTCATCGCATCTTAATTTAAAGTTTGCAAAGGTATAAAATAGAATGAATAATACAATCAATAATTTGTTGCACAAGTGCTCATTATTACAGGATCTATAATTTCACTTATTGCAATATACAGATAATAATAAACTAACTCAACTTATAGTGCTTTCATTAGCTTAAAATTACTTTTTGTAGTAACATTTGTCCATTTCCATAGAATGGAACATCTGTTTGTCCAAGTATAGTAGAAGGTAAAGTAGCTAATTCCGTTAGATTATCCATCGGAACTACAACAGTCTTTGCTCCATTCTCAGAAAGTAAAGAAACACGGTCTGAAAAGTTGGTAGCCCGCTCTATCGCTCCTCCAATAGATATATTTCCAATAACACCTACTGCTGATTTTAAGTTTTTACCGAAAATAGAGGATATTATAGCTACAAAAACAGCAGACCCTATTCCTCCGGTAATAGTAGAACCTAAAATGGTTGATATCTGAACAGTAACATCAAAATGAGCGAGAGAATGTTTCGTACTTAAAAGAGTTTTTTCGTTGGCACGAATATAGTTATATGTGTTTTTTATATTCTCCTTAACTTCTTGCGAAGAAGTTCCTGTTATTGTCAACTTTCCATTGCCATTCATCGTGATTACTTCAACCTTTGCCAGAGCCACATTATCTCCATTACAGGTTGCAGTATAGCAGGTTCCCGGAGTCAAAGGTACATCTTCAATTAGATTGGAGCCACGTTCTTCCGGACATGAAACAAATGTTTCTTCCTGACTTTCTTTATCAATATAAGAGAAGTTGGTATCCCAAAACTCCATTCCACCAATACGTTTTAATTGTTCTTTAACACGACGGCGCATTTCAATGGCAATAGTCAGATACTCTTCCATATCCTCTTTAGTATATTTCCCATCCGGATGCATTAACTTAATAAACCCAGAAACGGTTTTACGAACAGGTTTGGTATCACGTTGTTTCAACTGGCTACCTAAAATGAAATACTCATCAATTGCATCCGTATAATTAAATTTACGAAGAGAATGAAGAATCTCACTAAAATAATCCGTGCTAAAGCCAAAGTGATTCGTAAAGTTAGAAGGAGAAAATTTTATGATTTCCCAGCCTGGTAAAAAGAAACTAAGTCTATCGAGGAAAGCAGTATCATTCGAAATCTTATCTGAGAAAGGACTAAAAAGATGAGATGTTTGCAATACTGTTTCTACAGGTTGATTTATGTTTCCATTCAATATAATAGAAGCATTGGCACTCTTCTCACCAGCTTTTCCTGCCCGCGAGAAAGATCCTGATTCCATGTAGTCTTTCATAAGAGGTACTACCTCCTTGTCCTTGAAAAGTTCATCGGTCGATTCATCAAAGCAAATAGCATCCCATTTCCCAACCGCACCAATCTCACCGCTTGAATTATTTACAAATAAACTCGCAGCAGTTCCTTGCCCTCCTGATACTAACATTGAGTAAGGCGATAACTCTTTAAAAACATATGATTTTCCCGAACTTCGAGGTCCTAGTTCTGCTAAATTGAAGTTAGCTTCCACGAGAGGTAAAAAGCGTGAGAGTAAGAGCATCTTTACCCGATAACTCATTCCCTCCGATTCAGGTTCATATCCCCCACTTCGTAATAAAACATTGAGCCATTCTTCTTTCGAGAAATGACGCCTTAAATCTCTTACTTTTGAATCATCAAAATTAGATAATTGAATAGGGCGAACTTTGCTCACGACAAAAGGATAAATCTTACTTCCTATCATTTGTTGTGGGTCATATTCCATGTCAATAACAGCCCATATACCACCCATCATCATCTTTTCGTGCTGTGTAACCAATTCGTCGCTAATATTTGCTTCTCTTACATTTAAGTTTGATAGTTCCGCCCAATACTTGTCTTTTGCGGGATCAAGCCTCACTGCTATTTTGTCAATGATCTTATAAGAGCCATTTTCTCTTATTTTAGCCTGAACCAAGTTTGCTTCGTCTGGATTAACATAATGTTCTCTTAATATTTTCTTAACACTAGCTACACCTTCAGCTATCTTTTCCTCGTTGTCTGTACTACAAGAGTTTGCAAGCAAATACTCTAAAACAAACATCGGCACATTTGCTCCTCCTTTTACAGAACGAACAATGTCTTTTCTAACGACGTAACCTTTAAACAGGTCCAATAACTTTATATCTAGATCAATCATCATTCTTATTAATTATAAAAGTCCTCCTAAATCTCTGAAATTACCTTTTTTAATCTCACAACTATCAAGCTGTTTTGTTGAAAGGGCGTCAATAATAACAACAGTGAAAGCTTCTTTGTCGCCAAAAGGAAATTCCAATGACATTGTTTGTTTTGCTTTTAGAGTAATAATCGGCGAACTTGGTATTAATTTGCCGTTTGTAAAAAGCTGAAGAACAATTTTACGTTCCGACTCAAAGGTGTCACCCTCTTTTCCAGCACCTTTAAGTTTTACTGAAAACATAGCTCCGACTACTTCTTTTAAATCGTCTTTATTTACTATAGAAACCTTCAACCCATCTATTTCTTTACCACTTTGGTATACTCTGAATTGTGGTATAATAACTTCTTGAGGTGTAAAACCTCCATGTGCGTAACCATATGCACCCTTTGTAACAAAAGGTTTGTCACTTTTTGCATAATACTGATAACCCCAATCCATGTAATCAGCTTTTCTACAAATAGAATTAGGCAAAGGAATCTCATCATTAGAAAGAAGAAAGCGCTCATTCTTCTTTATGTTATGACCTGCCGGAATTTGAATTTTATCTGCTTCCGTAAGATTTCCTGTCAATACAAAACCATGATCGGTTGTAAGATATACATCTTCAAATCCAATCTTAAAAAGAGATACTATTCTGTCCGCCAAAAAATTTTCGTAAGTTGCAAAAGCCTTGAGTGCTGCTTGTTGTTCTTTTTCGGACACGTAATCAATCTCACCATAAGAAAGAACCAATTTGTCTGCAATAACACCCCCGTTCAGGTTCTCCAAAGAAATAAAAGAAATACCCTTGATGGCATTTGCAAGACTAGATTCTCTTGCAGTCTTTTCTGTTTCAACGCTTCCATCTCCTATATAGAGAGCACTCATGCAATTCTCGGTTACAGAAGGCAATTTCGCAAAACCAATATGCTTATCAATTTTAAGATTTTTGGGAAGTTTAGCTATTACCCGGTTTGCTATTTCCAATCTTAATCCATCACATACAATTACCGCTGTTCTTCTGTTTGCATTTTCAAAAATCTTCTTTAAATAACCTTGTTGACTCTCTGCATATTCATTGACCATGCTGTACCATTTATCAAGTAAGACAGAATTTAACTGCTCATAATATCGTTGCCAAGGAACAATTATTTCAGGATCGTTTAAAAAATGGACATATAAGATGCGAAGAGCAGTATCGAGTTTTGAGAAATTAGTAGCATAATAGTCTGCAAAATCTTTCAAAGATGAAAGTTTGTTTATCTCATTTGTCTTATAATTCAATAAGTCAAGTAATCCATTCCACCAATCAGGTTTAAAGCTAATTGCTTTTTTACTGCTCATTCTTTTTAAAATGTATGGAATAAACTCAGCATAAGAAGTACCTGTTGACAGACATTCACCTATACTTCGTAAGCAAAGCTCATCTATCTCTTTAAAGCAGTGATCAGGATGACAGCTCCAGCAGTGCAACGTTTTTGGCAGATTAAAAGTGCTTAGATAATCCTGCAAGCTACTCTTATTTTCTACACTATCTGTCCATCTATAATAGATGTTAAGCAATTTGTCGTTTATATTATTATTCAACAGCCCATTCAGTATAACGGCTACAATTTCACTTACGAAAGTTTCGGTAGATTGTTGAGTGGCCGGCTTTCCAATTAACTTATAGACCTCTTTGGAAAACACCTCCCATATTTCTGCATCCATATCATTTTTTACCTGATCGGGATTTTGCAGAAATCTAAGTGTGTTCTCTTCTATGTTAAGCGGAGTAATACTTCCGCCAATTACGTTCATCCACCATTTTTCATCTTTTCCATTACTGAGTTTAGCCGCCAAAATCAAATCGTTATGGGATAAGGTTACATTTTTATTTAGTTTTCCGTAAAGTTTATCTTTTAAATAAAATTCCATATTATTTAGCTCTACAATGCCACAGGTTTCGGCATATTCAAGTAAGAACGAAAGTTTTTCTCGTTTGATAGGAGTATAGAATACAACTTTTTTTTCAGGATACACTTTTTCGGCTGTGTACTTTGCTTCTATTTCACTAAGCTTATCTTTCGCATTAAGCACAATATAGTCTTTAGGCAAGCACTTAATTAAAAAAGCTCCTTCTCCTGCAGAATCAGTTACCACCACTCTGTTATGGTGAAGTAATATGTTTTCTATATCCTCATTAAACCACTTAGCTATCATTGTCTTCTAGTTTTAAACATATACAATTGTAGTTCTATTTTTATGAATAATCACATTGGGAACCAAACAGTTGGTCTTTCATTATTAATTCCTTAATCTTTATGTTGATCAACAGCTTGGTCAATAGCTTGGTCAATAGCTTGGTCAATAGCTTGGTCAACAACTTGGTCAATAGCTGTACCCAACCCTTTTAGAAATATAAGGCCTTTGTAGGTAATCTTATAAGACTGATCAGGCGAGGTACCTTTTTCCTTCGTCTTTTCGATAAGCTCATCATTTAAAAGAGGCGCTATATATTTCTTTCTATTATAGCTATAATCTTTTACACCTATCAGATCCAGAATCTCTGATCTTGACATATCACTTTCAACTAATTTTTCTAAGATTGTTTGAGTTATTGATTGAACTTTGTTGTCAATAGGGATCTCTTTTCTATAAATGAAATCCTTATGGCAAGGAATATCTACCAGAAAATAGGTTCTTTCATCGTCTGTTTCAAAAGCCGCCTTTTCAGATCCATTCTCTCGCAATTCACGCTGAATGGTTGGGATTCCGGTTCCTCTTCCTTCAGTCAGGTTCAATTCTTTCAGATATTCACCAAGCCTTCTGTTTCGGTATCTTCTGCAACGTAAGTTTATGCCGGCCGCTATCTCTTTTTGATTTATTGACCGATCCGGTCCACTGTAACTCACAATGGAAACCTTGTCAGGCTCAATTACAATTTCAACAGGTTCCTGTACTTTGTAGTCCCGATGAAAAAGTGCATTCACAACAGCTTCTTCCAATGCCTGATAAGGATAGTTAAATATATGGATGGATTCTTCCTGGCCCTTTACTTTACGAATATTCTCTTTAACAACGTTTGTTTTCAAATAATTCAAAGTAGATGTTATCATTGATGGTACAGGCCCTTTAATAGGGGGTACTTCAATCATATTATCCGGGTTATTAACTTTTCCTTCAGGAAAATGCACAATATCAACCTGCGAATAAGGAAAGAACTTCTCCGGATATTCGCAAAACATCATCACAGCCAAATTCTTGATAAATCTCTTCTCTTTGGGACCACACAATAAATCCATCTGCTCCAGTAAATCCTCAACAGATAGGCGGTCAAGCTGGGTAACCAGTTTACTTTTCACCTTAGTCAGATAATCACGGATAAGAAGAATGGATATATCTTCATATTTGGCCGTCAGATTAGGTCTGTCATCAAAAGGTGTCTGATTCGATAAGCTGATTAATTCTGTTTCCAGTTCTCCTTTGGCTACAATAGAAGAAGTATTGTATCGGATGTAATACTGATATACCTTCGTTTTATTGGTAATATATTCGGGCACCTTATAAGGACGCCCCAGTCCTGCCATAGCCCAAATCACGATAATCTTATTACCGTCAACTTCCTCCACATATACCCTAGGGTAATAAACGGGTTGCATCAGGTTGTTGAACTGAAGTATCTCCCGTTGTATTTTATCCAATTGTTCGTCCGGAATACCTATTACCGGACGTTTGGCTACACCATTTTCTTCTTCTACACCCACAACGATATATCCACCACCGGTATTGTCAAAATCATTGGCAAAAGCACAGATGGTTCTGTATATCTTATCGGGATTCCATCCTTTTTTAAACTCTATTCTGTTAGATTCCACGTTGTGGCATCTAAGTAGCTCCTCTATGTTAATGGGTAAATTCATATTCGTTTTAGTATTTTTTACCAATCAGCATTCAGATACTTCTCCAGCTGTTTTTTATTAAGCACCTCGTAAGCCAGTAAACCTTTCTTTTGCAAAGGAGCAATATTTTTACCCACGCCGTCGTCAAGTATAGGGTTGTAGCCTTCGGCAAGCAGTTCATCAACTTTATTACGGAAGCTATCCAATTCACGAAGCTGGTTGTTTATCAACTCTTTTTCCATCTTTGCAGTACCACTTTCCTGTCCACTTAAATTTATCAACCTATCACGTAGAGCCGCGTCTCTATTGGCTGCATAAACAGACTTCAGTCTGCTCAACGTATCCCGATTCCATTTGTATATGCTTACATAACACTCCAATGCATGATATGGGCCGCTGCTTATATGCCAAATGAAAGGTGTTTTAGGAAGATACATAAACAGATTGAGGTGGTCGGACAGTTGTGCAAAGAATTTATTTTGCAGGTAGCTGTTTATGTCGCAACCCAGCAATTCCATCATCTGCGCAAACTGAGATGTACTGAATCCTCTTTCTATTATAGCATGTTCTACGTGAATGGCCAACTGCTCTTCGCCACTGCGTTCAATAATTGGAATTACACCATCATCGTCTTTATCCAGAATATCGCGGATCACATCGGTAATCAATTCAAAAACCAATGTTTGAGCACGTTGGATGGGTAAAGCATTAACCTCCCGGAACCAAAACCAAACATTGATGGGATTTACCTTATTCTTAATGCAGAACGCTTCCAGATCGTTATTCGATTGATAGAGTGTTTCAAATCCGGAAACGATATCTCTTTTGTCTATGTCTTCTGTGGGGAGCGTATTGATATAGTCAATTAATTCTTTCGTAGCCGGGAATTCTTTGCTCTCACTCATCCACTCTTGATATGCTACTTTGGCTTCGGTAGTAACTGGCAGGGATCCTACCGGTATGCCTTCTTTTTCTAGCACCATTTGTTTGTCATGGTTCGAAAGGGCATAAACTTCAAAGACCGCTTCATTGATAATGGCTTCGTTTAAAAGAATTTGAGTCAAAAGTAAATTTTCGTAATTGAAGTAATTTTGAATTTCAGATCTTACATCGCTTTGCGAGGTAATTGGTGATGATTGATAGTTTTGTTCAATTATTGAGTATGAACAAATATGTTTCTTAATTTCTATATTCTGTTTTACCAAAGAGGTGACTTTTTCTTCTATTCCTTTATTTGGCACAATAAATGGTACACGTTTTATGTCGCCAACCTGAGTATTCACTGTTGGATTTAAACAATTAGCAATATAAAAGCATAGCTTTGAATTCAATAATGCTAATGAATATAAGTTGTTCTTATACTTTTTTGTTGGAAATATACAGGAACCGCCAACATCAAAAAGAAAATTAGAAGGTAAATATCTAAAAGAAGTTCCTTTCGAGCCACTACCAGAATATGTTATACCTTCTCTAAAATAGAATTCTTTACTTGGTAAATGATTTCCAGTAGTTTCTAATATCAAACGACTACTCATATCAAAAGATATTTTTAGCCAATAATTTCCAAACCATTTTTTATAAGGACCTCCTTTAGAATAATCTACCCATTTTTTATTATCCTTGGAATAATCATTAGAAAACTCACTAACATTTAATTCCCACCAAAAGCGTAAAAAGCGATCATTTGCTCCTGTAGCAATTCCTTGACGAATAGCCATCATTTCATTGAAATCTACTACTCCAAATTTCTCTCTAAACTCATCCGAAATCCAATAAATAAATGGATAAGACTTTATGCCTTTTAGTTTGAATTGGGGGAGAGTATAAATATGCTTATTTTTTATATTATCTATATAATCAGATAAGGCTTGAAGACAATATTCCTTCTTGTTCTTTTCTTCCGGAGTACGTGTATATTGATCTAACGAAATAAACATAGAATCATTGGGCGTCTTTTTTACTTTTTCTAAAATATAAAACGCAGGATCAACCATTACACTACCGAAAAGATTGCTTAATCCATATTCTACAAATATATTTATATGGGTGTTTTCTAATATGAACTTACGTACATCTTCAAAAGTTATAATATACATAAAAGTCAAAGGATGAATCATCCCCACTTTACCATCCTCTCTTGTTAATTCACAACAACGTTTAATAAAACTGGCATACAGATTAGTATTGAACTTCAATGGCTTTCTATAATTAGCCTCAATAAATTCCTTTAAATCTGGACCAAAGTCAGCACTAGCAGTATAAGGCGGGTTAGCTACTGCTACATCGTACTTCTGCGAAATAACATCTAAAAAAGTAATTGCATTATTGGTCTTAAATCTGGTAAAGCGATTATTGTTTTCACCGGTTAAATTCTCTACCTGGTTTCGCAAATTGGTAATAAAACTATTACGGAAATCAAACGCTTTTTGCATGTCGCTCTGGGAAAAAAGATCCAGTGTATTGCGTGGCATCATGGCATCCAGCTTCTCCTCTACACGAATCAAAGAACCAAATTTATAGGCATTGCGCAAATCTTCCCAAATAGAAGCCATGATTTTTTTCTGCTGTTCATCAAAATGATTGCCAGCCTCGAAAGCGTGGCTCACTTCTTTATACTCCGGTAAAACAAAATGGGAAGCCACCACATTAAAATGGTTAATGCGACGAGAGCGATGTGTACGGGCTTTAATATAGAGACCAATCTGTGCAATCTGTACGGCACGCTCGTCCAAATCGGCCCCATGCAGGTTGTTTTCTATAATCAGGCGGGGAATATCCCGGCGGGAATATCCGGCATCATAATTCTCCAGCTGATCGGTGTACATATCATAAAACAGATCGAACGCATAAAGCAGAAAATTGCCAGAACCACAAGCCGGATCAATCAGCTTGATCTCCTCCATCTTCATCGGCCGGCGCATTGGTGTAACCGGCGCATTGGCTATCTTATATTTAAAACGTAATTCACTTTGGGGATACATTTCGAGATACTGCTTTCCCAAAGAATTATCCACCAAAAATTTAACGACCCATTTAGGTGTATAAACCTGACTTTGTAATGAAACTTTATCGAACTCGGTCTTTTCGCCGCTTGCCTTTAACTGTTCCTTTTCTATCGCATTATAACTTTCGTAAAGCCATCCCAAAATATCTTCATTCGCCCAAGTATCGGAACCACAATCGGGATCTTCTTCCACCTCGTTGAAAGCCTGAATTACGTGAAAAAGTTCATCGGCAGTAGGGAATAACGAATACGGATATTCCGAACTGAATATATAAACATCAGATGCCAACTTGTCGAATTCATCCCGCAAAAAAGCTTTTAACCCTTCGCGTTCTTCATTCCGCTCTTCCGGATGTTCTTCCAGCCAGGCATTGTGAGCAAAAGATCGGTTGGCGTACTCTGTACGTTGCCTGATAATTTCCGGAAACAATTCACGGGATTCCATTACTTTAATTGCCGCAATACGGTTGAATAAAGTAAAGGTACATTCATCAATCGCTTCAAATCGGGCCTTTACATAATCCCCATTTTGCTCGATTAGGTGGTTTCCCAATATTACATCCAGCTCACTTCTTTTTTCTTGCAAAAAGGAAGTGATTTCGGATAGAGACTTTTGAGAGTGTTCATATAAACCTAGCTTTTCAAATCTGTTCTGAAAAGCCGTATGAATCATTTTTCTTATTTTGAGTACATGTTGTTGAAGTTTCATGCTTTTCCTTTTTATACTTCTATATTAATCTTATCATTATCATTCCATTTTGCAAGCGTCTGAATTTGTTGTTTCAGCCATTTGCGATAATCGCCCACTGTAATATCGCCATGTGGAAGTTTTGCCTTTACTTTACATACTTTAGGTACAGAAATGAGAGGCTGATTAGTAGCAGGAGCTAACGATGGTTCTGTTTTTGCACCGGGCGATGAGCCCTCTGGTTGTATGGGAACAGGATTTTCTGTTATTACAGAACTTTCCCAAAACAGCAAGTCAGAATGCTTAGATGGCACCAACTGAATAGCTGTACACATTTCACTCAACGAAAGTCCGCAACTGAGACAAGTAACCCCGTCATTTAATTCAATCTTATTGCACTGATGTCTTTTGGTAAAATCCAACAATGATAAGGCCGCCAATTTTAATTTATTATTCCATTCTTCCGGGTATTGTTCCAATGATTGTAAAAAAACATCTGTTTTATGCTGAACATCCAAATAAGCCGCACTCATTTTTTCACATTCATTCAATGCAAGCTTATAATATCCGTCCTTAATTTTCTGAATGGTTTCGCCCATCGCTTTGTAATTTGAAACCATATCATAAGCATACATTTTATCAAAGTGATCTTGTAAAGTATTGAAATCAGGATGATAAGTATTTGCCTTTTTATATTCAATAGCAATATTCTTTATCAAGGATCGATATTGTTGTATCAGTTTCAGATTTACATTAATAAAATGGACGTCCTTGCGAACACGCTCAACAGCTTTCTCAAATTCAACATCATTCTGTAGAAATTCTATAGCTGTATTAATGTAATTAGCCTCTGTAACAGAAGCACTGTATCTTAAAAAGATTTCACGTGCTTGTTGAGAGTGCTTAAACAGTCGTTCCTTTTCATCATCACCTAAAATGGACTTCTTTATTTCGTCCAACATATAACGTGAAAAGTCGCGGATGGCATTTACCAGTTCGAAATCATTTAGTGTATAAGCAACTTTTATATCCGCTTTATGGCAATCCAAGTCTTTGAGACAATCTACAATATCCCGCTTCTGATTATAACTCAGACTTTTGGTTATTGCCTTGAAAGAAGCTTTTCCAAAATTTTTTGCTTGTGCAAAAATATCGGCAGCACCAGCATCTTCTGCCGAATAAAAATCAGTTCCATTATATCTGGCTATCACTTTATTTCCTCTGAACAAAGCTGCAACCGTGCAGACCAGCAACCCATACGAATAACCTGTTGGAGCCTCTTTTAGCTTTTCTTCCAGATCGCGTCCGCTGATGTGATTTTTCATTAACGCAGTTGTTTCGGATACTATACTCAACGTATCACCTATAAAATTTCCCGATGAATCGAAGAACCCGAACTCATCTGATGCGAAGAGGGTATACAGTTGATTTTTGGGTTTGACTATAATTAATTTGGCAACCGAATCAGAAATGGTAGCTTTAATACGTTTAGTATAGATATTATCTATCATTCTTTGCTGCAAATCGGAAAGCTGCTGTGAAAAATTTGTTTCACTCAGGTTGTAAACATTATAAAGATAAACAGCCTTGCTATTGATGTAAGCATTAAATAACAACCGATCTCTTACACTCTCTTTTTCTCCCCTTTGAGAAGCAAAGTCGTTTATAACCATTCTTTCGTCATCGGTTGCATTAACATGCGTATTCTCAATATGAGTAATCTGGTCAATTTCTGTTATTAGTTTTTCTATATCGTTAAAATAATCCGTATTCGGAATAATGCTAATGATATTTTTGTCGGCCTGTGTATTATCTTTAATTTGTTGAAGGTAATCATACATATCATGCCCCAAACTATAAAAGTCATGAAATACGATCCTCAAGGTTTTATTGCCTGTATTGATAAGAGGTTCGTCGTTGTCCGTAGCACAATAAAACTCATAATTAACGTTTGCCTCGTTAAAATGAGCCAGCGATTTAATTTTATCAAATCCCTTCAGACGTTTCACTATTTCACTTTTTATCTTATAGCTGGGAACCTCCCAACGATTCATTTCATCAATAATTCGCTGCTCTGTCTGACTGGTAATACGAAACTGATTGTTGCTTTCTATTAATGTCTTCGATTCAACCAGTTCTTTTAATGCCCTGCGTATCTCGTCAGACACCTGATGAAACTGATCTGGAGTATTAACATAAGATTTAGCTATATTTTCTGCGGTCGTATTTACAACTTCTGCACCTGTGAGGAAATGGATAGTTTCCAGAAGTTTACGGCCATCCACCAACTTGAACCCATCTTCACGTAGTTTTTTTTGTGCATAATCATATCTTGAAACTAACTCAATTCCTGGTTGTTGTTGGGCTTGCCTGCATAAACTATAGGATGTTACTCCTTCAAATAATTCTTTGTCTTTAACTGATTCTTTCTTTAATACATCGAATGTAGAGATAATCATGCCACGCGCCCCTATTTTAGAAGAAACTAGCGATTTAGATCCAAAAAGGAAATAGCGCAACAGGTCAAACTGGTGACAGAAAAAAGGATAGTAGGTGTAATACATCTCTGCATTTTGAGTTTTTACTAATCCCGATCCCGACAAATTTGATATATCATTTATCAATCCACTGTTTTTGTCGTAATAGTCTTTCAGCATTTTACTGCCTTCATCTGTTTTTGCCAAAAGACGCTGACGAATAATTACATCTACCTCCTGCGAGTCAATATGAATTTTTGTTTTAAAACGGTCTGTGAGTTTGGTTAGTGAAGTTTTGCTAACTGTAGCACTATTTATTACATCGTCTAGTTTTTCCTGTGCAATGGCAATGGTCCAGACCCGTTGCCCCAGTGATGATAGAGCTTCACTGATTCCTTCCAGTTCCATGATATCAATTTTATGCTGTGTAAGCGCTTCGCTAACTTCATCAAACAGAAACACAATTTTTTCAGAAGGATATAATTTGAAGTACTGTTCTAAATCTTCTTTTAGCTTAAATGCATCATAACTATCAATGCGTTCCTGAATCAAATCCAGCGTATCTTTATATTCATCTTCGGAAAATTTCCATCCAATCAATGTCTTTTTAAAACAGCGGATCATGTCCGTCATTAAACGTCGGATCTCTTTCCACTCCTTTCCGGTTTCATCTTTTATGCGCTTGCAAAACGCATCGTATTCGCCGGTAAGAAGAAGTGAGAATTCTATAAATCCATATTTATTCTCCAAAAGACCTAAAGAACGCATAAAATTACTAAATAACATATAAGGTAATCCTTTGCTGTTATCGTGTTTTGCCACATCAAACAATATGACCCGATTATTGCATTTACTTAGGCCTTTCACTTTCATTATCTTGAAGTCGGCATTCTTTAATCCATCAAATTTATGGTAAAACCTATCTCTTACAGGAGTACCCATTAATGAGGGATTATCTAAGAGATAGCCTGCCATTTTTGCAAAATAGGATTTCCCTGAGCCATAAAAGCCACTGATCCAGACACCAGATTCCTTAATATTTGAATTATATGTATCAAAAAAATCATCCAAATGATCAGACAAGCTTTCTGTTAGAATATAAGATTCTATCTCGCTAATTACTTCTTTTTCATCATGCGCATCAAGGTCGATAACATTTTTGATATCTTCTTTAAGGTCTATCGATAATATATCTTCTACTTTCATGCTATTTATTTTATAATTAGGCATCTGTATTTGGATGCTATCTGTTTATTTAAAAATTTAATATTCCCATTTTCTGTCGTGGCCGGATAAAAAGTCACAAACGGAATGCGGCTCTTTATAATCAGGGGATGTTCCATCAAATTTATATTTCCGAAATTTGTTCCGAATAAAGCTCCAGAATGAATCAATGCCGGAATTTTTCCCATTTCATAAGCATCTTTAATTATATCTATTAACATAGAGAAAAAGGTGGGATCGTCAAAACTATCATTTTTAAATAATTCATCCTCAAGTTCTGAATAGAGTTCTTTAAATTTATCCCATCCGTAGGTATCAATAAAGGAAACAAAAACCTCTCTGGCATCAATAAAGGCAAAATCCTTGGAATGCCTTTGCTTGGCTTCCGCTATGAATTGCTTTTCTTCTTGTGGAGGATATACAAACAAAATACTTCTACCTCCATTGGCTTGTGAGGTTAGAGATGAATAATCAGATTTAATGGCCAATTTTAAATCTGAAAACATTCTGTTTTGATTCAGATTAAATGTCATTGTTTTTTAATTCTATGTTTATATCATTGCCTATCTGGTTAATATCCCAATAAGCGAAATTCTCTATTCTCTTTAACCGAGTAATAATCATGGAAATATCCATAAAACCAGTTTGTATGTATGGGTTCTGTAGAATCTTCTTACCTGGGTGTAACAGCATGATGAATCTGACAAAATAGACAAAAAGCGGATCTTCAAGGTAAGGATGGTTAATTTCTTTAGAAACTTTCCCGCCTAAAAGACTGAGTTTTTTTAAGATTGTAAGATATTTAGAGGCAACTATCTCGATTGTATTGATGCTCCATTCCTGTAATGAAGGATTATTCTCTTTTAGATATTTTATATATATAAGCACATCTTCTTTCGTTATTGTTGCCCTTCCTGAATAGAAAAAACGAAAAAAAACTTCCTTTGTAATCTGATTAAATAGTTCATTGCTATAAAGTAATTGCCAAAAAAGAACCATTAATTTAGAATCAGATGATAAAGTTTCATCTGTAATAGCTTTTAGAAAGAGGTTTTTATGCTCTAAACCTGCAAATTGGAAGAAATTATTTTTGATTGCAGACTGAAATCGTGGCATAGTATTAGCTGTACGGAAAATAAAGTTTCCAAAATTTGAGTCCTGTTTCTTGAACTCGGCAATAAGTGATTCGGTAATTAAATTATAATCAGGAATGCTTCCCAGAATATTTATATCTGTATTATATTTTTTTTCTTTCTCCATTAATGATTTATTGTTAATATCTTACAACATACAAATGTAATTAAAAGAAGTATTTATACGAATTTAATCTGTCTAATTGTAGAAAAGATCTCCTAATTAAATACCAAAATTTCGATTGAAGCATAAAACTCCAAAAAGTTAATAATAGATTAATGTGAAGGTACACAATGATTAGTCTACTATGGGTTTCATTGAAAGTAAGACTAAAAATTGGGTAATGACAAAGAAAATTATGAAATCTAAGCACAAAAAGTTATTCAATTATAAAAACCATTCAGACACCTTGGGCTAAAATATCACTAACACTTTGTCTTTTATCTTTATGTATACGAGGAACTATTACCGGCACTACGAACAACTATTCGTTTGCCATATGACAAACGCAAAGTCAACAGCTGTGTAACTATCATTCAACAGCTGTTGAATGATAGTTACACAGCTGACAAACGAATACTTGTTCGTACTCAAAGAGACAAAAGACTATTGGAAGCCAGCTACTTTCCTTAAGTGTTGGGGCAAAATCGCATGTTGGATCCGGAACGCTGGGGGCTGTACTGACCGGGTATTTGAAATTGGCTACGGTAAACATGGAAGGAATATGCGGGAGGAGTGGGTTTCGCCGTGGTGATAGATGAAAAAAGGTGACAGATGGGTTTTAGGCATCTGTCACCTTTTTAATTTATTGACTGGCAATCTGTTATTCTCCAAAAGTGGGAAATGACAGATGGTTTTGCGTTTTATTCGTGTTGGAACGGGATTACGCTGTTTTATGTTACTTTTTAACGTGCTTGAACATCCAGCTCAGGAAATCGGGTTCTTTGAAGGCGGGTACCCAGCTTGCGTGGTTTACGCCGGGGTATTCGGTGTATTGGGCTTCGGCTCCGATTGACTGAAGTGTTTTATAGGCTTCTTGCGAGAACTTGGGTTGTACGGTGTCGTCCTGGTCGCCGTGGAAAAGACGGAAGGCTGTTTTGCCTTTGAATTTAGCCAATCGGTCGGTGTTTACTCCTCCGCAAATGGGTACGGCGGCGGCAAAGAAGTTAGGATAGCGGCATACCAGATCGAAGGTGCCCATGGCTCCCATGGAGAGTCCGGTTACGTAGATGCGTTTGGTGTCTACTACTCCTTTTGCAATGTAGCTGTCTACAAGTTCCTTAACGGCTGCCAGGGGTTCGGTAATGGGGGCGTTTGCCGGAAAGGTTCTGAACATGCGTTGTTCCGGGGTTACCGGGCGTTGGATATCTACCCAGTAGTTCTTATGGGGAATCTGGGGTTCTTCCGGACATTGGGGCGCTATTACGATGGCCGGATAGGCTGCCCGGTTCGCAAGGTTGGTTAGCATATCCCAGCCGTGTACCAGTTGCTTTTCGTTGTCGTTGCCTCGCTCGCCTGCTCCATGCAGGAACAGGATTACCGGATACTTTTGCTCCGGACAGTAGTCTACGGGCAGTAGCACCCGGTAGTTTAGCTTGTAACCGGCTGTGGTGGTAAACTGTTTTTTAAGAAAGCTCAGCTTGTCGCCGGCAGTTGCCTGCAATGCTGTAAGCAGGCAGAGGAATAATATAACACTTCTAAAGATTCTCATAATATATTATTTATAGTTAATCTGCTTTGACTGTTCCCGAGAGCTCCGAGATGCCGTTCTCACTAAATGCCTCGATGGCAAAGTAGTAGGATTGGTCGGTGGTAAGACTCTTAAGCAGCAGCGATGTCTCTCCATACACCATCCACGAGCTGTAGAGCTTGTCCGGAGCAATTCCCCAACGGATATTGTATCCCTGACATCCTTTCTGGCCTTGCCAGGTTATCAGGGCATCGCGTCGGTCGGACTGCCGTTCTACCCTGAACTGTTTTACCTGTGCGGGCTTCTTTCCTTCGCCCTTGCCAAATACCCGCACATCCGAAATGGCCAGGTGCGGCGTGGGTATTTCGATGTTCCGGTAACGGATGTAACGTACCCGGACCGGTGTTTCCATCTCCACGTAGTCGTTGGGGGTGTCTCTGAAGCTTTTGCTTCTGTTTACCAGATTTACCCAGTTGTTGCCGTCCAACGATCCTTCCACTACATAACGGTGGCGCAAGTTAGTATCTTTTCCGTACATATCCGACTGATAGTCGTGATAATTTACTTGTAAGGCATATACCATGCCGGGGTGTTCCAAATCTATCTGAAGCCATTGGGTGCTGTCGTTCTTCTCTGCCAGCCAGAAACTCTTTACCCGTTCGTCGGTAGCGTGGGTTGCCTCGTGTCCGGCTACTGCGGAGGATGCTTTAACCGGTTTGTTGTACGACAACAGCATCCAGCCGGTAAAGGTGCCGTGCTTGCCCGGTTCGGCGGGGGCATAATGGGGATAATCGCCGTAATTGGTGTTGCAGTACATCAGTCCCTCGTTATCGAAATAGAGGGGGTACATGCACAGGCGGCGCTCCCAGTTTACGGTGGCCGACAAGGACATGGAGGCGAAGTGCCAGTAATTGCCTCCGGGACCTACCACCGTGCTTCCGTGTCCGGCTCCGTTCATGAATCCTCCGGGTTTGTAGCTGATGGGGTTATTGGGTGCATAGCTGTATGGACCCAGGGGATGATCGGCCACGTACACGCCATCGGCATAGACATTGAACTCGGTTCCGGGAGCGGCATACTGCATGTAATATTTGCCCTTGTGTTTGGTAAGCCATGGTCCTTCCATGTATCCGCCCAACACCGTATCGGTATGGTTTTCGCCAAAGCGTTCCCAGCCGTGCTTCTGCATATCCAGGTTAAACAGCGGCACGGTTTCGCCTTCCACCAAAAAGCGGTGGTTCTTATCCAGCTTCTTTCCGCGGATGGGGTAGACATTGGATGAGCCCCAAAACATATAGGCCTGGTTGTCGTCGTCGATAAAAAGGGCCGGATCCTGCAGGTCGTGCAGAATGGCGGGCACTGCTTTCCAGTCGCCTTTCGAGGGATTGTCGGTATATAAGATACTCATGGCTCCCGAGGGATTGCCGGTTACATACAAAACAGAGTCTTTGTAATTATGGGCTGCCGGTGCGTTGCTGCCTTCGAAATACCACTTTTCGGGCGAGATAAAGTGCCAGTTGAGTAAATCGGCGGAGTGCCAGTAGCCATGCGAACGGGTTACGAACATATAGTACTCGCCCCGGAACTCCACCACGGCGGGATCGGCTCCGGAACGGTAGGATAGGTTTTTGTCCGAGTTGTAAATCATGTAGGTGTAATCCACATTAAGGGGGTTACAGTAGGTGCCGGCACGCATGTTCTGGGCGCTGACAGATACCGTAGGAAACGACCCGCCAATCAGGACTAACAACAGGAGGGAGATAATGGTGTGTTTCATGTTCCAAATGTATTAATTATGAATACTATATCAAAACAGCAGAGGGTGCATAATGCACCCTCCGAATAAAATAAGACAGGATCTGTTTATTTATCTGTATAGACCAGGGATGCCTGGTTTGCTTCGTCGGCTGCATTGGCTGCCACCCATACCACGAAGTTGCCCGGCTCTGCGGTATACTTGAGGTTGATGTCGTAGAATGATAGCTCGGCTTCGGTGATGGTAAAGCTTACCTGCTTGCTTTCGCCTGCTTTAAGGGCTATCTTGTTAAATCCTTTCAACTCCTTAACCGGTCGGGTTACACTGCCAACCAGGTCGCGGATGTAAAGCTGCACAACGGTTTCACCGTCTGCCGTACCTGCGTTTTTTACTTCGGCGGTTACGGTAACCCTGTCTCCTTTGCCCATGCTGCTCTTATCCATCTTCATGTTGCTGATCTGGAAAGTGGTGTAGCTTAGTCCGTAGCCAAAAGGATACAACGGGGTGTTGGCCACATCGATGTACGAAGATTTGTAATCCATCTTAGGATTATCGGCGGGCAACGGGCGACCGGTATTCTTGTGGTTGTAGTATATGGGAAGCTGACCCACATTACGGGGGAACGACATGGTGAGTCGTGCCGATGGGTTATAGTCGCCGGCAATTACATCGGCCAGACCATGACCGGCCATGGTTCCCAGGTACCAGGCTTCCATGATGGCGTCTACATTGGCATCTTCCCACGAGAGATCCAGCGGGCGACCGTTCATAAGCACCAGTCCTAAAGGTTTACCGGTCTTCCTGAGTTCTTTTAACAACTCCTGCTGTACACCCGGCAACTTAATGTCCGAACGGCTTGCCGCTTCGCCCGACCAGTTAAAGTCTTCGCCCATGACTGCCAGTACCACATCCGCACGCCTTGCCGTGGCAATGGCTTCGGTAAATCCCTGACGGTTGTCTGTGGTTAAGTCGCAACCCGCAGCATAAACAAACTTCACGTTGGTTCCGGCATATTTTTCGGTTAACCCTTCAAACAAAGAAATGCTCTGTTCGCGGTTACCTTTTCCGGCCCATTCGCCGTTCTGGTTAATCTTGTCCTTCACCATCGGACCAATCAAAGCCACCGTAAGTGATTTATCTTTGGTGATGGGGAAGAATGAATTTTCGTTCTTGAGCAATACAATGGAACGGGCCGCTGTTTCGCGGGCAGCCTGCAGAAATTCGGGTTTCATGATGGTGCTCTTTTCGCGCTCCTTATCCAGGTAACGGTAAGGATCATCGAATAATCCCAAAATGAATTTCATCTCCAGTATACGGCGCACGGCATTGTCGATCGTCTCTTCCGAAACCTTTCCTTCCTCCACCGACTGCTTCAGGTACTTAATAAACACGGCACCCGTCATATCCATATCGATACCGGCATTAACAGCCAGTTCGCCTGCCTCCTTTTCATCTTTGGCCACCCCGTGAGGAACCAGTTCGTTTATTCCGGTATAGTCGGTTACCACAAACCCTTTGAAGCCCCATTGGTTACGCAACAGGTCGGTAAACAGGTATTTACTGGCCGTACTGGGCACACCCCCAATTTCGTTGAACGATGCCATATAGGTAGCAACACCCGCTTCGTGAGCCGCCTTGTAGGGAGGCATGTAATAATTAAGAAGGGTATTCATGGAAAGTTCGGCACTGTTGTAATCGCGTCCCGCCTCGGCCGCACCATAAGCGGCAAAGTGTTTGCAGCAGGCAAGCACCGTGTTCAGTTCGTTCAGCGAATGCCAGTCTTTGCCTCCCTGGAAACCTTCCACCCGGGCTTTGGCGATAAGACTTCCCAGATAGGGATCTTCGCCGGCACCTTCCATCACACGACCCCAACGGGCATCGCGGGCTATGTCCACCATCGGAGCAAATGTCCAGTGAATTCCTTCGGCCGAAGCCTCCTCGGCAGCAATAGCCGCGCTTTTCCTCATCAGCTCCAGATCCCACGAACTGGCTTCGGCCAGCGACATGGGGAAGATGGTACGGAAACCGTGGATTACATCGTATCCGAACAAAACAGGAATCTTCAGCCTCGACTCCGCCAGGGCCATTTCCTGCAATTTACGTACACCGTCCACTGTGTAGGCATTAAAGATACTACCCACCATCCCTTTGCGCAGGTAAGGCTCAAAGTCGTCCGACATAATCGGTCCGGTTACGTCCCAGTTACAGGAGAACTGAGCCATCTGACCAATTTTTTCTTCCAGCGTCATCAGCTGCAACACCGAGTCGACCCGCTGTTCGATGGTTTTATCTCCGCTAAAACTTTTCCATCCGCTTGCAGAAGGTTTACATCCACCTAAAGCCGCGAGCAAAGCCACACCGGTGATAGCTGTCACAATCTTCTTCATATTCTCTCTTTTATTTTTGCGTTAAAGACTTATATCCTATTTTTAAACCTTATCGGCGGTAACCGTGAAACCTAATTTTGTTAATCCCTGCTGTACTTCGGGACAGCTCATAAACAGCCGCCATAGTAAGCCCGTGCGATAATTCTCGATCATCGGGGCAATGGTGCACTGGTCGATGGCCAGGTAGCGCTTCGGATACCAGTTATCCTGTTCGCTGAAGGCATCATAAAATCCATACTTTCCCCAAATGCTGTCGCCCAGGTTGTAATAGAAATGCTTCAGGGCCCTGGTTGATTCTTCCGGCGTGTAAGGAAAACTGGAAAGAGCCGCCGTAGGCGTTATCACCCCCAGGTCGTTGGACGGCATGTGAGCATTGTAACCCTGCACCGAATAGCTGGCCGTAAGTCCCCAGCAGGAATCGCTGTATCCTTTAAGCTTGCCCGGGTTTTCGACGCAATGGTTGTAGTTTATCAACGCCTGATTCCGGTTTACCTCCCAGTAATTGGCGTACTTGTCGGAAAGCCCCTTGGGATTCAACCCAATGTAGGAGTAATGGGCCCAGAACAAGGGACCACCCAATGCTTCCGCACCGTTATGTTTTAGTAGTAAAGGCAATCCGTATGCCGTAGCCGATGATTTAATACCTCCCTTACGAGCCCACCCGTTGTGGTAAGCCGAAGCAGGTATGGGATGGGTAGGCGAAGAGGCGGCAAGAATATAGGTAATCAAACATTCGTTGTATCCTTCCAACGGGAAATTCATCTCCCAGGCATAGTCCGGCGACCAGTGCCAGTACAATACATCCTGTCCGTTCTGATACCAGCTCCACTCCATTTCGCGCCACAACGTGTCTATTTTGGATGCCAAAGCCTTTTCGTTTTCATTCCCCTCTTTAAAATACTGACGAACGCAAAGGAGTCCCTGCATCAGAAAAGAGCTCTCCACCAAATCGCCTCCGTTGTCTTTCGTGCCGAAAGGTTTCACTTTTCCCGTAGGACCAATCATCCAGTGAGGCCATACTCCATGGAAACGATCGGCTTTAGCCAGGTAATCGGCAATCTTTTGCAAACGCTGTACTCCTTCTTCGCGTGTAACAAAGCCGCGGTCGATGCCCACAAGCAGTCCGGCGATACCGAATCCGCTCCCTCCTGTGGTTACTACATCGGCATCATTCTCGGGATAGACTCCGTCCATATGAATTCGTTCCCGGGCTAATCCCGATGTAGGTTCCGCTCCCTCCCACATGTAATTGAAGTGCGCCTGTTGGATATAAGTAAGCATCTCGCTGTCCGAAGCAAAAGTTTTTGGCCGTTCGATCGCATCCGGCTTGTTGGCGTTCTCCTTGTTTTTATCGGACTCATTGCATGACGCAAGGGATAAACCTCCTGCAAACAAGAGTGCAATTGTCCATTTCGTAAGTTTCATAACTTTCATTTATTCTATCGTTTAATCGGGATATAAATAAACCGGGAAAAGAAAAACCAGGGAGAGAAGGCCTCTCCCTGGTAAAGTACATTCGTCTTATTGCTTGAGGTTTGGATTCAAGTCGATCTGGTTCTGCGGAATAGGATAATATTCGCTTTCGCCTTTCACAAAGCCCGGCAAAGTGCCTGCTGCTTTGTCGGCACGTACCAGGTCGAAGAAGCGCTCGCCCCACTCCATGGCAAACTCGGCACGTCTTTCGTCCAGCAACTGATCCAGTGTAGCACCTGTTATCGGTGCCAGGTTGGCCCGTTCGCGCACCAAATTGATTTCGGCATCGCCGTTCTGTCCTTTTCTTATTTTCGCTTCCGCGTTCATAAGCAAGACATCGGCATAACGTAAAACGCGGATATTGTTATTCGCACCGTAGTTGGTACGTCCGGCTGTCATCTGGTTAGACGGAGTATAGGCTTTCCCGTTGTAACAGGTTGGCTCACCGGCAAGTCCCGGTTTGATCACGTCGCCCGACAAAGTGGTGGTTCCTGCAACAAGGAAAGAGGCGTCTGCACGAACTGTTTCACCGCGTGTGGCAAAGAATGCACGTACACCATCCGTAGGAGTCATAAATCCCCATCCTTCGATGGGACTGCTTCCTCCTCTTGGTCCCTGGAATGCAAACCAGGCATCCGATGTTACAATATCACCGCTACCGGTACCAAAGTCGGTATACTGAAGTTCGAACAGGGATTCGTTGCTCAGCTTTCCGGGTATTTTAAACAACTGATAAAAATCGTCGTACAAGCTGAACTTGTTGCTGCTGATAATGTCGTTGGTAGCCGTAAGAACACCATCCCAGTTTTCATTATACAAATAGGCTTTTGCCAACAGTGCCTGAGCCGAATAACGGGTAACCGCGCCTAATTTGCCGGCTTGCTCGTTGGGGCGTACCGCCGGAAGGTTAGCCACACAGTATTCGAGTTCGGAATAGATGTAGTTATAAATCTCTTCGCGTGTCGATTTTACAAGATTCAGTTCCTGATTGCTTAACAGCAGGGGAGCTTCGCCCCAGAAGTTAACAATACGGAAGTAAGCAAAGGCACGGATAAAGCGAATTTCGGCGGAATATTCTTCGTATTTCTTCCTGTCGGCATCCGAGGATATGTTTTCGGCATATTTATCCAATGATTCCAGCGCTGCATTGGAGGTGGAGATCACGTTGTACAAACCTTCCCAGGCGGCATTCAATGCCCAGTAACCCGAAATACGGTCGTATTTAAACTCTTTGCAATACTGAAATTCAATCTGGTCGGTCGGACTAGATCCCTTATCCACATCATCGCCGCGGACAGCGATAAGTCCGAATGCCATCCAGGCTGAGAACTTGGTGCGTGCAACTGCATACGTTCCGGAAACCGGCATATACATATCACTTGTCTTGGTATAGTCCACCAGACCGGCTTCCACTTTATTTTCCGGAAGTTTATCTAAGTAATCGCTACAGCTGGAGAAGGTCAGAACCAACGGAAGCATCCATAGCAACTGTTTTTTTAATATATGTTTCATCACTTTATTTAGCATTTAAAGATTAATAAATAATTCGTAAGCCTACTGTGTAAGTGGCTGCCAACGGATATACCTGATCGTCGAATCCATTGTTGCCGACCTCGGGAGTAAATCCGTTTGATTTAAAGTAAGTATACGGACGTTCGGCAGTCAGACTCAGACGCATGCTCGGTAACTTGGTATTACTTATTTTCAACTTATCGAAGGTATACGCCATCTGTATATTCTGAATACGGAAGTAAGAACCATCTTCTACGTAGAATGAGTTGAACTTGGAGATGTTCCATGGTTTAACAGTACCGGCAGCCGAAGGATAAGAGTTAGTGGAACCTTCGCCTGTCCAACGGTTTTCAACCATATCGGCATCGTAGTTGATATCCGATTGCCATCTGCGGTTACCCCGCTTGCGGTTTACAATCTCGTTGCCTGTCTGTCCCTGCATAACTACAGATAAATCAAATTTCCGGTAAGTAAATCCAAGATTCATTCCGAAAGTGAAGGTTGGAATGTAAGATCCAAGAATCACACGGTCGTTATCGTCTATCTTTCCGTCTTTGTTCTGGTCTTTGTATTTGAAATCGCCCGGAAACAGGTTATTTGAAACAGCCACCGGATCGGTTAAAATTTCGGCCGCATTCTGATAAACACCTACAATCTCGTGTCCGTAGTAAGCATTAAGCTCTCCTCCTACTTTTGAGATGGTACGGAATTCCGCCGTTCCGCCATACAGGTAAGGCAGACCATGCAGACTCTTTACTTCATTCTTTAATGTAGTTACATTGGCTCCGATAGAATAAGAGAAATCTTTGCCAATTTTATCGGACCAGTCTACGGATAACTCCAGACCTGAGTTAAGAATTTCGCCGTTATTGCCAAGCAAGTTGCCGGCACCCATAGGCAGCGGAGCATTGATTACAGCATTTTCGGTAAGACGGTGGTAGTAATCTGCTTCAACACCCAGACGGCTGTCAAGGAAGGCAGCATCAAAACCAATATTGAGTTCGTTTACAACTTCCCAACCCAGGTAACTGAAATAAACAAGGTTGGTGTAACCAGGCAACACGCCGTTACCAAATACGCCAGATGTACCCATATTCTGTGTTACGGAAGCAAAACCGTCGCTGGCACTTACCTTATCGTTACCCAATTTACCCCAGCTGGCACGCAGTTTAAGGTAGTTGATATAATTCATATCCTTCATGAAGCCTTCTTCGGAGATATTCCAGGCAGCACCTAAAGAGGGGAAGTAACCCCATTTTTCCTGGTACTTGGAACTACCGTCGGCACGCATGGTGGCAGACAATAGGTATTTGCCCTGATAATCGTAGGTGATACGTCCAAAGTAAGATTGTCCGCGGTAAGTAGTACCGTTATCTCCCGTTGTACGTCCGTCTGCGTTTCCCTGATCAAGATACATATATTCTTCTGCTCCGCCAGGTACGCCCGTTGCATTTCCCCAGAGGTAACGCCAGTTTTCACTGCGGACAGATTGGCCTAACATAGCCGAGAATGTATGTTCTCCAAAAGAATCGCGGTAAGTAAGTGTATTGTCCAGAATCCAATTCCGGTAATTGTTATCTTCTTTCTTTAAATTAGCATTCTTGGTAAGCTGACTGCCTCCAACCAGATATTCCGGGGTATAAATACGACCCTGAATAAATGATATATCCTGGCTGTATGCTGTTTTGAAGAATAACTTGTTTTCCGGAAGGAAATCGATCTGAGCATAGAAGGTGGGTAATACCTGAATGGTATTGCTCTTGCTATCGTAATAATTGGCAGAGGCAACCGGGTTGCCGAAGTAAGTAGACATGCCTATCTGGCTGGGAGAGGCGTATTTTATCGGATATGCTTCGGCGGCACTTCTTCTGTCGTCCATTACCGGGAAAATACCGGGAGTTAGGTAAGCGGCACCCCATGCGGCATTGTTAGAACTGTATTTCGTGCCATTGCTCAATACCATATTCGCACCTACTTTCAACCAGTTGTTAACATTATAATCTGCTTTTGCACGCAGGTTGAACCGTTCGTATTCGTTCTTTGCATCCATAATGCCTTCCTGAAACATGTAGTTTAATCCTACAGAATAAGAAGCTTTGTCGGTTCCACCGCTTATATCCAAACTATGATTGTGGATAAGTGCCGTACGAAGCAATTCGTCGTACCAATCGGTGCTTGTACCGGGCATCATGGACTGCAAATCGCCTCCAAAGAGATTGATGGAGTTGCGCAGCACATTTAAATCGGTGGCATTGTTTTTTTCAATCTGCATAGTAGCGTATTGTTCGCTGTTGGCCATCTTAAGCTGGTTGGTCACTTTCTGGAATCCCACATAACCATCGTAGGTGATGGTTGCCGGCTTGTTAAGTGTGCCTTTCTTGGTTGTTACGATAACAACTCCATTGGCTGCGCGAACCCCGTAGATAGAAGCCGCGGATGCATCTTTTAAAATGGACAAATCCTGGATATCACTGTTGTTAAGGAAGTCGATGTTATCGAAAAACATTCCGTCCACAACATACAAAGGCTTGGTATCACCGAAAGAACCAACACCACGGATACGTACATCCGGACCAGATCCCGGCTGACCGCTACTTGTAATATGTACACCGGCCACCCTGCCTTGCAGGGCTCCCATCGGGGAGGTGGTTGCGTGTTTCACGATATCATCAGCCTTTATCACAGCAATTGGGGCGGTAAGGTCTTTCGCCTTGCTGGTACCGTAACCAATTACCACAATTTCTTCCAGCTTTTGGGTATCTTCTTCAATTAAGACATTGATAACAGACCGGTTGTTGACGGGTTGTTCTACCGCCAGCATACCTACATAGCTAAATACAAGCGTTGCATTAGCCGGAACATTTGAAAGGGAATAATCTCCATCTATAGAGGTAACCGTACCAATAGTGGTACCTTTCACAAGCACACTTACTCCGATTGCCGGATAACCGGTGGCCTTTTCAGTTACGACACCGGTAACCGTTAGATTTCCTTGTGCAAACATTGTTGTGGCTGCAAGGAGTAAGCATAAACAAAGCATTAATTTAGCTTTCATTCATTCTAGTTTTAAAGTTGAACATCTGTATAATACATACGTTGTTGATTGGGCAGCAAATGAACTCCTATCTGTAAAAAACTGCAAATTTTTGTATACTTTACGACTACTGCCTTCCGAAAAGGGGTATTTAATCGATACCCTATCACTACTTCACTATTATATAACAATCTAAATACCAATTACTTTCATTTGTTAACACAAAAAGAACAGCGTTTATGTTATATAACACTTAATACGTAAATATTCTTTAATAAACACAGTGATTCTGTCTGCGTGAGAACGAAGATTAGTAGCGCAGACAAATACGACGGCTGAATTATTTAAATTCGATCATAAAATCCACCAGACTTTTTCCATCAGGAATATCCAGTTTTTTACGCAGACGGTATCGGGCAGCTTCGATACCTCTTACTGAAAGGTTTTGCATACGTGCCATGTCTTTGGTTGGCATGTTTAGACGCAACAAGGCACAAAGACGCAGATCGCCGGGTGTGAGGTCGGGGTAACGTTCACGTAAGGTCCGGAAGAAGTTTTCGTGTATGCGATCGAAGTTGTTCTGGAAAACAGCCCAGGCGTCTTCGGCCGACAAATTATCATCGATCATCCGGATTAATTTTTCAAAATACTTTTTGGAATAGGTACCCGTTAACTGCTGTGTTTGTACTTCCTTTTTAAGCGCTTCCAGAAAGTCGTTGTGCGAGATGACGGACAATGTGGCACTTGCCAGCTCTTTGCTCTTATAAGTCAGCTCGTCTTCCAGCTTTTCATTCTGCAAACGGACAATGAGCTGTTCCTGGGCTTTCAATTGCTCTTCGCGCTCTTTCTTTTCCTGCTCAATGGCTTTGTTTTCGCGGTTTATCTCCCAGCTGATATAGGCCCTCATTATGGCAATGAGAAGTAAGATTATCAAGACAAAATAGACAGAAAAAGCAATGTATGACCGATAGAAAGGCCGGCTTATTTCGAAAGCAAAATTGGTGGACGACAATACTTCTCCCACATTGTTTATAACCTCTGCCTGCAAGATATAACTTCCGTAGGGCAGATTGGAATAGTCTTTGGTAAAATCGGGTGAGCCTTCCACCCAACTATTATCGAATCCTTCTAATTTATACCGCATACGAAACTGCTTTCCTATATAATCGGGGTATGAGAAAGCAAATGTGAGGTTGTTATGACTGTAATCCAGCGAAGCATACTGGCCTGTGGGCAGATAGTGGTAGGTTTCTTTGTGACGGTTATATACCCGCACCGACGAGAGAGAAAGCTTCACATCCGATTCGGGGATTTGCTTTTCTTTGTGATAACGGGCAATGCCTCCGTTGAGACAAAAATAGGAGGTTCCGTCTCCATCCACATAGATATTTCCGCGATCTTCGATGGGAGGATTGTCGAACAGTCCGAAGGAGATCCTTACTTTAGCCGAATAATGTCCTTTATCAAAGCTTACAAGCACATACTCGGTGGATCGGATAAACCAGAAAAGGTCGTTGTTTACCGGAACAATCCGGTACGTATCTCCCATTTTCTTAAATACTTCGTTCAACTCAGCAAAAGGAACGATCTTCTGTGAAAGGTCCTCGTAAACATAGAATTGGTTTCCGTCCGTTAGAACCACCCGTCCGCGAAGTAACATCACATTCAGAGCGCTTTCTTTTCTGGATGAATCCAAGCTGCTTATGTATTCCACCTCTTTTACCGCATCCAGGGATGCGTTCAGGCGGATACGGTAAATCCCCTTAAACATATGATTCGCCCAGATATTACCGGCCGGATCTACTTCCAGGCGCTTAACCAGATTGCTGAATCCTTTCACGTTATGGCTGAATATCCACTTTCCGGAGGCATCCTTCTTAAAAATACTCAGGGCATTGTAAGAGGATTGAAGCAGAATTTCCTTTCCGTGGATGATGCATTTGCGCATGGCTGTTCCTCCGTTTAATGCTCCGGGGACTAAAGAGACCGACTCGCCTGTTATCTGGAGGGTTCCTTTATTGTTTCCACAGAATAGTTGACTGCCCATATCGGCTACATACCAGTTTTGCCCTTTACTTTGGGGAAGAATAACAGGTAAAGGATTACGGTCGCTCACAGAATAAACTCCCTGGTTGGAGACAAGAAACATGGAGTTGTCTTTTATCACCATGTCGTGCACCATACCAATTTGTACATCCCTTGGTTCGTAGAAGTCGAAGGAAGAACTTGTCTGAATTTGTGCTATACCATTATCTAATGCTATCCATACGTTGTTTTGCTTATCGCAGGCAAGACCTAAAACCGTATTATTGATAAGATGATTGTCCCGGTTTATATGCCAGCGTATTAATCCCTTTTTATCCAATGCGACCAATCCTCCGGATACGCTACCAAGTATATAAAGCGAATCGCGGGTCATTACCGCCCGGTTCATGGTACTATGTTTCAGAAAGAGGTCTGCTTCTGTTTTCCACGACACAGCCTTGAAGCCGTCGTACATAAAGATACCGTTGGCATCAGTTAGCAGTAACAATTTATTATCATAGGGGAGTACGGCAACTACATCATCCTGATTCAACGCCGCACCCGAAACCATCTCTTTCAGCCCGGACCCATCAAACAAGCAAAATCCTCCGCCAAGCAAGGAGGCATACATATTCTTGTTTGCTTCATGAAAGTAAAGTGGTCCACGGTCCGGACGAAAACCTTTTACCTCTTTGCCGTCGTAGACAAAGTATGAGCCGAAGCTCTGAAAATATATTTTTCCTGATTTTTCGTGAATGGTCCATATCTCATCGTCATGAAATGCAAAATTTTTCAATGATTCTTTCAATGAGGTATAAACAAGCACGTTTTCCTTGTTAGCCTCGAAATAACCAAATTCTTCGAACGATCCAACGTAGATGCGGTTGGTGGCAGTAATATAAACAGAGCGAACAGCAATATTATTGGGAAGCGGATAAAGCTTCCAGCGTATTCCATCGAACTGAAGCAACCCACGGTTATTACCAAAATACATCAAACCATCTGCTCCCTGCGCAACGGCCCAGTTCTGATTACCCGCTTTATAATCGCTTACAGAATAATTTACAACCTGAGGAATATACGGAATACGTGGAGCAGCCATCGCCTGGCAAGCAAGCAACAACAATCCGATAAAGCAGAAAAACAACTGTTTATACTTCATTTTCATTCAAGGTTAACCCTTTATCATGTAAATTATGTATTTCTTTGACATTACAAATGTAATGTTTTTTTGTGAAATGGAAGGATGCAGGCAGTAGCGGAATGGGACCTTGCGGATAGAAACGTCTATAAACAATTAAAGGATGTCTCCCGACATCCCCTAACCAAACTTTGTTAACCTTAAATCTAATACTATTATGAAAAAACCACGATGCAAAGATACAGCCTCTGCACGTGTTTGTCAAGTCTTTTTCCTATAAAACATGTTAAACAACACATAACAATCCTTTATTTATAGTTCGTCGGTTTGGTATAACACAATTAAGGGATGTCTCCCGACATCCCCTAACCAATCTTTGTCAACCTTAAATCTAATACTATTATGAAAAAATCACACTACAAATGTATAGTATGTTTTTCACATTGTCAAGCATATTTTAATTTTTATATGCATTAATATATTTTTACAATAGATATACTTACTATTTGAAACATTAAAAGCTATTATAATATACAATATGATTGTTTGGAGAAAGGCTGCCTTACATTTTACAAATCGAAGCCATAGAAAATGGGTAAAAAAAAAGGCCATCTTCTATTGAGACGGCCTTTTTATATCTATCGGAAACTACTATTAGTCTCTCAATTTGGCTACAAGGAATTCGCGGTTCAAGCGGGCGATATTGCTTACCGAAATGCTCTTAGGACATTCAAGTTCGCAAGCGCGTGTGTTGGTACAGTTACCAAAACCCAGTTCGTCCATTTTGGAAACCATTGCTTTGGCACGACGGGCTCCTTCGATCTGTCCCTGTGGAAGTAATGCCAACTGGCTAACCTTCGCAGAAACAAACAACATGGCCGATCCGTTCTTACAAGCTGCAACGCAGGCACCACAACCGATACAAGCAGCAGCATCCATAGCTTCTTCTGCTTTGTATTGAGGAATAGCAATCGCATTTGCATCCGGAACACCTCCTGTATTAACCGAAACGAAACCTCCCGACTGAATAATCTTATCGAAAGCAGAACGGTCTACCATCAGGTCGCGGATTACAGGGAAACCTGCAGAACGCCATGGTTCGATCGTAATTACGTCGCCATCATTGAAACGACGCATGTGCAGCTGACAAGTAGTTACCGCACTGTCGGGTCCGTGAGGGTGTCCGTTGATGTACAAAGAACACATACCGCAAATACCTTCGCGACAGTCGTGATCGAACACTACTGGTTCTTTCCCGTTGTTTGTCAATTGTTCGTTCAGGATATCCAGCATTTCAAGGAATGAACTTCCCTGAGAGATTCCCTTCAGCTGATAAGTTTCGAAGACGCCCTTATCCTTAGGACTCCTCTGACGCCAAACCTTCAGTGTGATATCAATATTTTTATCCATGATTTTAATCTTTACTGTTTAAATTTTCGACTACTTACTCCTTAGCTCTTGTAATTACGCTGCTGACGAACAATAAATTCGTAGTCTAGCTCTTCTTTCAACATCACAGGTGCTTTATCTTCACCCTGATACTGCCAGCAAGATACATAGGCGAACTTATCATCGTGGCGAAGTGCTTCGCCTTCCTCAGTCTGGTGTTCCAAACGGAAGTGACCACCACAAGATTCTTCTCTGTCGAGTGCATCGTGAGCCATCAATTCACCAATTTCGATAAAGTCGGCCAAACGAAGTGCTTTTTCAAGCTCCACATTCAGGTCGTTACCTGATCCCGGGATATAAAGATTAGTCCAGAATTCTTTTTTCAACTCTTTAAGCTTGCTGATAGCAGTCTTAAGTCCTTCGGCATCACGACCCATACCTACGAAATCCCACATAATGTGACCCAATTCCTTGTGTAGATTGTCGGTAGAACGTTTTCCCTTAATGTTCATCAATTTAGCGATACGGTCGTTGATTCCCTTTTCTGCTTCCTTAAATTCGGGCAGGTCGGTACTGAAACGCGGAACGCGGATCTGATCTGCCAGGTAATTCTGAATCGTGTAAGGCAATACGAAATAACCATCTGCCAAACCTTGCATCAACGCTGAAGCACCAAGACGGTTGGCTCCGTGATCGGAGAAGTTAGCTTCGCCAATTGCGAAAAGACCCGGGATGGAAGTCATCAATTCATAGTCGACCCAGATACCACCCATTGTATAGTGAATAGCAGGGTAAATCATCATCGGAGTCTGATAAGGATTGTCGTCTACAATCTTTTCATACATCTGGAAGAGGTTACCGTATTTTGCTTCAACCACGTTCTTTCCAAGGCGTTGGATAGCTTCAGAAAAATCAAGATATACAGCAAGACCCGTATTACCTACACCATAACCTGCATCGCAACGTTCTTTGGCAGCACGTGAAGCCACGTCGCGGGGAACAAGGTTACCGAAAGCAGGATAGCGTCTTTCCAAATAGTAGTCGCGATCTTCTTCTTTGATATCAGTTGCTTTAAGTTTACCGGCGCGGATTGCTTCGGCATCCTTTATATTTTTTGGAACCCAAATACGTCCGTCGTTACGTAAAGACTCGGACATCAGGGTTAATTTAGACTGGAATTCGCCATGAACTGGAATACAGGTAGGGTGAATCTGTGCCATACAAGGATTGGCAAAATAAGCACCCTTTCTATAACATTGCATGGCTGCAGAACCATTTGAAGTCATGGCGTTGGTAGAAAGGAAAAACGTGTTACCGTAACCACCTGAAGCAATAACAACAGCGTGAGCAGAATAACGTTCGATCTTACCTGTAACAAGGTCGCGGGCGATAATACCACGGGCACGTCCGTCGATTTTAACCACATCAAGCATTTCGTGACGGGTAAACAATTTAACGGCACCCTTTCCAACCTGACGGCTTAATGCAGAGTAAGCACCCAGCAACAACTGCTGTCCGGTCTGACCGCGGGCATAAAACGTACGGGAAACCTGCGCACCACCGAATGAACGGTTGTCGAGCAAGCCACCGTATTCGCGTGCAAAAGGTACACCCTGAGCAACACACTGGTCGATGATTGAATTGGACACTTCGGCCAAACGGTAAACGTTAGCCTCACGTGCACGGTAGTCACCTCCCTTAATCGTATCGTAGAATAAACGGTAAACAGAGTCGCCGTCGTTCTGGTAATTCTTTGCAGCATTAATACCTCCCTGGGCAGCGATAGAGTGCGCGCGGCGGGGAGAGTCCTGAATACAGAAATTCAGTACATTGAAACCAAGCTCACCTAAAGATGCGGCTGCAGAAGCACCGGCAAGACCGGTACCAATAACAATAATATCCAGACGACGCTTGTTGGCCGGATTCACCAGCTTCTGATGATTTTTATAATTACTCCACTTCTCAGCCAATGGCCCCTGAGGGATTTTTGATTCTATTTTAGTCATAATTCTTATTCTTTTAAGTTGTCAGACATTTATGATATTAAGCTGCACAGCAGGCACCGAAAGGGCCAAAAAAGAAGTAAACAGCTACAATTGAGAAGCCCAAAGCAAGGATTGTTGCATAAATGATGCCAATGCACTTCAAACGTCCGTACCATTTTTTGTTGTTAGTTCCCAAAGTCTGCAAAGCACTCCAGAAACCGTGAGTAAGGTGAAACCACAAAGCCCAGATCCATACAAGGTAGATAGCTACTACCACTGGATTCTTGAATACAGTAACAACCAGTTCGGAACCTAACATAGACTCTTCACCCTGCCACTCCAGCAATTGCATTTTTGCCCAAAAGTGAGTAAGGTGGAAACACAAAACACCCAGAACGATGATTCCTAAAACAAACATGTTCTTGGAAGCCCAGTTAACTTTCGTTTTGCTTGAAGACGCATACTTGTCGTTTCCTCTGGCCTTCTGGTTCTGCAAGGTTAACATTCCTGCATAAATGATGTGAACAATGAAGCCCGCTGCAAGTACCGGAACCATAAGCTGAATAATGGGGTTGGTACCCATAAATTCACAAACGGCATCATAACCTTCAAGCGAGAAAACCGCCACTAAGTTCATCACCATGTGTACTGTTAAAAATACGATCAGAAAAAGCCCTGAGATACTCATAATCAGCTTTTTTCCGATAGAAGAATTAAGTAACCACATAAGATAATAATTTAAGTTATTTAATTATATTTAGAAATTTCATCCCAATGCTGTTGAAAAAGTCTGGCAAAGGTATGCTAAATACCCTTATCCCGCAAGCGATTAAAGAAATATTTCGCCAATAGTGGGAGGCTTTCATAAACAAACAAACACTCCCTTTTTACCGGTCAAAAAAAAGCGTATATTTGTATGCATAAAAGTAACACAAATCTTAATGAAAACTTTGATAGTAACAGAAAAAGAGCAGATAGAGGATATTATTGCCAAATGTACGATCTGCTATGTAGGAATGGCTGATACAGACGGTACTCCCTATGTGATTCCCATGAACTTCGGATACAAAGAAGGAGTGGTGTATCTGCATTCCGCGCAGGAAGGAAGAAGCATCGACATCCTTAGCCGTAATCCTAAAATTTGCGTAACTTTCAGCACTGATCACGCCCTTGTGTTTCAGCATCCGCAGGTTGCCTGCAGTTACAGGATGCGTTCTAAAAGTGTTATTGGCTGGGGTAAGGTTGCCTACGAGGAGGATTTCTCCAAAAAGATTGAAGCGCTGGACATAATTATGCATCAATACATTAAGAAAGATTTTAACTATTCCGACCCTGCCGTGAAAAATGTAAAGATCTGGAAAGTGGCTTTAGAGGAGGTTACTTGCAAAGTATTCGGCGAACCACATAAGAAGTAGGCTTCGTAATTGTCGGTATTTCAATCTTTATTACTATTTTTGCACCAAAATATGAATCGTTTATCTCATGGGCTTGCAGAAGCATAGTACAATACTGGCTGAGACAGTTGAACAACTTTCGGACGAGGCATCGTATAAACAACTGTTTCATGCGTATCGCGACGAGGAAGCCCTCCCTTCCGGCGAGGTATTGAAAGAGATCGTGGATCTGTGCAGATCCATTCTTTTTCCGGGTTATTATGGAAACGCCCGGGTCAGCAAACAGACAATCCGTTTTCAAACCGGCGTAAATGTGGAGACATTGCATGCAATGCTGTCGCACCAGATTTATGCAGGGCTTTGCTTTGCTGATACCGAATGTGTTTCCTGTCCGGAAGAAAAGATCAGCGAACATGCGAAAACTCTTTCTGAGGCTTTTATTGCATCGCTTCCCGAATTACGGACTTTGCTTGCAACCGATGCCGAAGCAACATTCAACAGTGATCCCGCTGCACAGAACGTGGGTGAGATTATTTTCTGTTATCCTGGTTTCCGGGCTATCGTTGGTTACAGAATTGCCCACCAGCTTTATAATCTGGGGGTTCCTTATATTCCAAGAATGATTACTGAAATGGCTCATAGCGAAACGGGTATAGATATTCACCCGGGTGCTGCCATCGGTCATTCTTTTTCTATCGACCATGGCACTGGTACTGTAATAGGTGAAACCAGCGTTATCGGAAATAACGTACGTATCTTCCAGGGTGTTAGTCTTGCCGGCGAGAAATTACCTCCCGACGAAAACGGACAAACCGTTCGGGGTATTGCCCGTCATCCCATACTGGAAGACGAAGTTACGGTCTACTCTAATTCTACGCTGATGGGACGCATACTCATTGGCAAAGGGGCTACAATCTGCGGAAACGTTTGGATTGCTGAAGATGTTCCGGCAGGAGCAGTTATCACACAAAATAAAGCATTTAGATAATATATTAAAAACAAATGAATAACGAGACGTTTGAAATGGTGGCTAAAACCCTCTATGGTTTAGAGGAAGTATTAGCCGGTGAGTTAATTTCATTGGGAGCCAACGAGGTGCAGATCGGTCGCCGCATGGTTTCCTTCGAAGGTAACATGGAGTTGCTGTACAAGGCAAACTTTTACTGTCGCACTGCCCTCCGGATTCTGAGACCCATCTATCACTTCAAAGCCAAAGATGCCGACACTGTTTACAAGGAAGTAATGAAGGTGGAATGGGATAAGTATCTGACATTGGATAAGACTTTCGCCATTGACTCGGTAATTTATTCCGAAGATTTTAATCATTCCAAGTTTGTGGCTTATCGCACAAAGGATGCAATCGTAGACTACTTTATGGAGAAATACGAGAAACGTCCGTCGGTACGAGTAAATAACCCGGACTTGTATATCAATATTCATATCTCGCATAACGATTGTACCCTGTCGATCGACAGTTCGGGCGAAAGTTTGCATAAACGTGGATACCGCGTCGACCAGATTGAAGCTCCGCTGAACGAGGTGCTGGCTGCCGGACTGATTATGAAGACCGGCTGGAAGGGCGAATCAAACTTCATTGATCCGATGTGTGGTTCGGGAACATTGCTTATCGAAGCTGCCATGATCGCGCTTAACATTGCTCCGGGCGTTCACCGCAAGGGTTTTGCGTTCGAAAAGTGGGTGGACTTTGATCAGGAGTTGTTTGACCGTATCTACAACGACGAGTCGAACGAAAAGGAATTTACATTCAAATGCTATGGTTCGGATGTTAGTCCGGATGCCATCGAAATTGCCCGTAAGAATGTACGCAGCGCTGGTCTTTCTAAATACATTGACTTGCAGGTATTGCCTTTCCAGCAATTCCAGGAACCTCCCAAACCGGGAATCATGGTTACCAACCCTCCTTACGGCGAGCGTATTTCATCGCGCGACCTTATGGGACTGTATACTATGATTGGCGAACGCATGAAACACGTATTTGCCGGTTATAAGGTATGGATTCTGAGTTACAAAGACGAGTGCTTTGAAAAGATTGGCTTACGTCCAAGCGAAAAGATGAAAGTGATCAACGGATCGCTGGAATGCGAATTCCGTTGCTACGATATTTTTGAAGGAAAGAATAAAGATTATAAGAAGTCGCTTGCCGAAGGTGAGGAATCGTCGGAGGAGAGACCTGCCCGTTCTTACAGCAGCGAACGTCCGGAAAGACAGGAACGTTCAACTAACGGAGAAAGATCGGCAAGACCCGAACGCTCTTTTGGAGGAGAAAGATCAGCAAGACCCGAACGCTCTTTTGGAGGAGAAAGATCTGCAAGACCCGAACGCTCTTTTGGGGGAGAAAGAGCTCCACGCAAGGAGTTTTCTCCAGGCGGTGATCGCTCTGAACGCAAAAACTTCAGAACCGATCGTCCGGATCGTCCGGACAGACGATTTGCTGCGGCTCATAGCGAAAGCGAAGCGGAAAAGGCTTCCTTCGCACCAGGCAAACGTTTCTTTGGCGAAGAGAGGAACGATGGACGTCCGGCACGTAAGCCGTTTGGTGGCGACGCTGTAAAACGCTCCGACAGTAAACCGGCAGATCGCCCGGTAAAGTCAAGTTTCTCGCCCGGGGGACCAGGAAAAAATAAATTTGTTTCGGATCGTCCTACCAAAATGAAATACAAAGAAGACGACCGCTTTGGAGGTAAAAATTTCAAGGACAAAGGAAAATCGTTTAAGGATAAAAAAGGTGGAAAGGATTTTCGGGATACACGCATAGACAAGAAAAGTTTCGGAGACCTTCCAATTAAAAAGATTAAGGACGATAATGATTTATAGTAGTTATAAAAGGGGGATGGCTTCCATCCTCCTTTCAATTATATGTTTCTCGCTGCCTATGGCGACACATGCTCAGGATAAACAATTTACGCTGGATGATTTGATTCCCGGAGGAAAGACCTACAGCAAATTTACCCCACGTAACCTAAAGCAATTACAGTGGTGTGGGAGTAGCTATCTGTATGTTAAGGGCGACAGTGTGATTACAGGCAAGCCCGGCAAACAAAAAAAAGAAACGGTTCTATTTACAAAGTCATCGCTTAATGATGCACTGCAAACGGCTGGCTTTAAAACGGTGTCCGATCTTCCGGCTCTTTCTGTTCCTGCCAAAGAGGAATCAATACTTGCTTTCCAGACAAAAAAGAACCTCATTCATTACAACTGGAAAACCGGAAAGGTTACTGCTTCTTGGAATGTGGAGGACAACTGGGAAAACAGGGATTTTTGTCCCGAAAACAACCTGATGGCTTTTACGGTTGGAAACAATCTGCAAGTTGCCAGCCCGGATAATCAGGTTAAGATTATTACAAACGATTCGGATAAAGTAAATGGGCAGTCTGTTCATCGAAATGAATTTGGCATCAACAAAGGTACGTTTTGGTCGCCGAAGGGTACCTATCTGGCTTTTTACCGGATGGACGAACGCATGGTGACTGATTATCCTATCTTAAATATTGAGACCCGTACCGCAGAGTCGACACCCATCAAGTACCCAATGGCCGGAATGAAAAGTCATGAGGTAACAGTTGGTGTGTATAACGTAGCTACCGGCCAGACAGTCTTTCTTCAAACAGGCACCCCAAAAGATAAGTATCTTACCAATCTGGCCTGGAGCCCCGATGAACAAAGCATCTATCTTGCCGAATTGAACAGGGAACAAAATGTTTGCAACCTGGTTCGTTATAATGCCGCCACAGGAAAAAGAGAAGCAGTTCTGTTTACGGAAGAAAATCCGGCCTATGTAGAACCACAGAATCCGATACTGTTTCTTCCGGGTAATTCTTCGCGTTTCATCTGGCAAAGCATGCGCGATGGGTTTAACCATCTTTATCTGTATGATATAAATGGCAAGCTTGTCAAGCAGCTTACAAAAGGGAATTGGGTGGTAACCGATGTGCTTGGATTCGATTCCAACGCATCGCATCTGTTTTATATGTCCACCGAAGTGAGTCCGACGGAGCGTCATCTTTATCGGCTGAATCTGACAAATAGTAAAACGACCCGGCTTACAACCGCCGAAGGCACGCATCAGATTAAACTGGCACCCGGAGGCGAAGCGTTCATTGACCACTATTCAAGTCAGCATAATCCGCGAACAATCAAGGTAACGACCGTAAAAGGAGAATCCATCGAATTGCTTGCTGCGGCTAATCCCTGCAAAGAATATGCATTTCCTGAAATTGTATTGGGGACAATCAAGGCCGCAGATGGCGTGACCGACCTCTATTACCGCCTGGTTAAACCAGTCAACATGGATGCCTCTAAAAAGTATCCGGCTGTTGTGTATGTATACGGCGGTCCTCATGCTCAGCTTGTAAACAACACATGGATGGCCGATGCACGGGGTTGGGATATCTACATGGCACAGCAAGGGTATGTAATTTTCACAGTAGATAGCCGGGGTTCAGCAAACCGTGGAGCTGCATTCGAGCAGGTTATTCACCGGAACCTTGGTGTCAACGAAATGGCCGACCAAATGAAAGGTGTCGAATTTCTTAAATCGCTTCCGTATGTGGATGGCGACAAGCTGGGTGTACACGGATGGAGTTATGGTGGTTTTATGACTACCAACCTGATGCTTACCTACCCCGATGTATTTAAGGTAGGTGTGGCTGGCGGACCGGTGATCGACTGGCAATATTACGAGATTATGTACGGCGAACGGTATATGGATACGCCTAAAGAGAATCCGGAAGGCTATAAAAATGCCAATCTAAAACTCAAAGCGGGAAACCTGAAGGGACATCTGTTGCTTATTCACGGCAGCGTCGATCCTGTAGTCGTATTGCAACACAGCCTCTCTTTTTTAAAGGCATGCGTGGATGCGCGTACGTATCCGGATTACTTTATCTATCCCGGACACGAACATAATGTTATCGGAAAGGATCGTCCGCATTTGTCGGAAAAGATTACCCGGTACTTTATGGATTATCTTAAATAACAATTTTGAATTAATTAATAGAAAGATGAATATACTACTCGTTGGCTCCGGAGGACGTGAGCATGCACTGGCCTGGAAGATAAGCCAGAGTCCTAAAGTGGACAAGTTATTTATTGCTCCCGGAAATGCCGGAACAGCAACTGTTGGCATCAATGTGCCTATGAGTGCGACGGATTTCCCTAAAATTAAAGAATTTGTACTTGCAAACCAGGTAGCCATGGTAGTAGTGGGTCCCGAAGATCCGTTGGTAAAAGGGATTTACGACTATTTCAAAAACGATGCAGAACTTGCGTCTGTTCCGGTAATCGGACCAAGTAAAGTGGGTGCGCAGCTCGAAGGAAGCAAGGATTTTGCCAAAGCATTCATGATGCGTCATCATATTCCCACAGCTCGTTATAAGAGTATTTGTGCCGAAAATCTGGAAGAGGGTTATTCTTTTCTGGAATCCCTGCAGGCTCCGTATGTACTAAAGGCCGACGGACTGGCTGCCGGTAAAGGGGTACTTATTATTTCCGACCTGGCTACGGCTAAAAAGGAACTTAAGGATATGTTGGCCGGTATGTTTGGAGATGCAAGCAAGACCGTAGTTATCGAAGAATTCCTTTCGGGTATTGAATGTTCGGTATTTGTAATGAGCGACGGTAATTCATATAAGATTCTTCCCGAAGCCAAAGATTACAAACGAATTGGAGAAGGCGACACCGGACTAAATACCGGTGGTATGGGTGCTGTTTCGCCTGTTCCTTTTGCCGATGAAGTGTTTATGCAAAAGGTAGAAGAACGAATCATAATTCCAACGGTTGAGGGTTTGAAATCGGAAGGAATCGAATACAAAGGATTCATCTTCATCGGACTGATTAAGGTGGACAACGAACCGGTGGTTATCGAGTACAACTGTCGCATGGGCGACCCGGAGACCGAGGTTGTGATGTTACGCATCAAATCGGATCTGGTTGACCTACTTGAGGGTGTTGCCGAAGGAAACCTGAACGAACGTGTGATGGAAAAAGATCCGCGTGCCGCTGTAACGGTTATGCTGGTATCCGGAGGTTATCCCGGCTATTACGAAAAGGGAAAGGCAATAACCGGACTCGACAAAGCAACGGGTAGCATTGTATTCCATGCCGGTACAAAAGAAGAAAACGGACAGGTGGTTTCGAACGGTGGTCGTGTTATTGCAGTAAGTTCTTATGGAAAAGATAAGGAGGAAGCTCTTGCACAATCGTTTGCCGGTGCGAATGCCATATCATTCGATAAAAAATATTTCCGTAGCGATATCGGATTTGACCTATAATGACGAGAGATTCGATAAGAAAACGAAGCATATGCGGACCGGTAACGTTTACAATAACATTACTGGCCTGTATGCTATGTTGGGTAGTTGGTTATTTGTATGCTGTAGGGTTTCCTCTTAAGGTAAACAGTAGTGATACACCCTTATGGGAAGCTGTCAGCAAGAATCTTCCAAGCAAGGAATCAACTTATCTTATCGGATTACTTCTTACAACGGGAGGGGCGTTTTTGTTGCACAGGGCTAACTATGCCTTGGGACTCATCCGCGAAAAGACTCTCCTCCCCTTACTATTCTATATACTTTTTATAAGTACCAATCCTGGATTTTTCCCTCTTAAATCCAACTCATTGGGTGTTTTTTGCCTTATTCTTGCCGTCTACGAACTGTTTACGTCTTACCACAATCCCGAATCGCGGGGAAAGGCATTTAACGCTGCCTTCTTCCTAAGCATTGGGAGTCTCCTTTGGATCCATATCCTGTGGTACCTGCCTTTGTTCTGGTTCGGAATGTATAGTCTTCGGTCGATAAGCATCCGGACTATTCTTTCGTCTGTACTGGGTATGCTTACAGTCTATTGGTTTCTGCTGGGATGGTGTATGTGGCAAAAAGACTTCACCCCGTTTACCGAACCGTTTGCCGAGCTTGCCAATATACAACTAATGCAGGCAAAAAATGCCAATTGGATTGAGTGGACAGGAATAGCTTATGCCGCACTGTTAACAGTCGTAGCCTCTTTCAATATTCTCTCGCACGAGTACGAAGACAACCTGCGTACCCGTCAGTTTCTCTCATTTCTTATAGTAACAGCATTCTGGTCGTTTATTCTATACTTCCTGTACGACTATTCGTCGGAAGAGTTTTTAGGCATTGCCTGCGTTCCGGGAGCAATCCTTGTCTCCCATTTCTTTACCGTAAAAAGAGGTAAAGTAATATACTGGGCATTCTATGGCACTTTACTTATCTATTTTAGTCTTATAACCATACAACTATGGCCGAACTTATAGAATGGGGATACATTGGGGTATTTATCGCCTCATTTCTGGCTGCAACCGTCCTTCCCTTTAGTTCGGAAGTGGTACTTACCGGCGTACTGTTTGCCGGTGCAGATTACTGGCAGTGTATGGTTGCCGCCACACTTGGAAATTTCATTGGCGGAATGAGCTGCTACTATCTGGGGATGCTTGGCAAAGTGGAATGGATAGAAAAGTACCTGAAGCTTGACATAAAGAAGCTAAACAAAGTACAGGACTGGATAAAAGGAAAAGGTTCTGTGATGGCCTTTTTTGTTTTTCTTCCCGGCATTGGCGACTTCATCGCTGTTGCATTGGGTTTCTTACGTGGTAATGTATGGATCGTTGCCATCTCCATGCTTCTTGGCAAAGCCATCCGTTATTGGGTCTGGATGGAGTTTGTCTACAAGGTACAGGAATTCATGTAAAAAGCGTGAATTTTTGCAGGCCTCCTTATCGGAAAACCAACAAAAACCCACGCTCAATCGTATCGTTAAACTATACGTCAATTATATTCTTTACCGAACTTCATTTGGGCATCGGCCACAAACTGCTTAATACGCTGCTCGTCTTCCTTCTTGCAAATCAGCAACACATTATCAGACTCCGCAACGATATAGTCGTGCAAGCCCTGTATGACAGCTAATTTTCCTGGGTTATCGAGCGCTATCACATTGCCTGTGCTTTCATAGAGAAGCGCACGGCTCTTCAAAGCTGCATTATCCTGTTCATCCTTCCGGGCAATATCGAACAAAGAACCCCAGGTTCCTAAATCGGCCCATCCAAAATCGGCACAAAGCATATACACGTTATCCGCTTTCTCCATAATACCGTAATCAATAGAAATATTCAGGCAATAGGGGAAATTCTCTTTAATAAATGCTTGCTCATCGGGTGTATTGAACTTATCACTTCCACTTTCGAAACGGGTGGCAATATCAGGCAGATATTTATCGAAAGCATCGATAATGGTATTCACATTCCACAGAAACAGTCCGGAATTCCAAAAGAATTCGCCGCTCTCGTAAAAAACCTTTGCCAACTCAAGATTGGGTTTCTCTGTAAAAGTTTTCACCTTCGTAAAATCGTTTGCCATAGAACCATTACCCTGAATATAACCATAACCAGTCTCCGGACGGCTTGGTTTAATCCCCATGGTAACAAGCACCGATTTTCTTTTAACAAAATCCAGCCCCTTGGAGACGTCCCTCAAAAAAACATCTTCCTTCAGGATAAGATGATCCGAAGGAGCTACAACTATATTTGCTTTTGGATTACACGAGCGGATATGATAAGCTGCATAAGCAATGCACGGAGCCGTATTTCTACGAGCAGGTTCAAGCAAGATCTGGCTAGCCGACAATTCGGGAAGCTGCTCTTGTATAAGCGAGGAATATTGTTCATTGGTAACAATAAAGATGTTCTCCACAGGGATGATCTTGGCAAAGCGATCGAACGTCATTTGCAAAAGCGAACGTCCGGTGCCAAAGAAATCCAGAAACTGTTTTGGATAGGTTTCTCTACTAAAGGGCCAGAAGCGACTTCCAATCCCACCACCCATGATGACACAATAATTATCTTTCATGATACAGGCTAATTTAATGTATTCAAACGATACAAATCTAAATAAATAATCTGTGATAAAACCGTCCCGATAACAATATTTAAAAAAAAGTAATCAAACATTTGCGTAGTCAGAAAAAATCCCTACCTTTGCCACGCATTTGAAACAAAGCAAATGCCCAGATGGCGGAATTGGTAGACGCGCTGGTCTCAAACACCAGTGGATTCACTTCCATGCCGGTTCGATCCCGGCTCTGGGTACAGAAGTACCAAATTAAGCCCTGCAATTCAAAAGATTGCAGGGCTTTTTCTTTTTCATTCTAATTGTATTATTTGTTGTAGCTGTAATAATCTTCATCGCTAACGGGTTCGTACCATACTGCGGGTCCCATATTACTACGGGTTCCTATGGCAAGATGCTCCATTGGACTGTCGGGGGTTGCTCCGTGCCAATGAACTATATCGGGTTTGATAGGAATAATATCTCCTTTTTTAATTAACTGGATAGCTTTACCTCTTTCCTGATAATATCCCTCTCCGGCTATAACAATCAGGATTTGTCCACCAGGGTGTGAATGCCAACTGTTGCGGCATCCGGGTTCAAAAGTTACGTTACCAAGTGTACAGTCAAAGTTTGCAGTATCTTTCATTAGCCATTGCAGGTAAGCAACACCTTCGAAGTTGTTATTACTGATTACTTCCCCTTTAGAAAAAATCGCATTTAACTGAACATCCTTACTACTTTCCATTGTACTTTCATTACTGCCGGACTTGTTGCCACAAGCCGTCAGCATAAGTAGAAGCCATGCCGAAAAAATCACCTTTATTTTGTTCATACTATTTCTTTTTTAGAGGTTGGTTTGAAAAAAACTAACCAATTTATTTACTGCTTGCGATACATATTCGGGCTTCCAGTAGGTTTGTATATGGGTAGCTCCATCTATAAGAAACAGTTCCTTATTTTTGGCATTTGTCGCTTTGGCAAACGCTTCGTCGGTCATGTATTTGGTGTCGGCCTTACTGCCTGCCATCATCAAAAGGGGTTGATTAATCAGATCCATGTTCGTAGAGGCATCCCAAGTCATTAAGTCCAGCAAACTGCTCATCGTATAAAGGAATGTTGAATTTGGGTGTGCATGTGTCCTGTAATAGTACACATATCCCTCACGGTACAGGTCTGTTGATGTTTTAGCGATCACCTCATCAGTTACACTCGCTACACCGGCGTAAATTACCTCACCTCCGGCAGCTGCCTGCGCACGAGCTTTGGTAGCTTGTTCCAGACGCTCCTGAATGGTATTCAGTTGAGAATTCTGAAATCCGTTACGTCTAACCTCACCAGAATTGAACATGCTTAACGTTGCTACGGCTTTGAACCGTTTATCTGATTGAGCGGCTTTTAGCGTATAACCGCCACCGCCACATATACCTAATATCCCCAGACGGTCAGCATCAACTCCTGCATACCGGGTAATAAAATCAGCTACACCGCGAATATCTTCCGTGCGGTAAGCCGGATTATCGGTATGACGGGGTTCGCCGCCACTTGCTCCCTGATAGGCTGCATCGGCAGCAATGGTTATATACCCCTCCCCGGCAAGACGTTGTGCATACAATCCCGAAACCTGTTCTTTTATACCACCATTGGGGTGTGCAACTACTATGGCCGGGTATTTTTTCGATGGGTCATAGTCGGCTGGTGTATAGACATTGGCTGCTATATCTATCCCATTCAGTTTATAAGTAACCGGATAAATATTCACTTTTCCTTTTTCATTTTGAGTGATCGCACCTTCATACACGAGTCCAAAAGGATTTTGTTGACGTTCATTTTGAAGTGATTGAGCCTCTACCACATCTGAAGTTACTAAGGATGTTGCTATAGCGATTATTGATGTTATTCTATTCATTTCTTTAAAATTTAATTTCTGATACATACTATTTTCTGTTTCTAAGAACTTCATCCAATACCAACCGGGCAGATTCGCCCTCTTTTTCGCCTATGGCAGATTGAATGATATCTACAAATTCACTTAATTGATGCGGGGTAAGGCCTACGTTCAGACAAATGGCCAAATGCGAACGGAGCATAGGTTCTGCATTACCAATCGAACTGATTACCGAAACTGTTACCAGCTCCCTTTCCGCATAAGTAAGTACATCCCGTTCAAAAATATCCGCGAACAGGTGTTCTTTCAGGAAAGTGTCTATAGTCGGCGCAAAAGCCGAATATCCCGAAAGAGTATCGGGTTGAGGTGTTTGGGTAAGTTCTCCTAAAATCTTTTTACCCCTTTCATACTTGCTGCCGACATCATTTACAGGAGAGCCCTCCGGACCCAATTCATCGGTAATGCCGTTGGCTTTCCTTTTGTCCAGCACTTCCATGAAAGTTTGCAGTCCCCGGATACTGCGGGGAAATCCGCAATATGCGTAAAGGTGAACCAATGTTTCCTTTATTTGATTGATGGTAAGTCCGGCATCAAGTCCGGCGTTCAGTTCCGTTCTTAACTTCTCCAGATCCCCTTTAGCCGTCAGTCCGGAAATGGTGATTATCTTTTTTTGTTTCTCTTCCAACATCTCGTTCTGTGCATTTATGTTATAGGATATACCCAGCAACAGAGCGATTATAGCTCCGTATAAACGTACTTTCTTCATACTCATACTTTATTACCGTTCAATCTAACTTCTTTTGTTTTAACCATTCGGACAGTAAATCGGCTATTTCAATATTATTCAGGTCCGAGAACGGGAAATGGGTATTGCCCTTAATGCCTATTTCAGGCAGATGCACCACAGTAACATCACCTCCATATTTGTTTACAACATCTCTCCATTTTCTTGCCATTTCCAGACGGGCACGCCAACCATCGATACCGGGATTCTCCACTTGCTTTTCGGGAATAAAGTCGCCATAGTATATAATGATTGGAATTTTAGTGAGTTTCATAAAATCCTCCATCGGCACACTCCTGGCGGTGAGTGGTCCCGACGAACCAGGTATTGGATCGGGCACTTCACCTTCGGGGAATACAAACCCGCTTCCGGGCTCATAAGATGCGATAGCTTTCACATTGGGATTATCTATAGCGGTGAGCCATCCGAACCCTCCCGAATGAGAATGCGTAACAAGAATACCGTTTCCAATCTTGTTGAAAAGTGCTGAAATTGCGGAAGTGATTACCTGCGTATCAAATTCGCCCATGTTTGGGGTTATCTGACGGAAATACTGGTTGAGTGTTTCTTCACTCCTGTCGAATTGAACACCCTCAAAAAAATCAGGCCATACACCCAAACGGAACGTACTGAACCACTCCTGCTCATCGGGGGTCGGTTTAATGGTAACCGGAACTGTAGAGCGTCCGGCATTGCCCCGGCGGGGTTGGGTGATTAGGTACACACCAAAACCCCTACGCAGGAATATATTCTGAAAACCGTCGCGTCCGTCGGGGGTTGTCTCCCACGTTTTCGAGAATTGTCCTATACCGTGCCAGAACACTAAAGGCAGTCTGCGTGCTTTAACAGGGATCTGGTAGGTGATATATGCGTGATCCCCGTGGAAAGTTTGTCCCTCCGGTGTTCGGGTATAGGGATTGAATGTCCCCGGATTGGTGATTAAACTACCACCAACGGTAAAACTCCCTTGCGACTCTATAACCAACGGTTCATTCTTCGGGTCTACCAGGTTTTCGATCACGTCCAACCTTGCTTTCTTCGGGTCGGGAGTTCCTATCGCTGAACCATCGGGACGGAACTCAATAATTTCATTCCTTCGAGGATTGTAAAGAGGCCATTCGGGTAATCCGCTACCATTGGGATTACCGGTTTTGGCAAAGTTCGCCCAATAGGTATTCATCATCCTTGCCACTTCCTTGTCTTCCGGAGTTGTGCTATCTATTCCATAGCGGGCTTCGAGGTTGTTAAAGACATAAGGAATTTCAGAGCCATGCGGAGCACCGTTTGCGAAACGCTCACGCATGGTTGCCGGAACATACGAGAAAAGATAGACATAGGCTGGTATATCCTTTGCAGCAAAGGCATTTGCGGTAAAGCGGGCAGGCTCGGCCCAGACCTTGTCGGTGGTTACCATCGTCATAAGTTTGGGGAAATCCAACGTTCCATCCGGATCATAGGCAGCTATAGCTTCATCTTTCAGATTACCGAAAAGCGATAGCAATTCTTCTTTGGAACTGGCATTGATAAAACCTCCGGGAACTTCCGCGCTATTCGATCCAATAATAATCGGTACATTTGGCTGCCTGCCTGATTTGTAAGCACTTTCGGCCGTTTCAACCACAAGTTTACCGTCAAGTATGGGACCCGAGTAAATGGGGATTGAAGTGGAACCGTAGTTTTCCATTCCACCATCTACGATATCTTCCACACTTAGCGAACGTAATTTAGCGAGTGCGTTTGCATCCGTCCCTTCGATTCCGTGCTTGCGTGCAAAATTGATACCAATCGTTTCGGCCGAAACGGGATAATGCGGATCGGCATTTTCTTTACGAATTGGTCTGCCGGTCAGCACTCCGTCGCGTCCACCACCGGATTCTATGATGGCCCTGTGGAAAAGACCTTTTGCCGCTGGTATTGATAAAAGCGAATGTACAGATACTCCACCGGAAGATTCACCGAAAACAGTTACTTTACCAGGATCACCACCAAATGCGGAGATATTATCCCGCACCCATTCGAGTGCTGCGATCTGATCCATGTAAGCATAACTGCCTTTCGGTTCTTCGGGATATTCATCACTCAAAGCCGGGAAAGCAAAATGACCGAGTCGCCCCAGTCGGTAGTTAAAAGTTATAAGGATTACTTGCTGACGGGCAAACTGTTCCCCCCAAGAGGAACGGTCGGCACTACTTCCACCCACGAAGCCACCGCCATGTACCCACACCATCACCGGAAGTTTCGCATCCTTACCCCCTCCGGCCGGTAGCCAGATATTAAGGTAAAGGCAATCTTCCAACGATCCCTGTGCTATTTTCCCGGAGCCACGCGGCCATCCTGCCTGTGCACAGTTTGCCTTGAAATTGCTTGCATCGAGTTCTCCCTGCCACGGTTGTACTGGTTGTGGCGCTCTCCAACGGTATTCACCCACCGGTGGTGCGGCATACGGTATTCCTTTGAAACTGGCAACTCCATCTTGTTCAATTCCTCTCACAATTCCGGATGAAATACGGACAGAAGTAGACGAAGCCGCAATACCCCCGATCTCACGGTTTTGAGCCTGCAAGGAACTTCCGATAATAATTACAAGAACCACAAGTAACTTTTTCATACCTTTACATATTATTTAATTCCATATCCTTCTCATAAATTACAAATTACGGGCTTTAGTATATTATAACCGTATACACTTTACTGTTTGTTCTACCAAAATTACTGATTACCACGTGAATATAACCATTTTTCTATTGGAATAATTAAATTTGCGCTAACAAATTACGACGGCAATGAAAAAGGTTCTCAATTTTGATACGATTAGCGAATACAACGATTTCAACAATCACGAAACGTTACATCCGTTGGTGAGTGTGATTGATTTTTCAAAAGCAAAGGAACGGACGGGGAATACAATGAATTTCGGAATTTATTGTATCTTTCTGAAAGAGGTTAATTGCGGTGATTTGAAATACGGGCGCCATTATTACGACTATCAGAAGGGGACACTGGTATTTATAGCTCCCGGACAGTTTATAGACGTCGAAAATAAAACGGACTTCTACCAACCGATGGGGAATGCACTGGTTTTCCATCCCGACCTGATACGAGGTACTTCACTTGCCGGACGGATGAATGAGTATACCTTTTTCAATTACAACACCAACGAAGCCTTGCATTTGTCGGAAAAGGAACGTCATCTGGTGCTTGATTTGTTTTCTAAAATAAATGACGAGCTGCAACATTCGGTCGACAAGCATAGCAAGAAATTGATTGCTTCCAGTATCGAGCTTTTCCTCAATTACTGCGAACGTTTTTATGACCGCCAATTCATTACCCGTGAGGATGTCAATAAAGGAATTTTAGAAAGGTTTGAAAACTTATTGAGAGGCTATTTTTCATCGGATAATCCTACGGAAATAGGTTTGCCATCTGTCGCTTACTGCGCCGACGAACTCAATCTGTCGGCTAATTATTTTGGAGATTTAATAAGGAAAGAAACAGGAAAATCTGCGAAGGAATACATCCAGTCCAAAATCATCGACGTTGCCAAAGACGAACTCGTAGAAAGCGATAAAACGATCAACGAGATTGCCAATGAACTAGGGTTTAAATACCCGCAGCATTTCAGCCGGATGTTTAAAAAAACGGCCGGTACATCTCCAAGCGAGTATAGAACAAAAAATGCCTAAACCCCATCTCCCACTGTTTTCCCGGCCGGTACTTTAGTTTCTTTTAATTATTCACTCTTTCTTGATGCCGAACATAGTGTTGGGGTGGCCTAGCTCGTTGGCTATTACCCGGAGGCGTTGGTTGGTGTTTGCCAGCTGCTTCAACACTTCGGTGCGGGGTTCGCCGTCGGATGTGTAAAAGAGTACCCGCATGATGTTTTCAACTTCTCTGCGCAATTGCAGTTCCATGTTTTCTAAACGGGGGCGTTCGTGTTGGTTTTGCTTGTTGTATTGCAGGATATCCAACTCTTCGTCGGTAAACAGATGGGCCACTTTCTCGAATCCGGGAGAAAGGGTTACCTTAACCAGGCGGCCGTTGCCATTGGCTTCGGTAGTTGCTTCGCCTTGAACTTCATTGCTGCTTTGTTCGTTACTGTTTCCGTCACCAGTAAGGGAACTTGGAATACTTGCGTCCGACTCATTCTCTGCATATTTGATTCTATAGTTGTTGCAGGTGCACTCGCGGTAGATGGAGCGGAAGGCTTCTTTTCCGAGTTTGCGGAACAGGGAGTCGGGATCTTCACCATCGGGTAGTTGGCAGTTCATTACGGAGATTCCGGCTTTTAGTAACTGGGAGGCGATACGGGAGGCGGCTTTTTGTCCGGCTGCGTCGTTGTCGAGCACCAACGATACACGGCGGGTGTATTGTTTTAGTAACTCAATCTGTGCTTCGGATAATGCCGATCCGCACAAGGCAACGGTGTTTGTATTGCCGGCGGCGTGCATGGCGATACAGTCTTTTGGGCCTTCCACAATATCCACGTATCCTTCTCGCCGGATGGATTCAATTGCCTGGTACAATCCGTAAATCACCTTGCTCTTGTTGTACAATGCGCTGTTGGCACTGTTGATGTACTTTGCCACCTTGCCGCTTGCCGAAGATTCGTCTTTTAGAGCGGACCTGCAAGTAAAGCCAACCAATGTTCCCCTTTCGTTGTGGATAGGGAAAGCGATGCGCCCCCGGAACTGAGCAAATCCACGGGAAGGATACAGGGGCACCAACCCCACACCAAAATCCACATAGGCCTGGCAAAGTTCAGGACAGTCCGGCTCATATCCGTACCATGTTTTCGTAAAGCTTACATTCTCTTCCGTCATGGCTTGGAGTTGTGCCGGTGTTGCCTGCTTCGTTTCCGAAGATTGCGGCGGTTGTGTTGAAGAATCAAGCGGAGCAAAGAATCCTTCGTCCTCTTGACAGTTAATAGCTGTACCGTCACCGTTATTACCAGGAGTAATATCTTCAGTGCAACCGGTTATACACTTAGCAGTGCAACCGGCGTTATTCTCTTGAGATGAACCACCCGTATTCACTGCCATTGCCGGGGAGCTGTTTGTCTGGCTCTTGCTATTTGCAACGGGCTTCCCGTTACTGGCAGCAGGTTTATTATAACTCGCTGCCGGCCCGTCGTGGCGGGAGCAGATCAGGTTCAGGGCCTCGGGGAAGATGCAATTTTCCTTTTCCATTACGAATGAGATGGCATCGCCGCCTTTGTTGCAGACATAGCAGGCCCACTTTCCTTTGTTGGTATTTACATGCATGGACGGGTGTTTGTCCGCATGAAAGGGACAATGGATTAAGGCCTTGCCGTTGTGGTTTACCGTTAGCGGAGCGTACCAGCCCATAACGGTTTCAAGTTTAACGTGATCTTCAATATATTGCGATTGTGGTGAACTTTTTTTCATAATCCAGTTTTTGAGATTGTAAGTTTATCATTTTTAGTCCTACAATTAACGGTTCAATTCCGGGGTATATCTAAACTCTGTATTGAAGCGGGTTTCGAGAGGTTTTGGAACCATCGCCGGAACCGCCTTTCCTATATATATTAGAATAAATATCTTCTTATAATAATCCCCCCTTAAAAGGTTTCATTAAGTCACCGCCGTGACTCCGTTCCCATAAACCGATGGCAAGATAGGTAAAAGGGCTGATATATAAAAAATGGAGAATTTAGTTGTATTTTAATGTTAAAGCCCTTTGTTGATAAGGGTTTCAGCTCATTAATATATCAGTTAACCATTTTTTATCTTACCTCTTTCAACAGTCAGAATTTTGGATTTCTTTCATGTATCTACGGGCATGAAAAATCAGATTATCATCCTCTTTTTTCTTAAATTTTATCAGGCAGTTATATATATGATCGTCGTCCGATTGAAGCGCAAAGTGTTGTTTCAAAAAGCAGATAATCCGGTTACGTGAACACTTATAAATAACAGTTCAAAAGTATACCACCATTCCAATTGAAAAGTATACCAGCTAATCAAAAAAAATAGAGGCTCATGTCAGCACTTGATGGAGTGCAGGCGTAGCCGAAACGGAATCAAGTGCTGA
>Ga0074193_1000128_pt1 | contig 129801 bp, 130 predicted proteins | sample EPASupsiteHSE605_FD_64523 | JGI IMG/M metagenome (GOLD analysis project Ga0074193, IMG submission 64523) | Bioremediated contaminated groundwater from EPA Superfund site, New Mexico - Sample HSE6-05 | ecosystem: Environmental > Aquatic > Deep subsurface > Groundwater > Contaminated ... | reverse complement strand
GTCTCCAATTGTTTCCCTCCGTTTTTTCTCAACACCAGGAGTTGGTCAGCGGCGGAAACCGAATAGACCGGTGCCTTTTCAATCAGTTCATTGGTGGAAGAGCCCTGCTCCGCCGGAGCAGCGGCCAGGATAACTGCCGGTACAAAGAGGCCTATGGTTATGATGAGGAGGAAACAGATTTTTTGGAGCGAGGAGAAATGAGCCATGGCAGCACCTTGGTTGAGATGAGAAGCGATTTGCTAACAAACATTATCAAATTTTGATCGTTCCCACGCTCCGGCGTTGGGACGCAAGTCATGGACGCTCCCAGGTCCGGAGGGCGAGACGCCGGAGCGTCTCTCATCGGTTCCCACGCTGGAGCGTGGGAACCATCGTGTTTTCCAGGCGCTCGGCTGAACGGGAAAGAAATATCCCCGAGGGGCGCGTACCGGCCGGCCCCTTGGGGAAGACCATTTCGCGCAATCAGCCGGGCGGGCGGATAATCGCCGGGACGATGCGATAATCCGCCTGAAAAACCAGGTTGTGCAGTTCGGCCGCGGCGATGGCCCGCAGGGTCGGCAATTCGGCCGCGGCATCGGCCTTGCCAAAGACGTTGAGCGGCCAGTTGCCCACGCTCCGGCCGCGCAGGTGGGGGTGGTGAAAACCAGGGCCAAAGAAGGCCTCCAGGATGATGGGCGGGATGCCGGCCGCCTCCTGCTCGGGCCAGGCAAGGGTCCAGGTCGCGGTGACGCCGCCATCGGTTGCGGGAATAACGCCGCTGGCCTCGATGGTGCCGCTGCCCAAAAGCAGGGAGTCGTTGATTTCGGCCAGGGCCTGGCGGGCATAGCGGTCGAGAAGGTCGACTGCGGCGGCGAAGAGCTGTTCCTTGTCCTCGCGGGTGACGGCGCCGTCGCCGTGGGTGCCGTCGCGCAGGTCGGCGAAGTGACGCAGCAGCCCGCGGAGATGCGCCGGTGCCCGCTGCTCCATGCTGGCCGGGGTGGTGGCCACGATCTCCTCCTGCCGGAAAAAGTGGCTGGCCTCGGCCAGTTCCCGAAAGCGCAGGGCCAGTTCGGGCCCGCTGACCGTGCCGGTCTCTTCCTCCTCGTGCTTGAAAAAGACGAACACCCGCTCCCAGGGCTGGGCCCGGATTCGCTCCAGCCACTGGCCCAAATCGGCCTCGCTGTAGGCGGAACGGCGCAGACGCAGGTAGCCCCAGGAGGCGGTGGCGATGATCGCCTCGGCCGGATGCTCGTCGCTGTCGGCGACGCACAGGCTGTGCCCCTTTTTCCGCAGCAGCTCGGCAATGCCGGCCGCCAGCCAGGTCGGGCTGCGGAACTCGAAGGCGCAGCGAACCTTCCGGGGAATCAGGTCGAGAAACTCCTCCAGCACCGGACGGTTCTTGGCGTGGAAACTCTGGGCAAACTCGAACAGGACCGGGCCCTGTTTCCCGCCCAGCAAGGACAGCATCCTGAAGAAATAGTCGGTCTCCCCGCCCACGTTGCGGAGCTGCTTGAGATGGGTGATCACCTGGGGCGCCTTGAGGGCGAAGGCAAAACCGTCCGGGACCTGCTGGGCCCAGGATTCGACGACCCCGGCGGTGGGCATGTGGTGAAAGGTGTAGTTGATCTCCACCGCGTCGAGGCGGCCGGCGTAAAAATGGAGCATCTCCTTGGGAGAAATTTTTTCGGGATAAAAGCTCCCTTTCCACTCCTTGTACCCGTATCCGCTGGTGCCGACATGGATCTGCATGGCGTCCCTCCTTCATTGCTCCGGTGTTGCCGGGTGTCATTTCGAGCGAAGCGAGAAATCTCATGCCCACACGAGATTTCTCCTCGCGGTGCTCGTCGAAATGACAATAAAATAGACTACGTGTCGAGCGTCACCTCGTCGGCGGTCTTATCCTCGCGCAGCCGCAGGAAAACCGGATGCCGCATGAGGCCATCCGCGGTCCAGCCGGCCAAGGCGACCTCGCAGACCAGCTCCGGCCGCACCCAGGTGGCCGGGGTGTTGGTCGGCGGCTCGACCCCAAAAGGACACTGCTTTTGGATCAGCGGCTCCAGCTCGGCGTGGATCTCCTCCAGGTCCCTGGCGCTGAATCCGCCGCCCGCGTGGCCGATGTAGACCAGTCGGTCTCCGGCAAAGGCCCCCAGCACCAGAGTGCCGAAATGTTGCCTCCCTCCCCTCGGGGCCGTAAAGCCCGCAATCACCGCCTCCTGGGTGCGCCGCGTCTTCAGCTTCAGCCACTGCCGACTTCTTTTCCCTAGCTGATAGGGGCTGTGCGCCTGCTTGGCGACGATCCCCTCCAACCCCTTTTCCCTGACCACCCGGAAATAGAGGATACCCTCTTTGGCGATGTGATCGCTGAAGCGCAGCTTCGGGACGGCGGGCAGGATGGCCTTCAGCAGCGCCTTTCTGCGCAACAGGGGCAGCGGGGTCAGGTCATGGCCCTCGAAATAGAGGAGATCGAAGACATAGTAGAGCAGATGCCCCCGGCCGGACTGCCGGTACTCCTGCACCATCTGGAAATGGGGCCGTCCCTCCTCGTCGACCACCACGATCTCGCCGTCGAACACCGCGTCGAACCGGCACTGCCGCAGGGCCTCGACAAGGGGGGGAAACTTGCGGTTGAGCCCGATCCGGTTGCGGGAAAAAAGTAAAACCTCCCCGCTGCGGATCTCGGCAATGGCCCGGTAGCCGTCCCATTTCACTTCAAAGAGCCAGTCCGGATGATCGAAGGGCGCGCTGACCGGCGTGGCGAGCATCGGTCGGATGGCATCGGGCATGGGGGCCAACGGCGCCTGCCGCAGCGTTTCGCTCTCCATGGCCTCCCGGAGACGAAGCCGGTGGAGTTGGTCCGGCCCGGTGGATGCCGCCGGTGCGGCTGCAAGCAGCTCCTCCACGGTCCGCTGCGAGACGACGGACCGATTGTCGGCGAGCGGGTCTCCCCGGTTCGCGAACCGGTCTTTTTTCTTCAACAGGAGCCAGGACTTCTCGTCCCACCGGGTCTTCACCAGGGCGAATTCCCCCCGCAGCTTTTCTCCTTCGAGGACAAACTTCAGATCGCCCTTGCGCAGGCCGGCCAGCAAGAGCCGTTCGTTTTCCCGGGCATCCCGGGCGGCAGGGTGATGGTAGCAGCCCCGGTCCCAGATGATGACGCCGCCGGCGCCGTAGTTCCCCGGCGGGATCACCCCCTCGAAATCCCGGTAATCGAGGGGATGGTCTTCCACCCTCACCGCCAGCCGCTTGACCTCCGGATCGAGCGACGGTCCCTTGGGACAGGCCCAGCTTTTGAGTACCCCTTCCAGCTCCAGCCTGAGATCGTAGTGCAGGTTGCGGGCCGCATGCTTGTGGACCACAAAGACGAGCCGATTGCCCTCGGGCAAAAGGGCTGGTTTCGGTTCGGGCGTCTGCTCGAAGTTCCGTTTGGCTTCGTATTCCTTTGTTGCCATGGGGCAAGGCCTCCGCTTGGTGTCAGAGATGCGGCAGGCTCTGTTCCTGCACGAGCACTTCGCGAAAAAGATCCCCGGTGTGCTCCACCCTGCGCACGGCCTCTGCGGAAACGATCCGGAACGCTTGCGGGTCTCCCTGTCCCGCCAGGGATTCCAACTCCTCCCAGGTCAGGGGAAAGGAGACCAACGGCTGCGCCTCGGCCCGCAGGGAATAGACAGAGATCATCGTCTTGGCGGCGTCGTTCTGGGACCAGTTGATGAACACCCGCCCCGGGCGCTGTTCCTTGGCCATTTTCGCGGTCACCAGCTCCGGATAATTTTTCTGCAGGAGCATGGCCACGGCCCTGGAAAACGTTTTGGTCTCCGCAAAGGTTGTTTCCGGGCGGTTCAAGGGGACCAGGACATGGAGTCCCTTTCTGCCGCTGGTTTTGACCAGGCTCGCCAGTTGCAGGCCGGAAAGAATCTCCCGCAGGATCAAGGCCACGCGGGCGCAACTGAGCACATCGGCCGGTTCGCCGGGGTCGAGATCAAAGACCAGGGCGTCCGCCGTCTCCGGGGATGCGGCCTTGGCCAAGGGAATGTGGAGTTCCAGGGCCGCCAGATTCGCCACCCAGACCAGGGTCGCCGGATCGTTGACCAGGCAGACCGTCATCGCCTCGGCGTCATGGCGCACCTCGGCCGTTGCCACCCAGTCCGGATGGTGGACCGGGCAACGCTTCTCAAAAAAGAATCCCGCTTCCACGCCGTCGGGATACCGCTTCAGGGTCATTGCCCGATCCCGTACATGGGGGAGGAGGAACGGGGCGATCCGGAGATAGTATTCGAGGACGTGGGCCTTGGTGAAGCCGCTGGAGGGGTAAAGCTCCTTGTCAAGATTCGAGAGGGCCAGCCGCCTCCCGGCAATCTCCACGACGTTCCGGCTCATCGTTTCTTTTTGACCTCGCGCATGATCTCTTCCAGGGCGGCGACCAGATCGGGCGGACCTTCTCCCTCTTCCGCCGTCGTGTGCGGGGCCTCAACCGGGGCACTTTCCTGGGCCTTGCTCTTGAGAAGATCCAGTACCTTTTCTCGGCGCGCGTCCGCATATTTGCCCGGATCGAACGCTGCCATCATCTTTCTGATACTCCCCTTTATCCGGTTTTTCTCGGCCACCGAACTCTCCTCCTTGGGCGCGAAGGCGTCAGCGGAGAGGACGTCATCCTGGTAATGGAGCGTGACCAAGGTGAGGACTCTCTCCGTGCTCTTGACCGCCACCAGGTGCTCACGCTCGGCCAGTACGAATTTGGCGAGCCCGGCCCTGTTGGTCTGGCGCATCACTTCGGCCAGCAGGCAATAGGATTTCTCGCCGCCTTTCAGCGGGACGAGATAGTAGGGACGGTCAAAATAGAGCGGGTCCATCTCGTCCAGATCGATAAAATCGACGATCTCAATGGTGCGGCTCCGTTCGGGCGACACGGACTCCAATTCCTGGTCCGTTATCGGCAGGTATCGGCCGGGTTCGATTTCATAACCCCGGATGATCTCCTCCGGGGGAACCAGGGTATCGTGTTGGGGACAGAACATCCTTCTGGTGAGGGGGGAATAATCGGTGCGGTGGAGCAAGCGGAAGGTGATGCGGCCGGGGACGACGGCCCTGACCAACTGAACCGGAATCGCCACCAGGCTGAAACTGATCGTTCCGCTCCATATTCCCTGGTGGACCATGGCCTTCCTCCTGGCCTGCCAACGGCCGCTCCGACACCGAACCGCAGGGCTCTCAGGCTGCTTTCTTGAGGCTCGCTTCCAGTGCCTGGAGCAGCTTGTCCGCTGCGGTGGGGTGCAAAAGCCGCGGACGCAGAACTTTGATCGTTTCCCCGCGGGCTTTTTTCTCGATCAGTTGTTGCAGCTTCTTTTCATGTTCGTTGACGAATTTCTGCGGCAGGAAAGGAGCGGTCAACTGATTGATCAGCTCCCTCCCGATGTTCAGTTCCCTTTCCGAGACGGGGATTTCTTCCAGCCCAAGGGAGTTTGCCGCAATCACTTCGTCGGCATACCGCAGGGTATGGAGGCGCAAAATTGTGCCGCTCGCCTGCAACGCCCCGAGATAGGATCGTTTTCTCATGGTCCAGGTGCAGATGCCGGCCACATCCAGCTCGTGCAACCCCTCGACCAGTTCGTTGTATCCGGTCGCGGCGAAGTCCGGTTCCAGGTAGTAGGCGCGCTCAAAAAAGACGGGATCGACCTGTGCCCGCTTGACGAATTCGTGGACCTCGATCCACCGGCTGCTTTCAGGTACGGTCTGTTCCAGTTCCTCCGGATCGACGAGGAGATATTTCCCTTCTTCCACTTCAAATCCCTTCGTCTGTTCTGCCGTGGGCACCGGTTTTTTCTCCAAGGCGCAGATCATCTCCTGGCGCAATCGCACCAGATCGGGCCGGTGGAGCAGGTGCAACCCAATCCGTTCCTCCTTGATCGCGGCATGCAGCTTCACCGCCACCCTGGTCTCGGCAAAGGTTATCACGCCTTTCCAGATCGTCGTTGCCGCCATGGGAACATCCCCCGGCCCCGGATTCTCCGGTACCTGCAAATGATCTTCCGCCTGCCCCCGGATGCGCTGGAGGCCCGGCGGATTTATTATTCCGGTTTGCCTTCAAGTTGACCTTTCCGAGCCGTCATTTCGACCGCAGGGAGAAATCTCGAGAGTCCTCACATGCGTTCGCAATGACAAAGAACGGAGGGAGTCGGCCGAAGCATGCCGGCGAAAAAGGGCATCATGAAGGCAAATGCGAATTACGCGTTTTCAGCCAGCGCGCGATGGTGGAGACCGCAGACCGCACACCAGACGTTCTCCATGTTTTTCAATCCCTGCCCGCTTTTGTCGACCATGGCCGCCGCTTCTTCCTCGCTCTCGGCATAGGCAACGCACCACTCTGTGCCGTAGGTCTCGTAAAACTGCCAGTCCTCGCTGTATTCCTCGTTTTCGACATGGGCCTTGTCATCGCAGACAAAGGGGTACGAATTCAATTCGTCATGGGTGAGAATGGTGGCTTCGCCGTTGGGGCGGACCAGATAATAATTTTTCATGGCCTTCTCCTCATTGTTTTTTTGATAAATCATTCTTGATTAACCTAATAATTAATATCAAGAACGCTTCGTCGCAAGGGGCGCACATGAAAAACCACCTCGAATTAAGCTGATTGCCGGCTTTCTCTATCCTTCACGAGGGAGGGGAGGTGCGGCAGAGATAAATGACAGAGAGAAAAGTCGAGGAACCGGATGCCTGATACTGCCTTGAGAATTTGGGGGCGGCAGGAGGAGGTGAGACCCCCCGGATACGGTTTCGGAGAGTCGATCCGGGGCGATCATGTCCGGATTGGCCGCCACAGACATTATGACCACGAGCGCGTCGAACGGTCCTGCACCCCTCCCGGTTCGCTGCTAGACCGGGTCGTTATGACATTTGAGGCAGCCCTTGAATCCGGGATGGGAGGTGGTGGGGGTATCGCCGGAGGCGTTTTTCGGCGAGTGGCATTCCAGGCACTGGGCGTCGTCCTTGATGGAGGCGTCGTGAATGTCCGGGCAGTTCCGGGTTGAAGGCCCGTGCATGCCCAGGTAGTGGCGATAGGCGCAGCCGGCGGAAGAGGCGAGCATGGCCAGGAGCAGCATGGTCAGCAGTCGTTTTTTGATCATGAGTTCTTCTCCATTTGTCCGTCCTTGAGGTAAACGATCGTTTCGGTCATCGCCAGCAGCTCCTGATCGTGGGTGGCGATGAACAGGGTTGTGCCGTTGGTTTGGCAGAGGGAGAACATCAGCTCGATGAGCTGTTTGCCGTTGGTTGAGTCGAGACTGGCCGTGGGTTCGTCGGCCAGGAGGAGGGCCGGGGCATGGGCGATGGCCCTGGCAAAGGCGATCCGTTGCGATTCGCCGCCGGAGAGTTCCACCGGCAGGGCCCGGTCATAACCGGCCAGGCCGAAGGTCGCCAGCAACTCTGCAATCCGCCGCTGTTGCGCCTTGCCGCGAATGCCGTTGAGTTCCAAGGGGAATTGCAGGTTTTCCGCCACCGATAGCCAGGGGAGCAGGTTGCCGGCCTGAAAGACAAAGCCCACCTTGGTGCGCCGGAACAGGGTCCGCTGCCGGGGACCGAGGGTGCAGAGGTTGGTGCCGTCATAGTGGATGGCGCCGCTGTCCGGGAGCTCCAGGGTGCCGATGCAATTGAGCAGGGTGGTTTTCCCTGATCCCGATCTTCCCGCCAGGATGACCCCGTGTCCCTGGTCCACCGCGAACGAGATATCGATCAGCGCCGAGACATGGCCCCGTCCCGAGGTGAATTGCTTGGATACCGCCCGGATGGCCATACCGCGATCCCCCCGGGCAGGCGGGGCAGGGGCAGCACCCGCTCCAGCAGGAAGCCGGGGCCAAGGACGAGCAGGGGCAGGGCACCGTAATAAAAAAGCATGGCCTTGATCTGCTGGCGCAGAATATCGGGGTGAAAGAGCGGCAAAGCGCCTCCGGGTCGTGTTCAGCGGGACCGAGGACCGTTTTTCCGGCCTTCTGTTCTCAGCAATTGCATAAAATCGGCGGCGCCGAGGGGACGGCTGAACCAAAAGCCCTGGATTTCATCACATCCTTCGGCTTCGAGAAAATGCCACTGGGTCTCGGTTTCCACGCCCTCGGCGACCATGCGCAGCCCCAGGGCCTTGCCCAGGTGCAACATGGCCCGGACAATGGCCTCGGCTTCGGCATTTTTCCCCAGGTCAGCGATAAAGGACTGGTCGATCTTGATCATGTCAAAAGGAAAACGACGGAGATAGGCCAAGCTGGAATAGCCGGTGCCGAAGTCGTCCATGGCCAGGGAAAAGCCCTTGCTCTTCAGTTTTTTCAACAGTTCGTTGGCTGTTTCCGGATTGTCCATCACCAGGCTCTCGGTGAGTTCCAATTCCAGGTTCAAGGGATGGAAACCGGTGTGGTCGATGACGCGGTCGAGCAGGTCGAGCAGGGCCTGATACCGGAACTGCCGGGCCGAGATATTTACCGACAAGCGCAGGTCGAAATCGACAATGCTTTTCCATTGCTGCGCCTCGGCCACTGCGGTCTGCACCACCCAGTTACCGATGGGGATGATCAGCCCGGTCTCTTCGGCAATGGGAATGAAGGTGTGGGGGAGCAGCCGTCCCTTGGCCGGATGATTCCAGCGGAGCAGGGCCTCTGCCCCTGTTATCCGGTTGTCCTGCACACTGTATTGCGGTTGATAGAACAGTTCCAACTGGCCCGAGGTCAAGGCGTAGTGAAGTTCCTGTTTCAACTCCATCCAGGCGGCCGCCCCCTTGTTGAAGTTTTCCGAATAGTAACGAAAACCGCCCCGGTCGTGCATTTTGGCCCGGTACATGGCGGCATCGGCGTTGTTCAACAGCGTTTCCGAATTGCTGCCGTCACGGGGATAGAGAGCGATGCCGATGCTGCAACCGATGTAGAGTTCCCGCTCCCGCATCCTCAATTTCGCCCCGGTCAGGTCAAGCAACCGGCGGACAATCGTGGTGACATGGCTCACGCTTTGCGGTGCATGGAGCAGAACGACAAACTCGTCGCCGGCAATCCTGGCCACGGTGTCGATGTCGCGAACCGCGGAGGTGATCCGCTGGCCGAAGGCCCGCAGCACCTCGTCGCCGGCGCTGTGCCCCAAGGTGTCGTTGACCTGTTTGAAATTATCGAGGTCGAGGAACAACAGGGCCAGCAGGTGCCGGTTGCGTTGCGCCTGCACGATTTCCTGCTCCAGCCGGTTGTTGAGCAGATTCCTGTTGACCAGTCCGGTGAGGTTGTCGTAGTTGGCCTGGTGCTCCAGTTGCTGTTCATACTGTTTTTGCGCGGTGACATCCTGCAGGGTTTCCACGGCGCCGATGATCCGGCCGTCGAGACCGTGCAGGGGCGCGGCAGTGAAATAGAGCCACTTGGGGCCTGACTGAAAGGAGGGAAAGTGGGCGGTCGCCTCCCAGGCGTTCTCGATCAAGGGGGAAGGTTTGCAGATGTTTTGGTACCGTTCCCTTATTTCATCTATTTGACCGTCGATGATCAGGTCGGCCAGCACCGGTCGCTCCTCGGGATAGAAGGCCTGCCACGCCGCCGTGGTCCCGATCATGTCGCGGGCCATCGCCCCGTTCAACGCCTCGCAGGCCCGGTTCCAATGGGTGACTTGGTGGTGCTCGTTGAGGACAAACATGGGCACCGACGAACCGTCGATGATTTCGCTCAGCAGGTGCTGGGTTGCATGCCAGGCCGCTGCCGATTTTTTTTCCGCGGTGACATCGCGCAGGGTCTCGATGGCACCGATAATTTGTCCTTTTTCGTCCTTCAACGCGGTCGCGGTAAAGGCGAGCCACTTGCCGCCGTCGGGAAAGTGGGAGAAAAGATCTTCCGCCTCCCAGGTGCCCTCCAGGGTGGGGGAGGGGCGGTATTTACCGCGATAGTACTTTTCCACTTCATCCAGGCGGCCATCAACGATGAGATCCGCCATCACCGGCCGTTCCTGCGAATAGAAGGGCGCCCAGGCCCGGGTGGTGCCAATCAGTCGTGCGGACGGCACCCCGGTGATGATCTCGCAGGCCCGGTTCCAGAAGACAATCTGGTGATGGGCGTTGATCACGAAGGTGGCGATGGGGCTGTTGCTGACAATCTGCGCCAGCAGATCGTTGTTCTGTTCGTTGAGGAGCGATTTTTCGTCGTTCTTTTCCATGCCGGACTCATCGGTGATGTTTGCGCTGGGAATAAAGGCGACCGAGGTTGCAGAGAATACCGGCAGCGTACCATGTCTTGCCCGGCAGGGAAAAGGGAAAGACGCCGCTGGTGGGCAAATCGGGCGCAAGGACGGATCGATGACGTCCAGGCAGAGAAGCTTTGTGCACAACCCGGAAAGGGGGGCGAACGGGAAGGGGAAAACGACGGGCCGGGATCAATCCGAAGAGGCGGTCTTCGGGTACACCCTGAATTTTTCGACAAATCCTGTCGGCAGGTAGCTGAGTTTGGCCTGGCGCAGACCGGGATCGCCCAGGTCCTGCTCCCGGTTGATGGTTTCGTAGTCCTCGGGCAGGATGGCGGCAAAGGATTGGTTGATGAACTGGTACAACCCCTTGTAGCCGGCCACCGCCTTCTCGAAATGGATGGCAAAACTGGCGCCACCGGCCAATTCCTCGCCCAGGACATAGGCCGCCGGCCGGGATGCCACGTAATAGATGCCGCCGCAGAGCTGCAAGGGCTCCATCTGTTCCAGGGCCTCCCGTGCCGCCTCGTAGTCTCCCGGTTCACCGGCTGCCTTGCGCCAGTCGTCGAGCACCCGCAGGGCGTCGTCCCGGAGCTCCGACCGCAGGGGGCGGGCCGTAAAGGGGTATGAGCTGGTAAAGGCCTTGATCAGGTTGCGTTTTTTGTGATAGTTGCGGCCTCCCAGCAGGGCCAGATCCTGCCGACGATAGAGATAATCGAAATTGTCCCGGTCCGCGACCACTTGGTAGCCCCCGTGCTCCAGGAGCGCCGCCTGGGTCCTGGAGGCGCATTTCAGCATGCCGTGGTCGCGGAAGAGGGTGTCCAGCAGCGACTGTTCAGGCAGGGCAAAGGGCAGCATGAAAAAGGAGGTGGCGGCATCCCGGCCAAGGATGAGGGGGGTGGCGTCCGGGAGCGCGGAAACAGTGTAGTGATGGGTGGTGCGGAACAGGTAGAGGTTGGCAAAGGTGAATTCGGAGATACCGTCGCGCAGTTGGTGGAAAAGCGGGTACAGCAGGGGGCGGAGCTCAAGGGTCAGGGCAGTGGATTGGGGATAAATGGGCAGCATTGGACAGTACTCAGGAGATGAGCGCAAGGTCGTGTAAGTTGTCAATGGCCCGCCAATCGAGGTGTGGGGCAAGCGTACAATCGGCAGGACATGGGTACCATACCCATCAAGGGAGCAATCGGCAAGGTTTGCTCGAGGCTGGCCGTGGTCTCCGGAGTCACCGGTGAAAAAGGGTCTCGGCGGTGCTGATGACCAGGGTGCTGGTGAAATCTTCCATGCCGTGAATGACCTGATTGCCGGTCTCGTGCATGGCGGCGAGAAAGGGATAGGCCTGGTTGCCATGGGCTGCGGCGATGGCTCCTGTCACGTGGGGGCAGAGGTAGTGGATGCAGCGGGGCGATTTGAACATTCGCAGCGAACAGCCGGTGGTGGTTAGACGGCTGCAATAATCCGGTCGGAGAAGACGTCCCTGCAACAAGGCATGGGCATGTTCCCGCTGCTGCAAGCCGGTGAGCACATGGGCCAGGTGGAGCGCATTCTGTGTTGGCCGGGCGAAGACGACATCGGCAAGGGACAGGATGACATGATGTTCGGCGTTGCAACAACCCACCGGCGGGCGCGGGCAATGGTGGGCGCAGATGGGGCGGATAACGTTTTCCCGCTCCTGGATCACGTCGAGTTGGCGGACATAGAGGGAATACCGGATGGCGGCCCGTCGAATCAGGGTGGGTTGGGTGCCGAGATGCGTGCTCAACCGTTCGATTTGGTACGTGGCCTGATCGTCTTCCAGGAACGGCGATGGATCAAGATTTAAGGCGTCGAGGTCGGCCCGGACATATTGAATCGAGGTTTCGGGAAGGCTCCTGAGCCAAACCTCAAAGGGCATGTGACCCTGGCCCGGCGCTTGTGACGCGGTTGCCTGAACGGGTCTTTCCGGAGGTGGTCAGCCGAAAATTCGAGGGGCAAAGCAAGGAAAAGAACACGCTCGGCCGGGGTGGGGGAGCAGGGGGGAGGGATCGGAAAAGATGCTGGTGCAGGCGAAGTTCCATGAGTTCCGTCCTTGGTGGTTGCCGGAGAAGGCGGCGATGATTCTTCCCAAGGTGCGGAAGAATGGAAAATCAAATTGTTGTATACCGGTGTTGCCGTGGATTGTCAAAATGTTTCCCTTGTGGACCGAATCCCGGAGTTGAGCGTCCTGGTCATGGCGGTTTGAACAGCTCCTGATCCCGGAACGGGCACAGAGGGCGCGGCTGCGACGGCGAAGAAGGCTACTCGCCCAGCACCTTGGCGGTAATCATCTCCTTGGTGTAATGATCCGGCTCCGGTGACTTCCAACTGATGAACTGCTTGACCACCCGGAGGTAATCGCCATGATCCTCCTTGCATTGGTCGCAGATGGACTGGGCATTGTCCCGGTACATGATGATCTTGCTGGCCGGATCGCCGGCCTGGTTGATTGCCGCCATTTTTCGGCAGCCGCAGTCGAGCCGGATCACCGCCACCCCGACGGCCTCCGGGCTGCCCTCCAGGATGCCTTCGATCATCGCCTGTTCGCCTTTCTCGGGGGAGAAGGCGGCCTTGCCCCGTGCCTGCTGTTTCTTTGCCATTGTCGTCGAGCCTCGGATTGGAATGTGATGGGTGAGGCTCTTTGTACCTTTGTTTCCGACAAGTGCAAACCAAAAAAAGCCGCCCGGGAGGTCCGGCAAACAGCGCCCTGCACCGGAGTGGCGCACGCCATGATTCGGCGGCCTCCCGAGGGGTAATCGTCCGGTTCGCCAACATCTTTTAGCTTGACAAACCCTGGCCTGTCTTTTAAAGAAAATTGATTTTGCGTCTTGTTTTATCTTGGAGTCGAGGTTGAAATAAGATTGTTACTCAGTTCTCAATTCATTTAGTGTGGAGGTTGTGCCATGTGGGAAATCGTTGTTGATAAAGACAAATGTTCCGGTGATGAAGAGTGTGTAAACGCCTGTCCCGCGCAGGTTTTCGAGATGCAGGGCGGCAAGGCCGAGCCCGTACATTCCGACGAGTGCCTGGGTTGCGAGACCTGCGTTGAAGTGTGCCCCGAAAGCGCCATCACCGTTACCGAAATCTGATCTCACCGCACTATCGGGTCGATCAATAAGCCCATCCCTTGCAGGGGATGGGCTTATCTTGTTTCTGGGGCCGAGAACCCCTGAAGAGGTAACGATGAACCTTTGGGGAAAACCCGGCGTGCCGCGGACAGTCCATCTGTTCGCCGCCCCCTTCCTGTGGACCGCCATCGGCGGCCTGTTGCTCTATCGAGGCTGGGGATGGCTCGGTCCGGGGCGCGGCCGGCTGCTGTTCCTGGCGGCCGGTATCCTCGGTACCTTGAAATCGCTGTTGATTCTCGACAAGGTGGCCCGGCGGTCCCTGGAGCGGATCGTTCGCTTCCGGGATGGCACCTGTCTGGGCGCGGTCTATTCGTGGAAAACCTGGCTGCTGGTGCTCCTGATGATGACCGCGGGCCTCGTCATGCGAACGCTCACCCAACCGGGGCCGCTGATCGGCACCCTGTACTGCGCCGTCGGTTGGTCCCTGTGCCTGTCCAGTCGATTGGGGTGGCAGGAATGGTTCAAACAAATGCAACATCATGAAATCTCTTAACCGGATTGCGATCAGCCGCTCGGCGCTGATCCATAATTTTCAGGTCTGTCGGCAGTGGGCCGGAGAGGCGGCGATCATGCCCCTGGTCAAGGCCGACGGCTACGGTCACGGCATGATCGACTGCGCCCGGATTTTCGCCGGCCAGGGCGCGGCGGCCTTTGGCGTGGCCGAGGCCATCGAGGGCGTCAGGTTGCGCCAGGCCGGCATTACCCAACCGGTGCTGGTCCTGGCCGGGGTGATTCCGGACACCTTGGCGGTGATCGCCGAGGCCCGGTTGACGCCGGTGGTGACCGATAAGGCGATCCTGCCCGAGTTGTCGCGGCTGGCCGGGGTCCAGGGCACCGACATCGGGGTGCATCTCAAGTTGGATGCCGGCATGGGGCGCCAGGGCGTTCTGCCGGCGGATTTTGTCGACCTGGTCCAGGCGGTGCAGCAATTGCCCCATTTGCGGCTCGACGGGGTCATGGCCCATTTTCCCCTGGCCGACGATCGCCAGTCGACCAATTCGGCCGAGGTGCTCCACACCTTTGTGGCCACCACCAAATCGTTGGCCGGCCTCGGCTGTGGGAAATGCTGTCTCCATCTTGCCAATTCCGGCGGATTATTTTATGTTGCCGGCGCCCGGCTCGACATGGTCCGGCCGGGCATCGCCCTGTACGGGTATTACCCCGACGGCGCCGCCGGCAGAATTGGCGCCCCGCCGCCTCTGCTGCAACCGGCCATGCGGTTCTCCACCCGGATCATCCAGGTGCGGCAGGTTCCGGCGGGTAGCGGTCTGGGCTACTGCCATCTGTTCACCACCTCCCGGCCGTCCACCGTCGCGGTCCTGCCGGTGGGCTATGCCAACGGTTATCTGCGCAACCTGACCAACCGGGCCCAGGTGCTGATTGGCGGCCGCCGCGTGCCGGTGATCGGGCGGGTCTCGATGAACCTGACCCTGGTCGATGTCACCGATCTCCCCGGAGTGCGGGTGGGCGACGAGGCCGTGCTCCTGGGCCGGCAGGGCGAGGCAACCATTACCGCCGACGAGATCGCCGACTGGATGGAGACCATCAGTTATGAGGTGCTCTGCCTGTTCGGTCAACTGAACGAGCGGGAACTGGTCGATTAGGCCGGGTTGGCTGCCTCGTTGGACAAGACAACAACACTGAAGGGCTCATGATCAAGTCACAAATTAAAGCAATCGTCGACCACTGTTTCAGCGAGGGGGTCCGACTGGGCTACTGGAGTACGGCCGCCGACGGCCGCTACACCATCGAGGTGCCCAAGCGCGAGGGCCAGGGCGATTTTTCCACCAACTTCGCCCTGGTGGCGGCCGGGGTCGACAAACGCAAGCCGCGCGATCTGGCCACTCCCATGGCCGAGCTCCTTGCCAGCCAACCGATGATCGCGCGGGTGGAGATTGCCGGACCCGGGTTCATCAACCTCTTTCTCGACCAGGCGATCTGGGCCACGGTCCTGGCGCCGATCTATGCAGAGGACGAACGCTTCGGCCGTTCCGATGCCGGTCACGGCCGCCGGGTGCTGGTGGAGTTTGTCAGCGCCAATCCCACCGGGCCCCTGAGTGTCGGCCATGGCCGCAACGCCGTGCTCGGCGACGCCATTGCCCGGGTGCTCGAAGCCAGCGGCTACGCGGTCCAGCGGGAATACTATTTCAACGACGCCGGCCGGCAGATGCGCATCCTGGGCGAGTCGACCAGGGCCCGCTACCTGGAGCTGCTCGGCCTGGCCAACACCTTTCCCGAGGACGGTTACCAGGGCGATTATATCTACGACATCGCCCGGTCGATGCTCGCCGAGGCCGGCGATGGCTTCAAGGAGGCCGAGGTCGCCGTCTTCAAGGACCGGGCCCAGCAGGCCATCTTTGCCGATATCGACGCCACCCTCAAGCGGATCGGCATCGGCTTCGACACCTATTTCAACGAGCATACCCTCTACGAGGACGGCCGGATCTACGAGGTAGTCGACGCCCTCCGAGCCAGGAACCTGGTCTACGAAAAGGAAGGGGCCACCTGGTTCAAGACCACCGAGATGGGCCAGGAGCAGGACCGGGTGATCATCAAGGGCAGCGGCGAGCCCACTTATCGCTTGCCGGACATCGCCTACCACTGCGACAAGTTCAAGCGCGGCTATGACTGGATGGTCAACGTCTTCGGTTCCGACCACATCGCCACCGTGCCCGACGTCCTCGCCGGGGTGCGGGCGCTCGGCTACGACGATTCCCGGATCACCGTGGTCCTCTACCAGTTCGTCACCTTGCTCCGCGACGGCAAGCAGGTGAAGATGTCGACCCGCAAGGCCACCTTTGTCACCGTCGACGAGCTGGTCGACGAGGTCGGTCCCGATGCCCTGCGCTTCTTCTTCCTCATGCGCAAGCCTGACAGCCTGATCGAGTTCGATCTCGATCTCGCCAAGAAGCAGAGCCAGGAAAACCCGGTCTATTACGTCCAGTATGCCCATGCCCGGTTGTGCAGCATCGAAAAGATGGCGATGGAGCAGGGGATGGTGGTTGCTTCGGCGGACCAGGCCCTGCATCGGCTGGTCGAACCCGAGGAGCATGCCCTGCTCAAGTTCCTGGCCGATTATCCGGCGATGGTGGCCGGGGCCGCGGCTGATCTCGCGCCCCACCGGGTGATCTTCTACCTGATGGAGCTGGCGGCCCAGTTTCACGGATTTTACAACAAACACAAGGTGTTGACCGCCGATCGCGAATTGACCGGGGCGCGTCTGGCCCTGTGCGGCGGTGTGAAGCGGGTGGTGCGCAACGGTCTCCACCTGGTCGGGTTGACCGCACCGGAGAGCATGTAGCCAAGAGGGGGGACAGCAATGTTATTTTTGCGTTCCAGACTTGTTTTTCCCGTCGGACTCCTTACAAATAACCGCTGGCAACCGGCTGCCACGGCAAGGGCAAACGATGCCATCACCGCGGCGTGGTCAGGCATCGGGGATTGTGGGACTGTTTAGGCGGAAAAATTCGCCGCCGGTGGCGGCGAAGCCGAAACCCTTTCGGATCGAGCTGGGCTGGCGCGGGATGTTCGGGCTGGTGGTGGTCTGTTTCTGCCTTTTTTTATGGATGTTTCTGCTCGGCCTCTGGGCCGGACAGACCATTCTCCTGCCGCCCCGAGGCAACCAGGTCTCCCCGGTCACGGAATCCTCCAAGCCATCTACCGACGGAACCCTGATGGAGAACGGCACGTCACAACGACAGCAACGAACACCAGTACCATAAAACGCCAGCGGCAATGAGAACCAAGAGAAATCAACGAGGAGTGCGGCGGGAGCGGGTTTCCCTGATCGCAGCACTGCGCAAGGCCGTCGCCCGGCATCTTGCAAGGCATCTGGTCGTCTATGTGCCGGCCCTGTTGCCGCTGGTCCTTTTTTTCCTGGCGCACGGCGTGACCCTGCTTACCCTGATCTGTATCAAGTCTGGTGTCCTCCAACAGGGATACCTGATGCATAAAACCGTAGTCACCTGGGCAGTGTATGGATTCCTACCGCTGCTCCTCTGTTCGTATGGCTGTTTTTTTGCGGTGGCCCGGCCGGCGACCGGGATGCTGGAACGCAGGTTTCCGGAATGGCCACCCCTGAAGCTCACGCTCATGACCGGGGCGGCCTACGGGGCGGCCGTCGGTCTGGCCCTGCTGGTGCTGCTTGAGCCCCGATCGTTGTTCCGTGCCCTTTTTCTCTTGGTCATCGGCATGGCCACCGGCCAGGGGAATTGGTTTTTGTATCGCAAACTGACAGTGACTGCTGACGCCAAACCGACGTCCAGCCGGCCAGTTACCGGATCAGACTGGGGAGAGGGAATGTGATGGCTGCTGCACCAAAGAAAGAGAGAACCGGCAGGATACGTCCTGCCCGGATGGGCGATGTCCGGGCCATTCATGCCCTGCTGACCACCTTTGCCAACAAGGGGTTGATGCTGCCCCGTTCGATCAGTTCCCTCTATGACCATCTCCGCGATTTTATCGTCTACGAGGAAGAGGGCGCCATTTACGGCATCTGCGCCCTCCACATCTGCTGGGACGATTTGGCCGAGATCCGCTCGCTGGCCGTGGCCGAGGAGCGGCAGAAGTGCGGCATCGGCGCCCTGCTGGTCGAATCCTGTTTGGACGAGGCCAGGAGCCTGGAGATCGACAAGGTCTTTGTGCTCACCTATCAGGCCCCGTTCTTCCGCAAGTTCGGTTTCGAGGACCGGGACAAGCAGGATCTGCCGCACAAGATCTGGAGCGACTGCATCCACTGCTCCAAATTCCCCGACTGCGACGAGGACGCCTTGATTCGCACCGGCCTCGCCACCCGATCGTGATCGATTACCGCACTTTTTTCATTTATCCTGAGGAAGTTAAGCCCTTAGTGGGAGACGCATAATGGTAGGACGGGTACTTGCCAAGATATTTGGCAGCAAGAACGACAGGATGATCAAGCAGTACCGCAAGATCGTCAAGACGATCAACGAATTGGAACCCACGATTGAGCCGCTGTCCGACGACGAACTGGCCGCCAAGACCATCGAGTTTAGGGAGCGGGTCGGGCAAGGGGAAACCCTGGAGCAACTGCTGCCCGAGGCCTTCGCCGTGGTCCGCGAGGCGGCCCGGCGGGTGCTCGGCGAGCGCCATTACGATGTCCAGTTGATCGGCGGCATCGTCCTTCATGAAGGCAAAATCGCCGAGATGAAGACCGGCGAGGGCAAGACCCTGACCTCCACCGCGCCGATCTACCTCAATGCCCTGGCCGGCAAGGGGGTGCACGTGGTCACGGTCAACGACTACCTGGCCCGCCGTGACGTCCAGTGGATGGGCGAGGTCTACCGCTTCCTCGGCCTGACCACCGGCTGCATCCTCCACGAGCTCAACGACGACGAGCGGCGCGAGGCCTACGGCGCCGACGTCACCTACGGCACCAACAACGAGTTCGGCTTCGATTATCTTCGCGACAACATGAAGTTTTCCTTGAAGGATTACTGCCAGCGCGGCTTTGCCTACGCCATTGTCGACGAGGTCGACTCCATCCTCATCGACGAGGCCCGGACACCGCTGATCATCTCCGGGCCGGCGGACATGACCACCGATCTCTATCTCAAGGTCGACCGGATCATGCGCCACTTCAAGGCCGAGGAACACTACACCAAGGAGGAGAAGTCGCGGCAGATTATGCTCACCGACGAGGGGGTGGGCCTGGCCGAGCAGTTGCTGGAGGTGGACAACCTCTACGATCCGCGCAACATCAACCACCTCCACCACGTCAACCAGGCCCTCAAGGCCCATTTCATCTTCCAGCGCGACGTCGATTACATCGTCAAGAACGGGGCCGTGGTCATTGTCGACGAGTTCACCGGCCGGACCATGGAAGGCCGCCGCTACTCGGATGGCCTCCATCAGGCCCTGGAGGCCAAGGAAGGGGTCAAGGTCGAGAAGGAAAACCAGACGCTGGCCTCGATCACCTTCCAGAACTACTTCCGCATGTACAAGAAACTGGCGGGCATGACCGGCACCGCCGACACCGAGGCCCCCGAGTTCAAGAAGATCTACAACCTCGACGTGGTGGTCATCCCCACCCATCAGAAGATGATCCGCAAGGACTACGCCGACGTCATCTACAAGAACCAGGCCGCCAAGTACCGCAATATCGTGCAGGAGATCAAGGATTTGCACGAAAAGGGCCAACCGATCCTGGTGGGCACTATCTCGATCGACGTCTCCGAGAAGATCGCCAAGATGCTGGCCAAGGAAGGCATCCCCCACGACGTGTTGAACGCCAAGCAGCACGAACGCGAGGCCGAGATCATCGCCGGCGCCGGGCAGAAGGGGAGGGTCACCATCGCCACCAACATGGCCGGCCGCGGTACCGACATCAAGTTGGGCGAGGGGGTGCGCGAACTGGGCGGTCTCCATATCCTCGGCACCAGCCGCCACGAGAGCCGCCGCATCGACAACCAGTTGCGCGGCCGCTCCGGCCGTCAGGGCGATCCCGGCACCTCCCGCTTTTACCTGTCGCTGGAGGATGACCTGCTGCGGATCTTCGGCTCCGACCGCTTGCGCTCGATCATGGACAAGCTGGGCATGGAAGAGGATGAACCCATCGAGCACTCGATGGTCTCCCGGGCGATCGAGAATGCCCAGCGCAAGGTCGAGGGCCACAACTTCGATATCCGCAAGCACCTGCTCGAGTACGACGACGTCATGAACAAGCAGCGCGAGGTCATCTACAGCCAGCGGCGCGAGGTGCTCGAAGGCGACAACATCCAACCGATCATCGACGACATGATCGCCGAACTGCTCGATCAAATCATCGCCGAACATGGTTCGGGAAAAACGCCGGCCGAGGAATGGGACTGGGCCGCGATCGAGGAGCGGGTGGGGCAGGTGTTCAACCTCGAACTCGACTGGCCGGTTGAAGAGCGGCACGACCTGGATCGCGAATCCTTTGCCGAGAAGCTGCGGCAGGCCGTCAACGCGGCCTATGCCCGCCAGGAAGAGCGCAACGGCGCCGAGCAGATGCGTCAGCTCGAACGGATGGTCCTGTTGCAGATGGTCGATACCCTGTGGAAGGAACATCTCCTGCACATGGATCATCTCAAGGAGGGGATCGGGCTCCGCGGCTACGGTCAGAAGAACCCGCTCAACGAGTACAAACGGGAAAGCTACCAGCTCTTCCGCAATCTGATCGAGGCGGTCAAGCTACACACGGTCGCCAACCTGATGCGCATCCAGTTGGTCCAGGAGGACGAGCTGGCCCGACTGGAGGAGGAGCGACGGCAGCAGCGCGAGCGCGAACTGGCCGAGGCCAGGCGGTCCAGCGCCGAGGAACCCGGCGAGATCGAGCGGAGGCCGATCCAGCGGGCTGAAGACAAGATCGGCCGCAACGCGCCCTGTCCGTGCGGATCAGGGAAAAAATACAAAAAATGCTGCGGGGTGAACGCCTGAGGGAGCGCACCAGACCGGCCGCATTGTGTTGCACCGTGCCAGCCGTCAGTCCCCATGCCGGGGGCTGACGGCTTTTTTTGGGTTCAGCCCCGGAGCCGCGCCGGGTCAAACAGATTTTTTTCCATGTGCTTGATCTCGTCGATGCCGGAAATGACGATCTCCGGGTCTGCCGCCAATGCCTCGGGCGGCAGTTTATGGTCGTAGTCGAGGTGGGAGAGGATGTGTTTGATGCAGTTGAGCCGGGCCTTTTTCTTGTCGTCGGAGCGGAGGATGGTCCAGGGGCTCAGGGTGCGGTTGGATTCGTTGAGCATCTGGAATTTCTTGACCGTGTACTGGTCCCAATAGGTCTGGGCCAGGTTGTCCACCGGCGAGAGTTTGTACTGCTTGAGGATGTCGGTCTTGCGCGATTCGAAGCGCTTGGCCTGCTCCTCCTTGGAGACGGAAAAATAGAATTTGAACAGCTTGATGCCGTCCTTGACCAGCATTTCCTCAAAGAGCGGCACGTCCTTCAAAAATCGTTTGTGCTGCTCGTCGGTGCAGAAACCCATCACCGGTTCGACCATGGCCCGGTTGTACCAGGAGCGGTCGAATAAAACAAGTTCGCCGCCCGCCGGCAGATGGGGAACGTAGCGCTGGAAATACCACTGCGAAACCTCGCGGTCGCTGGGCGCGGCCAAGGCGACGATGCGGGTGTTGCGGGGATTGAGGAAAGCGGAAATCCGTTTGATGGTGCCGCCCTTGCCGGCGGCGTCCCTCCCCTCGAAAATGACCAGGACCCGGGAGCCCCGCTTTTTCATATCCTGCTGCAGTTTCATCAGTTCGATCTGCAGCTTCTTTAACTCCATTTCATAGTCCAGGGTCGCCTTGCTCACCCAGACCGCCAGATGGTCGTCGTCCTTCTTCTCCTCCTTGAACCGGAGGGCCGTGCCTTCCTGGAGTCTGAAATCAACGACCTTCTCGTTGTCGTCCTTTTTCCCCTTGCCTTCGTCTTTTTTCTTTTTTTCCCCCATGTGCATCCCCTGTGGTCGGCAATGATGGTTGGTGGTCCACGATAGTGTTGACCTCTGTACGAGGGTAGCACAGGTGCGGGAAAAATCCAGCCCATCGTTCTTTTGGGCAGATATTGGTCGTGGTCGCCAAAAAGTCGCGAGAACGAGGGGGGAAGAGAGGCTGGCGCCGACGCGCTAAGTGCGTTTGCTGCCGGTCCGGAACATCTCGCCGTAGACGGCGGGCAAGCGGTGATCGCCCAGGGCCTTGACCACGGCCTCGACGTCGTAGGGACAGCGGTGGTGGCTGACGCTGATTTCCCCCCGCCGCAATTCGAGGATGGCGTAGGAGGCGTCGGGCCGGCCGTCGCACATCCGGCCCACCGAGCCGGGATTGATGAAATGGACGCCGGCCACATGGTGGTGATACGGTGAATGGGAATGGCCGGTGATCACCACCTCGCAGGTGGTCTCCTTGGCCAGTTCCTGGAATCGTTTGACCGGGGTGTCGACACAGAGAAACTCCTCATGATCGGTCGGACTGCCGTGGAACAGACCGATGAAGGTCTGGCCGAGACGGAGGATCTTCTTCTTTTTCAGCTCGAGAAGAAAGGCGCTGTTTTCGGGCGAGAGCGCCGCGGCCGTGCTGGTGTACATGATCCGTTTTTCGGGCTTGGACGGTTTTTTGAGCGACTTGCCCTTGAGCAGCTTGATCACCCGGTCGTCGGTGTTGCCCCGGATGGTAAAAGCCTGGCGTTGCCGCAGCCAGTCCAGGGTCTCATTGGGAAAAGGTGCGTACACCAGGGAGTCGCCGCAGTTGAGGATATGGTCGCAGGCCAGGGATTCGACCTCGCGGCTGACGGCGTCAAGGGCCGGGTAGTTACCGTGGATGTCGCTGATCAGAAGGATTCTCATGGGCACGGAGCATGGGTGCAAGGTTGTGGGTTTGGTGGAAAAATAGGGTCTTGTTTTGTTGTTCGCCGCATCGGATTCAGAGCAGCGGTCCCAGGAGCAGGGCGACGTTTTCCAGGAGCCGCTGGGGAAAGGAACGGGTCCGGAAGGTGGCGGCGTCGTGCTCGCGGGCCTGCCGGAGGTAGCCCTGTTGCAGTTCCCTGACCCGGCCGGTGAAGGCCGTGTCGTAGATCACCAGGGTCATCTCGAAATTGAGCCAGAAGCTGCGCATGTCGAGGTTGACCGAGCCGAACAGGCAGAAATCGCTGTCGACCGTGATCGTCTTGGTATGGAGCAGGCCGCCGTGAAAGGCCATGATCCGCACCCCGGCCTGGCTGAGGGCGTCGAAACGGGCCCGGCTGGCATAGTGGACCAGGCGGGAATCGTTTTTCTCGGGGACGATGATGGTCACCTCGACCCCCCGCTGCGCCGCCGACCGGAGTGCCGCCAGGATGGCGTTGTCCGGCACGAAATAGGGAGTGGTGAGGATCAGTTCCCGGCGGGCGGCGTAGATGGCGGTGAGCAGCAGGTTGTGGATGGTGTCTTCGCCGTAGCCGGGGCCGGAAGGGGCCAATTGGACCAGGCCGCTGCCGGCCGGGGCCACCGGGATGACACCGGTGTTCCCTTTGTACCTGGTGGGGCTCTGCCGGCGCTCCAAGAGCCAGTCGAAGAGAAAGGCCGCCGTCAGGAGCTCCACCACCGGACCGGTGATCCGGACCATGGCATCCACCCATTCGCCCACCTCGTCCTCTTGTTTGAAGAAACGGGGATCAACCAGATTCTGGCTGCCGGTATAGGCGATCTTGCCGTCAATCACCGCGATCTTGCGGTGGTTGCGCAGGTCGATCCGAACAAACAGGGCCCGGATGAGTCCTGCCGGCAGGGCCTCGACCACCTCGATTCCCCCCTGGCGTAACCGTTTGGCGCCCGGACCGCGGAGAAAGGGTTTCGAACCGATACTGTCAAGCAGGACCCGGCAGACCACCCCTTGTTGGCGCGCCAGCAGCAACGCGTCGATCAGCTCATCGATCCGGCCCCCTTCGCTGAGGATATAAAACTCGAGCGAGCAACTGGACCGGGCGCAACGGATGTCGTCGATGAGCAACGAGAAAAAACGGTCGGCGGTCTCGATCAGTTCCAGCCGGTTGCCGGGCATGGTCGGCATGCCGGTGGTTGTCCTGATCTGTTGGTCCAGGGGCTGGCACTCCGGGTTGATCGCCTGCCAATCGATGACCGGGATGTCCCGCAGGGCATGGGACCACTCCCTGAGGATCGGCCGATCCCTGATCAGCCGGTTCCCTCTGCGCTCACCCAGCCGGTTTTCACCGAACAGCAGATAGGTCAGAGCCCCGGCAAAGGGGAGCAGCAAAATGACCACCAGCCAGGCAAAGGAGACGCTGGGCGCCCGTTTGCGCATGATCACCCGCAGGGAAAAGACAATGCGGATGGCAAGATCGGCCAGGAAGAGCCAACTGGTCAGGCCCCAGGTCAAGGTGTCCATTGTGCCGGAAAGAGAAGCGGTCCGCCAGGGCAAGCCGCTGAGGCGCACCCCTTAGGCCGCATGAAGGCTGGATGTGGGCGGATGGGGAAAAGCATAATTTGGATCGCGGGTTACGGTCGCAGATCGTTTCGGCCGCAGGGGCATGCGGTACGGTGGCATAAAACCCGGTGACCGGTCAAGGAAAATAACTGCGGGGCACGATCTTCCCGCTTTTCTTTTGCAGGGTATCTGGGTAGAGTGACCTGGGTGTTTTTTCTGATAACTTCGATAGAAAACAGGATGTTTCATGCAGGTGAAAGGTTTTTCAGCCGCGGCGGTCCAGGCCGGGATCCGGTACGCCGGGCGGTTTGATTTGGGATTGATTTTCTCGCAGACCCCGGCGGTGACTGCCGGGGCTTTTACCACCAACAAGGTCAAGGCGGCGCCGGTGGTGCTCGATATGGAACGGTTGCGTTCGGGCCTGGCCCAGGCAGTTCTGGTCAACAGCGGCAACGCCAACGCCTGCACCGGCAAGGAGGGCATGGATCTGGCCCTGGCCACCGGTGCCTTGGCGGCAGGGGAACTGGGGATTGACCCCTCGTTGGTCCAGGTGGCCTCAACCGGGGTGATCGGGCAGCAACTGCGCGTCGATCCCTTTGCCCAGGCCATGCCGGGCCTGGTGGCCGGGCTCTCCCCGGACGGCTTCGAGCAATTGGCCCGGGCGATCATGACCACCGATTTGGTGCCCAAGATCGCCACCGCCACGGTGATCATCGACGGGGTCGAGGTGTCGATCCTCGGGGTAGCCAAGGGCTCGGGCATGATCATGCCCGACATGGCCACCATGCTCTGCTTTGTGGTCACCGATGCCCGGATCGTCTTTCCGGTGCTCAATCGCCTGGTCAAGTCCGGGGTGGAGCAGACGTTCAACCGGATCACCGTCGACGGCGACACCTCCACCAACGACACGGTGCTGGTGATGGCCAACGGCGAGGCTGGCAACTCCTGGATCGACGAGGACAACCCGCAGGCGGCCGCCCTGTTCGGCGCGGCCCTGCACTCCGTCTTCAAGGAGCTGGCCCTGAAGATCGTTGCCGATGGCGAGGGGGCCACCAAGCTGGTCACCATCAAGGTGACCGGCGCCCGGGACGAGGACGAGGCCTTGAGCGGCGCCCAGACCATCGCCAACTCCGCCCTGGTCAAGACCGCGTTTTTCGGTGAGGATGCCAACTGGGGCCGGATCATTGCCGCCCTGGGCCGGTCGGAGTGCACCTTTGACCAGAGCCGGGTCGCCATCAGCTTCGATGCGGTCCGGTTGGTGGAAAATGGACTGGCCCTGGGGGCCGAGCGCGAAGCCGCCGCCACCGAGGTGCTCAAACAGCCCCGGTTCACGGTCACGGTCCATCTCGGCGAGGGCAGCGCCGAGGCCGAGGTCTATACCTGCGATTTTTCCTACGACTACGTCAAGATCAACGCCGATTACCGGAGTTGAGGGAGGCGGACGATGCAGCAACCCGGAGCGGACACCTGGTACATGCCCGATGGTCTGCAGGTTGATGCGCTCCTCTCCGCCCTGGCCGCGGAGTTTGGCCTCGACATCGCTCCGGAGTACGCAGCCACGGTGGTCTACACCGATACCTTTGACTGGCGGCTCTATCAGCAGGGCTACCTGCTCCACTGCCACGGCCAGTCCTGGACCCTCTACCATGGCGACAGTGGCGAGGTGACGGTACAGCAGGGCGGGCCGGAACTGGCCACCTCCTGTTTCGCCCGGGATTTTCCCCCGGGACAACTGCGGGAGCTGCTGGAGCCGCTGCTAGGGGTTCGCTGTCTCCTGCCGCTGGCCACCGTCAGCCTGAGCGGCCGCCAGATTCGTCTGCTCAACCGGGACGAAAAGACCGTGGCCCGGATTGTAGTCGAAACCCAGCAGCCGGCAGGCAAGGGCCCGGCCTTTCGCCTGGTCCGCCTGTTCGGCATCCGCGGCTATGACCACGAACAAGCGCGGGTCCGCCGCCTCCTGGAACACAACGCCGTGCACGAGACCGCCTCACCCCTGATCGGTTTCGAAGAGGGGTGCCGGACCATGGGCCGGCGGCCGCTGGACTACAGCTCCAAATTTGTGCTCGAACTCGATGGTGCCGGCACGGCCCGGCAGACCATGGCCCGCATCTATCTGGCGCTGCTGGACAACATTACCCGCAATATTCCCGGGGTGCTCGCGGACTGGGATTCCGAGTTCCTCCACGATCTCCGGGTGGCCATCCGCCGTACCCGGTCCGGCTTGAGCCTGGTGAAAAAGGTCCTGCCCGAGGCGGTGGTCAACCGGTTCAGTCGGGAGTTCGGCCGCCTAGGCACCCTGACCGGCCCCACCCGTGATCTCGACGTCTACCTGCTCAATCGGGAGGAGTACCTGAACCGGCTGCCGCCCGCCTTGCGGCCGGGGCTGGACGGTTTTTTTGTTGAGCTTGGCCGCAGGCGGCTGGTTGAACAGAAAAAACTGGTGCGGGCTCTGCGGTCCAAAAAGAGCAGGGCCGTCCTGGCGGCCTGGCAGCGCGTCCTCCGCAGCCGGGATCGGCAACCGGCGCCCTTGGCCGCGATCCCCGCCACGGAACTGGGCCGGAAGATCATCCTCAAGCGGTGCAAGCGGGTGCTGCGCGACGGCCAGGCCCTGGACGCCGCCACGCCCGATGCCGTCGTGCACCGGCTGCGCATCCAGTGCAAGAAACTTCGCTATGCCCTGGAATTCTTCAGCGCTCTCTATCCGAGGCAGGAAATGCAGATCCTGCTCCGGCAGTTGAAAAAATTGCAGGACATCCTCGGCAGCTTCAACGACCTCTCGGTGCAACAGGAGATGCTTCGCCTGACCTTGAGGGAGCTGCGGGCCGGATCGCGGCGCAACCTGGAGTTGGCCGCGGCCCTCGGCGGCCTGATGCAGAGTCTCTACCGGGAGCAGCAGGAGTTGCGCACCCATTTTACCGAGGCCTTCGACCAGTTCAGCGATCCGGAAACCACGGCGCTCTTCCACGAACTCTTCCGGAAAAAACAGGAGGCTGCATGAGCATTATCGCGGTGTACAACATCAAGGGGGGGGTCGGCAAAACCGCCGCCTCGGTCAATCTGGCCTACCTCTCGTCGCAGCAGCAGGGCAAGACCCTGCTGCTTGACATGGACCCGCAGGGATCGGCCTCCTTTTATTTCCGGATCCGCTCGCCGAAGAAATTCGGCGCCAAAAAGCTGCTCAAGGGCGGCAAGCACATCGAAGAGAATATCCGGGGCACCGATTATCCGGGGCTTGATATGCTGCCCGCCGATTTTTCCTATCGCAACATCGATATCGCCTTGGACGAGTGCAAGAAGTCGCACAAGCGGCTCGGCAAGGTGCTCGAACCCCTGCACCAGGAATATGACCGGATCATCCTCGATTGTCCGCCGAATCTCACCCTGCTGTCGGAAAACATTTTTTACGCCGCAGACTGCATCTTGGCGCCGGTGATCCCCACGACCCTATCCCTGCTGTCGCTGGAGCAGTTGTTCAGCTTTCTCGAAGAGATCGGCCAAGGTCGCGACAAGGTTCTGATCTTTTTTTCCATGGTCGAGAAACGCAAGAAGATGCACGCGGAGATGATGCGGTCCATGCGGGAAGAAAGCGGCGTCCTGCAGGCCGTCATTCCCTACTCGGCGGATATTGAACGGATGGGGATCTACCGGCAGCCCGTGGTTGCCGCCCTGCCGGGTTCGACCGCCGCTACCGCCTACGAGAGCTTGTGGCATGAAATCCAAAATCGCCTCCCGGCCTGACACCAAACGATTGCTGATCTGCCGGCATGCCAAATCGAGCTGGCAGGACGTCAACCTGAGCGATTTCGAACGCCCCCTGAACAAACGCGGCGAGCGCGATGCCCCGGAAATGGGCCGCCGGCTGAAGCAACGGGGCATCCGGCCGGATCTGATCATGACCAGCCCGGCGACGCGGGCCCTGGCCACCGCCGTCCACTATGCCGGCCGGTTGGGATACCCGTCGGATCGGGTGCAGCGCAATCCCCTCCAGTATGCGGCTACGGTGCCGGTGTTGATCAAAATCTTGCAGGCGGTTGACGCCAGGGTCTCCACCCTGCTGCTGGTCGGTCACAATCCGGAGAGTACCGATCTCGCCAATGTCCTGGGCAGCAGGCTCTCGATCGACAACATCCCCACCGGCGGCATCGTGGCCCTCGAATTCGCCCTGCTCTCCTGGCGGGAGCTTGCGGCGGGCACAGGCGAACTGCTGTTTTTCGACTATCCCAAGAAACAGGAATAGGTCCGTTCCGTGGGGCTGCAAGGGGAACGGTTGGCCGGCTTGCCTGAGGGGGGCAAAGGGGAAGGAAGCATGACCGAGGTGAAGACAGGGCAAATACGGCCGGCGCCGGATTGCCTCAAGTGCCGGCACTATTTCATCACCCATGATCCCCAGCAACCCAGGGGCTGCCGGGCCTACGGCTTTAAAAGCCGGGAACTGCCGGCGCAGGTGGTGCTGGCCACGTCCGGCCTGCCCTGCCATTTCTTTACCCCGCGCTTGCCTCCGCAGCAGTAACGCTGCTTCGGAAACCCGGCGGGAGAACCCCTCGTTGTCCGGGATTCTTGGTACTTATCAGGTGGATTTTTCTCTCGAAACTGGTAAAATTTCAGACTCTTGTCCTTTGGCTACGGCCCGTCGAATCCGGGGGTCGGCAAGGGGGCGTCCTTTTCTTCGTTCATCGTGGGAGTCGAGACTGCATGAAATTGTCGGCATTCGGTGAAAAACTCGCCACGGGCGCCGGAATCCTCTCATTGATGGACGACCTCGGCAATGCCCTGGCCGAAGGCGGCAAGATCATGATGGGCGGCGGCAATCCCGGCCATATCCCGGAGATTCAGGCGGTCATGGCCGAACGGCTGCGGGTGTTGATCGAGGACGAGCAGTTGCTGCGGCGGCTGATCGGCATCTATGATCCGCCCCGGGGTGAGCGTGAGTTTCGACAGGCCCTGGCGGCGATGTTGCGCCGGGAGTACGGCTGGGACCTGAGCGAAGAGAATATCTGCCTGACCAACGGCAGCCAGGGGGCTTTTTTCCTCCTGTTCAATCTCCTCGCCGGGACAACGGCCGGGGGCAATACCCGCAAGATCCTCTTGCCGATGGCGCCGGAATATATCGGTTATGCCGACCTTGGCCTGGTGGACGATTTTTTTGTGTCGGTGCGGCCGCGCATCGAAACGATCGGCGACCATCTGTTCAAATATCGGGTCGATTTCGAGCAGATCGCCATCACCGCCGAGATCGGCGCCATCTGCGTGTCCCGGCCGACCAACCCGACCGGCAATGTGCTCACCGACGGCGAGATTGCCGGATTGGCCCGACTGGCCGAGGAAAACGACATCCCCTTCATCATTGACAACGCCTATGGCGTGCCCTTTCCGGGGATGATCTATACCGAGGCGACGCCGATCTGGAACGAGCGGATGGTGCTGTGCATGTCGTTGTCCAAATTCGGGCTGCCCGCCGTGCGCACCGGTATCGTGGTCGCGGCCAAGGAACTGATCCGCCTGCTGTCGGGGGTGAATGCCGTGGTCAATCTGGCGCCCGGCAGTTTCGGCGCCATGCTGACCACGGAGATCGTCCGCACCGGCGAGATCATCCGCCTCAGCCGGGAGGTGATCCAGCCCTTTTACCGGCACAAGATGGAGCAGGCCCTGGCCCGGGTGCAGTCCTGTTTCGCCGGGTTGACCTACCGGGTTCATGTCCCTGAAGGGGCCATGTTTCTCTGGCTCTGGTTTCCTGGGCTGCCTGTTTCCAGCCGCCGCCTGTACGAGCGGCTGAAGCAGCGGGGCGTGGTCGTGGTGTCCGGCGATTATTTTTTTCCGGGGTTGCCGCCCGGCTGGCACCATGCCGACGAGTGCCTGCGCATCACCTATTCGCAGGACGAAGAGGACGTCCGGCGGGGCATCGAGATCATCGCCGAGGAACTGCGGGCGATCTGCGGCTGAAGATCCCGGTGGCACGACGCGAGCGCCCTGCTCTTTCCGAAGACGAAGTACGAGTATATCCTTCAGTGCCATGATCACCCGCCAGGTGACGCATGGGATCTGATCACCGATGAACACAAAAGGAGAACGAAATGTTGTGGCAATACCGGACCATTCTGTTTGAATTTACCAAGGATGGCCTGCTGGGCGATAAATATGTCGATGACGAAGAGATGGAGAAGACCCTGAATCAGTTGGGTGGTCAAGGCTGGGAGCTGGTCAATGTGACCCTGCTCCAGGACGGGGTCTTGGCCTTTCTGAAGAAACCGGTGCAGCAGGGCAGGGCGATCGAGGAACCGGTGGTTGCAGCCGCAGCGGCAACCTCGCCGCCAGCGATTCTCAAACCCCGGCCAGCCGCTGCCACGCCAAGGGTGCCCACCATCGAGCCGGTCTGTGAGCCGGAACCCCTGCCCGAACCCGAACCGGAACCCTTCCGCTTGCCCGAGCGTCAGCGGAAAACAGCCGGCCAGGGCGAGGAGCCGGATTTGATCGGCGGCATCCGAATTTCTTGACGCAAGCCGGCATGGTGTTTCCCGTATCCTCAGGCAGTCCGGACCGTGAATCGGTCAGCACCGGCACAGGGAGAGGCTGATGGCCCTCTATATCCTCAAACGGGTTCTGCTGATGATTCCGACCCTCTTCGGGATCATGCTGATCACCTTTGTCATTACCCAATTTGTGCCCGGCGGCCCGGTGGAGCGGTTGGTGGCCCAGTTGAGCGGGTACGGCGCCGGCGGTGAAACCGCGGGCGGCGGGCTGTATCAGGGCAACAAGGGTTTGGATCAGGAGCGGATTGCGCAGTTGAAGAAGCTCTACGGCTTCGACCAGCCGGCCTTGCCCCGGTTTGTCGCCATGATGCGGCAGTATCTGGTCTTCGATTTCGGCCAATCCTACTACCACCACATGAGCGTCGCCCAGTTGGTGATCTCCAAGCTGCCGGTGTCGATGTCGCTCGGGTTGTGGAGCTTCTTCATCGTCTATTCGGTCTGCATCCCGCTGGGTATCGCCAAGGCGGTGCGCGACGGTTCCACCTTTGACGTCCTGACCAGCGCGGTGATCCTGATCGGCTACGCCATCCCCGGTTTTGTCCTCGGGATCGTGCTGATCGTGCTGTTCGGCGGCGGCAGTTTCTGGAGTATCTTCCCGTTGCGCGGTCTGGTGTCGGACAACTGGAACGAACTGAGCGTTCTGGGCAAGGTCCTGGATTATCTCTGGCACATGGTGTTGCCGATCATCGCCTCCACCGTCGGCAGTCTGGCGGTGATGACCCTGCTCACCAAAAATTCGTTTCTCGAGGAAATCCGCAAGCAGTACGTGGTCACCGCCCGCGCCAAGGGGCTGGAGGAAGGACAGGTGCTGTACAAGCATGTCTTTCGCAACGCCATCATTCCGATCATCACCGGTTTTCCCGGCAGTTTCATCACCGCCTTTTTCACCGGCAGCTTGCTGATCGAAACCATCTTCTCCCTCGACGGCATGGGGCTCTTGGCCTATCAGTCGGTCATGAACCGCGATTATCCGGTGGTTTTGGGCACCCTCTATTTTTTCACCGTCATCGGCCTCTTTTCCCGGCTGCTCTCCGATCTCTCCTATGTCGTGGTCGATCCGCGCATCAGTTTTGAAGGCAGGCAGTAAAGATGGCCTCGGAAAAGGGCAGGGCCGTCAGCCTCGGCCGCAAGCGCTGGATCAGGTTCAGAAAAAATCGTCGTGGTTACTTTTCCCTGATCCTCTTTGTGCTCCTGTTCGGCATCAGCCTGTTTGCCGAGGTGCTCAGCAACGACCGGCCGTTGCTCGTCCGCTATGAAGGGCACTATTATTTTCCGCTGGGGCAGATGTATCCGGAAACGGTCTTTGGCGGCGATTTCGAAACCGAAACCGATTACCGTGACCCGTACATCCGCGACAGGTTGGCAGCGGGCGATAACTTCGCTCTCTTTCCCCTCAACCCGCACAGTTTCAATTCGATCAATCAGAGCTTGGATCGGCCGGCACCGGCGCCGCCCAGCCGGGACAATTACCTCGGCACCGATGATCGCGGCCGCGATGTCCTGGCCCGGCTGCTCTACGGATTCCGGTTGAGCGTCCTTTTCGGTATGGCCCTGACGGCGGTGGGAACCCTGCTGGGGATTGTCGCCGGCGCCGTGCAGGGATATTTCGGCGGTCGGCTTGATTTGTTCTTTCAGCGGTTTATCGAGCTGTGGGGCTCCATGCCCGAACTGTATCTCCTGATCATCTTCGCCTCCATCTTCAAACCGAGCATGCTGCTGTTGCTCATTTTGCTGTCGCTGTTTGGGTGGATGGGATTGTCCGATTATGTGCGGGCCGAATTCCTCAAGGGGAGGAACCTGGAATATGTCAAGGCGGCCAAGGCCCTGGGGGTCGGCAATCTGACCATTATGTCCAGGCATCTCCTGCCCAACAGCATGACGCCGGTGATCACCTTTTTGCCCTTTCGCATGTCCGGGGCCATCCTGGCCCTCACCAGTCTCGATTTCCTCGGCCTCGGCGTCCCGCCTTCAACCCCGAGCCTGGGTGAGCTGCTGGCCCAGGGCAAGGCCAATATCGAGGCCTGGTGGCTGTCGCTCTCCACCTTCGTGGTCCTGGTCGGGACCCTGGTCCTGCTCATCTTCATCGGCGAGGCCCTGCGCGAGGCGTTTGACCCCAGGAAATAAACCAGCATGGCTGGACCAATTTATTTTTGCACAAAGAACCGGAACAGTATGAGCACGAAAAACGACCCGGATGAGAATGTCGTCTGCAGTTTCTGCGGAAAAAAGCCAAAAGACATTGAGGTACTATTTGCGGGCGAGGGCGACCTCGCTATTTGCAATGAATGCGTCCAACTCTGCGTGGCCGTAATAGAAAACAGAAAAATAGGCGAAACTCCGTTTTCCCGGATACCTGGTGAAAAGTACCGGCAACCGAGAGGAGAATTGCGGCCGATTACAAGAATGCCGAAAGGGTGGCAGATCCAGGAAACAGAGTTGTTTGCAACTGAGCCCTATGTAACCGCCTGTTCACCCAACGGTAAACGTCATGCAAATTTTGCGGTGCCCAAGCCGCTTGCCTGGTGGATGATCTGCAATGATAAAAAGATGGACGTCGACAAATTGAGGGAGGAAATAACCGAACACCTCCGCTATGTGATTTGGCAAACTCTCATGAAGTATTGAGAGGTTGCCAATTGGATGTTTTGTTTCGAGTCAAGATACATTGGAAATATATTGCCCCCTCTTGGTCGGAAGACGTTTACTGAAAAATTATCGATATTTCATAATCCACGCATCGCACGCTTAACAGCAAAGCTCACCTAAGCGGACCGACAAGAGCCGCATGAAAGAGTTGATTGTGAAAACAATGAGTAGACAGCCCCCAATTAATTTGAGAAACTTTATACCATCCGGGTAGCTTTTCGATCTGGGCAAGCTCGGATTTCTTAGCAAACTGCGTTACAAACTGGCCGGATCATCTTTACCTTAGGTGAAAGTAGCCCAAAAATTGGATTGCGTATCTGTTTTTGAACAGAATCTAATGTAGCATCATTGATATAAACAGCCCAATAAAGCTGTTGTAACCTGTAACTTAGGATGTTGAAAAAAATGCCTATCAACGCACTAGAAAAAACAACTGATACCGTTAATTCCAGAGCAATCACCCGGCGGGAATTTATGTATTATTCCGCTGGATTTTTCGGTACTTTGGCATTAAGCCCAGATGCTTTCGGCGAGTTTGGAAATGACAAAATTTCTGTCAAGATATCGCAATATCCAATTAATCCAAAAGTCACCACGACTCTTCAGGAGATGATCTCCTTTCCCAAGACGATCTCAGGTCTCACAAAAACAGAAATTTGCCAGATCGAGCAATTCGACCAGTTTGGATACGGTAAATGGACTCTTGGATCAGCCCTTCCTTTGATGCCAAGAACAGATATAATGGCAAAAGGATATAGTCATTCATCGTTTACTAGAATAATTAAGTTTGCAAATTTTTTCACTTTTTCTGATATACATATCACCGACAAGGAAGCACCGAATCAATTGGTGTATTTTCAACAGTATGATAAATTCGTTTACAACAACACTTCAGTCTATTCACCTGTAATGCTGTATTCGACGCATGTGTTAGACGCAGCGATCCAAACGGTTAACGCTATACACAAACAGACTCCTTTTGATTTCGGAATCTCCCTTGGCGATACGTGCAACAGCACGTCCTATAATGAGCTTCGGTGGTACATTGACGTCATCGATGGCAAAGTCATCAGACCTGGCTCTGGCGCTCATCTTGGCGAAGATACCATTGATTACCAAAAATCGTATCAGGCAGTCGGATTAGATAAATCGATCCCCTGGTATCAGGCACTGGGCAATCATGACCATTTCTTCCTCGGCTGTTTCCCCGTGGATGCGAATCCGGCTCTCGGTTTAAGAGCATCCTACACCGCCGATACGGTATGGGCTATTGCCGACATTCTTGTTCCGGATCAGCAGACCTTTCCCGTCCTGTTCAACATCAACAATATAACTGCTGAACCGAAATTTTACCCAGGCATCCTCGATGGTTCGACTCCATACGGAACAATCATCCATGCAGGCCTTTCAACCGATCCAGTGTTTGCTGCCGGAGCTCCGAAAATCACTGCTGATCCGGATCGTCGTTCACTGGTGAGAACAGAATGGCTGCAGGAATTCTTCAATACCACCACCACGCCTGTGGGCCATGGATTCCATCTGGTCGATAAAAGCGCTTCACCCGGTTTTGCGTGTTATAGTTTTCTGCCCAACCCGAAGTTGCCTCTCAAGGTGATTGTGCTGGATGATACGCAAAGGGAAGATGATGGCTCGACCGATGTTCATGTTCACGGATATCTGGACGGGGAACGCTGGGCGTGGCTGCAAGCCGAACTGGCCAAGGGTCAGGCCGACAACCAGTTGATGATTATCGCTGCCCACATTCCCATTGGGGTTGCGCCCATTGGCTCGGAGATGGAATGGTGGGGCGAGGCAACAGATATCGCGCCTCAGCACCGGAATGCCGTGAGCCTCGTTGATTTGGTCAAGACCCTACAGAACTCACCGAATTTGCTCATGTGGATCGCGGGTCATCGGCATATGAATACGGTGAAGGCTTTTCCCTCGACGGACCCCGCCGTGCCGGAGCAGGGCTTCTGGCAGGTGGAGACCGCGTCGTTGCGGGATTTTCCGCAGCAGTTCCGGACATTCGAGATCTATCTGAACAGCGATTACACGGTTTCAATTGTCACGGTCAACGTTGATCCGGCGGTCGCGGAGGGAACACCTGCCGCCACATCGCGCAGGTACGCGATCGCGGCGCAGCAGATCGTCCAGAATGACATGCATGCGAATAATCCCAACTACTTGACCGCCGGCGGCGCCGGCAAACTCCCTGTACCCAGTATGGACCCAACCCGACCCCAGAGCGACGCGTCCGATTCCATCGATCCGACGATCAAGCATGTAGACTTGAGCAATGCTGCCGTTCCCGTGCCGTACCACGGTTCGTACAACGCGGAACTGTTCAAGCAGTTGAGCCCGATTATGGTGGCCGCCCTGAAGAGGCTCTTTCCTCCGTCGGCCTCCTGATCCCAGGCGTTGGTCCGGATTACCCGGTGCCGGGCCCGGCGCAGGTGTGCATGTTGCGCTGATGACGAAGCGCGAAAAGAATACAACCGCAAGTGTTCTTGCTGGCTAATACCTATCAACAAAAGGAGTAGAGAAGATGGACAAAGCGAAGGGCGAGAAGGATACCGTGTTGAATGGCAACACCAAGCTTTGGCTTCAGGCTTTTAGGTTCTTGGCTTATGCCTTGGCCTTCTCGATCATTTCACCATTGACCTCTTACGGTGTTGATGAAGAGAAACCCGTTCCCGTTGCGGTCCCCACCGATTATTCTCAGTCGCAAAATTGGCTGGCCCTTTCGACTGGTTCGCAACCAGTGGATGTCTTCTTCGTTTATCCGACCACCTACAACTACGATAGCAGATCACATCCTCCTTTGACTTCAACTTGGAGTCCAGGATGGAACCAGTCGCTGGCCCAAGCTTACATTGATCCGATCATCAAAAGGCACGTCGAAACCCAGATAGGTGTTTTTGCTAAGGCTGGCACCAACGTTTACATTCCCTACTACCAACAGTCCTCCGGGCTCGACGTACTGAACGCTGTCTTGTGGCAAAACACCCCGCAATTTGCCGGCGCCGCAAACCAGGCGCTCCAAGTGGCCTATACGGACGTATCGAATGCGTTCGATTACTACATGGCGCACTACAATAAAGCTGCCAATGGACAGCGGCGGCCATTTATCCTTGCCGGTCATAGTCAGGGCGCAAACATGCTGCTCTATTTGCTGGAAAACAAGTTTGGGGACCCGGCCTTGCGGAAACTTCTGGTGGCTGCCTATGTGATCGGTTGGTCCGTGACCTCGGACGATATGGACAGTTTTCCCGACTCGTTGGCACTTGTCGGTATCTGCGGTGACAAGGCGCAAACCGGCTGCATCGTCACCTACAACACGCAGCAAACTCCAGGGGATTGGTCGCTGGTTCCAACCAGTTCGCGGGGGAAGATGGAATTAGTGAGAAAGAACGCCTACAGTGTGAACCCCTTGACATGGGTTGCCACTGCCCCTGGTGCCATCGAGTCGACGGCCGTACCCGCGACGGCGAATTTGGGGGCAGTCTTTTACAAGGGTTCGTTACCAGGAGCAGACCCCGCAATTTTCCAGCCACAACCGGACGGTAGTTCCACCTACGAGGTGAATCATTACATTGGAGCGCAAAGCAACAATGGAGCATTGGTGATTGACCCGGCAGCCCTGCCTGCTCCGGCGAGCTATCACAATTTTTTCGCTCCCTACAATACGTTGCCGGGTTGGTATCACGGCTACGATTACACCTTTTTCTATCGCAATATCGAACAGAACGTCATTGATCGGATCAAGGCTTACAAGCAAACACAACATAATGCGGAGGTCACAATACTTAATTCCAACAAATAACCACAGAATAAATCTGTGATTTCCTCGTTAGGAGTCCACATGTCTCCTGTTTATCTTGAATTCTCTCCTCAAAAACCTCAATAGCCGTTCATCGGACCGCCCCAGAATATTCCAGATCTGCCGTTCTTGTAGCTCATACTTCCTATGTTTATGTGCCCCCCTATAACCAACTTGGCCAGCCACATTGAACAAGGAAAGGTCTGCGCTTCGGCCTGGCGCCACCATCGGAACCAATACGTTCAAAAAAAAGGGGACCGGAGCGCGGCTCCGATCCCCTGCAGGGAGCATGTGGGCAACAGCTTACTTGTGATGGTGCATCTCGTGCCGTAACTTGGCGAATTCCTCACGGATGTGGGCCCGCAGTTCGGAAAGCTCGAAGTACAGTTCCTTGGCCGTATAGGCAAACTGCGGTTCACGTCCCTCATCGCTTGCCGCCGGGACAACCGGCATGATGGCGCTCGCTTGCTGCATCCAGGCGGTGAACCGGGAGATGGCCTCAGGGAGGACGTCGGGCTGACCGTGCTCGGCAAGGAGCTGTTCGTAGAGGTAGTTGACCAGTTTTTCCGTGGCCGCATCGTTCTTGGTGGGTAGCCGGATCAGCATGGTGATCACCGATTCGAGCAGTTGCACCAGTGACTGTTGCACCGCCGACAATCCAGCCTGCTTCAAGGCCGCGACCACGGTGGCGGATTCGGCGATTATTTCGCGGGAGGGGGTACGCACCACGAGGGGCAACAGGGCACCCAGTGCGGCGAGCTGGATCTCTGCCGATTCGTCTGCTGCTACCTGCAACCGGTCGTCAATGGTGGCCTCCAGGGCCAGGGTCAGTTCATCGACTGCGGCGGTGGCCGGTTCGACTTCCTCCTCCTGGGTATCGGTGAAGAAAAGATCGAGCGTCCCGGCCAGCTCTTCATCGGGCTCGCCCTGGCCTGCGAGCATCGCTTCCGCTTCCTCCTCAGCCCCTTCCTGCGGGGTGAAGTCAGCCAAAGCCGGCGCGATGTCCGCGTCCGGTTCCTCAAAGCTCAGTTCCAAGGACTCCTCCAGCGACTCACGGAGCGCGGTCTCTTGTGCGGGCTCCTCTTCGGCATCTGTTCCGAAGAAGAAATCGAGTTTTTCCTCGATCTCGTCCATGGGGGTAAAGTTCAGGGCAGCGATCTCCGCCTCCTCGGAAAAGCCTTGGTCCTCCGCGCTGTCGGCAAGGGCGGCTTGAACGCTGTCCTCTTCATTGAAGAAAAGAGATTGCTCAATTTCATCGACCTCGGTTTGCGGGGCGGGGGAGGTTGCCACGGGTTCTTCGTCGATATCGGCAAAGAAGCTGTCCAACTTGGTCTGAATTTCGAGAGAACTCTGGTCGACTTCGGCTGCCTCGCTTTCCATGCTGACGGCGACCTCTGCCGCCGGTTCTTCTGTGCCGCTCAGGGCGGCGGCAACGCCACCTTGCTCGATTTCGAGGTCGACGTCGGCAAGGGCGGCGATCGGTTCCTCTTCGGTATCGATGGCCATCTCCAATTCGGTCGAATCGAGCGCGGAAAAAGTGACCGCTGACTCGCCGGCGGCCTCTGATTCGGCAAAAAGAAAATCCAGTTGCTCGGCGAGGTCGCTCTGGGTGGGCAGATCAAGGGGCTCGGCATTTTCATCGAACCCGGAGGTCTCGTCGGCATCGGATAGCGCCGGCCTCAAGCCGCGTTTGGTGCTGAGATGAGATTCAATGAAATCGTCGGCCAGCTCGTCGTCAACTGGCTGGATGGCCTCCGGCGGCAGGACTTCATCGGGATATTGAACATCGGCGGATTCCATGGCCGGCATCGAATCCATGGCAAAAAACGTGTCGATTTCCGCCTCCAGGGTGTCGGCCGGTTGGGTCGTTACCGATGTCTCCATGGGGAGGTCGATCTCCAATTCCTCCTCGAGCGAAACCGAGGCAATGATCGATTCCGCTTCCGATGGCTGAATGTGTGCCGTGACCTGTTCCGCACCGGTAGGGGCGCTCAGTTCTTCAACCACTTTGTCAATACGTTGATCGTCAGCACCGGTACCCGATGGAGCGGCGATGAGCAGTTTCAGATTGTTGAGGCGATTGATCCGGTCGACCAGGAGATCTTGGATAGCGTCTTCTTCTAGACGCTGGTCACCGGTTTTCAGGATCTGCTCCAGGGCTTCGCTGAAGGAATGCAGGAGGATAAAGGTTTCCGGATGAGCCTCCGCCCGTTCTTCGGCAATATAATCACCTAAAGCCTGCAACCCCTGAATCAAGACCAAAGCCGGTTTATTTCCCGCCACATAGTGATGAAATTCGGCGATTTTTTCGTTGAAATTTCGCAGGCTCTCATCGGTCACCTCCCAGTCGAGACTAAGAATGGAGGCTTTCAGCAGCTTGGACGCATCCGATTCCGGAACCTCGACAGCACCTGTCTCGATAACCTCGCTTAGTTCGAGCGGCAGTTCGGGGGCAACGGGTTGTTCGATCTCGCTCTGATTGATCTGGTATTGCAGGATTTTAAATTTACGGACATCAGCTTTCAGTAACTGGGTGATTTCTTCGCCGGTAATATTTTCGGAGGAAATGATCTTTTCGAAATTGTAGAAAAAAGTCAGCAGCAACTTGATGGAATTGGGGTGGGCATAGGCACCTTTGGTGCGAATATAGTTACCGATTTTGCTCAGTCCCTGCAAATAGACCTCTGCGACTTTATCGCCCTGCCACATAGACTGGAGATTGTTCAGTTCGTCGTCCAGTTCCTGAAGGATGTCGTCGTTGATTTCCCAGTCAAGTGAAAGAATGATGGATTTGAGCCGTGTCAGAGGAGAAGATTCTTCACTTGTAAATTCAAAAAGATCGACATCTTGCGTGTCAAAGGATTCGTTGGCGAAAAGTGTCAGATCTTCAAATTCGTCGATTGAAGAAATGTGGTCACGTTGCGTTTTTTTCATATACCGACTCTGTGTTGGCCTCCACGGTCCGCACCCATTACATAAGTTTTTTCTGGATGGAGATAACCGTGGATGAAATAATTTTCTTTAACGTTTCTGGCACGTTATATCCGGTAAGGGCGCTTGCTTCAAAGGTGGGCACCTTGAGCTTGCTGTTGAGATCCTTGTCGAGAACAGAGGTCGGCAGGATGGGGATGCCCTGATTTCTCAGATCGACTTTATTATATTGCAGCACCAGAGGAATCTTGAAGATGGATTCCTTGTAACTCATAAGGTTCTCATGAAGTTGATTGAGCGAGCGAATATTCTTCTCCCGCATCTGTTCTTGCGCATCGGCAACAAAGACAATACCGTCAACTCCTTTGAGCACCAGTTTTCTGGTTGCATTGTATTTGACCTGACCCGGGACGGTGTAGAGTTGAATTTTCAAGTCATATCCCTTGATCTGTCCCATGTTGAAGGGCAGGAAATCAAAGAACAACGTGCGATCCCCGTGGGTCTTCAAGCTGACCATTTCAGACTGAATCTGTTTGGAAAATTTCCTGTTGATATATTCAAGGTTCGTGGTTTTGCCGCCACGGCCCGGGCCGTAATAGACAATTTTTACCTGAACGATTTTTTCCCTGAGGTTGATAAAGCTCACAATACTCTCCTGCGGCCTTTAGCTGATCGCCAACGATTCAAACCACTGCTTGTCACCTGCCATTGAATGAAAAAAACGGTTAGGTTCGAGCCCAGATCTTTTTGATGCGATCAATGGTTTCCACCACATTAAGTCGCAGAAAACCCAGAGAGATGCTTTTGCCGAACATGGTGATCAGGAGCAACTCGTCATCGATTTTAGAAAAATGGATGTTGCATTCCGAGCCCTTATGGAACAACAAAGAAAATTCCTGCTCCCCGACAAGTTTGGCCATGGCGTCAACAGTGGCGAAGTTACCGGCAGCCAAGGCTGCAAACGAATAGACATCGTATTTCGATGTCCCGTTGTCTTTGGCAGTAATGATATTGCCGGCCATGTCAATGATGATAACGCAGTCGACTCCAATTTTTATGAGCTTTTCAGTCAGGACTTCGTCAATTTTTTCTAGTTGCTCCTGGCTAACAACACCATAGTTCATAGTGCTACCTCGTACACGTTCAGATAAGTTGTTCTGGGAAAACTCATTAGTCGAGTTGATTGAGGGAAAACTTTTCCCCGAAAAGAGGAGGGCCATTGAAGATGTTTTATCTTAAAAAGATGAATTTTTTCAATGGGATCTTTAATGCTTCTTTTCAGTTGTCAAAAGTATACGTCAGAAAATTGTTTATATGAAGCGGTTTTTTCTCGGGCTATCCTTTTTTCGATCCGCTTTGAAAACAGGGCGTTAGGAGAACTTGGTTCTTCACATTTTGTCTGGCGCCGTTGTGTTGTTCATTTTTTTGTATCTGTTGTTCACCGCGTACACGAAGGCGAGAACCTCAGCGATGGTTTGGTATAATTCGACGGGAATTTCTTCGCCGACCGAAATTTTTGACAGCAGTTCGACCAGATCGGGGTCCTCTTTGATGTGTACCCCGGCCGCTGCAGCTGTGGCTATGATCCGTTCGGCGACCAGATTGGAACCGCTGGCCACAACCTTGGGGGCAGTGGCCTTTTTGGGGTCGTACAGCAGGGCGACGGCCCGTTTTCCCGATCTATGTTCCTCGGTCATCAAAATCTCCTCGCGATCCGGTTCAGGCGGTGGTGTCGATCATTCCGGCATTGGTGCTCATGATCTTTTCCAGTAGCGTTTTGATCGGTTCTTTCGCCCCGACAAGAAACTGGACCGATTCCAGGCTGCCGCTGGCAATCCACCCCTCCAGCTCATTGCGAAAATTGGCGATAAATTTCGCTTTTTCAGTATCTTCCGCCAAAAACTTCAGGGTGATTCGATCTTCGTGCCGGTGAATATCGATCTGCATGTTGCCGAGTCCTTCGAGTTGCAGGTGTAGCTCAACGGTTTGGTCGGCTTGACCGTTTACCTCCCGGCCAGTTTTCGATTGTTCGCCGGAGCGATCGGCATCAACAAGCAGGAAACCCTGCTGGAGAAAAGAGAATGGGAGGGGGAAAAAAAGGAGCGATTCGTTTGCCAACCGTATCTGCAGCAACTGATACAGTTCCAAGGTTTGCACAAGCTGATCCGGAGCGGCTATGGTTTTTTCAGCCGTTCCAGCCTGTTGCGACAACTCAAGCAAGGCAAATTTTAAGGTGCGCACCGCTTCTTCCGGCTTGTTATCCGCCAGCAGGTGCTCCATGGTCATCCCCAGCCGGTTGATGTACTCCTCCATCTGTGGCCCGGTTCCTTGCTGGTTGAAGGGCGGTTGATCCTCGCTCCTTATTTGGACCAGCAAGGCAAGCAACTGCCTTAAGGGATGTGCGGTCGGAAGAATGGCGTGTTCTTGAACAAGCGCGATCAGTTGCGAGAACGTGTTGGCATTGGTCAGGGAGACATTCTGTGGTGTTTTCTCCAGCACTGCCAAGAGGGTGTCGGCCTCTCCCGCTGCAACAGGGACTGATGCCGGCGCAGGAGAGGATGGTGAAAGGGCAGCCGCTTCTTGCCGGAAAGCTGTCTGCTCAAAAAGTTCGGCAAGGTGCGCAGCCTGTTCAGCTGTTGCTGCTGTAATCGAGGGGGCGAGGATGAGCTGCTGCAGTAATCCGCTTATTTCTTGATTGGGTACCTGGAGTTGTTGTCCGGGCGGAGCGGGTGCAATCTGTCCGATCAGATCAAGGAGTCGAGCGGTGGTGACCGAGGCCGGCAATGCATCCGCCGACCCGAACCCTCCCGCATTGCCCGCATAAAACCGTAACGTTTCCTGTGCGGTTGTGCTGAGTTGCGACATGAGACGAGAATCCCCGGCAAACGCTGTGACCTCAGGCATCAGGTGTGTCTGTTGTCCCAGCAGGGGGAGAACGTTGCCCAGCCAACGGTTGATCGGCTTGTTGCTGACGATCTGCAGCTCTACCTGCGGCGTCAGGGCGGTGACCTGGAGGTCGAGTTTTTGCCCGACCTGGAGTTGTGCTTGCGACTCAGCGGTTATGTGCAGGCCGTTAATTTCAAGGGTGAACCGATGGGCATCACCCTTGGCGCTGACCACGCCTTGCAGGAACTGACCTTGGGAAAAAGGAGGGCGCTGGTGTTGCTCACCGGCGAGACGTGCGGGGAGGAGGGACTTTATTTCGGTGATCAGAGTCAACGGCTCCAAAACGATCCCCCGTTATTTGACGGCTTGTTCTTCTCACCGGTCAACGACGTCTTCTCGAACAGAAGGCGGCCATGCCTTCATCGAGACCGAGGCACCCTGGCATGGAAAGTGGGTTGCCGGCGTGACAGGCAAAGGCTCCGCTTCCATCCGGTTCAAGTCACCGGATTGGCTAGACGACGTGCACATTCTCTCTGAGCTGGCGACGTTGTTCCTGCATGCAGCAGGCGATGAGCAGGTCTCTTGTTTTTGTGGTGACGTTCTCGAAGTGAAAGGCCACCTGGAAGCGATTTTTGCGAATTCTATATGATCGAACCACGTTGGCCAGGCAGACGATGGGTGTTTCTTCGTCCGGTATCGTGATAACCAGTTGGATGCGATGATTGCTAGGCGGTTTTTCGGCAAAAAGGGCCAGCACCCCGCTGCCGCTCAGATCAAGGGTGGTGCCGACCATCTTCCAGGTGCGATTTTTTATCTCCTTGGTACCGGCAATATAACTGGCTTCGATGGGGGTGTTGATCGAAACCCGGAAATAATCGCGCAACGACTCCGGCGAAACAGGCTCCCGGGCCGTAAAACGCAGCCGCCGCTCCTGCACAACTCCGTCCAGACGCGCGATCAGGTTGATGGTCACCCCATTATGCTCGATAGCCAGATTGCAGTCAGCACCGATTTTAAGATCATCGGCCTCCCAGGATCGGGGGGGGAAAATCAATTCCAACAGGGGCGACTCCCGCTTAATGAACAGGGCTTTGCACCGGATATTCTCCTCGTGGACTCCAGGGAGATCGACAACTGTGGGGGCGCTGTCGTTCAGCTTTTCTAAAATCTCATTGACTCTGGCCACGGTGAAATCACATTGGTGCGTTGGAAAACAAGATGACGAGGATGCGGCTCATTTATGAGGCGTTGATACTTTCCAGTTGTACCCGCATGCGCAGGTACCGGCGTTGCAGTTCGAAACAGCAGGCCATGATTTTGTCCTGGCTTTCGGAATCGATCGCATCGAAATGCAAGGCAATGTGATACAAATGTTCCTCGATTTCCCGGCATCGAACGACGTGGCCGATCGCCATGATGATTTCCATGTCCCGAGTCGGAAGCGTCAGTTCGATCTTGACTTTGACCCCTTTTTCCAGCGGTTCGCTGAAACTGCACAGCAGGCCGCTGCCGCTCAAATCAATCGTGTCCCCGAGCAGCTTCCAGCTTTCCTCCTGCGGGGCCGCTCCCTCCGGGACAACCGAGGAGGCGGTTACCTTGGTCGATGCATCGACTCTGAAATAATTCCGGGCATGGGTATGGGTGATGGTTTCGCGGGCAATGAGTTCCAGGGTAGACGGGTCTTTGATGGCACCGATAGCCGCAGCAACGGCTATGGTCTGATCGATAAAATCGAACATCACCATGCAGGTCCTGTTGGTATCCACCCGATCGACCGCCAAAGTGCCATCGGGGAAGGAGAGGGAGAAACCAGGGGGATTTCCCTTCCCATACAAACAGTGCAACCGTTCTTTTTCAGTCATGCCCAGAAGGGGAACAGCGGCGCGTACCGGCATGCCCTCTTTGAGGGTATGGAAGAAACTCGTCAATAATGGCAAGATGTTACCTTCTCTCGGATTGAAAAAACGATGTTTTTTCTAGATTGCCACATGCACGCCGAGAAAGGAAGAAAATTTTAGAAAACGATAGGAAAAGATTGAAAAAATGGGGGGTGGGAAGGGGGGCGGACGGGTGTTGCGGCGGTCAGCCGGAGGAGGAAATGCGCCGCCCTGTCTGCACCGAGCCGGGCCTGTAGCCTTGGAGGACCGACGCCCCCTTTTTCAAGGTATGCAACTCGTTGCGCTGCACCGCCATGATGCTGTTGAGGTGCGGCACCAGCCGCTGGTTGCGTTCACGGATACGCTGCATGAGCTGCAACCACTCTTTGGTTGCCGCACCTTCCCGGAGTTCCGCGTGATCCCGTAACAGGGAAAGCAGATCACTGTCGCGGGTCTTGGCTTCTGCCTGCGCCTCGTTCAGATGCGCGCACAACACCGGCAGGGCGGCAAGGTCGTTTTTCTGGAGGGCTTGCTCGATCTCCAAGCCGAATTGGTTGATCAATCGATAGTGGGCAACAGCCTGCTCGATCAAGATTTGCGCGTCCATCTCACATTGCCGCCGCCAACGGTTTGTAGGCCATGGTGTTGCTTACCGGAGAGCTGACCCCGGCGGCTTCCCGCAGCTCTTTTTTGTTGAGATCAATGGCCTGTGCCCAGGTTACCCGCAAGTCGGACAGCAATTGTTTCACTTCGATCAGCGGTGCCGCATCGTTTTTCAGGTTTGCTTCCAGCAGCCGTTTCAGCATGTAGGCATAGAGGGCATCAAGGTCGTCCGCCAGTGTGGCGTTCTGGCTATGGTCCAGGGTGGCGGCGAATTCGGAGACAATGGCCGATGTCTTGTTGATATAATAGGCCCGTTTGTCGATCAGGCCGTTTTCGATGGCCTGGATGCCCAGGGAGATGAAACGGATGGCACCGTCGTAGAGCATGAGCATCAACTGTTCCGGCGAGGCCGAATTGACCGTCGTAGCCAGGTATTGATTGGTGTATCCGTTCATCAGTTGCTCCTGTAGTTCATGATGTTGCTGATCGCGGACATCTGCTGAGTCAGATAGGATGACTGCGAATTCAGACCGCTGACCAGGGTTTCCATAGCACTGAATTGGGCTTCCAGGGTTTTTTGCCGCTGTTCGAGCCGTGCTTCCATGGATTCTATCCGATTCTCGACCCGTTTGATGTTGTTGTTGATACTTTCTTTCCGGCCCTGGAGCATGCCGCTGGAGGAATTGGTCATGGAGTCCAGATAGTCCTGGAACTGGACCGCCAGGCCATCATTTTCCCCATCGTCGGCAAGCAAGCTGACGACACTGTCGAGATTGTCGTTGACCGCCGCCGACAGGGTCTTGTCATTGACCACCAGGGTCCCGTCCTTCTGGGTCTCGAAGCCGAGTTGCGACAGGGAGGAAAAGACTCCGGAGTTGGCAAAGGATTGGGTCAGCATGTTCTGCAGGTGGCGTTTGATCGAATTGATGCCTGAGTCGCCTCCGAGGACGCCGCCGCCTTTTTCGTCGATGACTGACTGGGAGGTGATGAAACTGATCACCTCGTTGTACCCCTTGGCAAAGGCCTGGATGGTCGATTTGATGCTGGTCTTGTCGATGCCGATGTTCAACGTGGTGGTCTTGCCGGTCTCGGCCTTGAGCAGGTCTAGGGTCACGCCGGGGATTGCCTCGGTCAGCGTATTGGAATCACTGTAGATGTCAACGGTGTCCACCCGGATATGGGCTTGGGTTGCCGTCTGCACCGGCGGATTGGTGATATTGCCGAAACCGTCGTCAAGGTTGAAGGCGCCGAGGGGGTCGGTGCCGCCGGTCAGGCCGCTGCTGTCGAGCGAGAAGGTTTTGCCCACATTCTCACCGGTCAGGATCAACCGGTAGGGCGAGGAGGAGCCATCATTGATGACCGCGGCGGAAACTCCGAGATCGGCATCGTTGATGGCGTTCATGATTCCCTCAAGCGAGTTGTTTTCCGTGGTGATGTCAATGGTATGACTTTCGCCGTCTACCGTGAGATTCAAGGTTCCGGTGCCGAAACTGGCACTGGTTTTACTGGCAACGCCTGTTGCTGCAACGGATTTTTGCACCTGGGCCAGGCTCACGACTTCTACCTGATAACTGGTTCCAGCCAGCGCTTCGCTGGACCCAGAGGCGGTGAGGTAATCCTCGGAGCTCTGCTTGATCGATCGTTTCAGCAGAGTGTCGGCGTCATTCAGGTTCTTGATGGAATCGGCGAAGGATTTCAACTTGGTGTCAAGTTGACTGAACGCGGATAACCGGTTGTTAAGCCAGGTCTTATCGGTTGCAAGCCGGACAATGGGCAGCCGTTCGACATTCATCAACTGCTCGATGATGCTGCTGGTTTCAAGTCCTGTTGCCAGGCCGCCGAATTGAATAGTCATGGCTCCGGTCTCCGAGGGTACTGATTAACTGACGGTGTTGACAAGGTTGCCGCTGAGTTCTTTGAGTTTTTTACTGAGATTGACCAATTCTTCCGGCGGAATCTGCCGTATCACTTCATCGGTGTCGCTGTCGACGATCTTAACGATTAATTCATCGGAACCGCTATCCCGTTCGAAGCGGACGCTGTAAAGTCCGTCCTCGGTGATGGATTTGATCTGGTTGAGCAGTTCTTCCGGTTGCACCTTGCTTTCCGCTTGAGAAGTGCTCGGTGGCTGTTGCTGGCTTTCCTGCCGTTTCCGTTCCACCTGCTGGGCCGGTTCGTTGACCCGCGGCGGACTAGCGCTCGTGGTGCCGATGGCTTCGATATTCATCTGTTTTACCTCCTTGTAAGAAGAAAAATATCAGGGGCCGGGGAGGTCACGATTGACCTCCCCGGAGAAGAGTTTATCCTTGGAGCAGGCTCAGGGCCAGTTGCGGGCTCTGGTTGGCCTGGGCCAGGATGGAGACACCGGCCTGTTGCAGGATATTCTGCTTGGTCATGTTCGAGGTCTCCTGGGCGATGTCCGCATCCAGGATCCGCGACCGGGCAGCCGAGACGTTCTCGGAGATGTTCTGCAGGTTGGAGATGGTGGACTCGAAACGGTTCTGGATGGCGCCGAGATCGGCACGGGCGCCGTCAATGTAGGCAATGGCGCTGTCGATGACGGCGAGGGCGTCGTTGGCTCCGGCACGGGTGCCGATGTCCATCGATCCGACCGAACTGAGCGCGCTGCCCTTGGTTGCCGCGGAGAGGATGGTTGTTGCCGAGGTTGACCCGACGGAAAAGGATTTTTCCGCGTTGAAGGTAATGTTGCCGCCGACGGAAACGGAACCTGCTGCGGTGAGCGCCGATGCGGCGCCTGCAGTGGTGGTGCCATCGGCCTTTACGCCCTGGAGGCTGAAATTGCCGGACGCCCAGGTGGCCTGGATGTCATACCCCTGGGCATTCTTCAGGGTGATATAGGCCTTGGTGGACGACAGCTCCGCCGTGACGCCGGTTTCCGCTGTCTTGGCGTTGATCGCGTCCGCGAGTTCCGTGAGGTCGCTGGCATCGGTGATATTGGCGGAGATGGTCTCGCCGGTTGTGTTTTTGCCGAAGAGAGAAAAACTCTGGGCACCAGTCGCGTTGACCGTGAGTTTGGAATAGGTCACTGCGGTAGCGCCCACCCCGGTGGTGCTGGTTTTGTTGTTGATCGCGTCGACAATGGTTTTGGCAGAGTCGGAGTTCGCGACACTGACGGTGTCGGTTCCCAAGGCGCCCGAGACAGTCAGGGTTTGGGCGACGACGTTGTTGGTTGTGGCGGCCCCGGCATTGTTGATGGTGCCGTCGACCTTGTGCTGATGGGCGCCGATCTGGGTGGAAGAGGTGCCGCCCACCGAGAAGGAGATCGACTCGCCGGCATTGGCGCCAACCTGGAAGGACTGGGCGGTAAAAGTGCCGTCAAGGACCTTCTTGCCGTTGAACGAGGTGGTGGTTGCAATACGGTCGAGTTCCTGCTGCAACTGTGCAACTTCCTTCTGCAGGGAGGACCGGTCCGCACCGGTGTTGGAGTCGTTGGCCGACTGTACGGCCAATTCGCGCATCCGCTGCAGGATGTTGGTCGATTCCTGCATCGCGCCTTCAGCGGTCTGCGCCAGGGAAATACCGTCGTTTGCGTTTCTGGTTGCCTGATTAAGACCCCGAATCTGCGAGGTCATACGGTCTGAAATAGCCATACCGGCCGCATCGTCCTTAGCAGAGTTGATCCGAAGACCACTTGAGAGACGCTGCATGGACTTGGCCAGGTTCGATTGGGTTGCCCCGAGGTTGCGTTGAGCGTTGAGAGAAGCTACGTTTGTGTTGATTGTAAGTGCCATGATATTCCTCCATGAATATTGGTTGGCTTTTCTTCATTGTATGGCATCCTTGCCGGGTGAAACGATGAACTGCTTTTTCCTGCTGGGGGTGTCTGTTCCGCTGGCCTCCTTTGGGTTGAGGGGTATAGTGAAGTGTCAGATGAGCACTGTTTCCTTTCTTTACCATGCTTATCGGTCTCCGTTTCGCCAGCCTTTAGGGAAAAATCTTTGATGAACTCTTTTTTTCTGCTACGATCATTTCCATGCAACAGTTTGAATTCCCATTATATTTATTTTTGAGTCCCGATGAGTAGAACCAAAAATAAAGAAATTAGGAAAAAAAAATCATCGAACGGGGGGGGGCGGCGCCTTCCCGTCGGCGGACCGGCCCTTGTTCCCGCCATGGAGAGCGCCCTTGCTCCGGAGTTGCGGCAACTGGAAACCAAGATCCTCTCTCTCTCCATTGAGGAGGCGACAGCCGTCCTGGCAGCGATTCCCGCGATATCGGCCGACTTGGCAGCATGTATCTCGCGGCTGGCACGAACCTGTGCGGAACACAATCAGGTGGAAAAGGGGGCGGGCCTGGTTGCCTGGGGCCTTGCCGCTGTTCCCGACGATCCGCGTCTTCTGGTTGCCGGTGGTCTGGTTCAGGCCAAGGCCGGGAATGTCCAGTTTGCCGTGGATTGTTTTGAGGCCGCGTTGCAGCGGGAGCCGGAAAATATCGAGGCCCTCTCGAATCTGGCGGATCTCCTCATCGGGTCGAACCAATGGTCGTTCGCCATACCATTTCTCGTCCGTCTGCAAGATCTTCTGCCGGACAACGCGCTGGTTTTCCGGTTTTTGGGGACCGCGTATATCAAAATGAACCAATTCGAGAAGGCCTTTGTTACTTTTCGACGCTGCTTGGAAATTGAACCGGGTTCTCTTGAGGCCCTCATTAATATCGGCGTTTGTCTACGGCAGTTGCGACGCTATGAGGAGGCGGAACAAATGTTTCGGAAAGCGCTTCGTCGCTCTCCCAATCATCCTGAACTCCATAATTCCCTGGCTTGGCTCTATTCCGATCTGCTTGACTATGAAAAGGCGGTGATTCATGCGGAGCGGGCCTGTGCGCTTCAACCGGAGAATATCAATTTTCTCTATTGTTACGGATACCTGCTGCGGCGATACAATAGGAGGGCAGAGGCCAGGGAGATGTTCAGGAGAGCGCTCGGCATCAATCCGGCCGATTCGGTGGCCCGATTCGGCTACGCCGAGCTGATTCTTGCCGAAGGGCAGCTTCAGGAAGGATTGGCCTACTATGAATCCCGTTTCGACGTCATGCAGTCCTGGTTATCAGGTCCCTGGCCGGTCTGGGACGGCAGGCAACCGGCGGGCAAGACCCTGTTCGTGCAACATGAGCAGGGGGTGGGGGATACGATCCAATTCTGCAGGTATCTGCCGTTACTGCACCAGGCGGGCGCCAGGATCGTCTTTTCCTGCCAACCCTCCCTGGTTTCCCTGGTGGGGCGACTTGCGGGGATTGATCTCCTCTGCCCGGCCGATGCGATCGACTACTCACACCTGCGGGCCGATGCCCAAATTTCCTTGCTGAGTCTGATGGGGGTCTTCGGGACCACCATGGAGACTATCCCGGCAGATTGCCCCTATCTCTTCGCCGATCCAGAACTGGTGGCGCGGTTCGGGCGGTTGCTGTCGCCAACCGACAAATACAAGGTGGGAATCGTCTGGGCAGGAAACCCGAAGCAGGCGGAGGATCACAACCGGTCCCTGCATCTGCGGCAGTTGGCGCCATTGGCGGAGTTACGGGAAGAGGTCCAGTTGTATTCCCTGCAGATGGGCGATGCCGCCGGGCAGGTCGAGCAAGACGGCCCCTCGCTGGGACTCATCGATCTCTCGCCCCATATCGCCAGTTTCGACGATACCGCCGCCTTGATGGCCCATATGGATTTGATTGTCAGTGTCTGCACCTCCACCATCCATCTGGCCGGAGCGCTCGGCCGCCCGGCAGTAGCCCTGCTTCACTCGGCCGCCGACTGGCGCTGGTTTCTCGATCGTCGGGATTCCCCCTGGTATCCGACCATGCGTTTAATCCGTCAACCGGCGCCAAGGCAATGGCAGCCGGTGTTAACGGAATTGATCCAATATATCCGGGAACGCATCGGAAGATAACGGAGGCGCAAACGGCCAATCGTCTTGGACTGTCAGGTCAGGCGAATCTTTTTGAACTTGTTGAAATCACGTATGAAACACTCAGATCCCCCTGGGCTGTCAAACCATCGCCCACCAAAAGAGGACGCAATGAACCACTTGGCAAGACTGGAGATGTTTATCGAGCAACTGAAGTCGGATGTCTATCCGGAACTGCCTGCTGAGCCGCATCTCACCATTACCGCGCAGATGATTGAACGGCTGCTGACCAAAACCGGGATCGCTGCCGGCCAAAGGGTGCTGGATGTCGGTTGCGGTCAGGGATTGGCCATGCGCCGCTTTCTGGCGGCCGGCCTGCAACCCGTCGGTATTGCCCTGGGAGAGGATGTGCGTATCTGCCGGCAGGAAGGGTTGGACGTACGGGCCATGGATCAGTCCTTTCTCGATTTCGATGACGGCTCATTCGATATTGTCTGGTGTCGCCACGCCCTGGAGCACTCGCTCTTTCCCTATTTCACCCTCTCTGAATTCAGGCGGGTCCTGAAAGAGAGCGGAATCCTCTATGTGGAGGTGCCGGCGCCGGACACCGATTGTCACCATGAACGCAATCCCAATCACTACAGCGTCCTGGGCAAGTCCATGTGGGGCAGCCTGTTCGAACGGGCGGGGTTTGTGGTCGAGGAAGAGCTGGACATCAATTTCACCGTGCCGGCCGGACCGGACCTCTACTGGAGTTTTTTTCTCAAACCCCGGAGTTGAGGGGGTGCGGTGCGTTTTTGGGCCTCGGCCTACGCGTTGGTCAGCAGACGCTCCGGTGAGGAGGCAGCCAGGGCGTCGATGTTGTCCGGGCTGTTGTACAGCACCATGCAATTGCGGCACGAGGGATTTTCATGGCGGCGTTTCTCGACGTGCATCCGGCGGAAAGCACGCAAACGTTCCCCCTGCCAGATGTCGGCAAGGGATTCCCGGGTGATGTCGCCCACCGTTGTTCCTCTGTTCCAGTCGACGATACAGATCGTCACCGCGCCATCCGATTTGATGTTCAGTGACAGAAAGGGGGTGGTGCATACCTGCTTGTGCCGGTTGCTTTGCCCTTTCTGCTTGTGCCATCCCTGGATGAGGGTAAGGTCGCACTCATGGAGCGGATCCAGTGCCCCGACCAGATCCTTATGGTCGTACCCGTTCCAATTGATGGGGTTCTCCACGTTCACCTCGTCGGCAACCCCGGTGTACATCTCCCGGAAGCGATCAAGTTGTGAAGAGGTTTCCCTGGCGCCGATCATCTTGACATAGATGTGCGGTAAACGAGCGCCGCGTGCGTCACGCATTCGCCGCAATCTGGAAATATTGGCATAAATTTGCACGGGCGTCACTGTCGACCCGGTCATGAATTTGTGGAAAGCCTCGTCTATGCCGTAGATTGAGATGCGCAGATGGGTCAGTCCGGTGTCAAGCAGTGCATGCGCAGTCGCTTCGTCGAGTAACGACCCGTTGCTGGTGACAACGATGTTCTGCGCCACCTGCATTTGCGCCGCGAGACGGATCATGTCCGGTAATCGTTTGTTCAGAAATGGTTCGCCATCGCCGTAGAGACTCAGGTTCGACAACCGGTGACGCATTGCTTTGATGTCGCCGAGTATTTTTTCGAACAAGGCGAATTCGATGTTTCGGCGCGGCCCTGCCAAAGCGGTGAACTCCTGCAAGTGAACCGGACAGAACCGGCACCGCATGTTGCAATAATTGGTGGGTTCAATACAGAGTCCGAGTGGGCCGGGCAACGGAAGAATGTCTTCGAGGTTCCGCGCCCGCAGGGCATTTTTTTCGAGAAAGCTGGGAATGGCTGTCATACTTTTCCTATGAACGGCGTAGAAGAAAAGAACACCGGAATGCGATCTGGATTTGTCCTATCCCGGTAGGCGGCAGATGGAGTAGAGGCTGCCCGCGAAGTCGGGATATTCAAGGCCCATTTTGTACAACCCCTCGATGTGCGGTTCTGCGATGATCCCGGTCTCGAACAGCTTGTCCATCTGAAAATCCGCCAGCGGTTTGAGGAGCAGCCCACCCTGTCCCACCTGCCAAAGACCAGCGGTTTCGATGTCTCGATTCAGAGTCGTACGGTCGTACACGCGGCGATGGCCGTGATTGATGTCATTGGGGGTCAGGGTGTAAAGACTGTCAAGCAATCCCATGTGACGCGCAAGTTGGCGGGAGAGTGCACGGGCATTGGGGACGACAAGAAAGAGCAGGCCATGTTCGCTGAGGAGGCTCCCCGCCAGTTTCAGAAAACCCACGGTATCCTGGACATGTTCAAGGACATAGGTCGCGAAGATATGGTCGAACCTCTTGCCGGGCCTGTACTCCTCAAAAAGAGTATGCACGAACTCGACATTTGCCGGCACGCGTTGTTGCGCCATCTCGATGAACGTCCTGGAGCCGTCGATGACCGTGAGGGTATCGAACAGCGGGGCGATGAGCGAGGTCATGAAACCATCGCAGCAACCGAACTCAAGCGCATTCCCGCGGGCGCGGATGTGCGGTCTGAAGGTACGGACAGCGAGGGTCTTGATTGCCCGGTCTTGCGGACTTTCGCTGGTGACATAGGTGTCGACGACGCTTTCGAGAAAGGCCATTTCGTTGCGTTGCTGGGTCATGGTTCAACCTTGTTGAGGAATTCGCTCTGTTCGGTCAGCAATTCAATCATGCTGCAATCAAAAGTGAGTATTCCGCACCGATCGGCAACTTCCATCCGTTCGGCAAAACTGTCATCGACAAGAATGGCGTCGGGCTCAGTAACGTATTTCGATTTGGATTCATGGGCGGCGAGGTGAACAATCCTGTCGAACAGCCCCGCGAGGCGATGATGTGCAAGGGTGTGCGCCAGATCGCCGTTGTGCCGCGTCAGCAGGGTTATCGATTTTCTCTGATTGATGCACTGAAAAATTAGTTTGACGACCCCGCTGTTGACCTGGCCGTTGAGAAGCAAGGTGTCGTCCAGATCCACGTACAGGATCCGAAAACGCACCGGATGATCATAGCGGTTGCACAGGGCCCGGTCCATCACGATGGCGCCGGGGTTATACCGTATTCGAAGGGGTAATCGTTCATATTCGAAGATGCTGAGTAACGGAAAATTGATTCCCATGACCCGGTGGGCAGCCATGGAACCGGCGATGCGGGGGGCCACCTCCAGCAGGACAAGGTCCCCGTTTGCGGCGCGTTTGAGCTGGAAAAACCATGCGCCACGGAGGGCCAGTTCCCGGCCGATGTTTTCCGCCAACCCCAAGGCTTCGGGGAGAACCTCGGTGGCGGTGTTGACCGAGATGCCGTTGCGGGTGCGGAGCCGCTTGCGGGCGCCGGCAAACAGCACGCCACGTTCCCGGTCGGAGAAACAGTCGACCGTGTATTCCTCGCCCGGCAGGAATTCGCAGAGAAGGGGCTCCGGCACGGTGGCGACGGCCTCAAGCAGGGCGTCGAGGTTGTCGACCCTTCTGATTCCGAAGGATCCCTGTCCCCGGTCCGGCTTGACCAGCAGGGGAAAACCGGGAACCTGGTGGACATCCGGATAGATGCGCGGCACCCTGACCACACCTGCGAGTCGGCGATAGGTTGCCGACTTTGAACGGGTGACGACGCACGCCTGTTCCGGTGCCGTCAGGACAGCGGCGGGGATATGTTTCCGCTCGCGGCTGAGGGCCACGATGACATCGTCGTACGCCGGGAAGATGTAGTCGATTGCTAGTCGGTTGCACAGCGAGACCAGCCGGGGCAACCAGTCCGGTTCGTAGATGCTGGGAAGAGTGTGGTATTCCGGGTAGGCGAATCTGCCGTGGTTCGAGATATCCTGGCCGGCGCCAAAAAGCCGCACCTCCTTGCAATGGAGCAGCGCCTTGCATATCTCCAGGCCGATTTCCGTGCCTGCTGGAAAGACCAGGACATTCCGTCTTTTCATCGCCGTTCCGCGATTATCATGGAGGTTATTCTTTCAATCTCATCTGAGGTCAAGTCCGCATACATCGGCAAACAGAGGATCTTCAGGGCAATCTCGGCGGCAACCGGAAGATTGTCCCGGTGGGCCGAAGGCAACCCTCGATACATGGGAAAATCGGAGATCAAGGGATAGAAATAGCGGCGGGGATGGATGTCGTTTTCCTTGAACTTCCGATACAGATCGTCCCGACCGATCGGGTAGTCGGACTCCACCATGATGGGGAAATAGGCGTGGTTGGTAATTTTTTCATCGGTATCGTTGACGCAGCGTATCCCCTTCACCCCCTGCAACCGTTCGCGATAGGCCGTGTCTATTATTTTCCGGCGAGCAAGAACCTGGTCGATATACTGCAACTGCAAGAGTCCCAGGGCGGCATTGAATTCACTCATCTTGCCGTTGATGCCGGGGGCGACCACGGTGACTTCGTCCACATAGCCGAAATTCTTCAGATGGTCGATGCGCACCTTGGTCTTGGCGTCGGGACAGACAATGGCGCCGCCCTCAAAGGTGTTGAATACCTTGGTGGCATGGAAGCTTAAGACGGACAGATCGCCATGGCGGAGGATGCTGCCCCGCGCATCTTGCACCCCAAAGGCATGGGCGGCGTCGTGAATGACCCTGAGGTTGTAATTGTCGGCGATTTTCTGGATAGCCTCGACGTCGCAGGGATGCCCGTAGCAATGCACCGTCATGATGGCCGTGGTCTGCGGCGTGATTGCGGCTTCGATTTTCGTGGAATCGAGATTGAGGGTGTGCGGATCGATATCCACAAACACCGGCTTGATGCCGTTCCACAGCAAGGCATGCGAGGTGGCCACGAAGGAGTAGGGGGTGGTGATCACTTCCCCGGTGATGCGGAGCGCCTGCAATGCGGTGACCAGGGCCAGGGTGCCGTTGGCGAACAGGGCGATATGCGGCACGCCCAGATAATCGCACAGGGCCTGTTCCAGTTGCTGGTGAAACGGGCCGTGATTGGTCAGCCACTTGCTCTGCCATATCTGTTCGAGATAGGGGATGAACTCTTCCAGCGGCGGCAGGAAGGGCCGGGTCACATAGACAGGTGATGTTTTCCGGGGTTCTGTCACTGGTTATGCCTCTTGCTCCCCTTTATCCTTGTCATGCGGAATGCGGACCTCGAAGGACTCCGGCGGCAGTCCGTTACACCAGCGTTGCCACATAATCCTGAAGGCGCGTTCAAGACCGGCAGCGATCAGTCCTGGCTGACAAAGAACGGATTGACGCAAACGTGCCCGCAGCCCTTGCCGGACGTGGGCGAGTTCGGCAAGATTCCCTGCCCAATGTCTTCCCTTCTCGACAAATTCCGCTTTGCTGTGGGTGACGAACGATTCCAGACCCGTATGTCCCAACGCCCAGGTTCCGGTCCTGGCAGGTGCGGTTCCGCCCGCCAGGGTCAGTGTCGGCACCCCCATCCAGAGTGCGTGACAGGTGGTGGTGCTGCCGTTGTAAGGGAAGGTGTCCAGGCAGATATCGATCCGATGATGCAGCGCGAGGTACTCTTCCATAGAACACCTGGCATGAAAATCCAGGCGTTCCCGGGCAATACCCTCTTGGCTAAACCATGCGACCAGCATCTCGTTGTCCCCGGGTTGGGGCATGCCGCCCAGAATCATGCGAGCCTTGGGCAAGGCACGCAGAAGTTGCGACCACAGGGCAATGATGGCCGGGCTCAGTTTGTCGGACCGATTAAAACTGCCGAAAGTCACATGCCCACTGTTCAGGGCGGGAAGGGCATTAACCGGCGGTGCGTTATCGTAGGGCAAGAAAGGCACCGATCCGGGCAACTGCACCAGCTTTTCGGTGAATTGGTCGTCAAATTGTCCGGGAGGCAGGAAGTAACGGTCGGCCAGGTAGTAATCCATGGCTTTCAGACCTGTGGTTCCGGGATAACCGATCCAGCTCGCTTGCACCGGCGCCGGTTTGCGGGCAAAGCTCAACAGGCGATGCCCAGCGGTGTGGCTTGAGAGATCGATTAGGATATCAATGCGATCTTCCTTGATTTTTTGTGCCAGAGCAACGTCCGAGAGGCTGGCGATCCGGCACCAGTGTACCGGATACCCCCGCAGTCGCTGGGAAACGTTGTCTTCAAGGGTATGGTTGAAGTAGGCATGCAACGACAACCGTGAAGAGTGAGACAGGTGCGCGAAGATTGGTTCGATATAGCCAGCCACGACATGATGACGTAAATCGGCCGAGACAAAACCGACCTGCAAGCAGCGATCCGGGATGCGTGCGTTGGTGTGCTCCGGCCAATGAGCACGCAGGGGCGCTTCGTGCTGTTCGCCAAAACGGCAGTGTTCGGCAAACAAGGTCCGCGCATCCACAGCTTCGTTATGGCTGAGGGAAAACAGTAGGTTGCTGTGAGCTTGGGCAAAATCAGGTTTGATCGCCAATGCCTGTCGATATTCCCTGGCCGCGTCCACGGGTTGCCCAAGGTGTTGCAAGGCGGAACCGAGATTGTTGCGCGCCTCTGCGAAATCGGGCCTGATCGCCAACGCCTGGCGATAATTCCTGACCGCGTCATCGAGTTGACCGAGATCCAGGAGAATAACCCCCAGATTGTTGTGCGCCTCTGTATAGTCAGGGTTGATTGTCAGGGCCCGGCGATAACTTTTGACCGCGTCATCGAGTTGGCCGAGGTCCCGCAAGGCATCGCCGAGATGCCTGTGGGCAGCGGCGAAATCAGGTTTGATCCTGAGCGCCTGGCGGCAACTCTGCACCGCCTCGTCGGGTTGGCCGAGGCTTTGCTGGAGAGAACCCAGGTTACTGTACGCCTCCGAGTCATGGGGTGACAGCGTTGCGGCTTTTTTCATGGGCGCCAGTGCATCCGTCACCCGCCCCATCTGGTTGAGCACTACTCCCACCACCTTCCAGCCAAATCCGTCCCGGGGAAAGCGGACCGTCATCTCCTGGGCGAGGGCGAGTACTTCCGGGTACCGTCCTTCGGCAAACAAGGTTGCCAAGGTATTTCTTTCTTGCGCACTGGGGCTTTCCCCTTTCCGCATGCCCGATTTTTTTGCCGGTTTGCCCGATGCGGTCTTCGATTTCTTCAGAAGTGTTTTCAGGTTGCCCATCGATGCTCATTTGTGAAGGGTTGATGAATTTGTTTCTGTGCGTACGAGCAGCCTCCACATGACCGGAACCGCATCGACCGGGCCGGGTCTCTCCTGAAGCTCTTTCCCGCTCGGCAAGAGAGCAACGGAGCCGTTCTTCCGCTTCATGCCAGTCCCCGCATAAGGAGGTCTTCGAAATAGGTAATCGTGTGGCGCAAACCTTCCTCAAGCTGAACCGATGGTTCCCAGTGGAGCGTTTCCTTGGCGATCCTGATGTCCGGTTGCCGCTGGCGGGGATCGTCGACCGGCAGGGGTTGGAGAACGAGAGGCGATTGGGAGGCGGTCAAGGCAATGATTTTTTCGGCGAGTTGGCGGATGGTGAATTCACAGGGGTTCCCCAAATTGACCGGCCCCGTTACCCCATCGGGGCTGTCCATTAACCGGATAAAACCTTCTATCAGGTCGGATACATAGCAGAAGGAACGGGTTTGCTGCCCGTCACCGTAGAGGGTGATGGGCTTGCCCTTCAAGGCCTGGACAATGAAATTCGAGACGACGCGGCCGTCGTCAGGGTGCATGTTTGGCCCGTAGGTATTGAATATCCGTGCTACTTTTATGCGAAGATCGTGCTGGCGGTAGTAGTCGAAAAACAGGGTTTCGGCACAGCGTTTTCCTTCATCATAGCACGAGCGGCGTCCAATGGGATTGACATGCCCCCAATAGTCCTCGGGTTGGGGATGAATTTCCGGATCGCCATACACCTCGCTGGTGGAAGCCTGGAAGATCTTGGCTTTGACCCGTTTGGCCAATCCCAGCATATTGATGGCGCCGTGGACGCTGGTTTTGGTGGTTTGCACCGGGTCATGCTGATAATGGATGGGGGAAGCGGGACAGGCAAGGTTATAAATCTCATCGACCTCGACATACAGCGGAAACGTTATATCGTGCCGCATCAGTTCAAAGTGGGGATTGTTCAGGAGATGGAGAACGTTATCCTTGGCGCCGGTATAGAAGTTGTCGGCGCAGAGAACATCATGCCCCAGCGTGAGGAGACGTTCACAGAGGTGCGAGCCCAAAAATCCCGCGCCCCCGGTCACTAAAATCCGTTTTCGGAGAGAACTTCTCATAGTTTTTCACTCCTCTTTCGTTGTATCAGCAATGGAATCCGATTTCGGTTTGTTTTCAAGTCGACACTTCCCGGCTTGTCATTTTCACCAAGGGAGAAGAGCCCGAGAGTCCTCGTCCGCGTTCGGACAACAGCGCGGATTGTTATGGACGGATTTCCGGCAACGTGCCGATGGAATGCAAGAGGGACTTGGCCGTGTCGGTCCAGGTGAAACGGAGCATGTCCCTGCCCGCCTGTTCCCCCAGTCGCTCCATCTCCTGCCTGTTGTGGTAGGCGTATTCAATCTGGGCAACGAGCTGGTCCACCGAAGGCTCTTCCCAGTCGGCCCACAGGTCTTTATTGGAGTCGTAAATGGGGTAGGGGGTCAGTTGGTCCAGCAGTAGGCTGTTTTCCCGTGAAAGGACGTCTTTATGGCCGCTAGTATAGGAGGCGATGACCGGTTTGCCGCAGGCCATGTATTCCATCAGCACCAAATTGGTCCCTCCTTCGCAGCGATTCGGGAAGACGCCCAGATCGGTTTTCGCATAGATGGCCGCGAGCTGTTCATTGTCGATCGCCCCGATGGTGATGATCCGTTTGGGGTCGAGCCCGTTGATGCGATAGATGTGGTGCATGAATTCGTTCCAGTCATTGCCATACGGGCTGAACATGATATGGCGGGAGTGCTGAAACATTGCCATGGTTTCGGGCCAGAAATTGTACCACATGTTCATCAGAATGATATCGTTGTATTTTTTCTGAATTTTCCTGAAGGCGCTCAGCACAATGTCCTGACCTTTCCGCAGTTCGAATTTCCCCCCGGAGAAGACAATAAACAGGTTGTTTTCCTTTTTGGGGACAACAGGATAGAAGCGGTCGGGATCGATACCCTGGATGAGGAGGCTGCTGTTGGAAATGTCTTTGGCCAGCAGTTTCTGGTGACACCAGGAAGAGCCGGCGAGAACGAGGTCATAACGGCCTGCGTTTGTTTTCGATTGTTCGGTGAGTTCGTTCTCGAAAAAGGTGTAGCCGATGTTCCGGGAACCTCTGACGGGATGAAGCGGATTGAAGTCGCGGTCGGAGAGCGCATGGAACACCGTCCCCTGGATATCGGCAGGCGATGTCTCGTCAACTATCCGGACAGGATAATTGAGATTGCGCAACTCCTGCTCGATGTATTGACTGCACACTGCCCATCCGAAATTCTTTCCTTTTGCCAGGGCCAGATACAGTGGTTCATTCATACTGATTCCTCTCTTGTCCAGGGTGGCGGAACGATCAATAACCAAAGGCCTCTCGGCATTTATCAAGAAAATAGCGAGCCCTGGCCTCGGTCAGATGGTGTTTGTGCAGATGTTCGCGGCCATTCTGTTTGACGGCGAAATATCTGCTGTCGCTGGCGAGCAGCATATCGATTTTTTTCCGCAACGTCTCGGCGGAGTCGAAGAGGAGAATCTCCTCGGTGTCACGAAAACGGTGGGGAATGTAGAGCGGCATATCCTGCGCGATATGGACGCAGTTCATGGCGGCATTTTCCCAGAACCGGAAGGTGTCGTACCCCGCCCCCGGCAGACTGAGGACGAAGTAGCAGGACTGGAGCAGGCGGTAATAGTCGCGCCGGCCGAATCTGCCCTGCGGTTTCTGGTCGCCCGCCGTGGGAATGCTGGTGGTCGCGAACAAGGTGTCTTGATACCAGCCGCTTATTTTGTCGATGAACGCTTTTCGGTTGTCCGCTTGAGTGCTGCCGAGAAAACCGATGCTGTAACGTTTCTCTTCTTGTGCGAAACTGTCGATCAGGGTGTCGATTTCTCCGGGTAGTGCCATCGGCAGGGGGATACTGTAGTCGCTGCCATCGGTTTCCCTGCGGAAGACAAGGTAATTGCCCGGACGAATCCTGGCCGGAAAATCTTCGCCGTCAACAATGGCCAGCCTGCATTGCGGCGTGAATCCAAGATTACCGAAGCGTGCGAGACAGCGGACATCCGCAACGACAAGATCGAAGAAATCGTGTTGGATCTTGCTCTCGATGTCTTCCCGGTCGATCATACCGTCATCTTGAGGAAACCAGCCGGGCGCAAGCTGGTCCTCCGGGCAGATGCCCAGGCCGATGACGCCGGCGTAGAGGCATTCTTTCCTGGGATAATCGACCACCGCGGGCCCCAAGAGTTTGCGGAGCCCGTGGAGGAGGAGGTCCGGCACATAGTTGGGATACGAATCCGTCAGGAAAAGAATCTTCATCGACCAGGAGGAGGCTCGTTTTCCCCATGGAGCCGCTCGGAGGGGGTTTGCGTATGTGTTGGTTGCCGCATTGTTACTTCCATAGCACGAGACCTGTCCCCGACCAGTGGCCAAAGGAGGTGATGTCGAGTTTGGGGTGCCTGATCGAGCGCCACAGTTCAAGCATCACCGGCATGCGGATGTCGTCGAAGACGAACAAGGGATTTCGGGAGGCAAATTCGATGCTCTCAAAAAAATCGCAGAAGAAGTACTCCATCTGGCCGTCTTTGGCCGCATCGACAAAAACGATATCCGCCTGCGCCAGTTCGCTTTTTTGGGTCTTCGCCAGAACCGGGTTGCTCAAATCGACAAGACGTTGTTCGAGTTGCCGGTCGAAGTCGTCCTGGACAAGCCCCGAGCCCGGGTATTGGTGCCAGGGAATGATGTCGTAGGTGATGATCTTGCCGTTTTTGGGGAGGAATTTTTTCAGGGCAAGGGCGCTGGCTCCGGAGGCGGTGCCGATTTCAATGATCCGTCGCGGTTGCAGAAGCTTAACGAACGAAGCCAGCAGCTTGTAATGTTCGCCGGGCCAGAGTTGGACATAGGTTGCTGTTTCCCGGTCAAACCGTCCGGCTATGGTCGAGAGATCGATATGCAGCGCCGATTTCGCCGCTTTGATTGCAAGCAGAATCAGTTCGGCTCCGGGTTGGTACGGTTCGTCGTCCTGGCTGAGGGCGAGGGTGGGGATGGTGTGGCGGGCCACCCCCGGGTTGAACTGGCCATGGTTCCTGAAAACCGGGAGATCGGGGTGTTCCCGTTGTAATTGCTCTATTCCCTCGTTGGCCTGCGGATGGTGCCGGTCGATCAGCATGGCCTGGCGATAGGAAAAAAAGGCGGCGAAAGGTTCGCCGACGCTCCTGTGTATTTCTCCGAGATTGCTATAGAAATCGGCTTGATCCGGACTGAGAAGAATGGCCTGTTCGATCAGCTGGATGGCTTCCTGGGAGTTTCCCTTCTGGTGCAGCCCGACACCGAGCAGGTGCAGTGCTTCGGGGAAGGCGGGGGTGATCGCCAGGGCCTTTTGATACAGGTCGATCGCCGCATCGATCCGGCCCGATTGATGGCATGCCGCGCCTTGCTGAAAAAGGGTCAGACTGTCCATGGGATTCCTGTCGGTCGACCGATTGCGGTCAGGTGTTGAGTGGGAACCATTTTTCCAGGAATTTCCGCTGATTGTCCTGGAGGATCTCGTGGCGGTACACGGTCCTGCCCATGTAGTTGATGGGAACGTTCTCGGCGGAACCGGATATCCCCCACTCGTGTTCGTATTCTTTGACCGGGATAACATAACAGGCCAGTCCCGCGGTCAAGACCTGCATGCCCATGTCCCATTCTTCCATGAAGCAGGGGCTGTATCGCACGTCGAAATGCAGTTTGTGCTCAAGGAAACGCTGTCGATGGAGAGCGAAAAAGAACCCGGAGATATCGTGGGTTCGGAAAGGCTGCTCAAAATTACCTTTCTTGAAATACTGTAATATTTCCAGCTTCGCATAATCGTTGATCGTGCCTTCCGGCCCGACGAGGACGGCGTCGGGGAGGTGCAGGAGATGATATTCGAGCTGTTCCACCGCCTCTTTTTGGACGTGCAGGTCGGAGTTCAGGACGAAGACTACCTCACGCTCGCTCATATTTATTCCCGCGTTCCACGATCGGCTGACGCCGATATTGACACTGTTGTAGATAAATTTATCGATTCTGTCATGGGAGGCGAGCTCTTGAAACGATTTATCGCTGTTGAAAATACATATGACCTCGCCTTCAATATTCTCGAGATCGTCAAGTAGTGAAAATATATTATATTTCTTGTCTTTGTCTAAATGCAATATGGGGATGACGAAACTTTTGCCGATCTTGTCCATTTAATTAGAGTCGCTCTATGGTCATTTTGATTTCCGATGCGATGCTCTCGGGCATGGTGTCCATTGTCAATGTCCTGCTCAACTGATGTCTCGCTTTCTCATTGTTTCCCGACCGGAGCAGTATCTCTGCCGATTTTATCGGCAACATATAATCGTCCGGGTAATAATGGGAGAAAATATCGATGATGTCGTCAACCGACTGCCAGTTGCCGACCTGGGCCGCCTGTTCAAGGGCGTTGAGATAAGGTCTTGTTTCTCTTTCGATTTCATTTTCCAGGGTTTGTGCATCAAGCAGTTCGCCATAGAGGGCGGTGACCGCGTAATCACCGATGATCACCTCCATGACATCGGGAAGGCCGAGATGTTTCATGTTTCTTAACCGGTAATTCCGGTGATGGATTATGCCTTCGGTGTTTTCAAGATAGTCTTCGATCTTGAAATACATCTGCATGAAAAATCGTTCGAGGTTAGGGCGTTCCAGCAGACCGGGATAGACGAAGGTATGCCTGCTGGGGCCATATCCCATGGAATATTCCTGCGACGGCACGGAAAAATAGAGCGAACACCCCGGTTTCAGAACCCGGCGGATCTCGAAAAACAGCCGGTGGGGATTGGTGAGATGTTCAAATACCTCGTAACAATAGACGGCATCGAAAAAATCGTCGACAAAGGGCAGCGGCGATTCACTGACATCGACCAGATGGATGTTGGTCATCCCGCTTGTACGGGCGGAGTCGACAATGTGTTCGCTCACATCCGTGCCGTGTACCTCGTTGTTGTTGCCGAGCAGGGCCCGCAGCAAATCACCCGAGCCGAAACCTATCTCGAGAACCCTTGCATTGCTGACAAGCGGGAACACGCCAATGCCTTGGCCGGCGGGCGAATAGTTCCGATACACTGTTTCGGCAATAGTCATAGTGAAACGTTGTTGTCAAGGGGGGAGGAAGAAAATATTATTCAGCAGAGCCTGTTGCAGAATGAACGTCTTGTTTGCCGTGTCATATCGACCAACGGGAGAAATCTCTTCTTTAGCTTCCCGTGGGACAGTTCAAGATTCCCGAGGGACAGAATTAATTCTGTCCCCGGCTGACGTTAGCTGCCCCCGGACGACGAGAACAGATTTCTCGCTATCGCTCGAAATGACAAGAAAAACCGTTTCACTCTTTTTGGGGACAACGGGACGAATTCCATAATCGCGTCATTTCGCAAAAGGCTCGGCATACAAAACATTCCGGGTTGTTACTGCAAGATGAGGAGGCAAAGAGGCCGGCCCCTCTCCTGTCGGCAAGGTCATCTCGCATGGTTATTGCCAGATTCCCTGAATGATAAATGTCTCCTGCACGGGGTTGGGGCTCGCAACGGTCTCTTCCCAGAGACATCTATCTCCATAATTGTTTGTAAGTGAACGGGTTGATAAGTGCAAGCGTCTTTGTGCCCGTGCCTCGTCCGACATTGTCGATTTCCGAGTTATCGCGGATGCACTTCTATTATACTGAAACATGACGATTTTCATGATGGTGTCCCATGGGAGAAAGACGATCCGGGAACACTGTTCGTTTCCGGATCGTCAAGGCTGGAAGAGGGGTTATCCCTGGAGCAACTGCAGGGCGAGCTGTGGTGTCTGGTTGGCCTGGGTGAGGATGGACACGCCGGCCTGCTGGAGGATGTTGGCCTTGGTCATCTCCGAGGTCTCCTGGGCGATGTCGGCATCCATGATCCGCGACCGGGCGGCGGTCAGGTTCTCGGCGACATTCTGCAGGTTGGCGATGGTCGATTCGAACCGGTTCTGGATGGCGCCGAGATCGCCTCGTTGGGTATCGATCTTACCCAAGGCGGCATCAACGATCTTCAAGGCATCGTTGGCCCCTTGAATAGTGCTGATATCGATGGCGGTGACCTCCTCGAAGCTGGCGATGATATTCGTGTTCGCGGCAACGCTCAGGACGGAGCCGGACGCGGCGGGCACGCTGGAGGAGATGGTGTAGGAATCCTGGGAAGAGAACTCGACCACACCGGCCACCCGGGTGGAATCGGCGGCTCCGCTGGTCAAGGTCTCGGCGTTGCTGTCCCCTCCGGTAACATGCACGGTCGCCGCAGCGGTTGAATGGGTGAAATTACTGACCTGAATGTCTTTTCCTTCGGCCTGCACCAGGGTGATGTTGGCGCCGTTGGCAACTGCCGTTACCCCGGTGGTGCCGCTCTGATCGTTGATGACCGTCGCCAGTTCGCTGAGATCGGTGGTGGTGACCGAGGCATTGATCGTCGCGGTATTGCCGCCGGACCCGATGGTCAGGGTGACAACGCCGTCGGCGGACAGGGTATCGATAACCGCTTCAGTCCGGGCCGTGGCGGTCACGCCGGTGGTGGAGGCGGCATTGGTGACCAAGTTGGCGATATCCCAGGACGTTGCCCCGGCGCTGATGCTCACCGTGCCCACACCCTTGGAGCCGGTGATGGTCAGGGTCTGCGCGCCAATCGTGTTCGCTGCCGGCGGGGTGGCATTGGCGGTGACCGAAGACCCGGTCCCCTGATGGGCCGTGGTGTTGACGCCATCGTGGTAATAGCGGCCCAGATCGTCGGCAGCCATTGATTTGATCGAAAACCCGATGACTTCGTTAGGATTCGGACCGACCTGAAACTGCTGGGAAACAAAGGTGCCGTCGAGGATTTTCAGCCCGTTGAAGGTGGTTGAATTGGCGATGCGGTTCATCTCCGTCTTCAACTGGTTGACCTCGGCCTGCAGGGCGGCGCGGTCGGCGGCGGAGTTGGTGGCGTTGGCGGCCTGGACGGCCAGCTCGCGCATGCGCTGCAGGATATTGGTCGATTCCTGCATCGCGCCTTCCGCGGTCTGGGCCAGTGAGATACCGTCGTTGGCGTTACGGGCGGCCTGGTTGAGCCCGCGGATCTGGGAAGTCATCCGGTCGGTGATGGCGAGACCGGCGGCATCGTCCTTGGCGGAGTTGATGCGGAGACCCGAGGAGAGCCGCTCCATCGAAGTGGCGAGATCGCCTTGGGAACGGGCTAAATTTCTTTGGGCATTAAGGGACGCGACGTTTGTATTGATCGTTAAAGCCATGGTTTCCTCCATGAATTTTCGCCTCGGTCATCCAATGACGGACTCTTCGGCTCACGATACAAACGTAACTGCTCTCTCAATGCTCTGCTGTCTCTCGCCATACTCTTCGGAGTTTTCGGTGAGAGGCTTAAGTGTTTTTTTGCACAAAAAAGAAAAGACCGCCGGATTGTGCAATCCGGCGGTCTTGTATGAAAAAACGGGGGAAGGTGGGCTATTTGTCTGTTGTCGGCAGCGGCGTCCGGGTGTCGTAACGGGGATCTTCGAGAACGACCTGCAAGCCCCTGTTGGTTGCCGGCGCGTAGAGAATGGGGCCGGAGAGATTGAGGGTGATTTCTTTATTCTCGGATATGGAGACGATCGCCAGCACGTAACATTCACTTTGGGCATCGATCCCCAGTTTCTGGCGCTCGGTGTTGTCCGGGACAACCAGGTAATCGAGAAAAAAATTGGTGGGATCGGTGACGACAAAGGCAAAGGCCGGATCGTCGACGCATTGGATCCAAAAAAGCGGGCCTTGTTTTTTGTTCGGCATCACCAGAAAATTTTTCAATTGATCGAGGCCGACCAAGCCCTCCGGAAAGTTGAGGACATGGGACGGATCGTATTCTACCTCGCCAAAACGGGTCTGTATGGTTTTCATTTTTTCAACGTCCTGTCTGCAAGCTTGTCACTGAGGATATCCAGGTCGGTCATATCCCAACCGGCCGCTGCATCGATGTTTTCCTGACGAATGCGATCATAGACCTCCTGGCGGTAGATCTTGGTGTCCCGGGGGGCGTCGATGCCGACTCGGATGCCGCCGCTCTTCATTTCGATGATCTTGATCGTGATATTGTCGCCGATGATAATGCCTTCACCGGGTTTTCTGGTCAGCACCAGCATAATTGCACCTGTGAAAAAACTCGGACCAAGGTCCGGGAGTGGAAAGGGAGAAAAAACCAACCGCCGCCTACGGAAAGAGGGAGAACATCTCCCCGCGGCGGAGTTTTTTCTTTTCTTGACCAGTATTCAGCAAAAGATCAAGAAAAGCAAGCGGTTTTAATTGGTTGGCGATGTTAGAGGAAGTCGAGGATGGAGAGTTGCGAAACCTTGGAGGTGACGCTCAAGGCGGCCTGGAAGGCGGTCTCCTGCTGCACGATGGCGTTGAAGGACTCGATGGCGTCGGCGTCCTCGTAGCGGGAGAGGATCTGCTTGAGATCGATGCGCACCCCCTCCTGGTGATCCATTGCGGTTTCCACCCTGGTGGACCGGTTGCCGAGCTGCGAGCGGAGCCGACGGTTCTGTTCGGCGGCGCCTTCCAAGTCGCCCAGGCTGGTCTGCATGTCCGCCTGATTGTTGGCCCGGATCGCCTCTTCCGCCTGGGTCAGTTCCAGAAAGAGATCGTACCGGCCAGCCTCGGTGCTGTTGTTGGTCGGGACGGCCGGGTCCCAGGTTGTGGTGCCGAAAAAGAGATCGTTGCCAGTCAGATTGACCTGGATCAGTTCGCCGGTGGTGATCTCAAGGGAGGTTGTGTTCTTGTCTCCCTGGTACAGATAGGGCCAGGTCGACGAATCGTTGGCATTGTAGAGCAGTGGATCGTAGGCCGGGTTTTCCACGAAGGGGATGGTGTCCTCCTCGTATCCGGCAAAGAGATACTTGCCGTCGACCATGCCGTTGGCCGTGTCGAGCAATTCCTTGCGGAGCTGAACGATCTCGTCGGCGAGCACGGTCCGGTCCTCGTTGTTGAGCGTACCGTTGACGGCGTTGGTCATGATCTCCTTGGCCCGCTGCATGAGGTTTTCCACATGCTCGAGATGGCCGTCGGTCGCCTGCATGGTGTCGAGCGACTTGCCCATGGTTTCCAGGTAACGGTCGACATTGGAAAGCTGTTTGCGGGTGTTGAGCACCGGACGGATCGAAGCGGGGTCGTCCGAGGGGACGTTGAGTCTTTTCCCGGTCGCCCCGATCTTGCGCAGTTCCTCGAGCTGGGTGGAAACATCGTTCAGGCGCGAGCCCAGCATCCGGTAGGTGGTTCCCTGTGTGGCTTTCATGGCTTATCCCTTGAGCTGAAGGAGAGCATTCATCATTTCGTCGACCGTGGCCAAAAATTTGGCCGAGGATTCGAATCCGCGCTGGTACTGGATGAGATCGATCATCTCTTCCTCCAGAGAAACACCGGAATAGCCGTCCCGGAGGTTTTGCAATTGGATGGCCGCGTCTTCGGCGCCGGAAAGGGCCAGGTCGTTGCGGGCTGCCTCGATGCCGACCGTGGCCACCATCTGGCTGAAAAAATTGTCGAAGGTGTCGTTGGTGGCGCCCACCGTGTGGGTGACTTCCAACTGGGCGATCCGCAGGGCATTTTCGTTGTCGCCCGGTGCGGCGGCGGCATTGCCGGCGGCCGCCACCTGGGCGGCGTCGGTGAGGGCGACCGCGACATTGCGGCTGGCGACCTGCCCCGGAGGCAGGGCGGTGATGTCGTTGAAAAAGAGCCGTCCCGTGACCCCGTCCGAGCCGTATCCGGCCACGTGTTCCACGTTCACCGCGCTGGTCAGGTCGATGGCCAGGGTGTTGAGATCGTCGCGCAGGCCGGCGATGAAGACATCGCGGACCTCGAACATGCCCTTGAATTTTCCCCCGAGACTCTCAAGGGGGATGTCAAGCGTGGAACCGGCGATTTCAAGCTGGAGATTCACGTCCGTACCCACGGTCACGGTACTGATGGTTGCGGCGGTCTTGCCCTGCACCAGTGGCATGCCGCCCGGCAACTGGACGCAGAGCATGCCGCGGTTGTCGGTATAGGTCTGGACGCCGAGGGTTTCGGAGAGATCCTTGATGATCAGATCCCGCTGATCACGGGCGGCATTGGCCGTTTGGCCCGAGATTTCAGTCAGGTTGATCCGCTCGTTCAACCTGGCCACCTCCGCGATTTGTTCGTTGAGGGTTTCGACCCCGGCAATGATCTCGGTGTTCATGTTCTGCGCCACCGTGTCCAGTTCGTCGGTGATGCCGCGAAAGGCGTCGCCCAACAACTGTCCCCGCTGGATGACCACATCCCGTTCCACCTGGCCGCTGGGATTGGCGGTCAGCTCCTGCCAGGCGTCAAAGAAATCGTTGATCTGCGAAGCGAGGTTGTCCTCGGAAACACTGAAAATGCGCTCCAGCTCTGTCAGCGTGTTTGATTTTCCGGTCTCTTCGCCATATTCGACGGATTTGTCTTGCAACTGCCGGTTGATGAACAGGCTGTAGTCGCGGCTGACATCGGAAACCGTTACCCCCTGGCCGATGAAGAAGTCGCCGAAGTTGACCGCCGGGATCTGCATCAGCTCGGCACGTTGCCGGGAATAGCCAGGGGTGTTGACGTTGGCAATGTTGTTGCCGACGATCTCGATCGACTTCTGATTGGTCAGCAGGCTGGTCTTGCCGGAGTTTAAAGCATTGAGCAGGCTGGTCATGGGGTTTCCTGTCCCTGTCTCCCGCTGGCCCGGAGGCGCGGGAGGTGGTCAATACGTGGGTGGCAGGGGATGCCACGGTGACACACTGTTACGTTATGATACTATCGGCAGAAGTACGGGCCACCTTTAGTCTTGCAGGCGAGAATCTCGATCCGATCGCAAGCAGGGAGGAACTTGGCTGGGGATAGGCGGGTGGGAAAAGTCTAACTGGCCGCAGGGGGTGGCCGGGGTGGGAAGCGATGTGCGGAGAGGGAAAAAAAAGGGGGGGTCAGATCCGGCCGGAAAGCAGACGGCCGTTGATGATGGTATTCTGCGACAGGCCGCGTTGGCTGTAGGTGACCGGTACGGTCTTGCGGCCGAAAAACTCCATGGTGTCCTGAATCCAGTTCAGGGTTGCGCGGAACAGATAGGCATTGCGCCGATTTTCCCGTTGAATCTCCCGGGCGAACTGCTGGTCATCGGGATGGAGTGTGTGCAACGAGTTGAGTGCCCGGACCAGGGCTTCCTTGCGTTTGACGTCCGCCATCATCGCTGCGATATCGAGGGCCTTGGCGTGCTCGCGTTCGTCGCGGATGGTGTCGCGCAACTGGATCAGCAGATTCCGGACAGTCTCACGGTCCATACATCAACCCTCGACCAGGAAACGCAGCAGGCTGGAGGCAACCTTGTTCAGGTCGGGCTCATACTGGCCGCTGGCGACCTGGGCCTTGAGTTCCTGCACCCGGGCGGCGCGCTCGGCATCCTCGGCCTTGCCCACCCCCTGGGTCATGCTCGCGCCCTGCAGGGCCGAAGCGAACGAAGCGCCTTCCTTGCCTTCGCTCTTCGCCGTCTTCTGCGTCTCACCGGCCGGGCCTATTTTGTTGAGACCACCGATCTGTCCCATGCCTCTCACCCCAAAAAATTCCACAGTCATCACGTTCACCTTGGAAAAATGTCAGGCCACCGCCTTGGATTGCGCTACCCAGTCATCGAGCTTCTGCATCACCGCATCGTAGGTATCGTAGGAGATGTCAGGTAACCAGTCGCCGAAGGCTTTTTTGGCTTCGGCAAAGCCCTTGTCGATCCCTTCCTTGATCGCGTCGACACGAGAGGTATCACCACCGGCGATGCCGACGGCAAATTGAAAAATCCGCTCGGATGTCTGGTCCACGCCAAAATAACCGTCGTCGCTCACCAGTTCCTGGGCTTCCTCGGGAGTGACGGTGGCAATGTCGATTTCGCTGTCGCCGATAGCTATCTTGGTGTTGATGCCTTGTTCGTTCAGCAGATTGGCTACCAGGTTCCGCAACATGCCATACTTGGCCTCGTCCCCGGCGCTGAGTTGCATGCTGCCGGAGTAGGTAACGGCCAACGTGGACTCGCTTCGCAAACTGACTGTGTCGGAACTGGTTGTCTGCTCGTCCTTATTGCTTGAGCTTGTAACCACGGACACATCAAGGCTGGTGCGTTGATAGGCGAGTAGGGTGTTGGTGGTCTGGTTATGACTGATGTTTGCTACCATGGTTTTTCTGCCTCCCTGCAGTGTGTTCGGGCCATCCTGGTCCGTTCGTAACAGGAAAATGTTCTTCCTGTTGACACTGTATCGGCTGCGGCAAAAAAAAACTTTACCCAAAAAAACTTTTTTTAAAAAAATGACCGGGCAGGTGCTCACTTCCGGGAGGACAGCTTCTTCTCCATCTGGCGGTACATCTGGTCCGCCAGCCCCAGGCTTTGTTTCCGGGAAATATTGGTGGCGATTTCCTGGTCGAGCATTTCCTGGAAGGTCTCGGTGGAGGTATTTTTTGTAAAGAGGCCACTCTCGGGAACAGTCTTGCGCATGGCCTTGAACACGGATTGGATGAAGATCGCCTCGAAATCCTGACAGGATTTTTTCAGTGCCTCCTTGTCCTTCGGAGCGGACTGTGTTGCCGGTATTTGCTTGGTTGCGCCCAAAAGGAGGTTGGGGTCAAGATTCGTTTTCATGGGACCACCGCAAGGAAAGAAGAAAAGAAAAGTTGTGCTCTCAAAGAATGACCAATTCGCCCTGGAGTGCCCCGGCAGCCTTGATCGCCTGAAAAATGGCAATCAGGTCGCGCGGGGTGGCACCGATGGCGTTCAATGCCCGGGCAACTTCGCCGAGATTGACCCCCATGGGAAGCACCACCAGATTGCCCGCCTCTTCGGTCGCGCTGAGGGTGGTTTTGGGGGTCTGGGTGGTTGTGCCGGCTGCCAGTGGATTGGGTTGGCTGACATCGGCCGATTCGGAAACAATCAGATTGAGATTGCCGTGCGAGACCGCCACCGTGGCGATCCGAACATCCTGGCCCATGACGATGGTGCCGGTGCGCTCGTTGACCACGATTTTCGCCGGGCCGTCGGGATGGACTTCAATCCCCTCGAGGTCGGCGATGAAGGAGACCATGTCGCCACGAAAATTCGCCGGCTTGGCCACCTTGACCGTTCGGGAATCGACGGATTTGGCGGTTTGGGCGCCGAAATGGCTGTTGATGGCATCGGCGATGCGAGCCGAGGTGGTGAAATCGGTTTCCCGGAGCTGGTAGAGGATATCACCGGAGGGCGGCAGGGCATAGTTGACCGCCCGCTCGACAATCGCCCCCCCGGTCACCCGGCCGGAGGTAGTGAAATTTTTCTGCGCCTTTGCCGCCTTGCCGCCGAAGGAGATGCCGCCGACCGCCAGCGGCCCCTGGGCAACGGCATAGGTGTTGCCGTCCGGCCCTTTCAGCGGGGTCATCAAGAGGCTGCCGCCGGAAAGGCTGGAGGCGTCGCCCAGGGAGGAGACCTGGATATCGATGGCCGAGCCGGGACGAGCGAAGGGCGGTAGTTGGGCGGTGACCATGACGGCGGCGGCATTCTTGGTTTTCATCTGCTGGAAAACCTCTTCGGGCAGCGCCATGCCCATGCGCTTGATCATGTTGATGATGGCCTGTTTGGTGAAGACCGATTTCTTGATGTCATCGCCAGTGCCGTTGAGACCGATGACCAGGCCATAGCCCATGAGCTGGTTGTCCCGCACGCCCTCGATGTCGGCGAGATCCTTGATGCGGGTGGCCTGGGCGGACGACGCCATCCAGAGGAGAAAAACCAGGAGGAGAAGACCGGTGCACCGGGATCGAAGTTTCATACGCTTGGGCTCCCAACAGTCTTAAAAAGGCCAGGTGTTGTCGAATATCCGCATCAGCCAGCCCGGTTTCTGTTTGTCGGAAATCGACCCCTTGCCGGTGTAGGAAATCTGCGCGTTGAGGATGTTGCCGGAATCGACGGTGTTGCTGGCGGTGACATCGTACGGCCGGACAATCCCGGTCAGGTAGATGATCTGGTTTTCATTGTTCACGGTCACCGATTTGCCGCCCCGGATTTTGAGGTTGCCGTTGGGATAGACCTCGACCACCTGGGTGGTCAGGGTGGCGGCCAGATCCTCCGAGCGGGTGGTCTTGCCCTTGCCGGTAAACTCGTTGCCGGCGCTGGCCTCGATCATGGACGAAGGGGTGATCTTGGTTTTATCCTCCACGGTTTGTTCCAATCCAAAAAAGCTGGAAATACCGGCGGAAATACTAGAGTCGCGGGAGGTATCGGTGGAGGCTTCCTTGGAGGCCTTGGCCTGCTCTTTGATAATCACGGTGACGATATCGCCGACCCGGCGGGCCTTGACGTCCGCCAGCCAGTTGCCTTCGTCACCGTTCCACAGCGTCCCGGCCGACTGCGGTTTCGGATTGTCGACCACCGGCTCTTCCAGCGGTTGGACATTGGTGACCTCCTGGCTGTGGGGGGCGCAACCGGCGAGTATCACGGCGAGCACGACAGCGAACAGAGCCTTTTTCCCTTTCCCCGCAGCCAGGAGAAAAAAAGACAGGGGGGAACGAATCGAGAACCAGTGCATGCCTAAAACTCCACGGAAACCATGCCTGGCCCATCGACCCGGCAATGGATCATTTTGTTCGAACTGATATTCTTCACCGGGATGGTCTCGCCCAGCCGACCCTCGGCCTTGGCAAGGCCGCTGGTGGAGAGCTGCAACGAACCCTTGCGGGCAAAGATTTTCACCATTTCCCCGTCCTTGATCACCGGCGGCAAGACAATGTGCTCCGGCTTGAGCACCACGCCGGCATTGACCGTGCGTGCCACCTGCTTGCCGATGATCTCTTCCTTAGCCAGGAGAGGGTGTTCGAGGTCACCGATATCCCGGGATTGGAGAACAAGGTTCGCGTCTGTGAGGACATCGCCTTTATGCAAGGTTGTCGCTGCGGTTACCACCTCGGCAACAACCTCCAATCTCCCCCGGACGACACAGTTGCCGGCGGCTTTACCGTCGACGAACAAGGCGATGGTGAAACTGGTGCTACCCATGATTCCAGGCCGGGACGGCGTGATCTTCCAACTCAGTTTCCCGGCCGGCAAGGTCAGCTCTTCCGGGGCCCGGAGCGAGGTGAAGCGCACTTCGGCCTTAGGGAGTTGGGCGCTGTTTTCCTTGAGATAGGCGGCGATCATCTCCTGCACCTGTTCCTTGCCCAGCGAATTCCCCTTGCGTTCGACAACGATCGTCTGGCTGCCCTGCCAATCGACATCGGCCACCTCGGGCCGGTTGCGCAGGCTGTTGATCACCGAGACGACATAGAACTCTTTGGTCTTTCCCGGCGCGGGTGCGGCCGCCACCGGCAGTCGGCCGATGGCCTCGGTTTCGCTGCCCCCGGGTGTAATCACCGCGATATCGGCCAGCACAATCCGGGGGCCGGCCACGACGGCCTTGGCCTGAAAATTGATCGATATTTGGGCGGACGCAACCAGCGGATCGAGCAACAGCCAGGGTAGGGCCAAAATAAAAATCCAATAAATCAAAAAATTACACCATGTTGGTGACGGTTTGCATCATTTCGTCCGAGGTGGTGATCACCTTGGAGTTGATCTCAAAGGATCGTTGTGCCGTAATCATCTGGGTCAATTCCTCGACCAGATTGACATTGGAGTTTTCTACATACCCCTGCAACAGGGTACCGATGCCGTTTTCGCCGGGAGTACCGATCAGGGCCGTGCCCGAGGCCTCGGTTTCGTGGAACAGGTTCTTGCCGATGGCGACCAGACCGGCATCGTTGACAAAATCGGCCAGGTCGATATTGCCCAGTTCGGTCGAGGTGGTGTCGCTGCCGAGAATGGCGCTGACCACACCGGTCTGACTGATGGTGATCTGGAGGGCATCCTCGGGGATAACGATCTCGGGTTGGATGGGATAACCGTCCGAGGTGGTGATCCTGCCGTCACCGTCGAGCTTGAGATTGCCGGCCCTGGTGTAGGCGGTCGTGCCGTCGGGCATGGTCACCTGAAAAAAGCCGGCGCCTTCGATGGCTATATCCAGGGTGTTGCCCGTCTGGACGATATCGCCCTCGGTGAACACCTTGGTGATTGCCGCCGGCTTGACGCCCAGTCCCACCTGAATGCCGGTGGGCGACTTGGTGTCGGCCGAGGTGGGGGAACCGGGCACCTTCATGATTTGATAGAGCAGGTCCTGGAAATCAGCCCGACTCTTTTTGAAACCGGAGGTCGAGACGTTGGCCAGGTTGTTGGCAATGACGTCCATGTTGAGATTCTGGGCCGACATGCCGGTGGTTGCTGTCCACAGTGATCGCATTTGTTAAGCCTCGTTTGCGGCATCTTCGCCGTCAGAAGTCAAAAAAAGAACAATTAACCGATCGAACCGAGTTCATCCTGTTTGTCGCTGAGTCTGGAATAACTCTCAATCACCTTGGTGTGGGCCTCAAAGGCCCGCTGGCTGGCGATCATGGCGGTCATCTCCTCCATCATATTGACGTTGGAGGTTTCGAGATTGCCCTGGATCACGCGGTATTCGGCCAGGGGTTGGTCGGCGCCTTCCGTCAGCTTGTAGAGCGCATTGCCGGTCTTGACCAGTTGGTTCTGGTCCTCGACCGAGAACACCTGGATCTGGCCTGTTTGTTCACCGTTGACGGAAATCTCGCCGGATTCGGCAATGACGATATCCTTGCCGAGCGAGGTGTCGATCTGCAAGGGGCTGTTCCCGGCGCCCAGAACGGTGAAGCCGTCCTCGGTTTTGACCATGCCGTTGCTGTCGAGCATCAGCCGCCCGGCGCGGGTGTAAAATATTTCCTCGCCTTTCTGCACCTTGAAGAATCCGGGGCCGTCGATGGCCACGTCCAGGGGGCGGCCGGTGGTTTCCATGCCCCCCTGGCTGAAATCGGCGCTGATCGTGCGGATGCGGGCATGGTTGATGCCCCGGGTCTCGCCGGTTTGCTTGGCGCCTTGCAACAGGGCGGCAAAACTGAGGCGATCCTTTTTGAATCCGGTACTGCTGACGTTGGCCAGATTGGAGGCGATATTGTTCATCGCCTGTTCCCTGGCGAGCGCTCCACTCAGCGCGCTGTATTTTCCCGAGACCATGGGCCTCCGTTGCGGCGGGTTACAGGTTGAAGGGGTTTCTTTTCTTGTCGGTAACCGCTTGGTGCTTCTTTACGGGAAAAGACGGGCCAAGGCCGGTCAGCGGCCGATTTTGGCCATGTGGCTCAGGCTGAGCAGTTGCCCCGCTTCAACCCGGGAGATACCGAGGATGGCGGCAATCTCCTCGGCGTCCATCCCCTGCGAGGCCAGTTTGCCGAGAATCCGGTATTTTTCCGGGGGCTGCTTGTCGACTTTGGCCATGTTCTCCAGCCGGGGACGCTGCAAGTCGGTGGTCAGGCTTGCGGCCTTCAGGCTGGCGCTGAAAGCCTTCCGGGCCGTTTCAAACCCCTCGTCGCGGAGGGCGTCGTCGATCTTGCGCTGGAGGGCCACGATCCGCTCGGCCTGCTGTTGCCGCACCGTGCGCTGGCGCTTGACCAGCAGCAGGAACAGGGGCAGGCAGAGAGCAGCGACAAAAAACGTACCCAGGGCGACAGGGGTGAAGGTCGGCATAACTTCCTCGTGAACAGGGTTCAGGGTTCGTAGAATTCGGAATTGATCAGTTTGACGCGCAGTTTCAGCAGGGCCTGGCTGTGCAGTTGGGAGACCCTGCCTTCGGAGACGCTGAGCACCTCGGCGATCTCCTTCTGGGTCAGCTCCTCGTAATAGTAGAGGGCGATGACCAGCCGTTCCTTTTCCGAGAGTTCTTCCAGGATTCCGGCGAGCAGTCGGGTCATCTCCTCTTTTTCCAAGAGTTCGGCCGGGGCCGGTCCGCCGATGTCCTCCAGGTTGTCGAGAAAACTCCTCCCTTCCTCGGTATGATCGAGGGTTTCATGGAGACTGACGCAGCCCAGATGGCTGACCTCGGTCAGCAGATCGCGGTATCCGTCCAGGGGCAGGGCCATTTCGGCGGCCATCTCCTCTTCCTCCGGCGAGCGGCCCAACTTCCGCTCCAGGCGGAGCATGGTCTGGGTTAACTGGTTTTGTTTGTCGCGCATGGAGCGGGAAAACCAGTCGAGCTTGCGCATCTCGTCGAGAATGGCGCCGCGCACCCGGTATTCGGCAAAGGTCTTGAACTTGACCCCCTTGGTGGCGTCGAATTTGTTCGCTGCATCGATCAGGCCGACCATGGCAGCGCTGATCATATCCTCCTTGGTCATGAAGCTCGGCACCTGGGGGGTCATGCGCTGCACCACCAGTTCGACCAGGGGCATGTTCTCCCGGATCAACTGCGAACGGTCATCGAGGGGCGGCACCGGCGGCAACATGGCGATCATCTCTGGGCAGAGGGCAGGGTAACGGCGCGCATGGCCTATTTGGCGCCGAATTCCAGCAACCGTTTCCAGAAAAACTGGATCGATCCCTTGGGTTCCAGGGTCTGGGGCTCCTGGACAATGGTGCGGGCCAGGGCTTCGAAGGCGTGGCTGGTCCGGCTGTCGGGGAAGAGCTGCACCAGGGTCTGCTGCTTGCGGATGGCATCCACCATCAGCTTGTCGCGAGGGATCGAGCCGATGTAGTCGATCGAGATGTCCAAGTAGCGGTTGGCCACCATGGTGAGTTTGCGATAGACGTCCAGGGCCTCTTCTTCGTTCTTGATGAAATTGACGATCAGGTTGAAGTGCTTCTCGTGGTACTGGTTGGAGAGCAGCTTCATCAGGGCGTAGGCGTCGGTGATCGCCGTGGGTTCCGGCGTGGTCACCACCAGGATTTCCTGGGCCGCGGTGTTGAAATAGGTGACGTTTTCCGAGATGCCGGCCTCGGTGTCAATGAGCACGAAGTCAAAATCGTTGTTCATCTGGTCGAGCGCTTCCAGAAGCCGCATCTTCTGCTGGGAATCAAGTCGGGTGAACCGCTGGACCCCGGAACCGGCCGGTAGGATCTTGATGCCGTCGGGGCCATCGGTGAGAATCGATTCCAATCCCTGCTCGCCGGTGAAGAAGTGGTTGAGGTTGTGGCCCGGCGCCAGCCCGAAGACCACATCGATGTTGGCCAGGCCGAGGTCGGCGTCGAGGATGAGGACCCGCTTGCCCATGCGGGCGAGCAGCACCGCCAGGTTGGCCACCACGGCCGTTTTGCCGACGCCGCCCTTGCCGCTGGTGATGGAAAAGACCCGGGTCGCGGTCCGCCCGGACCGTTCTTCAGGCCGCTCCGGGCTGATCATGGCCCGCAAGGTGCCTGCCTGGTCTGTGGGTCGAGGTGCTTGATCAGCCATGGTTCAGGTTCCCGTGGTCGTTCATGATAAGGTCGGCAATGTCCGCAGGCGAGGGCATGAGCAGGTCCTCCGGAACCCGCTGGCCATTGGTGAGAAAGGAGATCGGAGTGTCGTTTTTATAATGGATGTTGAGCAGCACGCCCAATTGATCGCATTCATCGATCTTGCTGAAGATGAAATTGCTGATCGGCAGGATGGAAAATCGCCGGATGGTCTCCTCGATTTCCCGCTCCCTGGTGGTCGCCGAGAGCAGGAGATGGTTCTCGATCGCCAGTTGCGGCCGGAGAAAGGCGGCCAGTTCCTGGATGTCAAGACCGTTTCTCGGGCTGCGGCCGGCGGTGTCGATCAGGACCAGGTCGACGTCGCGGAACTTTTCCAGGGCCAGTTCCAACTCGCGGGGGTTGATCACCACCTCCACCGGCAATCGCATGATCTCGCCGTAGACCTTGATCTGCTCGACCGCGGCGATGCGGTAGGTGTCGATGGTGATCAGGCCGATGCGGCCGCCGTGCCGGCCGAGGTAGTGGGCCGCGATCTTGGCCAGGGTGGTGGTCTTGCCGACGCCGGTGGGCCCGATCAGGCTGAGGCGGCGCTGACGGGTCAAACAGCCGTCAAATACTTTCTCCGTGCTGAACAGACGGGCGATAGCCGCCTTGAGAATGGCGGTCAGGTCGGCACTGTCGAGATGGCGCCCCTTGTCGATGGTCTCGCGGGTGAAGCGGGCCACCACCTGGGCGGTATCGGGGTTGATGCCGTAGCCGGTGAGGAATCCGGTCACCGGGTCCATGGGGCTGGTGCCGGCGGGAACGGTGAACTCCGGCTCGACGTAGGGGGCGCTGCGCAGGGCCGCGGGATCGAGGCCGGTGATCCGGTTGGAAAGTCCTTTGACCAGGCTGCGCAGTTCCGCCAGTTCGTTGTGGATGTCCTGACCGGCCGGTGGCGGTTCCCGCCGCGCGGTCACCGGGGGAGGCGGGGGCGGTTCCGGCTCGGTGCGTGCCCAGAGCTCCTCGTAGGAGAGGTCGCGCTGGTACAGGTTCCGTTCCGCCGGCTGGGCCGGCCAGGAGCGCCGCGATCCGTGCCGCGGCGGCTCTGGGGCTGCTGCCGGTTCCTGCCAGTTGGTATCCACGGCGGCGGTGATCTCCATCATCGGTTTGCCGAGCATGCCGAAGGTGCCGCTACGGATGGTGCGGGTGGAGAGGATGAGGGCGTCCGGCCCCAGCGCCTCCTTGACCATTTTCAGGCCCGTGGCCATGTCGTGTGCTTCAAAGACTTTAACTTGCATCGATGGTCACCGTTCCGATGGATTGAATGCGGATCTGCGAGGTGATCTCGTTATGCGACAGCACTGCCAGGTTGGGGAAATAGCGCTCGGTCAGGCGGCGGACATGCGGCCGAATCTGGGGCAGCACCAGCAACACCGGCTGCTGGCCGCCGGTAAAGGAGGCAAGCAGGGTATTGAGGCTGTCGAGGATTTTCTGGGCGGTCTTCGGGTCCAAGGCCAGGTAGCTGCCGCGCTCCCGGTGCTGGATGGCGGTTTGGATGGTTTCCTCCACCTTGCGGTCCATGGTGATCACCGGCATGGTGTTGTCGTTCTGGATATGGGCGGCGGAAATCGACCGCGACAGGGCATGGCGGACGTATTCGGTGAGGATGTCGGTGTCCTGGGTCATGTGGGCGTAGTCGGCCATGGTCTCCAGGATGGAGCGCAGGTCGCGGATGGAGATCCCCTCGCGGAGGAGATTCTGCAGCACCCGCATGACATTGCCCAGGTTGAGCACATGGGGCACCAGCTCTTCGACCAGCTTGGGATAGGTCTTGCCCAGGTTGTCGATCAGGGTCTGGGTTTCCTGGCGGCCGAGGAGCTCAAAGGCGTGCTTCTTGATCACCTCGCTGATGTGGGTGGCCATGACCGTGATGCAGTCGACCACGGTGTAGCCGGCGATCTGGGCGCGTTCCCGCTTGTCCTCGGCGATCCAGATGGCCGGCAGGTCGAAGGCCGGCTCCCTGGTGGGCAACCCCTTGATGGTCTCGGTCACCAGGCCGGGGTCCATGGCCATGTAGTAGCCGGGCATCATCTCGGCGCTGGCGATGGTGACCCCTTTCAGGCTCAAGGTGTACTGGTTGGGGTTGAGCTGGAGGTTGTCCTTGATGTGCACCGGCGGCACGATGAAGCCGCTGGTCAGGGCAAACTGCTTGCGGATCGCCTGGATGCGGGTGAGCAGCTCGCCGTCCTGGGCGGCGTCGACAAAGGGGATCAGGCCGTAGCCGACCTCGAGCTCGATCAGGTCGACGTTGAGCATCTTCTCGTAATCCTGGTCCGGCTTGACCACCGGTTGCGGCCGCTCCACCACCGCTTCCGCAAGCTTCTTGGCCGCCTCGGCCTTGTCGAGACGATAGGCGAAGAAGGCCAGGGTGGCGGAGATGGTGAGGAAGGGGAGAAAAGGCATGCCGGGAATCAGGGCGAAGCCGAGGAGGATCGCGGCCACCACCCACAGGGCCTTGGCGTAGCGGGTGAACTGGGCCTTGAGCTCGGAGCCGAAATCGTCGCGACCGGCGGAACGGGTCACCAGCATACCGGCGGCGGTGGAGATGATCAGGGCCGGAATCTGGGCGATCAATCCTTCACCGACGGTGAGGATGGTGTAGTTCTTGGCGGCATCGGCCAGCGGCATGCCCTTTTGCAGCACGCCGATGATGAAACCGGCGCCGATATTGATCATGGTAATGATGATGCCGGCGATGGCGTCGCCGCGGACAAATTTCGAGGCACCGTCCATGGCGCCGTGGAAGTTGGCCTCGTTGGCGATCTCCTCCCGCCGTTTGCGGGCCGTGATCTCGTCGATGAGGCCGGCGTTGAGATCGGCGTCGATGGCCATCTGCTTGCCCGGCATGGCATCGAGGGTGAACCGGGCCGCCACCTCGGCGATCCGGCCGGCGCCCTTGGTGATGACGATGAAGTTGATGATCACCAGGATAACAAAGATGACCATGCCGACCACGTAGGAGCCGCCGACCACGAATTGGCCGAACGCTTCGATCACGGCCCCGGCCGCGTCCATGCCCTCGTTACCGTGGAGGAGGATCAGCCGGGTCGAGGCGACGTTGAGCGAGAGACGGAAGAGGGTGGTGACCAGGAGAATGGAGGGAAAAATCGAAAACTCCACCGCCTTTTCGGTGTAGAGACTGATGATCAGGATGAGGATGGCGATGGTGATGTTGAGCGACAAGCAGAGGTCAAGGATCATGGGCGGCAGGGGGATGATCATCAGCATGAGAATGCCCATCAGCCCCACCGAGGCCATGATGTCGCTGCGCTGCAGAAGTTCCGAGGGCCGAATCCGGCCGAGCAGCGTTTGCGTCCCTGTTGCTTCCATTCCCTATCTCTTCCCTTTCAACGAATAGACATAGGCCAGAATTTCGGCCACCGCCTTGAACAGTTCTTCCGGGATCGACTGTCCCACTTCCACCTTGGAATGCAATAATCTTGCCACCGGCGGGTTCTCGACCAGGGGGATGCGGTGCTCGCGGGCGATTTCCCGGATCTTTTCCGCCACCAGCTCCTGCCCCTTGGCCAGGACCACCGGGGCTTCCATGGTGCCGGCCTCGTACTTGATGGCCACGGCAATGTGGGTGGGATTGGTGATGACCACGTCGGCAGTAGGCACGGCGGCCATCATCCGCTTCCGGGCCATCTGCTGCTGGATGGAACGGATTTTTGACTTGATGTGCGGATCGCCCTCGGTCTCCTTCATCTCCTCCTTCTGTTCCTGTTTGGTCATCTTCATCTTCTCCTCCATCTCCCAGCGGACAAAACCGTAGTCGAGGATGGCGAGCGCAATCATGATCGCCGCCACCTTGGCCATGACCAGGGCCGCGGTCTTGGCCAGATAGAGGATGGTGGAGTCCACCGGCATGTCGGTGAGGACCAGGGCCTGGTCAAACTCTCCCAGGACGGTCTTGTAGGCGACCCAGCCGATCAACCCTACCTTGAGCAGGGACTTGATCACCTCGACCAGGGAGCGTTTGGAGAAAAAACGGGCCATGCCCTTGATCGGGTCGAGTTTGCTCAGATCCGGGATCAACGGTTCGGTGGTGAACAGCCAGCCGATTTGGAGAAAAGTGGAGAAAAAACCGACGATCAGGGCGGTGAGGAAAAGCGGCGCCAAAACCATGGCCATGCCGGCGCCGAGGTGATAGGCCAGTTGCATCAGGGAGCTGGGGGTCACCGCGTATTCGCCGCTGGTCTGCCAGACGGTGGTGAGCATTTCCCGGAGTCGGCCCCAGAAGACCTGGGCGAAGAACATCCAGAACAGGAGCAGCAGGGTGAACATGGCCGCGGTCTGGACCTCGCGGCTCTGGACCACCTGGCCCTTTTTGCGGAAATCGGCCCGTCGTTTCGCCGATGGGGATTCGGTGCGTTCCCCGGTACTGGTCTCTTCGGCCATGGCGCCCTAGTGGTGCGGATCATTCGCCGGCGCGAATGACGGTTCCTCGGCAGGCCGCAACCCCATGCAACGGCCCTTCTTGGCGGCTATTTTGCAAATAGCAGACCTGAATGGAGGGCCGGTGGCGCCCGAGCCGAAACAGCGACGGGGAAAGGGCGTCAAGAATTATCTGAGTAACTGCATGAGGTTGAGGATGTTTTCCCCCATGGTGTCAAATTCACGGCGCAGAATTCCGAAGGTGGCGCCCAGTGTCAGGCCGATGACTAGGAAGGCGATGCCGATGTTGAGCGGAAAGGAGAGCATGAAGACATTGAGCTGGGGAAAGACCCGGGCGAGGATACCGAGCACCAGATTGGCGAGCAGGAGCAGGGCCAGGACCGGGGCGCTGAACTTGACCCCGAGGACGAACATGTGACCGGCCAGGCGCATCAGCTCCTGGGGGGCGCCTTGGGTAAAATCGAGGGTGCCGGGCGGCAGGAGACGGTAGGAGTCGACGATGGCGCGGAAAAAAAAGTGGTGCATGTCCAGGGCGAGGAAGGCCAGCAGGGCGAGGATGTTGACGAACTGGCTCATCAGCGAGAGCTGCTGGGTAGTCTGCGGGTCAAAGATGTTGGCGGCGGCAAAGCCCATCTGGTAGCCGATCACCGTGCCGCCGAAATTGATCGCGGCAAAGACCATCTGGGTCACCAGACCGATCATGACGCCCAGCAACACCTCGTTGACGATCAGCAGGCCAAACTCGGTCAGGGAAAGGGCCACCTTGGGGCTGTAGGGGACCATGGCCGGAAAGAGGAGCAGACAGGTCATCACCGCCAGGCCGACCTTGAGCCGTCCGGCCACCTGGCTGCCGGTAAAGGCGGGGATGGCGGCCACCAGGGCGATCACCCTGGCCAGGCAGAGGAGAAAATCCTGGAGCTGGTGCAGGGGGATGAACGGCAGGTCCATAGCCTCGTGCCCGCCAGAACCTCTACCGACCGACCGTGGCGATCTGGGTGATGATGCCGGTGGTGAAGGTGACCAGCAGGTCCATGATCCAGGGGCCGAAGAAGAGCAGGGTGACAAAGACGGCGACGATCTTGGGGATGAAGGTCATGGTCTGTTCGTTGATCTGGGTGGCGGCCTGGAAGATGCTGATCACCAGGCCGATCACCATGGCGGCGATCAGCATCGGGGCCGAGGTGAGCAGGATCGTTTCCACGGCCTTTTTGCCGATATGGATGACGGCTTCCGGTGTCATGACAGTCCTCGCGGGGGAAGGTGGGGGCGGTTCAGCCGAAGCTCTTCATCAGGGAGCCGATCACCAGTTGCCAGCCGTCGACGAGCACGAACAGCAGCAGCTTGAAAGGCAGGGAAATGACGATTGGCGGCAGCATCATCATGCCCATGGACATCAGCACCGAGGCCACCAGCATGTCGATCACCAAAAAGGGCACGTAGAGCATGAACCCCATCTGGAAGGCGCGTTTCAATTCCGAGAGCATGAAGGCCGGAATGAGGATCGATGAGGCGACCTCTTTTTTATCGGCCGGCTGTGCCTCCTTGGTGATATCGATCAGCAGTTGCAGTTCGCTTTCCTGCACCTGGGAAAACATGAAGTCGCGCATCGCCTCCAGCGAGCGTTCCAGGGCCTGCTGTTGGGTGATCTTTTCCCGCATATAGGGTTGCAGGGCCTGGGTGTTGATGGTGTTGAAGGTCGGGGCCATGACGAACAAGGTCAAAAACAGGGCCAATCCCAGCAGCACCTGGTTGGGCGGGGTGTTCTGGGTGCCCATGGCCTGGCGGACAAAACCGAGGACAATGACGATGCGGGTGAAGGCCGTGGTCATCAACAGGATGGCCGGGGCCACGGTGAGCACGGTGAGGACCAGCATCACCTGGAGGGCGGTCGAGACCTCGGCCGGGGTGTTGGCCTCCTTGATGCCCAGGGAGAGGGTGGGCAGATTGACCGCCAGGGCCAACTCCGGTGCCAGCAGCAGGAACAGGCCGAGGCAAAAGGCAAATCGTTTCATTGCTGCTCCGCCAGGAGGGTGGGAAAATCCGGCTGTTGTTGATCAGGCTCTTCGGAGAGGTCGGCCAAAAGCTGGATGGAACCGGCACTGACCCCGAGGAGATATTCCCGGCCGCGAACCCTGACCAGGGCCAGGGCCGATTTCGGTTGCAGCGGACGCAGTTCGATGATGGTGATGGCGGCGTTGCCGCCGATTTTGCCCAGGAACAGCCTTTTTTTCGACAGGCCGTAGAGGGCGAGGATCAGGCCGACCACCACCAGCAAAGCCCAGGCGGTGCGCAGCAGGGCCGAGGTCATGGACGGCGGTTCGGCGGCCCAGGCCATTGTCGGAAAAAGGGTCAGAAAGAGCAAGCTCAATGCCGGCATGGGTCAGCCCAGATTTTCGATCCGATCCGATTGGCTGACCACCTCGGTCAGCTTGATGCCGAATTTGTCGCCCACCTTGACCGCCTCGCCCCTGGCAATGAGCCGGGAGTTGACGTACAGATCGAGCGGTTCGCCGGCCAGTTTGTCGAGCTCGACCACATACCCCTCGCCCATCTGCAGGAGATCCTTGAGCAGGATGCGCGCCCGGCCGACCTCGACCGAAACCTGCAAGGGGACGTCGTAGAGGAATTCCAGCTCCCGGGCCAGGGCGCTCTGGCCGGTGCGGGCTGAGGAGTCGTGCTGGTTGTCCTTGAGCAGGGCGGCGGTTTCCTCGGGGTTGAGGGTATTGAATCGCTGCGGTTCCAGCGTCTCAGGTGCTGCCATGAATGCCTCCTAATCGATTGCTGTAGCGGCCGGTGACGTGAAAGGCCTTTTTGCCGTTTCTCTCGCCGGCGATGGCCTGAAAGAGCGGTTGATCCTCGACCAGGATGGTGAGCGGCTGATCGGGGTTGTAGTGCAGGTCAACGATATCACCGGGTTGGAGAGCGAGGATGGTGCGAATGGTCATGTCGATCTGGCCGGAACGGGCGATCACCCGGTTTTCCATTTCCAGGGCTTCATGGGCAATCTGGTCGGTCCAGGTGTTGGCGGCGGCCTGGGAGATGGTGACCAGGGCCTTGAATTTTTCCCGCAGCGGCTCCAGGGTGAGGTAGGGGATAATCATCCGCATCTGGCCGCAGAGCTCGCCGGCCAGCCGGATGTTGAAACGGGTGACCAGCACCTCGATCTCGGGGTCCACGATGCTGACCAGACGGAAATTGTTTTCCACCTTGGTGAGTTGGACCTGCAGGTCAACCACCGGCCGCATGGCGTTGTGCAACTCGTTGCAGATATCGGCCATGACGTTTTTCAGCAGGGTGATCTCGATGGTGGTCAGGTTGCGGTCCAGGGCGAGCGACTCGCTGGACTGGGCCGAGCCGAGCATGATCTCCAGCAGGGTGAAGGCCATGAGGGTGTCGAAATGAAAGAGGCAGCCGTGTTTGAGGGGGGAGATGCTGTAGATCCCGACCGCGCCCTGGCTGTTGAGATCGATCAGGCTTTGCTGGAATCCGGTGGTGACGATTTCTTCCCGCTCAACGCTGAAGTTCCGCAGCATGGTATTGGTCAGGCTGGTGGAAAACTTGCGCCCAAAACTGTCGAGAACGATGTCCAGGTTGGGAATACGCATCTCGCCGCTGATTTGGGTCCGTTCGTACACCCTGAACAGATCGAGCTGGGCGGCGGCGGAAATATGCCGGGGCCGGGGCTGGCCGTTTTCGACCAGATCGGTCGAAACCTTGCCCGCCTTGATGGCGGCCAGCAGGTCGGCTATTTCTTCTTTGGTCAGTAACGGTTCCACGGGATTTACTGGACCACGAAATCGGTCAGGTAGATATTGTTGACCTTGCCGGTTTTGAGAAAGGAATTGATCTTGCTTTTCAACTCGGCCTTGACCTGGTTCTTGCCCTGGATGTCCTGCAACTCCTCAAAGGTCTTGTTGCCGATGAGCAGCAGGATGGCGTCCCGGATCTGCGGCATCCGTTTGTTGACCTCATCCATGGTGCTGTCCTTGTCCAGCTCCAGGGACAGCGAGGCCTTGACATAGTGGGCCTGGTCGGTGCCGATGATGTTGACGACGAATTCCTTGATCTCCACCATCGGCCCGATTTTCGCCTCCTCGGGAACCGGTCGGATCAGGGCGGCCGCCTTGCTCTCCTCCTCCTGTTTGCGTTTCATCTCCTCCTTCTGCGGTTTGAGCACGAGGAAATAGTACCCGCCTCCTCCTCCGGCCAGCACAAGGATCAGGGCAGCCGCAATGATGATGATCAGCTTCTTTTTTCCGCCCTTTTTCGGTTCTTCCGTTTTTTCAGCTTTCTTGTCCGCCATGATTATTTCCTTTCGGTCACTAGAGCCGTTCCCAAAGCGAGGGGAGTGGAGAGTTATTGATTGGTTCGCCGATGCTGACAGCCAGAGGACATTAAGCAGGGATGACGTCTTTGGCGCCACCGGAGATTCTGGCTCCCGAGGGAACGCTGGTACAGAAGTGCCGTGCGGTCCCCTGTCAAGGCGGTAATGCAAGTAAAATGCCAGGGTGATCCCAGGCGGATGAGGCGAGGAAGGGGAGTGAAAAACGGGGCTTGGGGCGGTAGTGTAGCGCAAAGGGGGGCGGCTCCATCGCCGGTAAGGCAATGGAACCGCCTGTCAAAAAAATGACTGTGACTATCGTTTCAGGTTGATCAACTCGCTTAACATTTCATCCACGGTGGTGATGATCTTTGAGTTGGCCTGGAAGCCGCGTTGGGTGGTGATCATCTTGACGAATTCCTGGCCCATGTCGACGTTGGACTGTTCCAAGGAGTTGGTGAACAGTTTGCCCAGTTCCGGTCCGGGCAGACCGACCCGGATGGTGCCGACTTCGGCCGGGGCCGTATACTTGTTTGAGCCGGCCACTCGCAGCCCGCCGGGATTCTGAAATTTGGCCAGCACCAACTGGGAGATGTTGATCTGGCGACCGTTGGAATAGGAGGCCACCACAATGCCCTCGCCGTTGATGGCGACATTGGTCAGTTCGCCGGCGCCGTAGCCGTTTTGTTTCTGCCCGATGACGATGGAGTCGCTGTCGTATTGGGTACAGTCGAAGGAGAGGGCGATGGTCGAGGCGGCGGCGCCGTTAGCCCAGGTGGCGGCGGGAATATTGATGGTCGTGGTCACCGGATCGGGCACAGAATCGCCGGTCGTGTCGGGCAATTGGCCGATGCTGTCGAACACCAGCGGCGAGGCGGCTAGGGAGGTCAGGGTGGCGACGTCGTTGTCAAGGGTGTATGCCGCCTGCCAGGTGTTGGTGGCATCGTTCACCAGACGCCAATACACCGAAATCAGGTGCGACTCGCCCAGGGAATCGTAAATATAGGCCGAAGCGGAATAGTTGTAGGATGTCCTGTCGGTGGGATCGATGTCGGCGGCGGTGCCGCCGAGTTCGGTGGAATTCTCGTCCAGGTTGGTGGTGAAGGTCAGCTCGGAGGAGGCATTGGCCGGGATCAGGCCGACGTTGGCGATTTGAATGTCGGAGGGGTCGGTGGGCAGCAGCTCGTCGTTGTTGTTCGGATCGAACTGCTTGCCCTGCACCCGCAGCCCTTCCGGGTTGACCAGATAGCCTTCGTTGAACCGAAAGGCGCCGGCCCGGCTGTAGAAAGCGGTGTCATTGCCTTCCTCTTTGAGCACAAAAAATCCGGCACCCTCAATGGCGACGTCGGTATCCGAGGAGGTGGTCTCGAAGGTCCCCTGGCTGTAAATGGAGTCGACAATGGAAAGACCCACGCCGCGGCCGACCTGGGACAAGCCGCCGGAACCGAAGACGCTGCTCGACAGGAGATCGGAAAACACGGTGCGCGAACCCTTGAACCCGAGGGTGTTGGTGTTGGCCAGGTTATTGCCGATGACGCTCATGGCCTGGGAGTTGGTGTTGAGTCCGCTGACTCCGCTGAACATAGCACTCTGGATGCCCATAGCAACCTCCTGCGTGGGTGGTATGAATCGGATAATTGATTGATGAGAACTGTTGGCAAGGGACCGCAACCTGAGTGTTCCCGGTTGCACCGTCTCTCGCTTCAATTATCCCCGCGCCGTCCGTTGCTCAGAGATGTTTTTTCCTTCTCCCCCGTTGATCGCCGCTCCTTCGGCGTTGATGAAGAAAGGGGGCACCGCCTGCTGCGGTAGTTGCAGTCGCTGGCCGTCTTAGCTGGAGCTGCCGCTGGTGGTGCCCTGACTGCTGTTGTAGGCCCCGTGCAGGGAAGAAATTTTGTATTCTCCCAGCGCGGTGACGATCTTCGCCTCGCTGCCGCTCAGGTCGATGCCGGTCACCGTGGAGCGGACCAGGGGCGAGACCGTGGCGCTTTTGCCGTCCGCGTTCTCGGCATCGATGGTGATCGAATAGGTCCCGGCCGCCAGGGCATTGCCGTTGCTGTCCTTGCCGTCCCAGGTAAGGAAATGGTTGCCCTCGGAAAGATCGCTCGCCTTGAGGGTGGCCACGGTTTTGCCGGCCTTGTTCTTGATCGCCAGGGAGGCATCGCTGACCGAACCGTCGATCTTGTAACCAATCTGCACGGGATCGGTCCCGAGGGCGAATTTGCTCTCCTCGACCACCACCTCCTGGCCGATCAGGCTCAGGGCAGCATATCGCTGGGAACTGTTCGATGCCGCTGTCAACTGATCCATCGAATCGTTGAGGTTGAACAACTGTTCCAATTGGCTGTACTGGGCCAACTGGGAAGTGAACTCGGTGGGGTCGGCCGGGTTGAGCGGATCCTGGTTCTGCAATTGGGCCACCAGCAGGGTAAGAAACTGGTCCTGTCCGAGGACATTGGTTTTTGAAGAGGTTGTTGTTGTCTTGGTGGTGGCGTCGGTGGCTGAGTTAACAGTGGTCATACGTTCCTCCTGGCTTCAGGCAAGGACACTGAGGGTGGTGGCGCCGGTATGCTCCTCGCCGGCGATGTCATCGGTTTCCAGGGCAAAGGCCGGCTGGTCGGAGGCGGTGCGGTGCGCGGCAGGGCTTGGTTGTTGCCAGGCACCGCTTTCCTGGAAACGTTCGTTGCCGGTGTTGTCATGGGCGGCGATGGTCACTTCCACCTGCTGCAGGTGCAATCCCTGTTGCTCCAGAGCTTCACGCAACCGGGGGAGATGGCGGTCGATCATCTCCTGGGCCTGGGGATTCTGGGCAACGATGTGGGCCTTGATGTTGTCCTGCTCCACCTTGATTTCCATCCGCAACTCTCCCAGTTCCTGGGGATAGAGCCGGAGATTGACCGTGCCGGTTTCAAGGCGCTTGTTGGTGGAAAAGTGGGTGATCATCTGGTCGACCACCGTTCCCTCGGGAACGGTCAGACCGGAGGGCAGTTGAAACGATTGCGAGGACACCGGTGCGCTGCTGCCGGTCTGCTGACTGCTGCCCTGCTGGTGGGCAAAGAGAAGCGGCGATGCTTCCTGGCCGAAGGTTGGTGGCGTTTTCGGGAGCACAGTCTGCTCAAAGGTCGGTTGACCGTTCTTTGCCGGGTCGGAAGTGGCGACTGTCTCCTGCTGTCGGCTTTGGGCGGGGCTGTCCTGTTGCTGGCTGCTCCCCTCATCCGAAGCATTGTCCGGCCTTTCGTTGGGCAGATGGGAGCGGATGTAGTTGCCGTTGACATCCAGACGCTGACCGTCCGTCGTCGCCGCGGCCGTCTTGCCGGCGCCGTCGGGACTGATGGCTGCTTCCTCTTCAACGCCGTTTCCCTGATAGATGGTGATGATCTGGCCGTATTTATTCTGGACGATCAGGGGATCGGTGGGCGAGGAAGAAGCCGACAAGGCGGAGGCAGCCGTGGTTTGCCCGGCGGTCTGATTTGCGATTGGCGTGCCGCTCGACTGTGCCTCGGCGGTGAACGAGACGGTTGCCTGCGGCTGGGTCGGGGCGCTGCCGGAGAGAGGGGTGCTGGTCTTGTTGCCGGAACCCATGGCGGGCGCAGCGATGGTTGCCGCTGTGGACGCCTGCTGGGGATCGCTGGAAGAGTGTATCGAGAAAACAGATGGCTGCTCTTCCTTCCCCTGTTGTATCGGCAGAGTTGCGGAATCGTTCTTGTTCATTGCGGCGGTTCCGGGGGCGGTCAGGGCATCGAGCATCCTGGCCACGGCAGACTCGCTGCTTTGCACCGAGGCGAGGTTGCCGTTCAGTCCGGCCTCAACGGCGGCAATGGCGACCTTCGGTTCGGCTGGAGGCTGTTGCAGCGCCGCCCCGGCCGATCCGTTCAGGCTCGCTTCCGGGGTTGCCGTGTCCCCTTGCCCCTGAGCGTCGGCGATATCCCCGGTGGCCGGGGATTGTTCGTCGCCGTGGGAGGCGGAGGGCTTTTTTCGGGGTTCATTCGGCCGCGCGGCGGCGGTTTGTTGTTCGGTTGCGGTTTTCAGACGGGAGGCAAACTGGCCTTCTTGTCCCGTTTTGGCGGAGGCTGAGGCTGGCGGGCCGGCGGCCGGCGGATCGATGGGAACGATGGGGAGTGCTTGCATGGGCGTTATGGAGTGTCCAGGGTGGAAAAGGCGGTTGTCAGTTTGGCCGCCTTTTCCCGGTCCATGTTGTTGAGAATCTTAGCGGCGGATTTGGTCTTCATTTTCGCCAGAATGGAGATCGCCAGTTCCTGATCGACTGTTCCCAAGACCACGGCGGCCTTGTCGGCAGTCATTTTTTCGTACACCTTGGCGAGTTCTCCGACCCGTCTTTGCTCCTCCGCGCTCTTTTGTTCGAGCAGTTTTTCGATTTGAACCCGGAGCTGGTTGAGCTGTTCGATTTTCTTATCGACTTCACCCTCCAATCTCTTTAGTTCCTTTTTTTTGTTCTCCAGTTCCTCGCGCTCGCGGGCAAAGGGGACGTCGCCGGCGCGGAGGGTCTCCATGATCCGCCGTTCCTCCACCGAACCGTATTGTTGTTCGTTCTTGGGGGGAGAGGCGGCCTTTTCCTCGGCCAGGGCCAGGGGCAAGGCGAGGGAAAAGAGGGCGAGGACGCAGGAAAGGAGAAAGGGGCTCTTCATGACAGGCTCCGGGCTGGGTTTGGCGATACGAGGGGCAAGGGGCGGCGCTGGCGGGCAGGGGTGCTCTCAGTGTTTGCGTTCGTGGGAAAGCACGGCGATTTCGTCGAGCATGGCCAGTTCCTTTTTCTCCAGAAATTTCGCATAGGCCGCGTTCTGTTGTTCTTCCAGTTTTTCCATGATTTTTCTGCCTTTGCTCGCCTTGACCAACTGCTGTCGCTTTTGGGTCACCAGGGTCTGCTGCTTTTCCAGGTCCTGGCGTCGCTGTTCGACCTGTTGCTTGACCAGATCGATCCGATACTCGAACAGGAGCAACCGGTCGACCGTGGTCCCCTGTTCCTTGTCCCGCTGCAACCCTGCATATAAACCGGTCAGCTCCCCCTCAGCCAGCAACAGGGCCTCCTGCAGTCGGGCTTCGACCTCCAGGGCCTGATACAGCGCCTGCCGAGCGGCATCTTCGAGCTGTCGGCGATATTTGAGTACCGCATGCATGGTGAAGGGCTTCATTCGCCTTCATCCTCGGACTGATCGGTTCTCCTCCGGTCGTATCCCTTGCGGCCCATCCGTCTTCGGTCGCTCACCTGGCGATCACTGACCAGTTCGCCCATGGCGGTGATGGTCTCCTCAAGGCCGGAGGATTCATCGAATCCCTGGGTAAGGAAGGTGTTGATGGCCTCGATGCGCGCGATGGCGTAGTCGATTTTCTTGTTGCTGCCGGCGGCATAGGCGCCGATGTTGATCAGATCTTCCGATTCCCGGTACACGGCCAGGACGCTGCGGGCCTTGCCGGCCAGTTCGCGATGCCTGGCGGTGGTGATGTCGCGCATCACCCGGCTGGTGGACATCATCACGTCGATGGCCGGGTAGTGGTTCTTGGCGGCGATGGACCGGGACAGCACGATGTGACCATCCAGGATCGAACGGACCGAATCGGCGACCGGTTCGGTCAGATCGTCGCCGTCGACCAGCACGGTATAGAGGCCGGTGATCGACCCCTGCTCCTGGAAGTTGCCGGCCCGCTCCAGCAGCTTGGGCAGGGTGGCGAAGACGCTCGGGGTGTAGCCCTTGGTGGTCGGCGGTTCGCCGATGGAAAGGCCGATTTCGCGCATGGCCATGGCGAACCGGGTGATCGAATCCATCATCAGGAGCACGTCTTTCCCCTGCTGGGAGAAGTATTCGGCAATGGCGGTGGCGACAAAGGCCCCGCGCATGCGCAACAGGGGCGACTGATCCGAGGTGACGGCCACGATCACCGAATGGGCCAGCCCTTCCGGGCCGAGATCGCGTTCGATGAATTCCTTGACCTCGCGGCCGCGTTCGCCGATCAGGGCGATGACATTGATATCCGCCTTGGCAAACTTGGCCATCATGCCCAAGAGGACGCTTTTTCCGACGCCGGAACCGGCCATGATGCCCATGCGCTGGCCGATGCCGCAGGTCAGCAGCCCGTTGATCGCCCGGATGCCGAGATCAAGCGGTTGGGTGATGGCCTCGCGCCGCATCGGGTCGGGCGGCAGCGAGTAGAGCGCTTTCTCATGGGGCAGATAGAGGGGCGGCCCCTGATCGAGCGGGTGGCCCATGCCGTCGAGCACCCGGCCGAGCAGGGCGTCGCCGACGCTGATGGCCGCCTGTTCCTTCTTGACCCGGATGCGGCTGCCGGGGCCCAGGCCGCGCAGTTCTCCCAGCGGCATCAACAGCGCCCGATCGTTGTTGTAGCCGACGATCTCGGCCGGAATAACCTCGCCGCCCTGGAGCGGGGTGATCTCGCACAGGGAACCGATGGAGGAACGGGGACAGGAGCCCTCGACCACCAGCCCGACGATGCGATGGACCTTGCCGTAGACCCGGATAGGGGAAAAGGATTGCATGGGGCCGGAAAGGTTGAACATGGGCTCTCGGGTCTGGGGTGGTCAGGGAAGCGGACCGGTTGCCCGGTTGACGATACCGGCAACGGGCCGCAACAGCCGGTCAGGCCGGACGGCGTTCACGTTTCGGTCGCGGGAGGCTCCTCGGCGGCCTGTCCGGACGGCACGGGCGGGTCGATGTCGGCAACCGGCACAAAAAGAGGCTGTTCCGTCAAAAATTCCTTCATGCCGGCCAATTGCGTTTCGATGGAGGCGTCCACCGTGCAGAGCGTTGATTCCAGCAGGCAGCCGCCCCGGGTCAGGGTGTCGTCGGTCTTGAAGACGAGGCGCGAAAGGCCGCGGATGGCGGTGATCAATTCCGGAGCCTTGGCCTCGGCAAAGGCAAGATCCTCGGGATGCAGGGTCACATAGTATTCTTCGCTTTCTATGGCTTGTTCCAAAGCCGATTGCAAGGTGGCGGCAATGATGTTGCGGGGCGTGGTCAGCTCCCGGCCCAGGATCTTCTCGCTGAGCAGAATGATCAGATTGATCAGGTCCTCGCGACTCTGCGAAAACATGGTTTTGCGGTGGCTGTCAATTTTCTGGCAACCGTCGGCAAAGGCTGCGAGGGTTTGCTCGAGTTCCCGCTGCCACTGGGCGGCGAGGTCGGCCATGCCCTGGTTGTAGGCCTCCTGCCGGATCGCCTCCACGTCGATGACCGGCGCCGGCGCCGGTTCGGGCTGAGGTGGCGGAACATCCGGGGGGGGGGCGTTGGCCGCTGTGGCGGCGGGGGCAGAGGGTTTTTCGACCACGGCCGTTTTGCCCTCCTTTCGTGCCGGCGCAATGTCGCGGCGGACAAGGGGGGTGGGGGTAAAGTGGGGGTCCTGCTTGAACACCTTAGACGAACTCATCGCCGCCACCCTTACCCTTGCCCAGGACCAGCTTGCCTTCCTCCTCCAGTTTCATCGCGATCTTGACGATGGTCTGCTGCATGGCCTCGACTTCGGAGAGCCGCACCGGCCCCATGGCCTCGAGGTCGTCCTTGATCATGTCCGCGGCCCTGGAGGACATGTTGGAGAAAATCTTGTCCTTGATCGCTTCGGAAGCGGTTTTCATGGCCATGGTCAGGGAATCGTTGTTGACCTCGCGCAGGATCATCTGGATGGAGCGGCCATCCAGCTCACAGAGATCCTCGAAGGTAAACATCATCTTGCGAATGTCCTCGACCATGTCCGGATCGACCTCTTCCAGGCTCTCCAGGATTTCCGAATCGAGGTTATTGGTCATGCTGTCGAGGATCTCGACCACCTTCTTCAAGCCGCCGACCTGACGCTGCTCCTGGGCGCCGACCACGATGCCGATCTCCTTGCTCAGCGCCTCTTCGATCCGGTCGATGACCGCCGGCGAGACCTTGTCCAGGGTGGCGATGCGATGCACGACGTCGGCCCGTTTTTCTTCGGGGAGTTTGGCGATGATGGCACCGGCGTGTTCGGTGGCCTGGGTGGAGAGGACCAGGGCCAGGGTCTGGGGGTGTTCGCGTTCCAGCAGCCCGGCCACCATGGAGGGTTGCATCTTGGCGATGGTTTCCAGGGGACGGGCCTCGGTACCGGTGACAAACTGGCGCATCAGGCTGGTTTCCCGGTTCTTGCTGCCGGCGCCGGCGATCAGTTTCTTGGCGAACTCCTGGGTGACGTCGCGGCTCAAGGTCTTCATCAGCGGCCGGATCATGAACAGGTAGAGGAGCACGCCGCCCAGCACCAGCAGGCCGTAGCGGACGAAGGGCATGTATTGGTAGAACCGGTTGGCAGCCACGCCCTCGCCTTCGGCAGCCTCGGCCTCGGTCAAAAAGGGCATGGAGGTGACCTCGATCTTGTCGCCGCGGGCAGTGTCCAGTCCCAGGGCCGAGGCCACCATGGTTTCCAGGGCCTTGAGTTCGGTCGGGGGTCGGGGTTCGGCCTTGGCCGGTTCCTTGTCCTTGGCCGGGACGACCTTGTCGGCCACGAGCACGGAAACCGAGAGTTTGCTCACCGTGCCGACCGGATTGACGGTCTTGGACACCACCTTGCTGATCTCGTAATTGGTGGTGCGCTGCGACCGGCTGGAAGGCGGAGTAACGCCGGCGGCCTGGTTGGTGTTGCCCTCCAGGTTCGACTGGACCCCGGGCACGCCGCCGGTGATCTCCGAGCCCGATTTTTCTTCGCTCACCTGTTCGCTGCGGATGACCGGTTCGTCCGGGCTGAAGGCCTCCTCGGTTTTTTCGGTCTTGGCGAAATCAAGGGTGGCGCTGACCCGGACCATGGCGTTCTTGGCCCCCAGCGATTTGTCGAGCAGGGCCTGGGCCCGGTCTTCGAGGCGCCGTTCCACCTGCATCTGGAATTCGAGCATGTCGGGGGAGAGATTGCCGGTCAGACCCTTCTCGCCGGTCCGGGAGAGGACATTGCCGTTCTGGTCGATTACCGTGACATGGCTGGGTTCCAGGCCTTCAATCGAACTGGAAACCAGGTGAACGATCCCTTCGATCTGGGGCTCGCTCAGCCGCTTTCCCGGGGCCAGCTTGATGATGACCGAGGCGGTGGCCGGTTTCTGCTGATCCTTGAACAATCGTTTTTCCGGCAGGGCGAGATGCACCCGTGCCGTCTCCACCGGGCCGAGCGAAGCGATGGTGCGGGACAATTCGCCCTGGAGCGCCCGCGAATAGTTGACCTTCTGGACAAAATCGGTCAGGGCGAAGGACTGCTTGTCAAAGATCTCAAAGCCGACCCCGCCGCCCTGGGGCAGGCCCAGCGAGGCGAGGCTGAGGCGGGTTTCGTGGACGCTTTTCGCCGGGATGAGAATATTGTGCCCGTTGTTGGCCAGTTGAAAGGGGACGTTGTGGCCCTTGAGCCAATCGACCACGGCCGAGGCGTCCGTTTCGGCGAGATTGCCGTACAGCAACTGGTAATCGGCGGTCCTCGCCTGGACGATAATCAGGGCGAACAGGCCGAGGGTGATGGCGGTCACGGCGGCCAGGGCAATTTTTCGCGGCAGCGGCCAGGCGGCGATGGTGGCCACCAGCGCCTGCCAGCCACCTTTCAGTCGTTGAGGTGTGGCGTCCGTTTGCTCAGCCATGATGCGTCCTTGCGTCGGTTAGTTCTTGAAGATGAGCGGCGATACGAACCATTGTTCCCCGGTTAAACCTGCATCCGCATGATTTCCTGGTAGGCGTCGATGGCCTTGTTGCGGACCTGGATGGTGTAGCGCAAGGAAATATCGGCCTTCTCCATGGCAATCATCGCCTCGTGCAGGTTTTTTTCGCCACCGGCGTGCAACTGCTGGATGGCCTGGTCGGCGTTCTGCTGCTGCTCGTTGGTCTGGGCCAGCATGGTGGTGAGGATGTCGCCGAAGGTGGTCTCGGCCTGACGGACCTGAGAGGCCGCCGGTTGCGCCGGGGTGAGCAGCGGGGTGATGCCGTGAATCGCTTCCATCTGTTATCTCCCGATATCGAGGGCTTTCATGGCCATGCGCTTGGCCGATTTGATGGTGGTGGTGTTGGCCTCGTAGGACCGGGTGGCGGACATCATATCCACCATCTCCTTGAAGACGCTGACGTTGGGCAGCTCCACATAGCCGTCCTCCTTGGCATCCGGGTGCGAAGGGTCGTAGATGCGCTGCGGCGGGCTGGTGTCTTCGGTGATCTTGGCGACCTTGACCCCCTGCGCCTGCCCCTGGTTCTGGAGGGAGGAGGCGAGATGTTGCTGGAAGGGGAGCTGCTCCGTTTGGAAGACCACCGATTTTTTCTTGTAGGGGCCGCCTTCCGGGGTCGAAGTGGTCTCGGCATTGGCCAGATTGGAACTGATGGTGTTCAGCCGGGTGGTCTGCGCTTTCAGGCCCGAGGCGGCGATGTCGAAGGTGGTGAAGATATCCATGATGAACTCCTGAAGAGGGTGTGTTCTTTTTAAAGCAAATTATGCGCCACCATTGGCGGTATATTTGAGCATCGCCATTTTTTTGTTGAGCATGGTCACCGCCGCCTCGTAGAGGATTTCGTTCTCCGAGAGCTTGATCATCTCCTGGTCGACGTCGACGGTGTTGCGGTCGCCGATGCCGGCGGTGTCCCTGGTGGCGGTGACGGTGCCGTTGACCTGGTCAAGGTTGGGTGGTGCCAGCGGGATATGGCCCGGCTGGGTGGCCACCGGGCGCAGACCGTTGTCCGCGAGGGCACTTTGCAACTGATCCTCGAAGCCAAAGGATTGGGCCGTATAGCCCGGTGTTTCGGCATTGGCGATGTTGGAGCCAATGACCTCCTGGTTCTTGGAACGAAGGTCGAGCACCTTCTGCAGGAGTCTCATGGTGGTGTCGAATTGCTGGATGCCGGGCATGATGTTCCTCCGGTTCGCTTGAGTTGATGCCGGGAAGTCCCCGCTCACCTGTTTTTGAGTTCGAGAATCGCCGCTTCCTCGCGGGCCAGTTTGGTCCACGGCGAGTCTGTGCCTTTTTCGGCTAATTCCTTGAACAAATTAAGCGCCTGCTGGGCGCTGTTCTTCTTCAGGGCAATCTGGGCCAACCGGAACCGGGCCTGCTCGTTGTTCCCCTGTTGCGCGGCGATCCGTTGAAAAACGAGGGCTGCCTGATCATCCTTGCCGGTTTGAAAGTACGATTCGGCCAGGGGGAGCAGCATCGCCTGCTGGGCCAAAACCTCCTGCACACCCGGTTGCGTCAGGGTGTCGATTACTTTCTGCCACTCTTTGTTCTCAAAGTAAATCCGGCCCTTGAGGAGTTCCAGCTCCTGGACCCGGGGGCTGGCCTCGGCGGTCATCAGCTTGAGGGCTTTGTCGAGCTGGCCGCTGGCATACAGGGCCCGGACCTTGAAGGCGAAGACGGCCGGCAGATCGGCTCCCTTGGGATAGCGGAGCAGGTACCGGTCGGCATATTCCTCGACCTGGACATGGTGGCCGGAGGCGGAGAGGGCCTGGAGCAGCGGCAGATAGATCTTCTCCTTGTCGGCCTCACCGGAAACCTCGAAGAGATACTGATAGGTTTGGGCGGTCTGGTCGTCCATGCCGAGTTTGCTGTAGGCGCGGGCGAGGTCGTAGAGCAGGGTGGTGTCGAGCCAGCCGCGGACAAAGAGTTGTTTGTTCTGTTTGGTCAGCACCAGGGCCTTGACATACTCCTCGTTTTTGACCAATTGTCGGATAACAGCGGGGAGTTGCTGGATCAACAGGGCCATGGCCTCGGTGCGCAGATGGCCGGACTGAAAGCCGCGGAGCAGGTGCATGCACTGGTTGACGCTGGCCTCGCCCGCCCCCGACAGTGCGTTGACCAGGGCCTGTTTAAAGGCGCTCTCTTCGCGCAAGGCAACCGATTCGGCCGCAACCGCATATTTGCCGTACGCCGCTTCCGCCTCATGCGCCGCCATCTTGCTGGAGGTGAAGTCCAGGTCAATCTGTTTGAGCAAGGCCCGCACCCCGCCCTCGGTCCCGGGAAAGGCGTTCTGGATCTGCTGCAGATCGACCCGAGCCTTTTTCGCCGTTGCCGGGATGCGGAGCTGGCACAGGGCCAACCGGAAAAGGACGAGGTCCAGGCCGGGACGATTGCTGAGCAGGTCGCCGAGCAGTTGATAGCGCTTCACCGCCTCGGGATAGCGTTGTGCGCTGTACAGGGTATCGGCAAAACGAGCCAGCGCCAGCGGATCGGTCTCGATCAGGGACGACTGCCCGGCCAGATCGAGATAGGCTGTCAAGGCTTTGGCTTTTTGGTTGGTTGCCGCCAGCAGGTCGGCCTGCCGGAGGAGGCGGGGGAGTTTGAGCGCTTCGTTGCCGCTGACGATCGGATCGGTGAGCAATTTTTCCGCTTCCGCGGGACGGTTGGCCATCAGGGCCAGTTCCGCCAGCAACAGATTGAAGGAGCCGCTGAAGGGCGTGTCGCCGATTTTTTTCACCAACCCCTGGAGTTCATAGTAGGCGTTGATGGCGTCGCCTCGGTCGGCCTGCTGATAGATGAGGAGAAAAGCGGCCAGGTCGGCCATCCGCGAATCCGGGTATTGCAGTATGATCCGTTGCAGGAGGAAATAGGGATCCCGGTATTCCCCGGCCCTGACCAAGGCCTCGGCATAGGTCAGGACAAGTCGCTCTTTGAGGGGTTCCGCTAATTTCCGGGTTATCTGGTCGCGGAGCAGCAGGCAGACCTGGGACCATTTGCCGTCCTTGGCCTGGGCCCGGATCTCATCGGGCAACCAGGTGTCCACAGCCGTCTGCGGCGGCAGGGCAACGGCCAGAGGGAAGGGGGGCAGATGCAGCTTCGGGGGAGGGAGGATCGAAAGCGCCGATTCGTAGTCGGTGAAAAACGAGCGCCAGTTCTTGGCATAGAGCGAGGCATTGACCGGATTGGGGGCGGCAGCCGCCCGTTTCACCGCAGCGGTCCCTTGTTGGGAAGAGGGCAGGTCCGGTTGGGACGCCGACAGTTGGTTGCCGAGGAGGATGTCGAGCAGGAGCAGTCCGGTCTCCTTGTGGCTCTCGGTGGTCACCTTTTGCGGGGGATAGCGGAAATAAAAGGAGAGGGTGGTCTTGCTTTTCTCGACCTTGCTGACCACCTTGATCATTTTTTCATCGGTGGGTGGAGGCGTCAGGGACTCCCTTGGGGCGGTGTTTGCCAGCTCCAAATCGATCCTCCGCCCACTGGTCGTCAGATTGAAACCCGGCACCTGGTCGAAGTGGAGGAAAAGCTGCAAACGAGCCGAATCATCGCTGCGGGTGATCGTCTTGAGGACCGCATCTGCCAGGGCGTTTGTCCCGGAAAACTGATTGACAGCAAACAGCAGCAGGGCGATTATAAAGAAACGATTGCTCATGATGTGGTTAAAAATCAGGGCGTGCAATCCGGCTCCAGACGTTGACGGCTTGGTTTGTCCCTTTCCAAGCAATAAGCATTCCATGCCCGGCAACGATCCTACCGGCGGCGGGCCGGGGCTTGGGCGAGATGCGGTTGCGGTTGTTCGGGAGTCATGGTGACTGTGGACTGGCAGTGGTCGCATGTCATTTTTTTGGCAGGGCTGGGGCCGTGTCCGCCCACCTCGATGTGACCGGAGCCCTGAAACAAGAGGAGGCATTCGCCCGGTATCGATGACCGGCAGCGGGCGAACCGGCAAGAGAAACGGGAGAAATTGTGGTATCCGAAGAAGATCGGCAACTCGTAGAGGCCTTTGTCCTCGAATCCCTGGAGATGGTCCGCCAGGTCCGGCCTTTTGTGCATGCCCTTGCCGAACAGCCGGACCGGGAGGATATTCTGCCGCAAGTCACGGGTCCGTGCTTTCGCCTGTTTCATTCCGTGAAAGGAACCGGCGCTTTTTTAGGGCTTGATCATCTGGTTGCTCCGGCCGAGGCCATGGAGTATCTGCTCGACCGGGTCAGGTCCGGGATTCTTTTGCTGACCCCGAAACACATCGCCCTGCTGTCGGAATCATGCACCTTTCTGGAGAAGGGGCTGGCCCTGGTGCGCACCGAAAAGACCGATACGCGCCTGGCTCATTCCGCCGCTGCTTTGGCCTCGGCGATCCGGCAGGCCGCCTCTCCGGAAAAAGAGCTCGTCCTGGGCGAGGGAGCGATTGCCGCCCTGCCTGTCGAGATGCAAGAGGCCTTTCTCTGGGAAACAGAGAATCTGCTGGCCACGGCCGAGCAGGAATGCGTCTTGTGGGACTTTGTCGCCGTCGATCTGGAGCGGGTGGCGGAGTTGTGCCGGTTGCTGCACCGGCTGAAGCAGAGTTTCGCCCTGTATGATTTCCACGATCCGGAACGGATCTGTCTGGCCATGGAATCGACTCTGCACCGCTATGTCCAGGGAGAATATTTCCAGACCGAATACCCGGAAAGGGTTTTCTTGCGCAGCATCGACGCCATCCGCGCGGCCATCACCAGCTTTCCGCTCACCGAAGCGCTCACGGTGCCCGATGTCGAACATCATCTGGCGGCGATCCAGGGGATGATGCGGCAACCCATAGGGAAACTGTTGGTGGAGGCGGGGCTGGTCGATCCGAGGACCGTCGATCATGCCTTGGAGGTGCAGCGTTCCTCCCCCGATAACCAACCGCTTCGGCTCGGCGAGGTGCTGGTGGCCATGGGCGAGGTGACCCCGGACCAGGTGGAGCACGTCCTGCGGGAGCAGCACAGCAAACGGACGCGGACAGAAACGGCGGAAACAACCCTCGGCAAGAAGGGTCCGGTGATACCCGAACGGTCATGGGCCGCCTCTGCCTCGCACGAAATTTGCATCGATGGCCGCAGGCTCAAGCGGATGAGCGCTGTGCTCGAGCAACTGATGGCCCTGCGCCCTCCAGGGGAGCATCTGCCGCTGCTCGCCGAACTCCAGGGCCTGATTCAATCCTGCCACCGCGATGCCCTGGCTTCCCTGGTCAGCCGTTTGCAGCGGGTGGTGCATGATCTGTCCGTCCAGGGCAACAAGCGCATTCATTGCACCATCGAAGGGATTGAAGTGCTGCAAGAGACGGCGGACGCCGGCTTGCTTGCCGACGCCCTGCTCCATCTCATCCACAACAGCATGGAGCACGGGGTGGAAAAGGTGGAAGAGCGATTGCGGGCCGGGAAGGCGAAGACCGGTAAACTCCAACTCTTCGCCTTGCACCAGGGAGAGGAGGTTTGGTTGAGCGTCGAGGATGACGGCCGGGGTTTTGATTTTGAACAGGTGGCCGCTTTGCTCGTCAAGCGCGGATTGGTCGCGGCGGACAGCGTCGGCCGAATGACCAGCCGGGAACGCATTCATTTGCTGTTCACGGTGCCACCGGCTGCCGAGGACGGAGGGCGGCAGGCCGGGCATCGAGTACCGGGCTTGGCCATCGTCAACGGAGTTCTCCAGGGGATGCAGGGCAAGATCAGTGTCACGACCCGCCCCGGCAAAGGGACCTGCGTCACCTTGCGGGTGCCGCGGCGGCCCTGAGCCGGTGTCGAAAATGCTTGGGCAAGAAGAAGAAACCTTGCTTTCCCCGTTTTCCTGCTGATAGAATACCCACTGTAAAAAATTTCCTGCTTTGTAAACCGGCAGTTGAAGCAGGACGGCCCCAATAGCGACGGATGTCGTGTCCTAAACGAAAAAGAGGAGAAAAGAATGGCAAAGAATGTACTGCTTGTTGATGACTCCAGCACCATGCGTAAAATCATCAGCCGTTCGTTGCGTCAGGCCGGGCTCGATTTCGGCGAGATCTACGAGGCCGGAGACGGTCAGGAAGCGCTGGCGATGCTGGAAAAAGAGACCATCGACATCGTGCTCAGTGATATCAATATGCCGAACATGAACGGTATCGAATTCCTGCGTGAGAAATCGAATCGACCGGCAATCAAGGATATCCCGGTCTTCATGATTTCCACTGAAACCGGGGAGGATATCATCGGTGAAGCCAAGAGCCTGGGTGCCATCGGCGCCCTGAAAAAACCTTTTACCCCGGATAAGGTCAATGAAGTACTTGGACCACTGATGTAAAGGGTCGGGCTGGGCTGGGCAGGGCCGGCCGTTATTATTCCGAATAATCCTGGAGGGGGAGCGTTGAACAGTTGCACAGAGATTAACGATAGGCTTATCGAATCAACGATTGAGATATTCACCGGCATGGTGATGATGGACATCTCGGTGGCCGGCGAACCGATGAACAAATTGGGTCCGCTCAAAAAATCGATCACCGGGATGGTCGGTCTCGCCGGAACTCATAAAGGGGTACTGGCGGTTCACTTCCCCAAACAGGTGGCATTGGCGGTCACCAGCAATTTTCTCGGGATGGAGGTGGAAGAGATCAATGAAGACGTTCAGGATGCCATTGGCGAAATCGCCAACATGCTCGGGGGGAACCTGAAAACCATCCTTTCCGATCGTGGCAAGGATATTCAGCTTTCTTTGCCCTCAACCATTTTTGGCGATGAGTACGCCTTTTCCTCTCAGGCCGAGGTCGACCAGGTCATTCTTCCCTTTCAAGCCCCGGCAGGCTTGTTCTACGTGGAAGTGGAACTGGAACGCTGAGAGGCTCGTTTCATAAGCGTCAACCATTTCACGGGGGAAAGGTTCTTGGGGTTGGAAAATTATCTGAGCAATGCCACCATGGAGGTCTTTGCCTCCATGATCTTTATCGATATTACCCCGGAGTCGCCCTCCGGAGAGCCGATGCCGGAGATTGAACCGAATCTGTCGAGCCTTATCGGTCTTGCCGGTGATCTCAAGGGTATTCTGGCCATTCATTGTCCCTCGGCGGTGGCCTTGGGCGTTACGGCGGCCATGCTGGGCATGGAGGTGACGGAACTTGACGAAGACGTCAAGGATGCGATCGGTGAAATCGCCAATATGGTCGCCGGCGGTCTGAAGGAGAGTCTGGCCGCAGAGGACAAGAAAATCGAACTGGCCATTCCTACCACCGTCATCGGTAAATCCATCCGTACCAGCGGCCTTTCCGGGGCGACCAGGGCCATGGTCACCTTTTCCAGCCCCCTGGGCCGATTCGGCGTTGAACTTCGTTTCATTCTTTCCTGAGGAATCAGGTAAACACTTTGCATCATTGTGCCGAAACAGATGAGACTGGTTCAGCGCTTGCAGGCAACTTCCGCCAGATAGTCCGCTGAATTTCCAGCAGCGGCTAGACTATTCTTCGCTGGATTGATACGGCCACTCCCGCCGGCCGGGTCCGAGATGACAATGCCTTGCCCACTGTGTATACGATGAAAGCCAGAGAACGCTTCGACAAAATACTGCTCTCCTGCCGTGATCGGATCCAGGAGGAGGTGTCGGCCCTGATCGGGAAGCCATTCAAATTGGGCGAGCCGGAATTCCGTCAGGTGAGCAAGGAAGAACTGTTTGCCGAAGCTGGCGGCAAACAGGTTCTGGCCCACATAAGTTTGGAAGGAGAACTACAGGGGGCTGGCTGCCTGCTGACCGGCATCAAGGATGCCATCGGTATTGGTGGCACCTTGATCATGCTGCCGGAATCGGAATTGGAGAACGTCCTGAGCGACCAGCAGTATTCCGACGAGTTGCAGGATTCATACGGCGAGGTTGCCAACATTATCTGCGGCTCTGCCACGGTTACGTTGGAAGAGCAGTATCCGAAAAGTGTGCGTCTGGTCCGGCGAGAGCAGGAGGTCATCACCCCGATCAAGGTGGTGGTCGAATCGGAACAACCGATAGCCGATGTTCCCTACTATTGCATGATTGTCCCCATGCAGTTGGACCATCGTGAACTCGGACCTCTGCGACTGGTTCTACCCGCCGTGCCTTTTGGTCTGGTGGAAGAGGCCCCCAAGGAAAAAATCGAGCAACCTGCCCCCGAGGCGTCGGCAGCCACTGTGGAGCGCGGCGGGAAGGTGGCCGAAGAGCCGGTCGGCATTGTCGAACGGGAAGTGTCCGGGAGCGAGGCTGAAGAGGTCGGCGTGCTGCAAAGACCGGCGACGGAAGCGGAGGTCCCCTCAGAGCGACCCGAGAAACCGGCGCCGCACGGGAGTGACATCGGCAAGCAGAAACAACGGGTCGACGATCTGCTGAAAAACGGGATGGCCAAGATGTGCGAGGAGGTGAGCGCCCTGCTTGGCGGCACCTTGAAGATCGCGCCCGCGGAAAACGTGGTCCTGACCAAAGAGGGTTTTCTCGATCAGGCTGGCGGCAAGCAGATCATGTCCCGGATGGACATCCGGGGCGAGGGTCAGGGAACGGCTTATTTGTTTGTCGATGTCAAGACGGCTGTCTATCTGGGCGGTTCCCTGATTATGCTGCCGGAAGGGGAACTGGAGGAGACGGTCCGTAACGAAGAGTTCGGCGACGATGCCCTCGATGCCTACGGTGAAGTGACTAATATCATTGCCGGTGTCTACACCTCTGTCTTCGAGGAACAGTACCACGTCAAACTCGGCTTTGTGAAAACATCGATCGAGCCGGTGGTGCCAGTCAAGATCGAATCCGATTCAGACGACGTTTTTGCCAATCAGGTCTATTATCTTTCCGGTGGTCAGATCCAGTACAACGGGCGCGATTTGGGGCGGCTGCAATTGATCATTCCCGCCGATGCGCTCGAATTGGAAGCACTGTTGTTGGCTGGCGCTGAACCGGGAGCCGCCGGAGAGGTCAAGGCCGAGGCACCGGCCACCGCAGCCGCAGGGAAGCCCGGCGCCCCTGTCGATCCGGCCCGGATTCGGGAAAAACCCGCCGAAAGCGCTGATATCCTTCTGTTCACCGACGATGATGGTGAGGCCGGCCGGATCGCCGCTGTTTTGGAGGGAATGGGCTATGGCTGCCGGATCCTTCATTTCAAGGATCCGGTGAACAGCGTGCTGACCTCTCGCATCCAGATGGTCGTTCTGGTGATGCAGGAGGCCAGCGAGCAGGGATTCGGCGTGGCTATCAAGATCAGCAGCGCCGGTTTATCGGTGCCCCTGGTGGCCGCCGGTCCGGCCTGGACCAGAACCATGGTGCTCAAGGCGGTGAAATACGGAGCCTGCGACATTCTGATCACCCCGTCGTCACCCGACGATATCCGGGAAAAAATCGAGGTCAATCTGGTGAAGAAAGCTGCTTGACCGGCTCTATTGGCCTTCCTCTTCCTCAGCCCAACTGGCTGGCAATTCCTTTTTCTTGATTTTTTCCAGCAAGGTGGTCCGCTTCAAGTTCAGCAGGCGGGCGGCCTCTTTTTTGTTACCCTGGGTCAGTTTCAAGGCTTGAACGATCAACTGGGTCTCGAAATCGTTGACGAGGGCGTTGAAATCAATACCGCTTTCCGGCCAGATTTCGTTGGCCGCCAGGGGAGAGGCGGAGGAGAAGAGCAGGAGCTGTTCGGGCCGGCTGACGTCATCGAACACCTGTTGCGGCTCGACCTGCACGGGCACAACGGCAGGTGGTTCGCCGTTGCGGTATTTGTCGGGGAGATCATAATAGCCGACCATCGAACCGCCGTGCAGGATGGTCATGTGTTGCACGAGATTCTCCAGTTCCCGGACATTGCCCCGCCAGGGAAAGTTGGTCAAGGCCTGGAGGGCGACCTGATCAAACCCCAGCAAGGGGGTTTTCTTGTTTTTTCCGATGAGATGAACAAAATACTCGATGAGCAGCGGGATATCTTCCGCACGCTCGCGCAGCGGCGGGATGGATAAAGGGATGACGTTGAGCCGGTAGTAGAGATCTTCACGGAATCTGCCTTCAGCTACCATCTGTTCCAGGTTGCAGTGGGTGGCGGCAATAATGCGGACATCCACCGGGATCGGTTTCAAGCCGCCCACCGGCTCAAATTCCCGCTCCTGCAGCACGCGAAGCAGTTTGGCCTGGAGCACCGGTTTCATGTCGCCGATTTCGTCGAGAAAGAGGGAGCCGCCGTTGGCGTACTCGATTCGGCCTATTTTCGATCCCGTGGCCCCGGTAAAGGCGCCCTTGGTGTAGCCGAACAGTTCGCTTTCCAATAGATCGTCGGGGATGGCGGCGCAGTTGACCGGAACGAAATGATGGGCGCTTCTGGGGCTGTGCGCATGGATCGCCTTGGCGACCAATTCCTTGCCGGTTCCCGATTCCCCCTGGATGAGCACCGTGCTGGTGTCGTCTTCGGCGAGTTTGCCGATCAGCCCGAACAGTCGCTGCATGGAGGCGCTTCGGCCTATTATTCCGTAGAGAGCGTCAAGGGCCATGGCTCAGTTGGGGAGTTTGTCCGCAAGTTTGCTGGTGGTCAGGCGCATGTTGAGACTCAGCAGGTGCATGATTTTTTTCAACAGGGTGACGCCGACAGCGGGGTACTCCTCGGTGAGGGCGTCGAAGGCCTTTTTGGTCAAGATTATGACAACCGATGGCTGACGGGCCACCACTGTGGCGGAGCGCGATGATTTGTCGATGATCGACATCTCGCCGATGGCATTGCCCTTGCCGAGCCGGGCAATGACCCGATGGTCGCCGCCGGTGGATTTTTTGAGGACATCGAGCAGGCCGCGTACCACAAAGCACATGAAATCGCCCTGGTCACCCTCGATAAACAGGTGTTCGCCGCGCATGATTTCCGCATAGTTCATGTGGCGGGCCAGGATGTCGAGTTCATCGGATTTGAAGGCGTCAAACAGGGGCAGCGTGAGGATGAGGTCCCTGGTTTTCTCTTCGTGTCCTGAGAGTTCTTGTTCGGACGTGACGGTTTTTTTCATGGCCGGTACAAGACGGTGGCAACGGGCCGCCGAAAAAAGTACAGTTTTTTGTGCTTTTCAGTACAATTTTTTGTAAGAATACCACAGGTAGCTTACGGAATACAAGGAACTTTCGAAAAAAGTGTCATTATCTTGACAATGAAATCCAGGTTAACGGTGGGCGGCGAACAGGTTGACCATTGCTAGGGGGGAGAGAGGATGCGTTTTGGGCGAATAATGCATGGACTCTATGTTTTTCTTTTCCTTTTTTTGGGTGCTGTTCCTGCGGTTGCCTGGGAAGGAACGGTAACGCGGGTGCTCGACGGCGATTCGCTTCGGGTGCGACAAGGGGGGCAGCTCGTGACCCTTCGCCTCTATGGTGTCGACAGTCCGGAGTATGGCCAGCCCTCCTGGGGCGAGGCCAAAGATGCGGTCAGTGGCTTGGTTCAGGGAAAAATGGTCACGGTTCAACCGATGGATACAGATCAGTACGGGAGAATCGTGGCCCTGGTCGGGATACGGGGGGTGCTGGTCAACGGCGAATTGGTGCGCCGCGGCCTGGCCTGGGTGTATCCGCACTATTGCAAGATGCAGCCCTTGTGCCGTGAGCTTGAGGGGTGGGAAGAGACTGCCCGGCGCGAGGGGTTGGGGCTCTGGCGGGAGCGTCGACCCACGCCGCCCTGGGTTTGGAAACACAGTAGGCACTGATCCTCAAGCCGCCGGCCACCGCAACCGACCGGCGGGCTTAACGAGAGCGACCCTCGTCAGTTGGTGCCGGTTGTCTCGATGATCGTTTGCAGATCAGCCCGGGAGATGGTCTCCCGTTCAAGCAGGGCATGGGTGATGGCGTCGAGTTGGCCGCGATGTTCCTCCAGGAGATCGCGAGCCCGGTCATAGGCTGATTGCACCAGTTTTTTGACCTCGCTGTCGATCAGCATTGCGGTCTGCTCGCTGATGATCTGGCCGGGCTGACCGCTCAGGGGAGATGTTTCCCTGAAGGTCAGCGGTCCCACCGCCTCGCTCATTCCCCACTCACACACCATGTGTCTTGCAATGTCCGACACCCGTTCGATGTCGTTGCTGGCGCCGGTGGTCATCTGGTTGAAGACGATTTCCTCGGCGATCCGCCCGCCAAGCAGGGTGCAAAGGGTGGCGACCAGGTAGGTGCGGTCGTGGGAGACGCGCTCCTCCTCCGGGAGTTGCATGGTCACGCCCAGTGCCCTGCCCCGGGGGATAATCGTCACCTTGTGTACCGGATCGGTTCCGGGCAACATCCAGGCCACCAGGGCGTGGCCGGCTTCGTGGCAGGCGGTGATGCGTTTCTCCCGTTCGGTGAGGATCAGGCTCCGCCGTTCCGCCCCCATCAAGACCTTATCCTTGGCCGCTTCCAGGATTTCCATGGTGATGGCCCGACTGTTTTTTCTGGTCATCAAAAGGGCCGCCTCGTTGACCAGGCTGGCCAGTTGGGCGCCGGAAAAGCCCGGCGTCCCCTTGGCGATCACCTGCCAGTTCACCTCCGGGGCGACCTTGGTGTTGCGGGCATGGACCTTGAGGATCTTCTCGCGGCCACCGACATCGGGCAGGGGCACCATGACCTGGCGGTCGAAGCGGCCCGGCCGCAGCAGGGCCGGATCGAGAATGTCCTGGCGATTGGTGGCGGCAATGACGATCACATGATCGTTGGCCTCGAATCCATCCATCTCCACCAGCAACTGATTCAAGGTCTGCTCCCGTTCGTCATTGCCGCCGGAGCCGGAGCCGGAGCTGCGATGGCGCCCGACAGCATCGATCTCGTCGATGAAGATGATGCAGGGAGCCTTTTTCTTGCCCTCGTTGAACAGGTCGCGCACCCGTGAGGCGCCGATCCCTACGTACATCTCGACAAAATTCGAACCGCTGATGGAAAAAAACGGGACCCCGGCCTCACCGGCGATGGCCTTGGCCAGCAGGGTTTTGCCCGTTCCCGGTTCGCCGTAGAGGAGCACGCCGGTGGGGATCCGGGCTCCGGCCTCGACAAATTTTTCCGGTTTTTTGAGGAAGTCAATCAGTTCGGCAACCTCTTCCTTGGCCTCGTCGATACCGGCGACATCATCCAGCTTGATCTTCGATTCTTCCGGATTAATCAGTCGTGCCCTGCTTTTGCCAAAAGCCAGGGCGCGGCCGCTCCCGCCGCCGCTTTGGCCGCTGCCCTTCTGAAAATAAAAAAACCACACAAAGGCAAAAAGGAGAAAAGGGAGCCAGGAGAGAAGTGTCTGCAGCAACCAAGGCGTCTGTGGCGGTTCTTCAGCGCGGATGGCAACATCTTTGCGCCGCAGGTGGCCCAGGGCGTCGTTGGCTTGGGGAACCACGGTTTTGAAGAGCGAGCCGTCGGCGGCCTCCCATAGAACGGTGTTGTTAACCATGGTGACTTTGACAAGAACCCCGCTGTCTACCTTGTTCAGAAATTCGGTATAGGGAACGGCATGGCGTCCGTCCGGCGATTTTTTGCAGTAATGGAAGAGCAGCAGGGCGGCGAGGGCGATGATCAACCAGAGCGACAGGTTTTTATAGAATTTCTGCACAACATCCTCCTGGAACGAAATGGCGGCGACCCGACGGCAGCAGGGAACCCGTGCGGATCAATGGTCAAACGGGAAAGGGAGGTGGGCGGCCTGTTTTCCGCCGCGCAGATCCGGTCTACCCGGCAATGAGCTACCATAAATCAAGGGAAAGGTAAAGCTGGAGAGATGGGGAAAATCCCCTCCGAGGCCGCCACCTCGGAGGGGAAGGGGGAAGCTTGCTCGTTTTCTGGATATAAGCGAGTAGCTTGGATAGGTATTGCACTATCTGTTCCATTTCCGGTGCCGGGCTAGCACTGTATATGATTAAATAAATATTCGATATTATTAATTTTATTTTGTTACGAATTTGAGCGCGCCGTTGTCCGGCGTTTTGGTTCCCCGAGCTGGGCGTATTTTGATCAGTTGATCCATGTTGTCGGGAGTATTTTGCGCATTCTGTCGAAAAGGGCGATTGGGGGATTGTGAGGGGCGTTGCGGCAGTTTATGTGATTTAAAGAGTGAAACAACACATATATATGTTGTATGTGGCGGCGATAAATCGGAAATAATTATTTGGCAAATAATCAATATTGTTTTTTTGGAATCAAAATGAGCATGCTATTTACATGTTTTTTGACAATTGAAACGAGTTTTTCTTGACAGACGCATCGGGGCTGGATAAAAAAGGCCTTAAGAGAACAGGAGTGAATTAGGTTCCTCCGCTACGCATGCAGAGGTCAGGACCGTACCAAGAAAAGAAAAAGGAGGTGCCGGCAAACAACGCAACGCGACGGACCGGGTTTTTATCCGCCAATAAATCCTGGTGCAAGACAACTGCCCGGAGTACCGGGGCAAGGAGATGCAAAATGGAAGCGATACTTTTTTTCGTTATCTGGTTGGGTGGTGCAGTCCTTCACACGCTGTTCGATCTGAGAATCAAACCGGTTCTCGAGTCGGTCAGGGAAGAAAGCGATTTGCCCTAATCGAGATTTTTTATGCAGGATTGAGTCTAAAGATCAAGAATCAGCAGGGGCGATGACGGTTGGGTCGTCGGCCTCAAAAGGAGGAAATGGTACCATGAATGCTATATTGGCCAAAGTCTTGCCCCAGGAAGGAGGGCTGGAAGGGAGCCGGTCGGGGGTGTATAACGGTGTAATCGGTCTGATGGGGCTGTTCACCCTGGTTGGCGTCGCCTTCGGCGTCCATGCGATGTTTATTGGGCATGAGCATGCCTATGGGGTCACCCGAGAGGTGCCGTGGGGATTGATGCTTGCTGCCTATGTCTTTTTTGTCGTCACCTCAACAGGGCTCTGCCTGGTTTCGTCCATCGGCCACGTCTTCGGTTACGAGGCGTTCAAGCCGATTGCCAAGCGCTCCGTTTACCTGGCCATCGCCACCATCGTGTCCGGGTTCCTGGTCATCTTCTTTGAGATCGAGAATCCCTGGCGGATGGCGATCTACAATGTCATTTCCCCGAACCTCAGCTCCAACATCTGGTGGATGGGTACCCTGTACGGGGCGTATCTCTTCTTCATGCTGATCGAGTTTGCCCTGCTCCAGGCCGGAAAACACAAGATTGCGGGCATGTGTGGCCTGCTGGGCGTGATCTCGGGTGTGGCCGCCCATTCCAATCTGGGCGCGGTCTTCGGGCTGCTCAACGGTCGCGAGTTCTGGCACGGCCCCTATATGCCGATCTACTTTATTGTCTCGGCGATGATGTCCGGTTGCGCCACGGTCATTTGCTTCCACTGGCTCGGCTATAAGATCAATGGCTGGAAGATGAGCGCCCAGTTGGAGGAGTCCCTGCGGTCGGTGGCCAAGTTGGGAGCGTTGCTGTACCTCGTGATCATGTTTTTCACCACCTGGAAGGCCATTGCCGGAATTACCGGCCGCGTCCCGGGAGAATATGAGGCCTTCATGGCTCTGCTCAACGGTCCCTATGCCCAGAATTTCTGGTACGGTGAAGTGGCGATGGGTCTGGCCATCCCCTTCTTGGTCATCCTCGCGGTCCGGGCCAGAAATCTGACCGCCATGGCGCTCGGTTCGGCGGCCAGCATTTTGGGTATCTTCGTCATGCGCTACGACCTGGTGATCGTCGGCTTGATCATCCCGGGCTTCCATCAGCTCAACATTGTCGACCTCCCCCATATCCTGCCCTATGCACCGACCCTGCATGAATGGATGGTCACCCTGTCGGGCTTCACGTTCTGCGGGATCCTTTTCATGATGGGTGAGCGGCTGTTCCGCGGTCATCTCTCTGAAGACCACTGATGGCATCGATGGCGAAAGGAAGGGCGGCGACCGGCAATGGGCCGCCGTCCTTCCCCGGCGCCCCTCACTGACAGGAGGCCGGAATGGCGAGAAAGAGAACAGAGATTCAGGCGATTCGTTCCGATGTCCCGATTTATCCGATCGGTGTTGCCGCCAAATTGCTGAACGTCCATCCTCGGACCCTGCGGATTTACGAGCAGGAGGGATTGGTCAAGCCCACCCTGGTGGGGAATCGGCGGATGTTCTCCGCCGATGACATTCAATGGATTACCTGTTTGCGGACCTTCATCCATGAAGAGGGGATCAGTATTCCGGGACTGAAGAAACTGTTGGAGTATATCCCCTGTTGGGAGGTGGCCGGATGCCCGGCCGCAATCCATGAGCGGTGTACGGCCAAGGTCGATCGGGCGATGCCGCGTACCCTCCATCCGGTCGGAGATGTCGCCGCCAGGGGAGAGGCCAAAGAACAGGATAAACAGAAACGGGAGCAAGCCGGGCAAAAAAAAAAGCGCCAGTCTTCCGGTTGATCGATCTGCGGGAGGCGCGGCGTGCCGGGCTCGCCCGGGAGGCCGCGCGCCGGTCCTGTGGTTAAGGCCGGGATGGTGTGGCCGGCAAGCGGCAGCCACACGGAGGGAAGCCCCGGCGGCACCTCGGTGAACACAACACAAAAACAGCAGGTCTGAAGGGGTTGGAAAAAGGCGTTCCGAGGCATTGGAACGCCTTTTTTTGTTGCCGTTCCTTGGGTCTCGCCAGGCTCAATCGTCCTGATTCCCCTCGCTGCCCAGCGGATTGGCGACGCCATACCGTTCGATTTTGCGGCGCAGGGTATCCTTGGAAATCCCCAGTTCGCGGCAGGTATTCATTTTTCGCCAGCGGTTGCGCTCCAGGCTGAGGATGATTGCCTGTTTTTCGATGTCTTCCAGGGTTTGCGGGCCGCTATCGCGCCGGGAGAGAGGCTTGCCTTCCTCGAAGCCGGCGGCAAAGGGTTCGGGGAGGTGCTGCGGCTGGATATAGCCGCCTTCACAGAGGATGAAGGAGTATTCGACGATGTTTTCCAGTTCACGGATATTGCCGGGGTAATCGTAGCGCATGAGAAGAGTCAGGGCAGCGCTGGCGATGCCGACGATATCCTTGCCTTGCTGGGCACTGTATTTTTTGATGAAATGGTCGATGAGCAAGGGGATATCCTCCTTGCGTTCCTTGAGCGGCGGCAGGCTGATTTTGACCACGTTGAGCCGGTAGAAGAGATCGTTACGGAAGGACCCTTCGTTCACCAGAGCCTGGAGGTTGCGGTTGGTGGCGGTGATGATGCGGACGTCCGCCTTGACCGGGGCATTGGAGCCCAACGGTTCATACACCTTTTCCTGCAGGACCCGGAGCAGTTTGACCTGGACGCTGCCGGGCAGATCGCCGATCTCGTCCAGGAAGAGGGTGCCGCCCTCGGCGGCGGCGAAACGGCCGATCTTGTCCTTGCGGGCATCGGTGAAGGCCCCGGCCTTGTAGCCGAACAGTTCCGATTCCAGCAGGGTTTCGGGCAGGGCGGCGCAGTTGACGATGACAAAGGGCTTGTCCGCACGTTCGCTGGAGTTGTAGAGCGCCCGGGCGACCAACTCCTTGCCGGTGCCCGACTCGCCGAGGATCAACACGGTGCTGGGGCTGCGGGCGATCTCCGGCAGGATGGCAAACAGGCGCTGCATGGCGGCTGATTTGGAAATAATCGCGTCAAAGGTATACTTCTGGCTCAGTTGTTCCCGCAGGGTGGTGATGGCGGTGAGATCGCGGAAGGTCTCGACGCCACCGATGATGTTGCCCTCGTGATCGGTGAGCGGGGCGGCGCTGATGCTGATCGGCACCTTCTCTCCCCGGCTGTTGCGGATCGTGATCGAGCGGTTGGCTACCGGCGCTCCGGTATAGAGACTCTCGGCGATGGCGCAGTTCTTGCCGCAGATGGACGAGTGAAAGATATCCGAACAGGACATGCCCATGGCGTTGTCGCGGGACCAGCCGGTGATCTCCTCGGCGGCCCGGTTGAACGAGGTGATGTTCCAGTTGCGGTCCACAGTGAACACGCCGTCGGCGATCGAATCGAGAATCAGGCTTTCGCGAATAGAAGAGGTGTTGTCGCGAAAGGTTTCGATGCCGCCGATGATGTTGCCGAAGTCATCAAGGAGCGGGGCCGAACTGATGGTGACCGGGATGGAGTTGCCCGCCTTGCCCTTGATGAAGATGGCACGGTCGATAAACATGCTGTTGCTGTCGATCGCCTTTTGCAACAGGCATTCGCTGCCGCAGACACTGGAGTGAAAAATTTCCCGGCAGGGTTTGCCGATCACCTCATCCTCCTTCCAGCCGGTGATATGCTCGGCAGCCCGGTTGAACGAGGTGATCACCCGGTTGTGGTCGATGGTGAAGACACCATCGGCCACCGAGGCCAATATCAGGTTGTTGTGGAGGGATTCGGAGCAATCATGAAAGGTCTGGACCCCGCCGATCACCTGATCGTTGAGATCGTACAGCGGCGACAGGGTCAAGGAGAGGGGGAAAAAGCGGCCGTCCTTATGGGTGGTGAAGACGGTATGGGCGATAAACGATTTTTCCTCTTCGATAGAGTATTTGAGCAAACATTGGTTTTCGCAGAACTCGGGCGGAAAAATCTCCTGGTATTTTTTGCCGAGCACTTCCTCGATCTGCCATCCGGTAATTTGTTCCGCGGCCCGGTTGAACGAAATGATTTCCAGGGAGCGATTGACGGTCAGCACACCTTCGGAAACCGAATCGAGCAGCAAATGATAGTAGAGCGACTCGTTGTTGCCGTCGAGGGTGACTAGGGCTCCGGCAAGGGAACGGGTCTGGTCCCACAGGGGGGTGACAGTGGCAAGCACATCGATTTGTCTTGTTTTCTGGTCGTCATGGAACAGAAGCGATTGCCGGGAGATCGATGCATTCCAGTCGACTTGGGCAAAGAGCTCGGCCAGGCTGCCGGCATTGCCTTTGAAAACGAGCAATTCATCCATGGGCTTGCCGAAGAGGTCGGCCAGGGGCCGGCCGGTCAGCAGCTCGGCGTTATGGTTGAGACCAATGATCCGGCATTCGCGGTCCAGATGGAAGAGGGTCAGGGTATTTTGAAATAAATTTAGCTGGTTAAATATTTTCTCACGCATATGTACTCTGGCCCCTGAGAGGGATCGGCTCAAGAAGAGAAGGGAAGAATGAAAGAAAATCGTTTGTGGCGGTCATGCACAAGAAATCTTCCCTGCTCTGTGAACCATGCAACGTGCTCGGTGATGCCCGGTGGGAAGGGTTTTCTTCAATCTGCTCACTATACCATATATTTGAAAACTTGCTCTTCCCATGGTTTTGGAGTATGTTCAAACGTTGCGTTTTTTAATAAATGAGCGGTCATTCATTCACGGTTTTTCTCTTGCCATAACAAAACATTGCAGCACTAGGTGCCGATGTCGTCTTCATTACTTTTTATCTCGAGGGGATAGAATGAACATTAAAGAGCTGGAAAAATTAAAAAATGAAGGGGTGGAACATCTGCCTTCACTTGAGCGACGCACCTTTTTGCGCGCCGGACTCGCCATTACCGGATTGTTCATGGGCGGCACGATCCTGTCGCTCACATCGGCCCGTAACGCTGAAAGTGCCGTGGGCGCTCCGCCGAAGGGTGAGAAATATCCGTATCCATACAAACCCCATTACAGCATGGTCATGCGGCAGAATCTCTGCATCGATTGCGAGCTCTGCATGGCAGCCTGTGTCCGGACCAACCATGTGCCCTCCTATGGTTGGAGAACCATCATCCTTGAGCGAAGCCGGGAAATCGGTCCTCAAGAAAAAGAAACAATTTTCATGCCCGTTCTCTGTAACCAGTGCAATGAGCCTCCCTGCGTTCGCGTCTGTCCCACCGTGGCCACCTATAAAGACAAAACCCATGGCATTGTGGTGATGGACAGTAAAAAGTGCATCGGCTGCAAAACCTGCATGGCAGCCTGTCCCTACAATGCCCGTTATTTCAACGAGGAGACTCGGGCCGTGGACAAATGCAATTTCTGCCTGGATACCCGCCTCTCCAAGGGGAAAAAGGACACGGCCTGTGTTGAGGCCTGCCCTGCTGGTGTCAGAGTGTTCGGTGATCTCAGCGATCCGGCCAGCGAAGTCTATAAACTTGTGCATCAACCAGAGACAACGGTATGGGTGCTGCGGCCCGAAACCGGTGCTCTGCCGAACGTTTTTTACATGAATGCGATTTTGGACGTTTAACGGGAAAAGGAGAGAAGGACATGAAGATGAGAGCGCTACTGATACCTACATTTTGTTTGATCGCGATCGCGGGGATATCCTTTGCTGCCGGCAAGGATGCCGCGCCTCCGGCCACCCCGACCGGAGATGCGGCGCCTGCTGCACAGCAGTATGAATCCTTTGGGAACACCCAGATCGTCGCCATGGACCCGGTGAAAAGTATGTTCAGCCACAAGTCCCATGTTGTCACGATCGGTTTATCCTGCGACAGTTGCCATCCGGACCTGTTTGAACGAAAACGGGGGGCCGCGAAAGCCAAGGGCGACTACAACATGGCCTCGCTGGACGCCGGTAAGTACTGCGGAGCCTGTCATGACGGCAAAACCGCATTCAACACCACTGGTCCGGAGACCTGTAAAACCTGCCATGGCAGTGACATGAAACAACCGGACATGGTCATCTTCAATCGCCCGGTGAAAGCGGTCGTGTTTGACCATAAGGGGCATGTCGATCTGGGGCTTGATTGCGCAAGTTGCCATGACAAGGCGTTTGAGATGCGCAAAGGCGCCGCGGAGGAAACCCCGGGCAAATTCACCATGCAGGCTCTGTATGCCGGTAAATACTGTGGCGTTTGTCACAACGGCAATATCGCCTTTGCTTCCAATACCCGGTGTGCCTCTTGCCACATCGGCGTCAAGGGACTGGAAAGAATGTCCGGCAAAGCAGCCTCTGGCGATAAAAAGAAACACTGATTTACCTGTTGTTCCGGGGCGGGCTCTCTGCCCGCCCCTTCTTTTTTTTCTCCCATCTTGCCGGTCTTCGCTGTCGGATTTCTTGCCTGCTCCTGATGACAACTTTTCTCCCGCTCGTGGAGAAGATTCTCTTCTTTCCTTGTCGCTCCCCGCTCGCGGGCGATGCATGCGGGCGCAAAATGCGCTTTTCTGCGGCGGTTGTTTTTTATCTATCTGTTTTGGCAGTATTTTTTAATAGAGCAAAATGCTCCCTCGCTCAGCGACGCAGTCATTGCATCGCCTGTCCTTGCAATCAGGCTATGCCCCCTGAAAATCGTACCCCTTCTTTTTTTTCGTTCTTTCACGATGTAAGCAACTGATGTCTCTAGGGTGACCCTGATTTCCCTGATGGCGTATTTTGCGCCATGTGCATTGTGGATGATGGGATAATTTTGCGTCCTTGTCGGAAGTTATTTATCAAGCGATGTTGTCAGGGAAAGTTGAAAGTCGGATGGTGTAGATATTTTTTATTCACTGAGTTCAATAAGTTGCTTCATCTGTCATGGCGGTATCCCTCCTGTTTTCGGAATGGCATATCCCTTGCGATACCACTGACAACAAATGCTCCAACCAGCGGATAACGACAATAGAGGAAGATTATGAACATTGTATCGCACTGCCAAGCTAAAACATCCGGGGATGATGGCGGTCATTCCCGGATCACCTGGGTTCGGACACACTGGGCCCGCATCACAGAGTCTTTCTGGTTCTGTCTCAGCTTTGTCCTTTTTCTTCTCATGGGACCATTTTCGGCCATCGTCGTTTTGATCGGTCTCGGTTCCTTGGCGAGTGAAGAGAATAGGGAACGGATGAAGGAACCAGCTCGGTTATAAGATATCGTTATCAAAATTATTTTACGGAACAAAGAGGAGGTACGGTATGGCAAACGGATTTTCACTGACAGCGACGGCCGAGCCGGAGGTGGCGAATTCCCTGGTTAAAACCATGTCCGCCCTGTTCGGCCTGATGCTGATCGTTGGCGTCGGGGTCGGACTGGCCGGATTTTTTATTGGCCATGAACATATTTTCAACAACACCCGTGAGGTCCCGTGGGGGCTTTTGATCTCGACCTATGCCTTTTTTGCCATCACCTCTACCGGTCTCTGTCTGCTGGCGGCGATCAGTCACGTTTTCGGCGGAAATAAACTGGCACCGCTGGCCAACAGAATGGTGTGGATTTCTCTGATCACCATCCTGAGCGCCTTCACTGTCATCGGCATGGAGATCGAGAGCCCATGGCGGATGGCTATCTACAACGTCATTTCTCCGAACATTACCTCTAATATCTGGTGGATGGGCACCCTTTACGGCCTGGCGCTCGGCTTTATTCTCCTTGAGTTCTGGCTGATTCTAACCCGTCATTATCTCCTGGCGCTGGCGCTCGGTATTCTTGGTGCCCTTGCCGAGGTTGCCGCCAACACCTGCCTGGGCGGCGTCTTTTCCACCTTGGCCGCCCGGCCGTTCTGGTACGGAGCGCAACTGCCGGTCTATTTTCTTGCCTGTGCCTTTCTCTCGGGTGCGGCCGCTGCCATCTTTTTTACCCACTATGCCTATGTTATTCGCGGTCGGAAAATGGAACCCCATGTGTTTGCCGGTGTCCAGGCTGCGGGCAAAGTGCTGTTGCTCATGCTCATCCTGGTGACAGTCGCGACCTTTTGGCGCATGGCCTCCTTTTATGTCGGCGGGGTCACCGACGGACGGGTCGCCGCCAATGCTTTGTATTCCGGCCCCCTCGCCTTCAACTTTTGGGGTCTTGAGATCGGTGTCGGGTTGGCTGCACCGGTTCTGCTCCTGGCGCTGACCCGAATGAAGAGTGTGGCCGCCATGTCGACCGCCGCTTTGATGAGCTTGGTCGGAATGTTCATCTCCAGGCTCGACATGGTTGTCGGGGGGCAAGTCGTCCCCCTGCACTTCGGTTACGATAACCTGCCCGCCTATCTCAACTACACGCCTTCCGGCTACGAATGGATCGTGGCGCTTGCCGGAATCGGCTTCACCGGTTTGGCTTTTCTTCAGGGTGAGCGATTTTTCGGCAAGAGTTTTACCGAGCACGAAGCGCACTGACAATACGGAACCGGCTCAAGGCTGTGTCCGAAGGAGCGGGTAGGCTCCGGTCCAGCCTTGCCTTGTGAGGGTTACCATGGTTGATGAAAAAAAAGCGATATTCACCATTGGGGTGGCGGCGCAGATGCTGGGGGTGCATCCCCGGACCTTGCGGATCTACGAAGACGAGGGGTTGATTGCCCCCTTGCGCAAGGGAAAGTGGCGTTATTTCACCATGAATGATATTAAATGGATCGAATGCCTGCGGGAGATGATCCACGAGCATGGCGTGTCCATCGCTGCGGTGAAAAAGTTGCTCCAGTATACGCCTTGTTGGAACATCACCGATTGTCCCTTTGAAAAACGCAAGCAGTGCACAGCGTTCATGGCCAATGGACTGATACCGAAAAAGATCGACAAGCAGCGGGTGAGAAAGGTGCAGGGGCTCGATACCCAGGCCGCCTGAACCGCTTTGCGCCAGATCCTGCCTCATCGTGCGATCGTTGAACGAGGACCCGGATCAGCCGGTTGAGGCTGATGCTGCCGGAAGCAACCTTGAGGAGAGACAAGAGATGAAGCCACAATAAAGGAAATTCCCCGGCGTCTTGTCGTTAGTAGGCTTGACATCCTGAGGGTTTTTCTGTATACAACAGGGCTTAATTTTTAATTTTTCATCGTTGATGCTTTTATAAGGAGTTAGGAATCCTCATGGCAAATCATAAGTCAGCAGAGAAGAGAGATCGTCAGGCTAAAATGCGTCGTTTGCGCAACCGGATGAACAAGTCGGCAATGAAGACCGCTATCCGTCAGGTGGAAGAGGCCCTCGCTGCCGGTTCGGAAGAACAGGCGAAAGCCGCTCTGCAGGCTGCCATCCCGGTGATTTACAAGACAGCCACCAAGGGAACGGTGCACAAGAAAACCGCTGCTCGCAAGGTCTCCCGCCTGGCCAAAAGGGTCAACAAGATGCAGCCCCTTGCCTAAGGTGGAATCTTTTATCCTTTGCCATTCCTAGTGTATTAAAGCCATGGGCGCGGTGTGCGTCCATGGCTTTTTTTTATGTTCGAGTGAAGTCCCACGTCCTGGAAACACGCTGGTGCACCCCCTGATCACAGTGCGCCTCTTCTGACGATGGCCGGGAACTGAGGAGACAGCATGCCGGCTTGTTTTGGATAAAACTGTCGCATCTTGCCCAAGAGCAGATCGATTTCCTTGCTATTGACGCCTCACAGGTTCTTTCATGTATTTTCCCGAGTCGCATGTCTTTGCTGAAATGATCGGGTCCTCCGATCTTGTCCCGGTGCATCGAACCATCATCGCCGATCTCGACACCCCACTCACCATCTTTGCCAAGATTGCCGGCAACGATCCCCACGCCTTTCTGTTCGAATCCATGGAGGGTGGCGAGAAATGGGGCCGGTACTCCTTTATCGGGCTTGATCCGCTGCTGACCTTCACCAGCGTCCAAGATCGGGTGCGGATCGAATATCCCGGCCCGGATGGCGGCGACGACCGCGAGGGCGTCAACCCCCTGGATGAGCTCCGGCAACTGCTGGCCTCGTTCTCGGTGACGAGCGCCCCCGGCCTGCCCCGGTTCTACGGCGGTGCCGTCGGTTTCCTCGGCTACGACATGGTGCGGTTCATGGAAAAGCTGCCGGACCGGCATCCGCCCCTCGACCTGCCCGACTCCTCCTTCATGGTGCCGGGGATTGTCCTGATCCACGATGCGGTGCAGCAGAACCTAACCATTGTCTGCAATGTCTGGAAAAAGGGCGGTGACGACAGTGCCCATCTCTACGAGCAGGCCTGCCGGAGGATCGACGAGATTGTCGACCGGCTCAACCAGCCCATTTCCCGCCCCTTTGTCGCCCAGGAACAGTCGGTCGAGCCCCACCGCTTTTCCTCGAACATGGACGAGGCCAGCTTCGGCGCTATGATCGAGCGGGCCAAGGAATACATCCTCGCCGGCGATATCATCCAAGTGGTGCTCTCCCAACGCTTTCATACCGAATCAAACTTAAACCCCTTTGCTCTGTACCGGGCCCTGCGTCACATCAACCCCAGCCCCTATCTCTTTTATCTCCGCCAGGGCGACCTGCTGCTGATCGGTTCCTCGCCGGAGATCCTGGTGCGGCTGGAGGAGGGCAATATCGAGCTGCGGCCCATCGCCGGCACCAGGAAGCGGGGCGCGACGCCGGAGGAGGACCTAGCCCTGGAACAAGAATTGCTGGCCGATCCCAAGGAGCGGGCCGAGCATCTGATGCTGGTCGATTTGGGCCGCAACGACGTCGGCCGGGTGGCGGAGTCTGGCTCGGTGACCGTCCGCGACCTCCTGGTGATCGAGCGCTACAGCCATGTGATGCATATCGTTTCCGGGGTGCACGGCAAGCTGCTGGCGGGCCGGGACCAGTTCGACGTGATGGCGGCCTGCTTCCCGGCCGGGACGGTGAGCGGCGCTCCCAAGATCCGGGCCATGGAGATCATCGACGAGCTGGAGGTCAGCCGCCGCGGCCCTTATGCCGGTGCGGTCGGCTATTTCGGCTTCTCCGGCAACATGGATTTCTGCATCACCATCCGCACCTTCATCCTCAAGGGCCGGGATCTCTGGATCCAGGCCGGGGCGGGCATTGTGGCCGATTCCGACCCGAAGAAAGAGTACGAGGAAACCATCAATAAGGCCATGGGACTGCGCCGGGCCGTGGAACTGGCGGAAAAGGGGTTTTAAGCCGTGATCGTCATCATCGATAACTACGATTCCTTCACCTATAACATCGTCCAAACCCTGGCCACCGCTCCCCCGGGGGCGCCGTCCGGTTGGCGGGCTCCGGAAATCCGCGTCTTTCGCAACGATGCCATCACTATCGCCGAAATCGAGGCCCTGCGGCCGGACCGGCTGCTGATCTCCCCCGGTCCCTGCACCCCCAAGGAGGCCGGCGTCTCCATAGCCTCGATCCTCCATTTCGGCGGCCGCATCCCGGTGCTCGGCGTCTGCCTGGGGCACCAGTCGATTGGCGAGGCCTTCGGCGGCAAGGTGATCCGTGCCCCCCGGCTGATGCACGGCAAGACCAGCCCCATCCACCACGACGGTCGCGGGGTGTTTGCCGGGCTGCCCACGCCCTTTGCCGGCATGCGCTATCATTCCCTGGTGGTGGAGGAGCCCCTGCCCGACTGCCTGGAGGCCACCGCCCACACCGATCAGGGCGAACTGATGGGGCTCAGGCATCGAACCCTGCCGATCGAAGGGGTGCAGTTTCATCCCGAGTCGATCATGACCGGGCCGGGCAACATCCTGCTCCATAATTTCCTCCGGCCGGACTACGAACAGCTGCTCCGGGGCCGCTCGTGACTTTTTAGTGATGCAAAGAGGTTGTCCATGATTAGAGAGGCTATTGCCAAGGTTGTCGCCCTCGAACACCTGAGCGAACAGGAGATGATCGGGGTGATGCAGGAGATCATGAGCGGCGAGGCCACCGCTGCCCAGATCGGTTCGTTCATCACCGGACTGCGGATGAAGGGCGAGACCATTGACGAGATCGTCGGCGCGGTCAAGGTGATGCGGGAAAAGGCGACCTTTATCGACACCGGCGTCAACACTCAGGCCGGCGAGGTGCTGATGGATATCGTCGGCACCGGCGGCGACGGGTCCGGCAGTTTCAACGTCTCGACCACCACCAGCTTTGTCGTGGCCGCCGCCGGCATTCCGGTGGCCAAGCACGGCAACCGTGCCGTCTCCTCCCATTGCGGCAGCGCCGATGTGCTCGAGGCCCTGGGTGTCGATCTGGCCACGCCGCCGGACAGGGTGGCGGCCTGCGTGCGCGAGGTCGGGATCGGTTTTCTCTTCGCCCCGATGTTGCATGGGGCCATGAAGCACGCCATCGGCCCCCGCCGGGAAATCGGCATCCGTACCCTGTTCAACATCCTCGGTCCCATGACCAATCCGGCCGGAGCCAATGTGCAGCTGACCGGCGTCTTTGCCCGCGAGCTGACCACGGTGCTGGCCGAGGTCCTGGTGCGCCTGGGCATGAAGCGGGCCATCGTTGTCTGGGGCGAGGGCAATCTCGACGAGATGACCGTCACCGGGGCTACCCATATCGCCGACGGCTACCAGGGCAAGGTGACCGATTCGATGATCACTCCGGAGGAGGTCGGCTTGCAGACCGCCGACTTTGCCGCCATCAAGGGCGGCCGGACCGCGGCGGAATCGGCGGCCCAGGTACGGGCGGTGTTAGGCGGCGAGGCCGGCGCCAAGCTGGATATGGTCCTGCTCAATGCCGGCACTGCCCTGATGGCTGCCGGCCAGGCCGACACCATCCCGGCGGGCATCGCCTTGGCCAGAGAGCTGATCAGCTCAGGCGCGGCCTTGGACAAGCTGGAACAGTTGGTCCGCTTCAGCAGATCCTGAAACCTGGGGGCGTTATGATTCTCGACACCATTGTTGCCCGAAAATACGAGGAGGTCGCGGCCCTGAAAGGGCGCGGTCTGCCGATCATGGACCGGCCGGTGGCGCCGCCGCGCGGCTTTCGCCGGGCGCTGATCGATGCCCCTGGGGTGGCCATCATTGCCGAGGCGAAAAAGGCCTCGCCCTCCAAGGGGGTGATCCAGCCCGATTTCGACCCGGTGCGCATCGCCCGCAATTACAAGAAAGGCGGGGCGCATTGCCTCTCGGTGCTCACCGATGTCGATTTCTTTCAGGGTTCGCTCGCCTACATCCCGCTGGTGCGTGAGGCGGTCGAGTTGCCGGTGCTGCGCAAGGATTTCATCATCGATCCCCTGCAGATCGAAGAGGCACGGACGGTCGGCGCCGACGCCATCCTTCTTATCGCCGCCATTCTCGAGGTCGAGCAGTTGCGGGACTTTCGCCTGCTGGCCGAGTCTTTGGGCATGGATGTGCTGGTCGAGGTCCATGACGAGCGGGAACTTGACGACGCCTTGGCGGCGGCAAGCCGGCTGATCGGCATCAACAACCGCAATCTCAACGATTTTTCGGTCAGCCTCGACACCACCTTCCGGCTGCTGCCCAGGATTCCGCAGGGGATACCGGTGGTCAGCGAATCCGGGATCGCCACGGTTGCGGACATGCAGCGGTTGAAGGCCGCCGGGGTCAAGGCGGCCCTGATCGGCGAGAGCCTGATGCGGTCCGGTCAGCAGGATCAGTTGTTACGGGAGTTTTTGGCGGGATGAACGACCCTCGGCGCATCCGGATCAAGATCTGCGGCATGACCCGCCTGGCCGACGCGCTGTGCGCGGCCCTGGCCGGGGTCGACGGGCTGGGGTTTATTTTTTACGAGAAAAGTTCCCGCGCCATCGCACCGGCAGCGGCCAAGGCGATCATCGCCCAACTGCCGCCCCTGGTCGATGCGGTGGGGGTCTTTGTCAACGAGGAGGTGGGCCGGGTGGCAGAGATCGTCAAGGAATGCCGTTTGGGGTTTGCCCAACTGCACGGTTCGGAATCACCCGCCTACTGCCGGGAACTGGCCGCGCTCGCCGCTCCCTGCCGGCTGCTCAAGGCGTTTCGGGTCGGGGAGCAGACAACGGCCGCAGAGGTGGCCCCCTACCACGACGTTGTCCAGGGGTATCTGCTCGACACCTACCAGAAAAATGCCGTCGGCGGCACCGGCCGGACCTTTGATTGGACCCTGATCGACCGCCTGCAGCTCGACAAACCTTTTCTGCTCGCCGGCGGCCTGGATGTCAACAACATCCGCGAGGCCCTGGAACGGGTCCGGCCCTATGGGGTGGACGCCAACTCCGGCCTGGAGGATGCGCCGGGGGTGAAAAACCACGAACTCATCCGTCGATTCATTGCCGCGGTTCGCGCCTTTGAGGCCGACCGCTCAGCGCGCCAGCAGTAAGGCGTAGCGGAATCCTTCCGCCTCCAATTCCTTTTCGTACACCTTAGCCTTGGCCAGCGAGTTGCTGGCAAAGATCATGACCCGGTACAGGTTCATGCCTGCGGCCGGATACTGCTGAATGATGACGTCGCGGCCCCGCTTGGCAAAGGCCTTGGCCAGGGTGCGGGCGTTTTCGATCTTGATGAAGGCCCCCACCTGGACGTAAAAATTCCCCTTGTCGAAATCCGGTATCGGCGGTGCCTTCGGTGGTTTGGGTTTAGGCTTGCCGCCTTCCGCCGGCTTGCCGGGGCCGGCTGCTACCAGCGGCTCCTCTTCCGGTTGTTGCGCCCCCAAGGCGACGATCTCCACCTTGGCGGTCCCTTTGCCGATAATGCCCAGCTCTTGAGCCTTGGTGTGGGTCAGATCGATGATCCGCTCCTGGACAAAGGGGCCGCGGTCGTTGATCCGCACCACCGCCGCCCGCCCGTTCTCCAGATTCTTCACCAGCAGCATGGTATCCATGGGCAAGGTCTTGTGGGCTGCGGTGTCGCCGTACATGTTGTAGGTCTCACCATTCGAGGTTTTCTTGCCATGGAACGGTTCACCGTACCAGGAGGCAATCCCCTGTTCCACATACCCCACGGCCGAGGGGATGGGGTAGTAGGTGATGCCGTTGATCACATAAGGCCGTTGGGTGGCCGAAGATTTCCCCCTTTTTTTGCCCGGTTTGCCGATCCCTTCCCCCCTGCGCTCGCGATACTCGTCCGTTTTGGAGGCGCAACCGAAGCTGAGCGTCAGCACCAACGTGAGCGCAAAGGTAAGGGGAAGGCGGGCCTGAAGAAGGGATGCAGCCATGCGGATTATTGTGCTTCGGACGGCAGCAGATGCTGGAACCGGTCAAGGAAAAACAGGCCCGCCGGACCAGTGGTGTGGGGGGGGTAGGGGAGCATTCCGCTCCCTTGACCGGTGACGTTGTCGAAGGGCACCTGGGCATCGGCCTCAACCAGGGACAGGCGAAGGTCGAGGATGGGCCGGAAAACCTTGATTATGCCATCTGTATCCGTGCGCACGATCATCTGTTCCCAGCGACGCTGCCCATAGCCCAGATACCAGATTCCCGGCCGTGGCTCGCCGGTCAGACCGTCGCGCATAGTTAATGGCAACTCTTTGGCAGAGTTCAGATTATGTTGCAGCAGCGCCTCCACCTCGGAACTCGCCTGTACGGTCAATCGTTCCCAGGGTTCGTATTCAGCCCTCTTGGAAAGCAGCAGATGGGTGGGGGCATCATTGAAGCTCCACTGGCCGTGGCAAACCTGGCAGGCAACCTTGTGACCGTACTGGCGGTGTGCCGGGTGGTGCAGCGACGGCACGATATGTTCCTTGCCGTCAGCCCGTCCGGTCAGGATTAAGGCCTGATCGCGCACCTGGAGAGTGCCAAGAGGTGGGGCTGATTGACCCGGTTGCCAACCATGGCAAGTCTGGCAGGTGATGGCGGATCCTTGGTTGTGGCCGCTGTCCCGATGGCAGTCGATACAGATCAGGCCTCGTTGTTGGTGGATATCCGGGGTGAAATCGTGTGATTCGACCCCGTAAGGACGAGAGGGCGTGTTCTGGCGGGTTTGCGACGTATAGGGCGTACGATATTCCCAGTTGAAATCATGCTCGTAGCGGCCATAGTAATCACTCCCCACATAGTTGCCGTAATGGCAGCTCAAACATTGGGTATCCGTAGGTGCAATAAAGGCGTGATTCCGCAGCTTGCCGTCCTTGAAAGCCAGATGGCAGGCGCTGCAACCGGTACCGTGGGTGACCGCCGCATAATCGTCGCCCTTGGCGTAGACATGGCAGCGCAGACATCGACGGCGGAGCATATCGTCGGCTAGGGCAAGCGGACCGGTGAATGAGTCGGCGACCGGGATTTCGGCCGGTGTGGCCAGAGGTTTTTCCGCACCGAAGTGACGACGGATCCTGTTGATTTTATTGGCGAGGGTGAAGTGGAGGGCATGGGAAGCGACCTCCACCTGGTGCGGATGACACCTGCCGCAGGTGGCTGCCATCCGATCCGGATGGCCCGGTTGGGCGATCAGCCCGGCGTGGGCTTTATCGGGCTGGCCTTCATTGTCGACACCCCCATGGCAGGAGGTGCAGGCCATCTGGTGGGCCGAATCAAGCGTGATAGTGTCATGGCACCCCGTGCAGCCGATCTTTTCAGGTGTCAGTGCCACCGGCTGAGAAGCCTGCCGCGGTAAGGATTTTGGAGGCACAACCTCCTCGGTCCGACAACCGCCGAGCAGCAGGAGCATTATGAGACACGAGGAAAAAAGGCGATTCATAATCTTGACACTGTACCATAAAATTGCTACATCAAGAAACCTCAAACCGCACCCTGCGGGCGCATCCCCTGCCACAATGCCGATATAGCTCAGTTTGGTAGAGCGGCTGATTCGTAATCAGTAGGTCACCGGTTCAAGTCCGGTTATCGGCTCCAGTAATTTCAATATGTTAAAGCCAAAGTGTGACTTGGATAAAAAATCCAGGTCACACCGAGGTCACATCACACTGTTGAGTATTTGCTCTAACATTGGACCGCTCGAAAGATTCGATCATATCCATCGGATAAAGAACACGCTGTCCTATATTCAAGAAATTTGGGCCAAAACCGGATATTCTCCAGTTACATAACGTTTTTGGTGCCATTTGCCACCGGGCAGCAAGTTGTTCTTCAAATGTACCATTTTTTTACACCGTATAACCGTTCTGTTCGAGGCCGCCGGGATTGAATATCTCAAGTACGTGCACAACGACGGCGTGCGCAACCCCCGGCCCAACCACTTGGCCATGGATGACCTGATCCTGCCCCGGACCGACCCGTTCTGGCAGGTCAATTACCCGCCCAACGGCTGGGGCTGCAAGTGCCGGGCAGTAGCCGCCACCAAGGCCGAGTACGAGGCGGCCGGGCCGGATCAGCGGACCCGCGGCCCGAGAACTGGTAGGAACTGCCCGACAGGGGCTGGGACTACAACGTCGGCACCGCTGGCAAGCAGCATCTGGCCGATGCCATGCTGGAGAAGATGGACCGGATGCCGCTGGAGATCGGCCAGGCTTGGATGCGGCTGATCACAACGATGGGGTTGGAAAAGTGGATCGCAGGATGAGCAGGAAAAAGCACAAAAAAAACTCGCTAACCGGAGATCCGCCAACAACACCTCCCTTGCGCTCAACAAATGACCAATAGGTCTGAGCGTCGGAGAGCTTGGTCGACCCGGTTAACGAGGACCATAGGAAGGATAATGATCCGTTGACCCAGGTGGGAGGAGAGAACCCGCCTGGTCCTCACCACCTACAAAAAAGCTGATGAGGTCGGTTCCCTGGGAGTGGAACCAATCAACGAATCCGTCAACTTCAATATAAGGCCGATGAGCCTAACCGACAATGGAGCTGCTGCTCGAACCGATTCCCGTGAAGTAGTCAACCTGTTGACCAGGATGCGAGATCGTACCGCTGACCTGACCCCGACCATGCAGGCCATCGGCGCCTTCTATGAGCGCAGGGTGATCGAGAATTTCAAGAACCAATCAGCGCCGGACAGCACGCCCTGGCAACCGCTCTCCGAGGTGACCCTGCACATGGGACTCGCGAAGAACAAGGGGAGGAAGAAGAACGGCTATCTCTCGGCCAAGGGCACACGCTAACCTGACCTGGTACAGAAAAAGTGGACACAGAGTTAAGAGCGTTTAGGATGCTCTCAGGAGGTGTTCACATGGGGAAAGCAGTACGCAGAAAATTCACGGACGAATTCAAGGAAGGGGCTGTCAAACTGGTCACGGATCAGGGGGACAAGATTTCAGAGGCAGCCAGGAATATAGGCATCCATACCACGCAACTTCGTCGATGGATCAAGGGTAAGTTGCCGGATTCAAGCCCAGCCCCGGCCGGCA